>Ga0207847_100005_pt1 | contig 556874 bp, 423 predicted proteins | sample TtaePargueraPR_8_FD_187736 | JGI IMG/M metagenome (GOLD analysis project Ga0207847, IMG submission 187736) | Aerobic enrichment media microbial communities from Bioluminiscent Bay, La Parguera, Puerto Rico - Tt and E1 (SPAdes) | ecosystem: Environmental > Aquatic > Marine > Unclassified ... | reverse complement strand
TGCTAATTGCTCCATAAAGTCGGCATCGTGTATACTTGGATTCATAGGTAGGGCATCTCCTCTCGTGGATCTGGACAATTCCGAGAGTACCCTACCTTCTTCTATTTGTGAATACACTTTTTACCGATTTACACAAACTATTTTACGTCATCAGTTTTGGAGCACTTAGTCGCAAATAGGACCGATTATTCCCGCTAATGCCAGCCAGAATGCGGCAATGCCTATAGCCGTGATGTCCGCTAATGCCCGCTAGAATGCGGCGATGTTGTCCGGTCGAAGCACTGTAGCAGCCAGTGTGCTTACCATGGTTCAACTGAACTTGAATCGAGGTTGCCGGTTAAATATACAATGAGCGGATGAGCTCGGTGACAGAAGGGTTGCTCTGTGGAATTGCCTATCGAACTGCAGCCCAATTTCGTGTACACTAATAGAGAAAAGGGACAGAACAGGTTATTTGTAAAAAGGAAGCGTGAATAGATGATTATCGGGATCGGTACAGACTTAACGGAAATTGGGCGCGTGGCGAAGGTTCTGCAAGGCAGGGAAGGTGTAGCCGACCGATTCGTCAAACGTGTGCTGACAGAGGGGGAGCGGAGGCTGCTGGAAGCGCGTGGTGCCCGGAAGCATGAATTTCTGGCAGGGCGGTTCGCGGTCAAGGAAGCGGTTGTGAAGGCATTGGGAACAGGGATCGGCGCGATAACAGGCTTGCAGGATATTGAGGTTATCGCGGATGACAGCGGTCGTCCGATCTGCCGTCTGTCTGCCAGTGCATGGGAGAGGCTGGGGCTCGATCCGAGTCGTGTCCGGATTCATGTCAGCATCTCTCATACCGATACAGTAGCCTCGGCGATGGCAGTGGTCGAGCAGCTGGATGCTCCTGCCTCGTCGAGTGCGGTTTTCTAATGTAGCAGGAGCTTCTAGTCGGGGGCTGCTGCTATTTTTTTGTAGACAGCCATGCTGCCAGTGCTTGCATATCTTCGTCACTGAGCACGTCCTTGAATGTCGGCATAATATCGCGACCATCCCTTACAATGGCGATAATGGCGTCCTTATCATGGCGGGAGCCGACTTGGCTCAGGTCGGATTCCGATCCGACACGCCCTTGCAGAGCATTGCCATGGCAGGTCAAGCAGTTCGTCTCATACAAGGCTACGGCATCGGGATAGGCAGCTGTGTCGTCTGCCACGGTATAGCCTCCGCTGTTGCCCGGTCCTGCAGTGCCGCATGCGCTGAGCAGTATGAATGCTGCGGCTGTGCAGGCAAGCCGAGCTAACGTCTTCGATCGCATATTCATTCCTCGCTTTTCATTATAAATAAGCAGATTGACTCGGATTCCAAACCAATGGTTTGCTTCCATCATACTTGATCGGCATGCACAAGTCCAAGTACAGAGATGTGTCAATGTGGAGGGTGAAGTGATGCACCGAGATCGTACACGGGTCAGGAACACAAGGTTGATCATGCGAGTAGTGCAGGTAATTTGGTCGCTTGTGCTGATCGTATGCATAGTAGCAGCGGTGCTAGGACAAGCATTGTATGCCTCCATCCTCGGTGCGCATAGCTGGTCAGAGGAGCTGCAGGAGAGCGGCATGTCGGCAGCTGCTGCGGCTTATGCGCGTGCTTATGTCTGGGAGCTGGCAGAGCTAGATACGCTGGATGAGCTTGGCATCTTCGGCAAACCGCTGGAGTGGCGGTTGCAGCAGGTGATTGCCGGCTATCTCTCAGAGCAGTGGATAACAGAGCAACTGAACCGGCTGCAGGCGGGTGTATGGGACGTATTCGAAGGGAAGCGCGATACCCTGCCGCCGCTCGATGTGTCTGAGCTGAAGGACAAGCTGACAGCGGAGGTGACGAAGGTCATACCGTATTCTGTCTTGCGCAGCATCGGATGGGAGCTGGCTATGCCGGAGCGTATCGATACGATGAAGCTATTGAAGCTGGAGCGGGCTGAACTAGCTGAATGGCGCGCAGCATATGAGCAAGCAGGTGCGGTCGTTCGCGCACTGCTTGTATTATGTGTCGGCTGGCTAATCATCGGGCTTGCCTTGAATGAACGACCGCTTGCGGCGCTAGGCTGGATAGTTGGCTGCATGCTGGCAGCCGAGCTGCTGCTGTTGGCACTGCACACGGGAGTGGAACGGAGAAGCGGTGAATGGATCCGCGAGCTGTTCACGAACGTCCTGAACGGGCAGCAGCCTAATGCGGAAGCACGCGCCGTATACAACAGTGCGGCGCACGTAGCAGAGTTGTGGTTGCGTGAGGCATCTCTGCTGGCAGCCGGCTGGGCATGGTACATGGCTGCCGCTGGCGCTGTGGCAGTGCTGTTCAGTTGGCTTAGTCGACGGCGGCGCAAGCACGGTACGGCAACGGAACGTTCAGGCACACATTTCCGGCTTTCGCGAGGCGTACGTGTTATCATGCTTGTGTCGAGTGTGGTCTTTACGGGGATGACAATCGCTGTTATCTTGTGAGAGAGTTAGCTTGGAATGAAGGAAGGAAATGTGGACGATGAATAAGTCAGAAGATATGGAAGCTGTTGAACATACGAGACGTCAATACTTCGCCGCGCGTCTGGTTGATTGGTTCCGTACTCACCAGCGCGATCTTCCATGGAGAAGAACCCGAGATCCGTACAAGATATGGGTTTCTGAGATTATGCTTCAGCAGACGCGTGTGGAGACGGTGATTCCTTATTACGAAAGATTCCTGGAGCGGTTTCCTACACTAGAAGCGCTGGCAGAAGCACCGGAGGAAGACGTCCTGAAGCTGTGGGAAGGACTCGGCTATTATTCACGTGCGCGAAACTTGCAGACAGCTGTTCGCGAAGTGCAGAGCAGCTATGGCGGCAAGGTGCCGGATGAGCCGAGAGACATTGCGACGTTGAAAGGGGTAGGGCCCTATACAGCGGGAGCGATTCTGAGTATCGCATACGGCAAGCCTGAGCCGGCAGTGGACGGTAATGTGATGCGTGTGCTGTCACGGTTTTTTCTGCTGCGCGATGATATTGCCAAACCAGCGACTCGCAAGAAGATGGAGAAGCTGCTGCGCAGCACGATTCCCGAAGAGGCGGCAGGTGATTTCAATCAAGCATTGATGGAGCTGGGCGCTACAATATGTACCCCGCGCTCACCGCATTGCCTCATCTGTCCGGTAATGGAGTCATGCGAGGGCAGACTGGCGGGAGAGGAAGAAGCGTTGCCGGTGAAGACGAAGGCGAAGCCGCCCCGGGATGAACGGCGATTGGCGGCGCTGATCATGGGTCGGGGGGGACAGACTGGCCGCATACTGGTTCGGCGGCGTCCAGAGACGGGCCTATTAGCGCAAATGTGGGAGCTTCCGCACGTACTTGCGTCTGCAGAGACACCGGAGCTGCCGCGCATGGCGGAGGAGTATACAGAAGCTGCTGCGTCATCTGGGGCTGCAGGAGCAGCGCTGTGTGCAGCATTGGAGGAGGAAGGTCTTCCGGAGCTGGCGGCGTCCGGCTTGTTGACGAAGGCTGACCATATCTTCAGTCACATTCACTGGCACATGGAAGTATATCGGTGCTCGCTGGCCGTGATAGAAGATACTATATTGCCAGAGCAATACCGCTGGGTTACACCGGATGAGCTGACGACGCTGGCGCTTCCGAAGATTTTTCATAAGCTGTTGTCGCAGCAAGTATTTCAATCTGAGATTGAATAAGGATCAATATCATGGAAAACAAAGAGGCTGTCGGCAAACGTGATTGTTCACGTATAAGCCAACAGCCTCTCGTTATGTGTTCATTAATTACTTCTTAGCCGCTTCGTAACGCTCGTTCGCAGCTTCCCAATTCACTACGTTCCAGAATGCAGCAATGTAATCTGGGCGCTTGTTCTGATACTTCAGGTAGTAAGCATGCTCCCACACATCAAGACCGATGATTGGTGTCAGACCTTCCATAACCGGGCTGTCCTGGTTAGGTGTGCTGCTTACAACCAGCTTGCCGTTCTTGTCTACAGACAACCAAGCCCAGCCGCTGCCGAAACGAGTTGCGCCGGCTTTAGCGAAGTCTTCCTTGAACTTGTCGAGACCGCCAAGCTCACTGTTGATAGCTTCAGCAAGCGAGCCGACTGGCTGGCCGCCGCCGTTCGGTCCGATGATTTCCCAGAAGAGGGAGTGGTTGGCATGACCGCCGCCGTTGTTGCGGACCGCCGTACGGATAGCTTCCGGTACGCTGTTCAGATCTGCAATCAGATCGTTAATATCCTTGGCTGCGAGGTCTGCATGACCTTCCAATGCAGCGTTCAGGTTGTTGACGTACGTTTGATGGTGACGATCGTGGTGGATCATCATCGTAGTCTCATCGATATGCGGCTCCAGTGCGTTGTTCGGATAAGGTAGTGCAGGTAATTGATGTGCCATTTGAAGAAAAACCTCCCTTGGAAAATTGTTCACCAATTATTATCCACGATTTCAGCGAATAAATCAACTTTTATGTATAGAAAATCAAATCCCGCCCCGCCTCTCAATTTCTTCGATGATTTGATGGTGGATGTCATTGCCTTGCGCATTCAGCCATGGCGACAAGTCACTGAATACGCGATGCTGGCGAACTAACTCTTCTGTTTCCCATTGTTTCATGTGTACAGTTTGCAGTTCACTCATGCTGCGCTCCTGCTCCATAGTCATGGACAAAGCCTCCTTTCTAGAATAGGTAGAGACGCTAGCACTTGTCGGTATACTGTCAGCTTAACAATTTTGTCTGTCGCACCGTAGGTCCTGAGTCCTAGATGTCGACTATCTGCTCTAGTTAGTGTAGGACGTGATTAGTATACGGAGAAGTTGTGCCCAATATTCATCAGTCCTAAAAAGTGACAATGTACATGTAACAACCGACAATATTATGGTTCAATTGGTCAATAGTGGACGTTAGATTATGGCAAATTTCATGATCCTAACATGTAAGCGCTTATATTAAAGCGTTTTCAAGAGAAAATGAAAGAATATGAACGTTTTTTTAAGATTTTTATAGGAATTTGTCATCGAATTGTCGTATAATAAAAAAACCGAATTCAATAGTCACGGGGGAAACCAGATGTTCGTTCGCGCATTTCAATTATCTGACTACGCACCTGTTTCATCTTTGTTGAATGAAGTTTTATCTGAGGAATGTTGTGGGGACACGATGGAGGCACTTGGTCGGCAGCTTTATTGGGATAGTGAGCTGATTATGGTAGCTATTGAGAATGAACAAGTTGTCGGCGTCATGATCGGTACGATAGACGAAGGACGCGGTTACTATTATCGTATTGCCGTGCATGCTGACTATCAGCGCATGGGGATTGGCACGAAGTTGACAGCTGCAATGAAAGACAGATTTGAGAAGAGACAAGTTAGCCGCATTATGATTAGCATGGACAAGCATAACGAGACGATAGTGCCGTGGTACGAGTCCTTGGGGTATCGTGCGCGAGATTTCTTCCACAGTTTTGAGAAATTGACGATTGTGAACGGCTAGCTGCTTGAAGCAAGAATCAGTGGATAACACAGCGTTGTTTTTGATCATATTCCTGCGGATGTCTTTCTGTGTTGGTCGTGTACCTGGTTGAACAACTTGACCTTGGTCGGAACCTGCAACAGTAGGGTCGGAGAGCGTAGGAGTGATCGGAAATGAACGCTGTTTTTTTGATGAATATGTATGGTGCTGTGGGAGGAAGTTTAGAATATGGTGTAGTTCATTCGACAGTTGACATATGATTCTGCTTTTTGCGGCGTAACTGGTAGGTTGCTTGCGATAATTACAATAGATGGCGGGGAAGTGGTTTTGGCTAAGTTTATTACCCACTACCGTTCTTTTAGAGAAGAAAAGTAACTAATATAGGCAGTTTCAAGGCAAATCGGCAGTTTAATTACCCAATTTCCACTATTAGTGGAAGCTAGCGTTCGGATTATGGGTACTTGGGTAATAAATAGGGCAGTATGAGCGTGAAAACAATGGGAATATTTACTTTCCTACCATTAATAAAGAGAAGTGGTACCAATAATGCGCTGAAAGGTCAATGGGCCTGCATAGCTGTGCATCACTTTCGTGGGTAAGTATGTAGTGGGCCCCGAAAAAGTAATCGGCATATGCTACAAAGCTATTCTTCACTTTTTTGGGTAATATTTTCCGGGCCCCGCGAAAGTACCTGAATAGGCTTGCACAGCAGTACATCACTTTCGTGGGTAAAGTATGATGCGGGTCCCCGAAAAAGTAATCGGCATATGCTACAGAGCTATTCTTCACTTTTTTGGGTAACAGGCATGTCTTTTTGCCGTTGCAATCGGCGGGAAGATATGCTTTTCTATTAATAAGCCAAGTTTGGAAAGGAAAGCGCCATGAGACCTTACACGTCTTATCAAATTAAAAGCTTCAAGCACGATGGGCATTTGCATCGCACCTGGCTTGTGAATTGGCGCATTCCACCGGAAATGCTGGAACCCGAGTATCGCAATATGTACGTATTCATGAATTGTCACACACGCATTATTGAAGCGGACGGCAAGGAGTGGACGAGCCGGGTGCCGGGGATTGCCTTCTTCATTCCGCAGTGCTGGTACAATATTGTCGCGCTGCTGGAAGAAGGCGGTGTGCGCTATTACTGCAATATTGCGTCCCCTCCTTATCTCGATCAGGCGCACCATACTTTGACATATATTGATTATGATCTGGATGTAGTGGTGTGGCCGAGCGGGGACACCCAGCTGCTAGATGAGCACGAATACGAAATACACAGGCGCCAATACCATTATTCATCGACAGTAGAAGACAAGGTGCAGAGCGGGATGAATGCGCTTCGCGCCAAGATCGCGTCGGGCAGTCCGCCCTTTGGCGACGATCAATTGAAAGCGTACTATAGAGTATGGCGAACTTATTTTCCAGAGGTGTCGGAATGAACGAACAAGCCAATGAAAAAAAGAGACTGCGGGACCCAGATTCGAAGCTAATGCGTGAACTGTGGGATTGGGCCAAGTCGATTGTTGCTGCTGTGCTGATTGTGATGGTTGTCCATCAGTTTGTATTCAGTCTTTCCATTGTAGAAGGAAGATCGATGGAGCCTACGCTTCATGATAATGAACGGCTGTTCGTCAATCGCGCCTTATATTACTGGAGTGAGCCGGATCGGGGCGACATCGTGGTCCTCAAGGATCCGCGGGATGGCAGTGATCTGTTGCTCGTCAAGCGAATCATTGGCGTGCCGGGCGATGTGATCGAGGTGAGAGACGGAAGGCTGTATGTCAATGGCGAAGTGTATACGGAAGCTTATGTAGATACGATGATTGAAGATGGAGATGTTGCGGAGACAGTTGTGCCGGACGGAGAATACTTCGTCATGGGAGATAACCGTCATCGGAGCGGCAGCTTGGACAGTCGGAGATTCGGTTCTGTACAGGAGAAGAGTATCATTGGCAGAGCGGAGTTTATCGTGTGGCCGATCACACATATAGGAGGCCTCTAATGAAAGAAGTGACGATCTATACAGACGGCGCCTGTTCCGGTAACCCTGGTCCCGGAGGATGGGGCGCTATTCTTATGTATGGGGAGCACCAGAAGGAGCTGTCAGGTGGAGAGAAGCATACTACGAATAACCGTATGGAGATACAAGCGGTCATCGAGGCTTTATCTCGTCTGAAGGAGCCTTGTCGAGTCAAGGTTTATAGTGATTCTGCTTATGTTGTCAATTGCTTTCAGCAGAAGTGGCATGTGAATTGGGTGCGCAAGGGATGGAAGAATAGCAAGAATCAGCCGGTGGAGAACCAAGATTTATGGAAGGCGCTGCTGGAAGCGATGAAGCCTCATCAAGTCGAGTATATCAAGGTCAAAGGACATAGTGACAATCCGTGGAATAACCGCTGTGACGAGTTGGCTGTGAGCGCATATAAGCAATTGTAAGCAACGCATCTGGATAGCCTCTGGACAGACTGTGAAGGAAAGGGGGAGGAATATGAGTGAACGCCACAACTATGATTGGGCAGCGTTGAAGGATGAACTGAAGGCGAAGTTGCCGGAGCTTGGCATAGATAAGCTAGGCTTTGCATCCGCAGAGCCATTCACAACGCTGAAGGGGATTCTGGAGCGGCACCGTGAATTGGGAAGAGAATCCGGCTTCGAAGAATCAGACTTGGAGAAGCGGACAAGGCCAGAGTTGAGCCATGAAGATCCGAAGTCAATCTTGTCCATCGCTGTGGCGTATCCGTCGAAGATGACGAATCCGCCGCGTTCTGAGCCCGGCGCTTATCGCGGTATGCTGTCGCGGTCGTCTTGGGGAGAGGACTATCACAAGGTGCTTCGCGACCGGCTTGCCAAGCTTGAGGCATGGCTGCAAGAGCGCATTCCTGAAGCGCGAATCGTATCTATGGTCGATACAGGAGCGCTCGTCGATCGAGCCGTTGCAGAACGAGCGGGCATCGGTTGGACCGGCAAGAACTGCGCCGTGATTACGCCGGAATACGGTTCATGGGTATATCTAGGCGAACTGATCACGAACCTCCCTTTCCCATCAGACACGCCTGTAACGGAGCAGTGCGGAGACTGTACGCTGTGCATCGATGCCTGTCCTACGGGAGCGTTGGTAGGTCCCGGACAGCTGCATGCAGGGAGTTGTGTCTCCTTCCTCACGCAGACGAAGGAATCCGTTAGTGATGAGATGAAGAAGAAGATCGGAAACCGCCTCTATGGATGCGATACGTGTCAGATTGTGTGTCCGCATAACAAAGGGAAGCATTGGGATCATCACGCCGAGTTGACGCCGGATCCTAATATTGCGAAGCCGCTTCTCAAGCCGCTGCTTAGCTTGAGCAATCGGCAATTCAAGGAACGCTTCGGTGCGAGTGCTGCTGCTTGGCGAGGGAAGAAACCGATCCAGCGCAATGCGGTGATTGCCCTCGGCAACTTCAAGGATCGCTCTGCTGTGCCTGACCTAACGCGCATTCTGCTGAAGGATGAACGGCCGGTATTACGCGAGACAAGTGCGTGGGCGCTAGGCCGTATCGGCGGCAGTGATGCGGAGCTAGCGTTGCGCGAAGCGTTGGAATGCGAGCGTGAGTCTGATGTCCTTGCAGCGATCCGACGTGCGATTGTGCACTTGGAAAAGCAGGAGAACAGTGCAGAGGCGCTGAATTAGTACTATACTTTGGACATGGTACTGCGCTACAACTAGAGGAGAGAGGGTTAACATGCGATACGTTCATGTAGAAGATATTGAGCCGGGTCAGATATTAGGACGTTCGATCTTTTCCGCTAATGGGAATGTGCTGTTGTCAGAAAATATTGAGCTTACGGTTTATATGATCAATACACTGCGGAGAATCGGTGTAGAGATGCTGTATATTAAGGATGAGCAGTTTGCGGATGTCGAGATCGAGGAGGTCGTCTCCGAAGAGACGAAGCGCAAGATGACGAAGAAGCTCGGAGATATGTTCGATTCGATTCGTTCGGGCAAATCATTCAGTGACCGTAGTTTAAGTGTCAGTGTAGATGGTTTGCTCGATGAGATTATGGAGAATCACGACGTTCTCGTGCAGCTGAGTGATATACGAACAGAGGACAATCGCAGATACTTGCATGCCTTGAATGTATGTACGATGTCCGTGATGACAGGGATGAATCTAGGATTGAATGCCCAACAGCTTAAGGAGCTCGCGATTGGCGCGCTGTTGCATGATGTCGGCAAGGTTGGGATTGAGTCCGAGCACGATGACCCGCAAACTCGCAATCACCATACTTGGCGAGGCTTCGACATGATTAAGCGGGAGCAGAGCTTGATCATAGCCCATGTTGCCTTGCAGCACCATGAATCACCGGATGGCAGCGGTATCCCGCGCGGATTGGGCGAGGGCGAGATTCATCTGTATGCTAAGATTGTCGCCGTAGCGAATATGTATGACAACTTACTCTTCGAAGAGCAAGATGGCAAGCGCATGATGCCGCATGAGGCGTGTGAGCACCTAATGGCATTGTCTGGGACGAAGCTGGATCGGGATGTGTTGATCGAATTTCTGCGTATTGTGTCGATCTATCCGACAGGTGTTTCGGTTCGCTTGACGACCAAGGAAACCGGTGTCGTGGTCGGTCAGCATAGAGGACTTCCGGGCAGACCGATTATTCGGATCGTCCTGCAAGACCGTGATGATTCGATGGATGTCAAGGAAGTCGATCTAGCGAAACAGCCTACCGTATTCATTGAAGCTGTACTCGGCTGACGGAGCTTGAGGAGCCTGGTTATGGCAGCTATTGTAGCATTGAATCCCACTATTGAACATGCTAAGATGTATAGGACCAATCGACCAGTTGATAAGTGAAATGGAGTGAAGAGCATGTGGACGACAATTATCGTTGCTGCGATTACCTTACTTGTAGGGGCGGTTGCCGGATTTTTCGCCGGTGTGACGTATTTGCGCAAGCAGATGGAGAAGATGCAGAGTGATCCGAAGATGCTGCAGCAGATGGCTCGTCAGATGGGCTATAATGTGAATAAGCAGCAATTAAATAAAATGCAGCAGGCTATGAAGCATCAGAAGTTTCCTCGCAAGTAGCGTGCCAATATGCTAGAAGTTCCGAAATCGCTGGCAGCACTAATGTTCACAGAAGAGACATGACCAAACATATAGAAAGAGAGAACGGGAGGGGAAGAGGAAATGGCGGGGATCAAAGACTATAAGAACAGCAAAGTTTCCGATAATCGGGAATTGATAGAAGGCCACGTCCGGGAAATTCTCCGGCTGATCGGCGAGGATGTCGATCGGGAAGGGCTGATCGAAACACCGGCCCGCGTCACGCGCATGTATGAGGAAATCTTCGCAGGTTATGAGGTTAACCCGCGCGATGTGCTTGGCGTTACGTTCGATGAGCAGCATGAGGAGCTTGTCATCGTCAAGGACATTGTCTATTACAGTCAATGCGAGCATCATATGGCGCCGTTCTTCGGCAAGGTGCATATCGGTTATTTGCCAAGCGGTAAGATTGCCGGACTGAGCAAATTCGCTCGACTCGTGGAAGCCATTACCCGCCGACTTCAGGTTCAGGAGCGCATCACGTCCGAGATAGCGGACATTCTGCAGGAGGTGCTGGAGCCGCAAGGAGTGATGGTGATCGTCGAGGGTGAGCATCTGTGCATGTGCGCACGCGGGGTGAAGAAGCCCGGCAGCAAGACGGTCACATCAGCAGTGCGCGGACATTTCCGCTCCAACGCAGCGCTGCGTTCTGAATTTTTGTCATTAGTGAAGGACTAATTTATTCTTGTAAGCAACAGCCGTCCGGCTTTGAGCCGGGCGGTTTTTTGATCTGCTGATGGTGTGTTCAGAGATATGCATCTTCTAGCCGGTTATCCGGTTGCGGTTCCCCGAGCGACTCTGTGAGCTAGCTTCCACCGTGAAATAAATGCGAATGTACAGTTTTTTGATCCGAAAAGTGGGGGGAATGCTGAAATTCCTGCGAATGCGCATCTTTCTATGCTCGATAATGTCTTTTTGACGCAATCGACGCTTGTATTCCTGTATATTAGCAGGCTTTTTCGATTTTCCACTTAGTTCGGAGGGAATCCCTGCATAATCGCATCTTTTGGTAGGTTTGCGGCTTGGTGGTTTGCAAATTTGTGGGTTGCAGCTTGGCGCTAGGTGAGGCGCAAGTGCAATGTCGAGTGTCATTGAGTTCGCTCTTCTCGTAACCTTATGGTAGACAGAATGCTGTCTTCTTGGTTATACTACATGTAACACGGTTTCATTACGTGAAACCTATCGGATGCCATTGGGAAACGAGGGATTGCCGTGGAAGAGGGTAAAGTAACGGTCCGCGCTGTAGAGCGGGCATTGGATATATTGTTATGCTTCACGGATGCGAACGAATTGACGTTGACGGAAATTGCTGTACGGGTAGGGCTTCACAAGAGTACAGTGTATCGGTTGCTTGCTTCCTTGGAGCATAAGGGGTTCGTCATTCGCGATGCAGAGAGTGAGAAGTACAAGCTGGGCTTCCGGCTGTGGGAGCTGTCGGCGAACCTGTCTCAAGCGGACGATCCAGCGGTGGTACTGCTCCCAGAGATGGAACGGCTGCGCGATATGATTGGGGAGACGATCAGCTTATATGTGCGGGACGGACATGAGCGGATTCGGATTCAGGCTGTACAGAGCAGCCAAGCCATTCGCAGAGTAGCGCCAGTAGGCGTGAGGCTGCCGTTGTATGTCGGCGCATCGAGCAAGGTGCTAGTCGCTTATGCGGATGCCGAGGATCGCGAGAGCCTGTTCAGCAGTCCGACATGGCCTGTATCGATCGATCAGGAGGCCTATGAGCGTCAGCTGGCGGATATACGCGCCTCCGGCTTCGCGACAAGCGTAGAGGAACGTGAACCGGGCGCGGCGGCAGTAGCCGCACCGATTCTGAATCGTTCGGGAAGCATGGTCGCAGTACTGTCCGTATCAGGACCGGCGAATCGCTTGACCGTGGACAAGATGAAGGAGCATGCGGCAGCTATCAAGGATGCAGCTGCACGCATGGGCAAGATGGTGAAGTGATCAGCAATGCATAGTTATGTGGATATTATAGGGACGATTCAACTCCATGGAATGGAGGTTGGTCGTCTCTATTTTGCATGAGACGGTCATTCAAGCTTTATACGATTACGGGTGTGTGGAAACCGCTTGCCTGTTCATACTTAGCCCTGTTCCAGCGTACATCTTAATGAGGTGATGCAGGTGTCTAAGGACATACAAGAGCTGCAAGCGCAATTGACAAAGTTGTCTAAGAAGACTGATGGATTGTTGAATGTGCGGGAATTCGGGGCAATCGGGGATAACCGTCGCCATCCTCTAAGAGAGAATTTCGACTCACTAGAGCAAGCACAGGGCACATATCCGCACGCCGTATCACTCAATGATGAAACAGACTGGTGCGCGATCCAAGGCGCATTGCAGGAAGCGGTAAGTCAAGGTGGCGGAAACGTTCATGTACCGGCGGGTACATTTAAGATCAATCGAACGATCCGCATACCGCATAGTGTGAAGTTGGAATTGAATCATGCAGCTGAACTAGTTGCAACCGCGGATGTGGATGTCGTTCGACTGCACAAGGGCTCACAGCTCGTAGGAGGAACCATTAATGTGCATTCGAATGTGAACGAGTACTCCAGGACTTGTATTTACATTAGCGGACAAGATCAGTTTCATCCAGGGAGCGACTTCACCCGCGTGTCAAACATCGTATTGAGAAATTGGAATCCAGGGGATCGTCCTTCCGGGACGGGCATTCACCTGTATGCGAAGGGTGATGAGGAGGTGCCCAATCAGAGCATCTGTTGGCTTCATGTAAGCAATATCAACATATCTTGGTTTTCCAAGGGTGTGTATTTGCAGGCAGTCAAGGCGGATGATGCGGAATCGAATCCAGGCAAGACGGCTTGGATCAACGGCAATTCCTTTCACCAGATTTACTTTCACGCGTGTGAATTGGACATCTGTCTGGAGGGCAGTGATGGCTTCAGAAGCGATCAAGCTGCTTACAGCTATGAAGTGTCCGGGAACCATTTTACAGATATTCAGAGTCAGCCCATGTCTTACACGATGTATTTCTCCATGTGCGGTCGCTTCAATACGATTAACGGCAAGTTCTGGGACAATCACTTGATGGAATCGGACATTAAGGGACAGTTTACACGTACATCTTCCTATAATGCGATAACATCGAACTTGGACTCGTATCAAATTTCGGATGTTGGTAATTACAATAGCATTTCATCGCCTTACAGGGACTTTAGGACAGGGGTGATCCCGCCAGCCATCAATATTGCCTATTCATTCACTGGAAACCAGGATGATTACTTGGCCTATGCAACAGCAAGAGGTTTTGTCTTCAGGCAAACTGGAGGATTGCCTCCTATGTCTGGCCAACTTGATCTCGCCTTTTCCCTAAGCGGAGATGAATCGATTGTATGGAATGGCAGCCAGGCTACAGAGAATAATCCGATCGTATTGGAGTTAACGTTGCCGGAGCGGGCGGTGTACTTCTCTAATTTCGGTCTAGCCTTCAGTCCGTGGATGGAATCGCCAAGAGGAATTATAATTAGGCGCAAGCAAGACGGTCTCTGGCGAACTGTAGCGGACCACAGGTCGCTCGGCAACCAGCCTTTCTTCATTCTCCGCTCTGTATTAGCCCCTGTCGAGGCCTTAGAGATCAAGATGTGGGGAAGCAATGACAGCGTGAACCAGTGGATTAGGCTAACGAGAATATTCGGCCAGTCGACCCAAAAATTCGGATACGCTTACCTTCCCCGCAATGGCGGAGAGCTGTATGGTGATCTTGACTTGAATCGCTATTATCTGACCGTTGGCCAAGTTGGACAACTGCCTCCCGCCTCGCCGATGCACAGAGGGAAGATGATTCGTGTTCTTGGGGATGGCTCCGCAACAGCGGACACGGTATATATGTGCATGATGTCTTCATCAGGAAGATTCAATTGGAAACCGCTTGTTCAAGGGTAGCCGTTCTCGACAACGAATAAGGGACGATTCACTCCTGCCGTGAAGGCGGAATGAATCGTCCCTTTGTTGTAAGCTGAATCGGACGCTTGCCCAATCCAGCTCAATCCAGCTGTTCACATACTTACTTCGCGCCGGACAGGATCTGGCGAAGCACGGTTTGCAGAATGCCGCCGTTGCGATAGTAGTCGATGTCCACAGTGCTGTCCAGACGTACGACACATTCGAAGTCGAAGGTGCTTCCGTCTTCGCGTGTAGCGGTAACCTTAATCGTCTGTCCAGGCTTGATATCGTTGTTCAGCCCTTGGATGTCGAAGGTTTCCTTACCTGTAATGCCGAGTACCTGCCAGCCAGTACCTTCTGCGAATTGCAGCGGGAGCACGCCCATGCCGACTAGGTTCGAGCGGTGAATCCGTTCGAAGCTCTCAGCGATGACGGCTTTCACGCCAAGCAGGAAAGTACCCTTCGCTGCCCAGTCACGGGAGCTGCCGGTTCCGTATTCCTTGCCAGCTAATACGACAAGTGGTGTTCCGGCTTCTTGATATTTCATCGAAGCATCGTAGATTGACATTACTTCGTCAGTTGGCAGGTAAGTCGTGACGCCGCCTTCCGTACCCGGAGCAAGCTGGTTGCGGATCCGGATGTTGGCGAACGTACCGCGCATCATGACTTCATGGTTGCCGCGGCGGGAGCCGTAGGAGTTGAAGTCCTTCCGTTCCACACCGTTCGTAGTCAAGTATTCACCGGCAGGGCTGTCTACCTTGATGTTGCCCGCAGGAGAAATATGGTCCGTCGTAACGGAATCGCCCATCAATGCCAGCGTCTTCGCCCCTTTGATCTCCGCGATGTCGCCAGGTGCTAGACCGAGACCTTCGAAGAATGGAGGCTCTTGGATGTATGTCGATTTGTCTTCCCACTCGTAGAGCTGACCTTCTGGTACAGGGATTTCGTTCCAACGTTCGTTAGCGCGGAAGACGTCCTTGTACTTGTCTGCGAACAGCTCAGGGCTCATCGCGCCTGCAACTGCGTCGCGGACTTCCTGAGAGGACGGCCAGATGTCCTTGAGATAGACAGGTTGGTTGTTCTGGTCATGCCCGATTGGATCGTTGGCAAGGTCGATGTTGACGGTTCCAGCCAGCGCATAAGCGACGACGAGCGGTGGCGAAGCAAGGTAATTCGCCTTCACTTGTGCGTGTACGCGTCCTTCGAAGTTCCGGTTGCCGCTCAAGACAGATGCGACAGTCAGATCGTTGTCGGCAATCGCTTGGCTGACTTCATCCGGCAGCGGACCACTGTTGCCGATACATGTAGCACAGCCGTAGCCGGCTACGTGGAAGCCTAGTGCTTCAAGCGGATCGAGCAAGCCTGATTTCTTCAGATACTCGGTCACGACGAGGGAGCCAGGTGTTAAGCTGCCCTTCACATAAGCTGGCTTCACTAGACCCTTCTCCACTGCTTTCTTGGCAACGAGTCCAGCGCCAAGCATTACGCTCGGATTGGATGTGTTCGTACAGCTCGTGATTGCAGCGATCACAACAGCACCAGTAGTGAGCGTGGTTGTTTCGCCGTTCGGATGCTTCACTTCAGCGCTGTCAGCGATCTGCTCATCGCTCAATCCGTAACCGCCCTTGTCGATTGGCGTACGGATAATGGAATTGAACGCTTCCTTCATATCCGTCAGCTCGATGCGGTCCTGCGGACGCTTCGGGCCCGAGAGGCTAGGCACGATCGTGGACAGATCCAATTCGATCGTATCGGTGAATGCCGGATCAGGTGTATCGTCCGTGCGGAACATGCCTTGCGCCTTGTAGTAAGCTTCAACCAAAGCGATCTGTTCTTCGCTGCGGTTCGTGCCTCGCAAGTAGTTCAGCGTTTCGTTATCTACTGGGAAGAAGCCGACAGTAGCGCCATACTCTGGAGCCATATTCGCTACCGTAGCGCGGTCTGCGAGTGTAATATTGCTCAGACCGGAGCCATAAAATTCGACGAATTTGCCGACAACGCCCTTCTTGCGCAGCATCTGGGTGACGGTCAGCGCCAAGTCGGTTGCAGTAGCACCTTCAGCAAGGCTGCCCGTCAGCTTGAAGCCGATGACTTCAGGTGTGACGAAGTAGAGCGGTTGCCCGAGCATGCCAGCTTCAGCTTCGATGCCGCCAACGCCCCAGCCTACTACGCCAAGACCGTTAATCATCGTTGTATGGGAATCTGTACCGACGAGTGAATCTGGATAGACATATGTTTCACCGTCTATTGTCTTCGTTGCGGCAACGGATGCCAAGTACTCCAGGTTAACCTGGTGTACGATACCGGTTGCCGGCGGTACAGCCCGGAAGTTATCGAATGCAGTTTGCGCCCAGCGCAGGAAACGATAGCGTTCCTCATTGCGTTCGAATTCGAGATTCATGTTCGTTGCCAATGCGTCTGCAGTACCGAATGCATCAACCATAACCGAATGGTCAATAACGAGATCGACCGGTACGAGCGGGTTAATACGCTTCGGATCGCCGCCTGCGCGTTCGGTAGTAGCACGCATTGCCGCCAGATCGACGACGACCGGTACGCCTGTGAAGTCTTGCAATACGATCCGCGCTGGGATGAACGGCAATTCCTTGTTCTTGCCTGCGTCATTGACCCAGCCGGCAATTTGCTTCACATGCTCTTCCGTAATCGCTCTTCCGTCGAATTGACGAACGGCTGCTTCAAGCAGCACTTTGATCGAGAAGGGAAGTTGGGAGATTGCATCATGCCCTTGGCTTGCCAAATCCGGCAGGGAGTAATAGTTTACGGTTTTTCCGCCAGCTTGGAGCTGCTTGCGAACGGAAAAATGATCTTTCGTACTCATTAAGCTTCCGCCTCCTTGCATAGTTTCATCTAATGAAACCCGATTTCATATTTCTCATCGATATAAGTATACTCTTTTCGCTTCGCTTGGTAAAGGTCTTTTTTCCCCTCATGAACGGTTCTAATCCTACATATAGTGGTGAAGATGGGATTGTCAATCTTCTGCGGCAGCCGTGTGCGAATGAATCGGCTCCGTACAGGGAGGATTCAGATGGCTGAGCAGTGGCGGCAAGTGCTTCGGGACTATGTGGAAGCCCGTAATCAGATGCTGTTCGACAGCAGTGCGGAGCCGTTGGCAGCTGTATGCGGCGACAGCGCACATAGATACAGACAGGCGCAGCGGCTGCATCGCAGGGCGGAACGCGACAAGCAGCGGCATGCAAAGCCCGCTGGTGTGGAGACGCGTATGCGGCTTGAACATATATACGCACAGGAAGACCGGCTTACGGCTCAGATCGCGCTTCGCACCTGCATGACCTATAAGCAGGCTGGGCAGGAGCTGGAGGATGAGCGGATAGAGCGGGAACGGGTTGTGCTCATCCGTTCGGGGGGTGTCTGGCAAATCGAGCGCATCTCACCAATCGAATCAGAGCGAAAGTCGCCGATGCCGCTCTCAAGTGTAACTCGTGTGCCTAAGATAGCACTAAGCAGCAGACCGTATTTGAATCAAGCGGTCTTGTCCGCTCAGGCGAGAGGCAAGCCTTATAATCGCAGCAAGGTTCAAGAGTACGCCAATCTATGGTGGGATCAACATAATCCGGAATACCAGGCTTTTGACGTAGATTGTACCAATTATGTGTCCCAGTGCCTCTATGCAGGCGGGGCGCCGATGAATTATACTGGTGACAGGGCATCTGGCTGGTGGTATAAGCATAACGGCGGCAGCAATGACTTGTGGAGCTTCAGCTGGTCCGTCTCCAACAGCTTGCGCTGGCAGCTGGAAACGGCTAAGTCCGGCCTGCGGGCCGACATCGTCTCAGAGGCTTCAGAGCTTCAAGCGGGCGATGTCATCATCTATGACTGGGATGGCGACGGTCGCTTCCAGCATAGTACAATCGTAACGGCGTTCGATGCTCACGGGATGCCGCTCGTCAATGCGCATACGGTCAACAGCCGTCAGCGTTATTGGGATTACCGCGATTCGCACGCCTGGACTAAGGCTACGCGGTATGTATTCTTTCATATGCCAGACGCTTTATAAAACATCACTTCATGAGAAGTATCGCACATGTCCTTTGTAGGATGTCGTGTTCTTGGAAAACTATACTTACCGGAGGATTGTACAATGAATAATAAGCTTAGAGTCGGTCTTGTGTACGGCGGCAAATCCGGCGAGCATGATGTATCCTTGCAGACAGCGCTTGCTGTCATTCAAGCGCTCGACTTTGAGAAATACGAGATCAAGCCGTTCTATATTACGAAATACGGAGACTGGGTATCCGGTAAGGCGATCAGGGAACGAATCGAGAACAAGGAGCAGCTGCTGCTTCAGCAAGAAGTGACGGTAGAGAACAGCCGACCTTCATCGGTTCAGGCGTTAACGCCGTTATTCCGTACAGCCCTTGAAGATCAAGCTGGGGAAAGCGCCATAGATGTGATGTTCCCACTCCTGCACGGGACATTCGGGGAGGACGGCACTATACAAGGTCTGTTCGAGATGGCCGACATCCCGTATGTAGGCGCAGGTGTGCTGGCTTCGGCAGTGGGCATGGATAAGGTAATGATGAAGAAGCTGTTCGCCGAGGCTGGTATTGCGCAGTGTATGTATCGCTACTTCACCCGCTATCAATGGAAGCAGGACGCTTCCTATTATATAACGGAAATTGAAGTGACATTAGGCTATCCTTGCTTCGTGAAGCCGGCTAATCTCGGATCGAGCGTAGGCATCTCCAAGGCGGGGAATCGCGAGGAGCTGATAGCGGCGATTGAGGAAGCGCTGCGCTTCGACCGCAAGGTCATCGTGGAAGAGATGGTTGACGGGCGGGAGATCGAAGTGGCTGTGCTCGGCAATGATGAACCGCTAGCCTCTGTACCTGGGGAAATTGTAGCCTCTAACGACTTTTATGATTATCGGGCGAAATATGTTGACGGCAAGTCGGCGCTGGTGATCCCCGCGGAAATGCCAGATGCGCAGAAGGAGGAGGTGCGTGAGCTGGCACTGCGTGCTTATGCAGCGATTGACGGCAGCGGCCTGTCACGCGTAGACTTCTTCCTAGAGAAGCATAATGGGCAGTTTCTCATTAACGAGATCAATACGATGCCCGGCTTTACCCCGATCAGTATGTACCCGATGTTATGGCAGGAGAGTGGCAAGAGCTATCAGGAGCTGCTCGATGATTTGATTCGATTTGCTAGGGAACGGTATAATGATAAGCAGCAAAATCAATATGTCTTCGACGTATAAGCAGGCAGCTGTGTGACAGCACGCCAAAGTCATGAAGCAGAGGTGAAGCGCGTGGGTTTCGAAACAGAGTTTAATTCCGTATGTAAGTTCAAGTCAGAGAAGGAGCTGGACGATCTGCTCGAATATGGGAAGACGGCCATGCTGAAGAGTGGCTTCCGTGTATACCCAACTGGGCAGAAGTGCATTGCCTATACGCCTGAGAATCGGGCGATTGCGATCGTGAAGATCACGGCTTCCATTGCGGAGATCACCTTCCAAGGTGAAGAAATGACCAAGGTGGAGATGGAGCTCATCCGCAAGCTGACAGAAGAGGAATCCCGTATTCAGACGGCCTTGGCTGATGAGATGTTCTTCGGAGAGCATAACGGTTGAACCTGTTGAGAGCGATGGATGAGCGGCATGAAGCTGCCGTCTCCTTCTCTTGACAATGCTAACTGTTACTTGTATAATTACAGATAAGCAGACGCCAGAATTGAAGCATTCCGTGCATCTGGGTTTTACGAATGGAGACTGAATATGCATGAACAGTGAATTTACGGTTGCCGTTCATGGCTTGGTCCTGCTTGCGCAACGTCCTGATCGGATGGCGACTAGCGATATGCTCGCTTGCAGTGTGAATACGCATTCGGCTCGAGTTCGCCGAGTAATGGGCTGGCTGAAGAAGTCAGGTATGATCGCGACGAAGGAAGGCATCGGCGGCGGATATGTGCTAATGGGTGATCCCGAAGAAATTACACTCGCCCATGTGTACCGAATTTTGGCAATGGGCTCCGTTGTACCGAGCTGGAAGTCGGGTGGCGCAGATCCAGATTGTGTAGTTTCTACGCATATGGAAGATGTCATGAGCGAAGTGTTCCGAGACACAGAGATGCAGATGATGACACATCTGGATCGTGTGACGATTGCGGATTTGCTGGACCAGGTGAAGAAAGCCGCAGACGGCTCGAACACAAAATCACGTTAATTGCTTTGAAAAAAATGTTCACATATACATTCTGTTATTGCGAAGTAACTGTTACTATAACAGTCACAATATAGGGCGGCAAGCCTCACTCTCGCCCGAATAAATATAGAGGAGTGGTTCACATGGCAGCATCAGTCATTCAAGCAAGCAACCTGCAGGATACGATCAAAGAAGGAGTTGCACTTGTAGATTTCTGGGCACCTTGGTGCGGACCTTGCAAGGTGCAGCTACCGATTATTGAGGAGCTGTCCGAGGAGTTGGCGGGTCAAGCTACGATTGGCAAAATCAATGTAGATGAAGAAGGGGAGCTGGCCGGTCAGTTCGGTATATCCAGCATTCCGACCTTAATTCTCTTCAAGGATGGCCAACCGGTGGAAAAGCTGGTTGGCTTACAGAGTAAGGATAGCTTGAAAGCGAAGATTGCTCGTTATAACAATTAAATGTATAAGGTGAATATGCCCCTGCTCATTCCTAGTGGATGCTGCGGGGGTTTTTCATTTTTGTTGCATCCGATCGGGACTTTCGTGCGTATATAATTAAAAGACTGCATTTTCGTCAGGAATCGTGCATATGCATGTTGCGAAGATGAGAGAGGAGCACCTATGACGCTTGCAGAGTATGCAGCTAGCATCCGCTTGCGGATCGACTCAGAGACTGGGCTCGTTATGCCGATATCAATCCCGGATGGGCTGCGATTAATGGGCAGCGGCAGAAGCGCAGCGGTATTCCATAGCGACTCTGCCCCGGACCGTGTTTTGAAGCTCTTTCATCCTGCATTCCTGAAGATGGCTAGTCAAGAGATAGAAGTGTACCGCATTCTCGGCAAGACCAACTATTATCCGCAGATGTACGCGCATGGGGACAATTACCTCGTGATCGATTATATTGATGGGCGTACGTTTTATCAGTGCTTGGTAGAGGGGGTGCTGATTCCTGAAGAAGCGATTGTTCAGGTGGATGAAGCTGTGGAGCTGGCAAGGCAGAAGGGACTGAATCCGTCAGATTTGCATCTGAAGAATATGATGCTGACGTCAGATGGGGTGAAGCTGATCGATGTTGCCCGCTTTATGCAACAGAAGACATGCGGGCAGTGGGCGGATTTGCGGAAGGCGTATTATACGAAATACAGGCGACCGATGTTCCCTAAGAAGCTGCCTGAGAAGGTGCTTGATTGGATCGTGATCAAATATCGGAGGAACGAAATTCATATTTAAAGCAGGAGATGGGGCAACGTGTGTTGTAACTATTTTACAGACCCTTTCGTGGAAAGGACAGCTGAGGAGAAGGAGGAGTACATATGTCTTTTTTCAGTAAAGTAATGGCAAGTGTAGGAATTGGTGCGGCTAAGGTGGACACGCTTCTCGAGAAGCGAACTTACCAGCCAGGTGAAGAGATGAATGGCATTATCCGGATTCAGGGCGGACAGGTGCAGCAGGAAATTGAGGGCATCGATTTGTCGATTATGACTTATTACATCAAGGAAGTAGATGATCGTAAAGTTCGGCAAAATGTAGAGCTTGGCAAAGTTCGTGCGACGCCTTCGCTTGTGATTGCCCCAGGTGAAACCAAAGAAGAAGCATTCTCCTTCAGACTGCCTCTGACTACACCGCTATCAATTGGACGGACACCTGTATGGGTACAGACCAAAGCGGATATTCGCTCTGCGATTGACCCGACAGACCAGGACCGCATCGAGGTTGTGCCAGCTCCGATTATGTCGGCGGTCATCGATGGCTTTGAGAGGCTGGGCTTCCGATTGCGCGAGGTAGAGACTGTATATGCGCCGCGGCTTGGGGGTGCATTCCCGTTCGTTCAGGAGTTCGAGTGGGTACCGTCAGGTGGCAGCTATCGAGGACGATTGGATGAGGTTGAATTGGTATTCCTTCGTCAGCAAGGGGACGGATTGGAGCTGTTGCTGCAGGTCGATCGCCGGGCGACAAGTATTATGGGGTTGTTCGCCGAAGCGATGGATATGGATGAAAGCTTTGTCAGAATGACTGTTACCGAAGCCGAAGCGGCGAACGGTGTTGATTATGTAGCAGGATTGCTGGATCAGGTGATTGGTCGGTACGCGTAACAGTATAGAGAGGAGAGACTGTCTTGTGTTTAATCGGCATCGAACCGCCGGTGGGAAGACAGTCTCTTTTTATGCGTTGCTGATCGTATGCGTAACGTTTATTGGAAATATTCGCAACCTTCGACAAAGTTAGCGCGTATACCTTATTAGGAATATATTCCCACGCTTTACGCGTAAAGATAAGGGAAAGGAGTTTGGCGTTATGCTGGAGCTGTACTGGGGATGTCTCATCTTCGGCGTACTGTTCGTGCTCGTATCGGTCGTGTTGGGCGACCTGATCGGAGGCTGGTTCGATGGAGCGCTGGAATTTCTATCACTGGATACACCGGACTTCATCCACCCGATGACGATTGTAGGAGGCTTGACGGTATTCGGCGGTGCAGGACTGTTATTGACACCGTACACAACATTGGCAGCTTGGCAGACTGCGTTGTTATCGCTAGCTGTGGCAGTATTAAGCGCTACTGCGGTGTTCTGGACATACGTCAGACCGATGAAGCAAGCAGAAAATTCGTTGTCGTATTCGATGAATGAGCTGGAAGGAACTATCGGCGAAGTGAACATTCCGATTCCTGCAGGCGGCTTCGGCGAAGTGAAGGTGCGACTAGGCACTGGAACTGCATACGAGATTGCTTCAGGGTATGAAGGCACAGAGCACAGCACAGGCAGCAAAGTGATCGTAGTGGAAGTGCGGGAAGGTGTGCTGTATGTGTCGAATTTCGAGGAATCGTTGGAAGTGTAGTGGTATTCAAATGATCCTATGAGGAGGAGCTTATGGAAGGTTTAGTAGGTATTCCGTTTGTTGTAATTGTTGTTCTCGCATTGCTCGGGGTTGCGTTCTGGGCCCGCTACAAGACAGTTAGCGCCGATGAAGCGATGGTAGTGACGGGTTCGTTCTTGGGGAACAAGCATACCGTTGTCGATGAATCGGGACGTCGGATCAAGATTGTGCGCGGCGGTGGCGCCTTCATTCTCCCGATCTTCCAGCAGTCAGAGTTTCTGTCGTTACTGTCGAATAAGCTCGATGTATCGACGCCAGAGGTTTACACCGAGCAAGGCGTACCTGTCATTACTGACGGGGTGGCAATCATCAAGATCGGCGGGTCGGTCGAGGATATTGCTACAGCTGCAGAGCAGTTTCTGGGCAAGCCTGTCGAAGCGCTGAAGTCGGAAGCACAGGAAGTGTTGGAAGGTCATCTGCGCGCGATTCTCGGTTCGATGACTGTTGAAGAAATTTACCGTAACCGCGACAAGTTCGCCCAAGAAGTGCAGGCTGTCGCAGCGCGGGACTTGAAGAAGATGGGGCTGCAAATTGTTTCCTTCACGATCAAGGATGTGCGGGATAAGCATGGCTACCTGGATGCGCTTGGCAAGCCGCGCATTGCTGCAGTGAAGAGGGATGCGGAAATTGCCGAGGCTGATGCGGTGCGCGATGCCCGTATTCAGAAGGCGCGTGCCGAAGAGGAAGGGCAGAAGGCGGAGTTGCTGCGCGATACGAATATCGCAGAAGCGACGAAGGAGAAGGAGTTGAAGGTCGCGTCCTTCAAGCGCGAGCAAGATCAAGCGAAGGCGGAGGCAGATCAGTCCTACCACATCCAAGAAGCGCGTTCGAAGCAGCAAGTGACAGAAGAACAGATGAAGATTGAGCTCGTACGCAAGCAGAAGGAAATCGAGCTGGAGGAGAAGGAAATCCAGCGGCGTGAGCGCCAGTATGACGCGGAGGTGAAGAAGAAGGCCGATGCCGATCGTTACGCAGTAGAACAGTCAGCCGAAGCAGAGAAAGCGCGCCGTATGCGTGAAGCCGATGCGGAGCAGTACAAGATTGAGGCAGAAGCGAAGGCGGAAGCCGAGCAGAAGCGCTTGGACGGTCTGGCGCATGCCGATGCCGATCGGGCCAAAGGTACAGCGGAGGCTGAAGTCATCCGTTCGAAGGGCTTGGCCGAGGCGGAGGCGAAGGAAAAGCTGGCTGAAGCGTTCGCGAAATATGGTGATGCAGCTGTATTGGATATCATCGTGAAGATGCTGCCGGAGCTGGCTGGCAAAGTAGCAGAACCGATTAAGGGCATCGATAAGCTGACAGTCGTCGATACGGGCAACGGTGAAGGTGCAGCCCGTGTCAGCAATTATGTCACCTCACTGATGGCGACAGCTCCCGAGATGCTGAAGAATGTATCCGGTATCGACGTCGAAGGGCTTATCAAAAATTTGGCGGGAAAAGGAAACAAGCAAGCGTCAGCCTTGCAGGAAGCGTCAGCTGTGCCAGATGCTGCTGAGCAGGCATCCGCTTCAGCGGTTTCAGCATCGGAGGGTGAAATCAGGCAGGAGCCGGTAATCGACACACAGAGCGATGCGTCGAACGAAAGATAGAATATAGTGTGCCAATTTGAAACCAAACACACAGTCCAAGCGTATAGGTAAGTAAGGTACTAGAATTCAATCCTTGAGGGAGGATGTCTATTTATGAGTATATTTAAGAGAATTCGTGATATTTCGGTTGCAGCGATCAATGATTTGATCGATAAGGCAGAGGATCCGGTGAAGCTGCTGAATCAATACTTGCGCGATATGGAGGACGATATTGCGGATGCAGAAGTAGCAGTAGCGAAGCAAATTGCGGTCGAGAAGCGTCTGAAGCATCAATATGAAGAAGCACAGGAAATGGTCGATAAGCGCCATGAGCAAGCTATGAAGGCGCTTGAATCCGGTAACGAGGATCTAGCTCGCCGTGCGCTGCAGGATAAGAAGAATCATCTTGCGAAGGCGGAGGACTTCGAGCAACAGCATGCGAATGCGAAGTCGAATGCTGACCAGCTGCGCAAGCAGCTGCAAGAGATGAAGGCTGAGTTCGAGAAGATGAAGAACCGCAAGGACTCGCTCGTTGCGCGAGCAGAGGCGGCCAAAGCACAGAAGCAAATCAATCAGACTATGTCCGGATTCGGTAAGGACAACGGCGCGAAGGGCTTCGATCGGATGAGCGACAAGGTCATGCAGCTGGAGGCTGAAGCTGAGGCGAGCCGCGAGCTGAAATCAGGCAGCTCATCGCTAGATGATGAATTAGCGGCGTTGGAGAAGGACGATGTCGATGATGACTTGGCAGCTCTCCGGGCAGAGATGGCAAGTAAGAAGTCTGACGCATAATTGAACATGAGGAATCCAACGACTCGCGGGAGCAATTGCCGCGGGTCGTTTTATTTGGCGATGTGACGGAGGCACTGTGTTCCATTCCTGTGATTCATCGTACATACTTACTGTTTGTTCATGAAGTAAAGTGAAAATTACTGCAACTGTGCAGGTTTGGAGCGTACAGAACACACAATTTCCCCAAATTTCTGCGATTGTGCATCTTTGCATGTGGAAAATCGCTAATTTAGGCGTTCTGAGCTTCATAAGGATGTACATCAGCAGGCTTTCATAACTCCAAGGCAAGTTTGAGGAGAAAAACCTGCACAATTGAGTTAATATCATCGTGCGCTAATAATCAGCTAGCTTTAGAGTGTCCGCCTATCATCAATCTTCCTTTCGCATGCGGATACTCTGTTCTTTCCTGTGATGCCTCCATCCGCGCAGCATACTGATCACAAATGCGGGATAGCTTCGCAGCGCACGCGTATTGATACGATTCCGCCGCAAGCGCGCAGTCCAACGCTCCAGTACAGTTCCTTGCATCCATGACGGTGCTTGGCGGGTGAAAGCGGCGTATTGGGCAAATGCACGATCAGAGCCAACGCATAAAGGAACGTTCAACTGATCCATACGGCTGTGCAGCCAGTATTCTCTAATTGGAGAGGGGAGGCTGACGAACAGCATATCTGCTCCGCTACTGGCAACCTTGCGCCATGCATCAGTCTCTTCATGGGGATGAATCCATGAAGGAAGAATTCCTGATACTTGCACATAAGGGTAGAAAAGCCGAATATAGATCTCGACCCGTTGCAGCGTTTCAGGATCACCGCCCACCAGGAATATACGATAGCGGCGTTGATTAGCGAGTGTAAGCAGGTTATGAACGAGCTCGGCTTGGCTAATATAGGCCGGTACCGGAATGCCGAGCAGACGGGAAGCGATCATAACTGCCCGGTCGCTAGCGGTAATGATCGGACAAGCATTCACAATATCGCGCAGTGCAGCGTTCTGCTGCAGCTTAACGATAAGCTCAGCGCTCGCCATAATATGCTGAACAGCCGTCCGCTGTTGGATACACGCACTGGCCCAGTCTATCAGTTCTTGCATAGTAACAGCATTAAGATAGGTTAAGTAGAAAGGATGTCGCTTGGGAGAAAGGTTCGGATTCACGTCGCAATGCCTTCCTTCCCGTAGCGGGTGAAAGCTTGCGGATGACAAGAGGAGAGTTCAATGTTGATGCTGGCGCTCATACCCACACTTCCTTTACACGCTAATGATGATGGAGGGTGGTGGGTGCGCCACTCGCTCGGCAAATTCCAGGCGCCCATTGTAGGAATTTGCTTCTTAGCTTCACCAGAGGAAATCAGTTACACAGTGAAAAACGTTTTCGACGAAATCAATTTCTTCCATTATACATAAAAGAGAAGGACCTGTAAAACCATTTTGTAAGTAATGCATTAGTGAGAGTGGCAGCCAGTATTTCCGGAAACAATATTTGTCATACATGAACAAAAGGGGTGTTTGGGATGATTATCCGATTCGGATACGTGGCTATGTCGGTTGAAGTGAAGAATGCGTCACCTTCCAAGACGATGACAGCCACGCAATTTGCCAAATTAACGGACCGGGAAGCTGCGATTCGTAAGCTAGAGCGGATAGCCGCTGAGAATCTTCACAACACACTGCGCTTGCTGCGTCACAATAAGGCGCATGACATTAAGCTGTACCGTTTTTCGTCCAAGTTGATACCACTTGCGGGACATGAGTTGCTGGCAGATTGGGACCCGTTTCCGCCGCTGCTCGCTGCTTTTCGTGAGGTGGGCGAATATGTACAGGAGAACAGTATGCGTGTCAGCTTTCACCCAGACCATTTCACCGTGCTTAGCACGCCGCGCGAGGAAGTATTGGCCAACTCTATTGCTGATCTGGACAGGCATGCACGTATGCTGGAAGCGATGGGGTTGTCGAAGGCAGCCAAGTGCAATATACATATTGGCGGTTCTTATGGGAATAAGGACAAGGCGCTTACCCGATTTATCTCCAACGTTAAGGAATTGCCTGTCCGCATTCGTGAACGGCTCATGTTCGAGAATGACGATAAGACGTTTACGGCGAAGGAGACATTGCAAGCTTGCCAAGAGCTGGACATGCCGATGGTGCTGGACATACACCACCATGCGGTTAACAACGAAGGGGAACGTATCGAGGACCTGTGGCCTGCTATCGCTGCTACTTGGAAGCAGACAGCTCTCCCGCCGAAGATTCATGTATCCAGTCCGAAGAGTGAGAAGGACCCGAGGGGGCACGCCGATTATGTGCAGGCGGATGAGATCGCTCGCGCATTGCGCACGATCACGCCGCATTCGCAAGAGCTTGACGTCATGATTGAAGCGAAACAGAAGGACGGAGCGTTGTTCAAGCTGATGGATGATTTGCGTGAATACAAGGAAGCAGAACGTCTGAATCAAGCGGCCATACAATGGTCGTAAATCTGCATACTTACATGAAAACGAACAAATTTATAACCTTTACGGAAATAAAAGAACGTGATAAACTGGATAATATCAAACAATAATGAACATTGAGGGAGGATATTGTCCATGCAAGTGAGACATGCAACGAACCCGACAGATTTCAAATCGTATTCAACTGACCGTATTCGTCAGGATTTCTTGATCGAGGAGCTGTTCCAGCTAGATAAGATCAACATGGTGTACACGCACTATGATCGTATGGTCATCGGCGGCTGTGTGCCTGTCAACGAACGGCTGCAGCTGGAAGCGGACGAGACTTGGAAGACGGATGCCTTCTTAGAGCGGCGTGAGGTGGGCTTTGTCAACATTGGCGGTCCGGCTGTCATTACGGTGGACGGCGATTCATATGAATTGCAGAAGCTCGACGCGCTCTATGTAGGGAAGGGTGCCAAGCAAGTGGAGTTGGGCAGTGCGAATGCGTCTGATCCGGCGAAGCTGTACTTCACCTCTGCGCTGGCGCATGCCACTCTGCCGACTGTCAAAATATCGATCGACAAGGCGAATCCGCTGAATATGGGCTCGTTGGAAACGTCGAATGAACGGACCATCTACCAATACATCCATGCAGACGGCGTACAGAGCTGTCAGTTAATGCTTGGCATTACGCTGCTGAAGCCGGGAAGCATCTGGAACACGATGCCGCCGCACCTGCATGATCGCCGCATGGAAGCTTACTTATATTTCAATATGGAAGCGGATACGCGTGTGTTCCATCTGATGGGGGAACCGGACGAAACCCGGCATATTGTAGTGAAGAATGAACAGGGCGTCCTATCGCCGCCGTGGTCGATCCATTCCGGTGCCGGAACAGCGAGCTACTCGTTTATCTGGGCAATGGCCGGAGAGAATTACACCTTCAAGGATATGGACGCTGTGCAGATGAATACGTTGAAATAAACAACAGGGAGGAAGCGGGCTATGCTGGCCGTGGAGAGACACCGGATGATTGTGGATAAGCTGCAGCGTGCAGGTACTGTGAGAGTATCTGAGCTCAGCCAGGAGCTGCGCGTTACAGAGAAGACGATTCGCGAAGACTTGGAGAAGCTGGAGCGGAGCGGTCGTCTCACACGAATTCACGGGGGGGCGGTACAGACGAGTGAGGAGTCTGACCGTCCGCTGACACTGCAAATTCCGAACACCCAGAATATGCAGGAGAAAGCAGAGATTGCTGAAGCCGCTGTCCGACTTATTGACAGAGGGGATATTATTGCACTGGATGGCGGCAGCACTACGCTTGAGATTGCCAAACAGCTGGTGAATGAGGAACTGACCGTGCTCACGAACGATGTCATGATTATTCGTGAGCTGGCGATCAAGGATCAGATTCAACTGATCGTGCCGGGCGGTTATCGCCGGCATAATCACTTAATCGGCACACACAATTTGGATTGGATTCGGAGTCTCAATGTGCAGAAGGCTTTCGTGTCGGCGACCGGCATTCATCCGGAATTCGGGTTGACTGTATTCATTGATGATCTGATCGAACAGAAGAAGGCTTGGATCGCATGTGCGCAAGCTGCGTATGCGGTAGTTGATCATAGCAAGTTTGACAAGACAGCGCTGGTCACCTTTGCACAGTTAGACGAAGTTGATCTCTTCCTGACGGATAGTGGCATCTCACCGGCAGTATTAGAGGCGTACTCGTCGCAAGGTATTGAGATTCGAACAGCGGGCAAGGAGGAATGACGACGATGAAGCAGTTTGATTTGACTGGCCGTACAGCGATCGTAACAGGAGCCGGACGCGGACTTGGTAAGGCGATAGCAATAGGACTGGCGGATGCGGGAGCCAATGTGGCGCTCGTCACCGCGCGTACATCAGCGGAGGAGACGAAGCAGCTTGTCGAGCAACGTGGACGGCGGGCGCACATTATTCAGTGCGACATTAGTGAACGCAACCGCCTCCCGGCACTGGTCGAGGAAGTGAAGCAACAGTTCGGACGGATCGATATTTTGGTCAACAATGCGGGTATTATTCGGCGAGCGCCGGTAGCCGAGCATGCTTATGAAGATTGGCAGGACGTGCTGGACATTAATGTGAACGCGGTGTTCGTCCTGTGCCAGCTCGCTGGCAAGGAAATGCTGGCGCATGGTAGCGGTAAGATTATTAATATCGCGTCCATGTTGTCCTTCCAGGGCGGGATTACGGTTCCGGGTTACACTGCAAGTAAGCATGCTGTAGCTGGATTAACGAAGGCGTTAGCGAATGAATGGGCTACGCACGGCATTCAAGTGAATGCGATTGCGCCGGGTTATATGAACACGGACAACACCGCTGCGTTGCAAGCTAACGAACAGCGAAATCGCCAAATTCTCGAGCGCATCCCTGCTGGTCGATGGGGGGAGCCGGAGGACCTTGCAGGTCCAGCGGTGTTCCTCGCTTCTTCCGCGTCGGATTATATGAACGGACACGTATTGTGTGTGGACGGCGGTTGGATGGTGCGATAACGGCGTTATGTGCGGCATAATCGAGAAGCATTTTCCCAAATCAGGCTGAAACCTTATAGCAATTCCCTCGTATATTCAGTAGAATAGGTAAAAAGAGAACCGAGAGAAAAGAGTGGGATGCCATGGGTACTAGCGATGATGGGAAAACGCCATATGTTGTCGGCAGCAAAAGCCATACAGCCGTAGCCATCAGCGCCGCTTCGAAATCTGGTGAGTGGATCAAGAGCCGTATGGGACAATTTCAGGAGTTGAATCTGAAGTCCTCACCGACGGATTTGGTTACCGAAGTGGATAAGGGCTCGGAGACGATGATTCGCAACTTGATCCTTACGCACTTTCCCCAGCATGATTTCTTGGGAGAAGAGGGCGTGGAGCCAGGTGCAGAAGCATCGGCGAAAGCATTGAGCGAATGCAAGGACAGCGAATTTCTATGGATCGTAGATCCGATTGACGGCACAACGAACTATATACACGGATTTCCGTTTTACTGCGTCTCGATTGCGCTGGCTGTGCGTGGTGAAGTGCAGCTCGGGGTAGTCTACAATCCTTTCCATGATGAAATGTTCGTGGCAGAGCGAGGGAAGGGCGCTTACTTACGGGGCAAGCGTACGGCAGTATCGGAGGAGCTTAAGCTGTCAGACAGTCTGATTGCTACCGGCTTCCCGGCTGATCAAGGGAGTAATCTCGCGATGAACATGCGCGGTCTGAACCGGGTCGTGAACAAGGCTCGCAATGTGAGGGCGGCAGGCTCTGCTGCGCTCCATCTGGCTTATGTAGCGGCAGGGAGATTGAGTGGATTCTGGGAAGCGGGTCTGAATGCCTGGGACCTCGCCGCAGGCTCCTTGATCGTGCAGGAATCGGGCGGACAGATTACCGATATGAATGGCCATCCATATACATTGGAAGTTCGCAATGTGCTGGCTACGAACGGCCACATTCATGATGAGCTGCGAGGCGAATTAGAACAAGCCTAAGAATGGGGCTCGGGCAGCCTCTTCGCGCGGATCATACTACAATTGTACAAGGCTTGATACAAGGAAGGGGATGTGCCGGATTGTTGGGCGCGTCCTTTTTTTCTATTGCTGTGCTGAGCTGCGCAACACAAGGGGGGAAATTCCTTTGACATATTGCCGCACGTATGGAGTCTTCCTGCGAAACACAGTATAATGAGGGCAAAGGAGGAGTCGAACTTACATGGAACAGAACAAAACATATGGCGTCCTTGATGTAGTAACTTTTGGCGAGTCAATGGGGCTGTTAATGCCGCTACGCCCTGTTGCGCTAGAACAGACAGAGCTGCTTGTGAAAGGCTTCGGCGGTGCAGAGAGTAACGTCGCCATCGGGCTGGCGCGCATGGGCACGAAGGTAGGCTGGTTCGGTCGGATGGGGAAGGACCCGTTTGGCCGTACTATATTGAAGACACTTCGCAGTGAAGGGGTGGACGTATCCGCCGCTGTTCTGACCGAAGATGGTCCGACCGGCGTTATGTTTCGCGATAAAGTGGCAGGCAAGATTAACGTCTATTACAACCGGAAGGAAACCGCTGCAAGCGTAATGAAGCCAGAGCAGCTCGACGAGGCATATATCGCGTCAGCTAAGGTGCTGCACATTACCGGAATTACTGCGGCCTTGAGCGAGAGCTGCCGGGATACGCTGCGGGAAGCGCTCCGTCTGGCGAAGAAGAACGGGGTGAAGGTCAGCTTCGATCCGAATTTGCGCCTGAAGCTGTGGACGATCGAGCAGGCACGGGATTTCGTGCTGCCGTTCGCTGCGGAAGTCGATTACTTCCTGCCGGGTATGGACGAGCTGAAGCTGCTGTATGGTACAGAAGACGAGCAAGCGATCTTCGCCAATCTGCATGAGATGAACACGACCTCGATTGTGAAAGGTGGAGAAGGGGTTACTTATTTGGTGCAAAATGGACAAGAAACCACGGTGCGCTATGAGCTGGTTGAGGATGTAATCGATACGGTAGGTGCGGGTGATGCCTTCTGCGCCGGATTCCTGAACGGGATTACGAACGGCATGGATGATGAAGCAGCAGTACGTCAAGGCAACCTGCTCGGCTCGATGATTATTCAGATAGAGGGCGACTGGGAAGGCATGCCGACCTATGAGGAAGTGCAGGCGAAGATCAGTAATGCCAAGCATATAGAACGCTGAGAAGTTGTTGGCGGAAGTATGATCGATATTCGATAGAAGGAGCAACCTTTCATGATACAGAAACTTAAGCTGATGCAACAGATTACGGATGGCGGTGTCGTCGCCGTGCTTCGTGCGGGCTCGCCAGAGCAAGCGGTAGAGATGGTCGATCGCTGTATTGCAGGTGGCATGCGGATTATCGAACTGACGATGACGACTCCGTTCGCCTTGAAGGCAATGGAGACATTGGCAGCGAAGTATTCCAGCGCTGATCCGAATGCGGACAATTATGCTGTCGTTGGCGTAGGCACTGTGCTCGATCCAGAGACCGCGCGAGCGGCCATACTTAGCGGTGCGGAGTTCATCGTCGGTCCGTCCCTCAATGCGGATACGGTGCGCCTGTGCAATCGTTACAGCGTGCCTGTCATGCCCGGTGTGATGACGATTCAAGAAATTCAGAGCGCGCTCGAGCTCGGCGTCGATATCGTCAAGCTGTTCCCGGGCAACCTGTTCTCGCCGTCGATGATCTCGGCGATCAAGGGACCGATGCCGCAGGCGAACATTATGCCGACCGGCGGCGTCGATCTGAACAATCTCGGTGACTGGATCAAGGCTGGCGCGGTAGCTGTAGGCATTGGCTCCGACTTGACGAAGGAAGCCGTGAAGACCGGCAACTTCGAGCTGATCACCGAGAAGGCCGCCGCCTATGTGGAAGCCTTTCGCAAAGCAAAGAAGCAGTAAGGGCGCGCTGCACCTTATATATGAGCAGCAATGAAGAGCAGCTTGTCTGAGGATAGGCTGCTCTGTTTTGCGTGCTGTGCGCTGAACGCGGCAATCGAATATGCCTTCATACCGTGCTTCCCAACTGCGCTTTCCAGCTTCGCTTACTAATCGTACTTCTCAACCATGCACGTCATCCAACCATGCTCAGCAGACGCACTCTCCCACCGCATATTCTATTCAACACACTTTCCAGACGTACTCTTCGAACACACTCTCTTTTCAACACACTTTTCAGACATGCTTCCATCACGCACTCCATCCAACCGCACAGTCCAGACGGATTCTTCCACCACGTATTCCATCCACTGTCCAATCTAGCTTCCCGATCACGCACTCCATCCAACCGTACTGTCCAATCATGCTTTCCATCAGCCAGATTCTTGCTCGCGCCCCGCTTATAATGTTGGTTAGGCAAGAATTGATGCGAAAGTGCAGGCATTGAACCAGCTAAAAGGATAAATTGGTGAATTTCATGCGAATCTGCATCTTTCTATACGGGAATACGTGGTTACAGATTAATGTTAACAAAAAACATGTATGATCGCAGGTATTTTGGAATTAGGCACGTTTTACGAGCATCGTTCCTGTACAATTGCATCTTTTTTGTGTACCGCGTGCATTTTTATTTTTTTCATTTCCCGATTAGGGTATGTACATCATGCGTTGCGTGCGATCATCGAACTGGCATGAAAAAAGCCGCCTGCCAGTCATAGGACTAGCAAGCGGCTTCCTTATATCGCGTTTGTTCTAGGCGATCGTGCATCAATATTGCTTATTCCGTAGCGACGGATTGGTCGGCTTGCATCGTAACCGGTGCGATGCGCACGAAGTTGGCATCGAGGTCTGCAAGCAGAGCGGAAATCTCTGCTGCGGCTTCTGCTTGTCCGGACAGCTCCAGCTCGTCACGGTAGATGCCAAGCAGCTCGTTCAAGTCTGTGCGAGCTTGCTCGTCGAGCGCTTCGATGTCGACGTGTGCGCCCTTCGCAATACGGCGCTCGATCGCAGCTTGATCCAAGCCCATGCCCGGCACGAGGCGCTGATAGATGACGCCGCCGGTCATACCGGCACAGATCCATGGACCCGGATCGCCGAGCACTACAGCGCGACCGTTCGTCATATATTCGAAGGCGAAGCCTTTCAGGTTCGCGCGGGCAGCGATGCCGCCAAGCTCGTCCTGCAGCGGCGTCTCGATCTCGCCGCCGAAGACGACATCGGCACCGGAGAAGCGGATGCAAGCGCGCGAGTCTGCGTTCCCTTGGATGAGGAACAATCCCTTCTGCGCGCCATAGCCGAAGGACTTGCCGACCGAGCCGTTCAGGAATGCCTGATTGCTGCCGAGGTCCTTCAGAATGGCAACTTTGCCGCCGAAGGCCATCTTGCCGACACCGTCCTCAGAGCCGCCGCGCACCCGGATGTTCACGCCGCGTGCATTGAAGGCCCCCAAGCCATTGCCTGGCACAGAGCCTTCATTCAGCTCAAGCTCCACATCCGGAAGCGTATCGTAGCTGCCGTCGAACCGGTCGCGTACGCGATGGCTCGCGAAGCGCGTGCCGATGATGCGATGCTTCGCATCGATGCGCGACCACTTGCGCTCGACCTTGCCGTCGAAGGCGACGGCAGTCGGGAAGTAGTCTTGACCTTCTGCGCCAGCGGCAACATCCATAATGTCGGACGTGGAGATGTTCGCCTCCATCGTCGGCACGACGAATTGGATCGGTGCCGGACGGAGCAGGTCACTTAAGTCCATCTGCTCAAGACCAGCTACTTGCTTCAGCAGATCAGAACGACCGACCAGATCTTGCGCACTCTGGAAGCCTAGCTTCGCGACAATATCACGAATTTCATCGCCCATGCCGCCGAAGAGGCGGACAAGTCCTTCTACAGCATTGTCATATACACGCGGCACGAAGCGGCGCAGACCCTTCTCATCCGCTTCTTCCTTGGAATCAATCTGTGTCGCGATGCCGACATGGCAAGTGTCCAAGTGGCAGCCGCGGCAAGTCGTGCAACCGATCGCCTGCATGGACAGGCTTCCGAATCCGCAGCGGTTCGCGCCGAGCATCATCATCTTCACGACGTCCGCACCGGACTTCATACCGCCGTCTGACCAGATCTCCACTTTGTCACGTAGACCGGCTTCGATTAAGGCAACATGTGCCAGTTTCGTACCGATCTCTGTCGGCAAGCCGACATGCTGCAAGGAGTGCGTGCGCGCCGCACCAGTGCCGCCGTCAAAGCCCGATAGGGTAATGACGTTCGCCCCTGCCTTGGCGACGCCGACAGCGATGGTGCCGATGCCCGGCACAACCGGAACCTTGACGATGACCTTCGCTTGGCGGCCGCTCGCTTCCTTGAGCTCGGATATAATCTGCGCCAAGTCTTCGATCGAGTAGATGTCATGGTTGTTCGATGGCGAGATCAGGTCGGAACCAATCGTGGCGTTCCGCGCTTCGGCGATCTTCGCGGTCACCTTGGAGCCCGGAAGATGTCCGCCTTCACCTGGCTTCGCGCCTTGGCCGATCTTGATTTCCAAGAAGGCTACTGCGTTCGCCAGCTCAACATTGACGCCGAACCGGCCGGAAGCGACCTGTGCGCCGCGTGTACGCTTGTACTTGCCGAGCATGTCCTTAATTTCGCCGCCCTCGCCGTTCATCGTAACCATGTTCAGGCGTTCGCCAGCTTCGGCATAAGCGCGGAACGCTACTTCATTCTGCGAACCGAAGGACATCGAAGAGATCAGCATCGGCAGGCTGTGATCGCCAATGCTAATATCCACCTGCGAAGGATCAAGCTCCTTCCTTCCATCTGCTTGTGTCTGCTCATAGTCGAATGCTGCCAGATGGCGGATCGAAACCGGGTTCTTCGCTTCTTCCTCCTGCAGCTTGTCCCGATAATCCGTATAAGGCGCGGAGCCGTCAGCGGCTTCGTTCAACGACTTCCACATGCGCTGGAAGAAGTGGAAGTTGCGGCCTGCCTTCGCCTTCGGATTGTTGTTATAATCCTCGTAGCGCTTCTCGGCATCCTCTTCCAGCTTGGCGAACGATGTTCCGCCTTGTTCACTGCCCAAATAATTAACGATATCAAGCACTTCCGCTACTTCCGGATGGAAGCCGATAGAGGAGAAGAACCGAGTGTACCCGCGCAGCTCGTGTGTACCGATCGTGGAGATCACCTTCTCCAGACCTTTTTGCAATGCTTGCAGCACCTTCTGCGCCGCTTCATGGTCTTCCTTCGCTGCGGCTGTCGCGAACAGCATGTATGGCGATACAACATCAGCGCCCAAGCCGAACGCAACGGCAATGTCATGCAGATTGCGGATGCCGCCAGAGCGCAGGACGATGCCTGCTTGACGACGCAGATTGTCACCGAGAGCGATCTTCTCGTTCTTAAGCGCGATATCGATCTTGGACACGGCGAGATGCGGGTCCAGCCACAGCCGATCATCGGCGTGCACACCGGCATCGTCGAGAACAACGAGCATAGCGCCAGCTCGAACAGCTTGAATTGCCTGCTCAGCAAGCTGCTCTAAGGCTTCCTGCAAGCTCGTGCCGCGCTTGCGATACAGCGGCAGCTTGGCGACGGCGTTGTCTCCTTGCGCGGCGAATTGGGCAACTAGCTGTTCGTACGATAGCTGACCAAGCGCTTCATAGCTTCCAGTACCAAGCGTGCCTTCGAGCACAAGTGGGGCAGTCAGCTCTAAGCGTAACCGATCATCAACCTTGCCATATATCGATGGGCGAGGACCGACTACAACACGGGTAGAGAAGTGCTCCATCTCACGGTCCCGGTCAATGGCGGGATTCGTCACGACCGCAACGCTTTCTTTGATGAAATCAGGAATGTTCTGACGCTCCCAATGAATGGCAGCGAGCGGTCCGTCATGGCCAAGCGAACGTATCGGTTCAGCACCAGTCTTCGCCATGTTCTCGATCAATTGGATGCCTTCGCGATCCCAGCCGAATGCGCTGTACATCGCATCCGTCGGTTGGAAATCTTCCTCGGCTGACGAAGCAGCGGCAAGCGCCTTCTCCTCAATAGCATGATCCAGATGCTTGCGCATACCGTCCAAGCCAAGATTGCGGGCAGCGGCGCGCTCTAGCACTTGCGTCTGAAGCTCCGTATATGGCACTACTTGCACATGCTCGCCCGGTGTCAGCACGACACCGACCTTCTCACCTGGAGCAATAGGCTTCGGCTCGGCGACCATATCGCCAACGGTAATAACGCCTTGCTCAGAGGAGAAGTAAAGGGAAGTGACGCTCTCTACAATCCACAGCGGACGCAAGCCGAGCGCGTCTACGCTGAATACGCACTCGTTGGCGTAGCGGGAGACAATCGCCGCAGGCCCTTGGGCATAATGACCCCACATCTGACGATAATACACATATAAGTCCTGAAGCTCTGGACGAAACGCCTTCATTTCGTTAATGATCGGCGGGAATACAACCTCCATCGCTTCGAACAGCGACAAGCCGAAGCGATGAATGAATGTCTCGATCGTGCGGTTCATATCCTGCGAATCACTGCCGCCGTCTACGAGCGGCACGCCGACCATATCCGCTTCGTAGCGCATTTTCTTGATCGTATTGATCTCACCGTTGTGACCGAGCAGCGAGAACGGCTGCACACGGAAGAAATTGGACAGCGTATTCGTCGAATAGCGGTTATGCCCGATCGTCACCTGTGCGGCGAACAATTCGTCCTGTGTATCTAAGAAATACTTAGGCAATATGCTTGCAGAGCCCATTACTTTGTAAGCAGCGGTAAAGGTGCTCATCGAGGCGACATGGACAACGTACTTCGATTCGATCGCGACATGCAACTCGAACAGATGGTCGTTCGCATTCACTTCGCCCTTCTCGACTAATCCGGCGATCTGCCAAAATGTCGGCTCATCATTGCGCGCGTTCAGACCGAGTACGTTGTTGTCTACTGCATTTTCCTGCTCGATAATGATAGAAATACCGGCATGCTGCAGCATCTCACGGATACTTGCCTGCATCGCTTCGACAGTTACGTCCAGCTTGCGCGGAATGAAGATATGACCGACGAAGAAGCGCTCATCATAGGCTAGCTTGCCGTCTGCCTGTTGTTCGTTCAGGCGTTTCTCCCACAGTGCTCGTGGAATATCTGTCAAGATCCCGCACCCGTCTCCTTCACCGTCGATGAAACCCGAGCGGTGCTCCATCTTGACGAGTGCTTCGATCGTCTTGTTCACATTATCCCGAGAGGGATGTCCGTTCTTCTCCATAATACATATGACGCCGCAGCTATCGTGCTCCTCCTGCGTCAAGTTTACAAATTTGCCTTCATTCAACATTGATTCTCTCATGTTGAGGGTCAGAATAACTGACCTCCACCTCCTTCTGTCATCACTCAAAGTGCCGATCCTACCGAAATGGCAATCATGCATAATTATGCATATAGGCGAACGAGGAAATCATTCGCAAACGATCGCATCACGAACAGAGTGACTCTAGAATACCATGAAAATAAAAAGCTTACAACATCCGAATGATGGTTCGGAGCATTGTAAGCGCTAACGCTGACACAGGGTGTCAGATTGGATATTTATAGTTTTGTATGCATATTAAAATATTTTTTCGCGGCGATAAGTGTTTCTTTTATATCTGCTTCTGTATGCGCAAGTGTTAAGAACCATGCCTCATATTTGGAAGGTGCAAGACAGATGCCCGCATGCAACATACTGCGGAAGAAGGCGGCGAATTGCTCGCTGTCGGTGTCCTGTGCTTCCGTATAGTTCGTAACCGGATGGTCGCAGAAGTGCGTGGAGAATGCGCCGCCGATCCGATTCACCGTAAGTGGAATGCCGCTCGCCTGCGCCAATTCAGCAAGCCCGTCGCTCAGCATTCCCGCCAGCCGCTCCATTGTGTCATATCCGCCTGGCTTGGCCAATTCATCCAAGCAGGCAAGTCCGCACAGCATGGAGGCTGGATTGCCTGCCATCGTGCCCGCTTGATAGGCAGGGCCGAGTGGTGCTACTTGCTCCATAATCTCATCGCGTCCGCCATATGCGCCAATCGGCAGTCCGCCGCCGATTATCTTGCCTAATGCGGTAAGGTCTGGTGCGATCGCGGCATGGTCGTCGAACATCCGGTAATTCTGAGCGCCGCCGTAATGGAAGCGGAAGCCTGTAATGACTTCATCATAGATGACGAGCGAGCCGTTGTCTCGTGTCAACCGGCATAGCTGCTCCAGGTAGCCCGGCTTAGGAGCGACCATCCCGAAGTTGCCGACGATCGGCTCAATCATGACAGCTGCTACATCATCGCCCCATCGTTCCAGTGCAGCTTGCAGTGCTTTCACATCATTATAGGGAACCGTAATGACCTCGTGGGCGATGCTGACGGGAATGCCGGCACTGTCGGGAATACCCAAGGTGGAAGGACCGGAGCCAGCCGCCACGAGCACAAGATCAGAATGACCGTGATAGCAGCCGGCGAACTTGATTATCTTGGCGCGTCCGGTATAGGCGCGAGCGACACGGATCGTCGTCATGACCGCCTCGGTTCCCGAGTTGACGAATCGCACCTTGTCGAGCGACGGGATCGCTGCCTTCAGCTTGCGGGCGAAGGCAATCTCCCATTCAGTCGGTGTGCCGAGCAAGGTGCCGTTCGCTGCAGCCGTTGACAGTGCCTCTGCAATTGCGGGGTGGGCGTGACCAAGAATGATTGGACCGTATGCGGCCAAATAATCAATATAGCGGTTCCCGTCCTCATCCCAGAAGTAAGCACCCTGTCCGCGCTTCATGAATACGGGCGCGCCGCCGCCCACAGCCTTGAACGAGCGTGAAGGGCTATTCACACCTCCGACAATGTGCTTCAGTGCCTCGTTGTACAGTTGTTCCGATCTGCTTCGTGAAGGTTGATTGATGGTCATAGTTTGCTTGCCCCTCCCAGTGATAAGTTGAATGGTAACTTTAACGGACATGAGTGACCGTGTTGAGCAGGCAAATTCACATCGGGCAATGCCTGTCAAAAACACGCAAACCGCTAGCCACAGCCTTGTTGAACAAAGCTTAGTCAGCGGTTCACGTACCATATAGGTGAAGCTAACGAGGTGATACGCAGGCAAGAATGTACGCGGATGTTGTAGAAGCGACTCGGCTGCCTCACCTAGTTCCACCTATATAGATTTCACTTTAATTCTCTGTTGCTTGATTCGTGTCCGATTCAACGGATTGTCCCGATTCGCTCCTGTCAGCTGTCGCAGGTTCATGGAGCTTCTGCGCTTCGGCGAATTTCTCCTCGACGTACTGCTGTACAGCAGGTGGATTGGAAGTGATGACAGAGGAACCGCCAATCACTTCCTCGCGAAGCAGATCAAGCGGCGGCAGCTGAGCAGTAACGATTGCGCTCATATTCGTGCTTTTGCCCACGTTGCCAAGGCTCCACATATCCTGCAGGGACAAGTTTGTCTCGATGAAAGGCTCGATCTCCTTCAAAGTGTTAGGCAGCTTCAGGATAGAAGAGAACGATTGCATCTTCTTCGCTACCGCGGTCAGGAACTTACGCTGTCTCTCCGTACGGGCATAGTCCGATAACGCATCGTGACGGAAGCGCACATACTGCAAAGCTGTGTGACCGTCCATATGCTGCTGGCCCTGCTTCAAGTTAATGTCGTATTCCGGACCGTCTGCACGAGATGTGTAATACATATCCTTCTCTACATAATAATTAATACCGTCGATGGCGTCGATCAGTTCAACGAATCCTTGGAAATCTACATAAATATAATATTGCACGGGAATGTCCAACCACTCACTGACCGTACGCATGGCCAGATCAGGTCCGCCATAAGCTAGTGCTGCATTAATGCGCTCCATACCATGCTCTGGAATGGATACATAACTGTCTCGCAGAATAGACAGCAGATGGGCTTGCTTCGTTACGGGATCAAGCGAAGCGATCATCATCGTATCCGAACGCGGTGCTTCGCCTTCGGCTAAGCCTCGGGAATCGCCGCCTAGCAGCAGCACATTGACACGCTCTGTTCCGTCCCATTCTGGCGGCTCGTTCTTGTCTGCATCTGTCTGTTCCTCTTCAAACTGCTTGAAGGGGGAATCATCATTCCCAGACTGAATATTATTGCCGAATGCCAGTATCGAATAGACATAGTAACCGATCCAGAGCACGAGTGCGAGCACAAGCACCAGACCTGCCCATAGGAGGCGTTTTTTTGTAATGAAGGTGTTCATTCGTTCTCTTTTCCTTTCAGGTAGCATCGTGTATGATTAGGTTTAGTTTAGCGAAAATAAGCGTCGACAGCAAATAAGTCCGGCGAAAACAAATTAACAGACAAGGAAGGCTTTGGAGAGAATGAGAGAGAATATGCTGGCGATGGATGTTAGAGAGCTGCGGAAGGAGTTCCGCGTTCAGCGAAATAGAGAAGGTTTGGGCGGTGCGCTGAAGGACTTATTCAAGCGTGAATACAATACAGTGCGAGCAGTTAAGGATATCTCGTTCCAAATTCCGAAAGGTGAGATATGCGGCTACATCGGCGAGAACGGAGCGGGCAAATCTACTACGATTAAGATGTTGACCGGGATTCTCGTGCCCACATCGGGACAGCTGCTGGTGAACGGGATGGTTCCACATAAGGAACGGGAAAAGTTTGTCCGCGGCATCGGCGTCGTCTTCGGGCAGCGCAGCCAGCTATGGTGGGATATCGGGGTCATCGAGTCGTTCCATCTGCTGCGCAAGGTGTACCGTGTGCCGATGGAGGAATTCAAGCCGCGCTTTGACGAGCTGGTTGAACGGTTGAAGCTGGCCGAGCTGCTGAATCGTCCGGTGCGCAAGCTGAGTCTCGGTCAGCGGATGCGCTGTGAGCTGGCAGCCTCGCTGCTTCATAACCCGTCGATTGTCTTCTTGGATGAGCCGACGATCGGCTTGGACATTGTAGTGAAGTCGGAGATTCGTGAGTTTCTGAAGGAGATGAATCAGAAGTACGAGACGACGATTTTGCTGACGACGCATGACTTGCAGGATATTGAGGCGCTGTGCTCCCGCGTCATTATGCTCGATGACGGCAATATCATCTATGACGGCGGTCTCGAGGAGCTGAAGACCCGCTGGGGCAAGGGCAAGGAAGCGCTGTTCCAATTCGCCGAGACGGTGACGATCGGGCAGCTGGAGCAGCTGACAGCCGGTCTTCCGGTGCGCTGGAAGCAGGAGAATGAGCTGACTGCGCGCGTATTCGTGCCGCAGGAGCGGGCGAATATATCGGAGGTGCTCGCTCGTCTCGTCTCAGAGGGAGGCTTGCACATTCTCGATATTAAGCTGTTCGAGACCGGAACGGATGAAATTGTGCGCGAGATTTACCAATCCGGCTCTGCGGAACAACGTGGTGACGCCGAACGAGGCGGAGCAGCGGCTGTGAAGCCGACCGAGACGGCAGGTAGTAAGCAGAGCGCGGAACAGGCTGCGGAGAAAGAAGGCGTATCTGCAGATGCTTAATGCGTATTTGGACATCATCCGTATTCGCTTTCTCATGATGCTGGCTTATCGGGTGAATTATTATAGCGGTATTATTATTTATGCGATTAATATTGGCGCGTATTATTTCCTGTGGCAAGCGATCTACGGAACGAGCGAGACACTGGGCGGCTTCACCGTGCTGCAGATGACGACCTATGTCGCCGTCTCATGGATGGCGCGCGCCTTCTACTTCAACAATCTCGACAGGGAGATTGCCAATGAAATCAAGGACGGCAGCGTCGCTGTGCAGATGGTACGTCCCTACAATTATTTGCTGGTCAAGATTATGCAGGGGCTTGGAGAAGGAATCTTCCGCCTCGTGCTGTTCAGCACGCCGGGTATGGTGATCGTATCACTCTTGTTCGATATTAGGCTGCCGACCGAGTGGCATGTTTGGCTTATTTTTCTGATTATGATTTTCTTCAGCTTCTTAATTAATTCGCAGATTAATATTTTGACAGGGCTGTTTGCTTTTTTCGTGGAAAATAATGAGGGCTTGATGCGCATGAAGCGGGTGGCGGTCGATCTGCTGTCCGGTCTGATTATCCCGCTCAGCTTCTTCCCTGGTTGGGCGATTGCGATTCTCGAGTGGCTGCCGTTTCAAGCGATTACGTACTTGCCTGCGTCCGTATTCACGGGCAGGGTGAGCGGAGCTGCGGTTGGGGACGCATTGCTTGTACAGGTGATTTGGTTCGTCGTCATGATTGTGCCGATTATGATCGTATGGCGTGCGGCCCGTAAGCGGCTGTTTGTGCAGGGAGGGTGAGCGCGATGATGAATACAGCAATTATAATGGAATATCTCAAGACATATCTGAAGACGAGGCTCACCTACCGCGCAGACTTCGTCATCGAAATTGTGACTGATCTCATGTTCCAGACGATGAATTTGCTATTCATCCTTGTCGTCTTCAGTCATACGGAGCTGCTGGGCGGCTGGTCGCGCGATGAGATGATCTTCATATATGGCTACTTCATGATTCCGAGCGGGCTGTTCGGCTGCTTCTTCAACATGTGGAACTTCACAGAGCGCTACATTGTGAAGGGGGAGATGGATCGGATCTTGACCCGACCTGTGTACAATCTTGTGCAGCTCATTATGGAGAATCTCGATCCATCGAGTCTGTTCGGCTCGCTGACCGGCGCGCTGGTTATGGGCTATGCCTGGTGGCAGCTCGGACTTGGCTTCGAGTGGTGGTATGTGCCTGTGCTGGTCATCCTAGTAATCGGTTCGGTGATGATCTATGCCGGCATCTACATTACGCTAACGGCGATCTCGTTCTTCTCGGACGCGCCAACCGGCATCCAGCCGATGATGTACAATATTCAGAATTACGGTCGTTATCCGGTCAATATTTACAATAAAGTGATTCGCTTCGTCCTTACTTGGGTGCTGCCGTTCGCATTCGTCGGCGTGTATCCGGCGGCGTTCTTCCTCGACAAGGATATTACACGCGGATTCGCGATGCTGACACCAGCCGTTGGTCTCGTCTTCCTAGTAGCCGGTCTGTTGTTCTGGAACTACGGCGTGCGGAAGTATCGAGGCGCGGGGTCATAGGCAGGTGGAATGATGAGATACGCAGGGATAGTGGGATTAGTTATAGTGCTGCTGTTCGCTGGCTGTTCACCGAATTCGGATGCTGCCAATGATGCGCCATGGACGGATGTGTCGAAGCATTCACCAGATTCTGATTCAGCGGATGATGCGCAAGGCTCGGAATTGTCGGAGCAACAATCAATCTATATCGGTGTTATTGAAAGTATCGTGGATGCATTTGCCTTCACCTATTCCGATTTCCAAGGGATTGCCCTCGACTGGCAAGTACCTACTGTAGAAATATCCTCCGAGGATCAAGACATGCTGCGTACGTACTTCTTGGACAACCACAATTGTGAGATCATCTTCGCGTCCATGCAGCAGACTGCTTCAACTGACGATGTTCTGTTCATGTCGATTACGGATATGGAACCGAGAGGCTCCTATGAACGGCATGTTACTGGCTATCTGAACGAAACAGGCCGCCCAGGCGAGCTCGTCGGTATCCAGGTGTTGTTGACGAAGCAAGACGATAAGTGGCACCTGGTGGAAGCGGGAGGGACTTGGGTAAGTTGAAGGGATGGATTGTCCGTGGTGGCAGGTTCTCTATAAAATTGCGCTAGATGTATTTTGTACAGTTAAATCAGTGGAAATACCGGCAATGTGGTCAACTACCTGCACAATGTACATGTAGATTCGCTCATTTCGTTGAATTCGGCTCCAATCGATCAAATTACCTGCATGATTTGCAGTTAGCTTGAACAAAGGCCGCTTTTCAATGTGAAATAGATGTACAAAATGCAGGTAGCTTTAATTTCATAGTGAGTCTATGAGGATTAAAGCAGATTTCATACTAGATACGGATCCAAATTGTTCGCGTTGTTCTGTATATAGTATTGGAATTTGCTTTTTTGCGCATTATGAAAGTGACTCACTGAACAATATGCTGTGACGGAATCTGCATGAATGGCGATGACGAAGTTGTCTCGGTTGACAAAAATCACAATTGACACGAGTACAAGGATAGTGTAAGTTTTATTTAGGTTGGTGTATCGGTTTCCAAGATATGATGCACATGCCGAGCTATCACATAGACATTACTGTCGCTTCGAGCAGATAACGACGGTGAAACGTCTTTTTTTAAGAACATTTAGTGTATCGGTTTCCAACAAGACATACTTCCAATGGCCAATATTGAAGGAAAGTGGTGTGTAGGGTGAAGATGACCATCGCGGATGTGGCGAATCGGGCGAACGTCTCCAAGACGACTGTGTCTCGTATTCTCAATGGGAACTATGCGCACACGACAGAGCAGACGAGAGACAGGGTGCTGCAGGCGATCAAGGAGCTCGATTACAGGCCGAATGCACTGGCTAAGGGCTTGAAGTCGATGAAGACGAATGTGGTCGGCATTATGCTCTCCAATTTGAAGAATCCGTTCTGGTCCACTGTGCTAGAAGGTGTGGAGGATACGTGCCACGATCTTGGCTACAACTTGATGATTTGCAACTCGGATGAGGATGAGCAGCTGGAAGAAGAGTATATGCGTGAATTTCGCATGCGTCAGGTAGACGGCGTCATCATCAACCCAACGGGGAAAAATTCACCATTATACGATAGCCTGATCATGGAACAATATCCAATAGTGTTCATCAATCGCCGGGTGCAAAATGAAAACGCCTCCAATGTCATTGTAGACAACGTGAAGGGGGCATACATCGCTGTCAATCATCTGCTGCGTTACGGCAGGCGCAAGGTTGCGATATGCATGTACCGGAATGCGTACGTCAGTACTTGGAAGGAGCGACTTGAAGGGTATAAGCAGGCGCTGCTTGCCAACGGCTTCTCAGAGTCCGACTTGATCATCATGGAGCTGGAGGAGAAGGCGGATACGAAGAAGGAGAGCATTATTCGATTGCTGAAGAAGCATGCGGATATCGACGCGATATTCTCCACGAACAACATGATTACACTGGAAGTGATCGGTGCGTTGCGGGAACTGAACTTGCAAGTACCAGCACAGATAGCGGTTGTCGGTTATGACGAAACGGTCTGGGCGAAATATCTGGACCCGCCGCTTACGACGATTCGTCAGCCGGGCTATCAGATGGGGCAGCGTGCCGCGCACAACTTAATCGAGATGCTGTCAGGCAAGCAACGGCAGCAGGCTATGGACATGCTGGAGCCGGAACTTATTGTACGCGCATCGTGCGGAGCCATCCCCGGAGATACTGTACTACAGCCGAACTGACTGTACTATACGGGTGCGGGCTAATCATGTCGCACGTGAATTCCTTGAAGGAGGTGATCAGGCGTTTCGATTAGGCAGGCACGTTCAGGCAGCAGTTCTTAATGACTTGATGATGAAGACAGCGACATATAAGACAACGAAGGAGAGGATCACATGTCTAAGGAAGAAAGACAACAATTGCTGGAGCTGTACAACGATCTTCGCGTAACGGATGTGCGAGACGGATTGGATTGGGTAGGGATGCACGGCTATGGTACTGTTCACCATGACATTCGACCACTGTTCCGCACTAGAGCGGTAGGAATCGCCAGAACGGCTCGTTACTTGCCTTATGAAGGGCCAGCTCCAAGAGTGACTGGAGACGAATATACCGAATGGGTCAAGTGGTACTACAAGGAAGTGTGCTACGATCCGTGGGGGCAAGACATTGAAGAAGGCGACTTTGTATGCCTAGACGTGGCTGGTGTCGACGTAGGCTTGCTCGGCTCGAACAATACGTTGGACTTCAAGCTCAAAGGGGCTAGAGGCTATCTGACGAATGGCGGCGGCATTCGTGATACGGACGAAGTGGTCATGCAGGGCATTCCGGTATGGTCGAAGTTCATCTCCCAAGGGATGGATCAGGCACGCATTCGCTATTACGAGAAGGATACACCGATTGCGATCGGCGGTGTAGCGATTTATCCAGGAGATGTAGTTGTAGCAGACGGCGACGGTGTAGTCGTTGTTCCGCGGAAGCTTGCTTTCGATGTCGCTCGTTATGCGCACCAAGAGCTCGATGGTGACAAGGAAGGCAGAAGACAGTTGTATGAGAAGCTGGGCTGGGAGCTCGACGACACGGTGAAGTAAGAGAGATAAAAAAATGCCAGGTCGGCAAGCGCTTCATCCGTGAATGAAGCAGCTTGCCGGATCCTGACACACAAAAAAACAAACCACAATAAATCTATCATGAATGATTACCAAAAGCAATCAACCGTGTTTCGCGCACACCAGTCTTTCTATACTGCTAGCAGTGTAACTTCAAAAGTTCAAAGGGAGGCTGTTAAACGATGAATCAACGTATTCGCTTGATAGGTCTGTTCGCATTTTGCATCATCCTTGTATTCGGTATAGCCGGATGCGGTGGCAACAACAATCATGAAAGCGGTACCAATAATGTAAGCAATAATGATAATAGCAATGGCAATGCCGCTTCTCCGGATAACGATGCCGCCAGCGGTGCGGAAGAAGCAGAAATCCGCTTCACCTGGTGGGGAGATACGAAGCGTAACGAAGTCTACAATGCGATTGTAGACCGATTCGAGGAGGAGTACCCGCACATTACGGTAAAGCGTGAGTTCGGCGGATGGGGGGATTACTGGGATCGTCTCGCGACACAAACAGCTGGTGACAACGCGCCTGACGTGGTCAGCATGCATCAATTTTATGTGTCCGACTATGCCCGTCGCGATGCATTGCTCGATATGCAGACAGTAGTCGATACCGGTGAATTGGATTTGTCGCAGTTCCCCGAGTCCGCTATTGACAGTGGAAGAATTAACGACACCTTGTATATGGTGCCGAAGGGCGTCACGATGCCGGGTTGGGCTTACAATACGGCGCTATTCGATGAGTTAGGCGTTGACTATCCCGATATGAATTGGACGTATGAGGATTTCCAAGCAACTTCCGCGGAAATCTATGAGAATTCCGGCGGTGAAATTTGGGGTTCCTCAGATATGAGCGGCGGCCAGCTTCAACCGAACTTCCGCTACTTCGCTCGTCAGAGCGGGGAGGACTTGTTCACTGAGGACGGACAGCTCGGCTTCTCTGCCGATACACTGACCGCTTGGTGGACGATGTGGGATGAGTTGCGCCAACAGGGCGTCATTCCAGATGCGGCAACTGGCACTGAATATGAGAACGCTCCGCTGGAACAAAATCTGTTCGTGACCGGTCAGACCGCGTTGCATCAAATTCCAGCGAATCAGATCTACCTGTACCAGCAGCAGTTTGAGACAGGAGAGATTCATATGGTTCGCATGCCGCAGCTCCCTGGAGGAGATAACGGCGAATATATTGAGGGCGCTTACTTGAGCATTACGAAGGCTTCTGAGCATCCGAAGGAAGCGGCGCTGTTTATTGACTTCTTCGTGAACTCCGAGCAATCACTGGAGCTGTTCAAGGTCGAGCAAGGCTCACCGGCGAATAAGGAGATGGGTGAATTCGTCAAGCCGCTGCTGGACCCGGCTCAAGCGCGGGCGGTTACCTTCATCCAAGAGACGCTAGACTATGCAAGTCCTGCTGTCTACGCCCCGATTGGTGTAGCGGAAGTAGAGACAGCATTCAAGGATAACGCAACGGCGATTGCGTATGGAGAGAAGTCGATTAAGCAGGCTGTAGCTGATTTCATGAGCAATGCAGACGATATTCTAAACTAATCGTTACAAGCTAGTTACGATGATGAGTCGATGGAAGAAGGGGTGTACCGGCCCTTTCTTCCATTTCACTAAGAGAGGGGAGAAAGCATGCAAACCTGGAAACGCATGTGGGCGCGCAATGGGGTAGGTTATCTGTTTTTAGCGCCATGGCTTCTCGGTTTGTTCACGCTGAGTGCGATCCCGATGGGGGCTTCGCTGTACTTGTCCTTCACCGAATACGACATGTTCACATCACCGGAGTGGAGCGGTCTGGACAATTATGTGAGTATGTTCGGGGACGACAAGTGGCGCAACAGCTTGCAGGTCACCTTGACTTATGTGTTTTTGGGCGTTCCGCTGCAGTTGTTGTTCGCGTTGTTCATCGCGCTGCTGTTGAACCGGGGAATTCGGGGCGTACGAATATACCGGGCCATCTATTATGTACCATCTCTGTTCGGAGGTAGTGTGGCCATCGCTCTGCTATGGCGTCAGTTATTCGGGCGTGAGGGTTTGGTCAATACGATGCTAGGAGCAATCGGTATCGAGGGGAAGAATTGGATTGCCTCCCCGGATACGGCCATCTATACGCTAATTATTTTATTAATTTGGCAGTTTGGGGCGCCAATGGTTATTTTCCTAGCCGGTCTGAAGCAAGTACCCACAGAGCTGTATGAAGCTTCGACGATTGACGGGGCAGGCAAGTGGCGGCAATTCAGAAGTATTACCTTGCCGCTAATTACGCCCGTGCTGTTTTTCAATTTGGTGATGCAGATTATTTCGGCATTTCAGGCTTTTACACCCGCCTACATCATTAGCGGAGGAAGCGGGGGACCGCTGGATTCGACATTGTTCTACACCTTGTATTTGTATCAGAAAGGGTTTACGCATTTTCAGATGGGGTATGCATCGGCTCTGGCATGGTTCTTGCTAGTAGCGATCGCGTTCTTCACCGCGCTTATCTTCGCTACATCGAAAAAATGGGTGTACTATCAGGAATAGGAGGGGTGATGCTGTGAAAGCAGTAAAGATAGGTTCTGGCAGGCTTCGCCTTTCGTGGATTCATATCATCATATCGCTTGCAGGCTTGATTATGATATACCCATTATTGTGGCTCGTCAGTTCGTCGTTCAAGCCTGCTCTTGAAATATTCAACAGTACTTCGTTCTGGCCGAAGACCGTCACCTTGGAGCATTATTTGCAAGGCTGGGCGGGCTTGTCTGGTGTAAGCTTCGGTCAGTTCTTCGGTAATACGTTCTTCCTCGTAGGCATGTGTATGCTGGGGAATGTGATCGCCTGTTCCATGGCAGCCTATGCATTCGCCCGACTGGACTTCTCACTGCGGAACATATGGTTTGCCATCATGCTGGTGACGATGATGCTGCCGTTTCATGTGACGGTCATACCGCAGTATATTTTGTTCAACAAGCTCGATTGGGTCAACACGTACTGGCCGCTTATTTTGCCGAAGTTTTTGGCGGTGGAAGGATTTTTTATTTTTCTCATTGTACAGTTCATTCGTTCCATTCCTCGCGATTTGGATGAAGCGGTGAAGATGGACGGCGGGGGGCCGATTAAGCTGTACCTCTATTTGATTGTTCCGTTGTCTCTGCCTGCGTTGATCACGACGATGATTTTCACGTTCATCTGGACCTGGAATGACTTCTTCGGGCAACTGCTCTATATTAGTGAGATTGAATTGTATACAGTCGCGCTAGGTCTGCGGATGTTCTTAGATGCGATGGGGCAGAACAACTGGGGGGCCTTGTTCGCAATGTCAACCTTGTCTCTCATTCCGTTGTTCGTAGTGTTTATCTTCTTCCAGCGCTATTTGATCGAAGGGATCACAACAGGTGGCTTGAAGGGGTAGCTGAGCAGTTTTTTGACCCGATTGCCGGCCTAACGGTATAATGCCCTTAGTACCTGAATGGAAGTAGATAAAGGGAGTGAAGGGCGTGGCGAAAGTAGAAGTAGGACAACCGGTTCCAGATTTCACGCTTGCGGCGTCGAATGGGCAGCAAGTGAGTCTGAGTGATTTCCGCGGCAAGAAGGTCGTGCTGTACTTTTACCCGAAGGACATGACACCAGGCTGTACGACAGAGTCCTGCGACTTCCGTGATTTCAACGGCAAGTATGCGGAGCGCAATACCGAAGTTATCGGGATCAGTCCAGATGATGTTGCCTCTCATGAGAAGTTCATTGCGAAGCATGATCTGCCATTCCTGCTGCTTGCAGACACCGAGCAGGAAGTAAGCAGCCTGTTCGATGTATGGAAGGAGAAGAAGATGTTCGGCAAAACCTTCATGGGCGTGGAGCGCTCAACTTTTCTCATCGATGAGGAAGGTAAGCTGGCGAAGGAATGGCGTAAGGTGAAGGTAGACGGTCATGTGGAAGAAGTTCTGGCAGTTTTGTAAGCCTGAATAGGCTGACGGCTGGACAGCGAACGGATGCACGTGCTGCACGATTGCGGTTGCAACAACAAGAGGCTATGTTCCATCGGTGTGTACCGACTGGGCATAGCCTCTTGGCATGGGCGGAGCTATCATGAGGATTAGATGAATACAGTGCGCGTAATGATTACTAGCAGAATGAACAGTACCAGAATAGTGCCGGTAGTTGTGTAGCCTCCACCTGCACCGCAGCCTGCGCCAGCAGCGTAACCCATTCAAGCCCCTCCTTCCTCAAACACAGGATACTATACTGTACGCAGACATGCAGCGATCGGATTGGACGTACTTCCTGCTGCAAGTGCCTGTTTCATCTTGACCGTGCTTCATGCGTGAGGATGCCTTGATACAATCTAGCAGCTGTTCGACACTATAGTATGGCAGCTATTACGTGGTCTCATCTGGAATTCAGCTGGTGCATGTTGCACGACTGCGGCAGCCCAAAAGCTTGTCATACTTGTCTATGTCTCCCCATATAATCTAGCAATTGGTTCAAATGACTAGGGCGGAGGCGTTATAGATGAGAGGTCGGTCCATTGCAAAAGTTGTCATTATACTCATGGCGGCAGTGCTCGTATTCCCTTGGTTGACTAGTGCGAAGGAACAAGTTTCAGCGAAAAAGAAGGAGACGATGGGGCAAGTGCTGGTTGGCAAGACTATCCATCATCCTCCGATAGACAGCGGGCGTGAAGCAGCACAATCGCCAGCAGCTGAGGGGCCGACGCTCGTTGAAGCACCGCGGTCAGATGAACAATCGCGGCTACAAGCTGAGAAACCGCGATCAGTAGAATCGGTCATTGATACGCAGTTGTTATATAAGCGACTGGCTGCAGGAGACCGAACGGGCGGCATGGAAGACGTTCATATAGGGACAGCAGCTTATGCAGAACCGGAGCAGCCGACCGTATATTTGACGTTCGATGACGGTCCGAGCCGTTGGACGCCGGACGTATTGGATATATTGCGTGAAGAACATGTGCCGGCAACCTTCTTCGTATTGGGACAAGCTGCCGAAGCGCGTGCAGATATCGTGCATAGAATGGTGGAGGAAGGTCATGCGATCGGCAATCATACGTATAATCACAAGTATGAGGAACTGTATACGAGCTTTGCTGGCTTCTGGGAACAAGTAGAGCGAACGGATCGGATCTTGACTCGCTTGACCGGACAGTCTATTAGACTGCTGCGTGCTCCCGGCGGCACTTATACGAATTTCGATGCGTTTTACTTTTACTACTTGGAGCGAGCAGGTTACATGGTTCACGATTGGACAGTCGATTCCGGCGATTCCAAGCGGATTGGCGTTCCAGCCGAGGAAATCGTGCGCAATGTGAAGCAGGCGAAGCTGACACATGAGGTAAATGTGTTATTGCATGACAGTGCGGGGCATGAAGCTACTGTTAAGGCGCTGCCAGCGATCATTCGCTACTACAAGGAGCAAGGCTACCGATTCGCGGTCTTGTCTGAACGTGTGAAGCCGGTAAGCTTCCGAATCGGGTCGTTGAAGTGGTCGCGCCAGATGAGCGAGGCAGAGCATCTGGCAGCCCTGGAGCTTACGCGTCAGCTTGATTCGATGCGTCATCAGACATTAGTCGCTCAGGCTGAAGCTGCTACCGCCCGGTATGCTGTAGCTGCGGAACAACAACGGCTGCAAGGCTGGATACCTCTGCGCGAATGGGCCGCTTCAATGGGGGCTTCTGTCTACTGGGACGGTCCGGCCAAAACTGCAAGGCTGCAAGCCGGAAGCGAACAGCTGGAGCTGCGCACAGCAAGCGGTACCGCTGCATGGGACAACAACCGCGAGCATAAGCGACCGGAGGTTCAAGTGGCATACCGCTTCGAGCAAGATCATCTCTATGTGAAGCGTCAGGATGCTGAGAGACTGTGGGCAATGAAGGATACGGGAACCTTCGCCTATCAAATTGGCGGACTCATAGAATAAAAATATCGGCTGCTTAGTCTATTTCCGGCATCGATCGGCAATGCTAGAACGAAGAAGCTTGCGAGAACCGATGGACAGGAGGAGATAGACCGATGAATCCGGTTGACCCTACTATGTATATGGAAGAACCGCGTCAGCTCTTGGAGCGGGCGGCGCGGCAGATGGAGAAAGCAGTAGTCGGCAAGTCGAGCGTCATATCTCGTATGATGCTGGCGCTGTTGGCAGGCGGACATGTGCTGCTAGAGGATGTGCCGGGCGTAGGCAAGACATTGCTCGCCCGTTCGTTCGCGCGCGCATTCGACTTGACGCACAGTCGTGTACAGATGACACCTGACTTGATGCCGTCGGATATTACGGGTTGTGCTGTTTATCATCCGAAGCGGGGCGAGTTCGAATTCCGGCACGGGCCGCTCCAAGCGAATTTGGTGCTTGCTGATGAGCTGAACCGTACGCCGCCTCGCACACAGGCAGCACTGCTTGAAGCGATGGAGGAAGGTCAAGTGACAGCAGATGGCCAAACCTTCCGGCTGCCGTCACCGTTCATGGTTATTGCCACGCAGAATCCGCTGGAACACGAAGGCACGTACCGTCTACCCGATGCGCAGCTGGACCGCTTCATGCTGAAGCTGTCGCTAGGTTATCCGAGTTGTGCGGCAGAGGTGGCCATGCTTAGCGCTCATGGAGGAGCGTTGGCGGAAGAGCGAATTAAGCCTCAGCTGAGCTGTGAAGAGCTGACCGCATTGAAGCGAATGGTCGGCCGGGTGCATGTGGATGAACCATTGAAGCAATATGCTGTTGAGCTGGCTGCCGCTACCCGGCAGCATCCGGATGTGCGCTTAGGCGCGAGTCCGCGTGCGACACTGGCGTTATTCCGAGCGGTACAGGCGTATGCCTATATGCAGGGACGAACGTATGCGATTCCAGACGATATGAAGTCGCTCGTACCGGATATTTGGCAACACCGTCTCCTTGTTAAGCCAGAGGCTGCATTTCGGACTGGGCGCGCAGCGCAGTTGCTAGAAGATATATTGAATAAGGTGCCGGTTCCATCATACAGCCGGGCTGTCGGACAATAAGGCTATGTGCGAGAAGAGTGGTTGGGGCAGACTGTCGATGTTATTGTTCATGGTCGGGTTTACAGGCTCCGTCAGTATATGGCAGGGTGGATTTGTCGCATGGTTTTTGTTCTTCGGCTCGCTGTTGCTGCTCATGCCGGCACTGATCGTACTAGTTACGACGTGCCGACTGGAAGGTGACCGGACGTTGGTGAACAACCGTGTGACGAAGCTGGTTGACGTAACTTCGATTCGCTCAGGGGAAACAGTGCGCGTATGCTGGCGTATGCGTGTGGACAGTGTGCTGCCTATGCCTTGGTTGACGCTGTCCGAGACGTGGTACGATGCGGATGGTACAGTTGCTTATCAAGCAAATAAGCTGATGTTCCCATGGATGAGCAGGACGATCACTTGGACTTATGAGCTTCCCGTATGGGGGCGCGGTGAGTATGCTTCGTCTGGATTGTTGGCGGTGTCCGGCGACTTGCCAGGAATCGTGCTGTTGAAGCGGCGATTGTCCAGCTTGCAGCGTATTCTTGTCTGGCCTCATATCCGTAATGTCAGTCAGGGCGAGCTTGGTGAGTCGGCTGCCGCTGCTGTGCGCAATGCAGCTGTCGTGGCTGAAGAAGCTGACCCATCCGCAGAGCGGCGGCCCTACCGACCGGGCGATTCCATGCGCCGTATAGACTGGCGAGCCAGTGCTCGCGCTTCGTCTTGGCTCGTGCGCGATCGGGAATGGACGAGCCCGTCAAGAATATGGATTATGGCGGACGTGGAGCGTGCAGCATATGACGGAGAGCGTGGTAGGCAACGCTTCGAAGCGGTGATCGAATTGGCGGCTTCCTTGCTGCATACTTGGGATGTCAGGGAGATGGAAGCTGTATTGGCAATAGCGGAAGCTGGTGATCTCATATATACAGCTGGCGGTGCGGCCCGTATGGATGCGATGAACTCGCTGGCTTCTGCTGCGCCGAATGGCCGCAGACCATTCCACCAACGGCTGACAGCCTTGCTGGAATGGATAAGGAGCGGGGACCATATCATCGTGATTACACCGAAGCTGGATGAGGCGTTGTACAAATCTGCGAGCATCGTTCAAGAGGCAGGCGGACATATACAGCTATGGTTCCCGCAATGTGAGTCTATGCCTTCATGCCACAGCAGGTGGGAAGAATGGAACGGGCGTATGGAAGGAATGAACATCGTCCGATGGCTGAGCGGGTACACGGAGACAGGTTTGCCGCGGACGAACCTTCATCGAGGCTTGGATGATGCAAGGGGGGTCACCCATGCCTGACTCGACTCGCAAAAGGGGCAGCAGCGCAGGGAACTGGCTATGTGCTGCTCTTTTGTTCGTATTGTTAACAGAGTGGCTGCGTCCGTTGTACGAAATTCCCGAGCTGACAGAGATGTATCAGTTGTCGCCGTTTATGGCGGCGATCGGTGGGTTCTTGCTGCTGCATGTCCTTGGGGTGCCGTTCTTCTGGTCTCTAGTTCTCCATGCAATGATTACAGTAGGAGTCGTTGCTTATTTCTTCTACGGAATGTGGATGTGGGAAGCTGCTTGGTGGCATACGTACTTGGCCCAGCTGCGTCTCGATCTGGAAGTTGTGCTGTCTGGCCGCATAGCGGAGTTGAGCGGGGAGAACCGCACTGTTCTGTTCCTCACAGGATGGGGTATGATCTTGTACGCTGTCTATACGATTATGGCTATGAAACGGCAGACAGCATGGTTCGTCATTGCGACAATTATGTATTTGTTCGTGATGCAAGGATGGCTTGGGATTGATACGACATGGGGGATCGTTCGGGCAGCTACAGCAGGCATGCTGCTGCAGATGGTCCTGACCGTATCCCGAGCGAACCGACAGCAGGGCGAATCTGCTCCCGACGACGCGACTGCGACACGTATCGAAGTGCCAGGACATTGGCTGGTAGCAGCGACCTTAGCGACATGCGTGTGGTTGGTTGCCGTCTTGATGTTGAGTCCGGTTAAACCGGATACATTGACGAGGTTTCCATTCCCCGAGGCTGCGCTTACGATCAGCTCCAGCACATCTCCAGAAGCGTGGACAGGGTATTCCGGCCAATCCGACCTTCTCGGCTCGCCGGTGAAGCCGGATTCATCCATCGCGTTCAAGGCCGCTACTGAACAGCTGACTTACTGGCGGGGAGATGTCAGGTATACCTATACCGGCAGCGGCTGGGCAGATAAGGACGGCAAGGAAGCCGCTTCAGACAGTGTGAATGCAGGAGCGCTTATGAGCAGGGAACGAAGCGAGCGGTTGGCCTTGCGTCACGCAGCTGAACAATCAGCAGTGCAGCAGCAGGAGGTCTGGCTTCAAGACCGCAGTCTGTATGGCGAGTGGTTCAGCGGCGGTGCGATCGTAGGCATTGCCGAGACGACAGACGAGAATGGTGAAGCGATCAGCAAGGAAGCGCGATTCGCCCATTACAAGATTCAGTCGATCGTGCCGCCCACTCCCGACTCCATAAGGTCAGATGCACGCTTGGATCAAGAGGAACGACCGATACCGCTTGAGGATGAATACCAAGCCGAGCAGAGCGCAAGGGAGAAGCAGCTTGCGCAGCAGCTGCCTGCAGACATCCCTGTACGAGTCGCTAATTTGGCAGCGATGATAATCGGTGAGGAGCAGGATTCACTTCACGCTGCTGAACTTGTCCGAGACTACTTGCGGCGAGAATATGCCTATACGATGTCGGAGACGGCAAGACCTTCGGGGGATGCGGATTTCGTCGACCACTTCCTGTTCGAGCAGCGGCAAGGATACTGCGATCATTTCTCCACAGCGATGACCGTTATGCTGCGTACAGCTGGCATTCCCGCGCGCTGGGTAATGGGGTATGCACCGGGTGAAATGACAGGAGCAGAGAATGGAACGATGCAGATAACGGTGCGGCAATCCGATGCGCATTCATGGGTTGAAGTATGGGATGAGCAATGGGGGTGGGTGCCCTATGAGCCGACACCTGCCTATGCAGCGGAGCTTGCTCCGGAACCAGTAATGGAGTCCGATCTTGCTGTTCCGGCAACCGCGCAAGTGACAACGCCGGAATTAGATTCAGGGATTGGCCCTTCTTATTCCATGCTGAAGATGGCGGCAGGCTACTGGCTGACGCGCATGGTCAATGCTGCCGGAAGCTGGAATTGGTGGGCATTGTCTGGAGTGTCGGGTATAGGCGGTGCTGTGCTCATGCTGCTTGTACGAGGAGCGGTATGGGTTCGGCGAACGAGCAAGCGCATGCATCAGGACAGCAGCAGGTATCCTGCTGATAGTCTGGAAGCATTGCAGGAGCAATGGCTGCATCTGGAACGGCGGCATGGCGGTCGCCGTCCAGCCGAGACGTTACTGGAATTCGTCGATCGCATCCCAACGCTCACTGCACAGGAGCGGAAGCGCTGGATCAGCTTGGCTGAACAGTTGTATCGCTTATTGTATCAAGATGCTTCGCGATCTGCTCTGTAGCGGACATGGATGGATGTCCATTACAGGCTGTCTCACAACGGACATAGGTGACCATTACAAGGCGTATGAGGCGCGTTTGCCAATGTAACGGTCGCGGATGACTGTAAGCGCTGAAAGGACTGGTCAAAACGACGGTTTTTTGCTGCTAGCGGTCATCGGCGACCGTTAAAAATCAAAAATGCGTTTTTTTTCGCTTTAATGGACACGAGTGACCGTCACAGTGTGAACTGGCTGGTGCGGTCATTTCCGATCCCCGCCGTTACTCTTTCCGTCCCGGATACTGTTGCTCATTCGAGTCCATTGCAGCATGCGCTAAGTAGCAGATTTCGAGCACGTAAGTAGTAACGATGCTTCGTACAATACAAGCAAATGAGGTTTGCTGCTAGCATATTTGTACGATATTTCATACAAGTGTCGCGTGTCACAATCCTCCGGTCAATTCACCAAGAAAACTGAAAATTGAAATTACGTCCATCTAGTAATATAATGAATACACATAATACTGCAAGCTTCTAGCTATAAGATCAAACCGGCAAAGGGGGAATATTAATGACGCAAGCCCGCAAGCGGCAGCTACCCATTGCGGAACCACCGATTCAAGGATTTCTTCATCATGCCTATACGTTGGCGATTGGCGCACATTATGCTGAGTTTTATCCTTGGTTCTACAGCAATTATATTCAATTAAGATGCTACAAGGACATCGCGAACAACATGCATCACGATTACTTGAATTTTTATAACTATGATTTGGCTAAGGACCTGTTCCCGTGGTTGACGATTGAGAAGATTTCCCGTGAGGTGTACGCGAAGGGGTTCGGCGATCTGTCGTCGTTCATCTGCGACTGTATGGATTCTGATTATTATTTGTATCTGTTCGCCGATAAGTACTACCTGCCTGGACGCGATGAGTACCAGACCCGTCATTTTATCCATGATCATTTCTTCTACGGTTACGACAAGGACGAACGGCAATTCGACTTCATCGGCTTCGACAACAGGGGGCTGTTCCGTAGAAGCCCTATTGCATTCGACGATCTTGATAACGCTTACAATATGGCCAATCCGAGTCATAGCTGGCAGACGTATTTGTTCATGCTGAAGTATAATCCCAATTACAGATCAGCACTGGATTTGCAACTGGTCATCGACCTGCTCGACGATTACTTGTTATCCCGCAATACTTCAGAGCGATTCCGTATGTACAAGCAACCAATCGATGCGGTGTTCGGGTTAGAAGTGTATACGAAGCTAGAAGAATATTTCGAGATGCTCGGGGCTGGTGAGATTAGATCGGACGTACGAGGTGTGCATCTTGTGCATGAGCATAAGAAATGCATGCTAGACCGCCTGCGCTACATGGAGAGCGAAGGGTTCCTGCATGCAAGCGATGAGCTGTCGTCTGCGTATAGTCAGATCGCCGCGCAAGCCCATTCGATGAAGCTATCCTTGATGAAGTTCGCGAGAATGAAGGACAAGGAGTGGGTGAAGTCAGTTCTCACACTCATTCAACAGATGAAGGCCTCGGAGAAGCTTGTCCTGGAGCAGGTGTTGGACAAGCTTCAAGCCCGCGAGACTCGAACGGCTGTTAGTTCCAGCGGTTCCTTAGTGTAACAACGCCTAGCGTTCGCTTCGCCAATATCTCCTTGAGCAGATCATCGGTAGGCTGATGGAACGTCGCTGCGCGCACATCGCGATGCAGCCGTTCCAACAGTCCGCCTTGATTGAGAGAAGCCATGCCTTCCACATGCATAGCTAGACGGACTATCTCATTGGCTGTATTCGTTACGTGATACTTCGTAATGAGCGACTTCTGGAACAGGTCGTCCGTGAATTCGCCAGCAGCTCTCTCTTCATCGCCTTGTCTAGCGAAGCCGCGCAGCTGGTTCGAAGCAACTTCAAGCTGGATTTTCATATCGGCCAACGTGAATTGCGCGCCCGGCATCATCGCCAAGTTCGTCTGCGAGTACAGATCCCGCTTGCGCTTCATGATGGCAATCGTATGATCGACTGCTGACCTCGCGATCCCTTGATACACAGCAGATATAGCAAGCCGCGACCAGTAAGACAGCTCATTCGTATCTTCGACACCGTAACCTTCGCGACCGATCAGTCGATCTTCGGGAACGAAAACGTCCTTCATATCGACATGATGGCTCATCGACGCTTTCATCGCTGACAGATTCCAAGCTGTCTTGATCTCAACACCTGGATCGTCGCGGGTGACCATCAACGCTGTCATGCCCAGCTTGCTCTTCGTCCCTTCCTGGTAACCATAGACAGGCAAGTACTTGAAGCGCTCGCTTCCGGATACGAAGTTTTTCCTACCGTTGATGAGATAGCCGCCTTCCACTTTGTCAATCTTGACTTTGACCAGCTCGAAGCCGCTTGCCTTATTGAACTGTGACATCACATTCGGCTGGTTGAATGAAGATATAAATTCGCCTCCTTCATAAATATCTTGGAACATCTTCTGCAGCATCGGATTGTCGGGAATTCTGCTTAGACCTGCGAGTGTATAATAGTGCATCGCCATACACAACGCGGTGGAGGGACATCCTGAAGCCATTTCGACAAGTGTGTCGAAAGTTCGCTCGAAGCCGTAGTTTCTGCCGCCAAATTGTTCGTCAAGCGGCAATGTGTGCAAGTTTCTGCTGACGATGTCGTCGAAATTCTCATGCGGGAAGCGGAAGGCCGCATCGACTTCATTTGCCCGACTGAAAAAGTTCTCCTTCAGCTCCTGCAAACCCAAGACCTCGAGCTTTTCTCTTATTTCAGGCAGAACGTTCATGATCTTCCTCCTTTATATTCTTCATATGCAATTTACAATAAGGGCTTGACGATAGAAAGACAAGCGAGATATTATGAAGTATGAATTTTCCGAACTGCAAAATTTGTCAGTTTTTTTGACCCAAACTTCAATTTTCGACCATTGTAGCACAAAGGGGAGAATAAAGTAAGTATTTTCTGAATTTTTCATTTCGCTTTCGTAAGCGGTTTCTATGTCGCTTATGATATAAATCTAGCTGATCAGTTCATGTGTGAAAGGGGGGGAACTAGTGAGCATTCAAGAGAAAATTGGAGAAATTATAGGATCTGTGTTGGAAATTGGCGCTGATCGTATGGCGAGTGTCGCAGGAAGCGACGCATTGAACGATCTGGGCATGGATTCGTTGAACTGTGTCGATATCGTGCTGTCGATTGAGGAGGAATTTGACGTTATCTTCAATGACGAGGAGTTGTTGTTGGAAAATCTGAATACGATTAATAAACTTACGGAAACCGTGGAGCAGAAGCTCGGTCAGCCTTCCGTAACTTGAGGAGTTGAGCAAGATGGCACTGATTGAAGTAGACGATTTGGTCAAGGAATACCAGCTGAATGTCAGACACAAGGGCTTGCTGGGTTCTATTCGAAGCTTGTTGATTCCCGAATATACGAAGAAGGTTGCGGTGGATTCCATCAGCTTCTCGATTGAGAAAGGAGAAACGGTTGGTTTCATCGGACCGAACGGCGCTGGCAAATCAACGACGGTTAAGATGCTGACAGGCATATTAACGCCTACATCCGGCACTATCACAGTTGGCGGCTTGTCGCCTTACAAGGACCGCAAGAAGAACGCCTCGAGAATTGGCGTAGTTTTCGGTCAACGGACACAACTGTGGTGGGATCTGCCTGTCGCGGATACGTTTGATTTGCTGAAATATATTTATAAAATACCGGATAACGTTTTCAGGGAAAATATGGAGCTTTTTTCGGACATATTGGGTTTGCAGGAGTTCATGAAACAACCGGTTCGTCAGCTGAGTCTCGGTCAGAAGATGCGGGCGGATATCGGAGCGGCGCTGCTGCACAATCCAGAAATTATTTTCTTCGATGAGCCGACAATCGGGCTGGACGTCGTTGCGAAGGAGCAAATTCGGGAGTTCGTTCGTACGGTGAATCGTGAACGCGGTACGACGATGCTGTTCACGACGCACGACATGCTCGATATCGAGAAGACGTGCAAGCGCATGATCATTATCGATCACGGCAAGAAGATTTATGACGGTACGGTTGAGGAAATCAAGGATAAGTATGGCAGAAGCCGCGTTCTCAGAGTCGAGTTCAGTGAGTATATTGCCGATGTGCAGCTGCCCGGCGCTGAGATGATCAAGGAGGAAGGCAACAAGAAGTGGTTTGAATTCCAGAAGGACCAGACGCAGGTTTCCCGCCTGATCAATACCCTTTCGCAAAAATATGGCATCGTTGACATAACTGTACAAGAACCGGAAATCGAAGGGGTCATCCGTGAAATTTATCAGGGAGGGATTGACCTCAATGAGACTTTATCTGGAGTTAGCTAAGAAGTCGTTCCAGAACAACATCGTATATCGGGCTGATTATTTCGCAAGCTTGATTAATGCGATCGTGTTAATCTTCGTGAATATTGCGATTTGGAAGGCGATCAACGAGGAAGAAGGCGCGCTTGGCGGACTGCAGTTGAACATTCTGATCACCTATATCGTCATCTCGTTCTTAATGCAGACCGTGTATCAGATGGATGAGTATTTCATCGAGGGGAAAGTGCGGACAGGTCTTATCTCGACCGACCTGCTGAAGCCGTTCTACTTCCGGCTCTTCGTCTTCTCGTACAATGTAGGATCGATGGTGTTCAAGTTCATTATGCAGTTCATCCCGGCTATGCTGCTCTCGGTGTTTCTCTTCCGCCTGTTGCCGCCATTCAATACTCAGATGCTCTTGTACTTCATCCTTAGCGCCATTCTCGGATACTTGGTGTTGTACAACATCAACTTCATCGTATGGATCAGCTCGTTCTGGTTCTACTGGACGTTCAGTCTCGTGACGATTAAGGACGCGGCAGTTATGATCCTGTCAGGAGCACTGATTCCGATCTGGTTCATGCCGACTTGGCTGATTGACTTCATCGAGTTGACTCCGTTCAACGCTATCTTCTACACGCCGATACTGATCTATCTTGGGATGATGCCAGAGGATGAGATATTCATGAGCATTGTGAAGCAAATTTTGTGGATCATCGCCCTGTTCGGCATCGGTCATATTCTGTGGAAGCGAGCGACTAAGAAATTGGTCGTACAGGGAGGGTAATCGTGAGAAATTCGGGATTTCTTGAATCGTTGAATGTGTTCTATCAGTATTCCAAGCTTAGTCTGAAGGTCATGCTGGAGTTCAAGCTGGATCGCTCTATGATTACACTTGCTATATTTTGCAGAGAGATGATCGCAGTAGTAGTCATGCTTCTGATTCTGGCGAGATTCCTGCACATTCGCGGTTGGGATATGAACCAGCTGTTCTTCCTATACAGCTTCCTGTTCATATCGTACAGCCTGTTCGTGTTTATTTTTGCCGGTGTTCGGGACTTCGACCAGCTAGTGCACAGCGGGGAATTTGACCGGTACTTAATAAGGCCGCGCGGCCTGCTGTTTCAAGTCGTAGCATCGAAGATTGATCTGCCCGCGACACTCGGTCACGGGGTAGTGGGCGTCATTCTGTTTATGAATACGGCCTTTAGCGTCGGGATTACATGGAATATGCAAAATATACTGTTTTATATTTCAGTCGTTGTTGGCGGAGCAGTCATTCAAGCGTCGATCTTCATGCTGACAGCGTGTATGAGCTTCTGGGCGATACGGATTGAGAATATCCGTAACCTGATCTTCTTTAATGCAAGACGTATTGCGGGGTATCCAATCAGCTTTTATCCTGCATTCATTCAGAAGATGTTGATATTCATCGTGCCGTTTTCGTTCGTCAATTATTTTCCGGCACAGTTTTTCATCCGCAAGGAAGACATGAATTTGTTCTGGGACGGATTTATGTATATGACACCGGTAGTCGGTGTAGTGATGTTCGTCGTTGTCAGCTTATTCTGGCGATTCGGTGTGCGGAGCTACTCCAGCTCTGGCAATGCGTTGTACTGATGTGCGGGAGATAGAAGGGGATTAAGTAAGGGAAGAAGGGAACTTTGAAAAGATGAAAAAGTATACGAATTTGATCGTGATCGGTGTAATCCTGGTAGGAGTGCTTACCTTCTTCGCTGTTCGTGCGTTCAATTTCCAGGACATGCTGGTGTCTGTCGGCTACTACGATAAGAAAGTGACAATTCTTAACACAGCCGATATTCACGGGCATCTGCGTTATAACAATGTGAATGGCGAGTACGTAACGCTAGGCGAGACCTACCTGGAAATGGGGATGGCGCTGACCAAAGGATTGATCGACGAAGAGCGAAGCGGCAATCCGAATGTGCTGCTGTTCGATAGCGGCGATGCGTTCCACGGCACGCCAGAAGCGTTAGTGAACGAGGGTGCCGGGATGATTGAAGCTATGAACCTGATGGACTATGACGTGATGGTGCCGGGCAACCATGAGTACAACTGGGATTGGGATCGGGCGAAGGAGATTGAAGAAGAGATCAACTTCCCTATGATCGTGGCGAATGTATTCAAGGACGGTAAGCCTGCCTATGAAGGTCACATAATCTTCGAGGTCGACGGTTTGAAGCTTGGTGTGTTCGGCTTGACTAGTAAGCAATTTCTGCAAAACATGCAGGTATATGATACGACGGGTATCACATATGAAGACCCAGTCAAGCATGCGAAAGAGCAGATCGCTCTGCTTCGTGAACAAAATGTCGATGCCATCATTTTTCTGTCCCATCTCGGGGACGACCTGGACAAGCAGCTGGTAGAGGAACACGGCGTGGAAGGCATTGATCTGATCTTGGCCGGACATGGGCATGCGCTCTATGAGGAAGTGGAGAAGGTCAAGGATACGTATATTGCAGAAGCAGGCAGTTATTCTACGCATCTCGGTGTAGCTGATCTGTATTTCCGCAACGGCAAGGTAGATAAAGTAGTGTGGTCGCTCAGACAATCGGACGATACGAGCAAGGAAGACCCAGAGATTCGGGCAATTGCGGAGGAATATCATGCTATAGCGCTGGAGCAAGGCAAGAAGGTTGTGGGGACAGCGCCTGAAGTGCTGGACGGCTTGCGTTGGAATGTGCGGACGAAGGAGACGAACTTTGCCAATCTGATCACGGACGCGATGCGAGAGGTTGGCGAGGCGGACATGACGCTGTTCAATGGCGGAGGCATCCGGGAAAGTATCGATGCAGGCGATATTGACTTGTACAGCATTTCGAGTGCGCTGCCGTTCGTCAATACGCTGGTGACCGTCGAGTTGAAGGGCGAGGCTCTGTATGAAGCGATTGAGCATGGCTTGCGGACATGGCCGTATGGCGCGAGCAACGGGGGCTTCCCGCAAGTGTCGGGCATTAGCTACCAGATCGACGGATCGAAGCCTGCAGGCAAGCGTCTCATGAGTATTACGAAGGATGGCAAGCCGCTGGACAAGGATCAAACCTATCGGGTCGCCATAACGGACTACTTGTTGGCTGGTGGTGATGGCTACGAAATGTTCGAGGACGCGAAGGTCGTCTACCGGGGTGAGCTGCTAAGCGACATGCTGGCGAAGTATATCGAAGAGATGGGAGTCGTCGATCCGAAGATCGAAGGCCGGATTGTAGTAGAGAATCAGCGTTACAAGGACAATTAAGAACAGGGATCATACCACTAACTTAAACGAGGGAGAGTGTAATTGTATGACGACATTGACGAAGTACGAGAACATTACATTGGAGCAAGAGCTGGTACTGCAGCTGTCGCAATTCCGGACAGCAGACAAGGAGCGAATTGAGGCGATTCTTAGCGAGAAGTTGGATTTGGCTGAAATCTTGGGACATCTGTCCTATAACCGGACAGCGGGCATTGCTTATCACACGCTTCGTGCGATCAACGCACCGTTCTTTAACCGCGAATTCGAAATGGTATTGTTCTTGATCCATCAAGTGCAGGAATTGCGGACGAAGTCGCACAACCAATATATTACCCAAATTGCAAAAGCGATGAAGGAAAGCGGCATTCCGCATGCGTTCCTGAAGGGTTCGATTCTGGCGCATTCGATCTATCCGGCTGGCTGCCGCATATCGAGCGATATCGACATTCTGCTCAACGGCGACGATCTGACAGCTTGCAGCAACGTATTCAAGGAGCTCGGCTTTATTCAAGGCTTCCATGATGAGAACAAAAATATTGTCGTACCTGCGACGAGACGCGAATTGGTCAACTACCGCATGAACTACGGCGAGGTTGTGCCGTTCCGGAAGGTAGTCGATGATCCAGGCATCAATCTAATCGAGATCGACATTAACTTCTCGCTCGATTGGCTGCCGCACGGAACAGAGCAGGCGGTAAGCAATTTCATCGCACAATCTGAGGATTATGTATTCGACAACGGCCAGCAGGTGAGCGCATTGCCGAAGGAATACTTCTTGGCACACTTGTGTGTCCATCTATTCAAGGAGGCGCAGGTCATTACTTGGGTAGAATGGCAGCGTGACATGGGGATGTATAAATTTGTCGACATTTACGGCTTCCTGACCGATCCGAATCTGAACATGAACTGGGAGAAGTTCATTCAACTTCTGAACGAGAATGATATTGTCAAAGAATGCTATTATTCCTTGGATTATACGCGCACATTCTTCCCGGTCCTGAATGAGAATAAAGGATTTGTCGAGATGATGGAGCGCATCAAGCCGAGCAACATCGATTACTTGGAGGAAGTCATCGACGGAGGCAATCCCGATGTGAAGTACAAGTGGAAGAAGGACTTGCTGACGCGCTTCTTCGATATGAAGCGGATCGATCTGCTGGAGAAGATCTAGACTGGCATTCGCCGGCAACATGCTGCGTGTCCAGTCAGAAAGTAGGTGAATGATGAGTACAACGCTTGATGTAGAAGAGATTAAGGTTTTTTTGCGGGATGCCGTTGTCCGACTTGTCGAGGAGCCGGATTCGCTCGGTGACTGGCAGGATGATACGAAGCTGGACGACCATTTCAATTCCATCATTATGGTCAATCTGATGGTTGAGATTGAAGACAAGTTCAGCATTGTGTATGAGCCGCATGAGATCACAGTAGATTATTTCAGCACAATCGAGGTTATGACGAGTTTCGTCATGCAGAAACTCAGTTCAAGTGAAGCTTCGTAGTGAGGAGGCGCATAGAGTGAGATTGGAAGTCGACTGTCCAGTTACACATGCAGAGGTTAGGAAGACGATGCAATATCAGCTGCGCTTTTACTTTCCAGAAATTACGAGCGTCACCTTCCAGGACGACAAGCGGGTTGTCCTGGAGTCAGAGGTGGCGCTTCCGGAGCAGAAGGTGAAGGCGTCGATTGAGAAGGCCATTCGCAAATTTGGCAGAATTAATGAACGGATGCAGAGCAAGCAGTTATTCGATTCTGACAGTGATGACGCGCAGGCGTATGTGCAGGAGCGCACGCCCGAGGCATTGCAGGCTTCTTTCCTGGAGGCGGTAGATGTCTTGCTCCATGAACTGGAGGACGGAACGAAGCACAAGGCTGATCCGCTGTTCGGGGAGCAGATGCATAAGGTGAGACCCGGCTTGAATGTGCTAGCCAATGAGAGTGTGATCGTGATGGATGCGCTGGACCGCTTCTTCATGAATGTGATGGTGAAGGCGTTCGACGCGCAGGAGATGAAGCCGCCTTCTATGATCTCTTCATCAGTCGTGGACAAGGCGGGCTACTTCGAGACGGGCTGCCAACATATCAGCTTCGTCTCGCCGATTAGCAACGATCCGGAGGTATTCGACGAATTTCTGCCATTCTGGAGTGAGGCTTCAGATGAAGACGGAGTTTGTCATGACGAGCGGCTGCGCCAGTATACGAAGGTGCCGAAGGATATATTGACACCTGCGATCTGTCTACACAGCTATCCGTTGTTCGAGAATCGCAAGATTGCGAGCGGTGAGATGGTGACACTGTCAATGTCGGGATCGGTGTTCCGGGACGAATCCGGCAATCTGAACAATGAAGAACGGCTGAACGAGTTCAAGATGCGGGAAGCGATCTTCTTCGGTGCGCAACAGAAGCTGTTGGATACGCATCCGGGATTAGTATCGTTGTTCGCGTTATGCGGTCATTTCTTGGGCTTCCGCTTCAAGATCGAGACGTCGAATGATATTTTCTTCGATGAGAACGCGATGCAGCAGCTGTTGAGTCAGCTTGTCTCGGATAACAAGATTGAATTTACCGTGTATAGTGAATCGAAGCAGAAGTATATTGCGATCGCATCGTTGAACAAGCATCATCAGCATTTCTCGAAGAACTTCCATATCTATGACACGGACGATCAGCCGGTTGATACGATGTGCATTGCATTCGGCTTGAGTCGCTTTGTGTACTTGATGATGGAACGGATTGAGCGTGATGGACTGCAAGCGTTCACGCAAGCCCTGACGGCGAAACGGGATGAGATCAGCAATTGGAACGGGGTGAAGGAATGGAAGCAAGTCGGACAGCTCGGCGGATAATCGAGAATGTGCCTCGTTATTACGAGCCCTATGTAAATGATTGCTTTCTGAACGCTTATGGAGCAGTCTTAGGGTATATGGGGCTCAATCCGGAAGTTATTTTGGCAGATTATATGTCCTTTATGTTCGAGGAAGACACAGGGTATATTGGCTCCACGTATTTCTACAAGCATTATGCCTCTGTCGAATTTACCGAAGAAGAGCTGAATACATCGCTTGAGCTGGTGTACTTCCCGGCAACAAGTGTGTATGATCCGGCTGCTGCCGGTACAGCGCAACGGTCGGGTGACGGCATTACGATTCGCTGGTACATTCACGATGATTACGAGGTGGCTGCCGAGCGGACTCGCGAGCTGATTGATGCAGGCAAGCCAGTTATCGCCTTCGTCGATATGCATGAGATGAACTACCACCCATTCTATCAGAAGGATCACCAGCTGCATGCAGTGCTCCTTACTGGATACGATGAGGAGCAGCGCAAGTATGATCTGTTCGACAAGTACAAGATGGGTAATTGTGATTTTGACGGGCAGCTCTCGTATGACGATATACGCAACGGACGGACTGCTGAAGTCCCGATTGTCAATCCCGTTGTCGGGGAGATCAAGCGGCCCATCCGCAACCTGTGGGTCGAAGTGGAAGTAAGCGACGGATTCGCATTGACCGATGATAAGCTGAAGCAAATTTTGCGCAAAAGTCGGGAGACGATGCTCGGAGAGAGACCTATACTTGGTCAGACGTGCGGTCTTGCCAAGATCGACGCCTTGCGTCAGTCTCTCATTAGCAAGAAGGGCTCGGAATTGGATGAGAAGACCGTCTTCATGCTCGGCAACTACTACTTGCAGAACTTCAAGGGCATCAGCCGCAGCCGCCAGCGGTTCAAGGCTTTCGTCGAGCAGATCGCGGACAAGCTTCCGGCAGAGGTGTCGGAAGAGATGATTCGTGACCTAGAGGAATCGGCCAAGCTATGGCAGGTATGCTCTACGCTGGCGTTGAAGCTGGCTCGGTCCAAGCGGGAGTCGATACTGGATGACCTGGATCGCCAGCTGCAGCACATCGTGGAGGCAGAAGGCCGGGTCGTCGAGCAGATGGCTCATGTAATCTGAAGCATATAGCAATTCGCACGTAACGAACGCGCCAGCGCTGCCAGAAGGCGGCAGCGAACGCGTTCGTTCGCGCATTGTGCTTGGGGCGGATGCTAGTGGTGCTGTCGTATAGTCGTAGTGCATGCTGCTGCGCGCGGTCGTGTAGTCGAACCGTTATACAGTAACACTCGATACACGCGATCGCATTGCTGTTGTGCGGTCATATAGTATCGCTGCTTGTGGTCGCATGACGTCCTTCTACTGTGCGGTTAAGCACTCATGCCATCGTTCTCATGTTCGATCATGCGCTCGTGTGCTCAAATTGCTGCAATTGTGCAGGCTTTGACTGTGCTGAAGTATGAATTTCACGAAATTCCTGCGAATCTGCATCTTTCAATCTCAGAACCGGCCATATCTGGCTATGTTGCGGTACGAAGTCTGTATAATCGCAGTTATTTCGCAGTTCTCGCGTTGATATCGAATGAAAGCCTGCACATCTGCTTTTTTTATGCCTAACTGCCTAACGGGCTACCTGCCACTTCTGCGTATCCATCTAGCTCACTCTCAATAAGAAGGAATGCATATGAATCATTCATGCAGTCGATTTCTACTACGTAGGCAGGCTTCTCTAGGCGGAGCGGTTGGAAGTAGGTGTAAGATCGTTGCGGTGTTGAATAATAAGGAGGTATCCCAATGACGTTCAAGCAGACTGTTACGACGGAGGAAGAGCTAAGAGGAATCGTAAATTATCCAAGCGAAGTTGTACAACGGAAGGAAATTCACACGTTGGACGAGCATTGCAAGGAGTACATAGCCAAATCACCGTTCGTGATGATTGCTACCTCGGACGCGGACGGGTCGTGCGATGTGTCACCCCGAGGGGATACGCCGGGATTCGTCAAAGTGTTGGACGAGCAGCATCTAGTCATTCCGGAGCGCCCGGGCAATCGCCGTGTTGATTCCATGCGGAATATATTGGCCAACCCGAATGTGGGCTTGATCTTCGTCATTCCCGGATTGAAGGAGACGTTGCGGGTGAACGGTCGTGCGTGTGTAACGAAGGACCCCGAGCTGCTGCAGCAAATGGTCGTCAAGGGTAATACGCCTGCCTTAGCCATCGGTGTACGAGTGGAGCAATGCTTCGTGCACTGTGCCAAGGCTTTCATTCGTTCGGGCTTGTGGGAGCCAGACACATGGTTCAGCAAGGAAGAGCTTCCGGTCCCGGCCAAAATCTTGTCTGCGCATGCGAAGATGGTGACAGAGAAGGATGTCGAGCAGCTGCTTCACGAGAGCTATACGCAACGGCTTTATTAATTCCTGTAATGACGTGTCATGTGGGGTGAACGATGGTTCATGGGAACGGATAGTTCTTGACCAGCCAAAAGCCAGTTATATATAATGAGTTCTATTATGTGGAGCAGGCTGGTGAGCATCACGAGCAAGCCGCTCGGAAACTAGGAGGAAGCGGAACTGATATGAACAAACCGAACGAAATCATTGTCGTTCTCGATTTTGGAGGGCAGTACAACCAGCTGATAGCCCGTCGTATTCGTGACCTGGGAGTGTATAGCGAGCTGCTGCCGTACAACACACCAGTGGATAAGCTGAAGGAGCTGCAGCCGAAGGGGATTGTGTTCTCCGGCGGACCAGCAAGTGTGTACGGAGAAGGTGCGCCGCAGATTGATCCGGCTGTCTATGAACTCGGCGTGCCGATCTTCGGCATCTGTTACGGTATGCAGCTAATGGCGCATCAGCTCGCAGGGAAGGTAGAGCGGGCCAAGCAGCGTGAATACGGCAAGGCTGTCGTTGATTTCCAAGCGGGAAGTCCGCTTGTGAAGGGGTTGGAGGCGCAACAGCAAGTATGGATGAGTCATGGTGACATGGTCATCGAATTGCCGGAAGGCTTCGTCGTTGACGCGAGCACGCCGCATGCGCCCGTCGCAGCGATGCGCCATCCGGAGAAGAACTGGTTCGCCGTTCAATTCCATCCGGAAGTTCGTCACTCCGTATACGGCAACGACATGATTCGCAACTTCCTGTTCGAAGTGTGCGGCTGTGCAGGCGAGTGGAGTATGGAATCGTTCATCGACGATACGATTCGCGACATTCGCGCACAAGTAGGTGACCGCAAGGTGCTGTGCGCACTGAGCGGCGGAGTCGATTCCTCGGTGGTGGCGATCTTGATCCACAAGGCGATTGGCGACCAGCTTACTTGTATGTTCATTGATCATGGCCTGCTGCGCAAGGGCGAAGCCGATAGTGTGATGGAGACGTTCGTCGGTAAGTTCGACATGCATGTGGTGAAGATTGATGCGCAGGAGCGATTCATGTCCAAGCTGTCCGGTGTCTCTGATCCTGAACAGAAACGGAAGATTATCGGCAATGAGTTCATCCGCGTGTTCGAGGAGGAATCGGTGGCGATCGGCGAATTCGACTTCTTGGCGCAAGGCACGCTCTATACAGACATCGTCGAGAGCGGAACGGACACCGCGCACACGATCAAGTCGCATCACAATGTCGGCGGCTTGCCGGAGGATATGCGCTTCGAATTGGTGGAGCCGCTGAAGGCGCTGTTCAAGGATGAAGTGCGCAAGGTCGGCGCAGAGTGCGGTCTGCCGGATGTGATCGTACACCGCCAGCCGTTCCCTGGACCGGGACTTGCGATTCGCGTGCTCGGCGAAGTAACAGAGGACAAGCTTGAGATCGTCCGGGAGTCCGACGCTATCCTGCGTGATGAGATTGCCAAGGCCGGACTGGACCGTGAGATTTGGCAATACTTCACCGCCCTGCCGGACATGAAGAGCGTCGGTGTCATGGGCGATGCCCGGACCTACGCATACACGGTCGGCATCCGCGCAGTAACCTCCATCGACGGCATGACCGCCGACTGGGCGCGTATCCCTTGGGATGTGTTGGAGAACATCTCCGTGCGTATCGTCAACGAGGTCGAGAACTGCAACCGCGTCGTGTACGACATCACGTCGAAGCCGCCTGCTACGATTGAGTGGGAATAGGGCGACGACAGCAGAGCACTCGCATAAAGCTCCCTTCTATTTGCGTGGTTTCACGCAAATAGAAGGGAGCTTTTTTGTGCTGTAATCGTTGTGCTGTGAGCGCATGAACATACTGCCATTTATACCGAACAACATTGGGAAGCACTAGGAGTATTCTAGTGCAACCACAGGCAATACGTTGCATGCGCCCTGCGCGATCATACTTGGGTAGTGCTTCCCTTAATTAAGGGTGGTAAAGTTAATAATTTCGAGTAAAAAGTCGCTCAAACAGCGATTTATTACCCAACTTCCCATAATAGTGGAAGCCAGCGTTCGGATTAAGGGTAGTTGGTATAATAATGTGCGCCATTCCAGTCTAATCGTAAGGATTACAGGTAGTTGGGTTCGTTAATTAGAGGAAGTGCTACCTATAATGGAAGTGCATGATGAGATGATTACGAACACTTGCTGAATGGGGGGAACATACTGCTGAAGAGTATAGGCACGCAGCATGCAGTCAGCCCCGTGTCACACTGGCGGCGAATGTTGCTCGATATGCGCCTGGGGTCATGCCGTATTTGTCCTTAAATTTGTGCTGGAAGTAGGGAAGTGTATGGAATCCGGAAGCTCCGCTGACTTCGGTAACAGACAGTTCGGATGAGGTTAATAAGGAACTGGCAAATTGCAAGCGAAGCTGCAAGAGGAAGCCTTGATACGACTGCCCCAGTTCCTGATGGAAGATGTGGCTGAAGTAACCAGCTGACAAGCCAGCTTCCCGGGCAACCTCATCAAGGGAGAGCCGCTTGCGGAAATTCCGATGCATGTATGCCAATGCTTGGCGAATGGAAGGGTGCACGGCAGTGACTTGTTGCTCTTCCTTGACTGGGTGTTGATTCATGCACGCGCGCATCAGATCGATGAGTATGCGAGTAAGTGAAGCAGAAGCAGCCTCCCATGCCCACGGTCCTCTAGCATCTATTTCCCCACACAGTCTAATCACTTCGCACTCCATAGGGCGATCTCCTTGCTTCCAGTCGGTATGCCACAATTGTGTGTTCGCTGCCAACTTGCTTTGCAACGATGGGGCAAGACAATGCTCCTCAAAGTGAATGTTCATAATCTCCAATGGGGTGCATGCATACGGGTGCAGTTCATGAAAATCTACTGGGGTCAACAGAAACATTGAACCTGGTTTCAGATAGTACCGTTGCCCATTCACGATATGAACCGCTGTTCCGGAACGTACATAGCTTAACTCATACCATTCATGCCAATGCACGGGGTAGGAGGTGTGGAGATAATGGTGGCTGTAATGAAACGGAAAAGCAGAATCGGTTAGCGCCTCATAGTGAATGCGTGCTGGCGGAAGCTTGTTGTTCATTTTCATCACCGCTGTTCAATAAAGTTCAGGTTAATCTAAAGATAACATAATAGATAAGCTGATAAAAGGAAGTAGCACGGGCAATCTATCAAGTAAGATAGAAACAAGCAAATAGTGAATAAGGCTCTACGAATGAGATGGAGGGATTGCTTGTGCAAAGACCTAATTTCTTAATTATTTATACCGATCAGCAACGGTGGGATGCACTTGGGGCGAGCGGAAATCCGGAAATCTACACGCCCAATCTCGATAAGCTCGCGAGTGAAGGGATTCAGTTCAACCATTATTATGTGCAGAACCCGATATGCATGCCGAGTCGGGCGAGCTTCCTAAGCGGCCGGTATCCGTCCGCGCTCGGTATAACCGATATGGCTGTACCTGTTCCCGAGGATACCGTCACACTGCCGAAACTATTGACTAACTATGGGTACCGCACTGCGAATATCGGTAAGCTGCACTTTCTTCCTCATGCTAATCGGGATCATCGGGACATTCATCCGGATTATGGATTCGAGCATTTGGAAATTTCCGATGAACCGGGATGTTATGAGGATGCTTATCGTGCATGGGTCAGAGCGAAAGCTCCAGACCAATTGCCTCACATAAGTCTAGGGCTTCCGCCTGCTGCCGAGCTCTGGTATGACCTGATGGGAATCAAGGATGAAATCAGTCATGCCGAGCGTGAGGTCATGCGGGCAGTACCTTTTCCGGGAAGTAGTGATGTGACCCATTCCGCCTTTGTTGCTGAGCAGACGATGGCTTATATCGATCGTCATCATGAAGACAATTGGATGTGCATTGCAGGCTTCTACTCCCCGCATCATCCTTGGGTGGTACCGCAGGAATTCTTGAATATGTATAACCCCGAAGAGCTTTCGTTGCCGCAGTTGCCTGAGCACTTGGAAGCCAAGCGCGGTGCCGACTGCTTCCCTGATGAGGAGCTTCGTTCGGCCAAGCATGGTTATTACGCCATGATTAGCGAAGTGGATCACTATGTCGGCAAGTTTATGGAACAGCTGGAGAGTCTGGGCATCGCCGACAACACCGTTGTCATATTCACTTCTGATCATGGCGAGTACCTAGGGGATCATCTGAGATACCAGAAGGGTTATCCCGGCGAGGACTGTATTAGTCGCGTACCGTGCATCATTCGTTGGCCCAACGGTGTGACAGCTCCAGGTAGAAGCTTCGATGGAATTGTAGAAGCGGTGGATATTCTGCCCACGATTCTAGATTGTGCTGCTATACCTATACCGGGTTATCTCCAAGGCGAATCACTGGCACCTGTACTGACCAATCGCAAGCAGGAAGGCAAGGATTGTGCCATTATGGAGTTCACAGGGTGGAAAAATATCCGCACCGAGCAATATCGTTATGTATGTGAAGCGAACGGGCGGGAATCGCTGTATGATCTAAGTGTTGATCCTATGCAATATGAGAACGTCGCTGACAGTGAACCATATTGGGAAGTCTTATATGAGATGCGTCGGATGATGCTGATGAAGATGCTTCGGATTGAGTCGCCTCTGCACAGGGTGTGGCCCTACTAGTTATGGGGATAGCCGCTGTTGATAGGAGTATGTTTGAGAAGCAGATGTGTGAAAATGGAGCGGTATGTCCTTAGGTGAATTTGCATGCGCGATCATACTTGATTTATGGGTAGTGCTTCCCTTAATTATGGGTAGTAAAGTTAATAATTTCGAGTGAAAAGCCGCTCAAACAGCGATTTATTACCCAACTACCACTAATAGTGGAAGCCAGCGTTCGGATTAAGGGTAGTTGGTATAATAATGTGCGCCATTCCCGTTTAATCGTAAGGATTACAGGTAGTTGGGTTCGTTAATTAGAGGAAGTGCTACCTATAATGGAAGTGCATGATGAGTTGAGTACGAACATTTGGTGAATGGGGGCAACATAGTATCGGAGCAAGCTGGATATGTGGCGAAATCGATCAATAAATGGAACAATTGGTTATTGACCATCTGTCAGCAAAAGGGAAACGCTTTCATAACAATTATAACCGAACGTTCGTATGCTCAAACTGCAAACAATGTTCGGATTTTATATTGACAAAACTCGACACGCCTAGTTACAATGTGTAGGAATGACAAGTACATATGGTTTTCGTATAATCTCAGGAATTGGCTTGAGAGTCTCTACGAGATCACCGTAAATGATCTGGCTACGAAATGGAAGACCTTCGTTCAATGAGCGGTATAGCTTCGTACACACATTGCTGTGTTGGAACGCTGCATCGCGCACGTTGAATGCATACAATCTTCCTTTTGTACGAAGCCTAGAATGAGTGATGTTCTGGGTTTTTGTCGTTCTTATTGGTTTTTACAAAGTACTATTCTTTATTGTTGAGGAGGATGGCAGTTGGAAAATCAGAAGAACGTAAGTGCAAATGAAACGGGAATTGCCAGGTATTTCGAATTTACGAAGCATGGCACAACATTCCGCAAGGAATTTATCGCAGGTCTAACGACGTTCCTAGCGATGGCGTACATACTGGCAGTTAACCCGGGCATGCTGTCAATGGAAGGTACGGGCTTGCAATTTGGTGAGGTATTCACCGCTACTGCGGTAGCGGCTATTATCGGTTCGCTTATTATGGGGATCGTAGCGAAATACCCGATCGCGCTAGCGCCGGGTATGGGGCTGAATGCGTTCTTCACCTTTACCGTTGTATTCGGCATGGGCATCCCGTGGCAGGATGCGTTGGCTGGTGTGTTTGTATCCGGTCTTATTTTCCTGATTCTCACGTTTACGGGTGTGCGCGAAACGGTCATTAATGCGATACCGCAAGGGCTGAAATATGCTGTATCCGCAGGTATTGGCTTCTTCATTGCCTTCATCGGTTTGAAGGAAGCGGGCATCATTGTGGCGGACCCCGAAGGGACTTTCATTAAGCTTGGTACCTTCTATGATGGCGGTGTGCTGCTTGCCTTGTTCGGTATTATCGTCACTGCGTTGTTGATGGCGCGCAAGATTAACGGCGGGATCTTCTACGGGATCGTCATTACGGCAGTAGTTGGCATGATCTTCGGTGTGGTGGATACACCTAGCAAGGTCGTTAGTGCTCCGCCAAGTCCGACCGCATTCGGTGACATGTTCGGTTCACTATTCAGCGGGGGCTTCTGGACTTGGGAGATGCTGATTGTAATCTTCACCTTCTTGTTCGTGGACTTCTTCGATACAGCAGGTACGCTCGTAGGAGTAGCGAATCAAGCGGGACTTATGAAGGACAACAAACTGCCGCGTGCAGGGCGTGCGCTTGGAGCGGACTCGGTAGCAACGATGGCAGGTGCTGTTATGGGTACTTCGACAACAACTTCCTATATTGAGTCTTCCGCAGGGGTAGCGGCAGGAGGCAGAACCGGCTTCACGGCTGTCGTTACCGCTGGTTTCTTCGCCTTGGCGCTCTTCTTCTCACCGTTGCTTGCAGTTATCAGCAGTTCCGTAACGGCAGCAGCGCTCGTAATGGTCGGTGTCCTGATGGCGTCTTCATTAGGCAAGATCGAGTGGGACAAGATTGATGAGTCGATTCCAGCGTTCGTAACGGTTATCGCGATGCCGCTTACGTACAGCATTGCGACAGGGATTGCGCTCGGCTTCATCCTTTATCCGCTGACTAAGCTGGTGAAGGGCGAAGGCAAGCAAGTCCATTGGATTATGTATGCGTTGCTTGTCGTGTTCGTTCTGTATCTGGCGTTCTTGCGGGAGGCGTAAAGTATTTGTAGCCCCCAAGTGGCTGCGTGTGAATGCTAATCAAGGTTACCAAGCTCGTTGTTTCAGTCCGGCGATGACTGGAATGGCGGGCTTTTTATATTGTAACGGGTGAGAAGGAGTAACGGAAAAAAACGGTCCTATTTAGCAGCAGATGTAGTGGTGCCCCAGTATAGGGGACTTTTTTGGTTTTATATAGGGGTGTGGTCCTGTAGATCGGCTAGTAGGGGCAGGATAAGTCCCATTATTCCCTCTAAATCCATCACACCTCCGCGTTGTATGACAATAAGACCAATTATTTCACTTGTTGCACCGAAAGTGGCAGTTTGTTGGCAGGTCATTGGTAGTTTATCGGCAGGTCATTGGCGGTTCAGCTGCATGATTTAAAGCAACAGTTTTACAAGCAGACTTGCTGCAATATGTGTATTCAAACAGTTAATAGGGTAAAATACGAACTTTCATACAGATTGTATCGCAAACGTTCGTGTTTCATGTTGACACCCTGCGGCCACGACTGCTACACTAAAAGGGAAGAAAATAAGAGCTCGTATATAGCTGGGGATAGGGCCCAGATGTTTCTACCCGAAGACCGTAAATCTTCGGACTACGAGGACTGCGACGGCCAAGCGTGTGTGATCGGTGATGCAATCTTTATTATAGTTGCGAACGGGTCGAGGAAGCATGCTTTTTGTTTCGTGTGTCAAAATACGAATAGGGCCGCTTGAGTACTCGAAGTTCGACGGGCGGGGTTACAACCTGACCCGTTGTTTTGCATTTTAGGTAGAATTGTGTCGAAGGCAGTAGGAAATGGTACGTTGTCGGGCCCCGCGAAAGTAATAGGAATAAGCTTCGAAGGTTCGCATCACTTTCGTGGGTTCAATATTTAGGAAAGCGGGTTGACAAAATAAGCGATGGCACAACAAGCGATGGTCGGCGTTATTATGGGAAGCAAGTCCGATTGGGAAACGATGAAGCACGCGTGCGACATACTGGACGAGCTGGGCGTTCCTTATGAGAAGAAGGTCGTCTCTGCGCACCGCACACCGGATTTGATGTTCGACTATGCGGGTTCGGCAGTGAATCGCGGGCTGAAGGTCATCATTGCCGGAGCTGGCGGAGCGGCTCATCTGCCAGGCATGGTTGCAGCCAAGACGGAGCTGCCGGTTATCGGTGTTCCGGTGCAGTCGAAGGCGCTGAACGGCTTGGACTCACTGCTGTCGATCGTGCAGATGCCAGGGGGCATTCCGGTGGCAACGGTGGCGATCGGCAAGGCGGGAGCTACGAATGCGGGCTTGCTGGCGGCGCAGATGCTCGGTGCTTTCGATGAAGAGCTACACCAGAGGGTGATTGAACGCCGCAATCGGATCAAGCAGGAAGTGCTGGAAAGCAGTGAGACGCTATGAGTGCAACGAATCGCATCTTGCCAGGCAGCACGATTGGCATTCTCGGCGGCGGTCAGCTTGGGCGCATGCTCGCCTTGCAAGGACGGGCGATGGGCTATCGCTTCGTCACATTGGACCCGACGCCGGATGCGCCGTGCGGTCAGGTCGCCGATGAGCAGTTAGTGGCACCTTATGACAGTGTGGAAGAGGCGCGTAAGCTGGCAACGCAATCGGATGTCATTACGTACGAATTCGAGAATGTAGATGCCGATGTTGCGGCGCTGCTGGAACGGGAAAGCTACGTACCGCAAGGGAGCAAGCTGCTATTCACGACTCAGCATCGGCTGCGCGAGAAGCGGGCGATCGAAGCGGCTGACGTGAAGGTGGCACCATATCGCGAAATTCCGACAGCGGAGGCGCTGCGGGAAGCGTCGGCAGCGTTCGGCTTCCCTTGCGTGTTGAAGACAGCTACAGGCGGATACGATGGCAAGGGACAATGGGTGCTGCGGTCAGATTCAGAGATTGACGAAGCGTTCGCGACACTGTCGAAGGCTGGCACTGAGCTTGTGCTGGAGCAGTTCATCCACTTTGAACGGGAAATTTCGGTCATTGCCGCGCGCAATCCGGATGGTGATATCCGCACATTCCCGGTCTCAGAGAATGTGCATGTGAACAATATCCTGCACCTGTCCATCGTACCGGCGCGGATCACGCAGGACATCGCACAAGAAGCGGAGCGGATGGCTGCGCAGATTGCGAAGCAGCTCGAGGTTGTCGGTCTGGTCGCTGTCGAGATGTTCGTAACGCCAGACGGACAGCTGTATGTCAATGAATTGGCGCCGCGTCCTCACAATTCGGGTCATTATACGATGGAGGCGTGCCACACGTCGCAATTCGAGCAGCATCTGCGGGCTATCTGCAACTTGCCGCTCGCGTCGACTGCGCTGCTGACATCGGTCGTGATGGTTAATGTGCTCGGACAGCACGTGGAACCGCTGTTAGCCATGCTGGCTGCGGAGGAAGCTGCTGGAGAGCAGCAGCCGCGAGTTGTGCCGAAGCTTCATCTATACGGGAAGCAAGAGAGTAAGCATAATCGAAAAATGGGTCATATCAATCTGCTGGCAGAATCGGTCGAGGAAGCGCTTGACTGGGTAGATGCGGCAGGCATATGGCAGACGGAGGGAATTCGATGATCGAACGTTATAGCCGACCGGAAATGACGGCAATCTGGACAGAAGAGAACAAATTCAAGGCATGGTTGGAGGTTGAGCTGTGCTCATGCGAGGCTTGGGCAGAGCTTGGCGTTATTCCGAAGGAGGATGTGGAGGCGCTTCGCGCTAAGGCATCCTTCGACATTGACCGGATCTATGAGATTGAGCAGGAAACCCGTCATGATGTGATTGCGTTCACTCGTGCTGTCTCTGAGACGCTGGGGGCAGAGCGCAAGTGGGTGCATTACGGCTTGACTTCGACAGATGTCGTCGATACGGCGCTTGGCTACTTGCTGAAGCAGGCGAATGCGATATTGCGCGCGGATATTGTGCGCTTCATTGAGATATTGAGCGCACAAGCGAAGGCGTACAAGCATACGGTCATGATGGGCCGCACACATGGTGTGCATGCAGAGCCTACTACGTTCGGACTGAAGCTGGCGCTGTGGCATGAGGAGATGAAGCGCAATCTGGAGCGGTTCGACCATGCGGCAGACGGCGTACAGTATGGCAAGATTTCCGGCGCAGTCGGCACGTATGCGAACATCGATCCGCGCATCGAGCAATTTGTGTGCGAGAAGCTCGGTACGAAGTCTGCGCCGATCTCGACGCAGACGTTGCAGCGCGATCGTCATGCCGAATATATGGCGACAATCGCACTGATTGCGACCTCTCTGGACAAGTTCGCTACGGAAATTCGCGCCTTGCAGAAGAGCGAATTCCGCGAAGTAGAGGAGCCGTTCGCGAAGGGGCAGAAGGGTTCCTCGGCGATGCCGCACAAGCGCAATCCGATCGGCTGCGAGAACATATCCGGCCTGTCTCGCGTCATTCGCGGTCATATGGTATCCGCTTATGAGAATGTGCCGCTGTGGCATGAACGCGACATTTCGCATTCCTCAGTGGAACGTGTTATTTTGCCAGATGCGACGATTTTGCTGAACTACATGCTGAACCGCTTGGGCAGAATTGTGCAGAACCTGACTGTATTCCCAGACAATATGAAGCGCAATATGGAACGCACATACGGCGTGCCGTTCTCCGGTCGTGTCATGACGAAGCTGATCGATAACGGCTTCAGCCGTGAGCAGGCGTATGACACGGTACAGCCGCGTGCGATGCAGGCGTGGGAAGAGCAGCGCTCCTTCAAGGATATCGTGCTGTCCTCGTCGGCGATTACGGACGTGCTCAGTAATGAAGACATTGAAGATTGTTTCAATCCGGCCTGGCATCTGAAGCACGTAGATACTATATTTGAACGCCTTGGCTTAAGCGAATAATAGACATTCGAACGCGCAGCGGTTGCCCATCGGGTTGCCGCTTGCCGCGTCTAATCAGGAGGGCTGTGTGAATGAAACCATCGGAATTCGCGCTCGATACAGCGGAGGGCCTCGTACGTGCACCGCTGCTGTACAAGGGCAAGGTGCGGGAGCTGTATGATCTGGGCGAGCATTATTTGATCGTAGTGACAGACCGGATATCCGCCTTCGACTATGTGCTCAAGCCAGCTGTGCCGGACAAGGGACGGGTGCTCAACCAGCTGAGCAAGTACTGGTTCGAGCAGACAGCGGGGCTGCTGCCTAATCATATCGTGCATACGGACATCGAGCAGATCGCGGACCAAGTGCGCGAGCCGGACAAGCTGCAAGAGCGCTTCATGGTGACGAAGAAGGCAGAGCGAATCGACATCGAATGCGTCGTGCGCGGCTATATTACCGGCGGCGGCTGGAGACAATACCAAAATACGGGCGAAGTCAACGGCATCAAGCTGCCGGAAGGTCTGCGCAAGAACGAGATGCTGAAGCAGCCGATCTTCACCCCGGCAGGCAAGAATGATGTAGGCCATGATGAGGACATCCCGTTCAAGGAGATGGCCCGCCGCATCGGCGAAGAGTTGGCTCTGGCGCTGAAGGAGAAGAGCTTGGCCTTGTACGAGTTCGCTGCGCAGAAGTGCGAGCAGCAAGGGATCTTGCTGGCGGACTGCAAGTTCGAGTTTGGCTTGGTGGACGGCGAGATTATTCTGATCGATGAGCTGTTCACGCCGGATTCCTCGCGGTTCTGGGCGAAGGATAAGTACACACTCGATATCGAGATCGACAGCATGGACAAGGAGCCGGTACGCGCCTATCTGGCGGATTCCGGTTGGGACAAGAACAGCGAGCCTGATCCGTTGCCACAGCATGTTGTTGAAGCGACTTCCACCCGATATCGTGACATTTATCGCCGTTTGGCGGAAGCTTGAGTCGGTTTTATTTTTCTTCATATATAGTAGGAGTTCTCAATTGATCGATTATCGACCGGACAGGTCGAATCTATAAGGAGGCCAATGCCAAATGTTCAAAGCGACCGTTTATGTAACGATTAAGGAAAATGTGCTCGACCCGCAAGGTACTGCGGTACAGGGGGCGCTGCATACGATGGGATTCGATGATGTGGAGCGGGTGCGCATCGGCAAGTATATGGAGATCGACCTGAATACAACAGACCGGGCGGAGGCGGAAAGCCGCCTGAAGGCGATGTGCGAGAAGCTGCTGGCCAATACGGTCGTGGAGGACTACCGTTTTGAGCTGACGGAGCATGTGAAGGAGGGCGTCTGATGCGTTGGGCCGTATTGGTATTCCCCGGCTCCAACTGCGACATTGACTGCTACAAGGCAGTCGAGGCGCTTGGCGAACCGGTAGACTATGTGTGGCACACGGCGGATGATCTATCTGCCTATGATGGCATTCTTGTGCCCGGCGGTTTTTCCTATGGTGATTATTTGCGCTGCGGCGCGATTGCACGGTTCACGGCTGTGATGGGTGCGTTGGTGAAGGCGGCAGAGGCGGGCAAGTATGTGCTCGGTATCTGCAATGGCTTCCAGGTGCTCACCGAATCGGGACTGCTGCCTGGTGCGCTCTTGCGCAACAACTCGTTGAAGTTCCGCTGTCATCCGGCAGATTTGCGCGTAGAGAATGCGGCTACGCCATTTACAAGAGAGTATGAAGCCGGCGAAATTATCGATATCCCGATTGCGCACGGCGAAGGCAATTATTATTGTGATGAAGCGACATTGGCAGAGTTGAAGGCGAATAATCAGATCGTGTTCCGGTATGCGGGTAGCAATCCGAACGGCTCGATTGACGATATTGCAGGTATCTGCAACAAGGCGGGCAATGTGTTCGGTATGATGCCGCATCCGGAGCGGGCGGTATCCGAGCTGCTCGGATCGGTAGATGGGAAACGCATGTTCACGTCCATTCTTAGTGCTTGGAGGGAAAGCAATGGCGCAGCAGCTCGTTAAGGAACCGACAGTAGAACAGATAGAGGAACAGCAGTTATATAAGCAAATGGGTGTGACCGACGAGGAATACGCGAAGATTTGCGGATTTTTGGGACGCAAGCCGAACTATACGGAGATCGGTGTGTTCAGTGTCATGTGGTCGGAGCATTGCTCGTATAAGAACACGAAGCCGATTCTGAAGCGCTTCCCGGTCGATGGTCCGCAGGTGCTGATGGGTCCGGGTGAAGGTGCAGGTATCGTCGATATCGGTGACAATCAAGCGGTCGTGTTCAAGATTGAGAGCCACAACCATCCGTCCGCGGTCGAACCGTATCAAGGAGCAGCAACCGGTGTAGGAGGCATTATCCGCGACATCTTCTCGATGGGCGCGCGTCCGGTGGCCTTGCTCAACTCCTTGCGCTTCGGTCGTCTGGAGAGCGATCGGGTGAAATACTTGTTCGAGCATGTCGTGTCCGGCATTGCCGGCTATGGCAACTGTATCGGCATCCCGACAGTGGGCGGCGAAGTAATGTTCGACGAGAGCTATGAAGGCAACCCGCTCGTGAATGCGATGTGTATAGGCTTGATTGATCACGACAAGATTCAGCGCGGTGTCGCAGACGGTATCGGCAATCCGGTGTTCTACGTCGGGCCGGAGACAGGTCGCGACGGTATTCACGGAGCGACCTTCGCCTCAGAGGAGCTGACCGAGGAGTCGGAAGCGAAGCGTTCAGCTGTACAGGTTGGCGATCCGTTCATGGAGAAGCTCGTCATGGAAGCTTGTATCGAGCTGATCAATTCCGGCATCGTCATCGGCATTCAGGATATGGGCGCAGCTGGACTGACCTGCTCCAGCTCGGAGATGGCCAGCAAGGCAGGCAACGGCATGGAGCTTCATCTGGATCGGGTGCCGCAGCGAGAATCAGGCATGACTGCCTATGAGATGATGCTGTCCGAATCGCAGGAGCGGATGCTGTTCGTCGTCGAGCCAGATAAGGAGGAGCAGGCGAAGGCGATATTCGCCCGTTGGGGGCTGCACTGTATCAATGTCGGCAACGTGACAGACGATGGCCGCTTGCGGCTCATTCATCACGGTGAGGAAGTCGGCAATATGCCGGTAACGGCTCTAGTCGATGAGTGTCCGGTCTACAACAAGCCTTCTCGTGTGCCAGCCTATTATGAGGCGAATGCTGCGATAGATACGACTCGTTATCCGGAAGTGACGGATTTGAATGACGCTTTGCTGCGTGTGATGGGTTCGCCTACAGTCGCAAGCAAGGAATGGGTATATAACCAATATGACTATATGGTACGGACGAATACGTACGTGCCGCCGGGTTCAGATGCGGCAGTCGTCGGTGTAGAAGGCACGCGCAAGGCGCTGGCGATGACGACCGATTGCAATGGTCGCTATGTGTATCTCGATCCGGAAGTGGGCGGCAAGATTGCTGTAGCAGAAGCGGCGCGCAATGTCGTCTGCTCCGGCGGCAAGCCGCTCGCGATTACGGACAATCTGAACTTCGGCAGCCCGGAGAAGCCGGACATCTTCTGGCAGCTGGAGCGTGCGGCAGACGGTATCTCTGAGGCGTGCGTGAAGCTGAATGCGCCGGTTATTGGCGGGAATGTCAGCTTGTACAACGAGAATGCCAAGGGCGCGATCTATCCGACGCCGGTTATTGGCATGGTCGGTCTGATCAGCGACCTTGATCATATTACGACCCAAGGCTTCAAGGCTGAGGGAGATGCGGTGCTATTGCTCGGCGAGACGAAGGCAGAGCTCGGCGGCAGTGAGTTCCAGTATGTGCTGCATGGCGTGACGGAAGGACGTCCGCCGGCGATTGATCTGGACGTGGAGAAGCGGCTGCAAGATGCGCTGTTGCAAGCAATTCAGAGCGGCTGGGTAGCCTCCGCGCATGACTTGGCGGAAGGCGGTCTGGCAGCAGCGCTGGCGGAAAGCTGTATCGCAGGCGAGCTCGGGGCAGAGATTGCGGTTGAGACAGAGCTGCGGTCGGATGTGGCGCTGTTCAGCGAGAGTCAGTCGCGCGTGCTGATCTCTGTGAAGGCTTCGCAGGCGGCAGAAGCTGTACAGTTCTTCCAGAAGCAAGGCGTGCCTTGCAGCCCTATCGGTACAGTGAACGGAACATCCTTGAAGGTGACAGTCAATGGCAGCGAGAAGATTGCAACAGCGGTCGAACAAATTGAACGAACTTGGAAGGATGCGATTCCATGCCTCATGAAGTAAAGGAGTTGGCTGCATCTGGAGCATCACCGCTCTGGACCGGTCGATTCTACAACGATGGCGTGACTCATGATCATGACGGTTTTTTCGATAAATTGAAGGAAGAGTGCGGTGTATTCGGTGTATATGGTCACTCGGATGCTGCACAGTTGAACTATTACGGCTTGCATGCGTTGCAGCATCGCGGTCAGGAAAGCGGGGGCATCTGCACAGCGGATGCCGATCACTTCGCTTATCACCGCGGCATGGGCTTGGTGAAGGAAGTGTTCGACAACGAGCTGATGGAGACGTTGCAAGGCTCGATCGGCATCGGACACGTCCGTTACTCGACAGCTGGCGAGAGCAAGCTGGCGAACGCACAGCCGCTCGTCTTCAAGTACAAGGAGGGCGATTTGGCAATCGCCACGAACGGCAACTTGGTCAATGCGATGGAGATTCGCCGCCGCCTGGAGCGAGAAGGATCGATCTTCCAGACGTCCAGCGACACGGAAGTGGTGGCGCATCTCATCGCGCGCTCCAAGCATGACGATCTGCTGGAGGCGGTCAAGGAAGCGCTCGGTCAGGTGACAGGCGCGTATGCGTTCTTGTTCATGACGCGCGACCGGTTGATCGCGGCGCTCGATCCGCACGGCCTGCGGCCGTTCTTGATGGGCAAGCTGGGAGACGCATGGCTGTTCGCTTCGGAATCGTGCGCCTTCGACGCAGTCGGCGGCGAATACGTGCGCGATGTGAAGCCGGGCGAGATTATCTCGCTCGATGCGAACGGCAAGCAGGAGCTGATGTTTGCCGAAGGGCAGCGCCGCGCTGTGTGCTCGATGGAGTACATCTACTTCGCTCGACCGGACAGCGATATCGACGCGATCAACATCCATTCGGCACGCAAGCGGATGGGCCGTGAGCTGGCGATGGAGGCGTTCGTCGATGCAGATGTGGTGACGGGTGTGCCGGATTCGAGCATTTCTGCCGCAATCGGCTTCGCCGAGCAGACGGGGATTCCGTATGAGCTCGGCTTGATCAAGAACCGGTACACAGGCCGCACGTTCATCCAGCCGAGCCAGGAGCTGCGTGAGCAGGGCGTGAAGATGAAGCTTAGCGCCGTGCGCAAGGTGGTGGAAGGCAAGCGCGTCGTCATGATCGATGATTCGATCGTGCGCGGTACAACGAGCATGCGGATTGTGAATCTGCTGCGTGAAGCGGGCGCGACCGAAGTGCATGTGCGCATTAGCTCGCCACCGTTCATGAACCCGTGCTATTACGGAATCGATACGCCGAGCAAGGATGAGCTGATTGCCGGTAACAAGGCGGTCGAGGACATTCGCAAGCAGATCAATGCGGATTCCTTGCACTTCCTATCGAAGGAGAGCCTGCTGCGGGCGATCGGCAATGACAACAACGAGATGAACAGCGGCATGTGTCTCGCTTGCTTCGACAACGATTACCCGACGAAGCTGGCACAGGAGCACGGCGTGTCTGACGAGCATATCACGGTTCGATAAGCGCATGACAGTTATTTAGCGTATGACGGTTAGATAAGCGTATGCCACAGATATTCAGCGCCTTACGCGCTCAGTGAAGCAGATGGACGGTATTGGTATAGGGAGCGGGGCGGATCGGATGCCGACATGAGGCAGTTCGATTGCCTGAGTTGGGACGGTTCGTCTGCCCGATGTGAGGCGGTTCCGTTGACCGGCACGTTGGCGCAGATTAGCGTTAATTTGTGATCTTAATTTGCGCCTGTCGTGCTGAGTTGAGAGATTAGTGATCAAATCTGGTCACTAATTCACGGATTTCGCTGGCAGTTGGTCAGAATTGCTGAATTAGTTATCAAGAATGATCACTAATTGGGCAATGAGGCAGTATGCGGGCAATTTAAGTATCAAGAATGATCACTAATTGGCATGTGTGCGACGGTAGATCGGACATCGATGGCAAGGTGGCACGGCGTCTGACAGTAGACCGCACATTGGTAGCAGGGTTGTATGAAGTACGGTTATAGGACGCATATCGGCGACAAGGTTGCATGAAGTGCAGTAAAGGACGCATATCGGCGACAAGGTTGCATGAAGTGCAGTATTGGTCACTCATGAGGAGCAGGATTGAGTGGGGTGCGGCTGCAGGTATGAATAGGATAAGAGGCAAAGGAGAGTGAGTCCGAGTGTCAGACGCTTACAAGCAAGCCGGGGTGGATATTGCCGCAGGCAATGAGGCAGTGGACCGGATGAAGAAGCATGTGGAAAAAACGTTTCGTCCCGAGGTGTTGACGGGATTGGGCGGATTCGGCGGTTTGTTCGGACTGCCCCCGAAGAAATATGAGGAGCCCGTGCTCGTATCCGGTACGGATGGCGTAGGCACGAAGCTGAAGCTGGCGTTCCAGATGGATAAGCACGATACGATCGGTATTGACGCTGTGGCGATGTGTGTGAACGATGTCGTCGTGCAAGGCGCAGAGCCGTTGTTCTTCCTCGACTACTTGGCAACAGGACGCCTAGTGCCGGAGAAGATCGAGGCGATCGTCCAAGGCATCGCCGACGGCTGCGTGCAGGCTGGCTGTGCGCTGATCGGCGGGGAAACCGCCGAGATGCCGGGCATGTATGCCGACGGCGAGTACGATATCGCTGGATTTACGGTAGGCATCGTGGAGCGCAGCCAGATGATCGACGGCTCCCGCATTCAGCCGGGCGATTGCGTCATTGGCCTTGCGTCTAGCGGCATTCACAGCAACGGCTATTCGCTCGTGCGCAAGCTGCTGCTGGAGACGAAGGGCTACCAGCTTGACGAGACGCTGCCGGGCTTCGAGCAGCCGCTTGGCGAAGTGCTGCTGACACCGACTCGCATCTATGTGAAGTCGCTGCTAGCGATGAAGGAGAAGGTGAGTCTTCACGGGCTCGTGCATATTACGGGTGGCGGCTTCATCGAGAACATTCCGCGCATTTTGCCAGCCGATGTGAATGTGGAGATCCAGGCGGGCAGCTGGCCGATTCATCCGATCTTCCAGCAGATCCAGCAGGACGGCAATATTTCGCACGACGACATGTTTACGACGTTCAATATGGGCATCGGCATGGTCGTCATCGTGCCGCAGGAGCAGGCGGAAGCTACGATCCGCATTGCGGAAGAGCAAGGCGAGAAAGCTTACAAGATCGGTCGCGTTACGTTGGGCAACAAGCGGGTGCAGTTCGCTGAGGCAGCTGAGTGATGCCGGGCTTGCAGACGGAGCAAGGGAAGCAAGCCCCACGCAAACTGCGGATCGCGGTATTCGCTTCCGGCAGCGGCTCCAACTTCCAAGCGATCGCCGATCAGATGGCAGCCGGTGAGCTGGATGTGCAGCTGGAGCTGCTCGTCTGTGATCGCCCCGGCGCATACGTCGTCGAGCGGGCTGAGCAGGCCGGCATCCCGGCATATGTGTTCCGCCCGAAGGATTATGCATCGCGGGAAGACTATGAGCAGGTGCTGCTCGACAAGCTGCGCGAGCAGCAGATCGATCTGATCGTGCTGGCCGGCTATATGCGCTTGCTGACACCGGTGCTGGTGGAACCGTATTACGGCCGGATGATTAACATTCATCCGTCGTTACTGCCGGCATTCCCCGGTGCTCACGGCGCAAGGGATGCGCTGGCATATGGTGTGAAGGTGACGGGGGTTACGGTGCACTTCGTCGATCTGGGCATGGACACAGGTCCGATTATTGCGCAGGAGCCTGTCCCGATTCAGGAAGGCGATACAGAGGACACGCTGGTTGAACGCATTCATCAGGTGGAGCGGGAGTTGTATCCGCGCGTCATTGGTTGGATGCAGCAAGGCCGTGTGCAGCTGCAGGATCGTAAGGTGGAAGTGCTGGCGAAGTAGCAGGGTTAGTATTGGGGTGGCAGGCTCGGTCTATGAGATCGCTGCGGAGGCTCCGCTTCTTTTTCATAAAATAGGATGAGTCATAGGATAATAAGGAACAATATTCAGAACGGAGGCGTTCAAGTGGCAATCAAGCGAGCGTTAATCAGTGTATCGGACAAGACTGGCATTGTGGAGTTTGCCGCCAAGCTGGCGGAGAAGGGTGTGCAGCTGATCTCGACGGGCGGGACGAAGACGCTGCTGGAGCAAAATCAGGTGCCGGTGACGGGTATCTCGGAGGTAACGGGATTTCCGGAGGTGCTGGACGGGCGGGTCAAAACGCTGCATCCTGCTGTACATAGCGGGCTGTTGGCCGTTCGTGACAGTGAGGAGCATGTGCGCCAGATGAAGGAGCTTGAGCTGGATTATATCGATCTGGTGATTGTGAATTTGTATCCGTTCCAGCAGACGATTGCGAAGCCGGATGTCAGCTATGAGGATGCGATTGAGAACATCGATATCGGCGGGCCGACGATGCTTCGTTCTGCTGCGAAGAATCATGCTTTTGTGACGGTGGTCGTGGATGCGGCGGATTACGGTACGGTATTGGAGGAAGTGGAACAACAGGGCGATACGACATTGGATACGCGCAAGCGGTTGGCTGCGAAGGTGTTCCGCCATACGGGCGCTTATGATGCGTTGATCTCGGAGTATTTGTCCAAGCAGACGGGTGAGGCTTATCCAGAGCGGTTGACGGTTACGTATGAAAAGGTGCAGGACTTGCGTTACGGGGAAAATCCGCATCAGAGCGCTGCTTTTTACCGCAGACCGTTGGCGGCGACGGGTACGATTACAACTGCGGCTCAGCTGCACGGCAAGGAGCTGTCCTACAACAATATTAATGATGCGAATGCGGCGATTTCGATTCTTAAGGAATTCCAGGAGCCGTCCGTTGTGGCGGTCAAGCATATGAATCCGTGCGGTGTCGGCATCGGTACGACGATCGACGAGGCTTATGTGAAGGCGTATGAAGCTGATCCGACTTCGATCTTCGGTGGCATCGTTGCGGCGAATCGTGAGATTGGCAAGGAAACGGCGGAGCGTCTGCACGGAATCTTCCTCGAGATTGTGATTGCGCCGACGTTCACGCCGGAAGCGCTGGAAATCTTGCAGAAGAAGAAGAACATTCGCTTGCTCGCGCTCGGTGAAGGGGCGCTGAAGAAAGCGGCGGACCCTATCGTCGTGACGGTAGAAGGCGGCGCTCTGGTGCAGGATGTGGATGCTCACAGCTTGGCTGAGGCGGATCTGCAGGTCGTGACGAAGCGGCAGCCGACGCCGGAGGAGATGCGTCAGCTGCTGTTCGGCTTGAAGGTCGTGAAGCACGTGAAGTCGAATGCGATCGTGTTGGCGAATGACGATATGACGGTCGGCGTAGGGGCCGGTCAGATGAATCGTGTCGGTGCGGCGAAGATTGCGATGGAGCAAGCTGGTGACAATGCGCAAGGCGCGGCGCTGGCGAGCGACGCGTTCTTCCCGATGGGCGATACGGTGGAGCTTGCGGCGCAGGCGGGCATCAAGGCGATCATTCAGCCGGGCGGCTCGATCAAGGATGCGGAGTCAATCGAAGCAGCAGACAAGCACGGTATTGCGATGGTGTTCACTGGCGTGCGCCACTTCAAGCACTAATCGGACATGTGGGGCTGCTGAGGCGGAGGTGCTTGTTAAGCTGCGAAAATTAGTGGGTGGCGGGTTGTTGAAAGCGATAGGTTGGCAGGTAGTAAGTAGCAAATAGCAAGTTGTTGCAAACGCGACAGGTGGCAGATAGCAAGTGGCAAGTTGTTGCAAACGATGGGGATTCCTGCGATTGTGCAGGCTTTGTGCGTGTTGGAGCGGGGATATCGTGAAATACCTGCAGTTGTACATCTTTCAGTTGCTGAAATGGCTCGATCGGGTCGGTTGGCCATTGAAAGCCTGTATTATCGTAGCTTTTGTGCAGATTTGGCGATTATACGCACGAATGCCTGCACATTCGCATCCTTTCGCCACTTACGCCGAACACCTAGCGGGCCCCCGCAAAAGTACCTGAATCATCTTCGAAGTACAGCGTCACTTTTGTGGGATTCAATCGGGCCCCGCGGAAGTACCTTAATAGACTACGAAGCATAACTTCACTTCCGTGGGCTGTAGTATTCGGGCCCCCGCAAAAGTACTTGAATCATCTTCGAAGCATAGCGTCACTTTTGTGGGTTATAGTATGGCGTCCCGACCCCTGCCGAAGGGACTAGTCAGGGCGCTGTTTTTTCGTTATGATGTAGGAAATAGACGAGGGTGACAGGGGGCAATGAGCAGTGCGTATCTTAGTAGTAGGGCGCGGCGGCCGGGAGCACGCAATCGTGTGGGCGCTCGCCAAAAGCGCCAAGATCAGCAAAATATATTGCGCGCCGGGCAACGCCGGTATCGCACAATATGCGGAGAATGTACCGATTCAGGAGGACCAGTTCGAGGAGCTGGCGCAGTTCGCGCTTGATCATGTGGTGGACTTGGTCGTTGTAGGTCCAGAGGACCCGTTGTTCGCGGGAATCGTAGATGTGCTGGAGGCGCACCGTATTCCGGTGTTCGGTCCGCGTAAGAACGCGGCGATCATCGAGGGCAGCAAGGTGTTTACGAAGGATCTGATGCACAAATACGATATTCCGACAGCCGCTTACGAGTCGTTCACCGACTATGAAGCCGCACACGCCTATTTGCGCAAGCAAAGCTTGCCAATTGTAATTAAGGCGGACGGTTTGGCAGCAGGCAAAGGGGTAACGGTCGCAGCAACTTGGGAAGAAGCCGAGTCTGCTTTGCGTGACATTATGGTGCAGAAGAGCTTCGGCGAAGCTGGCAATTCGGTCGTCATCGAGGAATGCTTGACCGGACAGGAAATGTCGATATTGGCGTTCGTCGACGGCGAGGTCGTTCGGCCGATGGTGCCCGCGCAGGACCACAAGCCGGCATATGACAATGACCGCGGTCCGAATACAGGCGGTATGGGCACCTATTCCCCAGTGCCGCACATCCCGCATTCAATCGTGGATGAAGCGATCAAGACGATATTGGAGCCGACGGCGAAGGCAATGGTCGCCGAAGGACGCTCGTTCCGCGGCGTGCTGTATGCTGGCTTGATGATTACACCGGACGGACCGAAGACGATTGAGTTCAACTGCCGCTTCGGCGATCCCGAGACGCAGGTAGTGCTGCCGCGTCTGGAGACTGAGCTTGTCGATATTTTCCTCGCGACAGTGAATGGTCGCTTGCAGGATATGGAGATATCCTGGACGGATGATGCAGCAGTGTGCGTGGTGCTTGCTTCAGGCGGTTATCCGGGACCATATGACAAAGGTCTGCCGATCAGCGGTCTCGATGAGGTGCAGCAATCGATCGTCTTCCATGCAGGAACTGCAGAGAAGGATGAGCAGATCGTTACTAACGGCGGTCGCCTGCTAGGCGTGACTGCGCTTGGCGCGGACTTAGCTGAAGCTCGTGCGAAAGCATATGAAGATGTGGAGCGAATCGTCTACGAAGGTCGCCATTATCGCACAGATATCGGGAAGAAAGCATTCGATCTGTCACAGCAAGACTAGCGAAGGAGTCACGTCAGCACGTGGGCGGAAGTCATTCGGATCGTACTTCGATTGCATGAGTAAAGGTGCCCGGCGGTGTGTGACTGACAACCGATTATTTGTGAAGAAACATTCTAGATTGCATAATCCGTATAGCTAAATTGCTGGTATGATTGTCAGACAAATATGATACAATGGTAATAGTTTGCTTGGACTACCTGATGGATATGCAGCCAAGCGGAGACGAACAAGGATGAAAGAGAGGGATTTCGAAAGTGGAAACAAGACAAAACGTTATGTCAGCTGAACAGGATTACAATACGTCCTTTCACAAGCTGATGCGCATGTTTACCTTGTCTATTCTGGTGGCGTTCATCGGTACATTCGTCGGTACATTCGTGCCGCCTGCATTGTTCCTGCCGCTTATCGTCATCAATATCGGCATGCTGATCGCTTCGATCTTCATTCGCCGTAAGGGCAAGGCGATTGGTTATGGCTTCGTGTACACGTTCGTTTTTATCAGTGGTATTACGATTTATCCGGCGATTGCTTATTACGCAGGTATCGGCGGAGCTGGCATCGTACACGCGGCATTTATCCTGACCGTGCTGATCTTCGGCGGATTGACGTTCTATGCTTATAACAGTAAGCGTGATTTCAGCTTTTTGGGCGGATTTTTGATGGTTGGCATCTGTGCGCTGATCGGCTTCTCCTTGATCGGTATCTTCGTGCCAGCTATGCATACAGGCCCGCTCGGTTTGATGATTGGCTTCTTCGGGGTGTTGGTGTTCTCTGGATTTATCTTGTATGACATCTCCCAATACAAGCATGGATTGCCGGACGAAATGATTCCGCTAGCCGTACTAAGCTTGTACTTATCCTTCATCAACCTGTTCCTGTACTTGCTGCAGATTCTTGGCATCCTGTCGGATGACTAAGATTCGTTCATATGCGTACATGAGCGTAAGTTGAACGAACATCTAACCTTCGTGCTCGTTGTGCATACTCCGTTGGAGTGGCAGGGCGAGACGAAGGTTTTTTTGGTATGAATGGATGTCGGTGGGCAGCGGTGAAAAAGTAGAGGTGTGGGTGCGGCTGAGCAGGAGGATAGGGGAGATTTTCAGAGTGACAGGATGGATTAGGCGTGGATTAAAGGGAGGAAATGGTCTTATCGCAACGCGCAAATCGATGTAACACAATAGAGAGGGAAAAAGTGGTCGTATTCCATACAATTGCGGGGGTGATCCGGTATGGGGGTCTCAATAAGACCAGTGATTTCCGCAATATTGATGTAGAGATCTATATGTGGAGATATACGACCCATTATTCCCGTTAAATCGAGTCTAGTAGTGCGCCCCATTGTAGGCTGCGAGCCGATGGAGCGTACAATCGACAGGCAACGAGCTCCGGTGCACACGTTCGAAAGCTTCGGTGTCGGAGTGCATGCCTCGAAGTGTGCGAGTTCTTGAGGGCATACCATCGAAGTGTGCGAGCATTAGTGTATCGGAGATTGGGAGTCTAGGGCACGCCAGCAGCCCGTATCAGTGAACTAGCTTACCGTAGAGCGTATTCGCAGGAATGGTGTGTGCCAGTGCGTCTGCGAATGTCTCCAAGTCTTGCAGGATAGACGGCGGCGCCCACGAAGCGGGGAGCAGCTCTTGCGGCAGCATCGGGTCACGTTCGATCAAGGCAGCGATCGTTTCATCCACTTCCAAGTACAGCAGCAGAATGGCAAGCGTAGTTTCTTCTTCCGCTTGGATTGCAGTGAAACGCGGCCTCCATTTCTTGTTCATGTGATCCAATGCTTCTTGATACAAGGCAATGACCTCTGTCAGCGGCCACAGTGCCAGCACTGTCTCTCTGCTTATAGCGCCAGCTACCTTCTCCCCGTGAAAAATCGAGATATAATCGACGATTCCATACTCTTCAGCCATACGCAGGACGTCCTTGGTAATGTCCCAAGGGGTAATATACACACTTTTGTACAGCCGACCGCAGCCCATCTGCATCAGTTCGGCACGCATCCGGTCGCGCTTGCTGCGCTCGGACTCTGGAATTTCTCCTGTGAACACGTACCACTTGCCATCCCATGCGACACCATAACGCTTTCCCGCTGCATTGCGCTGCTGACGGTTGGCTTCACCTTCGGCAGTAAGTTCATACAGGGAACGGGAAGCGGAGCGAATCCAATTCCTCGTCTTCAATTGTGTCAACGTATTGCGAATCGTACCTGAATGATAACCGAGCCCTTCTAATACGGGCAAGAGCTGCTTCGTATGCAGCGGACCGGCTTTGTGCAATATAGTGATGATTCTTTGCTCCAATGTCACGGTCAAGATTTCACCTTCCTTCATCGTTGTTCCAGAGCGAATGACTGACAATGCATTCAGCCCATTGACGCAGCTGCCGTCCATCTAATATAATACATATTAACACGTAAGACATCAATTGCATTATATTAATATTTCGATATTTCGTTCATACAGGTAATCGTTCATGTCGTGAAATGTTAATGTAGTATTGGAGGTTGGAGCTAGTATGGCAGTGGAGCGAACAGTTGTGGGAACAGTAGAGGCAAGCCGCGAGCAGCAAGCTGGCGGAGTGCGGTTTGCGAGGCGAACGGAGTCCATGAAGGCATCGGAAATTCGAGAGCTGTTGAAGCTTATGGAGCAGCCGGATTTTATTTCGTTCGCAGGAGGGATTCCCGAGCCGAAGCTATTCCCGATTGAGGAAGTGAAGACGGCTACGGAACGAGTGCTGCAGCACTCTTATACGACGGCATTGCAGTATGGTCCGACGGAAGGGTATCGACTGCTGCGCGAATGGATTGCCTCCTACATGAACGATACGTTCGGTCTTCGCCACACGATGACGAATGTGCTAGTCACGTCCGGCTCGCAGCAGGGACTGGATCTGATCGGCAAGCTCATGCTAGATGAAGGTGACATAGTGCTGTGCGAAAGCCCGACATATCTGGGCGCGATTCAGGCTTTTCAGCCGTACCGTCCACGGTTCATGGAGATCGAGACGGATGCGGAAGGCATCATACCGGAATCATTGGAGCGTACGCTAGCTGCAAATCCGGAGGCAAAACTGCTATATGCGATACCGAATTATCAAAATCCGTCAGGGCGCACATGGTCGCTGGAACGGCGCCAGCGCGTGATGGAGATTGTAGCCCGCCATACTGTGACTGTAGTCGAGGATGATCCTTATGGCGAGCTCCGCTTCGAAGGGGATCGCTTGCCGCCGCTGCAAGCCTTCGATGAGCAGGGACAGGTGATGTATCTGGGCAGCTTCTCGAAGGTGCTCTGCCCGGGATATCGCGTCGGCTGGACTGCCGCGCCCAAGGTATATATGGAGAAGATGGCGCTGGCTAAGCAAGGTGTGGATCTGCATACGTCATCCATGAATCAGATGATTATCTACGAAATGCTGCAGCTGCAGACGTTGCATACTTATGTGTCTCGCCTGATCGGCACATATAAGGAGAGGCGAGATGCAATGGTCAGCATCCTGCGTGAGAAGCTGCCTGAGCTAGCATTCCAGCTGCCGCAGGGCGGATTGTTCTTATGGGGAGAGCTTCCTGCGCATTGGAATTGCCGAATGCTGCTGGAACAGGCGGTGCAGCATAAGGTCGCCTTCGTTCCCGGCGGCTCATTCTATCCGAACGGCGGACACGAGCATACGATGCGCTTGAATTATTCGCTCAGTGACGAGCAGCGCATCCGGGAAGGTATTGATCGCTTAGCCTCGCTTATACAGTCGGTTGAAGGATAGCAGGACACGATGAAAAAGCGGAGATGGCCCAATGCTGCAAGGCAACTGCAGCCGGGCTTCGTCCGCTTTTCTGTTATACAGTTGGGGTTAGTGCGTAGGTGCTTTGATCGCTGGTTTTTTGGTAAAGAGCTTGGTACGCTTCGTCAGGTTTCTCAAGTAAGGAAGAACATAATAGTCGGCGCCGAACTTGCCGGCGTTGGCAGCTGCAACTAGGATGAACAAGGTTAGAAGCAGCATTTGCGCATTCGTGCTGACCGTGCCCGAGAACAGGAAGGCGAAGTTCATGATGACGCCCATCAAGGCGGCGACAGTGGTGAAGCAGCCTAGTATCAATCCGAGACCGACGAAGAATTCACCGTAGGCGACCAGGAAGTTGAACAGCCCGGCATTCGGGAGCGCGAAGCCTTCTAGGAAGGCTGCCCACCAGCCTTGTACAGCGGGATGATCGCCAGTCGCCTTGGCAATGGCGCCGTTCAGGAAGCCGGTCGTATCGAAGCCCCCCGTCATCTTGCCCCAGCCTGCAGTCAGCCATTCGAAGCCGATATATAAGCGAAGCAGGGCAAGCATTGCAGCAGCAACGACATTTTCTCTTAGCCATTTGACAAACATTCAGATCCTCTCCTTTTTGTGAAATCAAGTTGTGTAGGAATGCTGGTTCAGTGTGTTAGGTGCAACCTGTTGTCTATGTCTATACTATAAATCATATTTCGCATGATATATGTGAAATAAATCACAAACTTGAAAACATTCTATGTCAAACTTGTGACAGCCTTCTTCCCGGAACTAAATCTAGCGGCTGCCGTGTATAATATGGTTTAATAGAATTAACATATGGAGAAAGGCGTAGGTGAAGGAATGAAGGGGAAATGGAGACTAGCGCTGCTGCTTGGCATCGTCATAACGCTGCTGCTGGCAGGGTGCGGCAATGGAAAACAACAAGTGCAAGAACCGGTGGTGGAAGAACCTCCTGTTGCGCAACCTGTCGTAGAGCCGGAGGAACCGGAAGAGCCGATCGTATATCCGTTTGCGTTTCCTCTGACTGGTGTAGGGACAGAAGAAGAGCATCCAGTGCGGCCCGTTATGGTTATGGTGGAAAATCAGGCGCAAGCGCGGCCCCAATCGGGATTACATAGAGCAGATCAAGTGTATGAGGTGCTGGCAGAGGGCGAGATTACACGATTCTTGGCCGTCTATCAGAGTGAGTCACCAGATATTATCGGTCCGGTGCGAAGCATCCGGCCTTACTTCGTAGAACTGGGCGCGGGCCTTGATGCCTTGATCGTGCATGCAGGCTGGAGCCAGGAAGCGATGAATATTATTGCTGAGCGGAGATTGGCGCATTTCGATCAGGTGTATGGGGATCATGCCTATTATTGGCGAAGCGATGAGCGGAGAGCGCCGCATAATCTGTATACGAGCATCGAGATGATTCGAGAGGGTGCAGAGGACAAGGGTTATCGCGCGGATTGGAACGATCCGGCTTTCACCTTCATGGATACGGTGGAGGCAGCTACGACGGATGCAAGTAGTGATGCTGTAGACATTGCGATCCCGTATATCGCCGGGTACCATGTGTCCTATCATTGGAACGAGGAGCTCGGTCAGTACGAGCGCTACATGCTAGGCGAGCCGCACAAGGACAAGGAGACAGAAGCACAGCTTGTTGCGGACAATATTCTGATTGTAGAGGCCGCTCACCGTATTGTAGACGATGTGGGACGGCGAAATGTTGACGTGTTCGGTCCGGGCAACGGGCATTTGGTGCAAAAGGGCGAGATCCGCGAAATTACGTGGGAGAACAGCGGCGGCATTATCCGCGCTTATATCGATAATGAGGAAGTGCCGCTGCTGCCGGGCAAGACCTGGGTGCAGATCGTGCCGATCGGCACGGAAATCGAAGTGCAAGGCGAAGGCTTCGATGCGAGTGGGGATGTGAACGAGGACGGGGGAGTGGAGTAATCCGGGCTGTGCGAGCCTGGAGTGTGTCCCTGCGTGCGATGCTGCAGTGATATGCTACTGATGCTACTGTAACGGAAGTGACAGACGCTAAGAGGCTGATTTTGCAGTGTTTGCAATTCTAACGGAACTCACAGGTTCTTATTTGTGTGAAATCAAGGTATCTAGCTTCGATTTTGCGTAATAAGGTACTCTGGTTTCCGTTAGAATTAGAAAGTTGCTGATTTAGGACTCTAAGGAGCGCTGATTTCCGTTACTGAACAAGTTGCGAGGTTATGAAAATCATGGTAGAATAAAATAAAAATTTCGGTGTGAAGCACATGCCGCTTTGATACGTAATGCTCATTTGGAGGCCATTACGCATTAAAGCGGCTTTTTGTTTGCTTGTGACTGGACAGATGAGGTGAGACGAATGAGTTTGTTCGACAGCACATATGAGAAGTGGCTCTCCGATCAGGTGGAAGGGGAGACCAATCGTAGAAGAAGGGAGTTGCTGCATCAAGGGCTGGGACACGGTACTGTCGCATTTTTGCGTGCAATCTGGTTTCCGGTCTTCGGCAATCTGGATCATTTGTACCCGGAATATGAAGTGAGAGATTTCAACAATGGCTATCGTTATTTGGATCTGGCCTATATGCCGGGCTCCGCGAAGGGTTGCATCGAAATTCACGGCTTTCGCTCACATGCGAGAAATATCGAGGCGAGTCGATTCAAGGACTTGTGCATGAAGCAAGCTTTGCTCGTTCTGGATGATTGGCTGTTCCTGCCCGTCGCCTATTTATCCATTCGAGATGACCCCGGTGTGTGCAAGCAGTTGGTCTTGTCTTTTGCAGGGAAGCTGCTTTCAACAGATGCACCTGCCAAGTTGAGTTGGGCGGAAGCGGAGACGATCCGATTCGCCCGAAGAATCATGCGTCCATTCGACTCTTGCGAGCTGGCTACGCACTTGCGGAGAACCGAACGTCATACTCGCAGCATATTGCTAGAATTAATCAGAAAAAAACATCTGGTCGTAGCGAGCGGAAAACAGCGATACCGTACCTTCCAATTGGCAGGTGTCGAGCAGCCTCGCCAACTATCTGACCAGTGAGCATTGTTTATGTGGGAGGACTGTAGGTGTCTGTTACTTTGTGGCAGAATAAATTGCCATAGTTTAAGAGTTAGGTCATCACGTTGCCGTGTTCTTTCACATGTTAAGGTACTCACGTCGGGCAGGCATGCGGACATTAGCAACACCAACTTGCGTATCATGCCCTTGCGGACCGATGCTTTGCAGCACCACTTGCGTATCATGCCTTTGCGGACCCGATGCCTATCAGCACGACTTGCGCATCATGCTTCCCAATCTAACGGAAGCCAGTGACATCTATTCCGTTGAATTAGGCTAGTTTGCAATTGTAACGGAAATGAGAGGTGCTTAATGATGTACATGCGGTGTATATCACTGTAATCTGATCGATTAAGGCACTCCTGCTTCCGTTAGATTTCGAGAATCGTCGATTGAGGTCTCTAAGGTGCGCTCATTTCCGTTACGCGGTTCGGTCATGCGAACGCAGCTCACTACCGTTTACGCGGTACGGGTCATGCGAATGCAGTTCACTTCAGATACGCGGTCGGTCATGCGAACGCAGCTCACTACCGTTTGTACGGTTCGGTCATGCGAATGCCGCCCACTTCCGTTACAAGTGGACGGCATGCATAGTGTCCCGCGATTGTACGCTGAGGGCTGCGATGAGCTGAGCCATGCGCTGCTATCGCGGGACTTCGTCTTAGCGGCGGGCGCTCTTCGTTCTACGTCTCCGGCTGCTGGAACTGCGGCGGCGTCTGCGTCTGCGGCGTCTCGGGCGATCGAAGTCATAGTCGTCATTCTTGTCATTCGTACCTGCTTTGGGGAGGAAGGAGCCTGCGAGCAGCTTGAGCATCGGTCCCATCTGTTGCATAGTTTGCATCATCTTATTGAGCTTCGTGACTGTGCTCATAATGCCGTCGATGCCGCCTAGTCGGTCAATCATCTGCTTCATCTCACCGAGATTGAAGTTGCCTAGACCGCCACCAGAGCTGCCAGAGCTGCCGGAACCGCCGCCTAGACCGCCGAAGCCCCCGCCAGCTGGCGGCTGTCCGCCGAAGCCTCCGCCTCCTGGGATTTGACTGGTGTTTTGCGGGGGCAAGTAGGTTTGCTGTGAATAAGGAGGTTCTTGCGGGCCGAACAGCGCCTTCGTCTTGGCTTTGCCTGAAGGGTCAACATACTTGGGCAGTTGTCGGTTTGCGTAATATTTGCTCATAGGTCACTATCCTTTGTTTTTTACTACACTCTATGTATTCGTCTACGGGCGGGTATGGACGTTTGTCACGAGTTGGGGGGTAAATCGGGCGGGAGCACATTTTTCTATCGTTTAGCCCTGTACAGCGGGAACTTTTTAACGTTTGAAGCTTTTAGTCAAATAAAGTATGATAGTAGGAAGGAATCTTGAACACTGAGCAGGAAAGTCGGGGGATGAACAACATGCAGCTTAAGAAATTGAACGACAAAACCGTGGACCAGCTATTTGAAGCGATATTGACACTGAAGGACGTGGAAGAGGCATACGTATTCTTCGACGACCTATGTACTGTCAACGAAATTCAGTCACTGGCTCAGCGCTTGGAAGTAGCCCGCATGCTGCGCAAAGGTAATACGTACAATCAGATTGAAGCCGAGACGGGCGCGAGCACAGCGACGATATCCAGAGTGAAGCGCTGCTTGAATTACGGCAATGACGGATATACACTTGCACTAGAACGATTGAATCGATAATGGATCGAAGTCATGCGGGAGGGATGAGGATGGGCAAGACAGGAATTCTCGTCATCAGTCACGGCTCCCGCGATCCTCGGTGGGTTGCTATGGTGGATGACGCTGTGGAGCAGGCGGTCCTTCCGGAAGGGGCGTTGATCGTATCTGTCTTCTTGGAAATCGTCGAAGGGCGGCTCATTCAGGATGGCATCAATTGGCTAGAGGCGCAGGGAGTTCGGGAAATTGTGACGCTTCCGCTGTTCATGTCCTCCGGCAGTACGCATGTGGATGAAATAGCTTACGCGCTCGGCGTTCAGGAGAAGGCGCGCACAGATACCGATCTGGAGCCGTTCCGAGTGAATGTGCCGATGCGCATGCTGCCGCCGATGGATGACGAACCTGAAGTGGTAGAGATGCTGTGGGATCGGATTCACTCGTTATCTGTCCAACCGGCCCGCGAACTGTTGGTGCTAGTCGGGCACGGCAGCAGAGAGCCGGGCTTTTATTCTGCATACAGAACAGGTCTGACACGACTTGCACAAGCGCTTGAAGCACGCGGCGGCTTCGCGCGAAGCGGGATCGCGTTGCTCCTGCCGGATCAGCTTGGCTGCAAGCTCCGTGCATGGCAGCGCAAGTACCCGGAGCTGCGGCCTGTTGTTGCACCAGTATTTCTTAGTGAAGGATACTTCACGAATCATGTCATTCCAGAGCGAACGAAGGGATACACTGTACTATATAATGGCAAGGCGCTGCTGCCTCATCCGAAAGCCAGCCGCTGGATGGAGAGACGCATAGCAGATGCCTTGAACGAAGGAAGCGATGCCTAATGAGCAACGGTCATGAACGGAAGGGTGAGGAGCTACTGGTGCGAATCGGCAGTCATACATCGAGGCAGAAGCCGAAGAAGCGAGCAAGGTTAATCTACAATCCGACCTCAGGACGGGAAGAGATGAAGCGGCGCTTGTCCGACATCTTGGTACGTCTGGAGCAAGGCGGGTTGGAAACATCTTGCCATGCTACTATCGGAGCTGGCGATGCAACGTTGGCTGCGGCGGAAGCAGTTGACCGCGGCTTCGATCTGATCATTGCGGCAGGCGGAGACGGCACGCTGAATGAAGTGATTACCGGCATGGCCGTGAAGGAGAAGCGCCCGCCGCTCGGTATTCTGCCGCTCGGCACGACGAATGATTTCGCTCGAGCGATGGGCATTCCGCGGCAGTGGGATCAAGCATGCGACATCATCGTGCAGCAGCAGACTCGGCCGGTCGATATCGGTCGGATGAACGACCGCTTCTTCATTAATATTGCCGGCGGCGGATCGATGACTGAGCTTACTTACGAAGTGCCGAGCAAGCTGAAGACGATGCTCGGACAGCTCGCTTACTATATGAAGGGTGTCGAGAAGTTGCCGCGCTTCCGCCCGATCCATCTGACTATTCGTACCGATGAACGGGAGATGGAAGGGGAATTCATGCTGTTTCTCATTGCCAACTCTAACTCGATCGGCGGCTTCGAGAAGCTGGCACCGCAAGCACGGATGGATGACGGCTTGTTCGACGTGCTGCTCCTGAAGCGCTGTAATCTGGCGGACTTCGTTCGAGTTACGACCGCAGCCTTGCGCGGAGAGCATACTGCGGATTCTCATGTCGTCTACTTCCAGACACGGCATATTGAAGTGATGTCAGACGATTATACCCAATTAAACCTAGACGGTGAGTATGGCGGTACATTGCCATGCCGCTGCACAATATTGCCCTCACATTTGCAGGTCATTCATGATGCAGAAGGGATCTATTGCGGGAAATTGAAAAATGGAGCGAAACCAATTGATGAGGAAACAGAAGGCAGCACGAACACAATCGAAGAATAGACGCGGTGACGAGCAGTTAAGTAGTCGGGAGGAACGTCGTTCAGAAGTGCAGTCCGCTGATCGAGTGGCGTCCGCTATGGGGGCAGCCTGCTTCCTATCCGGTCTGCCGGTTCGCAAGAACGATGAGGTCGTCGCCGAGATTGTCGGGATCGGCCATAACGGAGAAGGCGTAGGACGGTATCAAGGCTTCACGCTGTTCATTGCTGGCGCGCTGCCTGGCGAGAAGGTGCTGACCCGCGTTGTGAAGCTGAAGAAGCAATTTGGCTATGGCAAATTGGTGGAAGTCGTGGAGGCGAGCCCGGATAGGGTGGCGCCTCCTTGTTCCATATACAGCCAGTGCGGCGGCTGCCAGCTGCAGCACCTTGGCTACGAGGCGCAGCTTCGAGTGAAGCGCCAGCTGGTCGTAGACAATCTGGAGCGGATCGGCAAGCTGTCTGTGCGCGGTGCTGTTGGGGAAGCGGATACGGCAGTGAATGCTGAGCATAATGGCAGTGTTGCAGGTAATGGTGCCGCCGATAGGGGAACCGCAGGAGGGCTTCCTGAGCGTGATGCACAGAACGGTGTTATTGAGTATGTTGCCAATAAGGAAGCTCCTGAGCGAAGTGCACAGGATGAGACTCTTAAGGTGGAAGAAAGCAAGGGTAGAACAGAGTTTGATTGCTGCGTTCCTGAGCGTGATGCACATAATCAAGCGCCTGAGCCAAGTGCACGTATTCATGCTGAAGGATCGGCAGAGTCGGCTGAGGAGCCAGAGCAGTTTGAATCCGGTGTGTATGTTCACCCGACCATCGGGATGGACAATCCATGGCGCTACCGGAACAAGGCGCAGGTGCCGATCGGCGAGCAGGAGGGCGGCTTAGTTGGAGGGTTCTATGCGCAGAGCAGCCACCGCATCATTGATATGAAGGAATGCCTCATTCAGCACGAGCAGAATGACCAAGTCGTGGCGAAGGTGAAGCACATAGCAGGCGAGCTAGGCATCCGCGCCTATGATGAGAAGACGGGTCGCGGGCTGCTGCGCCATGTCATCGCCAAGTATGGCTTTGCCACTGGTGAAATTATGATCGTGCTGGTCACCAACGGCAAGCAGATACCGAAGCAGGACGAATTGGTTGGCTTACTGCGCAGGGACGTGCCCGGTGTAGTCAGCATCTGTCAGAATATCAATACAGACAAGACGAATGTCATCTTCGGACCGACAACACGGGTATTATGGGGTAGCGAAGCGATCCGCGATGCGATTGGCGACGTGCAGTTCCTAATATCTGCGCGCTCCTTCTATCAGGTAAATCCAGTGCAGACAGAAACTCTGTACAACCAAGCATTGGACTATGCGCAGCTGACAGGAGAAGAAACCGTGATCGACGCATACTGCGGGATCGGCACGATCTCGCTCTTCCTAGCGAAGCGCGCCAAGGAAGTGTACGGTGTGGAGATTGTGAAGGAAGCAATCGCCGACGCACGCCGCAATGCGGAGCTGAACGACATCCGCAACGTCTCGTTCCAGACAGGTCCTGCTGAGGAAGTCATTCCTGCTTGGCGAGAGCAGGGCATCCAGCCGGACGTGATCGTCGTCGATCCCCCACGCAAAGGCTGTGACGAAGCACTGCTCGACACAATCCTCGTCATGCGCCCCGCGCATGTCGTCTACGTATCGTGCAACCCGTCCACGCTGGCCCGCGACCTTCGTGTGCTGGAGGATGGAGGCTATCGCACCGTCGAGGTGCAGCCGGTGGATATGTTCCCGCATACGACACATGTAGAGAGTGTAACAAAAATACAACGAATCGATACGTAGAAATCTTTTGTTGTCAACACTTTGCGCGATTTGTTAGGACTTGGATATGGATGTCGAGTGTGTGAGCATAGGGAAGTGACAGAACCGAGTAGGTTTTTGCACTTCCCTTTTGTTTTATATTTCCAATAATGATTTGTCGTGTTACGATGGGAATGGTACGAGCATAAGAGATTTTCTGTCGTCGAACAGATTTCCTAGTTTAGTCTATGTACTTGCTAATAATCCCAATTTACCCCTTGGATAAAGGAGAGGGTAACCGAAATCCCTTCACAATGAGCCATATGGCAAAGATCACTTCAAACAGACCGCCAGGAGCTGATAATAATACACCGATCTCTAAACCGAATAGCTCCGCCGCGCATCCAAACGCCAACACCGCATATCCCGCAATTCCCCAAATGGAAAGCCATCGCGGAACAAGCCTGAATTTAAATAAAGCATAACAAAAAAACAGGCTGCCGATTCCTAATGTTAGCATTCCGATTTGATAAGATATGAAATTTCCATTCAAGCTGTAATCAGCCAGTGTCTGAAATATAGAAGCAGCCTCGGGATTTTCTCTCGCCGTTTTGCCCGCAAAGACAATGAGCAACAAGCATAGTGTGCTGATAGCCAAAAATACTGCCTCCACCATACGCGTACTCAAATAAAGCAATGCTGTTCTTTTGCAGTAATGCTCAAGAACAGGAAACAACAAGATGCCGATTCCGACAACGATAAATGAGTTCATCAGCATGAACAAAGCTCCAATCGCGAAGGTCGTGCGATGATCCCAGAGCGAGTCGGGAGTAAGCGATTGATTAATTAGACCGCTAATCATACTTTGGCCTCCGCCGTATAAGAGAAAGGCTGCCAATAAAAAAATACCAGTTGTAATAGAAATCACTTTTGGTGCTTGCATAATAAGAGTCCTCCGTATACTCAATTTGACAAACTTACAGCGTAAGTCTATACTTACATTGTAAGTTTGTCAAGGAGGAAATACATACATTGATTAGTAAAGCTAAACAACCATTGACGAAAGAACGGATTATTCAGGCCTCGTATGACTATGCGGACAGGCACGGAATCGAAGCTTTATCGATGAGAGCTATCGCCGATTCGCTTAACGTAAAAGCCATGTCGCTATATAATCATGTCCAGAACAAAGAAGAAATCTTAGATGCCTTGATCGACAAGGTAATCTCTGAAATAACGGTTCCCGACATTCATCAAAATTGGAGAACGGCGCTTGAAGCACGCGCACATTCCACTTATCAAGTTCTATTGAAGCATAGGTGGGTTCTTCTTCCAATTACAGCGAGAAAAAATAGCGGGCCGGCTATGCTCATTTATTTTGATCGTTCGTTGTCTTGCTTGCACAATTCCGGATTTTCCCTCATTGAAGCAGACTATGCTCTGAATGCTATTGATAGCTACACCTATGGATTTGTTCATATTCAAACGAATTTTCCAATTGACGAGCCCCAATATGCCGAGACTGCACAGGAACATCTTGATTTAATTCCCCGGGCGGATTATCCCGCACTGCATGATTTAAGCCGTCTCGTAATCGAACAAACTTACAATGGGGTACCTGACTTTCAATTTGGATTAGAGTTTATACTAGGAGGATTAGAGAAATTACTGAAAAATCGTTGACAAAGGTGACAAGCGCATAGTTACACTAGCATAGTATTCTTCTGTGCAATGCCGTATAGTCTTCGCATAGTGGACGGTCGATGATTAAAAACGAATGAAAGAACGTGGTAGATAGTCGCATCAGCAAACTTGTTGATCCAAATCTTTGAGTGAGGTGATTCAAATGGCATCTATTGAAATTCTTTCATTGAATGTGGGCATGCCCAAGCAGGTCCAATTTCAACAGAAAGAGGTTTCCACAGCAATATTCAAAACGGCTACAGATGAAGCTTTACATTTATCTTACCTAAACTTTGAAGGGGATGGACAGGGTGATCTCGTTCATCATGGAGGCAAGTAGAAGGCTGTATGCGTCTATCCTTACGAACACTATCCTTTTTGGGAAAATGAATTGAAAAGACCGTTAGAGTATGGGGCCTTAGGGGGGGAATTTAACAATAAAAGGCTTGTTGGAAACGGATGTCTGCATTGGGGACATTTTCGAGCTTGGTCAAGCAATCGTTCAAGTTAGTCAGCCGAGACAACCTTGTTACAAGTTGACGATCAGGCATGGTGTACCGGATGTGCTCTTGAAGGTACAACAAATGGGCTACACGGGATTTTACTTCCGTGTTTTGGAAGAGGGGGCCGTCTCTAAAGACGACGGACTATCGCTTCTTCATCGTCATCCTAAGGAGATTACGGTTTCATTTGCCAATCGGATTATGCACCGTGAGAAGGATAATATCAAGGGCATCAAACAAATCCTCGAAGTGGAAGAATTGTCCTTGAATTACCGGGAGCGATCATTTTGGAAAAACTCAACATATATATTGTGTTCTGAGGCCGCTGACTGAACAGAGTGGGAAGCGGGTCGCCGCGATAGCGAAATTCGCTGTCATAATCATCCTCGACGATCCAAAAGGATTGCTCTGCAGCCAAATGCAGCAATTGCTGCCTGCGAGCTTCCGACATAATCACGCCAACTGCGCACTGATGCGATGGCGTAATATATACAGAGCATTCCCGTCTTTCGGGTTGCCACCGACCTCCGGCACAGTGAATCACTGCAAAGGTGGTCGGCTTTTCATATTTCGGTTTTTTTGTTATTTGAAATTTTAGTCCCATGACACAGAATATTTATCCACATAGCTAGTTGCGGTAGCTTGGCTACTAGAGTACTTTAAAAGTTAAGTAAAGGAATGTAACGATCGAAGGGAGCTGTTGGCCAATGACAAGGACCAAGATACTGCCTTTGGCGGAGCCACGTATTTACGCTTATTCTTCACATGCTACGGCTTTGTCTATCATGTCGATTGACGAAGACTACTTACCCTGGTTCCATAGTAACTACATCCAGCTTTGCGGTATGAAGGACTACAGGGATACGACTGATTTGCCTCTGGATTTCTATTTGGGCCCGCGCAAAGATTCCAACTACAATGTGAATACGAATTGGCTAACATTCCTGAGTACAGATAGACAGTTAGTTGAACGTACCTGCGGAGATATTATTCCGTATATTATGGCGTGCATAGATCAGAATCATTATGTAGCTTTACTTTTGGATGAGTTTTATATGAAAGATCGGTGGGCCTATCATAACCGAAAATGGGAGCATGAAAATCTAATTTTCGGCTATGATTTGGAGAGACGCATATTCCACATCATAGGTTTTAAAGGAACCATTCGTAAGTTCAGAGCTTCTGAAATTAGTTTTGACGTCTTCCGAGCAGCCTATGAGCAATGCGATGACCGGGAACAAGGCGACTGGAGGAATAACATTTTCTTAATTCGCAAAGTCCCCAAGGAAATAGGTCCATTTAAGGGAAAGTACGATTTTGATCTCGATTTGGTGATTCAGACCATTGAAGAATTTCTGGAGTCCCATGATGCCAGTAAGAAATTTAGTATGTTTCATAATAACTTGAACCATGTGGTTTTTGGTATGGAAGTGTACGATTCGATCAAGACGAATTTGCCCGACTTCTGGTATGACATTAGGCCGGTGCATGTGCTGGTGGAGCACAAAAGCTGCATGGTGGATCGGATTCAATATTTGAAGGACAACAGGTATTTGGCTGAAGAGGAGTATACATATTTACATGACTCTTATAGTACAATGGTTCACACTTGCACCATTATGAGGAATATGCAATTAAGATATATAGCTTCAAAGGATCGAGAGAAAGATAGACATTGGCTTGATAGAATCATCACAGAGCTGGACCAGCTCGCAGTGTTTGAGAAGGAAGTGTTGGAGCGAATGCTCGCCGTGTTGAAGCAATCATAAACTATAAATGCCATGACTGTAGTATGTTATAATATAAAGTTTTTTGGGGTTAGAAATTGTGTGAAATTGATGTGAAAATGTTCTGATGATATTGAGAAAAATAACCTATAGGATCATAAAAACGCAAGCGACGCTAAGAGATAATTTACTCGAGCGTCGTCTTTTTTTGATTTCACTAAAACTACCCTTAGAAACGATAATTCCGTCATGTTCTTTTCAAATCCAGGCGTTGTTAAGATTACTTTGAAGAGAAAATAAGAAGAGGTTAGCGAAGAGTTGCCTCTATTCTAAATTAAAGGAGTGAAAAAAATATGTCTAAAATTAGCACGTATGGCGGAACTAAGAATGTAAAGTTCAAAGGAACAGGTTTCTTTAGACTGGATGAAGCTGAAGGAAGATCATGGTTAGTGGATCCAGAGGGCAATGGGTTTATCTCGGTGGGTTTGAATCACACAGACGAAACCAATTTGAAATATGATCATAACTTCGAGATTTGGAAGAACAAATACGGCAATAGGGAGACTTGGCTGAAGAGCTTATCTAACGAACTCAAAGATTGGGGCTTCAATAGCATTGGCTGGACTGGCGATTACATCAGCGGGGACTGGGGTCAAGCATTGGATTGGTTTGGTGACCCGATCAATCTTGGGCACTCTGCACCTTGGGCATCTTCGGATTATAAGGTAGCTGATATGCCGTATTGCTTGCAAATTCGTGTTGCCGAAATAGAAGACTGGAACGGTCATCCTGCTTTCCCGGATGTGTATTCCCGCGAATTTGATTTGTATTGCGAGTATTTAGCTAGAAGTATTTGCGCTGACCATGCTGACAACAAAAACTTAATCGGTTATTTCTTGGTCGACATTCCAGCATGGATCCCACATGCAAGCGGAAGAGATTTCCCGCAATTCAAAGGGATGAATGAAGAAGAAAGGCATGCAAAGCTTTTTGATCTGGCAACCAAATATTATGACACGATTGTAAAGCATATTAAAAAATATGATCCGAATCATCTTATTTTAGGTGACCGCTTTAATGGAAATAAGGGGATTCCGGAACCAGTCATTGAGGCGATGAAACCTTATGTTGATGTGCTGTCCGTACAATACTTCCCAGACAACAGCGAGGAAGGGCATCAGCAAATGAGGGATGATCTGGCTAAATGGCAGAAGCAGGCCGGTAAGCCTGTGATCATTGCAGATATCGGAAACTTCTGCGCGACTGAAATGAATCCGAACAGAAAAACATGTCTCCACGGGCAGGGTGAGCGTGCTCAGGATTATATCGATTCTATCGATAAGGTCATCAGCGAGCCGTGGTTTATCGGATGGCATTGGTGTGCGCATGTGGAAAATAAAGCAAGAGGATGGGGCGTGAAAGACCCTTATGATGAGCCGTATGAAGATTTTATCGATCCGGTACAAGCATTCAATAAAAGTGTGTATGAGAAAGCATAATTCATTCTAGTCTTGCAAAGATTGTCCTTGTCAAATCCCTCGTACTGTAAGCAGCCCTGTAACACAATACGAGGGATTTGATCAAGGGACTATAAAATAAACCTGGTTGTAGGGGGCATTAAAAAACATGAGCACCAGTGAATCCAATTTAAATGTAAAACGAAGGGCCCTGGGTTTGAACACAGATTGGAGGCAATACATCGTTTATTTTGCCTTTGTGGTCGTGTTTATTCTCTTTTCGATCACTTTACACGATGATGGGTTTTTAACTGCAGGTAATTTATTAAACATTGTTCGTCAAACCGCCATTATCGCGATTATGGCAGTTGCTATGACCTTTGTAATTAGTGCGGCTGAAATTGATTTATCCGTTGGTTCCATAGTGGCTTTGTCCAGCTTAACCACTGCCTTAGCTTTACAGGCCAATTTAGGTTTGCTTGGAGCTGTAATCGCTGGATTGGGAACCGGTTTATTGGTTGGGTTAATTAACGGATTATTGGTCACCAAAGTAGGAATTCCCTCCTTTCTAGTCACTCTAGCAATGATGGGTCTGGTTAGCGGGGTAGCCATGTGGATCACGGATACCGAACCGGTTACGATTCTGGACGAAACCTATGTAGCTATTTTCGGCTCAGGGAACTTAGGAGCCATTCCTTCCCTATTAATCTGGCTGCTCGTCATAGTAACGATCGGTCATATTTTATTAAGGAAAGCTACATTTGGCCGCAGGACGTTAGCAACAGGCGGGAATCAAAGCGCAGCTAGATTCTCAGGTATTAACGTTGCGAGAATAAAGCTTTACGCCTTAATGGGGTCGGGGTTAATGGCAGGTCTTGCGGGCATGCTGTATGCGGGACGCATGCATTCTGGACGATTTACTTTCGGAACAGGGGACGAGCTCTCTGTTATAGCAGCTGTTATTCTCGGCGGCACAAGCTTATTTGGCGGTGTTGGAACAGTGATTGGAACAGTTGTTGGAGCTTTTTTAATTGGGGTGATTAACAACGGACTTATTATTATGGGTCTTGATGTAAGTCAGCAAATGATAATCAAAGGACTGATTATTATTTTGGCAGTTGCGTTTGGGAAGAAGCAATTATCGAATTAATCTTCTATAGACTGAGGGGGATATATATGAAAAATTATAAAGTTCTAGTGACTATTCTAGTTATCTTTACGATGTTGATGGCTCTTGCGGCTTGTAGTCAGGAAACATCTGAGAATGGTACGGACAATACTGTAGACACTACGAGCTCTAATTCAAGCCAAAATAATTCAGAAGAAGTTAAAAGTGAAGATCTTGGTCCTGACCCAGATGAAATGCTGAGTCAATTGCTGGATCAAGAGTTAACTAAAAGCCCGACGGGAGAGGCAGCAGCTTCTTATACAACGGTTGAATTAACGGACGAGGAAATCCAACAAGTCAAGGATATGAAATTAACAGCTGCTATTTCAATGCAATATATGGGGAATGATTGGTCTATTACACAAGTAAACGCTTTGAAAGATCAGTTTGCTGAATTGGGGATCGAAGTCATCGCTGTAACAGACGCTAACTTTAAGCCTGAGAAGCAAACCTCTGACATTGAATCGATTTTAGCTAAAGACCCGGATATTCTGGTTTCCATTCCTGTCGATACGGTGGCGAATGCACCTATTTATAAAAAGGCAGCAGAAGCAGGAATCAAGGTAGTCTTTATGAATCAGGCAGCTGACGGTTTAACACCAGGAGAAGACTACGTCACGGTTGTATCGCCAGCAGATTATGGAAATGGGGCAAGAGCTGCCTACTATATTGCACGTGAACTAGACAAAAAAGGAAAAGTGGGAATTATCTATTATGATGCAAACTTCCCAACAACTGAAATTCGCTATGAAGCGGCACAAAAGGTGTTTGCTCAATATCCGCAAATTGAGATTGCAGAAACTCAAGGGATACAAGGTCCAGATTTTGTGGGAGCTGCTGAAGAAGCTGCCTCAGCCATGCTGCTAAGAGAACCTGACTTGGATGCCATTTGGGGAATTTGGGATGTACCGGCTGAGGGAATCATTCAGGCTGTGCGTAATGCAGGACGTTCTGAAGATGTAATCATAACAACGATTGACCTAGGGAAAAATGTAGCCATCGATTTGGCAAATAAAAACGGAATGATAAAAGGAATTGGCGCCCAAACCGTTTATGAGGCGGGAATTACCGAAGCTAACGCAGCTGCTTTAGGAGCTTTAGGTAAAGATGTCGCTCCGTTGATCGCGATGGATGGTCTCTCCGTTGATCGCAGCAACTTATTAGAATCCTGGGAAAGAGTATACAACACTGATGCACCTCAAGAGATTATAGATTTACTAAAAGAATAAAATCTCAAAGTAAGTGTGAGATGCGTTGAGTTAACTTTTGAATAGGGGGTAAAAACTATGAAGCTAGGATATCAGACTAATACTTGGGGCGGTGTTGTAGGTCATCCCGGTGGCGTAACAAGTATTAAAGATTCCTTTTATTTGGCAAACGGCTCTACGGAAGAAGCACTAAAGGATATTGCTGATGCAGGCTATCAGGGATTTGAAATCTTTGACGGCAACTTAATGCAATATGCGAGTAATCAAACTGCGTTTAGGGAATTGATGGAATCCAATCGTTTGGAATTGATTGGCGTTTATTCAGGAGCCAACTTTATATATGAAAGCATTTTGGAAGAAGAGCTTATAAAAATTGAAAATGTATCTAAATTGGCTGTTGAATTTGGCGCCAGACATTTGGTTGTTGGCGGGGGAGCTGTCCGCTCTAATGGCATTTTGGATTCGGACTTCCGGCTATTAGGGGAGGGACTGAATAAAGTCATAGAGATTGCGGATAAATATAATTTGATCGCAAGCTACCATCCGCATCTAGGCTCCATGGTAGAAACACCTGAGCAAGTCGAGAAATTGCTGCCTTACACTGAGATAAACTTCTGTCCAGATACAGCGCATATAGAGGCTGGCGGGGGAGACCCAGTTGAATTTATGAGAAAGTATAAACAACGCATAAAGTATGTACATTTCAAGGACTTCCATTCAGGTGAATTTGTTCCATTGGGAAAGGGCTCTCAGCAGTTTAGCGAAATGGTAGAGCTGTTAAAGGAGATGGACTATCAGGATTGGATTACGGTTGAGCTTGATAGTTATTCCAATCCTAAAGAGGGAGCTATGATCAGCAGAGACTATCTTAAATCGCATCTCCACTTAGGATAATTACTTTAAGAAACCAAGACACATGAATAATGGAGGAGAGTTTTAATCATGAAAACACTTAATATTGGTATGGTTGGAGCAGGCTTTATGGCCAAAGCACATTCACTAGCATATGCAGGAATGCCCATGTATTTTTGGCCTGCACCAGCCCTTACGCATAGAAAGATGATCGCTGATATTACGGACGAATCTGCTAGAATCGCATCGCAGCGTCTAGGATTTGATGCCTATACATCCAACTGGAGAGAGCTTGTTGATAATCCCGACATTGATGTTGTAGATATCGTAACGCCCAACGATTCACATGCAGAAATCGCGATTGCAGCAGCTCAAGCTGGTAAGCATATTATTTCTGAAAAACCTTTGGCCAGAACAGCAGCTGAAGCCAAAACCATGTTAGATGCGGTTAAAAAAGCAGGGGTTAAGCATATGGTGGCTTTTAATTACCGCAAAACACCTGCTGTCGCACTCGCTAAGAAGTATATCGAAGAAGGTTCAATCGGTAAGATATTAAATTTCCGTGGAACCTATCTTCAAGATTGGTCTGCGGATCCTAATTCGCCACTTTCCTGGAGATTCCAGAAGAGTGTTGCCGGTTCCGGGGCTTTAGGCGATATTGGTACGCATGTTGTAGACTTTGCACGTTATTTAGTAGGAGAAATATCAGAAGTCATGTCAACTACGCAAACATGGATACCTGAACGTCCTACTCAACAAGGCGGAATAGATAAATTAGGAACCGTAAAATCAAATGCTGAAGCGCCAATGGGGAAGGTCGATGTGGACGATGAAGTTTCTACGTTGCTTAGATTTGACAATGGTGCGGTTGGCAGCATCGAAGCGACGCGTAATGCATGGGGACGCAATAATTTCTTAACATTTGAAATCCATGGTGAAAAAGGGTCTCTGTATTTCAACTATGAACGCCGGGACGAGCTGCAAGTTTATTTTGCAGATGATCCTGCAGATCGTAATGGTTTTAGAACGGTTTATACCGGACCTGCTCACCCATATGGGGAAGGTTTATGGCCGATTCCAGCATTAGGGCTTGGTTATGGGGATACTAAAATCATTGAAATCTATGACTTTGTACATGCAATTGTCAATGGCACGGATGCGGCGCCTAACTTCGATGATGGATTCCAAATTGCTGTTATTACGGATGCCATATTGGAGTCTTCTAAACGGAATCAATGGGTAAAAGTCAACGATCTATTACCTTAAAGATCAAGCTGGAATCATCATAAGATGGTCCTTAGTCATAAGGGGTGACAGATATGCAAAACTCAGAAATGGTCTTACAAATGTCAAACATTTGTAAGGCCTTCAATCAAAACAGCGTACTAGAACATGTTGACTTTGAACTGAATAAAGGGGAAGTTCATGCGCTGATGGGCGGTAATGGAGCGGGAAAATCTACCCTAATGAAGATTCTTACGGGGATTTATCAGAAGGACAGCGGAAAGATATGTATCGATGGTTCAGAGGTTCAAATCGAGAAACCTCAAGATTCCCTTGCCCATGGGATCGCGATGATTTTCCAGGAATTCAGTGTTATTCCTGCACTGACCGTTGCTCAGAACGTGTTCTTAAATCGGGAACTCAAAAAATCGAACGGCTTAATTGATGACAAAGCGATGATTCGAAAAACGAAAGACATATTGGATGAATTAAAGGTCGATATTAATCCTAAATCACTGGTGAGTGAACTGGGCACGGGATATTGGCAGATGACTGAAATAGCGAAGGCCGTTTCGCAAAATGCTAAGATTCTGATCATGGATGAACCTACATCTGCCCTGACTCAGCATGAGACAGAGATATTGTTTGATTTAATCAACAACTTAAAGAATAAAGGAATTTCGATTATTTATATTTCTCATCGTATGGACGAAATTTATAAGGTTTCGGATCGAATCACTGTATTGCGTGATGGCAAACATATTATGACAGCGGAGAGCTCCAATCTATCCATGGATAATCTGGTTGAGCACATTGTAGGAAAAAACATGGAGAATGCTTTTACTTGGAAGGAACGGCATATTGCTAAAGACAAGCCCCCTGCATTAAAGGTTAAAGATTTGAAATCCGGGTCCAAAGTGAATGGAGTCTCCTTCGATTTATACCAAGGTGAAATTCTTGGAATCGCGGGATTGATGGGCAGCGGTCGATCAGAACTCGTTCGTACTCTCTTTGGCGTTGACCCCTTGGATGGAGGGGAAATCATCATGAATGGCACTCAGCTGTCCATAAAAAAGCCGAAGGATGCGATTCAGGCAGGATTTGCGTTGATTCCTGAGGACCGCAGAATTCAAGGGTTAGTGTTGGACCATAATGTACGGGAAAATATTATTCTGCCTATATTAAATAAGGTCTCTAGCAGACAATTCATTAAGTACGACAAACTCGATCATATTTCAGAAGCGCTTGTCAAAAAATTAAATATTAAGACGGACAGCATCTTTAAGAGGGCCTCCTTACTTTCCGGCGGGAATCAGCAAAAGATTGTCTTCGCTAAATGGTTGGCGAGCGAACCTAACATCTTGTTGTTGGATGAGCCTACCAGCGGCGTTGATATTGGCGCCAAGTCTGAAATTATTGAAATCGTTCGTGAGTTGGCCGACAGTGGTAAATCAATCATCGTCATATCATCAGAGCTTCAAGAATTGCTGGCTTTTGCGGATCGAATCATTGTTTTAAATAACGGTATTGTCACGAAAGAATTAGAGCGGCAAGACATCGAATCGGAAGAGCAGCTTGAACAAGCGGTTCAAGGATTATAGACAAAAAACTAGTAATCTGCAATTTAAAGGAGAGTGTGAATGTTATGTCAGGTATTAGTCCTTATGGCGGTGACACAAGCCGAAAGTTTGAAGCAACCGGATTCTTTAGACTTGAGAAGGCAGACAGCAGCTGGTGGATGGTTGATCCAGACGGTTATGCGTTCATTACGATCGGTTTGAATCATACGGATGAAACAAATTTGAAGTATGAACATAATATTGATATTTGGCGTGAGAAGTATGGTTCAAGGGAAAATTGGATTAAAGGTTTGACCAAAGAAATGAAAGAGTGGGGATTCAATACGATAGGGTGGACCTCTGATTATATTAGCGGCGATTGGGGACAAGCATTAGATTGGTTCGGGGATCCGATTAACCTTGGACACTCCATGCCTTGGACGGTTTCAGATTATAAGAAAGCCGATATGCCTTATGTTATTCAACTGCGTGTTGCAGAAATCGAAGATTGGAATGGGTATCCGCATTTTCCGGATGTGCATTCAGAAGAGTTCGAAGCGTATTGTGAATATCTAGGTCGAAGTATTTGTCAAGATTATGCTGATGATAAAAATTTAATAGGCTACTATCTTGTGGATATTCCAGCATGGCTCCCGCACGCAAGTGGAAGAGACTTCAATGTACTGCAAGGACTAGATGAAAGAACTAGAAATATCAAAGTATATGACGTGGCATACAAGTATTATGAAACGGTAACCAAGTATATTCGCAAATATGATCCAAACCATTTGATCTTGGGTGATCGTTACAACGGAAACAAAGGCATTCCTAAATCGGTTTTAACCGCCATGAAGCCATTCGTAGATGTATTGTCCGTGCAGTATTTCCCGGATAACAGTGAAGAAGGCTATCAGCAAATGAAAGACGATCTTTCTGAATGGCAGCAGCTTTGCGATAAGCCGGTCATTTTAGCAGACATAGGCAACTTTTGCTGTACCAAAATGAATCCTAATAGAGTAAGTCCGTTGAATGGTCAAGCAGAAAGAGCACAGGACTATATCCATTCCATTGATAAAGTTTTAGATCAACCTTGGTTCTTAGGATGGCACTGGTGTGCTCATGTTGAGAATAAGGCACGGGGATGGGGGGTTAAAGACCCTTACGATCAGCCTTACGATGAGTTTATTAACCCTGTTAAAGACTTTAACCATAAGGTCTATACGAAATTAAAATAAAAGGAGTGGAGCAAAATGACAAATAGGGGCCTGACGATGAATGAATTCGGCGGTTATACCGGAAAACAGTATGAAGCAACAGGTTTCTTCTATACGAAACAGATAGATGGGAAATGGTTGCTCATTGACCCTAAAGGTAATCCGTACTTTATTGTTGGCATTGCCCATGTTGAAGATTCATGCCTGAAGCATGAAGAAAACATCCATATCTATAAGGAAAGGTACGGCTCAAGAGAAAAGTGGATCTCCGACTGCGTCGTTAAATCTTTGAAGGAGTGGGGCTTCAATACGCTTGCTTGGACAAAACAATGGGTTGCTCAAGGCATGCGGCATTCACCGGAATGGACTCCCGAAGAATACAAAAATTCTGGTATCTGCTATATTCCGCATATTGATTTCCTTAATATTGAGCGTTGGAATCAGCAGCATATATACTGGGATGTCTTCAGCCCGGAATTCGAAGAATGGTGTGACTACCAAGCTAGATATTGGTGTACTTCACTAGCTGATGATCCCTATAACATTGGTTACGCTTATACGGCAAGACCTGATTGGGATATTGATAAATTCTCAGAAGCAATGGGCATTAAGCCTAAAGAAGGAGAAGAGGACGAGTTTTTAAGAAAAATTATTGAAAGATATTATAAAGTAACTCACGACGCTATACGTAGATACGACAAAAATCACCTGATCTTTGGGGACCTTATCGAAGGTTGTGACTGTCTGCCTGAAGGACCTGCAGCACCGCCACAGGCCGTATTTACAGAGATGAAGAAATATGTAGATATCCTATCTATCAATTGGTATCACCCATTTGACGTCATGCATGACACTGTTGATGAATGGCAAGGATGCGCTCACAAACCAGTCTTTTTAAGCGACTCTGCATTCGCAGCACCGAATGATTTACTCACGACGGATGAACCATTATTTGACGGGGGTTGGGAGAAGCTTAGGGTTCAGGATGAAATAGCTAGAGGACATGCCTACATCGATATGATTAAGAAAGCAGCAAACACTGGCTATATTATCGGCTGGGGCTGGTGTGGATTTATGCAGAACAAAGTTCGCAAATATGGACTAAAAGACCGTTTTGACCGTCCGTATGAAGTGACCAAGATTATGGCAGAGTTTAATGCAAATCTCTACGAGAACCTCGGGATGAATAAATAAAATCTGTCGCAAACCCAATATTAGGAGGTAAAATCCATGAAGATGAAACAGTCCCTATTCTTATTAATCGGAATCGTACTATTATTCAGTGTGATCGTGTCTGGCTGCGGCAATCCAAACAATGAAGGAACTGAACCGTCTGCGGCTCCTAGTAATCAACAAGAGAGCACGACCGATTCGGAGTCAAACGCGTCAGAAGAAATTATTGAACCTATTAAGATCAATATTCAATCAGATCGGCCCGTATTGAGTACTGGTCCCAATGGTAACACAGCGACTGCAGCGACAACATTAGAACTAACCGTCGAAGATATCAAAAAAATTAAAGAAGGTAATTACACTGCAGCGATTGCTCTTCACTTTGCCGGAAATGATTGGTCTTCGACACAAGCGAGAGGCTTACAGGAGACATTTGCAAAGATGGGCATTGAAGTTGTAGCTGTTACGGACGCTAATTTCAAATCAGAGAAGCAGGTATCAGATATCGAAACAGTTCTCGCAAAGAATCCCGATATTATGGTAAGTATCCCAGTGGATCCAGTGTCTACTGCTCCGGCATACAAGAAGGCAGCAGAGCAAGGAGTAAAGCTAGTCTTCATGGATAATATCCCCCAAGGCTTTAAGCATAACGAAGACTTTGTGAGCATAGTATCTGCTGACAATTATGGAAATGGTGTTGTAGCAGCGGAAATTATGGGCGAACATCTTGCCGGTAAGGGGAAAATAGGTGTTCTATACTTCGATGCAGATTTCTTTGTAACGAACCAAAGAACAGAAGCATTCGAGAAAACTATTGCTGAGAAATATCCGGATATTGAAATTATCGAAAGAAGCGGCTTTACAGATGCTAATGATACATTCTCAGTTGCCAATGCGATGTTGACCAAGCATTCTGATTTAGACGGTATTTTTGCAGTATGGGATTTGCCGGCAGAAGGTGTGTTGTCCGCAGTTAGACAGGCCGGCCGTGAAGATGATCTTGTGATTACAACAATTGATCTAGGCAAGAACGCAGCATTAAATATTGCCAAAGGCGGAGCTATCAAAGGTCTAGGCGCGCAGCGACCGTACGACCAAGGTGTCGCAGAGGCTATCTTAGCAGGCTATTCCTTGCTGGGGAAGGAAACGCCGCCTTATGTCGCTCTTCCTGCGTTAAAAGTAGTTGAGAGCAATGTTCAAGATGCATGGAAGCAAGTGTACTACCAAGATGCTCCACAAGAAATTCAAGAAGCTGTGAAATAAGCTTGAAAAATGATGCTAAACAATGGAGTAGATCAGGTTCTACTCCATTGTTATGACATCCTGGAGAGATATCAGCGGATATGAAAAATGAAAGGAGGCCCTTAAATGGCTACAAATATGGAGAGAAGGGATTACAGCTTGCTCGGTCCCTTGAACAAAGAGGCAATCGAGAAAGGCATCGCAGAGGCAGAATGGTATACCTCTCCGATTGATCGTAAGAGAATGAAAGAGCTGATGAAAAGAAAGAACGGACGAGCAATTCGGGATACGATCATCTGGTTTGCTACCTTGGTTATTCTAGCCTATATTGCCTTTCTTTCTTGGGGTACATGGTGGGCGATTCCTGCATTTGCAATCTATGGAGGAGTATATGCGCTAACTGGGAATTCCCGTTGGCATGAAGCTGGACATGGCACCATGTTTAAAACACCATGGATGAACGAGGTTGTCTATCAAATTGCCTCATTCATGAATTTATTCCCTGCTACGCCTTGGCGCTGGAGTCATGTACGTCACCACAGCGATACCTATATTGTGGGACGTGATCCTGAAATTCATGCGCCAAGACCGCCTGTATGGCGAGTGCTGTTGGGTGAATTAATTCATTTTTACGGAGGGATCGCTGACCTGAAGCGAATCTTCCTCCATGCCTTCGGTAAAATGGATAAAGCGGAAATGGACTATATTCCTGCTTCTGAATGTAAGAAGGTATATTGGGAAGCCCGGGTGTGGATAGTTATTTTCTTGGCAATCATAGCTGCATGTCTATATACGGGAAGTATATTACCTGCGATGTTCATTGGACTTCCGACGTTTTTTGGATTTTACGCCGTGATGCTGATTGCTTGGACACAGCATTTAGGCCTTAATGAGGATGTTCTTGATCACCGTCTTAACACACGCACCGTTTACATGAATCCGATTATTCGCTTCTTGTATTGCAATATGAATTATCATATTGAACATCATATGTTTCCGATGGTGCCTTATCACGCGCTGCCGGCTCTTCACGAGGAGATGAAGCACGATTGCCCGAAGCCAAACTCAAGTATCTTCGCAGCGTTAAAGGAAGTATTCTCTGCGCTTCACAAGCAGCGCAAGGATCCGACTTATACAATATTGCGTCCGCTGCCAATTACGGCTCGCCCGTATATGTACGGCCCATCTCCATATGGCACAGTCATTCAACAAGGCGGCGATAAAAAAACTACGGAGGGTATTGGTATTTATGGGACAATGGATCGAGACAGTTGATGTTAAGGAAATCGATGCAGAGGATGTCATTCGCTTTGATTATGAGAACCATACCTATGCGATTTATAGTAATGATAAGGGAGAGTACTTCGCTACCGATGGCTATTGTCCTCATCAAAAAGTGCATTTGGCTGACGGCCTAGTCATGGGCAACATCATTGAATGTCCAAAGCATAACGGGCGTCTTGATTTTACAACAGGTGAAGCGAAGCGTGCTCCGATCTGTCACACAATCAAGACCTACCCTGTAAAGCTTGAGGCTGGTAAGCTGTTCATCGAGATTACTGCTTAGCGCATATAACAAATTTCTTGATGGAGGTAAACAGTGAAACTTAAAAGTTATAAATCCCTTTGGGGAATGGAAGGTTCCCTAGAGAGACAATTTGAGCGGATTGCAGCCGCCGGTTACGATGGAATTGAAAGCCCTTTGCCAAAAGCAATCGAACACTATTTCGGTTTTCCAGCAGAAGAGAAACTCTTTTGCAGTCTGCTTGAACGGTATGACCTTAAGTATATCGCTATGGTGATCACAGAAGATGAAGATCACGAAGCCTCTTTTCGTCATCAAGTCGAACAAGCGGTAACGTTTGATCCTGTAATGATTAATTCTCATAGCGCCAAGGATAGAATGACGTTTGATAAACAATTGTCATTCTTTGAAAAAGCACAGGCAGTTGAACAGAAATATAAGGTTCCGATTGGACATGAAACCCATAGAGGTCGCGCTATGTACTCCCCATGGAACACTGCGGTGCTGCTGCGGGAGTATCCAGAATTGAAACTAACTGCCGATTTCAGTCACTGGGTATGTGTGTGTGAATCTCTGTTGGAGGATCAGAAGGAGAACATGCTTCTGGCCATACAGAGGGTGATCCATATACACGCCCGTGTCGGATATACGCAAGGCCCCCAGGTTCCCCATCCGGGTGCGCCTGAGTACGCTACTGAACTAAACGCACACGAGGAATGGTGGAAGCAGGTCATGCGAAAGCATGCTGATGGGGGGACACAGCTGTCTTTCACACCGGAATTTGGCCCTAATCCATACATGCCGCGGTTAGCATTTACTAATCAGCCAGTATCTGATTTGTGGGAAGTTTGTCTCTGGATGAAGAGCCGATTCGAGCAATTGATATAAAATGTATAGCAAATGAATCGCATATGATGAATAAAAGGAGATTGGATATGGGAAAAATATTAAGGGTAGGAGTTATAGGCTGCGGGGCAATCGCACAACGCAGGCATCTACCGGAATATCAAGCAAGAAATGATGTAGAGATTGTTGCGGTTTGTGATTTTAGTGAGGAACGAGCTCAGCTGGTGAAGGAGAAGTTTGGTGCAAAATATGCAATAACCAAAACAGAAGAGTTGCTTGCCTTGAATGAGATTGATGCGGTATCCATTTGTACGCCTAATCAATTTCATGCGTCAGTCTCTATTCAAGCAATGAAAGCCGGAAAGCATGTATTATGCGAAAAACCGATGGCGACAATGATTGAAGAAGCTAGAGAAATGGTTAAAACTGCAGAAGAAAACCGAGTGTTTCTGATGGTGGGGCATAATCAACGCTTCATGCCGGTTCATATTCGAGCTAAACAAATTTTACAGCAAGGTGCATTAGGCAAAGTATTAACCTTCTCTACAACATTCGGACACAGCGGTCCTGAAAATTGGAGTGTAGATGGAGCGAAGAGCTGGTTTTTTAATAAAGATCAGGCCTTTGTAGGAGCAATGGGGGATTTGGGTATCCATAAGGCAGATCTCATCGCATGGTTGATTGATGATCCCATAGCGGAGGTCACAGCGCTCTATGGAACATTACACAAGGAAATACCCATTGATGATAACGCCATATTTCTCTTGAAATCAAAGGGAGGCTCGATAGGGACATTAACGGCAAGCTGGACCTATTATCCGAACGAAGTGAACAGTACCGTGCTGCACTGTGAAAAAGGAACGATGAAAATTGGAACAGACCCTCAATATGGCATTGTTGTAGAGTATGCAGATGGAAAAATCGAACATATTGAAACTGAAAAAATGCAGAGCAATGAAGAAGGCGGTCAAACCAATTCCGGTGTGATTGATCATTTTGTCGAAGGCATTCTCTCTGGCAAAGGTCATGAGATTAACGGGATGGAGGGACTTCGGGCGTTAGAGGTAATTTTGGCAGGAATGGAAGCTGCCGCCTCAAGCCAAATTAGACAGCTACACATAGGATGAAATCATCGTGGAATATATAGATTCGCTAATAAAACAGTGGGAAACAATAACTGTTCCCCCTGTTTTATTTGGCTTTTTTTCATCTATAATGGATTATAACCAAGCTAATACAACAGATGTGGAAAAAAACTTGCCCTAGACGTAATGATAAATGGAACATAATATTATGATACGACAATGTTACTACAAAGGGTGAAGATCAATTGAAAGTAATCGTTGTTGAAGATGAACCGAACTCCTTGATGGGCATGCAGAAGGTTATTGAATCTTTAGAGATGGACTTAACTTTATTTACTTCAAGGTTCGCTGAGGATGCTATAGATATTATCGTGAAGCATCGTCCAGAATTAATCGTTACGGATATTATGCTGCCGGGTATGACTGGTTTGGACATGATTGAACAGTTTGCTGAAGAATCCTACTATCCTAAGGTGATTGTTGTTAGCGGCCATAACGATTTCGAGTATGCAAGACGAAGCATCCGTTTTGGGGTAGTAGATTATTTATTGAAACCCTTTGACACTGAAGAATTTGCTGATAAAATTAGAAATTCGCTTATGATAATCAAGCAGGAGAAAGACCTGTCCAACCAAATGAAGCAGCAAAAAGCCTATGCCCAAATCGGGACGCGTTTAATGCGCGATAATTATCTAGTAGATTTTTGTTTGAAAAGGACTCCGTTAGAAGAACATATCTATCAGAGACTAGGCTTATGGAATTTGCAGTGGCTGGCTGATCAGCCTTATTCCGTTATTATTATAGATACTAAAGGTTTCCCGGACGGCAAGCCAGTCGGGCGGAATTCTTCGTTACAAACTTTTGCAATCGGCAACATCCTGAATGAAATGCTGACTGATCAATCCATGACTATTTTTTTTCAAGACCCAAAAAGTCGTTGGATCATCATTACAGGGTGTGAATGTACGCAAGAATTAATTTATTCCATTATCGAGAATGTTGTAAATTACCAAAAAATTGAATTAGCTATAGGCTACAGTTCAACAAAGTCACTCTTCGAGGACATTAAAACTGCTTATGATGAAGCATTAAAAATGTTTCGCGTTCACTCGTTATCAGGAGATATGGACATACTCATGAACGCGATGACAACGAAGAAGGAATACCCGTCGCCGGATCAACTTGCCTCGATGATCTGTGAAGGAGATGAGCAGTCAATTCGTCAGGCTGTGCATCAGTTTATGCTGCAAATGATGTTAGAAGAAGGAATTCAAAGAAGAGAGGATATTATTCGCAGCGGATTAAATTATTTATCGAACATTCATGAAAGCTTAAGTGAGAAGGCGAATAAAGAACTGGAAGAAATCCCAATGAGTGTTTGGGAAGCATTCGATGAATGCAAAACCATAGAAGATTATGAGCTTGTATTATACGAATATTTGAAAAGTATGAGCCAAGAGCTGTACACGCCAAAGACGAATGCCATGATTGATCGGGCCATCAAAATGATTCAATCATCTTATGCTGAGGATATCACGCTGACAAGTATTGCAGAAAGCTTGTCGATGCATCCGGTTTGGTTGAGTCAATTATTTAAGAAAGAAACGGGACAGACGTTTACCGAATATTTAACTGAGATTCGCATTGTTAAAGCGAAAGCATTATTACGTGAAACAAGCATGAAAGTATATGAAATTGCCAGTGCTGTTGGCTACAATGACTTACAATATTTTGGAAGCCTTTTCAAAAAGAAAACAGGTCAAACTCCAAAGGAATGTAGGTATGGCAAATGAGTAAAAGGACGAATTTTAATACGCTATTCAATAAAATGTTTGTTGTCATAATGCTTTCTATATTAATCCCGATTGCGATCTTGGGCATTTTATCTTTTGAGAAGTCCAAAGAGCAAATTGAGGCTGTAACATCTCAATTTCTTCAGGATAACCTAGGCTTAAATGCAAAACAAATTAGTAAAATTCTGAGCAATGTGGAAGAAGAGTCGCACCGATTGTCTAGATCGACTCAGATGAAAGAATGGCTTCAAAACGGTTCTCCGGCAATCTCTCAAATATATAGTCCTTTTAGTATTTCTGTAATATCTCCGAATGATGGGGCTTATGTACTGCTTGCTAATCGGATTAAAGATTCATATAAACCAGGGGTGTGGGTGCATGAATGGAATAAGGAGCAATCAAGACCAATTTTTAGCTATGCAAGTATAATACGCGATTCCCATTCTGATATTCTAGGTATTCTTGTAGTTCAGATACCAGAAAAGCTCGTTCGCGATGAACTTGCATTCCCATCCTCGTTCCAAGAATATACATTAGTGTTGGCTGATAGTGAGAATCATATTATCTCCCACCCCAATCCTGAGTTCTATAATAAAAAATATTATTATGAAGAATATTTTCCTGCCGCAGATTGGAAAAAAGGGGAGATTCAACTCAATAAGGATGGTTGGAAACTCATTGCGGCTGTTCCTCATATTGAACTCACAGGAAAGATTAATCAGATCAAGGATTTCACCGTGTGGATTGTCCTTATTGGCATGATTGTTGTTACTTTAATACTGTTCGTATTAGTGCGTACTTTCACTATTCCGATTAAGAATCTGGTTCTCCATATGGATGGGGTCAAGAAGGGTCTGTTGCATCCATTCCCTCTGTATCATCAAAGACAGGATGAGATTGGACAGCTGGTTCAAGGCTATAATCAAATGGTTTCAGGCATGTCCGATTTGTTAGAACAAACAATCACGATGGAGTCGGATAAGCGGCAGCTTGAGATACAAACCTTGAATTATCAAATTAATCCTCACTTTTTTTACAATACGCTGGATGCTATCAAGTGGAGGGCAGAACAGAGCAACGAAATGACGATTGCCGTGATGGTAAGGAAATTGGCAAATCTGTTGCGGTTTAGCTTAAATAATGGGGAAGAATGGACGACAGTAGAACGGGAAATCGAGCATGCCCGAAATTATTTGGATATCGAGCTTGTTCGGAGTAATCGGTCTTTTCAGGTCTTTATTCAAATTGCCCCGGACATTCGCAAAAGAAAGATTATTAAATTAATCCTTCAACCCATTATGGAAAATGCGGTCAAGCACGGAATAAGCAAGCTGCCGGAGGGCAAAGGGAAAATTAAACTAACGGCCAAACGGAAAGGAGATGAAATTATATTTGTCGTTGAAGATAATGGACCGGGTCTAAAGAGTGAACAAAGTTTAAAGCTTCATACCGAATCAAAGAAAGAACGCAGCGGCGGAATTGGATTGGCGAATGTCCACAAACGGCTTCAGCTGCATTTTGGCCAGTCTTACGGTGTTTCAGTACTTCCGAAACATGATGCCGGGTTTCGGGTTGAGGTACGGCATCCAATAGTTGAGGCCCAGCGAGACGGAAGGAGTGAAGAAAATGACAGCAGCGTCTAAGAGTAGGGCGAAACTGACTTATATTTCTGCATTCATTCTGCTCTTTCTCATGACGTCTTGTACAGGATTCATGGGAACAGATGAGGGTATAGAAAATTCAAAGCTGAATCGTGATCCCCATGTGAAGAATGAAGAAATAACAGCGTTGGCTAACGCTGAGTTGGCCAAGCTGTCAAGAAATTTGACGACCCATGGCCCCAATGGGGAAGAACCTGTCCTCGCTTCTTCAATTCAATTAACCTCAAAGGATAAAGAAGAGGTACGAGAACTAAATTTAAAGGCAGCTATCTCCATGCACTATATGGGCAGTGATTGGAGTATAACGCAAGTGCGCGCTCTCATAAAGCGGTTTTCCGAATTAGGGATTGAAGTTATTGAAGTGACCGACGCTAATTTTAAGCCCCAAAAGCAAATCTCCGACATTGAAGCAATCCTGAAGAAAGAGCCTGACATTCTTGTCTCTATTCCTGTTGATGTTGTTGCAACCGCTCCCATTTACCAAAAAGCGGTAGATCAAGGTGTGAAAATTGTATTTATGAATCAGGCTGCTGTTGGTTTAAGGCCTGGAGTTGATTATGTCACGATTGTATCACCCGATGATTATGGAAATGCAGCCAGAGGGGCGCATATGATCGCCCGAGAGCTTGGTGGTAAAGGAAAAGTCGGTGTTATTTATCACGGAGCTGATTTTTCCACAACATCAATCCGATTCATGGCATTCCAGGATGCAATAAGACTATATCCGGACATTTCGATTGAAGAAGCCCAAGGCATTTCCGGCCCAGATTTCAAAGGTGAAGCTGAACAAGCTGCGAGTGGGATGCTGCTAAGGCATCCGGACTTAGATGCAATTTGGGGGATTTGGGATGATCCCACTGAAGGTATTCTTGCTGCTGCAAGAAAATCGGACCGGCATGATTTGATTGTTACAACAGTTGATTTAGGTACTGAAGTAGCCATCGAAATGGCGAAGGACGGCATGATTAAAGGAGTGGGGGCTCAAACCGTTTACGAAATGGGAGTAACTGAAGCAACGGCAGCCGCATTGGCGATGCTAGGGAAAGAGGTTCCGATATTTATTGTTATGGAAGGTATCGCTACGGACAGAAAGAATCTTTTGGATGTATGGAAAAGAGTTTACAATCAGGATCCTCCTAGAGAGTTATTAGATGCTTACAATAATTAATTGAATCCATTTCATTAATAGAAGAGCATTCCCGTCTTTTGGGCTGCCACCGCCCCCCGGCACAGTGAACTGCTGCAAAGGTGGCCGGCTCCTGAATATAGCCATGAAAAATGGACCGATTCCGTGTGAAGGGGCGGTCTATTTCTTTTTGGCTAAGTGCAATTTGATATCTCCGTCCTGCACGTTTATGGTCATATAGCCGAGCTCAGTCAATTTTTAGACTCCTCTCAGCTTGCAGCTTTTATGGAAGATCATCATCATACAGTCTTCCCACAGTTTCTACAGACAGATCGGCCGGATGCCTGCGCCTACGCCTTAGGCGAGGGGAAGCTGACGCTATTGGTCTCCAGTTCACCGTTTGCCTTAATCGCCCCCATTACTTATTTCCATCTATTCCAATCTCCAGAAGACTACTTCCTTCGTTGGTCGGTAGCCAGTTTTTTACGTTTACTCCGGTATGGAAGTTTTCTTGTTTCTTTAACGTTGATTCCTTTCTATGTTGCGTTAACGACATTTCATTACCAAATGGTTCCGCTTCCGATTCTCTTCGTATTATTGGAATCGAGAGGCAAATTGCCCTTTACTCCGTTTGTGGAAGGAATATTCATGATCGTAACGTTGGAAATTATCAAAGAAGCAAGTTTACGAATGCCGACCAAAACTACTCAAACATTAGGGGTTATCGGTGTCAAATGACAAAATCGATGGTGCTGATGCAAGTGTCTCTTCTTATCCTTTCATCGTTTCTTGGGTTGCCGGGGATCGTGATCGGGTTGATCGGAATTCTTGCACATCTCCATGGTTAAGCTCCAATAAAAAAATATTGAAATATCTGGTCATTGGAAACCTGGTGTCGATCATGGAATATTCTTTTTTGTTCATTGCTTCGATATTGTTTTACGGTTCGTACTACTTAAGCAAGATCAATTTTCCGTTAGTCTATATGGGAAACTACATTCAAATGAGCGGTTTAGAACGAATCGATTACATCCTTATTTCTGTCCATATCTTTACTTATGTATTTGACATTGCAATTCTTCTGTTGTGTTTTTATGGAGCCGGAAGAGTCTTCATGAGAAAAACGAAGGAACGAACGACCCGGATCGGTTTATTGTCAAGTGGGTTCGTTATTTTCATAAGCATTATCTTGATGAATCAATGGTTATGGCAAACGGTTCCGGGTCAAAAGATGTTACTGAACATCCAAATCTGGCTTAGTGCATTCATTTATCTACTTGTTCCTACGATCCTTTTCACTGCAGTTAAACGAAAGGAGAGTATGTAGGCATGGCTCCATACAAGCACTATGGTTTATTGGCGATCGTAATCCTTATGTTGATGGTCGGCTGTTCTTCTCCACATCTCAAGAGCAATTTGATCGAAGAGATCGCTCCGGTAGTTTTCTGGTCGGTTGACAAGGGGACGGAAGGAAAGTTGAAAATCAGCACTTTAGTACCACCGCTCATCCAAGAACAAAAACGTCTCCTCTCCAAGGAAGTCGATTTGTTAAAGCAGGGTAGCAAGGAGTTGACGAAGCAAGAGAACCAAGATTATTATCTTTATCGGATGTTAAAGCATTACGAAGCTCATAACCAAGGTGAAATGAGCATCGTCAATATACATGAATATATGAAGAAGTTATATTCCCCTCTTAAGGATCCGATCCTGCCGGTTTTTCATTCGGATAAGAACAATTTTAATTACGTAGGGACAGCCTTCTTCCGAAAGGATAAAGAAGTAATGGTCATTCAAGATGTGGAAGATGAAATTTTTCAACTTCTGGATAACGATCATTTCTAAAAAGTCCTGGCCATTCCAAAGTTATCTATCAGTTTAGGACGTATTCGATCCAATGTTCGCATGAAACTATCGAGGGACTATTCATCCTTGACTTTATACGTGGGATTGAACGGAAGAATTGAGGAGTACCAGGGGGACAAGAAGATTCAAAGTGAGGAACAATTGGAAGATGTAATTGATGAGATGGAGATTTACCTAGAGGAACAGACGTCAGATTTATTAATAAGAATGCAGCGGTTGAAAGTGGATCCCTTAGAGGTCGGAACACATTCGCTTAAGCCATTTTCTAAAGAAATTACGGAAGAACAATGGTTGAAATATTGGAGGAATATGAAAATTAATGTTGACTACGACATCAAAATACAGCCTTTAATTTATGTTGAGCGGTTGATGTGATTCAAAACAAGCAGATCGTTTCGGCTCTTTTATCAAAAGCTAGTCACTGGGTACTCGGTATAGAATAGTAACATGTAAAGAAATTATAAATGCCATGACTGTAGTATGTTATAATATAATATGGAGTTTTTTAGGGTTGGAAATTGGAAGTAATCCGCTACCTTTATTATCGTTGTACAGAAATAGTTTAGAGCGGTTAGGTATGATTTTATACAGGTAGGTGGGTACTTGTGCAGCATGTGTCTCGAGAAGAACATAAGTATGTGATGACAGTAGAAGCTTATTATCGGTTGCGGCACCTCATCTCACAAGTGATGGTTCGGGACCGCAATAGTGAACAAAATTCGTATCGTTATAGTAAGGGGACAGGCTACACGATCCGTTCCCTCTATTTCGATTCCATCGATGATCGGGATTTTCACGAGAAGATTGAAGGGATCGAATTGAGAAGGAAGTGTCGATTGCGCACATATATGCACGATCCAAGTTTCTGTATGCTCGAGATTAAGAAGAAGCAAGGATATCATCAGAAGAAAACGTCATTTCGACTGACGAGGGAGCAAGGGGAACGGTTGATTCAAGGCGATTATGCATTGTTGCTTGAGTTGAACCATCCTTTTTTGCTTGATGTGTATCAGATGATGACACAGCATGTGTACAGGCCTAAGTCCGTTGTGACGTATGAACGAGATGCTTTCATTGCGAAGGAAAATAAGATTCGGATCACTTTTGATCAGGCGATTCGCGGGTCTGAAAGCAACTTCAATATTTTTGATGAAAACTTAGTGGAGCATGATTTCATGGATCCATACAATGTTGTGCTTGAAGTGAAATACAATGGATTCTTACTGCAATATATTAAAGATTTATTAATGTCGGTTGAGAAAGACCAATTATCGGTAAGTAAGTATTGTTTGAGTCGCAGAATAAGTAAACATTATATTTTTTAGGAGCTAGTTTGTCATGCGTGAAACGATCTATCAATTGTTTGAACAATCAACGCATTTGAGTGTATCGGAAATTATGATTAACTTTCTGGTAGCTACTGTGCTTGCATTAGCTATTTATATTTCTTATTGGTATACCCATGTAGGAACAGCATACAGTCGAAAGTTCAATGTATCGTTAATTACGCTGACGGTATTAACAGCAACGGTGATGACCGTAATAGGGAATAACATTGCGCTTTCACTTGGTATGGTCGGGGCGCTTTCCATTGTAAGATTTCGTACAGCGATCAAGGACTCTAGAGATACAACGTATATTTTCTGGGCGATTATTGTAGGGATTGGTTGTGGCTCTGGCGATTATTTAGTAGCAGCGATCGGAAGTATAGTCGTATTTGTGATTTTGCTGTTCTTGGGGCGAGTCACCAACAACCAACGGCTGTTACTCATTATTAAGGCGAGACGCTCCGCTGAAATGGATATAGAAGCGACGGTGTTCAAGCGGTTTGACAAACAAGCCTTCTTGCGAGTGAAGAACACTACGAATGAAAGCATTGAGTGGATTTATGAGCTGTCACGCAATGGGTATGAGAAAGCAGAGAAGAAACAAAATTCTATCATCGATCTCCTGTATCAATCGGATGGAGTTGATTATGTGAATGTGGTTACACAAAGTGATGAAATCAGTGGTTGATCGATGAAGTCACGCCTGACATTCATATGCATGATTGTTGGATTGACGGTATTTGTGTTTAGCGTTGCGATGTTCGATCGTGGCTCTTACTTCAGCCGGTATCATCAGCATTTGGAATGGGATCGAGATACAAGAACGACTGTGGATCTTATTGAGGTTCATACACATTTGCCTGTCGTGATGATGGATACGATGGACGATCCAATTCCGAGCGCCGGTGAAGGTGAAGCCGTGAACTTGTTGACAGTGCTATCGGGCGATAACGAGCCGTTAACACGAACAGCATTGACGCATATTCGAGGGAATTCTTCGCGCTGGTTCGACAAGAAGTCGTATGCGATTCGACTAGTAGATGAAGCCGGTAACGATATAGAAACATCTCTGTTAGGTATGGAATCGGATAATAGCTGGGCGCTGCATGGTCCGTATTTGGATCGAAGCTTAATTCGCAATTATATGGCTTATAACTTAGCTGGTGAGATTATGCCCTATGCACCGGACGTCCGTTTCGTGGAACTGTATAGGGATAAGCAGTATGAAGGGCTTTACTTGTTGATGGAGAAAGTGTCCAAGGGTGAAGGAAGGATCCCGCTGTCAACGCCGGAGATGAATAGTGATCAGACCAGTTATATCGTGCTAATCGATCGTATCGCGAAAATGGTATTTCCGTTACAGGATTTCTTGACGAGCACGTTCAAGGTTTACCCTTCTGGAGTCGAGCTTCTATATCCGACTGACAGCCAATATTCCGAAGAGAGAGAGCGCTTTGTACTTCAGGACTTCTCCTATATCTCACATGCGATCTATCAAATCCCTTTCGCACAGAAGCATAATCAGTATCGGGAATGGATTGACACGCAAGCTTTTTATGATTACTTCATCATCAATGAGTTGTTTCGGAATATCGATGCAGGGCAGTATTCCACATACTTCTACCGTGATGTAAGAGGTAAGCTGACACCGGTAGTGTGGGATTTCAACAATGCTCTGGACAACTATCAAGATGAATCGTTCGATGAATCCGGATTTACTTTGACACAACATGTATTTTATGAGCGTCTTCTGATGGATCGTGATTTTGTCCGCGGGTTAATTAGACGTTACGATGAACTGCGAGCAGATAGGTTGAGTTCGGAACGACTACGCCAATACATTGATGAGACGGTCGCATTCTTAGACGATGCGATTGTTAGAAACAATACGCGGTGGGCGCAAGCTTATGATCTGAACGCCTATGATCCCTATAATTACTTGCATCCGATAGAGCGGAATGTGACGGATTATGATGCTGCTGTCGATCAGATGAAGCAATTCCTGCTTAAACGAGGGGAATGGCTGGATGACTATATTGACACACTGTATCAGTATAGTCATCCGTCCAGACACGGTCATGAGTCAATCAAGTAGTTAACGAGATTGGAATAAAAGGTTGAGTGTAATGAAACGATTTTTGATCTTCATGCTGTTCGTATATTTTTTTGTTGCTGCAGCGTATTATTTGTACTATATAGAAGGCTACTATATTCCTTTTCGTTCAGATGCGCCGATCTCGATTCCTTTCTATGCAGATGAGCATGCGATCTATGTGCAACACGATGAGGAAGCGAAGCCGATTGAGATCAAGGGTGTCGAGGTGGACAGCTCTCTAGGTCCCTTGCGAGGGACTGATTTTCCGATAGACGAAGGGCAGTGGCAGCAATGGTTTCAGTCTATTCACCAGATGGGTGCGAATACGATTTATGTTACTACTGTCATGAACGATACTTTCTACAATGCATTGTACCGCTATAATCAAGATCGAGCTCAGCCGTTATATGTCATACAAGGGATGGGGGTTGCCAGAGACGACCTTGCCACAAGCCGTGAGATCAATCAATTAACTTTCTTCGAATCACTGAAAGAAGATGGCAAGGATTTGATTGACATTATCCACGGACGCAAGACACAGCTGTTAAGTGCGCATAAAGGCTCGGTATTTTACCGCAATGACGTGTCTGAGTGGGTCATTGGGTTTGTGATTGGCGGGGAACAGAATCAAGATTTGATCGCATATATCGACCATGCCGGCGATGTCGGCGAAGCCTACTCCGGAACCTATGTGACTACATCACCTGAAGCGACAAATTTCGAGATACTTATGGCGCAATTGATTGACTATATGGTAGGTTACGAGTCTGGCAAATACCAGACGCAACGATTAATTTCTGTTAACAGCTCGTATAATATGGACCCTTTCCGTTATAAGGAGCATTATGCCTATCAGCTTGGCAAGATGAATTCATTCAATGTAGAACATATTACACCTACACCCGAGATGAAATCAGGGCTGTTCGTCAGCTACTCCTATGAACAGTTGAATCATGATTTGCTTCCGATGATTGATGATGAACGGACACAACATGCTGATGTATCGAGCTATCTCGATTTATTGAATCTCGTTCATCAACGACCGATTGTATTCATGAGTGTCGGACATCCGAGCACCTATCATGTAACAGATACAAGTCAATCTGAAGCGCTTCTTGCAGCTTTGCAGAAGATTGAAGACAGTGGGATGAATGGTGCGGTAATACGCACATGGCAGGACGTGTGGGATCGCCGCAGTGTAGAAACCTCTTATGCAGTCGATCTGCAACAGATTAGTGAGTGGCAGGACCTGCTGACTGCGACACAGCATTTCGGACTGCTCGGATTCCTGCCTTATCGTGACGGTGTGATTATGGAAGTTGATGGTCATCGAGACGATTGGAAGGATGTTGCCGCTGCGTATCGAACTGATACAGAGTCGGTGTATGTGACTCGAGATCATGCTTATGTATATATATGGATGCAGAGTCCACAGATTACAGAGGACGGAGATGTCTATATTGGACTGGATCTTCATCCGAAATTAGGGAACGATACGCCGCTGCCGTTCGGATTGACATTCGATAGACAAGTCGATTTTGTTATTCATGCTAATGCAAGTGAAGGCGCACTCGTGTACGTGCAAGATCGATACCAGAGTATCCGACCAAGATTCTTAGAATGGGTCACAGGTAAGAATCCTTATGTGGATTACCCGGATGAATCCTCTGCTCAGTTCGAACCGGTGCAACGATTACACAACGATCATGTGCTGTTAACTGAAGAGGATATGGCAGAGAATAGGGGGAGGACATCTACGTATTCCTTCGTAGACATGAAGCCGCTGACGCCTTACGAAGAAGCCTCCGATTATCCATCGGCGGATGTGTTCCTCGCTGAAGGCCGACTGGAACTGCGTTTGCCGTATCAGCTGTTGAATATTTATGACCCGTTATCCTTTACGATACATGATGATTACTACAGTAACTATGGTGTTGAACCATTACGTATCGATCATTTCTATTTGCAAGTTGGAACGGAACACAACATAACAACGGACAGCATTCAGATTAAGGTGCACGAACTTGAACGTTTACAACGGTATAAGCAGTATTTGAAGCCAGCTTATGATGAGGTACAACGTTACTGGAATGGAGCTGTTGCGATGTGATCATGATGATTACTTATGTGTACTTTACAATATGCTTGTTAATTATCATATACACGCTCAGCTTCTTCATGTACCACAAATATCATCATTCCATTCAAGACCGCACTATTCGACGCTTTATAAGGATCGTCCACAATCAGCTCACACATATGGATAAGAAAGGTTATATCAACAGGTCGCACCGTATCCTTCTTATACACAGACTGAAGAAAGTACATCTCATAATCGCATTTGAGAAAGCGTTGGAACGGATTGAGGATGGAGAAGATCAGATTCAGCTGCCATCTTACTTACTGCAACTTGAACCCGTTATGATTGTTGTTGCTACCCATTTTCGAAAAAAAGATATGATAGAAAAAGCGTTCATCGCCAAATTTATTGCGAAATATTCGAACGGTCAGTGGAAAGCTCCTGAATTGTACCGAACGCTTATTGAATATTTAAGTCATTCATCAGTCTATGTACGAGAGAATGTGCTGTCAGCTACTTACCGTCAACCGGATATCGGTTGGATCGTGAAGGCATTTCGTCATATTACAGAACATCACTTGTCTCACAATCCGAAGCTAGTTCAGGACGGCTTGGCAAGTTACCCTTCGGATAAAGAAGCTCTGGCGGATACGTTGTGGCGGCAACGTGGTCACTTTCATTCCTCTATCGTAGTTGGCATTATAGGGTTTATCACAATGCAATCGAATCAATATCAGGATGAGTTCCTGCATGCTCTGCAGCATGAGAAGATGGACTTGGAGCTTAAACTGCGGTTGATTCGCTATTACAAGCGTCATCCGTGTCCAGAAGCTGAAGCATTGCTCTTATCCTATGCGTCTGATTCAGAGGATGCCGTGCGAATTGTGGCGGTCCATGTGCTAGGCAGCTATCGATCGAAGCGTGTCCTATCCGTATTGAAGAGGGCTCTGTTGGACCATAATTGGTATGTGAGACGTAATGCAAGTCAGTCACTGCTAGCCATCGATGCGACAGCAAGCGATCTCTCGGATGTGTTGTCAGGTCATGATCAATTCGCTAAGGATATGCTTAGTTACTATTATCAGCTGGAAGGGAACGTATAGGCATGAATGCAGTAGTAGAAAGCTTCTTGGGGATGATAGCCCTATTATTCATCAGCTATATGTTGCTATATACGACATACTTGTTGCTGTCGGTCATGTTCGGTTCCGTTAGCTTATATGAACAAGACAGGAAGAACAAATTAAACAATGAGCTCAAGCATCCCTATTATGTACCCGTATCTATTATCGTGCCAGCACATAATGAATGTGTCGTCATCGTCGACACGATTACGAATTTATTACATCTCAAATACAAACTGTATGAAATCATAATCGTAGATGATGGTTCTACAGATGGGACTTCGGACGAATTGTTGGCCAATTTTCCTCTTAAGCTGAGTAATCGTCCGATCCATCGCAAGTTAGATTGTAAACAAAAAGAGGCTATGTACGAAGGAATAGTGAATAACGTACATATGACATTGGTGAAGAAGGCGAATGGCGGGAAAAGCGATGCGTTAAACATGGGTATTAACCTATCGAATTACCCATACTTTGTAACCTGTGATGCGGACTCGTTGCTGCAAGAAGATGCATTGGAGAAAATCATTCAGCCCGTATTTGAAGATGAGCAAACGGTTGCAGTCGGTGGCATGATTCGAATCGGACAATGCGTGAAGATGATCCGAGGTAAAGTACAATCTTACCATATGCCATGGCAACCGATTATAGGGATGCAGGTAGTAGAATATGATCGTTCGTTTCTCGCCTCTCGTATTTTGTTCGATCAATTTAATGGCAATCTCATTATTTCCGGAGCTTTCGGCTTGTTCAAGAAGGATATTGTCATTGCGATTGGCGGCTACAGGTCAGACATCATCGGAGAAGATATGGAGCTTGTCATGCGGCTGCATACGTTTATATTGAATAATAATTATGCTTTTAAAATTCGTTACCAAACCGAGGCGGTCTGTTGGAGTCAAGCTCCAGAATCGGTGAAAGATGTGATTCAACAAAGAAGGCGCTGGTATCTCGGACTGTTTCAATCCTTAGTAAGATACCCTGCATTGTTTTCGCGGTTTAAGTACAAGCCTGTAAGCTTTATATCGTATCTGTTTTATATTTTCTTTGAACTGTTAGGGCCTTTTATTGAAATTTTCGGTCTCCTTACGATTGTGCTGGCTTATTTTTATAATTTGTTGAACGTTACCTTCATGATTGAGTTATTTGTCATTTACACTGGTTTCGGTATCTTAATTTCATTGACAGCATTTCTGCAGCGTGTTTACACGCAGGGGTTGAAGCTGTATGTTCTTGATATTATGAAAGCAATAACGATGGTCATCATTGAAAATGTCATTTACCGTTATTTTCTTTCTATTGTGCGTGTCACTTCGTTCATCCAATACAAGAAAAATCGAAAAGTGTGGGGGGATATCAAAAGGCATAGCCGTAATGATCATTCAGATTTGCCAATGTAATGGAGATCCAAAAATTGAAAAAATATCTCTTCTCCTAGTTTTGTCAATTGGGCTATGCTAAGACGTTGGATGGCACAATGTAACGATCGGGGGAACTATTTATTGATGACAAGTGCAAAAAAACTACCTTTGGCGGAGCCGCGTATTTACGCTTACTCTTCGCATGCGACTGCTCTGTCTATCATGTCCATTGACGAAGATTACTTGCCTTGGTTCCATAGTAACTATATACAGCTTTGCGGGCTGAAGGACTACAGGGTGACGGTTGATTTGCCGCTGGATTTCTATATGGGTCCGCGTAAAGATTCCAACTACTATGTAAATACGAACTGGTTAACATTCCTCAGTACGGAGAGACAGTTAGTTGAACGTACTTGCGGAGATATTATTAAGTATGTCGTTGCATGTATCGACCAGAATGATTATGTAGCTTTACATTTGGACGAGTTCTATATGGAAGATCGGTGGGCTTATAACAGCAGAAAGTGGGACCATGAAAATCTAATCTTCGGCTACGACCTGGAGAGGCGAATTTTCCACATCATTGGATTCAAGGGAATCAATCGGAAGTTCGAAGCTTCTGAAATCAGCTTTGACGTATTCCAACAAGCCTATGATCAGTGCGATGACCGGGATCTTAACGACTGGAGAAGTCAAATTTTTTTGATTCGCAAAGTTCCCTCAGAAATCGGACCGTTCAAAGGGAAATATGAGTTTGATCTTGACTTGGTGATTCATACTATGGAGGAGTATCTGGCATCCAGAGATGCCACTAAGAAATTTAGTATGTTCCATAATAGCCTGGACCATTTGGTTTTTGGATTGGAAGTTTACGATTCGATGAGAACGAACTTGCCCAACTTCTGGTTTGACTATAGACCGATGCATGTGCTGCTGGAGCATAAAAGCTGCATGGTGGAGCGAATCCAATATTTGAAGGACAACGGGTATTTGGCTGAAGATCCGTGTACGTATTTCCATGAATCTTATAGGAAGATGGTTCGCACTTGCATGGTGATGAGGAGTACGCAGTTAAGGTACATCGCTTCGAAGGATCGAGAGAAGGACAGTCACCTGCTTGATAAAATCATAACAGAGCTGGACCAGCTCGCAGCGTTCGAGCAAGAAGTACTGGAGCGAATGCTCGTTGCTTTGAAGCAATCGTAGTAGTCGATATATTAAGATGATTGGATCATGGGAATGGAGTGGGGACGCATGTTGTGTCCCCGCTTTTTGAATGCACCACGCATGACAGTATTCGAGGAAATGATTCATGATCGGGACTCTACTTCTAAAGCGTTCACGATATCGATAATAACTGGGGTGATTTCAAAAGGCTGCCCTTGAAGTTGTCCCTCAGGTAACGTAGTTAAATGGTTTGCTCTTTCAATTATTTCATTGTAAAGTTTTTCAATTCTGGATTTATGAAATTGGGCGGAAGTCTCATTGTTGTGTACATACTTTAAGTACAGTTGATTGTGCAATACCATTGCTCTCTCGTAGAGACTCATATCCCAAGGGAACTTTTCAAGATAGGTTTCGGTTAAGTGAACAAATTCTATATCTGGAGCGTTGTTTAGTGTCATTGCCTTCATTGCCAGACGATAACCGTCATAGAGGTATGGCTCAAGTTTTCTAACATGGTTAATGATTTTGTTGGCTTCATTGATATAATCCTTGTTGTCAGTTTGTTCGTAAGCTTGCAGGTAGTAATCTGCTTTCTGTAGTAGGTAAGCAGGATGATCAGGATGCTTACGAATAGCTTGATTCAAGTTTTCTTCTACGATAGAAAAGTCCACACCATTCTCCGCATCACTTCTTGCTTTCAAAAAAAGCTCGTGCGCAGAGTATTTTTGAGTGGAAAAGGTAAAGACAACAATAGATAAAGCAAGAAATAAATATGGGATTATACGGTAAACAATTCGCATACCCTTCGCTCTGATCCATGGCCATGTTAATGCTTCATTTCGATTAGAAGCCAGGACCCCGAGTGAAATGAAAAATAAAGTTCCGATATAAACAAAACTCATATCAAAGTCTATAATACTGTGCAGGAATATGCCTATCAATAATCCGAAAAACGAGAGTTCTGGCAAGTCATTATTCTTGCCTGTTAGAGTATCTCTAATATATGGGTAAAGAACAAGGGTCATAACAAGTGCTAATAATGCGAATCCCAACACACCTGCTTCAATCATGCTTTGCAGTAGAAAATTATGAGCTTGGGCACTAATGTATGGATGATTTTGATATTCTCGGTATAGGGTTGACCAGCCTCCTCCACCGGTTCCAAGAATAGGGTAATCACTAATGATTTTGAAGGAGTCCTTGTAGAAAGTTCCTCGTTCAAGCAAACTATGCTGCTGGAGATTAATACTTTGGATTCGTTCGCCAAGTGTACTTGGCAGAATCTGGAGTAATGAAGAGTTGCTAATTATCACTAATGCCATGACGCTAATACAGAACAAGGTAATTGCAGGAATCCCTAGTCTACTAAGCCAGTGTCTCTTATGAATAGTATCAAGACACTTGTTTAACCAGGGGGTGAACCACAAGTTGATTGCCAATATAATCAAACTTACGATGAATGAGCCGAGAATCAGGAGAAGCCAACCTTTGAGAACCAATGAACTATCAGAATTAATTCTGATGTCTTGAGCGATAGAAGTCATATAAGGAAGCAATAGTAAAGTTGCAGCTCCACTTATTGCTGTATAGAGAATGATTGTTATCTGTCTCGACAAGGTTAATAGTGGAAGCAGGATCATACACGCAAGGGGTAACAGCAGATAGCCTGCGCGCGACTGTGTGAGAATTAACGACAGCAATATGGGTACAAGGAACATGGATATCGCCATCGTAACGTACCATTTGCTTGGTTTAAGTAAGTAAATGATGGTCATCAGATATATCCCGATCAGCAGACCAGCATAAGTATTGGCATATTGAAATACAGAAGATAATCGTAATCCAACCGCTGTAGGCATAACAGCATCTTGGTACACATCAAGTCCGTTATAATGTATCAATCCCCATAGCGAAGCATCATCGAACCAATTCATAAAGCCGAAGATCACAATCAAGTATCCAGAGCCCAAGACAGCTATTGTGAATACGTTCTTCATATTCGATTGTTGGGTTAAGTAAAGAGTAGAGATAAAGAAGCCGGTATATATAACATAAATGAAAACAGAATGAAGAGCTAAATGTGATGAGATGGCAAACAAATAAGAAAGTAAATACGAAATAGGAAGTAAGCAGACTAGCAGAGAAATTTGACCATGAACTTTTTCGAAGTGACTTCGATTGAAGAAATAAACAGCACAGATCATTAACAAAAGTGATGAAAAAATAAATGAGCCGTATAAAGGACCTTCGAAGGAAATCGTATTTCCGTTAAATAACCCTCGTTTGAAGGGTGAGATATAAATAAAAGCAATGACAGAAAATAAGGATGCCATGAAGTGGAAAATCGTACTGTTTCCTTGTTTTTTCGACATTGATAATACTTCCTTTGATAAAGTTTTAGAATCACTACGCATTATAGCATAGATGGCAACGTTTAATAGGTTGCTCACTGCTTGTATGTAGTTGTATACTTAGAACGTGTCGAATAATATGTGATTTTAATAAACATTTTTTGCCATTGATGTTGCTCTGTTCATGCTTGGTGCCGTACTTAAGAGAAGAAGTCACAGCATCCTTGGAAGTAGTAACATCTATCGAGAATACTTAGCCCGTGAAAGGGTGCTGAGACATTAATGGAAGCTAAAACAGTAATTATGGTGCCGATGCAATACTATAAACCCGGATATAGAGCAGGAGGATCTATTAGAACGGTTTCAAATTTTATCGAACATTTCCATGTTGACTATCAGTTTAAGATCATTACATCGAATGTAGACTTGGGTGAATCCACCGCTTATAGTAGTATCACACCTAATGTTTGGTTAGAACGAGATGGTTGCGGTATTTATTATGCTGCAAGGAAAAGCCAATTCTTCAGTATGGTTAAACAATTAAGGGTTTCAGATTATCATTTACTATATCTGAATAGCGTGTTCTCGCCATTGTACAGTATACTCCCTCTTCTGTTAATGAAGGCAGGTCTTGTTGCTTATTGTCCGGTTATTATCGCTCCCAGAGGTGAATGCTCTAGAGAGGCTCTCTCTATGAAACGATGGAAGAAGAGCTTGTTTATTGCGTTCGCAAGGCGAATTGGACTGTTCAAACATGTAATCTGGCAAGCTTCAAGTGTGTATGAGCGCGATGAGATTAGCCGTTGCATGGGGGGAGGCGCGTCTGTCACTGTTGCGCATGATTTACCCCCTATGGGAAGTGAGGAGCCAAGCTTAAGTATTTCTAAGGAAATGGGACGCATTAAGATTGTCTTTATCTCTCGAATTGTAATCATGAAGAACTTACATTATGCACTTGAATGTTTGAGTGAGCTACAAGGGGCTGTACAATTCGATATCTATGGACCTGTTGAAGATATGAAGTACTGGAGGGGGTGTCAATCTCTAATAGAGAAGATGCCTCCTAATATTGCTATAACTTATAAGGGTGCTATTCCAAATTCTGAGGTTCCTAGCGTGTTAGCCAAATATCATTTGTTCTTCTTGCCAACTTTGGGGGAGGGATATGGACATGCGATTCAAGAAGCATTCCTGTCAGGATGCCCAGTGTTAATAAGTGATCGAACGCCATGGAGAAACCTTCAGGAATACGGTGTTGGATGGTCATTGCCATTAGAAGATCAAGAGGCGTTTAAGAAAGCGCTAACAATTTGCCTAAGTATGGATACTTCTAGTTATGTACAGTTTCGTAATCAGACAATCGAATATGCCAGATCCATCGTCGATAGTGCCGCATCTATTGACGAGAATAAGAAGTTACTACAACTAGCGCTTGGCTCATGAGGGGGAAGAACGATTGCATATTTTGGTGGTCACCCAATACTTCTGGCCGGAAAACTTTAAGATCAATGATATGGTCAAAGAAATGTGTGCAAAAGGTCACCGAATTACTGTACTCACCGGGATGCCGAACTATCCAGAAGGCAAGATTCCAAAGTCGTATCGATGGTTTAAGCGAAGTACGGAGGATTATTATGGTGCTACGGTCATACGTTCCCCCCTTGTATCGCGGGGATCTGGCGAGGGTGTTAGATTGGGACTGAATTATTTATCATTTGCTCTAAGTGCTACTGTGATCGGATTGATGAGGTGCAGGGAGAACTATGATGCCTTGTTTGTATATGAGCCATCTCCGATAACTGTAGGTATCCCGGCGGTGGTATTGAAGCGCAAATTCAAAATCCCGCTCATTTTATGGGTACAAGATTTGTGGCCTGACAGTCTGATAGCGACTGGGGCGGTGTCATCTCCTATGGTTATAAGTGGCTTTGACAAACTGGTGAAGTATATTTATAACCGATGCGATTTCATTCTAGTGCAGTCCTTAGCGTTTATTCCTTGGATAAAAAAATATGGGATTCCAAGTGACAAGATTAATTATTTGCCTAATTGGGCGGAGGATGTGTATAAGCCGACCTATGAACTCGATGCATCGCGAGACCTTCAGTATAAATCTCTTCTGCCCGAAGGATTTATTATAATGTTTGCAGGGAACTTAGGGGAATCACAAAATTTGGGGATGATCGTAGAGGCGGCTGAACGATTACGGGAGCATCATGAGATTCATTGGGTTATGGTAGGAGATGGTCGTCGTAAAGAGTGGATGGAAAAGGAAGTCAGGCTGAGGCAGCTTGATAGCTGTATTCATTTTGTGGGGAAATATCCTATTGAAGTAATGCCTTACTTCTTCTCGGTCGCGGACGGTTTATTACTTACCCTTAAGAAAGATCCAATATTCTCATTAACGATACCGAGTAAATTACAGTCTTATTTAGCCTCTGGGAGACCGATTATAGCTTCTATTGATGGAGAGGGCGGTCGAATTCTACAGTCATCTGGCGGTGGGTTGGTGTGTCCTGCCGACGATATAGAGGCGTTAGCGGAATCGGTATTGCAGTTATACCGTATGCCCGTCGAAAGACGTCAGCACATGGCCCAATGTGGAAGAAGCTATTATGAGCAGCATTTTGACCGTGACAAGCTGTTGGCTTATGTGGAAAGAGTGATCCATGAAGCAGTGTGAGGAGGGATACGGTTGAGCAAAACGAAGGTTTTGATCTTAGGTGTGACAGGGATGCTGGGGCACACTCTTTTTACCGATATGTTAAATAACAGCAGGCTAGATGTAATAGGGACTGTAAGAAATAAGATGGCAGTAAATTGGTTTACAGATGAGCAGAAAGATCGGATACGGGATGGCGTTGACGCTAATCGGTTTGAATCAATTCGCAATGCCATAGTGGAAGTGAAGCCAGATGTGGTCATCAATTGTATTGGACTGATTAAGCAACTGGATGCATCGAAGGATCCTGTGCAGGCTATTGGTATTAATGCATTGCTTCCCCATCTCATTGCACAAGAGTTAAAAGACACCCACACTAGGTTCATTCATATAAGCACAGATTGTGTATTTAACGGTGGGAAGGGACTTTATATAGAGAGAGACTCGCTTGATGCTGAGGACTTATACGGACAGTCGAAGTTTCTTGGTGAAGTACATGAAGCTCATACTGTGACCCTTCGAACATCGATTATTGGTCATGAATTAAAAGGGAAGCGGAGTTTGATCGAGTGGTTTTTGGCGCAGAGTGATACGATACGGGGATACAGCAAGGCGATCTATTCTGGATTTCCGACGATTGAACTTTCCCGTATTATGCAGGAGTATGTAATACCTAACTTGGATATGAGCGGGCTATTTCATGTTTCGACAAATCCTATATCTAAATATGCGTTACTCAAACTAGTAGCGGAGACATATGGCAAGGAGATAACGATCATTGATGACGATCAAGTAATAGTGGATAGATCGCTGGATTCATGCAAATTCAGAACTCTAACAGGCTACAGCCCTCCTAACTGGCAGCAATTAGTTAAGGGGATGCACGATCATTATTTACGTTCGTCATTTTATAACAAAGGAGATTATTCATTTGTATTTTGACGATAAGTCCATACTCATCACAGGCGGGACGGGTTCACTGGGGAAGACATTAGTGGATAGAATATTAAGCGGTGAATTGGGGACACCGCGCAAAGTAATCGTTTTCTCACGGGATGAAGCCAAGCAGCACGATATGCGTGTCGCTTATCATAATAAAACAGTCACAACGGATGAGGTTATCTATAATAACTTTAAGAATGTGTTGGAGTTTAGAATCGGTGATGTTCGGGATTATGGCGATGTCTGTTCCGCATTAAGAGATGCCAATATTGTTGTTAATGCCGCAGCCCTTAAACAAGTGCCCACTTGTGAGTATTTCCCGATGCAAGCTGTCATGACAAACATAACAGGAGCATCGAATATTGTACGTGCCATAGAAGAACATGGGTATCGTGTAGAGACAGTGGTAGGAATCAGTACGGACAAAGCATGTAAGCCCGTTAACGTCATGGGTATGACAAAATCTGTGCAAGAAAGAATCTTTAACTCAGCAAATGTGTTAATCAAGAACACGCGATTTATATGTGTCCGATATGGGAATGTGCTGGCATCAAGGGGGAGTGTCATCCCGTTATTTCGTCACCAGATTAGACAAGGAGGACCGGTAACCATTACAGTGCCAGAGATGACCCGATTTCTATTGAGCTTGAATCAGGCTGTTGATACAGTATTTGAAGCTCTGCAATACGCGAATCCAGGTGAGACGTATGTGCCGAATGCTCCTGCTTCGACAATATCGAATATTGCCAAGGCCTTGATCGGAGATCGAGCTGTGGATATTCATACTTTGGGTATTCGACCTGGAGAGAAGATGCATGAGATCATGGTTTCCGAGGAGGAGGCCAATCATACGGTGGCGAGAGGAGACTATTACGCCATTAAATCAATGCTTCCAGAGCTAAACGTTGGCAGTGAAGAACCGTTTTCCTTGAATCAGGCGTTTAGTTCAGCCGATAATGTCCTCGATTATGAGGGTACCTGTAGACTTCTCCGAGAACATGATCTATTGCTAACAGATGAGGATAGGGGCGGCGAGGAAGCAGAGCTTTTAAGATAGGAGTTCATGATATGAGACTAAAGGTAATGACGATCGTCGGAACTCGTCCAGAGATTATTAAGTTATGTATGGTGCTGAAAGAGTTGGATCAGTACACAGATCACGTACTTGTACACACTGGGCAAAACTTCGATTATGAGTTGAATGAAATTTTCTTCGAGCAATTGGGCATTCGCAAGCCAGATTATTACATGAATGCTGCAGGTCGTAACGCTACTGCGACGATAGGGAATGTCATCGCCAAATCTGATGAGCTATTCGAAAAGGAACAACCGGACGCTTTATTAGTGTATGGGGATACCAACAGCTGCTTGTCCGTTATATCAGCCAAGAAGCGTCAAATACCGATCTTTCACATGGAGGCGGGAAATCGCTGCTTCGACCAGCGGGTACCAGAAGAGATCAATAGGAAAATTGTCGATCATCTGAGCGATGTGAATATGACGATCACGGAGCATGCCAGAAGATACTTGATGAATGAGGGGATCCGCCCAGAAACGATCATAAAAGTAGGGTCAAGCATGCAAGAAGTGTTCCATAAATTTATGCCCGCTATAGAGGAAAGCAATATCCTGAACGAATTGAAATTAGTGAAAGGCAGTTATTTCGTCGTTAGCATGCATCGAGAGGAAAATGTCGATTCTCCCGATCATTTTCATGACTTTATGGAGACACTGGAAGGTTTGGCCTCGACTTATAAGCAGCCCATTATCGTATCCACCCATCCAAGAACCCGCAAGAAGCTTGAAAGTTTAGGAATAGTAAGTATGGATTCACTGGTGAGGTTTATGAAGCCGCTCGGTTTTATGGAATACAATCATCTCCAGTTGCACGCTAAGTGTGTGATCTCCGATAGTGGTACTCTTACGGAAGAGTCCTCCTTGCTGAATTTTCCGGCGATCACAATAAGGAATGCTCATGAACGTCCCGAAGGTATGGATGAAGGTGTCTTGGTCATGAGCGGCTTAAGGAAGGAAAGAGTGCTATCAGCAGTTGAGATGGTAACTACTCAATCTCATATGAATTCGAGTTCGAGAGTGGTTCAAGATTATGACAGCGGCAAAGTTTCCGAGAAAGTGTCCAGAATCATTATGAGTTATACCGATTATATCAATCGTACGGTATGGTATAAGTGATCGACCCGCAGGGATCCATCCATACATTCATATAATAGCAAGAGGTGTAAAAAATGGGTAATATTGGACCGAAGGTTTCTATAGCTATTCCAGTGTATAACGGAGCAAATTACTTGCATGAGGCCATTAACAGTGCGTTAGCCCAGAATTATCGGAATATAGAAGTAGTGGTCGTCAATGACGGATCGGATGATGGGGGCGAGACAGAACGTATTGCTTTATCCTATGGAGATCGAATTCGTTATTTTCGGAAGGAAAACGGCGGAGTTGCAACGGCCCTCAACATGGCGATTGAACACATGTCGGGAGACTACTTTTCATGGTTAAGCCATGATGATATGTACACGCCGGATAAGATTTCAAAGCAAGTCGAAGCCCTTCGGAAATTCGGAAAAGAAGCGGTGGTTTATTGTGATTATTGCCACGTATCTCCAACTGGCAAGCTGCTCGATACATATCGAGTAGCCGCAGAGGCTGAGACTAATTTGCGTAGCTTGTTGGCTATTAGTCATAAAACAGGACTGCATGGATGCTCTTTGCTTGTACCGCGACAATATTTTGATACGTTTGGGACATTCGATGCTGCACTTCGCTATACGCAGGACGTAGACGCATGGTTCCGGATGGCAGGTAATGTCCCATTTGTTCCTGTCAAGGAAGTATTGGTACGATCACGCCGACATGAGGAACAAGACAGCCAGAAGCATAATAAGAAATTCCTCCTAGAATGTGATCGAACATTGAGTCGCATGATCCGATCCTTAACGTCACAAGAAGTGAGCGCATATTGTAACCATTCCCTTGATACCATAATTGAATATTCGACATTGTTTCGATCCTTCGACTACGAACAATGCGCATTCGCTCTACTCAAGCATGTCCTGCTGCTGGATGACCACAATGATAGACAAGAGAAAACGATCCATCATCTTAACAGTATTATTGGCACATGTGACACAACAATATTTGCGGAATTACGGGTAACGCTTCAAGCTTCCAAGCGAAAACCGCGTATTGTTATTTACAGTGGTGTTTGGGTGCGTGGCGGAGCTCAGCGAGTTTTTGCAACGATATTGGAACGCTTAAAGCATAAATATGAGTTTTATGTGGTCTATAGAGATGTATTGCTCAATGATGGATACGCTCTCGATGATAGTATTTGTCATATTGAATTAACGGGAGAGGCAGCAGAAGATACTGCTACAAGACTCTCAGCTCTCTGCTCATTTTTAGATGCGGACCTATTCATTGCTAGTCCGAACTATGAGCTAGAGCTGCTTGATGTGTACGAGAAGCTTGATATTCCAAGTATCGCGTGCAACTTCGGACACTATTTCATACCGTACATGCATGAGGACCTATATCCGTTGATAGAGAAACGAATAGACGCATATAGTCATGCTTCAGCCGTCACATGGCTAACTGCCTATAGCGCTAACATCTATGCGCTGCAACAACCGAATGGTGTGCTGCTGCCTACTCCTAATACATTCGATCGAACATCCGTCAAAGCGGAGAAGACGGGGAAAACTGTATTAGCAATTGCTAGATTCAACGATCCGATCAAGCGTGTGGATAGAATTCTCCAGGTTTTTGCTAAAGTTCTGCGAGATCATCCTGATGCGAAATTGAAATTAGTAGGACCGTATAATCTGGATATGCCCGTTCATAACGATGCTGACCAAACGATAAGAGAGCTTATTCGAACGCTGGGCATGCCAAAGAAAAGCTTTGATTTTGTAGGAGAGCAGGAGCAAGTCCAATCGTATTATAGACAGGCTTCGTTACTTGTATTAACGTCCGAGAGTGAAGGCATACCGATGGTGCTGAATGAAGCAGGCACGTTTGGGTTGCCGTGTGTCATTCATGAGATAACGGGATTAGAAGATATGATTACAGATGGTGACAACGGCTTTATTGTACCGCAAGGAGATATAGATGCGATGGCTGCGAAGGTTTCGATTCTGCTAGCGGATCAAGATTTGCGCATCCGTATGGGGAACCGGGCTAGCGAGCTTGTTGAGCGGTTTAGCCAAGCACACATCAGCGGACAGTGGGAACAACTTATCGACACTTTGCTTGAGGATGGCAATAACGCAGAACTTCATGCTATGTTGGCTGCAAGATTTATGCAACAGGTTCCTGACCAAGCGGCTTTCAATAGAAAAGTCATTCAGGAGTATGAACGAAATACCGCGAAAGTACTACAAAGTAAGAAACAAAGTAGTTCTGTTCCAATCGTGTCTCCCACTCCTGTTTCGGATAACGAATCGGATACTGATATCCAAGCTGAATTGGCCGCAGCAAGAGCCGAAGTAGCTGCGTATGCGCAGACGGTGGATGGTTTGCTTCATACTGTTTCGTGGAAAGTGACTCGACCTCTCCGTTGGAGCAAGCGCCTGTACGTTAACGTACGGCATCAGGGTATCCTTGCCACAAGCCGTAAGATAGTAGGAAAACTGCGGATGAGACGAAGAGGATCATATGAAGATTAGCGAACTTCAACAACTCGTAGAGGTCTGCAAAGCTGCATCTTCTAACGAAGAACTGTATGAGGCCGCAGCCTCTCTAGACGAAGCGATCTTCCAGTCGGGCAGTATGGATAACGTGGAAGCACTATTAGTAGAAACGATTCAGCCTCTTCTAAGCGGAATTCGAGATAAACCTGTTTTGGTATTTCATGCATATGGCTGGCAATATGGAGGTGCTGAACGACTTATTGCTTGCCTAACGAATTATCTCGTTCATCAAGACTACAGAATACTGCTAGTCGTATTTGAACCGATTAACAACAACGGTTATGCGTTGGATCCATCTATTTGTTTCGTGCCAATCTATGGGGACTATGATCGCATACATCGGTTAATGACATTTCTTGCATTGATACGTCCGGATGTATTTATTGGGCATAATAATAGTATACCGGAGCTATTTTCGATTTATCCGTTATTAAGGCAACAAGGCATACGCTCCATTGCCTATACGTTGGAGTATTTTTTCTTCCCACACCAAACTCCTGCACTCTTATCTACCGTATCTGCAAGGAACCACGCCCTGTCCCAGGCGAGCGTGTCTTGCTTTCTGACTAGATTCAGTGCAAATGTGTATGGGATGTCTTACCCTAATGCAGCTCTGATGCCGGGGGTCAACTCGTTTGACATGAATATGCCGAGTTTAGATAAAGCAATGGGGAAAACTGTTGTAGCCGTTGGCAGATTTAACGATCCAATCAAGCGATTGGACCGTGTTCTATTCGCGTTCAAACAGGTATTGGTCAGACATCCTGATGCGCAGCTTTTAGTAGTTGGACCTTATCGCTTAAAGGCGATAATACCGGCTGATTCTAGTTATTCCATCGAGCAGTTAATGAACAAGTTGGACTTGCCAAGATCGCAGATACGATTTGTTGGTGAGCAACAACGAACACAGGACTATTACAAGCAAGGCGATGTGTTTGTATTGACTTCGAATAATGAGGGGTTTCCCTTAGTGCTGTCTGAAGCAGGCAGTTATGGATTGCCGGCAGTTATTGTCGATATTCCAGGCTTGGAGGATATCATTATACCAGGGGAGAATGGATATATTGTGTCTCCAGATGATATGGAGGCAATGGGTGATACGATTTCAGACTTATTCGATACCCCGGACCGCTGGCATTATATGTCTCGTCGATCACAAGAGTTAGTCCATCGCTTCTCTATTGAGAGTGTCGGTTCACGTTGGGACGAATTGATTCAGATGGTTCTGAAGTCTTCCTCGCAACAGGAGATGAATCGTCGCCTATCTGAACAGTTTATGGAAGAGGTAAGGGATGGTGCTCATTTTATACGGCGTGTTATTCGAGAGTATGAATTAGCCGCTAGTCAAATGGCGAGAGTACCGAACGTTCATCATAAAAGCTTCAGTGTATCGAATGCTGTAGGAAATGTCAGATTGAGGATAAGAAATTACTATCGGACATATGGATTTAGAGAAACAGTAAGGAAAGTACAACGTAAAGTTAGAGCGTTAATCAAGCAGAGGTATACGCAGTTGAAGTAGTGGGAATGGAGAGTGTGAGGGTCCTATGTCTAACCGTTGGTTCAATACCTCATTGCCTGTCTTAAGGGGGTATAATATCCTCAGGGAGCTAGTTGTTCGAGATATTAAAGTAAGGTATCGTCGTTCTTTTTTGGGGTTATTTTGGACACTCTTGTCTCCATTGTTGACGATGATGGTAATGACACTAGTCTTTTCAGCCTTGTTTAAGATGACGATACCGCATTTCCCGGTTTATTTCCTGGCTGGAAGTATTTTGTTTTCTTTCAACACAGAAGCTACAACAAGTGCGATGATGTCTATTTTTACAAATGGAAGTCTTATTAAGAAGGTCTCTATTCCTAAGTACTTGTTTCCTATGGCTCGGGTTTTGTCTGCACTCATAAATTTAGGGTTCGCTTGCCTAGCATTGCTTATCGTTATGATTATAATCGGAGTTCCATTCAGAGCTACTTTATTCATAGTGCCAGTTCCAATCGTTTATCTAGTTCTGTTTACAACAGGCATATCGTTAGCACTAGCTGCGCTTACTGTGTTCTTCCGTGATATCAATCATTTGTATAGCGTCCTTGTCATGTTATGGATGTATATGACTCCATTATTTTATCCCGTATCGATTATACCAGATGGTTTCTCTTGGATATACAAATTGAATCCTATGTATTACTATATTGAATATTTTCGGAGCCTTGTACTTGAAGGAGTGATTCCGGGAGTGACACACAATGTTATTTGTCTATTATCGGGTGTCCTTTCACTTCTAGTAGGTATGCTCATCTTCAGACGCTTACAAGATCGTTTTATTCTCCACATGTGAGACAGGTAGTATTGGAGGAATGACAATGACCGATAGGATAGTGGAAATCGATGATGTATCTATGTTGTTCAACCTTAGTCGTGAAAAGGTGGACAACCTTAAAGAATATGTCATACGGATAATGAATGGGAAACACACCACCGAGCAGTTCTGGGCTCTGCGTCATGTATCCTTGCAGATTCATAAAGGAGAATCGTTGGGGCTTGTCGGATTAAATGGCAGCGGGAAGAGTACACTTCTTAAAATGATAGCGGGTGTGCTGAAGCCAACCAAAGGTCGTATTGAGGTACGAGGAAGTGTTGCTCCACTGATCGAACTTGGGGCAGGATTTGACTTGGAGTTGACCGCCAGAGAAAATGTATTTTTAAATGGGGCTATATTAGGGTACAGTAGGACGGAAATGAGAGAAAGCTTTGACGAGATTATCGCTTTCTCTGAGCTATATGATTTTGTTGATGTACCAGTTAAAAACTTTTCATCCGGCATGGTCGCAAGGCTTGGATTTTCGATCGCAACGATCAGCCGTCCTGATATATTGATCGCGGATGAAATTCTCGGTGTAGGTGATATGCGGTTTCAGAAAAAATGCGAGTCAAGAATAAAAGAAATCGTAGATGCAGGTGCCACGGTCATACTGGTCTCCCACTCTATTGACTCGATAAAGAAACTTTGTTCCACCGCCGCATGGCTGCATAAGGGCGAGATGATGCAACATGGACGAGCAGATACTGTGTGCCAAGCATATGTGCAGCGCATGGGATCTTAGATGTAATCGACTTAGTTGGAGGGGACCAGATGCTACGGGAAGAGCAAGTATCCAGAGAAGTTGACTATATCATGCAATCAGACAAAATCAAGGTGGTCTCTGTTGGTACAACTGCCAGATTGTTAGCTGACTTTCTAGTTCTGCCAAGAAGGGAATACATGCAGTTTGCTTGCATTAATTTCCTCGTTTCTAATCAAGTTGACGCGGCATATTGTCTGGATCAAGCTGATGGTATAGCAGACTATATTCTAGTGGATGTGGAAGCCAAGCAAGATGTTAAGCTTATGGATATAGCTGTGAAACATGTTAGCAAGTCAACGTTAGTTTCCTTCAAACCGAATGATGCAAGTGTGGAAGCTGCCGACCTGCTTATTAGACAGCACTTTCATGAAGATTTGACAGGCAGAAGGATACTCATTTTAGGCGCAGGAAATATATCTTCTAAGTTAGCATTGCGATTTTGTGAACGTAACGCTCATGTGGAGTTGCATGCACGAAACTATTCGAAGGTAAAGATGATTACCGACGGCTTGAATGCCATCCTACCCAAGTATTCGGGTCACCGTATTGAACCTATAGAGCGTGTAGGAAGAGAGCGTGGATATTACGATGGCATCGTGTCTTTCATCGCAGCCGATCAAATTGCGGATAAGCAAATTGCTGAGATGCTTCACGCTGGAGGAATCGCAGTTGACGGAGGGATTAACAATTTCACGCCGGAATTCATAGAAGAATGCCAGTCGCAGGGGATTACTTGCAATAGACTTGATGTGCGGTTGGGATTCATCTACTCCTTACTGTCGCTAGGTCATGATGTTCATAACTTTTATACGAATGTAAGAGGAGAACGTTATGTCGATCATAACCGGCTCATTGCAGGAGGAATTATCGGTCGTCGAGGTGATGTTATTGTGGATCGCATGGTTCACCCCAGTCAGATTATCGGCATTGCGAATGGTGTGGGAGGCGTGTTGAGCCCATGCGAGTATACCAACGAGGAGCATGGCATGTTAGATGAATTAGAAGAGAAATTATTCGGTGAGCAGAAGCACATTCACTATAAGTGAAGTTTTAGAGTTGGTCCTTAATATTGACAGCATAAGTGCGGGAGGCGTATATGATGGTTAACTTGTCAAACCAGGAAAAAGAGGAAATCGTGAAAAGGCTAGTAGTAGAACCGATTCCTCTGTATAACGAGAAGTTTCCCATGATCTTTTTTTGGAGTCCGAAAGGTGGTTGTACATCACTTATTAAGTGGTTCTATTACCAAATCGGATTATTAGAAGAGGCAATGGACTACAACTCTTGGATACACTACTATAGAATGGAAGTGCACCAGAATCAGGAGAACTACGTGGCTGAATTAACAAGTCAACTTATTCATAACAGGAAGGCAACATATAAATTAGTTCGAGAGCCTTTCAAGAGGGCTGTTAGTTCCTTCCTTGCGACTGTAGCCAATGTAGCCATTATGAATCAAATTGCTCCCAATCACGATCAAGGTTTGTCATTTAGACAATTCTTATATCTGATTAAGGATATTGGCGTTAACCGGGATAATATCAATCTACACCTTGCTCAGCAATATACAGATGGAGAAGAGTATGTCATCCAACATTATATAAAATTAGAGAGATTTGAAACGGAGATCAAGAAACTTGAAAGGCAATATCAATTATTAGAATCACCAGTATCCAGTATTATAAAATCCCCCCATCATATGTCGGATCGAATGGTTGAGAGGGGTTCTTATGTAGACACAAAAATAACTTTACAATCATTCGAATCACTACCTACTTTTGAAAGTTTTTATGATAGGGAAACGGTTGATTTAGTTATAAAGTTGTTCGATACAGATTTCCAAAAATTTGGATACGATATGAATTTCATCAATGTCTAAGGACCTGCTTTTACAGGTTCGTTTCAATGATGACAGCTTTCCGCAACATAATGGAAGCGGATACAACCCATTGAATATGGTATAATGGTTCGACATATGACATTCTGTCTGTCTACTCAGAGGGTGGGTTCATTGAAACGGACAAAAATTATTTTCATCGTGGGATTTCTTGTTACGATGAGCGCGCTTATTTTGTACTATGTTCATGCTTTGGAGACAACGCCATCGATTCATAACGGAGCAATCGACCTGTCGAATACGGAATTTAGCGAGGATGGTGTGATTGCGCTTGACGGGGAGTGGGAATTTTATTGGAATCAATTCCTGAGTCCGAGTGACTTGGACGGTGAGCAGTATGCGTTCCAATACATGAATGTGCCAGGCAACTGGCTGCGTGACGAAGCAGGCAATACGTATGCGCCGAAGGGGTATGCCACTTATCGCGTTACGATCAGCCATATTCCAGATGCGACATACTTTGGGTTGAAGAAGGCGAATATTCGAAACGCGAGCAACATCTATGTGAACGGCAACTTGGTGCTGGAAGACGGCCAAATCGCGAAGCATCTTGAAGAAAGTGTAGCAGGTAATCATTCCAAAGTTGTGTATTTCGAACTAGAGGAATCGACAGCGGAGATCATCGTTCAAGCCTCTAACCATGCGTATATCGTCGGTGGTATTGCGAAGTCGATCACTTTCGGAACACAAGAAGCGCTAACACAGCAGCACTATCTGAAGGTGTTGTTCGAATTTGCTATGATTCTCGTTGTTGTGGTGATCGGACTGTTCTACTTGTTCATCTATTTCGCCAATAGCAATTATCGCAAGCGAGAGCCAGTTACGCTCCCGCTTGCGCTGAGCTGTCTATTCTTCGGTGTGATGAATAGTATTTATAGTGAACGGATTATTGCGATTATCCTCCCTGATCTAACCTTAAACTCGACATTTCGCTTCGGGCATTTCATGAGTGCGCTTTCTATCATCTTGGTGTGGATTGTAGTGAATAAGGTGAATCGCGTTTTTTTGCCGTATGTATTGCGAAATATATTGATTGGCTTTTACGGGATTTTTATCGTATGTGTGCTGACATTTCCGCTAGAAATCTATTTGAATATGCTAACCTTTTATATGAGCGCAACCGTAGTCTTGTTCCTTGCAGTATGGATCCGAATTGCGGTGCTGTTCATCAAGGCGCATCCTCATGCAAGCAATGTGGAGCATAGCACGCTGGTCGTTACTATATTTAGTGTGTTTCTCTTTTGGTTGGATATGATTATGTACAGTTTAGGTGCGAAGACAGATATGCTCATCTCGTTTCTTACGATTTCCGTTTATAGCATTGCGTTTGCGATTTTACTTATTGTGCGATATACGAATTCTTATAAGAACAATGAGAAGCTCACGATTCAATTAATTGAAACATTCTCAACGTTAGATCAGACAACGAGAGAAGCGCAACGCAATGAGTTAGCCTTCTTACAGGCACAGATTAAACCCCACTTCTTATTCAATGCATTGAGCAGTATTATTAGTCTATGTTATACGAATGGCGAGAGGGCAGGGAAGCTGCTCACAGATTTGTCTGGTTATTTGAAGCGCTCCTTTCAGATCGACATGAATACCGATTTTGTTACGATTGAGAATGAACTCAGATTGATTCAAGCCTTTGTCGATATTGAGAAAGCAAGATTCGGAGATCGTATTCATGTGAGCTACGATATCGATGACGATGTGTTGCCATTGAGAATCATCCCCCTCGTCATTGAGCCGCTTGTGGAGAATGCGATTAGACATGGGGTACTGACTAAGAAAAGTGGCGGTGAAGTTAAGCTCACCATAAAGAAGCAGGATCAAAGTATATTTATTTGTGTGGAGGATAACGGAAATGGTGTGGAGGCCGGACTGCTTCGTTCGATCTTAAACCAAGAAGGGGAGAAGATTCAAGCGAAGGGAAATGGCGTCAGCTTATCGAATATCCATGCAAGATTGCAAAATTATTATGATGTGGAGCTGCAGTTTGATACCAGTCAACAGGGTACGAAAGTGTATGTTAAGGTACCAACGAATCATGACCAGGAGGAAGACACCGATGATTAAGGCCGTGCTGGTCGATGACGAGATACTCGTATTGAATCTATTGAAGAGGATCATAACTGAAATTAAGGATATACAAATTATAGGCGCCTATACAGACCCAGAGCAAGCTTTACTAGAAATCCCTACCCTAGCACCGGATGTAGTGTTCTTGGATGTGGATATGCCGGCATTGAACGGGATTGAACTAGGTACCAAATTAATAGAGTCAGATACTACAGGGGATATGTCAATTGTCTTTGTGACGGCGTATGAGCAGTACGCCATTCATGCATTTAAGCTGAATGCGGTTCATTACATATTGAAGCCGGCCGATCCCGATTCTGTCATAGAAGTTGTGAATAGGCTGAATCAGAAGCGAGAGCAAGTGCCAGCGAAGGTAAGCGAGAGCGGGAAGATTAACTGCTTCGGCCCTATGCATATGCGCGTGAATGGGCACAAGATAGACTTCTTAACGGCGAAGGTTGAGGAATTATTAGCATTATTGATCATGCATAGAGACAAAGGGATTAGCAAGTGGCGTATTATTGACGTGCTATGGGAAGAAGCTTCTATAGAGAAATCACAACAAAATCTGTACACGATGATGTTCAGGTTGAAAAAAACGTTGCGACATGCAGGCATTCTGGTCGATGTGAAGAGTAAGAATGGTATATATCGAATCGTTCTTGATGATGTGCACTGTGATTTAGTAGAGTTCGACAACTTTGTGGAGAAGAAGCCGCAGGTTCAAGATCATAATTTAGCCGAATTCGAGAGAGTAATAGCGCTCTATCAAGGGGAGCTGTTCGAAGGGAAGGATTACGTATGGTGTATAAACGAGCGAGAGCGGTATTTCCAACAGTTCGCAACAATTGTAAACCGTGTTATCCATTATTACAGAGACAATAAATGCTTCGAACAGGCAGATACATTGTTGCATGCCGTTAGACAATACGTAAGTGAGGAAGAGTATGGGCAGCTCAGATATATAGGTTGAACATGTGATAAAGCAAGCTTCTTGCATTTCATAATGCAGAGCTTGTTTTTTGTTGTGAGGATATTTTCGAAGTAAGAAAAATGTAAGGAGGCTTTGATAGACTTTGAGAATACATCATAGAGAAGGAGAATAATAGATGAAAAAATGGATGGTTATGATGCTGACAGTGTTTCTCGTATTGACCTATATGCCGCTAGCGCAAGCTGGGGTTGCGTGTGAAACAGGCATCCCGGATGGTGATTTTTGTTATATAGTAAATGATGATAATTTAACAGTGACGATTACAGGCTATACAGGCACTGGAGGAGTGTTGGAAATTCCGGGTACTATTGACGGTAACACCGTGACAGTGATTGGGTATTCAGCCTTTATGTCAAATCAACTAACGAGTGTGACAATCCCAGACAGTGTGCAAACAATCGGAGTAAACGCATTCGCAAACAATCAACTGACAAGTGTAACTCTTCCGGATGGCGTGACGGAGTTGGGGAGTTTTGCCTTGGCTACGAATCAGTTGACGAGTGTGACGTTCCCGGACAGTGTGACCTCAATCGGAGCTCGCGCTTTATATCAAAATCCACTCAAGACTGTGGTGATCGATGGAAATGATGAGCAAGGTACCACCATAGGGGATTATGCCATTGGAAGTTTCTCCTTAACGAGTGTGACGCTCGGAGAAGGTGTGGTCTCCATAGGAACTCAGGCTTTCTATCCGCATCAGCTTACAAGTGTGACGATTCCAGGAAGCGTTAAATCGATAGGGGAAGGTGCTTTTACAGGGAATCCCGGCGGGGACTCACTCACAAGTGTAACGCTGGGGGAAGGGATCGAAACCATAGGGGATTCGGCCTTTATATTTAATCAGTTGGCAAGTGTGACGATTCCGGCTAGTGTGACTTCGATAGAAAGCTCGGCTTTTTTAGGGAATCGGATAACAAGCATGACCATTCCCGCCAGCGTCCAAACCATAGGTGATCAAGCTTTTTCCAGTAACAAAATGGAACACATTCTGTTTGAAGGTTCTCCAATACTGGGCACTTCAGTTTTCGCACAAACCTGGGGACTCTATCCAGAATTTGTAGGCTGGTACACCGATCCGGAATTCGCTTCAACATGGGATGGAACAGCTGTGCCAACGGGTAAGGAGGCCTTTGCCCAGAGAAATCCCGATTCCCCGACAGAGGTGACAGCCGCTGCTGGAGATGGACAAGCGACCGTTTCCTTTACAGCGCCTTCCCATACTGGCAAAAACGCGGTAACAGCGTATACTGTCAACGTATATGTGGATGGAGTTGAACAGCAACAAACGACAGGCGTTGCATCACCGATTACGATAACAGGTTTGATGAACGGTACCGCCTATACGTTTGCAGTCATCGCAACGAATGCGACTGGCGATAGTGTGGAATCCGATGCGACGGATGCGGTGACGCCACTGGCGATATTTGAAACGACGGAAAATGAGGATGGGACTTTAACCATCACCAAATACAATGGAACGGAAACCGAGCTCGAAATTCCGGATATGATCGACGGTAAAACCGTGACTGCGATTGGGTTTTCAGCCTTTTCTTCAAAACAACTGACGAGCGTGACCATCCCGGAGAGCGTCGTAACCATCGGAAGTAGCGCTTTCTCTTTCAATCAATTGACGAGCGTAACATTTGAAGATGGCGTCGAAACCATAGGGCCGCATGCCTTTTCCCAAAATAGCTTGATAAGCGTGACCATTCCTGAAAGCGTGACCTCGGTAGGCACAGGTGCTTTTGCGGGTAATATGTCGCTTGAGAGTGTGAACATCTATGGCAATGATGATGATGAGCTGGGCACCAGCATAGGGACCAATGCTTTTGGAAATACCTCCTTAACGAGTGTGACGCTCGGTGAAGGTGTGACCTCTATCGGGGATGTTGCTTTCCAATACAATCAGCTCACAAGTTTGACCATTCCGGGAACGGTCACCTCCATCGGAAGTAACGCCTTTAAAGAGAACTCGCTCAAGAGTTTGACAATCAAGGAGGGGGTAGAAAATATAGGCTCTTCGGCCTTTTCTTCCAATCAACTAACTAGCGTGACGATTCCTAATAGTGTGAAGAGTGTGGGGGTATCTGCCTTTTCGAACAATCGATTGGAACGTATCACCTTTGAAGGGACGCCGACGTTGGCTGTGAATGCCTTTTTACATTATTATACCGGCTTTGAAGGCTGGTATACAGATGCTAGCGTAACGGAAGAATGGACTGATCAATTGTCCCTGCCCGTGAGTGGCGAATTATATGCAAGGACAACATGGCCGGCTTCGCCATCAAATGCAAGTGCGGAAGCCGGTGATGCCCAAGTGATTGTATCCTTCACCGCACCAACGTATTCAGGTGAATCGGAGATCACAGGGTATACCGTGAAGGTGTATGTGGATGGAGTTGAACAATCCGGACTGAAAACAACAGGTGATCAGTCTCCGATTACTGTAACGGGTTTAACGAACGGCACAGCCTATACTTTTAAGGTCATCGCATCGAATGCTGCAGGTGATAGTTTAGAATCCGCTGCATCGAATGCTGTAACACCGGTCGAAGAATATAATGTGACGTATGATGGGAATGGCAATCACACAGGAAGTGTGCCCACGGATTCCAACTCGTACGAGCAAGGGTCTGAGGTTACTGTGCTGGACAATGCCGGAAATTTAGAAAAAACAGGTCAATCGTTTGCTGGCTGGAATACAGCATCAGACGGTAGTGGTACACTTTATGAAGCGGGAGATACATTCAACATCGGAAACGTGGGTGTTACGTTATATGCGGTTTGGAAGTCATCCCATGCCGAATTGAACGGCCTGAGCATCAGTGATGGCACATTAACACCTGGGTTCTCTTCCCAGAAAACAAGCTATACCGTCGACGTGGCCTATGAAGTAAGCAGTGTTACCGTCACAGCAGCCGTGTATGACAGCCATTCCACCTTAAAGGTGAATGGAACGAGTGTGACAAGCGGCAGTGCTTCATCGGCGTTGAGCCTGGACGAAGGAAATAATACGATTACAGTAGAAGTGACCGCTCAGAATGGAACGGCCAAAGAATATACGATTGTTGTTAATCGAGCAGCAGCGCCATCGACCAACTCCGATCTAAACGCCCTGAGCATCAGTGAAGGAACGTTAACGCCTAGCTTCTCACCCGGGACAACAAGCTATACTGTAGACGTGGTCTATGATGTAAGCAGTGTGACCGTCACAGCAGCCGTGTATGACAGCAGCGCAGCGCTGCGAGTGAATGGATCAAGCGTCACAAGCGGCAGTGCCTCATCGGCTCTGGCCTTGGTTGAAGGAGAGAATACCATTACGGTAGTAGTGACCGCTGAGGATGGAACGACTCGAAATTATACCATCGTGGTGAATCGAGCAGCAGATGATCGTGATGATAGACACTCTGGGAATGGAAACACTGGAAATAATCAAACGACAACAGAAGAAATCACAGTTGAAGTGGAAAGTGGAAATGATGGAACAACGGTTTCAACAACAACCATTAAGAGAACGAAAGATAATGAAGGACGAATCAAGGACGAAGTCGTCTTATCGGAAAATAGTGCGAAAGAAACGATTCAAAAGCTTAGGGCACAAGAGGATGACACAGCGAGCATCGTGATTCCGGATACCAAGGATGAAGTAAGCGAGGTTCATGTAATCATCCCGAAAACAGCCTTAAATAAACTGAAAGAAGGAAACATAAATCTAGAAATAAAAACAGCCAATGCAAAGCTTGCGATTCCAGCTAGCACACTTACTCAGTTTGATGAAGACATCTATTTTAGAGTTGTACCTATTAAGGATCAAACAGAAAAAGAGCAGGTTGAAGAACGTGTTAAGCTAGAAAAAATGATTCAAGAAGTGGCAGCGAATAAGGAGATTCAAATTCTCGGCAGACCTGCCGTGATAGAAACGAATATGCAAAACCAAATCGTATTAGTGACCATGCCATTGCAAAGTGAAGATTTATCATTGCATGAACAAGAAAGACAGAAGGTGTTTAATAATTTGGCAGTTTTTGTTGAACATAGCGATGGAACGAAAGAGCTGGTTAGCAGTGAGGTCACAGCCAATGCTGACGGGACGTGGGATATTGCATTTGAAATCGATAAATTCAGTACCTTTTCGATGGTCCATTTGGAAGGTGCTGAACAATATTTCGCACAGTCCGAAGAGCCAATGATGCATCAAGCTTATATTGCAGGCTATGCAGACGGCACCTTCAGGCCGGATCAGCACGTAACACGTGCAGAAATGGCATCGCTTCTGGCACGAAACCTGACGACGAAGGCAAGTGAACATACCGAGTTTACAGATTTGGTCGATACACACTGGGCGTATGACAGCATTCAACAGGTCGTGGCAGCTGGCTTGATGAAGGGCTATCCAGGTGAAGTGTTCAAGCCGGATGCCATCATGACAAGAGCGGAAATGGCTGCAATTGTTCTCCAATGGAACGATCTGCAAGCGTCCAATGAATCCCAGGTGTTCATGGATACAGAGAATCATTGGGCGGCAGGCATCATTGCAGCCGTGTCCCACGATAACGTGATGAATGGCTATCCAGATGGATCATTTAAACCGGATCAAACCTTGAGTCGAGCAGAAGCTGTTACCGTCATCAACAGTCTATTGGAGAGAGGTCCGCTACACGGCGTTGAGAAGAACATCTGGCCAGATGTTCCCACAACGCATTGGGCTTATCCGGCGATCCAGGAAGCATCGATGAGTCATAGCTTTGAAATCGCAGAGGGCGTAGAATCCTTTGTGGAAGAAGTAGAATAATAATTGAAACTCTTATGAATCCTGATTTTTTTGGAGTTTCAAATTGTAGTCCATTGAATAAGCGGGTATTACACATGAATGGTGTGGGGTACCCGCTTTTTGTCGAACGATGTAAGAAAAATGTAAGGACGGTCTGATACCATTGAATGAAGTGTGAACGATGACTAGAAAAAATCTTGTATAATCAAGCAGCAAAGGAGATCCAAACATGAAACCAACAAGAAGAACAAGAGAGATGATCGTGGCCGTCATAGTAACAGTTGCTATGGTAATGGGGCTTATTCCCCAGGTGGCAAATCCTCTGTTGGCGGCAGGTCCACCTGTCGCATCCGTAACCATAGACGGTGTTACGACGGAACACAGCTCGTTTATAAATGGTGATACTGGTGCATGGGACCAGACACGTAGAGCTAGTAATATAGGGAAACCTATTACTGTAAAGTTACTCCATGACGTTACAGTGGATGAAGAGTTGAGGGTTGTATCAGGCAGTGAGATTACCATTGATCTAAATGGTTTCGCCATCGATCGCGGTTTAAATTATCCCGTTGCGGGCGGGCGCGTTATATATATGGAAAGTAGTAGTCATCTTACGATTACGGATAGCAGCAGTACAGACATTGCAGATCAGGGTAAAATTACCGGTGGGTATAGTACTGGTGGAGGAGCGGGGATATTCATGAATGGTAGTGACGCTGAACATCCATCTACTCTCACTATAACCGGCGGGAATATCACCAACAATGTCGCCACAAGTAGTACGCAGTTAGCTGATGGAGGAGCCATCTACGTCAATCAAAATGCCAACTTGATTATGACAGGTGGCAGTATTACCGACAATGTAAGCAACGGTAACGGCGGCGGTGTATATCTCGCTGGTACATTTACCATGAGTGGCGGCAGCATTACAGACAACAAGGCTAATGTGGGGAAAGATATCATTTGGCATGGGGGCGGTGGTGTATACGTAGCGTTGAACGCATCGTTTACAGTCAGTGGTGCTGTGAACATAACAGATAATCACAACGACGTTGACAATAAGGACGATAATGTCAAGTTGTTTAATGAATCAACACATATAGATGTTACGGGCTCTTTGGCTGATGCAAGTATTGGCGTACACATAGGCAGAAATACAGCGGGTGATGGCGTGTTCACCACAGATTATGATGCTCACAACAACGGCGTGGATCCTACGACCATCTTCACCGCTGACCACGTAGACAGATATGTACAATGGACTTCCGATAAGCATGAAGCTGAGTTGGTAGTGGATCCTAGACCCACTCTTACTTACGATGCAAATGGCGGAACAGGAACGGTTGCAACCCAAAAAGCAGAGGTCGGCACGCCAATCATCATCTCCGCCAATGGATTCACTAAAGCTGGACACATCTTTCTAGGTTGGACAGATCATCCTATGAATCCGGATCCGAATATAACCTTGAAATACGCAGTGGGGAAATCATTACTCCTCGAGGCAGAAGAAAGGTTTACCCTTTATGCAAAGTGGAAGAAGCTTAATCATGACGAATATGCCGTTACCTATCATGCGAATGGCGGTACAGGCGATGTTGCAAGTCAAATTACCAAAGTAGGGACAGATACAACCGTCTCTGCCAATGGATTTACGAATGGCGGTAAAGTCTTCACCGGCTGGAACACGGCTGCGGACGGAACGGGTACGGCCTATGAAGCGAGTGGGATGGTGCCTTCTCAAAGCGAGGGTACGGTAGTAAACCTCTATGCACAGTGGAGTGATCGTCCAAGTGCGACCTACACCGTAACCTACGATGCGAACGGCGGCACAGGTACGGTTGCAAGCCAAACGACGAATGTAGAGACAGCAACGACTGTTTCCGCCAACGGATTTACCAGAGCTGGCTACACCTTTACCGGCTGGAACACAGCTGCGGACGGAACGGGTACGGCCTATGCAGCTGGCGCAACCGTGCCGTCCCAATTAGAAGGAACAACGGTCACCCTTTACGCACAATGGGAACAGTCGACAGCAAGCACGCATGCTATTACAGGGACGGTAACCGAGGCCACTTATGGCCCGGCAGCTGGTGCAAGCGTGAAGCTGATGAAGGGGAAACTGCAAATCGGAACGCAGGGTGTGACCACAGGTCCAGGTGGCGAATTCACGATTGAAGATGTACCGAACGGCATTTATAATCTTGTGATTGCACATACAGACGGTACAACCGTGACGGTGAAGGTAGAAATAGTAGGTCATGATTATACGTTCGAAGAGGCCATTTCCCTTCCGCCTGGCAAGACGAGCAGCCTCGTTGAGGTAAAAGCAGGAACACCCGATATTGTTGTCGGCAATCTTGACAGCCAGTTTGATGCTGCTGACAAAGACTTTGCACTGATTCCTAACCATGCAGTAGAAATCAAGCTTATTGCAGAGAAGAAGGATACAGACCAAGTAGCAACAGATGCAACGAAAATTACCGCTGTTGCAAGTCAGCAAACAATAGGAGTGTATCTCGATTTATCGGTGACAAAAATCAAGACCGTAACGGGTGCGACTTATAGCGAAGAGACCATGCGCACACTGCCAGATATCGTTGAAATCATTGTTCCACTTCCATCGGAGCTTACAGGCAAGGATGGATTGACGGTGTACCGTGTGCATAATGGCACTGCTGCTGCATTGCCGAATGGTTCTGCAAATGCAGTAGATGGTGAATATTATGAAGTTGTGGGAGATGACATCATGATTCACACCAAGAGGTTCTCTACCTATGCCATTGGCTATAACACGCCAACACCACCAACAACGCCAGGTAGTGGAAGTTCACGTGGCGGCGCAGGGCAGCCAACGATTCCGACCATCACTGTAGAGCCGCTGGAGGATGGAGACATAATCGTCAGCAAGGATGCGAAGAAAGCGGATATGGTTCCCAAGGATGGCTATGTCATTGCAGATGTCATCGTAGATGGTAAGAGCATAGGGGCAACGGATACGTATACCTTTACAGACAACCATGACCACAATATCAGCGCCGTTTTTGTCAAGGCCATGGCGTTACCTTATTACGATCAAGATGGCGAGAACATATACATTGGATTCTCTGCCATTCATACAAATCTCTACAAATACATCGCACCTGACGGTGTTATCGTAGAGTTTGAGGAGAATCCCAAGCACTTTACAGACAATACGATCGCATGGGCCAAGCCAAGCATCGACTTTGTGACAGAACGTGAAATATTCGCAGGAACCGCACAACATACCTTTAGTCCGAATGAAGCGATGACAAGGGCTATGTTTGTAGCCGTCATCGGCAGACTGTATGAACGTTCTTATGGACATGTTGCAGGAACAAGTGCATTCTTGGATGTTGATGAGGAGAGTTACTATGCCAAGTATGTAGCATGGGCACATGAAACGGGCATCATCAAGGGCGTCGGTGAGAATAAATTTGCTCCAGAAGAGAAGGTGACGCGTGAGCAAATGGCGGTGATCCTGCGAAATTTCGCCACCTTCTTAGAGAAGGGCAATGTGGAAGGTGAAACCCTTGCCTATTCGGATAGCGCAAGCATCTCAACGTGGGCGGTCGACGGTGCTGCATATACGCAGGAGACAAATGTGATAACAGGCAGAGATGGCAACACCTTTGCTCCTCAAGAACAGGCAACAAGAGCCGAAGTGGCAGCTGTTATGGAGAGGTTTATTAACACAATAGTGAAGTAGGCACAAAATAGGCACAAGAACACGGCAATGAAGATCAATTTCATAAGCGAGTCGTACACATGTATTTGTATAGGACTCGCTTATTTTGTCGAACGATGTAAGAAACATGTAAGGGCCGTATAGTACTATCACACAAAAAAGTACAAGAAATGAGGCTTTTTAAATGAAGAAACGAAAATCATGTTTTGGAATGATAATGACGTTCATTATGATGTTGTCTATATTTCCAATAGTCCCGATGACGGCACACGCCGCTGATGGGTGTGATGCAAGTGCGCGCGCAGAATTTGGCGGCCTTGATAATAAAAACCTATTCTTGGGCGGCAAATATATCGAGCTCGGGATTAGCCAATGGGGGGATTTTGGTACAGAAGGTATTATGCATTATCCCGTGCCAGGGGATAGGCCAGCTAACTTTCACGGAACGGATCAAAGACAAAATATCGCAATGAGTGCTGATCATGACGGTTTCTGTCAAGGAGTAGACCTTCCTGTAGACTACTTTCTACCGGGTAGCCCTGAGGAACGATTTGCGGTTGGTTATACGTCTCACCCGGATGACACAAGGGGAGGTATCTCACAATCCAATAGTGCATTGATGGATGGGGAGTCCAACGGAATGGGCACAATTAAGTCCAAGCTAATGCCCACTACAGTCACCAACACTTCGGATTTGGACAACGGTATACTAAGCGCGACAATCGTGTCGTATTGGCGAAATGGAAGTCTCAGCCCTAAAATGGAAGTTACACAAGTCATTTCATTCCATGAAGATGACAAATTTTTTCGGAATGAGGTTACCCTTAAGAACATAACGGATGAAGGTGACTATCCCCAATCCTGGACAGGGGCAAGGTATACGCGCTCGCTTGACCCTGACAATACAGTAGACCAAAATGATGGTAGATTTTATGAAACAAGAAATGTGGTTACCCATACTGTGGCCGAGGACGGCATGGCAGTGGTCAAAGCAGAATCACATCTAGATGATGATAAGTTATACCAAGCATTCAACTCGAGGATGCCGATTTTCTACTACTCTAGCGACCCTATGGCGAGGGGCTCCGTCTTTGGTAGAGGTGTTGTCGAACCTTATACGGATCAAGTCTATAATAGGCCACGGCCGAAAGGCGACGCCTGGGTGAACGATGTATCAATCGGAATGACTTGGGATGCGGGACCTCTGGAACCCGGTGAGACGAGCGATGTCTTCACCTACTATACGAGCTTGGATGAGCGAGTTTTCGAGGAAGTCATGGCGGATATTAAGTTGGATGAATCACGAAGCCTCCCCCTTATAGAGGCGGAGACAAACGACGGTACGGTGCCCGGCAATCAAAAGGTGGTTGTCTCGGGGGCAACACTTGTGGAGCCCTTGGACATGGATCATATTCGAGTGAACAACCTTCCCGCGGGATTAGGGTTTGAGACCACCCGCCTCAGTGATACAGAACTGGATATTCAATTGACGGGCAAGGCCATGCAACATAGCTCGGAATTTTCAGTGGATCATTTGTCAATAACGATCGGTAAGGAGAATGTAATGGGCAGTTCTTCGGACTTGACTACGAAGAGCTTCTCTATTATGTTCCGCGATCCTCCTGAGCTCAGTGTGTACCCTGGCGTTATCAACGCTAGATTTTATAATAGTTTAGGTTACGCCTTTCCTCAAAGTGAAAACATTGAATTGTCGATCCAGGACGGAAAGTTTGCTGAGGATATTCAAGCTGCAGATATACAAGTGAATCATCTTCCAGCAGGATTGCAACATGCAATGAGAGTAGAAAGACTTTCAGACAAGAAGCTAAAGATCACATTTGATAATGGATTTACTTCGGTAGCGGAGGATGTAAACAATGTATCCATTACCGTCGCCGCAGACAAGCTCATTGGAAGCCCGGATGAACTGACTTCCAACACCTTCAAGATGAATTTTGAGGAGAAGGAACCTTTTCTAACGGTTGCAACGCCGCTGCTTTATGAGTCGAAGGCAAATGATGGCTCCATCGATGATAAGCTGGTTTTGGAATTCCTGAACGGCACCTTGCCAGAATCGGTGACGGAGTCTGTATACGCGGAGGCGGTGAATTGGCCTTCAGGGCTGTACATTGGTGAGGTTACACGGGACAATGACACACAGCTTACCTTGTCGATTGCAGGACAAGCGGATAACCACAGTGTGACGGATAGTGTCTACGATGCGCAAGTGAACATGATGAATATGATGTCCAATACCTTCTCGATCATATTCCGTTCACCACCGCCGTACATTACGGCATCTCCAGACATCATTGGTTACGCAGAGGATGGTACCGGTATAGATGTCTTGACGGTTGCCTTGAACAACGGAATCTTTGCTCAGGATATGAGTAGTGGTGTTACGCTCAATAACTTGCCAGAGGGACTCAGCTTTGCAGTGGATCGGATCAGTGATACGGAATTAGAGATTCATTTTACAGGAGGCAATATCCAGAAGAATACAGCCACTCCATTCGCTTCCGTGACGGTTGAGGCTGCCAAAGTGATCGGCGCTGAAGCCCCGCTTACTTCTAATTTTGTTGAATTACAGGTACCACAGGATGATGCGCAAGCGAATCTGGATGCTGTCGATCTGACATGGGATACCATCAGAGAGGAGAATATTCTGCAATCTTCTGTGACGACAGATGTGGATCTGTTAACCGAGGGCAAGTACGGAAGTACCATCACATGGACGTCTTCCGATGAATCGGTGATCGCGCTGGATGGCCAGGTGACGAGGCCGGGAACGGATGAAAGCGATCAGGCAGTGAAGTTGATTGCAGAGATCACTTACGGCACGGTATCACTAACGAAGCCATTTGATCTAATCGTGAAGAAGCTAGAAGAGAGCTTACCCGCACAGCCTCTAACTTTCGATAATGTGACGAATGGTGCGGTTACGAAAACCTATGGTGACTCGAGGTTTACTTTCACCGCAACTAGCACTAAAGCTGACGGCGGACCCATTTCTTATAGCAGCAGTGATGAGAAGGTAGCCACTGTGGATGCAGCAACAGGTAAGGTTGCCATGCACAAGGCGGGTGAGGCTACGATTACCGCTACAGCGGCAAAAGTACCAGGACTGTATGGGAAATCTACAGCTACGTATGTATTAACCGTTAATCCCAAAGCGTTAACTTGGAATCCTGACGGTATAGTAAAGGACAAGCTATATGATGGCACAGCAGCGGCTGTACTGGAACAAGCACCGACTCTGTCAGGCGTTGTGAATGGCGACGCGGTGACCGTTACAGCGGGAAATGTACAGTTCGCCGATGTAACTGCAGGAACAGGTAAAACTATCATTGCGGATGGCTGGGGGATGGAAGGTGCAGACGCCAACAATTATACTGTACCAACAGTTCAGCCAACTTTTCAAAGTGCCGATATTACGAAGCTGCAGCTCACAGCCACAGCAACGGCAACTGACAGAGCTTATGATGGGACTACGGCAGTTGAAGTTACGCTTACACCAACGAATACAGTTGGATTGGATCAAGTTTCTCTAACGGCAACAGGTACGATGGCCGATGCCAATGCAGGGACGAATAAGCCTGTGACGATCTCCGACATTCAGTTAAGTGGCAGTGATGCAACCAACTATATGGCGCCTGCTAACCTGAATACAACGGTCAATATAACAAAAGCGAGCACAGGATTGGCAGCAACTTCACCTATTTTGATTTATATTCATAGCTCGGATACGGATGATAATACCTTGGAATTATCAACAACGCTGAACCCAACAGGTGCGGCTGATCCGGGTGCGATAACCTATACGCTTGATACATTAACGAATTCGGATAGCGTACTAGCTGGAAGCCCTGTGTTGAATGGCACTACGCTAACCTACACAGGGAATGGGCAGCTAACAGGTACAGCGACACAACATATTAGAATAGCAAGCGATAACTATGCAGATATCATCGCTACCATCATCTTCGAAGCTACCGACAAGACAGAAGCAACGGTTACCGTGACCCCGCCGGCCAATATTACGTATGGACAGCGTTTAGGTGATCCAATCGCAGGCGTTTCGGAAAGCGTAACAGACGAAGACTATACGTTGAGCTATTCCGGAACACTCACATCGGGGACGCCTTACGGTCCAAGTGAGACGAAACCTACCAATGCGGGCAGCTATACCGTGATGGCAACGTTGAATAGTGCTGTTTACTATGGCAGTGACTCGGCGAGCTTCACGATTGCGAAGGCAATGCCTACAGGCGAACCGGCGTATACCGAAATTAGTGAAGCTGGAGAAACGCTTGCTATCACTAATTTAACAGGTGAATTTACAAATCCGCATAATAGCGATGCTGTGGAAGGTCACTTAACTTGGGACGACGGAGACAGCGCAACAGTTACACAAGGGACATCGTATGATTGGACATTCACGCCGAATGCTACGAATAATTATTATGTAGTGACAGGGTCGATCATACCGTGGCCGGCACCTCCCGGCGGCGATATTGCAGGAACGTTAGACATTACAGGAACACCTAGTTACGGGTATGTACTAACGGGCAATGTCAACCTAACCGGCGATCCATGGGGGAACTTGACCTATACGTGGAAACGTGGAACGACGGTATTGCAGACGAGTACGAAGACAGGAGATACAGACACCTATACGATTCAGGCAGGGGATATAGGGAGCACCATTACCCTTGAAGTGACATCCGATTACTATGCGGGTACGCTGACTGCAAGTACAGACGTAGTTACTCGACGCACTGTTCAGGAGCCTTCTCCGCCGATCGTGGAGAGCGCAACGAAATTCTCCATTACATTACGGGCAGCCGGCGGATATGAGTATACGATAGACAACGGCAACACCTGGCAGGACAGTCCAGTATTCACGGGACTTACGCCAAGCACGACGTATACATTCCAGCAGCGAATCAAGGCAACACCGACCAGCTTTGCTTCAGACATGAGCGGTACTGCGGAAGGAACGACCTTGGATAAGGAGCAGCTCCAGCAACCTGACAATCTGCGTTGGGACACAACTGGAACGGAAGTGCTTGCCAAGTGGGATGACGTACCGAACCACTCTGGTTACATTGTGCAGCTATATAAGGACGGGGTTCCAGTGGGCGACCCGATCGATATCAACCAGACTTCCTATGACTTCTCAGCAGCTATAGCGGCTGGCGGGGACGGGATCTATACGTTCACCGTGCTAGCTAAGGGCGACAACGTCAGCTATATCGATAGTCGGAAGTCGAGGGTTACTACAGCTTATGTGGCGAAGGAAACCCGCAACGTTACCGGCAAAGTTGAAGATGAACATCATAATCCGGTGCATGATGCAGAAGTGAGAGTGATGCAGGGGAATACGCAAATCGGCATCACGGTCATGACAGCACTGGACGGAACGTTTACCATAACGGGTATTCCTGCAGGCTCCTATAACCTTGTGATCACGAAGGGTGATCAGCGGGTCACACGCTACTTCACGGTTGGAGATACGGATTATATTTTCCAAGAAGTTATCACTCTGCCAAGCGGTAAGAAGAACTCCGTGCTTCAAGTAGCACAGGATACACCGGATGTTGTCGTTGATAAATTAGACGATATGTTCAACCAGCCAGAGATTTATACGCCGGAGGATGATGCAACAGTTGCAGGCGGAGGTAAGGTTGAAATCAAGCTCTCCGTGGAGAAGAACGACAATGCTGCACATGTAACGGAAATGTCGAACGCGGCAAGCTCCGGCGGTTATACGATGGGGACAGCACTGGACTTGAATGTTACGAAGACAGCGACGGACAATGTGGGAGCTGTAACGGCATTCACACCGATATCGGATACGCAGGTGCTGCTGACTATTGTCATACCGATTCCTGAACATGAGCAGGGCAAGTCAGCCTATCGATTAATTCGTGCTCATGATTACGAAGACGGCAACGGTGTTGTAACGGAATATATCAGCCCAACAGCTAATGCCAATGGTGAGAGAATAGAAGTCAACGCAGATAAGACCATCATCACGGCCTACGTTCGCTACTTCTCTACGTATGCGATTGCGTATCCAGATGGCTCGCAATCGGGTGGCGGCTCCGGCAGCAGCTCGAGTGATCAAATTGGTGGCAGGACCACGAACACCATCGTCATCGTAGACGGGAAGAATCACTTTATCGGCAGAGAAGAAGTGGAAGGTTCGACAACAAAGTCAACCCCAGACCAAGAGAAGCTTGCAGCTGAGATTGCACAGGCAGCAGATAGCGTAGTCGTTCCGATATCTGAGAATGAAGAGGTCAGCACGCATTTGGTTGTGAGCCATGTTGAAGCCATGAAGGCCAAGGGAATGACCCTAACGGTGCAAACGGGAAACATTGCATACAACATCGATACAACTGCAATCAACATAGACGAAATCAGGACAATATTAGGCAAAGATGCGGATACGCGTGCAATGCCGTTTGTCATTACGATTGCAGATGCAGGCGATCAAGTGACCGTTCCTGACACAGCAGAGGAACATGTGATTATAGAACCGATCAGCTTTACAATAAGTGCACAATATGACGGCAAGACTGTTGATGTTAAGAGATTTCGTTCTTACGTGAATCGTACGATTGAGATTACCCAAGAACAGGCAGATCGCATTACAACAGCGGTAGTCATAGAACCGAATGGTACATTAAGACACGTACCGACCGAAGTATATACACAAGATGGCAAGCATTATGCCAAAATCAACAGCCTTACCAATTCCTTATACACGCTCATTTATAATGAGCAGCAGTTTGATGATGTCATCGGAACATGGTATCAAGAACAGGCGGACGAAATGACGAGTCGCAAAATTGTATTCGGCGTATCGGATGGGGTATTCGACGGCGATAGGAACATTACGAGGGCCGAATTTGCTGCGATGATCGTTCGTGCATTAGGATTACCTGCTCATGGTCAAGCTGCATTCAGCGATGTTCCGGCAGAAGCGTGGTATAGCGGCGCTGTTGCAACGGCTGCGGAGTATGGTATCGTAGTCGGGGTCGGACATAACAAGTTCGCTCCACATACGAACATATCCAGACAAGAGGCAATGGCTGTACTTTACAATGCTGCTAAGTTAACACCGTACGTAGATCAAGGAATAGACAACGCATTGATTCGTACATTCAGGGACTATGGTACACAGTCAGATTGGGCAAGTGCAGCTGTTGATTACAACCTGTCTAACAACTTTATCGTAGGTTATGATGAAGCGATAAGACCCCAAGAGTACATCACGCGCAGCGAAGCAGCATCCGTCATCCTTAGACTATTGCAGAAGGCTCAGCTTGTAGATGTAAGAAGTCACCCGTAAGATATAGGAAGAACCGTATTCATGAATAATCGAGAATTCTTGTTGTGTACAAGGATTCTCGTTTTTTTCGTTCCTGTACGCCTGTGAAGAACAACCAAAATGAGTTACAATAACAAAGACGTATGAAAATAGAGAACCCCGAATATACAAGGAGTGGTCGAACTGAGAAAACATAAGCCCATGTCATTCGATGATTTGCTGAAGGATCTGCAAGGCCAACGAGAGATGCAGGAGGATCCGGACAACGTCAAGCTGGAGGATCTGTTCCATCCTGATTTCATGAAGAAGTACACGAATTTTGACAGCTTCGGTGCATTCTTAGAACAAGGCAACTTCCAGGTGGAAACCCATGAGGATATCGCCAAGATTCCTGACGAACTATTCGATCGCCATATTTCAAGAGAGACCAAGTTCGAGGATTGGGCATCCATGCTGGAAACTGCTGATCAAGCATATAAGTCGCAATAGACAGCTATAGGAAAGAACGGCAAGAGTCGATGAATGTCAGGTACTTCACCTGATTTTCGATCGGCTCTTCTTTTTTTGATGAATAGTCATGGTGTACCAAAAGAGGAATAGTTCAAGTTGCTTATGCTTAGGTATTTAGTCTTATTTTATGCTTCATTCCTTATACTTTACCTAGTTTTTACTCGGGCATGATAGTTTTAGTCTGATTACATTCATAATAGCGAGCGCTAGGCAAGGTGTCAGAGCTTGCGGCTCTATTGACTGAAATAAAGGAGATGAACGAATGTTACATAAGCGATGGACGAAGCCGCTAGTGATGGTTGTGATTATGAGTATGATGCTATCCTTCGTGCCTCTTCAAGTGCAGCAAGTACAAGGGGAGGAAGGGTTGAACGAAGCAGTAACGGTTCAATCGGCTGTCTATGAGGATGACGAGTTATTCGATATGCCAGGACTGACAGGGATGATGAGCGAGCCGAATGTCTTGTTCGCACCGTATGCGCATGGCGTTGTGCTCTCGTGGGCTTATCCGCAATGGTCAGATTATTCTTGGACGCTTCTTCGTGATGATGCGCAAGTTAGTACGGGGTGGGCTGCTGGTCCTTCTTATTATGATAATGACGTAGAACCTGATACGGCGTATACGTACACCTTGATCTTGACGAATGCGGTTACGGATGAGCAGGTAACGGTGGAGCGTGAGGTGCAGACACTAGCTGCCGGCGAGGGGATTCGTACAGAGATGGTTAGTCTGGACCACACCGGATCAGCTGTCGACAAGGTGAGCTCCGAACCAAGCTTGTCTGCAGATGGACAAGTGATTGCATTCACTTCTGAGGTTGAGACTATGGTCGAGGACGATACGAATGTTCGGGCAGATGTGTTCGTGCGAGAATCGGATACAGGTGTAATCGAACGAATTAGTGTAGCGTCAGACGGGACAGAAGCTGACTATGGCGGTGGACAGCCGAGCATTAGCGGCGATGGGAACCGCGTTGCCTTCGTCTCTAGCTCTACGAATTTGCATGCGTATCCGTCGAGCTTTGCGAACCAGATCTACATTCGACATCGAGACATCGGTCATACGGAGATCGTCACTGTTGGTGTCGATGATAGTCTAGGTGATTATGCAAGCAACAAGCCTGCGATGAGCGCAGATGGTCGTTATGTTGTCTATCAATCGCAAGCGACTAATCTGATTGCAGAGGACAGCGGTCCTGCTTCGCGGATGAATATATTCCTCTATGATCGAGTAGAGCAGACGACGGAATGGGTAAGCCGCGCATTCGCCGGCGGTGCGCCGGACGGCAACAGTGAGAATCCGGCTATTAGCGATGACGGCCGCTATGTCGTGTTCGAATCGATGGCACGGAATTTGGTAGATGGCGGTTCTAGTGATGATAAGCATATTTTCGTATGGGAACGGGAGGCAGGTGAGATTCAGCAGGTAAGCAAGCTGCCAGACGGCAGGGAGCTGTCTGTGTCATTGGGGGATGCGAATAACAGCAAGCCCGATATGAGCGGGGACGGGAAGACTGTCGTCTTCTATACTGAGCATGAAACCTACCTAGGTACTACCGGACCGAGCTTGCAGTTATGGGATCGGGATACCGGTGAGCTACAGACGGTGAATTACCGTTCGAATCTGACGAGTGAAGCTATTCTTCCGAGTGCTGGAATTGCTGCGAAGATTAGCGCAGATGGAAGCAGGGTCTTGTTCGCTTCAGAAGATCCGTACATGACGCCGCCGACGAATGAATCGAACGGGCTGCAGCTGTACTTGCGGGAGATGGAGAGCGGCAAGGTGTGGCACGTCAGCGCATCATCAGACGGCGTACCGCAGGAAGGAAGCATTATATATGGAAGTCCGCTGAGCAATTGGGCGATCAATCAGGACGGCACGCATGTCGTGTTTCAGTCGAATGCGAACAATCTGACGGACGATCGGGATTCTGGCAATATCCAGAATGTGTTCCTTACCGTATTGGAGCAAGCAGCATCCCCGCCTTCCTGGCCGGCAGGAGCACAGCTTGAGATTGCGGATAGCGGTCAGACCTTCGTTGAATTAAGCTGGGGAGCAGCACAAGGCGATGTAGACCGGTATTGGATTTATCAGGACGGTCTCGTTATTGATGAGTCGGCTTCAACGTCCTATCGGGTTACGGGTCTGGAGCCGGGTCGCGCGTATGCATTTGCCGTTGCAGCCGAAGGCGGTGGCGAGCTTACATCGACGCTGGAGGTGCAGGCGCAGACAGATGATGCGGTAGTCGGGGACGCAGGCTTGACGGTCAATGTGGAAGAAGGAGGCTTGGCCCATCTGACATGGGATCAAGCGGCGGACGTAGAAGGCTATGTTGGCTATCGCATAGAGCGCCGTGTGTCAGGCGCAGAGGACTGGGAGGAACGCGGTGATCCGGTGGAGCTGGATGTAACGGAAGTGACCGATCAGGAGCTGCTTGGAGACACAGCTTACGAGTATCGGATTATGCTCATACCGGATGACGGTCCCTTACAGCAGCATACCCGTATAGTGGAAGTGCATACGCCTGCGCTGTATGCGGATGAGTTCTTCTGGTCACTTGCTGAGGAGCCATTCCGGGGCTATGCGGCACAAGGCAGCAGCTTGACCTTCATCGTCACAGGTGAGCCGCAGCGCAGTGCAACTGTAGTCGTAACCTATAATTCCTCGTTCGATGATGATGGGGTATTAGTCGAGCAGTTGCAAGAGCGTGAGGTTGAGGTGGAGCTTGCTGAGGATGAGAGCGGCATCTATCGCGGTGAATGGGACATACCTGCGGGCGCCGTGCAGTTGCACGCTCTGCATGCAAGTATAACGGATGGGGAGCATGTTGCCGAGCTGCCGGAACAGGAGATAGCGGTTAGCGTGTTAGGCGATCTGGAAGTGTCTTTGTCCGCGGCAGACGGCGTTGCATTCACGGACATACCGGATGATGCGCGGATGCGCTTGTGGAGCGAGCAGGTGCAGAGCGGTTCCATTGTTGAGGTGGATGAAGAGGGGACGTATGCGTTCTCGAACTTGCTGCCTGCTGACGATTACCTGCTGCGGCTGGATCGCAGATCAGGCGGTATGCCGTTGGATGAACTGGATAGCCTCGTCGTACGCAGCGGCTTGCTCAATCCGCATGAAGGAGAGCTGGAGCTGGAATATAAGGGAGCTCCCTCTATTCAACTCGAAGTAAGAGCGGGCAGCGAGCTTGGTGAGCGGTTGGGCGATGTTGCGGTGTCTGTGACAGATGCAGATACGGGACGGTTGCTCGGGCGTGTCGTTACCGATGCGAATGAGACAGTCGAAGTGTTCCGGACATGGGATTCATCCTCTCATGCACAGGCGCAGCGGCTTCAGCTTCGGTTGGCCCCAACCTCGACGCTTGGGCATCAGTACGCAGCTATCGAACAGATCGTCGAGATCCAACCGGGTGAACAACTCGTATCTCTCGTGCTGCATGATACAGCGCCGGCTGTATTGCAAGGGCGTGTGTTAGATGCAAGCGGTGAGCCTATTGCCAGACAGGAGGTTGTCGCAACTGGCATCGGCTATACTTCGACAGCGGTAACGGATGAAGATGGCTACTATACGCTATCCGTCTATGCCGGAGAAGTGGAAGTGTCGGCTGTGAGGCGAGCCAATGCGATACAGCGGGATCGAAGCGAAGTAAGGGAGTTGGACGTACAAGCAGGAGAGAGCTATACGGGCATTGATCTAACTTTGTCCGCTACTTATCGCTATTCGTTCGCGATCGGCTCCATTCGTTATGAACGCGCGGACGGAACGGAGCAGGTCTATATGAATCTTGGTCGAAGTGAAGCGGCGAATTTGCAATTCACGATCGAGAGCGATGGGATGTTTCCGATGAGGGCCTCACGCGAAGGTGTCTACCCGTTGGAGCGTCACTTGACGCTCGAGCAATATACAAGCGGTATGACAGCTACGGCTTGCATTGACGGACGATCCATGGGCTTCCCTCCGACTTGCCAAGAGATTGAAGTAGATGGAAGTGAATCACAGGTTTATGTCGATTTTGTAGTCGAGCTTCCGGCGGATGCAGGTGTGCTGCTTGCCAATCCGTTGTGGCCTAACGGTCAAGAAGCGTACGGTGAATTTCAGTTGTTCGATTATAATGAACAGCTGCGAGCTAGAGCTTATAGCGATACGAACGGACTGTACATGGATGTGCCGGAAGCGGGAGAATATTGGCTGCGATCACAAAGCAGTTATGCCGCAGATGGACAGTTAGCGAATAGGAAACCGCACTATATTAATGAGCATATATTCGTAGGTGCTGGAGAAATTGTGGATCTCGGTAATCTGGATTACAAAGCGGGAGGTAGGTTCGGCTTTCAATCGGGCAATAGCTTGACTGCAGAGTCGTCCGAGCTGCTGCCGGGCACATCGGGTCGCTTCCGCTTGGATTATGCCAACCAAGGAGAAGGGGCAGTCGACAATACCGAGGTGGAAGTTCACTTGCCCGAAGGCATGTCGCTCGTTGCGGGATCGGTGTTACTCAATCAGGAAGCGGTTGCGGTCCACTCTACGGGTAGCTCGTTCACGATCGCGCTCGGCAATGTAGAGGCAGATGAAGCAGGTGTCGTTCATTTCCAATTGGAAGCGGCAGAAGATGCTGCGAGCGGTATAGCTCCTGTTCCAGCAGTCATTCGCTATGAAGAGGACGGAGCAAGCTTAGAAGAATGGATGGGCAGCTTGGATGTGCATATCGGTACAGTATCGATCATTGTACCGCGCACGGTACATGAGCCGACGCTGACTGTTCAAGGGCAAGCGCCTGCTGACAGCCGGGTACGTGTCATGATCGATGGCATCGCCGCAGGCGAAGCGCAGGCAGCTCCGAATGGCTATTGGAAGGCAACTGTGGAGCTGAGTGAGCAGGAGGAACCATACTGGTTCTTGGTTGAAGCTGAAGCGACGCATGATGGCGAGCGTTGGGAGGCTACACCGACCGAGGTGCTGTATGAACCATCCATGCCGCGCTTGCTGCAAGTCGATATGCGGCAACGTGCGGAGCCGGAAGATATTCAATTTAGGGATATACCACAAGAGCTCATTCCAGCTTCGACGGATTGGTCGTCCTTCCGAACAGAAGGAGGAGTAGCTCGATTCGCACGTACGATGCTTGCCGGTCTGCCATTCGAGTTCCGCTTGCACTTCAATGAACCGACCGAAGTGACCAATGTGACCGTTCATGTTGAAGGACCGGCAGGCGGAACCGCACAGGCCTACTACGATGAGGAAGAGCAGATTTGGCGAGCGCTGATGCCGACGGAACGGAATGCATCATGGGTGGCAGGCAAGATATGGGTCGACTTCGATCATCAGTATAAGACACCGTCTTCCCTGACTCGCACGATGGTTAGCGGCGATGAAGCGCGTGCGTTGATTGACGAGATGCCGGACTGGGACGACCCTCGCTGGATGAGGCTTGCTCCTAGTGATGGTTCTACAGAAGCAACGGAAGAAGAACAGCTCGAACAAGAGGATACAACCGCTGAAGATTCGGACGATGGAGAAGGAGCGCTGCATGTAGCTATGGAGGATTACTACCGTGCAGATGGCGATATATCCGGGAGAGTTGAAGTCAGTGTGCAGACTGTAGAGTCCTGGGTTGAACCAGAACAGACAGCATACAGGCTGCTTGGCAACGTGGTGAGCGGCTCAGGTGATGTGTCCGCGATCGGACCGATTCCGGAAGTCGACAATGCTCCACCATGGAATCGACTAGAGGTCAGAATTACGCGTCCGGCAGAAGATGAGATCGGGGTTATTATGCGAGGCGAGGTAGATCCGTCGTACTTCATCGATCATAATGAAACAGCGCCGGAGTGGCACGATGAACCGGAGCTCATTCTGAGCGGAACGGATGCTTCCAGTGTGACGCTGCAATGGTCTCCTGCTCAAGATGATGTTTGGGTAGAGTCTTATGAAATCCAACACATGACAGCTGGTGGCGATATGGCCGCACTTACCGTACCAGCAGATGAGCAGGCAGCGACGATCGGCGGATTGACAGAAGGGCAGACCTATACCTTCCAGGTGATAGCCGTCGATCCCGGAGACATGCGGACTCCGGGGCCTGAGATTACAGTAACCGTCGGTGATCAGAGCGAGGTTACGACTACGGCGGAACAGGAACAGTTCGCGAAGCGTTCTGCGAAGCTTGCTGAACCGAAGTGGAAGCATGAAGTACGCATCGCTGCTGAGGAAGGCAAGCGAGTGAAGCTTGGCATCAAGACGATGGAGAAGGGCATAGGTGTACTCGATCTATGGAACCTCGCCAAGGGCGGCGTTGATTTCGACAACGACATGCAGAAGCTAACGGACTTGTTGGACAATGTAGAGGCGTGCGCAGGCAGCGTCCCGCCGGATATGCAGCAAGCCGTCGATGAGGCGACATTGGCACAGGTTGCCAAGGCAGCGGTGTCCAGCGGATTCTACGTAGGCGGAGCGTTGGCAGGCTCTACGGGCGTCGGACTAGTCGGTACCGCTGCGCTTACAGCGATTGGTCTTGCCAGTGATTTCGCCATGGATTACGCAGTGAATCAGAAGATGGAGGAAGCGGAGAAGGCAGCGTCGGATGCTATGGAGGAATCAGAGGATTGTGAGAAGCCCGATGAACCTGACGATCCCGACAAGCCAGAGGAACCGGATAATCCCGATCAACCGCATGATCCAGACATGCCAAAGGGATCGCCCGTAGCTGATCCGTCCTGGAAGATTGATCCAAGCGGCTATGTATATGAAGTGAGCGAGGACAATCGGATTGAAGGAGTGACCGCCACATTGCTGTTTAGTGATGTGGACAGTGTAGAAGAACCGGCTGATTCGACGTTCGAAGTGTGGGATGGCGAATGGTGGGGCGAAGAGAACCCGTTACTCTCTAATAGCGCCGGCTGGTATGGCTGGGACGTGCCGCGTGGCTGGTGGCGCGTGATCTATGAGAAGGAAGGCTACGAGACGACTTACAGTCAGGATACGTACGGACCGATCGAAGTGCCTCCGCCGCACTTTGAAGTGAATGTACCGATGAAGTCCTATGAACCGCCACAGATAGAGCAGGTCGATGCGGCGCTTGACGGTGAAGCGGTAGAAGTGCAGTTCAACCGCCACATCCGCATGGACAGCATCGGCGAGCATACGGCACAGCTATGGACAACAGGAGAAGAGCCGGAGCGAGTAGAAGGAGAATGGGTAGCTATTGACGCAGTAACGAACCCTCACAATGACGCAGTGGAGGAGCAGGTAGCGCAGACTATTCAATTCGTCCCTGCTGAATCGCTCGTCATGGGAGACGAATATCGCTTGTTCATCAGCGAGCTCGTTCAATCATATGCTGAAGTATCGCTAGTAGAGGAATATGATGCGCTCATTGTTGTGGAAGTGAAGCCAGAGGAATCGCCTGATCCAGATGAAGGCGTTCCGAACGAAGGCGATCCGGGTGAAGAGCCGGGAGAAGGTGACCCGGGAGAAGGTGATCCGAACGAAGACGATCCGGGAGATGGTGATCCAGGGGACAGTGACCCGGGAGATAGTAATCCAGGCAGTGGCGGATCGGGGCCGATCTACCCGAATCCTGTCAATCCTAAGCCTTCTGCAGACGAACAGTCGGATACAGAGCAGGTAGTAACCACGGAAGACGGCATCGTTAATCTGGACGATGGGCGGATTACGATCCATCTGCCAGATTGGTCCGACCAGCTCGATGTAACGGCTATGAAGTGGCAAGTAGAACAAGTCGATCAACCTCAATCACTTCTGTCCGATGCGTTCACGCCGTTGAACTACAATATGAAGCTTCAACTGTGGGGACAGCGGGATGAAGATGCCGAGTGGCAGCCGATCGACGTAATGCCGTCATCGGTAGTTATGGAGATTGATCTGTCTGCGTATGAGATTGAAGTGGCAAGTGCGGATAAGTCCAGCTTGTATCTATATGATGCTAGAAGCCGTTCCTGGCAGCACATGATGGGACGCTATGATGAAGAAAGCGGTACCCTTACCGTCATACTGGATCGAATAGGGACGTTCAGCTTGCTGGAAGCAGATGTATCCTTCGCCGATATTGACGGGCACTGGGCACAAGGGCCGATAGAACGGTTAGCTGGCTATGGGATGATATCAGGCCGCAGCGACACGGCATTCGACCCGAACACCCCGATTAATCGGGCGGAATTCACAGCGCTTCTCGTCCGTATGCTCGATCTGAATACAGATGGCGCGAATAGGAGCCAGTTCGACGATGTTGGCACGGAGCACTGGTTTGCCGAAGAAGTAGCGGCAGCGGTCAACAACGAGGTAATATTCGGCGTCACAGAGCATACATTCGAGCCGTTCCGTGCGATAACCCGTCAGGAAATGGCTACGATGATCGTGCGAACCTTGAATCAGCTTGGCATGAACACGCAATTAGAAGAAAGCGAAGGAACAGAAGCGATTGAGCGATTCTCAGATTACGATCAGCTTGCGGCTTGGGCCAAGGCAGACATGAGCTGGCTAGTGAATCAAGGATTGGTCACAGGAAGAAGCGAGACGGCAATAGCACCGCGCGCGTCCTTGACCCGTGCAGAGGCAGCGATCATGCTGACGGGATTGCTTGACACCTGGTTGGAGCATCATATGAACGAGTCTGACCTTGGTCGGTAATCGAACATAGAGTAAATAATGACAGACATGTGGAAGCAGTTTTTCTGAGGGGGGAATCATACCTTGGAGAAGCTGCTTCTTCGCTTAGCGGTGAGCTCGTTATTGGAGGAGGTGACTGCTCTGGTTGTGGCTATGGGTCACTCAGCTTATGGCTGTATGGTATAATAACCGTTAATGGAAATAGGAAACACTGGGGGGCACTATACATGATCTACATCGAACATACACCTAATTATGCCGGAGTAGCTATATGTGGAGATTACATGGACTTGGACCATCTCTATAAGTCCTTGCATGAGGTGGTGGGGGATGAGGATGAATTCATCGATTTGAGCTCAGCTAGGCTAAGAGTTCTCGGTGTATGCTATGATCTGCGTCATGCGCTTATGGGTGATCGGGAAATCAAGTTTGTCGATAACGGCATGGATCGAGAGAAGATGAAGGGGCTATCCGTGATGACCCCGGAGAAGAATGTCTATTATAAGGTAAATGTTCTATGGCCGGAGATCTTGTTCGTCACGATGGTCTTGAATCAATTCGCGCGCAGATATGCATATAAGAAGACAAAAAAGAACTTTGACGCCTTCACGAGTAAAGAGATCATATGGGACGATTCATTGGCGTGCGTGCGAATATTTCAATCCACCATCGCTTCATGCTTGAAAGCCATCGTTACGCCAGCCTCGTATAATCGCATCATGACAATAATGAAGAATGACTATACATCGTTCACGAGCTACACGTGGCAATATCTTGATGTCTTAAATTGCAAGTTTATTGCAATGAATACAGAGAAGCGAGTGAAACAACTATCCGTCATGGTTAAGCGAATGACCGAATACGGCGATGAATACAAACGGATCAAACGTCAAGTACATGCTGCTGCGAAGGAATTTGGCACACATGTGGATCATATTCAAGCACCTGTCGAGTATCCAGAGACGATTGATTGGTAGACCTAGTGCGATGCGGTGATCGCTATGGCTACCCAAATATGTTCTAACAAGACGGTCCATTTTGTCATTTCTTGCGGAACAGCCATTCGACGCCAACTAAAAACAATACAAATAAGACAAACATCGATATCGATTGTGAATACGTGATTTCCTTATTGATCGTTGGTGCGATCAGGGCTACTAGACCGACAATGACGATGCCGATGACCGATAGTCTCCAACCAGATACATATTTTTTCATCATAACCTCCTGCAGTCACGGTTGCGTAGATGCTATTATCTATCAGCATTATAACATGTGTGTTCCTGTTACTACTGACCTGCTTGAAATCTGCTGCTTAGCACATGTTGCAATGGACACAAGTATGCAACAGTATCCGGGGCGGAGAAAAGTAGCGGTGGGGAGCGGAAAGAAAAGCGCTGGTGAGCGGGAATGTGTAGCGGGGGGAGTGGAAAGAATGACTGGAGGATTAGCTAGTTGAAACTGTGACGGTCACTCGTGTCCATTAGAGCGAAAAAACACGAATTTTTGATTTTTAACGGTCGCCGATGACTGCTAGCGGCTAAAAACCGTCGTTTTGACCAGTCCATTCAGCGCTTACAGTCATCCGTGACCGTTACGTTGGCAAACACGCCTCATATGCCTTGTAACAGTCACCGATGACCGTTGAAATTACTTCCAATCGTCTCAGTCGGCAGCAGCGTTGTCATGAAGTGATTTCAAGTATAATTGTCCATCATTTGGCGCAGATAATTTCGAAATTCCTCCACATAGCATGCAGGCTCTACAAGCGTTAAATTCGTGCCGAAGCTAGCAATGAATTGAAATCCTGCCCTGTCACGAGGGACATGCATCGTTGCTAGTAGTAAGTCCGAGCTGTAGTTCTCCATGCTTGTTCGACCGTATCGCTCAATGAATTGATCCTTGATACTGGGCGCAATCAATGCCTTCACCTCGACAAGTTGCGGTTGACCACTTGGTTGGCGTTCTTGTTCGAAGCGATATTCCCGAGGGGTGAACGTTCGTTCATCCATCGCAAGATGATCGATCCGGGACAGCTTGAACGTTCTGAACTGCATACGATGCAAGCAGAATCCTACTACATACCAGCTCGATTCATTGAAGTGAAGCTGATAAGGCTCGACGACTCGATTCGTCACAGTCCCATTCTTGTCAATATAATCGAAGGTCAAGAGCTTCTTCTTCGCTATCGATTGTTGGCAAGTTCGCAGCGTTGGAACAATCTCGGATCGACCTTCCCAATTATAGAATGACCAGTGAATCGAATGTTGTAGAGGCAATGGGGTAACCATCGCTTCTATTTTTTTGACCGTCTGTTCTATGTCGGGACTGTCCAGGATGGCGCCCAATCCACCGAGCGCGGTTAGTATATTCTCTAAATCAGAGGTGCTTAACAGACGTTTGTCCACCTTGTATTCCTCCATAATCCCGTAGCCGCCATTCACCCCATGAATCGCATAGATCGGAATGTTGGATAAGCTCAGTGTCTCCATATCGCGTAGGATCGTTCTTTTGGATACTTGGAATAATTGCGCGAACTCCGTTGTCGCCACGATGTCCTTCTTCAGCAAGATCATAATGATCGAAATCAATCTCTCAACTTTGTCCATCGGTCACCCTCGTTTGTTTTCTTTCATTATATCTCAGAATAGTGACACTATGCTGTCACCATTCATTCCGTATACTACATGTATCTGAAGAAGGAGGAATGGTATATGTCAGCGATAGCGTATTTGAACTTTGATGGGAATGCAGAACAAGCGATTGCATTTTATACGGAGGCTCTGCAGGCGACTGAAGTGAAGAAAGTGAAATTCAAGGATTTCCCGCAGGATCCCAACTATCCGTTGCCAGATAATGAGCTGCAGATGATCATGGAGGCTTCCATAGAATTCGCAGGCGGGAGATTCATGATGTCGGATATCTTGCCTTCGATGAAGCGGGTAACCGGTGAGTGGGTGCAAGGAAATCATGTATGGATTAGTCTGGTCATGGAGGATGCACAACAGCTAGAGAAGTACTTTACCTGCTTGTCTGCCGGCGGCACCGTGATTATGCCGTTATCCGCTACTCCTTGGTCTTCGTGCTTCGGCATAGTGGTGGATCAGTTCGGGGTCACTTGGAAATGTAATCGCGACGCAGATAAGTTTCTGGATGAGGTAATAGCTAGCAAGAAGTAATGGATGGAGAAAATGGGCCCAGGGAGCTATGTGCTCCGTGGGCTCTATGGCATGATCATAGGCGATTGCTAGACGGTGTCCATCTCAGCGATACGTAATTTTCCCCACCGTATGATGTGGTAGACTTATATCATAATGCGTACTTGAGAATTCTAATCTAATATTTACAGAAACGGAATGAGTAGACGATGCAGACAATAACCAAGTCCGATGTGGTTGATGCGATCCAGAACTTCATAGCGCAAGACGTCTATATCCACAGTGAAGCGACATCCTTCGTATTCGTCCGTAATGCTCGGATTCATCTCACAGAGTGTGTGATTGCGGGAGAGGGACCGTATCGGGTTGGCATGCGATTCGATGGGCACGGCTGGCTTCGGATGGAAGGGCTCACCCATTATGAAGTCGATCCCAATGGAAGGCTGCTGCTAGCAGGTTATGACGATCAGGGCCGGATGCATGTAGCCTTGGAGCTAGGAAAGGAGCCATTCCCAGAATGAAACGCAAACTATTAGCCGTATTCGCACATCCAGACGACGAGTCATTCATTTGTGGAGGAACCTTGGCGAAGTATGCGAGAGCGGGAGTCGAGATTACTCTGGTAAGTGCGACTAGGGGCGAGATGGGACGTCGAATGGGAAACCCGCCTTATGTGAACAGAGAGACCATGCCGGCCGTTCGGGAGAAGGAACTGCGGCAAGCATGTGTTGCATTGGGCATTCATCGTCTGATCTTCCTCGATATTCGCGACAAGACGGTTGAATTCATAGATCAGGAAAGTTTAACCGAACGAATTGCAGCTCTGATCCAGGAAGTGGATCCCGATGTGGTGCTCACCTTCCACGAGAAGCTGGGCGGGCATCCCGATCACTGTGCGATCGGACAAGCTGCGACGGCGGCGTTCCACCGGATGAGCCATCGAGGCTCCTTGTACTTCATCACCTTCGGAGATGCCATGGAACAGCCCGAGCAGTTTGGCTATACGAAGAATAACGTGGTCAAGATCGATGTCCGCCATCAGCTGGAGGCCAAGCTGGCTGCCTTCCGCGCGCATCGCTGCCAGACGGAGATCGACGCATGGGTATGGAAGCCGGATCCTCAAGCGCTGGCGAAGTTCGGGCGGTATGAGTATTTCTTGGTTGGAGCTTCTGCAGCGCCGCGGCTTGAGCAAGATGATTTGTTTCAAAGTGCTGGTGAATGATGATTGTACCTTACACCCTACACAGCCCCTTGCTGATGGAAAGAAGCAGTAAGGGGCTGTTTGCCGATGAAGTCAGCAACCAATTCGGGTATATGATCAATTTTATTTAATATTATGAATTGTAAACGCATTCATTGTACGTGGTATAATAGGAATAAATGATGGAAGGGAGAAGTTCCCGATCTTTACCGTGCTCATTGTAGATGACGAACCGCTTGTCTTGGAAGGCTTCCGTTTCATGGTCGATTGGGAGAGTTACGGCTTCAGGATCTGCGGTGAAGCATTCGACGGGAAGGAGGCGCTTGAGCAAATCCAACAGTTGAACCCCGATCTCGTCGTGACGGACATCAGCATGCCGGTCATGGATGGACTGCAGTTAATTGAGCACTGCACGAAGGTGCTTCATGCGCCGTGCCGTTTCGTCATTTTGAGCGGACACGACGAATTCTCAGATGTTCATACGGCGCTGACATATGGCGTGATGGATTACTGGCTGAAGCCGATCGATGTGATGGAGATTCATGCCGCGCTCGAGAAATTTCGCAGCGAGTGGTCGCGTTCGGACGGAGAGGCTGCCGCGGATACGCTGGTCATAACTTCGCCGCTGGAAGCGGCTTGGACGGTTCCTATCGCCGAAGACTCGCTCATAGAAGCGGAGGATCGACTGTTAGTAGCGATCCAATCGGGTGATACGGCGTCGATCGAAGAGGCGTCTGAGCGGCTGTGCCGCCAGCTAGCGCTTTCGTTCGACGGTGATGAAGAGACCGGCAAGGTCTATTTGTCGAACGTGCTGCTTGAAGTGACGTGGAAAGCGCTCGAGGAAGAGGGGCTTGACTCCGGAACGATGGTCGATCACGATCTCTCGCCCCCGATCTTACCTAGTAGGACAGACAGCTGGCACGGTGTGCTTACGGCTTTCGCTTGCAAGGCATCGGAGCGGCTGGCGCCCAAGCGTTCCGAGACCGGCCCGGCATGGGAGGTGGCCCGGATTATCCGGGAACGTTACAGCGAGCCGCTTCAGCTGAAGACGATCGCGAGAAATCTTCATTTTCAGCCTGCCTATCTGGGCCAGTTGTTCAAGAAACAGATGGGCCTGAATTTCATTGACTATGTGCATCGTACGCGGGTCGAGGCAGCCCGCAAGCTTCTTCGGCGAACGAATTTGAATATTGCGGATGTAGCCCGCAGGGTTGGTTACGAGAATCCCGAGCAATTCGCTGCGAAATTCAAACAATGGATGGGTATGACCCCATCCCAATACAAGAGCGGATAGGAGGCATCCGTATGCGTCAATCAAGTGGCTGGCTCGGCTTCGTCAACAACATTCCGCTCAGATGGAAGTTTAATCTGATCTACCTGCTATGCGTTCTCGTTCCGATCTTAACGATCAATGTCCTCTTCTTCTGGCAGGTGTCGGAGTATATTCAATCCCGCGAGCTGAACAATCTTCAAATCGCGATGGAGCGGTTAAACAAGAAGGCGATGGATATGATCGAAGGCGGAGTAACGCTTAGCCATTCCGTCGCAACAGACCGTACCTTACATGAGCTGCTGGACAAGGAATATGCCGACAGTGTTGATTTCTATAATAGCTTAAATGGCGTGCTAGCCGGCAAGATGCGGCCGTTCATGTCAGCCTACACGTACGTTGAGAATATTTCGGTGTTTACGGAAAATCCGACAATCATAAGCGGGGGCAATTATTTCATATTGAATGAGCGGGCGAAGCACAGCCCTTGGTACGAGGCGGCCTCCAATTCGTCATCGGCTGTTCAGGTTCTCATGTACGAAAGTGTTGACCCGATGAACGCTCAAAGCAGCAAGGTCTACTTCAGCATCGTGCGCAAATTGAACGATTACCCGATGTACGGACACTACGCCAAGTATTTACGCATTGATCTTAAGGTGAGCAGCTTCGAAGAGATTCTGGAGGAGGAGAAGCCGTATTTGGCGATCAGCATGCTGGATCCGGTAGGCAGGGTGTTGCTGCCTACATCCCGGTATTCGCTGCCAATGGATGTGCCGGACAGCGGAGAAACAGACGGGCTGAGCTTCCAAATTCCGATGGGAAACCTGTCTTATATTCAAGATTGGAAGCTTGTCGGGCTAGCCGAAGCGGATCGCTTCCAGTCGGCTGTTCAGAGCTCGCAGCGCTTCATCTGGATGCTGGCAGCGGTCAGCACGCTGCTGCCCACTGCACTTATTTTCGTCATGCTGCGCTCTTATAATTATCGGATTCGCCTTCTGTCCCGCCATATGGAGAAAGCGAAGAATGAGAAGTTCGATTTGATCATGCTGCGGGAAGGCAAGGACGAGATTGGCGGGCTAATCCGCAGCTACAACCGGATGACGACTCAGATTGAGTCGCTCATTAACGATGTCTACAAGCTGGAGATTCAGCAGAAGGACATGGAGCTGGAGCGGATTCGCGCCGAGATGAAGCTGCTGCAAAGCCAGGTTAACCCGCATTTTCTGTTCAATACGTTAAACGCCATGCTCGTCGTCAGCGCGAAGAACGGTTATACGGAAGTGACCGATATTATCCGCAGTTTGTCCCAGCTGCTTCGTCGGATGCTTAGTTGGTCGGATGCAGCCGTCCCTCTGCAGGATGAGCTTCATTTTACGGAAATGTATTTGAAAATCGAGAAGTTCCGGTTCGCGGACCGGTTCGCTTATCACTTTCATATAGAGGAAGACGCTTCCCATTGCTTGGTTCCGAAAATGTGCATCCAACCGCTTGTCGAGAACGCGTGCAAGCACGGGCTGCAGGCTATCAATGGACAGCGCGTTATCCGGATTGAAGCCTGGCGAACGGATACGTATTTACATGTACAGGTTGAAGACAACGGGAAAGGCATGGATGAGCAGCGGGTGAACGAAATCCGAAGGCTAATGAATGAAAGCCTCAATACAGACGAGAACGTGGGCATGCGCAATGTCTATAAGAGGCTTCGGCTCCTTTATGGGGAACGTGTTCACTTCTACATCGACAGCCGTCCGAACGAAGGCACACGTATTGGGTATCGAATTCCTGCGTTATTCGGGGATGAAGGAGGGACACAGCATGTATTCGGTGCTGCTGGTAGATGATGAACCGCATGCGATTGAAGGGCTTCGCATGTTCGTGGATTGGGAACAGCATGGCTTCCGCGTCTGCGGAGCGTGCGAGAACGGTGTCGAGGCGCTGGCGGCAGTGAGCAAGTCTATGCCGGATGTGATCGTGACGGATATCCGGATGCCCGATATGGATGGCTTGGAGTTGATCAGGCAATTGCACGAAGAGCGGGGAAGTGGAGGTACGGCCGAAATCATCGTACTTAGCGCCTATAGCGAGTTTGCGTATGCTAAGCGCGCCTTGCAGCTCGGCGTCCATCACTACTTGCTGAAGCCGGCGATCGAAGAAGAGGCGGCAGAGGTGCTGACGCAGATCCGTATGCGGCTGGATAGCCGCCGCGCGGTCCGGAGGAATGAGCAAGACGACAGTGATGAGGCGGCTCTGTCGCTGCTAGCGGTCCAACTTCTGAAGGATGTTGTAGAAGCGATCGAAGATGCCGATCGGGAACGGGCGGTTGATGGGATCGATCGTATGTTCCGAGAAGGGGAAGGACATTCGCTAGAGTGGGCTGGACTGTTCGTGGGCGCATTGGGCGTCCAATGCAGCAAGCTGATTCGCGAATCGGGCGGTGATCCTGCTTATTCGCTGCGTCCCCGTTCAGAGCCGGATGAATTCGAGTCCGGTGCCAGTCCGGCATCTGTGCGGGCGCTCGTTCTCTCCATTGTGGAGCAGACGATTGACGTCGTGCAATCCATTCGGGAAAGCAAGTTCAGCGGTACGATGCTCGAGATTGACCGGTACGTCCGCGACAATTATCGCTGTCCGCTCACAATCCGTGATATCGCGGCACGCTTTTATTTGAACCCCGTCTATCTGGGGAAGGCCTATCAAGACAAATTCGGCTGCGGCATACTTGATCGGATGCACGATCTGAGAATCGCAGAGGCGTGCGAGAAGCTTCACAGCCGAGACGAGCCGACTAGCATTATCGCAGAGCAGGTCGGGTATGCGCATTACCGTCATTTTCTGCAGCATTTCGAACGGCGGACGGGCAAGAAACCGACACAATACCGAGCAACCAAAACCGATTTTTCAGGGGGGTCCTCCTTTAATCTGTGAATTGTCGCTGCATTTAAGAAAGCGCTATCATGGAATCAACAAGATGAAAGCGCGCTCATCTTGAGTCACAAGCGTTAAGGAGGATTATAAATGGGGGTTCGTATCAGGAAAGCGGTCTTAGTGCCGCTAATGTTGATTCTGGCACTTAGTCTTGTAGTATCGGCTTGCTCCGAGAATGGCAACAATAGCGGCAATGCCAGCAGCTCATCGAATGAAGACAAGGTGGAGCAGTTCACCATTACCTTGTTCACGGAATCTACGGGACCGATCCCGACGGAAGACAATAGAGTCTACAAGGAAATTGAAGAGAAGCTCGGCGTCACGCTGAAGGAAGAATATCTGGTCGGCGACCTCGAGCAGAAGCTCGGCGTTATGATCGCGGGCGGCGACTACCCGGATTTGATTACGGCGGATACGAAGCTGACGGCGGCAGGCGCTGTGATTCCGCTGGAGGATCTGATCGAGGAGCACGCCCCTAACTTGAAGAAGCACTATGGGAAAGTCTGGAACCAACTGAAGGATTCAGCTGACGGACACATCTACTGGCTGCCTAATTATGGGGTGTATCAAGGCGAATTCAAGCCAACGGATTACCAAGGTCCGGCATTCTATATCCAGAAGGCGGTTCTCAAAGAATACGGCTATCCGGAAATCAAAACCCTGGATGATTACTTCAAGCTGATTGAAGATTATGCAGCCAAATACCCTGAGATTGACGGCCAACCGACGATCGGTTTCTCATCGCTCGCTTTCGATTGGCGCGACTGGGGTCTGCGCAACGCGCCGCAGCATCTAGCCGGTCACCCGAACGACGGCGGCGTCCTCGTCGACCCGGACACGAACGTCGCGACATTATACTCCGCTACAGATGTTGCAAAGCCTTACTATAATAAACTGAATGATGTGAATGCCAAAGGCTTGATGGACAAAGAAGCATTCGCGCAGAACTATGATCAGTATCTGGCGAAGTTATCCAGCGGCCGCGTGCTCGGCATGTTCGACCAACGCTGGAACTTCGTGCAAGCTCGTGATTCACTCATTACGCAAGGCAAATCTGAACGTACGTACGTCGGTTTCCCTCTTGTATATGAAGAGGGCATACAAGATTACTACTTGGATCGGCCTGTCATCAACTTGGGCAACGGCGTAGGGATTACGGTCGACGCCGAGGATCCGGTGAGAATCATCAAGTTCCTAGACACGCTGATGTCAGAAGAGTGGCAGAAGCGATTCGCTTGGGGTGTTGAAGGCGAGGACTATCTTGTCGGCGACGACGGCCTGTACTATCGCACGCCAGAGATGCGCAAGCAACAGGACGATGTCACTTGGAAGCAAGCGAACAAAGCGGAAGCCCTCTATGGTCAGCTTCCTAAACTGGAAGGCAACTATCCAGATGGCAACGCCGACAGTGCAGGCAACCAGCCTGAAGAATTCTTCGCCAACTTGAAGGATATTGACAAAGAGGTGATGAACGCTTACGGCCACAAAACATGGACCGACTTCTTCTCGTCACCGCCGGACAACCGCGTTTCGTACCCGGCTTGGAATATTGACCTTATCGAAGGTTCCGAGGCGAAAGTCGCTAACCAGAAGATGAAGGATCTAGACTTCAAATATTTGCCAAGGGCGATCCTCAGTGAGCCGGGCGAATTCGATACAGTCTGGTCTGAATATGTAGAGGAAATGGGCAAAGTCAATACGGAAGCTTATCTGGATCGACTTAATGAACAGCTGAAGTGGCGCGTAGACAGTTGGAGCAGTAATTAAGAAGAATGGGAGCGGGAGGTTGGAGCTTAAGCTTCAACATTCCGCTCGTTAGAGACAGGAGGAGAAACCGATGCCGCAGCAAACGGTCCATAAGGTTGAAGTCAACCCCCAGTCCGTACGGCGGACGAATACGTACTGGAGCCGCATGATCCGCCAGCGGCAGCTTATTCTGATGTCACTCCCGATGGTACTTTACGTTTTTCTGTTTGCCTACGTGCCCATCTGGGGTTGGATGATGGCCTTTCAGCAATTCAAACCTGGCTTCTCCATCTTCGAACAGACTTGGGTCGGGTTCGATCAGTTCAGCTTTTTGTTCACGGATGACAGCTTCATCCGGGTTATTCGCAATACGATTGCCATGAGCGTGATCTCGCTCGTCCTTGGCTTCGTCACGGCAGTTGGCTTGGCGCTGCTACTGAACGAAATCAAACAAACTGGCATTAAGCGGTTCATCCAGACGATCTCCTACCTTCCGCACTTTCTATCCTGGGTCATCGTGACCGGTCTTGTATCCATGGCATTGTCCACCGACGGTGGCATCATCAACGACGTGCTCATGAAGCTTCATATTATTAATGAACCGATCTTATGGTTAGGCGAAGGCAAGTACTTCTGGGGAATCGTAGGACTCTCCAACGTCTGGAAAGAAGTAGGTTGGAACACCATTATTTATTTGGCTGCCATAACCTCCATCGATCCGTCTCAGTATGAAGCGGCGGAGGTGGACGGCGCGGGTCGCTTCCGCAAGATATGGAATGTGACGCTGCCTGGCATTCGTCCCGTTATCGTCATCCTGCTGATCATGAACGTGGGCTGGATTTTGAACGGCGGCGGCTTTGAAATTCAATATTTCCTGGGCAACGGACAAGTGCTTGATTGGTCGGAGACGATCGATATTTTCGTTCTGAAGTACGGTCTTAAGATCGGGAATTATTCGCTCGGCGTCGCGGCCGGCATCTTCAAAACCCTCGTCAGCATTGTATTGCTCTATTGTGCGAATATCATCGCCAAGCGTCTCGGCGAAGAGCGAATTATATAAGGAGGCTCCCTATGCAAACCGTTAGAAAAAAATTCAAAGCGGAGCCGTTTCTGTTCCATACGTTCAACTATTTGATCATGCTGTTACTCGTAGTCGTCACGTTGTACCCGTTTCTTAATACGCTGGCGATTTCATTCAACGCGGGTGTCGATACGACACGCGGCGGCATCTACATTTGGCCGCGGGAATGGACGTTGAAGAACTACGAGGCGGTCTTCCTGACCGGGAATGTGATCGATGCGTTCTGGGTGTCTGTAGCCAGAACCGTAATCGGCACGGTGGCCAGCGTCTTCCTGACGGCCATGTTGGCATATACAATCAGCCGTAAGGAGTTCATGTTCCGCAAACCGGTTACACTGCTTTTCGTGCTCACCATGTACTTCAGTGCAGGTCTTATCCCTTCCTTTTTTTTGATTAAGGATCTGAATCTGCTCAATAACTTTCTTGTTTATATTCTTTTCCCTGGAGCTACGGCAGGTCTGGTTAGCGCGTTCAACATGCTCGTCGTCCGAACCTATATGCACACGCTGCCGGAAAGCTTAGTCGAATCAGCCAAGATGGATGGCGCCGGCGACTTCAAGGTGTTCATTAGCATTATTCTGCCTCTCTGCACGCCCGTGCTGGCGACGATATCGTTATTCACGGCCGTCTTTCAATGGAATCAGTGGTTTGACACGTTTATCTTTGCTTCGTCGAAGCAGGAGCTTAGCACGCTCCAATACGAGCTCATCAGGCTGTTGTCTTCGTCGGTTAATTTCAACAGCAATCCGAACGTATCTTCTACGGCTGCCAAGGATCTCGCAACGTTGGTTACGCCGCTGTCGATCCGAGCCGCCATCACGATCGTGGCTTCCATACCCATATTGGTTGTGTACCCGCTCCTGCAGCGGCATTTCGTCTCCGGGTTGAAGCTAGGGGGCGTGAAAGAGTAGGGAGAAGAGACCGATTAGAATTTGTAACCACGAATCGAAAAGTTTATAATAAGAAGAACAAAAGCACTGTATGTATGAAAGATGGTTGATCCCATTTTCAATACATGGTGCTTTTTTCGATTTATACATAAATAGTCAGGAGACTGGCTAATCGGAAGGAACATGCGGATATGTTAAGCGCATTAGCCATATTTGTGGTGCAGTTGTTATACGTGCCGGTCGTCATGATGAGGACCATACTTGCTGTCAAAGGGATGAAAACGTACTCTGCAGCGGTGGGGATACTAGAAGGTTTTAGTTACGTATTTGCCTTAGGTTTAGTGTTTAGCGACCTTACGAATTATTTGAACATGATCGCCTTCGGTTTTGGATTCGGCATTGGCGTGTATCTTGGCGGTTTGTTAGAAGAACGGCTTGCCATCGGCTATGTCACCATCGAAGCGAATATTCCACATAAAAATACAGAACTGATCTATAAACTTCGAGAAGCCGGGTTTAGTGTTTCTGTGAGCGAAGTCGAAGGTATGAATACACCACGTTTCCGGTTGGACTGCACAGCACGAAGAGATCGGGAGAAAGAATTTTACAAACTGATTTCTCATTATGAAGCACAGGCGTTCGTGGCTTCCTATGAACCGAGAAATTTCAAAGGCGGCTATATTACGAAGGCCATGAAGAAGAGAAGCGAGATATTCTTCAAGAAGAAAAAACAGGAAGAAAAGGTTGAGAAGTAAATGTTAAAATTGGCTAAGCTCAGTGTTTCTATATCGCGTAGGAAATGAATGATTAGGATCGGTTGACGTTATGGTATAATGTTAATGAAGCAGTGATCCTAAAGGGCGGTGATGAAGGATGAGTGTCAATCGTGAAGAAATAAAGCGGTTGATCGACCTAATACCGGATCAAGATGCCACAGAGGTTCTTGATTTCATTGAATATTTGAATATGAAGCGGGAACGTGAGTCTGCTCAGCAATTGGATGTAAAGATTCTCGCCCAAGATGAGAGTTTAATTGAACAAGTTAATCAAAGCCAAGTGGATCGACAGACTGGATGTATTTATGGAAAAGAAGCAGGCCTTGATTATCTTCGAACTATACTTGGAGCGTAACGTGTCCGCTTACTTTGACTATGTAGAGCGTCTTGCTAGTTTACTATAATTGAAATCGATGTGTTCTTATGATCTTGATCAATGATTCTAATCTAAATGGACGATTCCAATCTCTTGGCGGTTGAGGCGATATGATCGTACGCTCTTTTCAATTCTTCAATAGCTTGCGAGTTGCTGGAGATTTGTGCAGTAGCTTCTTCAATTTGCTTCATCATGGAAGATACGGCATCTGCTATTTCTGTTAATTGACCCTCGATTTGATCTGCGGACTGCTTGCTCGAACCAGCCATTTTCCTAACTTCATTAGCTACTACTTCGAACCCGCGACCATGTTCGCCTGCTCGCGCCGCTTCAATTGCAGCATTCAGACCTAGAAGGTGGGATTGATCAGCAATTTCTTTGACAGTCGTAGTAACGAATTGGATATTTTGCACTTGACCTTGGACTGCTGCAGAATTCAGATTCAGGTTCTTCATATGGCTTACAATCAGCTTCGAGGCTGCTAATACCTCGTCTGTGTTGGCAGTCATTTCCTCAACCATTGCCATTAGCTCTTCAGTACTTTGTTGAAGAACGAATTCGCGACTCGTGATATCCGTTGCTACCTTGATGACTGCTTCCACACTGCCTTCACTATAGACAGGCATATAAGTTGCTTCTAATGTTAACTTCCTTCCGTCCTTTGTAACCCTTGTGATTTTGTCTTGAAACGACCTACCTTGACGCAAATCATTCCATAAATCAGCATAGGCTTGACTAGAAGCAAATTCAGGCAAACAAAATTGTTGATGATGAACGCCTACTAGTTCATCTACCTTGTATCCCATTGCAGAGGCGAACAGTGAATTGGCCCAAATAACCTGTCCTTGCGTGTTAAACATGATCATAGCTAAATGGTTTTGAATCGATTCTAGAGCGCTTAGTTGTTGTGATGGAGAAGCAGTGCTTTGCATGATACTCACCTTCCGAAGATGCTAGTAATTAATTATAGGTTATTTCATTATATCATTTTGGCAGAACAGAGATGTAAGGATATTGTAAAATTTTCGAAATTTTATACGGGGAGACAGAGAGAGATCTACCGAAGGCGGTCCAACCTAAACGGTGGGTTTTCGCTTGTTAAGAACTTTTTTTTTTAACATCTTGCCGATGCTCTCCACAAGTTTGATCAATGAAGATATCAGTTTCAGAACAGCTTGAAACGTATCCAAGAGACCACCTCCTTCATAACGGATGTATACTATACCACGGTGAAACCACCGAACGAACGTCTACGCTGATTACACCACGAAATGCTAAATTTGTAGTCTGAGTTTGCATTTGGAGGGTGGGGGGCGATCGGTGTTCTCAGTATGTCGTATGGGGAATTGTACAAGTATTAAGTAGAAAAGCTAAAATGTTTGTCGAATTAAGGAAATGGTTTTAGTATAATAGAAATAAGTATTTTGGATTAAGACTTATTGTCTAGACCAAGGTAGAGAATACGGCAATTGTTAGTAGCAAGCAATGGACTTGTGGTACAGGATGGAACGACATCTCGTCTATTATCTTGCCTTGGAAATCCCCAACCTGTAAGAATGAAAGCATGTTATCACTACATATAACTTCCCTCTATGGGATGCATGAAGGATGTTCAAGTCCACTAAGCGATCTGTGTAGAATCATTACAGGGAAATGGAGGAGCTTATGGGAAAAGGAAATCTATCTGAAGAAGATATCAAAGCTAGGTACATTACCCCCGCAATCACTGACGCTGGCTGGGACATTAAGAAACAAGTTAGACTGGAGTACGCCATTACAGATGGTAGAATCATACTTCGCGGAAATGTAACTGTTAGGGGAAAGAAGAAAAGGGCGGACTATGTTCTTTTTTACAAGAGCAATTTACCATTAGCCATCGTGGAAGCCAAGGACAATAACCATTCTGTAGGAGCAGGACTGCAACAAGCTATTGGCTATGCCAATGATCTGGATGTGGATTATGTGTATGCTTCTAATGGTGATGGGTTTGTAGAACAGAACTTAGTTACCGGCGAGGTAAGGGAACTGAAGCTTGAGGAGTTTCCATCACCGGAAGAACTGTATCACCGATATTTAATCGATAAGAATATCAATACGGCTGAAGAGAAAGTAATGCTTGAGCCTTATTACTACGTACCAGATTATAAGACACCTCGCTATTTCCAGCGGGTAGCCATTAATAGAACGGTGAATGCGGTAGCAAAGGGAAGGGATCGTGTTCTACTGGTAAGTGCTACAGGAACCGGCAAAACGTTCATGACGTTCCAGATTATCTACAGGCTATGGAAGTCCGGCTTGAAGAAAAGAATTCTATTCTTGGCTGACCGGAATGTACTGGTAGACCAGACGATTTCCGGAGATTTCAAACCTTTTGGCGGCAAGATGACGAAGGTACAGAATAGAAATCTGGATAGCTCCTATGAAATCTATCTGGCTCTGTACCAGCAACTTGCTGGTGATGATGGAGAAGAAGCTTTCCGACAATTCCAACCGAACTTTTTTGATCTCATTGTCATTGACGAGTGTCATAGAGGAAGTGCCAAAGAAGAATCTGCATGGCGAAAGATTCTTGACTATTTCTCATCAGCAACTCACATTGGATGTACAGCCACCCCAGTTGAGACCAAAGAGGCATCCAGCTTCACTTATTTTGGTGAGCCTATATATGAATATTCTTTGAAACAGGGGATTGATGACGGCTTCTTAGCACCTTATAAAGTCATAAGAATTGGCTTAGATAGAGACCTTGAAGGATACCGACCGGAAGCCGGTAAGGTGGATAAACACGGCTACGAAATTGAAGATCGAGAATACAATGTGAGAGATTATGATAAAACTTTGGTGATTGATGAGCGAACCAGAGTCGTAGCATCCAAGATCACAGAGTTTCTAAAGAAGACAGATCGATACAGTAAGACCATTGTATTCTGTGTGGATATAGAACACGCGGAGCGCATGCGACAGGCACTTATTAATGGAAATAAAGATTTGTATACAGAAAATAATCGATACATCATGCGAATCACCGGTGACAACGATGAAGGAAAAGCTCAACTGGAAAACTTCATTGATGAAGAAAGTCCTTATCCGGTGATTGCTGTAACTAGTAAGCTCATGACTACCGGTGTGGATGCGAAGATGTGCAAGTTAATTGTGCTGGATAATCATTTCGGTGACAACGGTATGACAGAGTTCAAACAGATTATCGGTCGAGGTACACGATTACTTGAAGAATACGGCAAGACTTATTTCACCATCATGGATTTTCGTAATGCCAGTAGACTCTTTGCTGACCCTGCCTTCGATGGCAGACCGGAAGTGGTTATTGATCTGGATGGGAATGATCCGGTGGATGAGCCTGAAGCAGATACAGAAGACAATGAAGGCTATGATCAAAGTGATAGTAATGGTAGTACGAATGAATCCAAAGGTGATTACAACTCAGGAGGAACGGGTGACTTTGACGGTGACGGCGATGATAAGCCTCGCAAATATTATGTAGGGGATATTACCGTCAGAGTTCTTTCAGAGAGAGTCCAATATGTCGATAAGGATGGTAAGCTTATCACGGAAAGTCTGATTGATTTCACCAAGAAAAACATCCTGCAGCAATATGCCAGGCTGGATGAGTTCTTGAGAACATGGACAGAAGCGGAGAAGAAGCAAGCCATCATTGATGAATTACAAGACAGCGGTGTACTGCTAGATGCGGTCAGAGATGAACTGGGCAAGACAGACCTGGATGATTTCGATCTCATCTGTCACTTGGCATACGATAAAGCACCGTTGACAAAAAAAGAGCGTGCAGAGAATGTGAAGAAGCGTCACTATCTGCACAAGTATTCCGATATGGCCCAGCAGGTTATTGAAGCATTGCTGGATAAGTATGCGAATGATGGCATTAGAGAAATTGAGGATACAAAGGTGCTTCAGCTCAAAGAGTTCGCGAGAATTGGGAGTCCAATGAAAATAGTCAAAGCCTTCGGTGGAAAGGAAGACTATCTGAAGGCTGTACAGGAACTAGAGAATGAGATTTATTACGCTTAGGACAAAAAACAATAGCAGACAAGGCAGGTATAGGTTATGGCGATTAGTAATGTTGTCAAGAGAATTCAAGATGTTATGCGCAACGACTCAGGTGTTAATGGAGACGCCCAGAGAATCGAGCAAATCGTGTGGATTCTCTTCTTGAAAATATATGATGCGAAGGAAGAAGCCTGGGAGCTGTATGATGACAACTACAAGTCTATCATTCCAGAAGGCTTAAAGTGGAGAGATTGGGCTATTGATCGCAAAGACGGTGAGGCACTTACAGGAGATGCTTTACTTGATTTTGTTAATAATAAGCTGTTTCCTACCCTTAAGAATGTAGAAATTGATGAAGAAACACCGATGAGTCAAGTCATCGTGAAGTCTGCATTTGAAGATGTCAATAACTATCAAAAGGATGGGGTACTGCTCCGTCAAGTCATTAATATCATTGATGAGATCGACTTCACAGAGTATAAAGAGCGCCATGAATTCGGTGCAATCTATGAATCATTCCTTAAGGACTTACAGAGCGCGGGGAATGCCGGTGAATTCTATACGCCAAGAGCTGTTACAGATTTTATGGTGGAGGTGGTCAAGCCAGTATTAGGAGACAGGATAGGGGACTTTGCCTGCGGTACAGGGGGCTTCTTGACTTCCGTCTTAAAAGCACTGGATAAACAAGTTGGGAATTCTCTCGAAAACAGAGAAATTTATAACAAGTCGGTGTATGGGATTGAGAAGAAATCATTGCCGCATATGCTATCTATCACCAATATGCTGATACATGATATTGATGATCCCAACATTCTTCATGGGAATGCATTAGAGGTAGATTATAAAGACCTTCGTAAGATGGAGTCTTTTGACGTGATCTTGATGAATCCCCCGTATGGAGGAAGTGAGAAGGAGAGCGTCAAAGTCAACTTCCCAACCGAACTGAGAAGTTCTGAAACAGCTGATTTATTCATGAATGTGATCATGTATCGACTGAAGAAGAACGGGCGAGCAGCGGTAATCCTGCCAGACGGATTCTTGTTTGGTACGGATAATGCCAAATTGAATATTAAGAAGAAACTCTTCAGTGAGTTTAATCTTCACACTGTGATTAGAATGCCTCACAGTGTCTTTGCACCATATACGTCAATTAGAACAAATATCCTGTTCTTTGATAATACAGAACCGACAAGAGAAACATGGTTCTATCGTGTGGATATGCCGGAAGGATATAAGAATTTCTCTAAGACTAGACCAATGAAGCTGGAGCACTTTAATGATGCTCTCGCTTGGTGGGAGAATCGAGAAGCAATCGAAGTAGATGGCTTCCCGAAAGCGAAGAAATATACAATCGATGAGATTGAGGGCAGAAGCTATAACATTGACTTATGCGGCTCCCCTAATGAGGAAGAAGTTATCCTAGAACCACTGGATTTGATCCAGAAGTATCAAGAAAAGCGTGCTTCCCTCAATGCTGAGATCGACCATGTTCTCGAACAGATTACTTCTAAGCTCGGAGGTAAGTAAGATGAATGCACAGGACTTGAAAAATAGTATTCTTCAACTTGCGATCCAAGGGAAGTTGGTTGAGCAGAGAGTAGAAGAGGGAACCGCAAAAGAACTGTTGGAGCAGATTAAGGCTGAAAAAGAGCAGTTGATAAAAGAAAAGAAGATTAAGAGGGAAAAATCATTGTCAGAAATAACGGCAGATAAAATACCTTTTGATATTCCTGAGAGTTGGGCATGGGTCAGATTGGGTGAAATTGGAGAAACTAATATCGGTTTAACATATAAACCATCTGATATATCTAATAATGGTACAATTGTTTTGAGGTCGAGCAATATATTTAACGGTATATTAGTATATGACGACATCGTCAGAGTAGATATGACTATTCCTGAGAATAAAATGTGTAAATCAGGCGACATTTTAATATGTGCAAGAAACGGTAGTAAAAGACTGGTTGGAAAGGCTGCAATAATCGACAGAGAAGGCATGAGTTTTGGAGCATTTATGGCAATTTATCGGAGTATTTGTAATAAGTACGTCTTACGTGTAATTCACTCGACTTACTTTAGAAATGCCCTTTTTCCAGAAACAGGTACCACTACAATTAATCAAATTACACAAGACAGTCTGAGACAGTTCTTATTACCTCTTCCCCCACTAGAAGAACAAAAGCGTATCGTAGCAAAGATCGAAGAATTACTGCCTTTTGTGGAGAAATACGATAAAGCCTATTCTGAAGTGGAGGAGCTGAATAAAAAGTTCCCGGAGGATATGCAAAAATCGATTTTGCAATATGCTATCCAAGGTAAGCTGGTTGAGCAGCGAGAAGAAGAGGGAACTGCGGAAGAACTGTATCAGCAGATTCAAAATGAAAAAGCAAAGTTGATTAAGGAAGGTATGCTTAAGAAGCAAAAACAACTGGCTGAAATTACAGAAGATGAGATTCCGTTTGATATTCCTGAAAGTTGGAGGTGGGTGAGATTAGGGAATCTATCTGAAAAGATAGGTTCAGGCAGTACACCTACTGGAGGGAAATCTGTATATAAAGAAAGCGGAATAAAATTTTTGAGATCACAAAATGTTTATAATGATGGATTAAGGTTGGAGAATGTTGCTTATATATCTGAAGATCAGAACAGGCCAGGAAGTATCGTCAAAGAAAAAGATATCCTATTAAATATTACAGGGGGATCAATTGGGAGATGTGCTTTGGTTCCAGATGGCTTTGATATAGCAAATATAAATCAACATGTTATGATTATCAGGAATATATTACCAGGCAATAGGTTTTTTATGCATTATATTTTAATTTCGCCATATGTTCAGTCAATGATAATGAGTGTACAAGTAGGAGTATCCAGAGAAGGGTTGAGTGCTGAAAAGTTAAAAAACTTTTTGATACCTCTCCCCCCACTGAAAGAACAAATGCGTATTGTAGCAAAGATTGAAGAGTTAATGCCATACCATAATAAGCTAGTTGATTAGGTGATAATAACTACTATTAGCTCGGCTAATTAAGTGACAACTGTTAGAGGAACATTGAAACTATGGTTTATCTCAAGAATAAAATTGTAGAGCAGCATACTGGCGTACAATTTAAAGGACATAAATTTTGGAGAAGACGCTTTCGAAAGTGCGTCATCTGCGAAGGATGGCAGGCAAGTTGCTTTTGGATGTCACCTGCGCTCCAGCAGACATCCCCCTGTGTTAGGATGGTTGTCATAGGGTTCCTTAATAAGTATAGTGGGTTTAGAAACACCAATTGAAAATGGAGGGTGGTCATTCATGGTAGAGGAGTTGAATTTATTTTCATGAAAATTACGCTGGAAATGAGTAGAGGGGCTTATGAAATAGCCAAGAAAGTGTACTCGGGAAGATTAACAAGAACAGAAGGAAAGATCGAGATTAACAAGGCAACAGGGATGAGTGAAGGCTCAGCGCAGGCGTTCATTGTCATATTTCTAGCCATGATGAATGGAGTGGTATATAAACGAGCCTTCAATAATGATACAAATCAATTTTTGCTCGAAAGCATCAGAAGGGACTTTGGGGAAGCGTATTTTCGTAAGGCACTGCAAGCAGTGCAAAAACATATCGACTATTATTCCACACTGGGCAGAGGGAATTTATCCGGGTTACAGGATATTGTAAATCGTATGCAGAGAACGTAGAATTTTTGTTAATGCTGTAGGAAGATTGGTCATGGAACTTCGGAACCAATGATTATTACTTTCGCACATAAAATGTCAATATCGTACTTTCTTTTTTCTCAGCCGACTCTCAAGCCGGCACCTTCCAGCTTCCGCATCTTCATCGATCTGAAACCATACTTCTACATCGAAGTTCAGCAGCGGCACGATTAGATTGCCATATACGGCGTAATCCAGATGCTTCAGCCCTTTAAGTCCGCTCATTGCACCACCTCCAACTTATTTCATTTTGCAAGGACCGACCTCAGCGGACGGTTCTTTTTCATTTTTTTGAATTCACATCCTGCAGACCTAAACACTACCGCAAGCCCTTTTGCTGATGTGTTTCTGATGGCTGGAGTATAAGGAGTAAGATCTCAGACAGTATTTTTGATGCTGGACGCCAAGCTTGCCGACCTATGCTTGGTATGCAAATATTCTACCATTGCGATAGTGCGCAGGGATGTGGAAATATCGGCACATTGTTGTTCTTATACGTACTATTGCATTGATATTTTACTCATACACTCGTATCAAAATCAAGTCGTTTCATATACACTTCAACCAAGGAGTGAATGTCACAATGGCTGAGTTGTTACAGCTTAGAAATCAAAGACAGGGGGAACAGAGATGGAATTTCCATCGTGGTTTCGGCAAGTGGTACAAGGGAGACTGGAAGAGGTGTCTGCACGGATCGAACACCATCCTGACTTGAATGACGTTCGGGCTGAAGCAGACCAGGCATTCGAATCGTTGTTCGAAGACAAGGATATTGGGCGTATGCCAGAATTTGCAGCCTGGGAGGACAGGCATTATCTGAAACAAGGACTCGTATATGAAAAGCTGTACTTGCAGGGAATGAAGGATGGTGTTCAGCTTGCTATGGCATTATTCTGTACTTCTTCGTCTGACGATTGACCACAAACAGAAAACGTTGAGTGCAAGGCTGGTATATAATCTGTGATGGAACAGCTGACACAAACCCCAAATGGATGAACAGAGTACCTCCCTGCTCATCCACTTTCATCATGGGTGTCATCTCGTGTATGAATCACTCATTCCGTGACCGCTCATATTCCATTTCCACTAGCTTGAAGAACTCAGAAGATTTGATCTTAAGTCCCCGGCATAGTTCGAAAATCTTCGTGACGGACGGTTCGTTCCTGCCGACTTCGATCATGGAGATATAGGAGCGGTCCACGTCGCATTCATACGCCAAATCTTCTTGGTTCATGCCTTGCTTGATCCGAATCGCTTTCACAGTTTTCCCGATTATCTGTTTCATGATAATGGCTAGTTCGCTCAATGTGGACAGCTCCGTTCGTGGCATGTGTGAAGTGGTTGTTAGATTATTTCCAAAAACAGAAATGACCGCCTCCAGCCAAGGTCGCGGTCATTTCGATCGTACATGTTGAGTTGGTAAGTGCCGACCGCTCTTAATGCGGTAGCCGTACCTAATAGGGAATCTGGTTGCCGCCAGGTTCCTTTATTAGTTTAATCATAACTCCGGGAATTCAGTCGCTCTTTAAGATTGCCGAATGCCTTCTATACGATGTCCTAGAGCATATACTGTGAAACTATATCAATCTGGATAATGGTTTGAATAGGCAAGATGAGGACTCGTATGCAATCCAATAACCTGAGGATACTCTACACCATCATAAGGAGAAGGAGTCGCATTTCCAATGCAAACATAAATCTGCTCATAGGCGGAGGAAATACGTCCATTCCGAAGTATCTGACCTTCCCATTTACAGTCCTTCACAACAACATTTCCGTTATTTGTATGATGATTGTTCATATCCAATTCTGCAGAACTGAAAATCATCCGTGCCCGATGCTTATCATCGTAATGTGTTGAATAATGTGTGAACCTATCCACTTTTACCAAACAAAGACTTCTCCCATTCGCTGCGAAAACATCTGCCAGATCCTCTTCTCCTTCACAGTGATCCTCCAAGAATTCTAGCAACTCAGTATGGGTCAATGATTCTTCGAAACTCCATTCAATGACGTGAAAATCTTCAGTATGATTCGGATAGTCAAACATAGCAGGCTGCTGACCATTGATCTCCCAAACGTCACCGACCCGTACAAACCGCCCATCGATCGTAAGCTCATCCCTTGTCCAAAAGCGACCTGCAGAAGTCCTAGATATTGGCCTTATCCATTCTCCATCCTCATTCATCCCAGCAATACAAAACCCATCCCAACTCTTAGTAACAGCTAAAACAATAAATTTCATAATCCTTCGACCTCCCATGTAGTTTCACACTAAATGGATCGTCCGGATATCCCCCTGAAATTGCTGCAGATACTCCGCTAACAATCGTCGGTGACAATGATGTGGTTTATCTTCGCTGCATAAGAAACACGGCTTGCCATCTCCAAGAATCCGGTCAAGATCCTTTTCCACTTTGCGATTTTGCAGTAAATTCAGATATTTCTTCTCGTACTCTTCCCACCCAATACGTTTTTTCTTAAAATCATTCAGCATTTGTTCCTCAGGAGCCAGATCAAGGAAATGGCTGTACTTTACTCCTACCAGTTGCAGAATGTATTCCAAATCGTCCTTCTTCGCAAAACCAGCCAGCTGCGACGTATTATTCAGCCGCGTATCGATCAGATGCTTCACATTTTCACGTTGAAGTAAATCAACAAATTTGCGTAGCGGCTTCTTAGCAAATCCGATCGTACACAATTCAACAGTCATGTAGAGCCTCCTAAAATAGTTTCACTTGCTCGATTTCCACCGGATTCAGTTCCGTGGATATAACTCCGTACTGAGCATAAAACTCGCCTACTAGTCTGCGGTGACAATACCGGTGATCTTTGCAGAAGCAGATCAATACCACGTTCTTGCCGTAGATCAATCGCTTATATACTTCACGTAGGGCTCTTACCCTGGTTTCCCATTCCAGCTCTTTCAAAAACCGGCGCTCATATAGCGGCCACCACTCTCTATAATCCAGCTTATCCTTCCATTCTTGGAGATAAGTTTGGAATAAGTCGGGTGAAGGAGATAGGTCACGAATAATCTCAGCATCCTTGATCTCAAACCCGGCCCGAGTAATCAGTAATAGGTCAGCGTCAAAATAAACTTTATGCAATCCGTTCGCATTACAGGTATATAGTTTCCCTTGGGGATTCAGATACTTCGTATTCAAGAACTAAACACCACCTAACCCAGAATGAATCCGGAAATACCGTATAAATTCATTTTACCACATTCGACAAGACCTTGAGCAACTACTTCATAACTATCTAAAGGCGCGGGAAATTCTTGCGCTCATACTTGTCGTGGCGTTTGTGAAGGGGTTGTTCGATTATTTCCAAAAACGGAAATGACCGCCCCCCATCCAAGGTTGCGGTCATCTCGATCGTACTTATTGAGTTGGTAAGTGCCGACCGCTCTTCATGCGGTAGCCGTACCTAATGGGGAATCTGGTGCCAGCCAAGTTCCTTTATTAGTGTAATCATATCTCATCCCATATATAATATGCAACGATAAAAAAGGATGCTTTACGTGATGTCTGTTCCATGAAGATATGATGGACAAGTTGACCCAAATACGAAAAAGGTTTGGGGCGGACCCAATGGAGACTATTCATTGTCCGAAGCGAGAGCTCGACCTGCTACTTTTTCTCGCAGAAGACGCACGCACCAGCGAAGGTCGCGTCGATTACTGACGACACATTCGTGCTCGATAAGCCTTCGTTCCGCGGACGGCTGTGATCGGTCGACAGCATTGTTTCGTCTCGCTGCGCTTTCCTTCCTTAGCCGCGAGCGTCTGCATGTCTGCGGTCAGCTGGCTCAGCAGCTGCAGGACCTGCGCCAGCTCGGCTTGCCTGCGCTCAACTTGATTCGTTTTTTCCCGCAGAAGCTTAACGATTTCTGACAAGGGCATCTTATTCGCCTGGTCGGCTTGGTTGAGTTTTTTTATTTCCGAGATTGTGAACCCCGCCGCTTGCAGTAGCTTGAGTCTTCCGATATGCTCCACGGCTTCCTCGGAGTAGACGCGGTAGTTGTTCGGACCGCGCTGGACATGGCGCGTATCGAGCAGTCCTTCGGACTCGTAGTACCGAAGCGTATGAACAGAGCAACCGGTTAGTTGTGTCAGCTGTTGTATGCGCATGTCGATCTCCTTTGTCATCTGAGACTTGACCTTCGAGTATGCTCTATAGTTTATACTATACTCGTCAACAAGTACCGCGTAAAGAGCGGAACAGGAGAGGGTATGAACGATGCTAACACGTAATCATCAAGTTACGCCGATCGGTGAGCGCACATGGATGATCAGCGAATTCGGCAATTCCACGATGTATGTCCTCGAGGGAGCAGAACGCGCGCTGCTCATTGATACGGGAACGGGGATCGGCGATTTGCAGGGGGTAGTCCGGCAGATCACACAGCTGCCGCTAACCGTCGTCATAACGCATGCGCATGTCGACCATGTGTGCGGTGCAGGGCAATTCGACGAAATTTACATTCATCCGGCTGATATTGCTCAGATGAATGAGCTGACGCTGGAGCATCGGCGATGGTACGCGCGAAGGGCTGGCACGGCGAATGGCAGCTTGGCGGAGTACTCCGTCGAAGAGGATATTGTCGATTGGGGGAAAACGCCTGCGGTCAACCTGCTGCATGACGGACAGACGTTCGATCTCGGCAGAAGAATCGTGTCCGTGATGGAGACGCCGGGGCATTCGAGAGGATCGGTCGTTTTCTTTGATCCGAAGCATCGGAATTTATTTTCGGGGGATGCCTGCAGCAGCCTGGTGTTGCTGGATGCGCCACCCGAATTCGCTATGATCGTCACGCCGTCTATAGAGGTGATGAGTGTCGCCGCTTGTCTGGGCGGGCTGCTGCGAATCAAGGCGCGAGGGCAAGAGTTCGACCGAAATTTCACGGGACATAGCCGTGGGGGAGAGCCGGCATTGCCGGAGGTGCTGGATGACTTGATCGGCTGCTGTCGTGCCATACTGGACGGCACAATCGAGGACAAGACGTATCCCGATCCAGTCAGAAGCTCGCATGCATGCGCGACATACAGGTCGGTGCGCATCGTGTACAACGAGACGGCGCTGCACGATTGAGCGACACCACGGAAGAGCAGGGTTTTCCAGTATCGATAGAGGATAGAGTCGTAGGGGCAATGATAGGGTGTTGCGGGCATAGGTGGTTGCGAGGATACACATGCATGGACTGTCCTAAGAAGACGGTCCATTTTTTGCACTTTAAGACGTATTTTCCTTATTCAGTTTCAAGCACTTATAATTCCGATACATTCACTTCCAGCAGTAGAATGCTCTACCACAATCACTTTGAAGTAAAATTATGGAGGAATACGCCGACATGTGTCGAATGAACTATGTACCATATTTAGGAGGTACATATGGCACGGAGAAGAAGAAGGACCAAAGACGCATTTGAAATTGAGAAGGCTGTGTTCTATTTGTCTGTATTTGTAGGATTGATTGTGTACGCACAAACCAAGAGCTTTACGCAGGCGTTAACGATGATATTCATATCGCTGTTGTTGGTATTTGCTTTTTTTGTATACAGAGCAGTGAGAGCCAGAGAGCGAATCAGTCGATCCAGAATCGAAGAAATTGACGTAATGGATGGGATCAAATTTGAGAAATACCTAGATGTCTTGTTCTCGAAGCTAGGGTATAAGACATCTGTGACAAAAGCATCGGGGGACTTTGGAGCAGATGTCATTCTGGAGAAGGATGGCAGGAGGATCGTAGTTCAGGCAAAGCGTTACAGCTCCAATGTAAATCTTAATGCAGTACAGGAGGTTACAGCGGCTAGAAGCCACTATGGTGCACAAGAAGCATGGGTTGTAACGAATCAGTATTACAAGAGCTCGGCCATTCAATTGGCTCGATCGAACGATGTGAAATTAATTAATCGAGATGATCTTATCGATCTCATACTGCAAGTGAATCCAGAAATGCAAGAAGCGCACCATCGAGTTAATTCCGGGCGTGCGTGCAGAAATTGCGGTCAACCAATGAACCTCATTCAAGGGACTGAGCGATCATTCTACCGATGCAACGAATTCCCTAAGTGTAGATACATTGAGGATGAGATTGAAGAATCTCAACAGGCAAAAGCGTCTGTAACTAAGAACAGGGTAGCATCGGGGGTTATTAGTGATTACCAGAAAAAATACACGTCGCCTATCAAAAAGTCAATTAGACGTCACATGCCGAAAGTTGTGCTCGTTGCTGGCATATTGCTAATAGCTTTAGTAGCTAGTATCGTAGGTAACTTGAGCAACCAAGTACAACGTAGCAACGGTGAAGCGCAGTCAACTTTACCATCAACTGTTGGGCAGGGAAGCGATCAGAAGTCGGTCAACGAAATGGAGCTTGTAGTTACGTTATCGTTGAAGAATTATCCCGACAAGAGATTCCTCAATAAAGCGCTGATGGAGAAGCTATCAATTGATGAGGGACAAGTTATTGAGATAACGGGGCCTAATGGTGGAAGTATTTCGGTTCCGGTGTTCTCCGAACCTGAAACCAGTACGGTGATTGATATCAATAAAGAACATATTCGCTTGCTCTATCAGGATAGGCAAGAGTTAGGCGTGAATGTTCCAGAGGGCTACTCTAATAATACAGCTGTTGCGAATGCCTCAGTCACACAAAAAGTTACGATTCGTTTCTAATTGAATGGGGATATTTATGAAAAATCAATCAGAAAGTAACATTTGATTAGTAGGTTAGAATAACGCAGTTTCAACGGGAATAACCAGCTAATAAGTACTACTTTTTATAAAACTATCTTATTAAAGGATGTTATATAATGAGGCATGTTTTTTATGCACCCGATGAAATACCATTGCATTATTTTTACTTTGGTTGGAAAAAAGCAAAAAGTTTTGTAAAACAACAAGGATTCTATGATCCTATTGAAATAAAAGAGTTTGAACTGGAGTTGGAAAAGAATTTAAGGAAAATTCGGAATAGAATAAGTTCTTTATCGTATGAGATGGCGCCACCTATTGCTTACGGATTTCCAAAAGGGAGAAAAGATGATCAGTTACGGTTAAGGCCAATGTCAAAGGTTTCATTTATTGATCAAGTTGCTTGGGCTACCATTGTTTTAGTTCTAGGTGAGTGGTTTGACACGATTAACGATGGTGATGAGGAAGTTTGTGACTTAGAGTGGATGGTTAATTGGAGTTGCAATAATCGTTTGCGCAGAAAGTATTACCCAACTGATGATGAAAATAACTTTGTATTTCGGAGGTTGATGGTTAATTATACACACAATGAACTTTACGAAAGCTTTCAACGGAGTCTCCGTTTTCAACGGAAGAAGCAGGAAGATTATTTTGAACAAATTCTTGATAATTCACCATATGCATATTACGGACAAGCGGACATCACAAAATTTTACCCAAGTCTTCGGATGGATATAGTTCGTGAAGTATTATTTATTCGTCTGAACCAATTATGTAGTCGTGGAATAACAAGTGTCGAGGTGGTGAAAAAATGGGAAGGGGTACTGTTTAGTCTGTGTAAAATAAAAACCAATAATAGACATTTATCAGAAATTGAGGTAAAAGCCATCGGAACTGAGACTGTTGACCTACTTATTGATTGTTTACCAACAGGGTTAATAGCTTCTGGTTTTTTGGCGAATTGTGTTTTAACCCATTATCTTGATATACCAATAAATGAATTCCGAATAAAAAAAACAAGTGAGGGTAAGGTTACCCACTTAACCCGCTATACAGACGATATTATGATTATATCTTCCGATGAGGAGACAATTTATGAGGGCATTCACAAAATCAGGGGCTTACTCAATAGTATTGGTTTAAGAATGTCGGAAGATAAAACTAGGCCTATATTAAAAGAAGATATGATTAAAAGCATCACTAAAGATATTAAATCTTTATCAACAACTCAGGCTAATGACGTTATTGAGCATATCCTGCAGGACTCAATTAAATGTCCTCGCGTAGGTAAATTCGATAATTTACCTAGTTCAACTGCACTAATTGATAAGCTATCACAATTAGGTGATCAGCATGTTCGGGCTATGAACCAAAGCGAACTGGAGAAGTATTTAACCGAGCTGATGGAGTTAGTTAATACTGAATTTGCTGCAGATGAGATACGTGACGATACTAAATCATCCTTTGCATCTTGGAAAATACGGAAAACTGCCAATGATGCCAGATATCGAGATCTTGATACGAAACAAAGCGTTACTGAGACACTAAAGCGCATGTATATGAAATATCCTTATAAGTTATCTTTAGTGAGTTGTTACATACTTCACCTCATGGAAATCCCATTTGATGAAAAGGTAGAAGAATTATTTACTGAGATGCTTAAGTCAGCAAAAAAAAATGATCGACAAGACCAACCAGGTTTTTATGGCTCGTATATGCGTACGCATATTATGTTTTGCATAGCTGAAAACTGGAAAAATGTTGGCGCAGAGATTCGGTCTAAGTTGGGAGCTATTATTCAAAGAGAAATAATGGGCTGGTATGATCAGGATACCTACTTAACGTGGCATGAACAGTATGCAATCTATTGGGCTCTTTCAAATATTTCCATAAACACAAGGGGAGTTCCAATGTTAAATGAAAGTCCAATAGAATTAGTTAATCGAGCCTATAGGTTGTTTAGAATTATGGATCACGATGTCGAATCAGGTAATGATCCTGTTCTTATAGCACTGATGAGTGAGATATGGCGGAATAATCGTCCCAAAAATAAAAGAGAACATGCCACAGAGGATGAAAGTCAATGGATTGGTTGGTTGTGGAAGAGAATTACAAGTAATATGAAAGGTTGGGAATGGAAGAATGAAGGTCATGGAAGGGTCTGGATTGAGATATCGACCGGGAGAGAAAATGTAATAACCACATATGGATTCAGGAGATTAATGGAACTAGCAGAACTTCATATAGAAACATTTCTTGAGGATAATAGTATTTCTCATAATGAAGAATATTTTGAGATATCTCCTATCTTTAACGGTGTTATAGATATTCTCAATAAATCAGTCACAAAGTGGGTTGAACAATCCAATTCAATGTTTAACGCTCGGTTCTTAAGGGCTATAAGAATGGTTTCAAAAAACTATAAAATAAAAAGCTATCTAATGAATCGTTTAAGAAATCTCAAGGAAATAGACCGCACATTACTGTCCAAAAAAAATATTATTGGTAACGTTCCGAGTTTTACAAGTGATAAAAATAAAATAATTCCACTACAAGATTGGGTTGAAATTATAAGTATATTACCTCAAAGGTTAGAGGTTGTCGAAATACCCAAGGAATTGTTGCATCTAACGGAAACAGAAATAACCCTTTTGTTGATTGAGGTTAGTAAAAGGATTATTGCTGAACTGGATAATCGTGCTAGCCGTGACTCGAATGTGGATATATTCAACAGTCGGACACTTTGGTCTAAAACAAGTTTAAATCGTATTGGACTAAGTGTTGAAGACTGGAACAAATGGCGCAATGGAGATCTGTCATTTGGGATTGATTTTACGGACGATTTTGTTATTTACTCGGATACTTATTTAAGTGCATGGGCTTATACCAATACTTTCTTCTTAGACGAAGAGTTTTTAATCTGTTACTCATTATCGGTACTGCTACTATTACTTATTTCGAAAAAACATATATATTCGGGGGCTGCAGGAATAAAAAGATTGAGAGGGTGGACTAAAATATCTGATGTTATCGCTCATTCCGAGTTTCCTTCTACTGTTTTGGCAGAGGTGATAGCAGGATCATTAAATTATCAGAGACCATTCTATAATTATTACGCGGAACACGGGGGTATTGAATTGCCATTACTGCCATTAGAGAAAGAACCAATTATAAATCTAGCGGATTATCTGCAAGTTTTAGAGGATCATTTGAGTAATGTACAAAGCAGAGTTTTGATTGGTGATACTGGTTTGCGTGAAATGAGATTTATTGATTTGGATAAAATAGTAAGGGGATGACGAGTATGGAGGACGAACTACTTGATAATATTGTAATAACATTAGGACAGTCCAATCATGATCAGCATATACTTGACTATTTGGATCAAGCAAATGGTTATAAATATAAAAATCCTAATGATCAGTTGAATTTATTAGACTCTATTCTGCAGACATCTCACCAAGATGGAGCTCAATTTGTTATGTTACCAGAGTTTTTTTTGCCACGTAGGTTCTTGTTTAGTTATATAAAAGAAAGGGCGATTCGATACCGTAGCATTATTATGGGCGGCTTAGAGTATGGTATGGATCCGAGCCCTGCGCCATCCGGCAAATTCCGTTTAAAGAATGAGGCCTTTGTTGTAATTCCAGATAATCTATACAAAAAAAATCACATGACAAATGGAAGTGCGACTGTAATCACTGTACCTAAATTACATCCAGCACCAGAGGAAGCGAAATTGCTATCTAAAAATGGATATGAATTCGTTAATGGCAACCGAATCTATCATTTTTCCAGTAAGAGATTGGGGAACTTTGCAGTCCTTATATGCTTTGATTTTCTTAATCTTCCAGTTCAAGCAATCCTACAAAGTCAGATTCAGACCCTCTTTGTGTTAACATATAATATGGATGTTACTGGGTTTATATCAATTGCTGAAACAGTTCAAAGGTTATTGTTATGCAATGTTGCAATATGCAATACCGGATTCTTCGGAGGGTCAGTAGTTTTTGCACCGATTCGGGAACCACGCCAAAAGCGGCAAGTGTTACAAATTAATGGAAATGAAATTCACGCTGCGGTTTCTGTACACTTACCAATAAAAGAGGTCTGGAAGGTACAAGATTCAGGTGAAGTAAATCACGGAGAGAAAAAATTTTTTCAACTACCACCTGATTTCGGTCGTTTAGCTGCAAGATAGTAATTGAAAGGATACCCTACATGGTATTTGTTGTCAAAAAAATGTCGTCAGGAAATGTTATAACTCCTCCGTGTGGCTTTTTGTGATTCTCCGTGTGAGTGTCAATAGCAAGAACTATATATTTCAAAAAACGATGACTTACTTTTATGCATTTCGAAGTTTGTCTTCGGGTGGGGTTAATATCTCATTACCAAACAAAATGCATGATATTATTTCCATTAATGAGAAATTGGTACATAATAGAAATGCGAAAGGAGAGGTGGTAATGATTCAACACTATAAGCCAATAGATCATATTAAAGTTTCAACTGAGATGGTTGAAGATATTGAGAAGGGAATAATAAATTATCTGAAAAGCAATTCTTATATTCACCTAAGTGAAAAAGCATCTCAAATTAAAGAATTTAGATTAAAGTATACAAAAGAAAGTTATGGTACTGAGATTGAAAGAGTCTCGGTAGCAATTTCTAAATTTATGGCTCATCAAGAAGCACTATTTAATTTAATGACGAAGGGGAAAATCATGCCTGTTAGGATTTCTAATGCCCCAAGTATACTGTATAGGTACAGCTTCAAAATTTTTTATGAGGAACAGCGAGGATCGATGACAACATCAGGTGATGTAGAGATATCTATTCCAATATTCATTCACGAAACGGTTGCGTTGGAATAAACTATCATTGGGGGAGAAAACAAGACGGTAATGGGGGAAAGCTTGCGTAGATAATTCGTTACCCCGTCTATCCAAGTTCCTCTTGTATGCCGAAGTGGTGGTCAGTTACCGCAATGGGAACGACGGATCTTCTTGCGCTCATGCTTGTCGTGGCGTATGTAAAGGGGTTGTTCGATTATTTCCAAAAACAGAAATGACCGCCCCTAGCTCAAGGTCGCGGTCATTTCGATCGTGCATGTTGAGTTGGTAAGTGCCGACCGCTCTTCATGCGGTAGCCGTACCTAATGGGGAATCTGGTGGCAGCCAGGTTCCTTTATTAGTGTAATCATACCTCATCCCATATATAATATGCAACGAGAAAACGTTGTATCATGTTCATGAATCATTATAACATGTGATGTGTTGAGGCAAGTCAAGGAAGGAATGGGGTGTTCTCTTTAATCTAAGTTACTGAGGTCAAAACGCGCGATTTCTTCACCTTCAATAGATACAATTAATGTTGCATTCATAGCATGTTCTTTTAGACGCTCTAATTGTTCTAGTGGAGGTGCAAGTTTTAATTCGGTATTTTCCTCGGACACACCTAAATGAAAATCAAAGGCATATTCTCTTTCTTGATTTGGTTCAAGAACGGGTGCACTCCTTATCCCCATACCAAAATATTCTTCTCTATCATATATATTAACACCCATTAGTTCTTCCGAAATTTCTTTTAACTCTTCATTAGGTTGTATAAGTATTTTTATTCCGTCGTCATATTCTAAAGCTCTAACATTTAGTTTCTCTGCTCCCCCAAGAGTCTTACTACCAGTATTCTTTAAAACAAAATTATAACTGAGTGCATATGGAACTATGACCTCACCTTTCTTTTCTCCAGAAGTATTATGACTCCCCCCGAGTCTATCTTTATCAATCCTAATTTCAACAGTAGAGCTGACTAATTCTAGAGAGGGCTTACTTGTTGAACACCCTGACAAGAGTATGAAAACTGTTAAGATACTCATAACAAACTTAAACAATCCTTTAGGTTCCATTTAATAACAACTCCCTTCATCATTACCTACGTTTTTATAAACGTAATGTTTCGGGTTATTTATTAGAAATCAATTCGGCAGAAGTATGCGTGGAGTCCGCTTCACGATTTACGCTATACTAAAGCTATGAAGAAACTCCCAGTAAGGAGGCACGCACGCCCATGCTCAAATACGAAGCAGCACAAAAGATATTCTCTCTCTTTCTTCATCACTCCTACGATCCGGTAGAGATAGATCTGCTAGAGGGCTGGAAACTGACGGCGACGGCTACAGCTCCGAAGGTGGACGCCGGCAACCCCTACTTAGGGTCCATCCCGATCTCTCTCCAGTTCGATCAAGGAACAGAGAATCCCATCAGCCATCCGCTCCACTTGCAATGTATTCGGAATAAGCTTCATCCTAACTTGGAAGATGAGCAGGGCGGATATGCCATTCTGATCAAGAGCAAGGCGTCGGAACTGTTGTTTCGCTCGATGCAGGCAGCGAAGTATGAGGAAGTCGATGCGCACATGAAGGTGAAGATCACGACGGATCTCACTTCGAAGAAGGGGGATGCTAGCTTCCGGCAGAAGATGCAGGCATGCATCCAGCAGTTCGAACCTCAGTTCAAGCAATGGGGAGGAGAACAAGCCGGCGACACCCAATTTACATACGCTACTTACTTATCGGAGTCAGATACGTTCGTCCAAGACCAACAGAACATATTGAAGATGATGCTGCTGCTTGCGGTATTCAAGGCTGTGTTGAAGGGAGAGCTGGATCTGCCGCTCTCGGCACTTATGCCGCCAGTTGGTCCAGATAGTAAGCCGTCTCTCGCTGACAACTTCCACCATTATCTGCTGTCCAAGCAGTTCTCGTATTCACTGGATTTTGTGCGGCGATTCGTGACCTCCCTGCAGACGAAGCCGTTCGTCATTCTGTCGGGAAGCTCAGGCACGGGCAAGACGAAGATTGCCCAATACTTCGCAGCATATATGCGTTCACCTTCCGACAAGGGGACAGTCCATGATTTGATAGGTGAGCTGAACGGGAGCAATATGAGTGATAGTGGGACATTTCATTTTCAATTAAATTCCTATACGTTCGATTATCATCGCATTATCGTCACAGTCGAGATGCTGGAATGGGTCAATCTGGACTTGGATAACGGTGTGGAGATCGAGGTGAGGTTCGACGGACAGGCAGAGCAGTCACTTATGAAGAGGCAAGGTCCGACGGTTCGACTTGGTTTCCGTAAGACTTTTATGGCATGGCTGAAGCAAAATTGTGCGATCGGGGATCATCTCAAGCTCACGATTCAGGATGAGGGGAGGGTGTTCTTATTCGAACAAGAATCTTCCGCATCCTTCACCCAGCACGATGACAATCTAGCCTTCGTCTCGGTCAGACCTGATTGGCTCGATCAACGCGGGTTGCTAGGCTATTACAATCCGCTGACAGAGAAGTATGATCCTACTCCACTATTAAAGCTGATGCTGCGCGCTGATGGAGACCGGGAACGCCCATATTTCGTCATTCTCGATGAGATGAATCTGGCGAAGGTGGAATATTATTTCTCAGACTTTCTCAGCTGTATGGAGAGTCGCAGGCTGGACCCTGTATCGGGGCAGCTGGAGCAAGAGCCTCTCGTGTTGCATCAACTTGCTAGACCTGTCGAACATGTCGATGATCATAACCGCGTATACCAAATACCTGCCCAATTGCCGATTCCGCCTAATGTGTATTTCATCGGTACGGTGAATATCGACGAAACGACGTACATGTTCAGTCCCAAAGTGCTGGATCGCGCGAATGTCATCGAGTGCAGCCGGATAGATCTGTCAGCTTATTGGGAGTCGCATCATGCAGCCGCGAGTGTTAAGGACTGCGAACCGTTGTCCGCAAGGGTTACGCTATTCACGAACGAAGGGCAGTACCATATGCCGTTATACAGCAAGGAGTTCCTGCAGGAGCGTAACCGGACACAATTGGACGATGCGTTCCAAGTCGTATTGAAGCTGCATCAAGTGCTTGAACGTGAGGGGGTTGCTTTCGGCTATCGTGTGCTGGACGAAGTGATGACGTACCTGCTCCTGTCGCTGCGAGAGAACGAAGACATGTTAAGGGAGGCGCTTGATGCGCAGATCGTTCAGAAAGTGTTGCCTAAGCTGCACGGTAATCGCAAACAGCTGGAGCAGTTGTTGCTACGCTTGCTTGAACAGTTTGCCAATGGGTCAATAAGTGGCGATCCGCTGTCCGCTAATAACCGGAGTATGCTTGAAGCTGAGGATTCTTATCTATACCCGCTAAGCGGTCTCAAGGTGTACAGCATGTACAAGCAATTGATGCAAACAGGCTATTGCAGCTTCGTATGCTGATGGGAGGGCGCCTGTTGAATAAGAATCATACGATATATGATAGGAGGACGTCTGCTCAAGTGACGGATGGATTGTCGGAATTAACCGATTATGTAGTAGCATTCGATGCCGTATTGACAGCCGAGGAAGAGCAGCGAGTCTTGCAGGATTACAAGAAGGTCCTTAGCAAGCTTCACGGCGCCTACTACTTACTGAACTATGACAATTTCGTCGGGGTGACATCCTTCTGCGGACGAACATATCAGGTATCTAGTAACAAGCTGTCTGTAGCAGAGATAGAGAGCATGAACCAGTATATAAGCTCGAAGATGGCATTACTTCCTTATTATTATCATAATCCGGTTCAGAATCACTGGACAGATAGCTCATCGGGGGAGGCTGAGCAGCTTCATCAGTGGTACTTCCTGCGTGAAGCGTTGCTTGTAGAGTGGGAAGGAGCTCCGCTCGCAGATTGGTGGCGAATGATAGATCGAGATCCGCATCATCTGATGGTGCACGACATCGAAGACACGCCTGCCTGGTCTGTTCGGAATGTCAGTCCAGATACTGCGGAGGCAATCATTCGTCGACCGGATACGTGGGTAGCGCTGCCTGCTGACAGCGCCTTATCGCACACAGCAGTCGCGCAGAAGCTTCAGGTCAACGGTCGTTCCTACTTCCCATCGACTGTCCGCCAACGGTTGAACCGGTTGACCTACGATACGCCAGAGAACCGCATGATGAAGCATATCTTGCAACAGTTTCTAGACCTTACCGAGTGGATGGAAGCCCGAGTGAAGAATAGCACATTCTTCAACCGAACGGAAGTGGAGCGGGACAATCGTTCCATGAACCACATTCTTCATGAGCTGTCCCTGTCCGCTTGGATGGAGGAAACATCGGAGTTGACTGCCCCTCCGCATGCTTCTACCGTCCTTCAACGAAAAGTCGGATATAGGCAATGGCACTCCTTTTACCAGCATTGGATGCTCGGTGGACGGTTCCCGCTGCCGGATGATCTTGTTCGAACAATGGTGGATACAAGAGATATAGCGAAGATGTATGAATATTGGTGCTTCTTCACGGTCGTCGATGTCGTGGAGGAACAACTAAGTCTGGAGCCGGGCGCCATATCCACATGGCAAGAGATAGATGAACATGGGCAATTGGTAGAGGGACTGTGTATCTCCTTCTCCTATGAAGATCAGGAGCTGCCCGTTTATTACAATAAGCGTTTTATCGGGGGCAAGGAGTCTTATTCGCAAACCTATAAGCCGGACATCAGCTTGTTCTGGAAGGGGAAGTGGCATCACTTCGACGCGAAGTTCAAGATTGACGCGAAATCGAACGCAGCGAAGAAAGAAGACATCGACAAAATGCACACCTATCGCGACGCCATCGGACAAACAGGGTCGGTGCGGGTGTTATATCCATCCGACGAAACGAAGGAACCGATGTTCTACCCAGCTAAGGGTGATTCGCTGTTGACCGAAGGGGTAGGATCGGTTGCGCTCAAGCCAGGGAATCTGTCTGGATTAGAGGGAGTGATGATGGAGCTTCTTGGGATGAAGGAGCGGCTGAAATTATAATGTTGGAGGTAATGATCATGCATGTACTCGAGATTTGGAATCGAATTATAGAACGTGCTAGTAGCCAAGCTTATGAAATACATACTGTCCCACAAAACAAGAGGACACCATTATGGTTTCGAGTCAGTACTAATGGTAGTGCGGTTATAATTAGTCAAGCATTGGATAACGTACCAAGTTCGACTTTGAAAATGCCGAGAACGATTACGTTTGAAGAATTTGAAAGGATATTTCCTTACTATCACTTACGGCTTAAAGGGGCTTCTATAAGTCAAGAAGCCGTGCGAAAATCGGTAAATACGGTATACATTTATGGCTTAATCGCAGATGTCCTAACGAATTAGACTGAGGTGGCTCCAACATGATATGGGTGAACGTTGATTTCGCCGATATGCTATGAGTTTAAGAAATGTGGCAAGTGTATGTTGTGAAGAAAGGAAGATTTAGGGATAATAGCTAAACTTGTTTAAATATAATATACACTAGGAGAGTGTCATGTTAGAAGACCAGTGCAGAAGCCAGTAGAAAAGAATTAGTTTCTGTAAATAAAATTGTTGGCCTTGGAATGCGGGGAGAAAGCAATTATTCGTGGTGGGAGCATTATCTTGGAACTAGAGGGGACTTATCGAGGTTGGATAATTTAAAGGAGATTTTATTTGAAAAAGGTCTCAAATCTTTCAAAGATAGCTTCCAAGATGATAAGTATAGCGAGGGAATATCTTTGGAGTATTTTGTTGAAATGGATTGTTATTATGTCATTAATGGGCAACATCGAGCAACGATGGCAAAAGTAGTTGATGCTCAGTATATGCTTGCTGAAGTGTTGCATTTGAAGTTTGATACTAAAAAACAAGAAAAATATAAAATTAAAATGAAAGAAATGGATAGAATAAATGAATTACTTGATAGACTTAATTTCAAGATAATTGGAAAGAAAGTTTGTTGGAGGAACAAATCAATAATACCACTTCGAGTAGTAGAGCTTAATAGTAGCATCATTAGTTTAGAAGATATAGTTAGTGTGAGAAAACTCCTTGAGAAATTTTCTTCGTCAGTAATGGAAGTGGAAGATTTTCAAGAGAAATTATCGAAAAATTTATTTTTTCGTATAAAAGATTTATTACTAGAGAAATTAGGAGCAAGACAAAGATTGAATCAGTTTGAAAAGATCATTTATTCACTGAAAAATGAGGGATGGGACCACAAATTATAGTGTTATTAACTATGTATGCTGTCTGTATGATTCACGCATACTTTCTCACCCACTCATATTTCCATGAGCTTGAACAACTAAGAAGGTTTGATCTTAAGTCCCCGGCATAAATCTAATATCTTCGTGACGGATGGTCCGTTCCTGCCGACTTCGATCATGGATATATAGGATCGGTCCATCGCATTTCAAACGCCAAATCTTCTTGGCTCATGCCTTGCTTGATCCTTTCAATAAAGTATAGAAATAGTAACCTGATATAAAGGGATGTGATAGTTTGAACAGGTATTTGCGAACCGTGCTATCTGTAGTTCTCTGCACCATGTGGATCGTGGGCTGCAGTAATGGCCCAGTGAATGAAGAGAGTTTCGCTACAATCTCATTGAATCCAGACTCCGCATACGAGCAGACCTTCGAAGATTTGCCTTTGGGTGAGCTATATAACTTTAATCTGAAATTAGCGCAAGCGGATCAGAGCTGGGTAACGTTCTGGGTGGAGGGGTATCAGTATGGCGAGCAGGCGGAACCTTTTCGTCTAACAGAACTGTCGTATGGGAAAAGCCCCGATCCTGTAGTAGAAGGTTCGATGGGATTCGGCATAATCAACGCGCAAGATAAGAAGAAATTGTTGTTCATGTATGCACCGGAGGTGTCCAGTGTGCCGCATGAGATCGGAGAACTCTTAACCGCAGACGGAGTGCGCGGAACGAGCTGGGACTATGCTATCGGGGAGGAAGAAGTGGCTTTGGCACCAGGGGAGACGAAGCTGCTTGGCGTATATCGGCAAGTCGAACAGTCATTTAGGACCTATGACTACCAAGATCAAGAGGACTTGGAGCGAATGATTCAAGATGATAAGACGGTATTGCTGCTGAAGGTGAAGATAGAAGTGTTATGAGTCTATTAGTTTACTTAAAACAAAAAATAAAATATGATGGTATTATATTCTTACGAATGAAACTGGTGTATTGTGGTATGCGCAAAGGAAGGGGAGCGATGACCTCTATTCATTGACTCGGAATTAGGCTCTTTATACTGTATTTTTTTCAAGAAATTGATAGGGGTGGTTACGATTTTGTCAGAATACTCTCGGAAAATAATAATAGCAATGCTTACGTTCTGTATGATATTTGGAGTAGGACCTGGTCTTGTGACGAAAGTTAGTGCGGCTACGGACACATGGGATAGTACGGTGGCTGCATCCTTTGATGGCGGGAGCGGCACTGAAGCAGACCCGTATCGAATCGCTACTGGTGCACAGTTGGCATATTTATCTAGTACTGTTGGGGCTGGAACAGATTATAGTGGACTGTATCTCAAGCTTACAGCAGATATTGATCTTAATAATCTGGAATGGACACCTATTGGTGGGAAATTCGGAGGGTCAAATACGAGTTTCCTTGGAACGTTTGACGGTGATGGACATGTCATTCGCAACTTAACGATCGAGAATTCACAAACGATTTATACCGGTTTATTCGGTATTGTTGGAGATGCAACGATCAAAAATCTGGGTGTGGAAAATATTCAAATATCCTATCTAACAACCAATGCAAGAATTGGAGGGTTGGTAGGTTATAACTGGGGCTATCCGGTTACTATAATCAATTGTTATACGACTGGAACGATCACAGCAGGGCAGACGGGGCAATCGGTTTCAAATGTCCGAACTGGCGGGATTATGGGGTATTCTACTGTGCAAGAAGCGATCCTGTCCAATAGTTACTCGACCGTAGATGTGACGATCAACGGCAACGGAGGGAAGGCCGGTGGCTTGTTAGGTCGGCAAGGAGGCACTGGTGTAGATGCAGTATTGATTTCGAACAGTTATGCAACTGGTGTAATCACGCAAAATGGAACGGGCGGGAATATTGGCGGGCTTGTCGGTTGGCAGTATGAAGGGACTATTAATAATAGCTATTGGAACAGCTCAACCAATCCGACAGGTGTTGGCCTAACAAATGGTGGTACCGGTCAAGGAACTGCAAAATCAGATACTGATATGAAGGATGGCGCTTTCGTCACCCTGTTGAATCAATTCAGCGGTCCAGATACAGAGTGGAGCAGTGATGTTAGTTCTGTAAACGGTGGTTATCCGGTATTATCCAACATCGGGGCAGGCAGAATCATTATACAGGACAGTACGGTAAGTCCAACCACTGCAGTGTTCGACAAGTATGTCCAAGCGGCGAACTATTCAGATGTAACGACGACCCTTACACCGAATGGGAACACGCTGAGTGCAGTGAGATTGGGTGCGACTCCTCTGACAGAGAACACAAACTATACGGTAAGCGGCAACGATGTGATGATCAAGAAGGAGTACTTAGCGACATTGGGCACCGGTGCGCAAGTGTTCTCCATAGACATGAGTGCAGGTATTGACCCGACGCTGACGGTGACGATCAGCGACACGACACCACCAGCGCCGACGATTACGGCACAGCCGAGCAATACAGCCGTGAATCCGGGCAGCGATGCGAGCTTTAGCGTAACGGCAACCGGCAGCGATCCGCTCACCTACCAGTGGCAAGTGGACAGTGGATCAGGGTTTGGGGATATCACGGCTGAGACAAGTGCGACGTTAACCTTGAATGGGGTAACCGCGGCGCTGAACGGAAATGCGTACCGTGTGGTCATCACAGATACGAACAGCTTGAGCACGACATCGACATCGGCGACATTAACAGTGAATGAAGCGCCGACGATTACGGCACAGCCGAGCAATACAGCCGTGAATCCGGGCAGCGATGCGAGCTTCAGCGTAACGGCAACTGGCAGTGATCCGCTCACCTACCAATGGCAAGTGGACAGTGGAACAGGGTTTGGGGATATTACGGCTGAGACAAGTGCGACGTTAACCTTGAACGGCGTAACCGCGCCGATGAATGGAAATGCGTACCGTGTGATCATCACAGATACGAACAGCTTGAGCACGACATCGACATCGGCGACATTAACAGTGAATGAAGCGCCGACGATTACGGCACAGCCGAGCAATACAGCCGTGAATCCGGGCAGCGATGCGAGCTATAGCGTAACGGCAACTGGCAGTGGTCCGCTCACCTATCAGTGGCAAGTGGACAGTGGAACAGGGTTTGGGGATATTACGGCTGAGACAAGTGCGACGTTAACCTTGAACGGCGTAACCGCGCCGATGAATGGAAATGCGTACCGTGTGATCATCACAGATACGAACAGCTTGAGCACGACATCGACAGCGGCGACATTAACAGTGAATGAAGCGCCGACGATTACGGCACAGCCGAGCAATACAGCCGTGAATCCGGGCAGCGATGCGAGCTTTAGCGTAACGGCAACTGGCAGTGACCCGCTCACCTACCAATGGCAAGTGGACAGTGGATCAGGGTTTGGGGATATCACGGCTGAGACAAGTGCGACGTTAACCTTGAATGGGGTAACCGCGGCGCTGAACGGAAATGCGTACCGCGTGATCATCACAGATACGAACAGCCTGAGCACGACATCGACAGCGGCGACATTAACGGTGAATGAAGCGCCGACGATTACGGCACAGCCGAGCAATACAGCCGTGAATCCGGGCAGCGATGCGAGCTTTAGCGTAACGGCAACTGGCAGTGACCCGCTTACCTATCAATGGCAAGTGGACAGTGGAACAGGGTTTGGCGATATCACGGCTGAGACAAGTGCGACGTTAACCTTGAACGGCGTAACCGCGGCGCTGAACGGAAATGCGTACCGCGTGATCATCACAGATACGAACAGCCTGAGCACGACATCGACATCGGCGACATTAACGGTGAATGAAGCGCCGACGATTACGGCACAGCCGAGCAATACAACTGTGAATCCAGGCAGCGATGCGAGCTTTAGCGTAACGGCAACTGGCAGTGATCCGCTCACCTACCAATGGCAAGTGGACAGTGGAACAGGGTTTGGCGATATTACGGCTGAGACAAGTGCGACGTTAACCTTGAATGGTGTAACCGCGGCGCTGAACGGAAATGCGTACCGCGTTGTCATCACAGATACGAACAGCTTGAGCACGACATCGACATCGGCGACATTAACAGTGAATGAAGCGCCGACGATAACCGAACAGCCGAGCAATACAACTGTGAATCCAGGCAATAATGCGAACTTTAGCGTAACGGCAACTGGCAGTGATCCGCTTACCTATCAGTGGCAGTTGGACAATGGAACAGGGTTTGCGAATCTCGCAGATGAGACGAGTGCGACGCTAACCTTGAACGGAGTAAGCGAGCCAATGAATGGGTACGCATACCGCGTGGTGATTACGGATACGAACAACCTGACCACGACAAGTAGTGCAGCCACGTTGGCGGTGATACCGAATGTGCCGCCTGTCTTAACGGCAGACAGTACCGAGAATGATACGATCCATACTATAGCGATCACCTTCACCGATGATGCGGCATGGCGCGGAGCGATCACATCGGTGAAGGTTGGCAGTACGGCTTTGCATGCAACAGACTACAGTGTGACGGAAGGAACCATCATCATTAACGCAGGGATACTTGATGCTGGCTCACATTCCATCACAGTAGTTGCCACACATTATGCAGATGCAAGCGTGATGCAAAGCGTCAATCTGCAAGATCGACCTGCCAATCCGCAGAATCTGACAGCAGTTGATGGCAATCGCACGATCGATTTAAGCTGGGATACGGTGACAAGTGCCACATACTATAATGTGTATATGTCAGAAGTGCAGAGCGTGTACGATGGCAATGCGCTTGTGACAGTAACCGATGCGACTTATCAAATTTCCAATCTGAGCAATGGCACTACCTATTATTTCGTAGTAAAGGCAGGGAATCCAGGCGGGTTAAGCGCGGAATCCAATGAAGCCAGTGCTACGCCTGCCACCGTACCAGCGGCTCCGACACACGTCGTAGCTACAGCAGGCAGGGGCAGTGCAACGATTACTTTTGATGCGCCAGGTGATAATGGGGGAAGCGCGATCACGGGATTCGAAGTGTTCGACGATAGTCATAACCTAGTCGCAACAGCGAGTGCGGGTGTTACTTCGATTCAGGTTACGGGACTAAGTAACAGTACTGCCTATACATTCACGGTGAGAGCCATGAATGCCAAGGGATCCAGTGATCCATCAGCGCCATCCAACGTTGTTACACCAAGTGCGCCGTCGAGCAGTGGCGGTTCTTCTAATAACGACACATCATCTCAAGCTGCACAATCGGGGATTGATATTCTTGTGAACGGGAAGGTCGAGAGCATTGGGACTGCAACGACCATTACCGTGAACGGACAAGAAGTAACTACGATTGCAATTGATGAGGAGAAGCTGCGGCAGAGACTTGAAGCTGAGGGCGAGCATGCTGTCATTACAATCGCTATCGCATCGGACAGCGAAGTGATCGTGGGCGAATTAACTGGTCTTATGGTCAAAGATCTGGAGAATCAGCAAGCTGTTGTAGTGCTACGTACCGAGAAGGCCGCGTATACATTACCAGCAGCACAGATTAATGTCGATGCCATTTCGGAACGCTTCGGAGACAATCTAGCGTTGCAAGACATCAAGATCAGGATAGAAATTGCAGAACCGTTGACTGATAGTGTTGAAGCAGTGGAAGAGGCAACAGCACGTGAAGGATTAACCCTGGTCGCTCCGCCGATTAACTTCAAGGTAACGGCTGTGTATGAAGAGAGTACAGAAGAAGTGACGAGCTTCAACGCATATGTCGAACGTACAATAGCTATACCTGATGGCGTTGATCCTAATCGGATTACGACAGGGGTCGTTGTAGAACCCGACGGTACAGTTCGTCACGTACCGACCAAAGTGGTTGAACAAGCAGGCAACTATTATGCTCATATCAACAGTTTGACGAACAGTACGTATGCATTAGTATGGCATCCGATGGAGTTCAAGGATATGACCCATCATTGGGCGCAAGACACTGTGACGAATATGGGTTCGCGCCTGGTCGTAGAAGGAACGGGCAATAGCATGTTCAGCCCGGATCGTGATATTACACGTGCTGAATTTGCCGCCATAGTAGTGAGAGGTTTAGGTCTTAGACTGGAGCATGGGGACAGTGAATTCACAGATGTACAGGCAACAGCTTGGTTCAGCGATGCAGTCCAGACAGCTTATGCTCATGGATTCATCCAAGGGTTTGAAGATGGCACCTTCCGTCCTCATGACAAGATTACCCGTGAGCAGGCGATGTCCATCATTGCTAATGCGATGAAATTGATAGAATGGGATGAACAGTATGAGGGGTTATCGACTGACGCAATGCTACTAACATTTGACGATGCAGAAGACATAGCTTCTTGGGCAGTGAGTAACATTGCGATAACGGTTCAAGCGGGTATCGTATCAGGAAGAAGCAGCAACGAGCTTGCACCGCAAGAATTCATGACAAGAGCTGAAGTAGCAACGATTATAGAGCGATTGTTGAAGAGAGCAGAACTGATCTAGAAGACATTCTTGCAGTGTAACGACACGAATGAAGCAGTTTTTCAGACGGGACATTCGCCCCGCTGGAAAACTGCTTTTTCATTAGCGCAGGTGTGAGGTGTATGCCAGAATACGCGCCCAAGTACTTGACCCACCAGACATTATGCTATATCCTCATACTTGAACCTACTTAATGAACGTTAATTAACTGAGAAGGAAGATGAAAGATGTCAACGAAGGACGCAATCTTGTCGACAGCGATGCTGCTCTATGCGGAGAAGGGTTATGAAGGGATGACGATGAAGGAAATTGCAACGAGAATCGGAGTCACTCCTCCCGCGGTGTATGCCTATTTTGAGAGTAAGGAAGATCTGTTTCTGCAAATTTGCAAAGGGTTCCTGCATGAGCACTTTCAAGTTGCCTTCACGCATACAGAAGCCGCCCAACATTTAACTGCCAAACAACAGCTTGAGCAGATGCTGCGCGGTATCTTCGAATTCCAGATCAATCAACCGATCTCAATCAAGGTATTCTTCCGCTTGTTATTATTTCCTCCGGAGATTGTGGCTAAGGATACGTTGCATGAGCTGTTGGATCTAGAGGACAGAGAGATTGAGGTATTCAGTGCAATCTTCGACAAAGGGATCAAGGACGGAGAGATACGAGATGGGAATTACCGGATGTACGCATATTCGTTGCTCTGCCTGATGGACGGGCTATTCTGGCAGATGCAGCGTCTGGATGAAGTCCAATTCTGGCAGCGATTCGACTTGGTGTGGGAGCAGTTTTGGAAAGGAATTGAGAAAGGAGCATCTTAGATGATACGAAGAATTGTGAGCATTGGGCTAGCGGCATTTATCTTGTTCATGACGGGCGGGATACCGACTGGGTCAGCTGCTGAGGAGACTACGTCTGTATTCAACAAAGCGTATATAACAAGTTATAGCTCCGGTGTCGTCGATGTCATGGACTTGGAGAATCGTACGGTAGAGCAAGCGAAGATAACTGTTGGCAGCAGTCCCGGCAGCGCAGCGGTGAATCCTGACGGCACGCAGGTGTTCATTACGAACAGAGGTTCCAATACGGTAAGTGTGATCGATCCAGATACGGATACGCTCATGGCGACTATTGACGTAGGAACAGCTCCACATGGCGTTGCGTTCACGTCGAATGGCAGTAAGGCTTATGTGGCGAATGATACAGGGAATAGTGTTAGCGTGATAGATACCGAGACTTTGACTGAATCAGCAGTGATTACCGGCATTACGAACCCGATTGCTGCTATAACGATAGATGATAAGGTGTATGTATCACAAAGAACTGGCGACATCACGGTGATCGATAGTGTGACAGATACCGTAGTAGATACGATTACGACTGGCGACAACCTATATGGCATGTCCGCTAATGTAGAAGGTTCGAAGATTTATGTAGCGAATCTATCAGGCAATGAGATCTATGAGCTGGATGTTGCAACGCGAACGATGGTTGCAATTCCTGTATCTTCTAATTCTACAGCGACGGAAGTAAGCCCTGATGGTACGAAAGTATACGTGGCTCATGCAACTGCTAATACAATCTCTGTTGTCGATACGGCCACACATGTTGTATTGGAAGAGATTGCTGTAGGGAACGGTCCATATGTCATCGGAGTATCGAGTGATGGCGGCGAGCTATATACTGTCAATTACAATGGAGGCGGTCCGGGCTCGATGAGTGTCATCGATACGGATACATATGAGGTTGCGAGCATCTCCGGTCTAAGCAACGGACCTTTCATGGTAGGCACCTTCATGGTTCCTGTTGCTGTTGCTCAGAATCAAGAAGCTCCGTCGACCAATGCGGATTTAAGCGCTGTCACGATCAGTGAAGGGACGCTGACGCCAAGCTTCACACCAGATACAACAAGCTATACAGCGAATGTTGGTGCTCATGTAGATGAGGTGACAGTTACGGCATCGGTGTATGACAACGATGCTACAATGAAGATTGACGGGAATACGGTTGTGAGCGGCAATCCGTCACCGGCAATCAGCTTGCATGAGGGCGACAATGCGATAACCGTTGCCGTGACGGCGCAGGATGGTGTAACGGAGAAGGAATACATACTCACGATTACACGTGAGCAGAAGCGAAGTTCCGGTCATGGCTCTACGCCGTCGTCTGTACCGGAATCATCGAATACGAATGTGGAAGTGCTGGTCAACGGTGAAGTAGAGCATGCAGGCACAGCGACGACAGAGGAAGTGAATGGCCAGCAAGTGACGACTGTCGCTGTTGATGAAGAGAAGCTGCAACAACGGCTGGAGCAGGAAGGTGACGGTGCTATTGTGACGGTGCCTGTACCTACTGCTAGCGATGTCGTCATTGGCGAGTTGAATGGCCGGATGGTGAAGAACATGGAACAGCAGCAAGCCACTGTGGAGCTGCGCACGGAGAAGGCAGCTTATACATTACCGGCACAGTTAATCAATATCGATGCGGTGTCCGAACGATTCGATACGAATCTGGCCTTGCAGGATGTGAAGGTGAAGATTGAAGTGGCACAACCTAGTGAAGATCGGATTCGTGCGATTGAAGCTGCAGGGAGGCAAGACGGCCTGGCGCTCGTTACACCACCGCTTAATTTCCGAGTGACTGCAGAGTATGAAGGCCGTTCAGAAGAGATAACGAAGTTTGACGCGTATGTGCAACGGACTGTGGCGATACCGGAAGGGATCGATCCTAGTCAAATCACGACAGGTGTAGTCGTAGAAGCAGACGGCACAGTGCGCCACGTACCGACTAAGATCGTAGAGGTTGACGGCGTCTATTACGCGCAAATCAACAGTTTGACGAATAGCACGTACACAGTTGTCTGGAATCCGTTGGAATTCGACGATATGACACATCATTGGGCCAAGGAAGCGGTCAACAATATGGGGGCTCGCATGGTAATCAGCGGTGTCGGCGATGGATCATTCGAGCCGGATCGCGCGATCACTCGCGCTGAGTTTGCTGCGATTGTCGTCAGAGGCTTAGGGTTACAGATGGGACAGGGTGAGAGTGAATTTGCAGATGTGTACCAGACGCACTGGTTCCATCCTGCCGTACAGACGGCAACGAGCTACGGGTTGATCCAAGGCTTCGAGGACGGCACCTTCCGTGCGCATGACAAGATCACTCGCGAACAAGCGGTACAGATCATTGCCAACGCCATGAAGCTTACAGGATTAGACGGACAACGCGATGATCGGTCATCAGCAGCGATGCTGCGGTCGTATGAGGATGCGGAACATATAAGCTCATGGGCAAGGAGCAGTATGGCAAGAAGTATTCAGGCAGGGCTCATAACGGGCAGAAGCGAGCATGCGCTTGCGCCGCAGCACTTCATGACAAGAGCAGAAGTTGCGTTGCTCATAGAGCGGCTGCTGGAGGAGTCAGATTTGATATAGGACAAGCAAACTTTATAGATGAAGTGTCATTGGCACCAGGAGAGACGAAGCTGCTTGGCGTATACCGGCAAGTAGAACAGTCGTACGCCAGGGCTCACAATGTGAATAGATGTCATAATTATGCTGAATCTAGATATAGTTAACCGAATGCTACTAAATAAAGTGAGGTGTACGCATGGTTAACGGTTTTGTGACGCGTTCCGTTGATGAGGTTCGGTTCTGGTCACGTATCATGAAGGAACATTCTCTATTTCTCAAATTAGGATTCCGTTGTGAGGACACGCAGTTAATCAATGAGGCGAACTACTTTTACGCGGTGTTCGAGGATATTGAAGGGAGAGCGAATGCATTAACAGCTGAAGCAGACCCTGAAGTGATCAAGAGTTTTAACGCAGAAGTCTACAATCACGCTACGCATATATGGGCGTTCAAACGAAAAGTGTTAGGCCTCATATTGTCCTGTCAACTTCCGGGGGCCAATAATTTTCCGTTATTGGTTGACCACGTAAGTAGAGAGGCTTTTTATTTTGGCAATCGCTTGCAGGAACTGAATAATGGCAGGTTGGACCCTTTGCCAGACGCTATTATTAATGAAAATGTGTTTTTCTTGCGAATTATGGCGGACCATGCGAAATTCATCGGGCATTTACTGGATCCCTCCGAACGCAAGCTTGTTGAACAGGCCAGGGAGTTTAGCCATGATTTCGATCAGCTGCTTTATCAAGCCCGAGATTTAGAGTCCATGCGTCCCCAATCCCAGACCGGTCCCCTACTTGACCAATTCCTAGATCAAAATCGGGTGTCAGTAGAGTCGCTTCGTGATTTCAAAAAGACGGCAAGAGAGCTCATAGAGGCTTGTCGCATCAAGAGTATCATTCATCCATTGCTCGCCGACCATGTGTTTCGTGAAGCGGAACGCTTCTTGTTCATCATCGACATGTTTGAGAATAGTCTGACCAGTGTCGCAATGAAACGTTAGCAACGAACGATAACTGGACAGGTGGGAGCGGGGGACTGGTCCATTGTCACCGGCACACTTCCATGCAAGATGGAGAGTCCCTCTCCGATATGAACTGTTGAAGATCAGCCAGCTTATTGCAGCTCGTAGTAGAAGTGCCTGATTCGGTTACTGCCATCACGGCTAGGATGCTTTATAATAGAGTATAATGAATAGGGATGATAGCCCTTATCCCGCAATTGCCGAAGCTATGAATCATGAATGAAGGAAGTGATGGTTGATGAATGTGCAACTGGTCATGCAAGAGCTGGAAACTCTGGGCAAGGAACGAACGAAGAAGATATATATGTCCAACGGTGCGCGTGAGCCGCTGTTTGGCGTGGCTACGGGTACAATGAAACCGATGGTGAAGACTATTGGAATCGATCAAGCATTGGCGGAGCAGCTCTATGCCACAGGCAATTACGATGCGATGTACTTCGCCGGCGTCATAGCAGATCCGAAAGCGATGAGCGAAGCCGACTACGATCGTTGGATGGATGAGGCGTATTTCTTCATGCTGTCGGACTATGTGGTTGCTGTTACCTTGTCGGAAGCAGACATTGCCCAAGAAGTAGCGGACAAGTGGATAGTCAGTGGAGAAGAATTGCGCATGTCAGCGGGCTGGAGCTGTTACTGTTGGCTATTGGGCAATCGTCCAGACCGCGAATTCGCCGAAGACAAGATCGCCAACATGCTGACGCAGGTGAAGCAGACGATTCACGACGCTCCCGAACGAGCGAGATACGCGATGAATCAGTTCATCTATACAGTGGGCATCTCTTACTTGCCGCTTCATGATCTGGCAGTTGCAACTGCTGAAGAAGTAGGCCCTGTTGAAATCGATCAAGATAAGAAGAAGAGTAAGACCCTATCCGCTTCAGACACGATACAGCAGGCCAAGGAGAAAGGCCGGCTCGGTTTCAAGCGGAAGTATGTGAGGTGTTGAAAAGGATGGGAACCTGTCAATTCTGAACCTCATGGACAATTCTATGATCTCTTCCTCGTCGTAGACCAATTCGGTGTCTTCATCGATGATGTGATAATCAAGGTTGAATGGACTCACAATTGTTATTCAGCACCATCTCCTTCATTCATGTATCCGAATATTTTGAGACGTCGACCGGAATATGTAAAAGCACTCCCTTCGTGGGAGTGCTTTTATTGACTAACGACTTTCTTCAAGAGCTTTAAGTCTATATCATGCTGCTGGGTAGTGATTGCTAATTCTCGAATCGATTTCAATAATGTTTCATCAGCTTTGATGTTTTCCATATGTTGCTCGACAAGAGTTGCCTTAACACCTTCAACACTACTATGAAGCACATCGATTCTTGTGTTAACACCTTCAATACTATTGTGGACATTTGTCTTAACACCTTCAACACTACTATGAAGTACATCGATTCTTGTGTTAACACCTTCAACACTACTATGAAGTACATCGATTCTTGTGTTAACACCTTCAATACTATTGTGGAAATTTGTCTTAACACCTTCAACACTACTATGGAGCACATCGATTCTTGTGTTAACATTTTCAATATTACTGTGAAGTACATCGATACGCTGATTGATATTGCGGAGTTCTTTCATAATTGTTTCAAGTTGCTTGTCTTCCATCAATTCACCTGCTTTCGATCTTTGGAATGATTATATCATATATCTTGTTACTTGGGAGCGAGCATAATTGCTCGCCTTTTTCTTTTAGGCACCACTTATCGAAATTACTTGTTTTAATTCGATATTCGTAGTAACGCAGTCATGCAATCCTGTAATATTTGAATGGGATGAGCAGTAGTGTTAGTCACAAGAAGAACGCACAGTAAATTAGAAACAAAGGGGGAAGCAGGAAATGGGATTTCCACCGTGGTTTCAGGAAGCGATGCAAGGGAGGCTGGAGGAAGTGTCAGCACGAATTGAATATCAGCCTGAATTGCAGGACATACGTGCTGAAGCAGCTCAGGCATTCCGGGCTTTGTTTGAAGGGAAGGACTCTATGTCCCACCGAGGTTAGGTTGGTACAAGTATATTTTACCATAGAGTCGTCCATGCGGGCGGTTTTTCTTCGTAGTGGGAATGGCTTCCCGCTAGTTAGTGGCTCCTGCCGTTACTACTTACTGTTGTTCATGAGATAACGTGAATTAACTGCAAATGTGCAGGCTTAGCGCATACAGAACAGGTGATCTTGTGAAATACCTGCGATTTTGCATCTTTGATTTCGGAAAATCGCCAGTTCAGGCGGTCTGTGCTTCAAAAGGATGTATATCCGCAGCAATTCCTAACTTCTGCGCAGATTTGCGAAGTAAAGCCTGCACAATCGACTTTATTTCCTCATGCTGTGCGAATTGCCATTATGATATGGACTCGGAACACCAAAGATGTCCCATACCGAACTATAACGAAGACGCCAAGGAGAGGCCCCCCTAGCGTCTTCGCTGTCTCGCTCTATTTCTTCTCCTTCACCGGCATCCAAATTTCACTGTATACGTTGTCCGAACTGTCCCCGTACTTGGTGAAGGAAATACCGGGCAGATCGGCTATTACATAATCTGAAGATGGTAGCCATTCCGAATACACCTTGGCGGTCGTTTGTTGCATCGTTGCAGGGAACGGTCCTTGATTGGGGAAGATCGCCCACAAACTTGCTTCAATCGTGAGCTGCTCCAGATCATCGAACGGATTGTCCTGGGTAGTTGCGAAGCCGATCATATGGGTAAGGTAGCCTCGCTCCTCCAAGTACCCTTCGTCGAAATCGTAGGACACGTTCAACACTTGATGCGGGTACAGATCGGCCAATTGATGCATGTGGTTGCGTTGCTGTTCGGTAATGGATTGCGCCAGCTCGATGATCGCTTGATTCTCACCTTCGAATTGAATCGGTACTCGCTTCGATACACCTACGATGTGAAACTTCTCTTTCTTCTCCACTTTGAATTCCATGGATATGCCTCCTCGGATATCGATATAGAAGGTAAATGTGGGAAATGACTTTTGAATCTTGTTCTTCGCTACTTCGGACGGCAAGAAACCGCTCCACTCGCGGAAGGCTCTCGAGAATCCTTCGATCGATTGGAATCCATACTTGTAGGCAACATCGGTCACTCTGGCTCCGTGAATGAGTTCACCATTGGCAACGGATAATCGCCGATTTCTGATATACTCGTTCAACGACATGCCCGCCATGTAGGAGAACATTCTCTTGAAATGATAGTCTGAGATACCTACGATCTTCGCTATGTCCTTCCCGGTGATGTCCTCCGTCAAGTGCGCTTCGATGTAGTCCATCAGCTGATTGAATCGTTGCAGCATGCATTTCCCCTCCTTCACAAATCGATCATAGCAATGTTGTCTCCGATTCACTCGATGATTGGCATACGGGATTAATCGAACGCGGATGACCATTCACAGTTTCGACTATGTGCGTTGTCCTCTGGATGTCCACAATAATAGCTGTGTGATGATGGCCAGAATCGGCAATTCCAACAACGGACCGATGACCAATGTTAAGGCGATTAAGGGTTGATCCGGGAATGCGGTCATGGCGATGGCCAAAGCAATCGGTGAATTTCTGGCCAGTGTGGTCAAGCTTAAGCTTGCTCGATCTGCGTAGGTCATACGCAAGAATCGTCCTGTTCCCTGTCCCACGATGAAGTTGATGAGGAAGAACAAGCTGATCGGAATCAGAATTTGCCACAGCAGTTCTATATGATCCAGCAACAGCTTTCCTTGTGAGGCGAACATGGCAGCTATGGCGAGACTGAGCAACACGATAGGCAAGGTGCTTAGTTGCGACACCCATTTTGCTTCCATCGATTTTCTATTTTTAACGATGAATTTGGTCAGAAAGGCAAGGATGAGCGGGAGGCACAGCACCAGAATGACACTTTCCATAAGATTGGATAGATCAATAGAAGCTCGCGTCCCTCCGAAGAGGAGCAAGTAGAACGGCAACAGGATAATCTGCAGGATAAGATTGATGGGTAGGATGGACGTGGACAAGGACAGATTCCCTCTAGCCAAGGTAGTGAAGATCAAATACCAATCCGTGCAAGGTGTGACCATCAGCATAATAAACCCTAGCCAAAGTGCCGGATGGTCCTGTAGGAATAGGAGGGTCAGACCCCATGCCAACAAGGGAGTCCAGACAAAATTAAGGAGCAATGACGTGAGTGAAAATGTGAAGTTGCGAAAGGACTGCTTCATCTCCCGCAAGGGGATCTGCAAGAACGTCATATAGAGCATGCCGATGAGCAGAGGGACAATTAGCATGAGCCCGTAATGCCCGGCGAACTCCCATTGTCCCAATCCGAGTCCGAGCAGGACGGAACATAGTATGATGATGGTGTATAGCTTCTCGACTTGATTCATAATCAACCCTCTAACTTTGGGATTCTTTCATACATTTGGGTGCAGGTGGGTCTTGTGTGACTTGTGCTTCTGAGCGTACATGCATGCAATTGATACAGGCGGATGGTGCAGTCTGTGCTCCGTACAATTTCATGCAAAAGTTCAGGTTTCGGCTGCTGTAATAGAAGGATTTCTTGAAATTCCTGCGGATCTGCATCTTTCGAATCTGGATCGAACCGCATATAGCCAATTGGGCATTTCAAGCATGTATATTCGCAGTTATTGCGCTGATTTGGACTTGTTTTCGAACGAATGCCTGCACATTCGCATCCTTTCGTCCCAGCCCGCTCATCGGCTCCTGAAGTCAGTTTGCTGTCCACAAATCCAAACATGAAGCTGAGCTGTATTCTTCTCCTTCAGCTTCGACGGTTGAAGGTTGCATGTATGAAACAGCGAACGTATAATGAAATATATAGAGGGTCGGCTGCAACCGACCCCCGGCACAGTGAACCGCTACAAAGGCGGTCGGCTCCGGAAACGATAAGAATTAGACCGTTATCCTAGCAGATGGGCGGTCTATTTCTTATGGTTAAGTACAACAATAATCGTAACAATGAGCGTCAATAGCGCGGTCAGTAACGCGCCGAAGCTTATCATCAACGATAGTGCATCCTTAACTTCCATAGGCATTCCTCCCTTCAATGAGAGGTAGCCGACCGCCCGTTGCAAGCCGTACACGTGTGCTTATATTTGATTATAACAAAATGGGAACACGATGCGAACAAAAATCCTTCACCGTCTGTCCCTCCTCACAACTCCGCTTACAATTTATATAGTCACCTTGATCTTTGCTAACTTCAGCCTTCCTTCAAGCTCAAATTCCCGACGAATAGAGCGCTTTGTACGCCGAAGGTGTCATGTTATGTATTTTTTTGAACCACTTCGTGAAATAGCTTGGGTGGTGAAAGCCGGAATCCACGGCTGCTTCCAATACGGTGCATGATCCGGTTCGCAGCAGATTTGCAGCTTTGTTCACGCGTATGAAGTTCAAATATTCCAAGGGTCTCATGCCGGTTTGGGTTTTGAAGAATCTGCAAAAATGCGATCGGCTTAAGGAGATGACGGCCGCCAATTGATCCAATTCGATCTTCTCGCTGGAGTGCGCTTCCATGAACTGTAAGACCTGCTTGATTAACGCCCGGGCTTCAGAACGCTGCCCGGTTGTCAGTGCCATCCCTGTTTCGATCAAGCCATGCTCATATACATCTGAAAATAGCATGAGCAGCAACCCTTTTAACCCCAGCTCGTACCCGGCATGCTTATGCTCGTATTTTAACAGTATGTGCTTGATGCGTGATAGTAACTGCACATGCGTGTTCATGGAAGGGGTTAAATATGCAGGGAATTGTTCGTTGCGGTTGATCAAGGAGGAGAGCGCAAGCTCGAAGGCTTGTTCTGGATGATTCGAGGTAATCCAGGACAGCTTGAACACAATGGAGTAATAGGTGACTGTGGTTAAGTGACTGTTATATCCGCTATGGAGTTCCCCGGGATGAACAATGAGGGCTTCTCCCGCTTGCAGGGGGAACTCTCTGTCTTCAATCCGAAAGACCGCATGTCCTTGATCCAAGAAGATAATTTCCATCTCATCGTGCCAATGAATCGGCATGATTTGTTGTGCATTCGGGGTGTGTGCAACCTTATAGATGTCGAATGGGAAGTTGGGACTGCCATGTCTTTTATTCTCGTAATAGCGAAATTCGTACAATATAACCACTTCCTTGTTGATAGTGGATCCCTAGCGGGGGCTTATTCTTACTATATCAAGTTAGAACGCAAAAGGGGAGAGGAAATGATAATAATATTGTGCTAGTAATGAGCAATAATATCGAAGAATGATTCATATATGGGCAATATAATTATATTTAATGAATACTAGGCAGGTGAAGACATGAAGTTGTTGGATTATAGAGTGAATACCGATGGCGTTACGATGAGCACAGCAAACGGCATGATGCAGGTTGCTTTTTGTACGCCAAGCATTGCTAGAATTCGCTATACGCTTGAAACGTCCTTCAGTGAGAACGAAAGTCTTATGGTCATCAAGCGCACGAATACCGAAGAGATTCACTGGCAGCTCCATGATCAGGCGGAGTATCTTGAATTGTTGACGGATGTTCTAACGGTCAAGGTCGATAAAGCAACGTGCGCATTCACTTACTTGGACGCAGATGGGAATGTACTGACGAAGGAGCCGTCTAAGGGCGGCAAGACGTTGGAGCGAATGGATGTGATGCGGACGAAGTTCCATGATGCTGCGAAATCCGAGGCCAAAGTAGGGGCGGATGGTCTGCGGGTGAATGTGGACGGCTGGCAGCAAACCATCGATAGACAGGCATTTCGTACAAAACTGGCGTTTGAATGGCAACCTGGTGAAGCGCTGTACGGCTTAGGCTCCCATGAAGAAGGCATGATGAATTTGCGAGGCAAGCACCAATATCTCTACCAGCAAAATATGAAGGCGACAGTGCCGGCATTCCTCTCCACCCGGGGCTATGGCATTCTTGTGGACAGTTATTCGCTCATGACATTTCGTGACGATGCATATGGTTCCTATATTTGGACGGATACCGATGATGAACTGGATTATTATCTCATTGCAGGTCCAGAATTCGATGATATTATCAAGGGCATCCGATATTTGACCGGGGAGGCTCCGATGCTACCCAAATGGGCATACGGCTATATCCAATCGAAGGAGCGGTATAAGACGCAACAAGAACTGGTAGATACGGTGCAAGCGTACCGCGACCGCGAGCTGCCGCTGGATTGCATGGTGCTGGATTGGTGTTCTTGGTCTGGCGATTTGTGGGGGGAGAAGAAGCTTGACCCCGAACGCTTTCCAGATCCAGAAGAGATGATGGAAGAGCTTCATGCGCGCAATGCCAAGCTCATGGTTTCAATATGGCCCATTATGCAAGCAGGCGGCGACAATCACCGTGAAATGAATGAGCAGGGGTACCTATTAGGCAATCAAGCCACGTATGATGCGTTCCAAGAAGAAGCGCGGCAGCTTTATTGGCAGCAAGCCCATGATGGCTTGTTCGCTCACGGGACTGATGCTTGGTGGTGCGACTGCACGGAGCCGTTCGAGGCAGATTGGCAAGGCGCAGTCAAGCCGGAGCCCGAACAGCGCATGCTGATCAATACAGGAGAAGCCAAGCGTTATCTGGATCCCGCTTACATCAATGCCTACTCCTTGCTGCATTCCAGAGGGATCTACGAAGGACAGCGTTCCATAACGGACAGCAAACGCGTGGTGAATCTGACGCGCTCTGCTTATGCAGGGCAGCATCGCTATGGCACGATCACCTGGTCAGGTGATATCTCGGCAACATGGGACGCATTGCGCAAGCAAATTGCGGACGGCCTGAATTTTTGTATGACCGGATCGCCATATTGGACCTTCGACATCGGGGCCTTCTTCGTGAAGAACCAACCGGATCTGTGGTTCTGGAGCGGCGATTATGACAAGGGCGTTGATGATTTGGGGTACCGCGAGCTCTACGTTCGCTGGTTCCAAGCAGGTGCTTTCCTCCCGATGTTCCGATCTCACGGCACAGATACGCCAAGGGAAATCTGGCAATTCGGCAAACCAGGGGAGCCTGTGTACGATACATTAGTGAAGTACTTGAAGCTGCGTTACAAGCTGATGCCCTATATTTACTCCCTAGCAGGGGCTGTGGTTCATCAAAGCTATACGATGTTTCGTGCTCTGGCCTTTGATTTCCGTTACGATGCGAACACCCATCACATAGACGATCAGTTTATGTTTGGACCGGCCTTCCTGGCCGCTCCCGTTACGACTGCGATGTATTACGGACCAGAATCCTGTGAACTGAAGGGAGCCCCTAAAACACGCAGCGTCTATCTGCCATCGGGGACCTGGTTCGATTATTGGACCGACCAACCATTCGCAGGCAGCCAGTTCATTGCGGCCAAAGCTGATCTGAAGACCATGCCGCTGTTTGTTAGAGCAGGCGCGATTGTCCCGACAGGTCCGGATCTTCAATATGCAGAGGAGCAGCCGGGGGCGGTCATTCATCTGAAGATTTATCCGGGTGCCAACGGCTCTTTCACGCTCTACGAGGACGAAGGAGATAATTACAACTATGAGGATGGCAAGTACTCCACCATCCGAATGACTTGGCGCAACGCCAAGCGGACACTCGTGCTGGAGAAGAGGGCGGGCAGCTTTGCAGGGATGCAGCAACATCGACAGTTCTCGATTGAAATAGCCGGAGAGGATCGGCATGCGATGATTTCGTATTCCGGTGAGCAAGCAAGCGTACAACTATAAGCAGGGGTATCTTCAAACGAGAGGAGTGATGAAGCATGGTCAGAATGGATGCCCACCAACATTATTGGCGTATAGAGCGTGGGGATTATGGATGGATCACTTCTGATATCCGGGCATTATATCGCGATTTTTCACCTGATGACTTGAAGCCTATACTGGATAAGCATCACATGGATGGGTCCATTGTGGTACAAGCCGCTCCGACACTTGAGGAGACGGATTACCTATTGTCATTGGCAGCAGCAGACGAGACGATCTTGGGTGTGGTCGGCTATTTGGACTTGAATGATCCGCATTGTATCTCGCAGTATGAAGCCTGCAAGAAACACCCGAAATATGTGGGATTCCGGATCATGATTCAGGATATGCCAGATGCTTACCAAGTGTTGGAACCCCGATTTGTAGAGAATCTGCAATACTTTGAAAAAGAAGATGTGCCTGTAGATTTGTTGGTGGTTTCCCATCAGCTTGAGCCATTGATTCAATTAATTCAGAAGGTGCCCCAGTTAAGAGGAGTCATTGACCACATGGCAAAACCACGGATTGCCGAAGGCATTATGCAGCCATGGAAAAAACAGATTGCAGAGCTTGCTGCATTTCCTAAGTTGTATTGCAAGTTATCGGGTATGGTTACGGAGGCGGATCATCAGCGCTGGACTAAAGATCAATTCGTCCCTTATGTCCGCACGATTGTCGAGCAATTCGGATCGGACCGCGTCATGTTTGGCAGTGACTGGCCGGTCTGCTTGCTTGCGGCTGATTATGATGCCGTAGTTGAGGTGCTGCTCCATGCTCTTCCGGAGAATTGGCGTGCAGAAGCGCATGCCAGATGCTTCGGGGAAAACGCCAAATGGTTCTACAAACTATAAGTGATGAGGGAGGAACGATAAGCGATGAAATATAGAAGGCTTGGCAAAACCGGGATAGAGGTCTCCGCACTAAGCTTCGGGGCATCTTCTCTAGGCTCCGTCTTTCGCGAGGTCAAGGAGGAAGCGTGCATGCGTACAGTGCATACAGCTTTGGATCAGGGTATAAATTTCATCGACGTATCGCCCTATTATGGCTTGACCCAAGCAGAGACGATGCTGGGTAAGGCGATCAAGACGATTCCGCGAGATCGATATTATCTCTCTACCAAGGCTGGACGTTATGGCGCTGATGTGTTCGACTTCTCGAAACAGCGGATCATCAGCAGCCTGGAGGACAGTCTGAGGCGGCTGCATACAGACTACGTGGACATCTTATTTCTGCATGACATCGAGTTCGTGCCGGCCGCTATCATTCTGGAAGAGGCCTTGCCCGCATTGGAGCAATTAAAGCAGGAAGGGAAGATTCGATTCAAGGGCATTTGCGGCCTCCCGCTGGAGCTGTTCGAAGCTATGCTTCCCCAGATCGAGGTGGATGCGATCATCTCGTACTGTCATTATTCGTTGAACGATTCATCGCTGGTGAATCTCCTTCCATTCATAGAGCAGTACAACATCGGCTTGGTCAATGCCTCTCCCTTATCCATGGGTCTGTTGAGCATCGATGGCGTCCCGGATTGGCATCCTGCGCCAGACGAAGTGAAGCGGGTTTGCAAGCAGGCTGCTCAATACTGTGCGGAGCACGGAGAGTTGATAGCGAAGCTGGCTATTCAATATTCCACTGCCAATGAACGCATTCCGACTACATTAGTCAGCACAGCGAATCCTGATAATATTCGCAACAATATTGCTTATATGAACGAGCCTGTCAATCATGAACTCATGGAGGCTGTGTTGGAGATTTTAAAGCCTGTTGCGAATCAGACATGGGTGAGTGGAAGGCCGGAATACAACCAGAAGATTATGGGGAGTGGTGCATGAATGAAGGGGATTGTATGTCAGGGAGTCAATCGATTCGCGCCAGTTGAATTGCCTGATCCATCACTGTCTGATGGGCATGCCATCGTGCGGATCAAGCGCGTTGGCATATGTGGTACAGATCAGCATGCTTATCGGGGCAACCAGCCTTTTTTTACTTACCCGCGTATTCTGGGGCATGAATTGGCAGGTATCATTGAGGATATCGGACCCAACGACAAGGGGCTTGGCATTGGCGATCAAGTAGGAGTCATGCCTTATCTGAATTGCGGCCATTGCATCGCTTGCCGCAACGGAAGTCCGAATTGCTGTGTGAACATACGAGTGTTGGGAGTTCATGTGGATGGAGGAATGCGTGAACGGATGACTGTACCGATTGGTCATCTCATCCATACGAAGGGGCTTACGCTGGATCAATCTGCAGTGCTCGAGCCGTTGAGCATTGGAGCGCATGCGGTCAGAAGAGCGGAGCTTAAGCTGGGGGAGACAGTTCTCGTGATCGGCGCGGGCCCTATCGGACTCGGGGTGATGGCGTTCGCCAACTATCAGGGAGCCAAGGTAATCGCGATGGACATCCATGACCAGCGCCTGGCGTTCTGCAAGGAATGGGCACATGTTGACGAAACGATCCATGCCCTCCATGATCCCAAATCTCGGCTGGAGGACATCACAGATGGAGACTATCCAACGGTGGTGTTCGATGCTACCGGCAATGTTCATTCCATGAGCCAGTCGTTCCAATGGGTTGCACATGGCGGGAAGCTGGTTTATGTAGGCTTGGTTAAAGCGGATATTTCCTTCCATGACCCTGAATTTCATAAACGGGAAATGACGCTATTGGGCAGCAGGAATGCTACGGAAGAAGATTTCGACACGGTGCTGCATGCGTTGCGTCAAGGCAACATCGATGTGGACCGATTCATTACCCATCGGGCGCCATTCGATAAGATGATCGATTCATTCGAAGCTTGGCTCAACCCCGAGGCGAAGGTGATAAAAGCAATAGTCGAGCTGTAAGTGGCAATAGGCAGGATGAAGAGATCCTGCCCCCCAAAAAGAATGAAAGCGCTTACATAAAATATTGAAAATGCACACCCTCTTATACAGAATGATGACTATATTACCGAGCTCGCTGCTTTTACAATGATAGTGAAAGGAGTGAGCACACTATGGAGGCTGAAACGATAAAGGCAGAGATGGCGATCAATCGATCCTCCGTTTGGAAGCGCTTCAAGAAACAGCGGAGCGCACATTTCTTCGTATGGATCGGGTTGATGTACCTGTTCGTGTTCGCATACACACCGATGTTCGGCATTTTAATGGCCTTCAAGGATTATTCGATTGTAACCGGTATCAAGGGGATATTCACCAGCGAGTGGGTCGGATTCCGGTATTTCATTGAGTTTTATAACGAATATAAGTTTTACAATATCGTGAGAAATACATTGGCACTCAGCTTCCTGAAGGTGGTTTTTACATTTCCGGTGCCTATCTTGTTCGCCATCATGTTGAACGAAGTGAAGCATCTGCCATTTAAGAGGGTCGTACAGACTGTAAGCTATCTGCCTCATTTCATATCCTGGGTTGTGGTGCTGGGATTGGCCTTCACTTTTTTCTCCAGTCATGTTGGACTTGTAAATCAGGTGCTTCTTGCTTGGGGTTGGATTGAGGATCCGCTTCCTATCTTGACGGGCTCCTCCTATTTCTGGGGATTGGCGGTTGGAAGCGCCATGTGGAAGGAAGCAGGCTGGTGGGCAATTATCTTCCTGGCTGCCATGGCAGGAATCAATCCAGCACTTTATGAGGCCGCTCAAATTGACGGTGCTGGGAGGCTGGCGCGTATTTGGCACATCACGCTGCCTGGCATTAAAGGGACTGTGGTCGTTGTGTTGATCTTAACAATCGGGAGTATTCTTGGCGGCGGTCTGGTCGGCTCGAATTTCGAGCAAGCTTATCTTATGGGGAACGCCAACAATAATGATACTTCGGAAATTGTACAAACCTATGCCTTTAAGGTGGGCCTTGCTCAAGGCAGATATTCGTATGCGGCTGCGATTGATCTCGTGCAATCTATCATTTCCGTCATCTTGATCTTCAGCAGCAACTATATAGCCAAGAGATTTTCAGGATCGGGATTGTTCTAACCATGACGGTTGAGAGGGGGGAGACAACATGAGGAGAAGCAGGGAGGACAAGGTGATTGATACTGCAAACTACGGTTTGCTGCTCGTCATATTATTCGTGACGGCCTATCCGTTTTATTACTTATTGATCACTTCCTTCAACTCAGGATCAGACGCTTTATTAGGAGGCGCGTATTTTTGGCCAAGTGATTTTACATTAGAGAATTATAAGACGTTCTTCAACGATCGGAAATGGTTAATCGCATTAGGCGTTAGTGTGATGAGAACGGTAATCGGAGCAGCGACTGGAGTCTTGTTCACAAGCCTAATTGCGTACGGTCTGTCAGGCAAGGATTTGGTCTTTAGGAATTTTTATTTTGTCGTCGTCATCTTTGCGATGTATTTCTCAGGCGGATTAATTCCTTACTATGTCGTCTTACGATCTCTGGGACTTCTCAATTCATTCGGGGTGTATATCATTCCCGCCATGCTGAATACGTTCTTTCTATTAATCGCCATTTCATTCTTCAGAGAAATCCCGAATGATCTCAAGGAATCGGCGTATATCGATGGTGCGAATGAGCTGACGATATTTTATAAGATCATTCTCCCAGTATCCAAGCCATTGCTTGCTACGATGGCCTTGTTCATGGGTGTGGGGCAATGGAATTCCTGGCTGGATGCCGCCTATTTCGTGAGGGATGAAAATTTAAGAACATTAACCTATCGCATGATTGAGATCATTAACAAGAGCCAAATCCCGCGCGAGTCGATTGCGGCTGCGGCAGGCGCATCCAATGTCACGAGTTATTCCTTGCAGGTGACGGCGATGATTGTGTCGATTGCGCCCATTATATGCGTATACCCTTTTTTGCAAAAGTACTTTGTGAAAGGCATTATGCTGGGCTCGGTGAAAGAATGAGTTGACGTTATTAAAGCGCACGCTTTAATATATACTATTCAATTGGAGGGTTCTAAATGAAACAGAGCGTACATGTTCTGGCTATTCTATCTCTCATCCTGGTTTTGTTGGCTGCATGTTCCAGTGGCGGCAATGCCCCGTCCGAACGAACGCCAAACAACGATTCCGCGATAGAGGACAATGGTACTGGCAATGAAGAAATTGTAGAATTATCCCTATTCATCAATCATTCCTGGTATCCAGTCCGGGAGTGGTCGGGATCAATTGCAGAGGAAATAACGAAAAGAACAGGCGTGAAGCTGAATGTGACAGTAGCCGCAGATGGGGAACAATTGCCATTAATGATTGCTTCCGGCGATCTGCCTGATATGGTGTTTACAGTGAGGGAGCCGAGATTAGAAAATCCGGATATGTCCTATCCTTGGAACGAACTGATTGAGGAGTATGCCCCGGACTTCCAGCTCGATCAAGCCAGAGTGGCGGTCAATACTGCGCCTGACGGGAATTTCTATACGGTACTGAATGCGTTTGCAACACCTGAAGAATGGGAGCAAAATCCTTATGCGCTGGGGAATGACGGGAATCCGGGCATTGCAGTCAGACAGGATATCATGGACGAGCTTGGCATTGCAAGCATCGAAACCATCGACGAATTCATGGCTGCACTTGAGCAAGTCCGAAATCAGTACCCAGATATGGTGCCGCTAACAATGGATATTGAGTGGATCTCGCAATATTTCAAGATGCAATTTGGCATTCCGCCGCACAGCTCCTGGTACGAGCAGAATGGTCAATTGAAGCATGTGAATACACATCCGAGTATGCTGGACTATTACAAGTTTATGAATCGTCTTTATCGGAATGGCTATATTCTTGCGGAGAACTTCACCTACAGCAATGATCAGATTGATGATGAATATGCGACGACGGGCAGAGCTTTCGCGCATAGCCATACCGTCAGCGTGGCCAATGCGGATATGGCTAAAGCGGCAACCCAAGGTCATGATCTCACCTTCACAATGCTGCCTTCTACCTTGACGGATGAAGCTTACAACTTGAGTACAGGCACAGGCTTCTCCGGAGTGTACATTACCAAGAACAATCAAAACCCGGAAAAGAGTATTGAGTTCCTTCAATTTCTGGCGAGTGAGGAAGGCAAGGAGCTTGTTATGTTCGGCATCGAGGGCGAGCATTGGAACTGGCATGAAGATGGATATCCCGAATTCCATTATGATGTGAACGATGCTGAATATGTCAATAGTGAAGGTCTAAAGTGGTGGTACCTGTACTCCGACGCTATCGTCGAGGGATTGCGCGGCTACGTGCCTGGCACGCAAACGACTAAAGCGCTGCAGGAAATTAAGGAAATTACAGATTATAACCCGTCTATAGGCATGATAAAATTGCAGGACGGCACGAATGAGAAGGTCATATTCGACAAAATTGATGAAATGGTCGTCAATGAAGAAATCAAGATTTACTTGGCTGAGTCGGAAGCCGCCGCAGAACAAGCTTATCAGAATATGATGCGGTTGGCTGAAGACATAGGATTGAACGAGCTCGAGAGCTGGGCTACGGAAGAATATCAGAAAGTACAGGAACTTTTTGAGTAGACTTGACAGTGAGGGTTGAAAAAGGGGTCTGACTGGGCCCCTTTTTTCCCATATGATGAAGATGCGGTAACACTTGCATCCAACACAGGGACGTGAAGGTTCATTGAGATCTCTTGTTTCCAGGATTGGAATTGCCAAGAAAATGGTGATCGGTTATTTTATCATTATCTTTGTGCCGGTGATCGCTTTCGGTATTTATTACTACAACCAACTATACGTTAGCATGATTGAGGAATATGCAAGCGGCAAGCAGCAAATTATCGAGCAATCCCATTCCAATCTTAGAATTGATTTGCTGCAACTGGAATCGAATTATGGGTTGTTTCAATACAATACCAATGTGATCGATTATTTGAACGGGATGTACCAATCCGAGTGGGAGTATGTCTATGCCTTCCAGAAGCATATCAATCCCCTGCTGTCGTATGCGCTTTCCGGGAATTCCAATCTTCAAGCGATCCGGATGTACAAGTTCCATGAACGCATTCTTTCGGCTCCTGATCAAATCGTCAGTTTCGAGGAATTGCCTGACGATATTCAAGCTGAACTTGACTTGCTCGTACCGGGCGAGGGGAAGTGGCTGTATCAACTGTCTGCATCCCAGCGTTGGTCCTTGGTTTATTACCAGACAATGTACGCCGAGCGGTTCTCCAAGAAGGTCGGTGTATTCGCCGTAGAGGTTGATCCGAGGCTCATTCATGGCTTCGTCGATACACTGAGTCATGAAGGGCGATCCGAGGTTTACTTGTTTACAGAGGATTTCACATTCCGATCTCCTGACGTGAGGGAAGATCTGGTGAGTAGGATGCAAGAGCAGCCGACCGATTACTTCTTTATGGACAACAAGCGCATCATTGTCAATCATCTTGTTATTGACGAACTCGGCTTAAGGGTAGCGGTTGTCAGTCAAGTGGAAGATATATTTGCCAGGATGGCAGAGAAGCAAGTTGTCTTGATCCTGACTATATCGGGGCTGCTGCTCCTATTGTCCGGTATCTATTACTTGCTGACCTCATCCATTACGAAACGGTTGTCCAGGTTGGCCAGACACATGAGGCATGTGGGGGAGAACAACTTCAAAGCCTTGAATCATCGAGAGGAACCGGATGAAATCGGGTATTTGACCTACACCTACAACGCTATGCTGCAGCGCATGGATGAGCTGGTCAATAAGGTGCAACGTTCCGAGCTGCTGCGCCAGGAGGTTGCCTACAAGGCTTTGCAGGCACAGGTGAAACCTCACTTCCTGTACAATACGCTGGAGACGATTCGTATGCTGGCCGAGACGAACGAGGACTACGAAGTGGCAGACATCGCTTATTCATTCGGGCAATTGATGCGTTACAGCCTGTCGAATGATCATCAGCAAATTAAACTAAGTGATGAGGTTAAGAACATTGACGATTACATGAAGATTCAAAAAGTACGATTAGGGAAGCGGCTTGATTATGGCTTTGATATCAAAGCCCGAACAGAGCTTATTCCCTGTCCGCAATTTATTCTACAGCCGCTTGTCGAGAATTGCATTGTTCACGGCTTGTCCGCTGTGCGCAGGACGTGCCGGATTGAGATCCGCATCAGCGAAGACGACCGTTATGTCTATATTGAAATCTCAGACGACGGTGTGGGTATTCCGGCGGACAGATTGGAAGGGATAAGGAAGGTCTTGAAGAATGCAGTCTATATGAAAGACTTCTCAACCCATGACGGGGGCCATGGTTTGTACAATGTCAGTGAAAGAATCAAAGCCTTCTACGGCGAGGACTCCCGAATTGAGGTCGATAGCAGCGGGGCCGAAGGGACGATCTTCCATCTATATTTGAACAAAAAAGGGATGTTCAAGCATGTTGAAACTGCTGGTAGTCGATGATGAGTTGGTGATCTTGCAGGGGATTGTCAAAATCCTAAAGGAAGGAAATACGCCGTTCACGCAAATTGAAAGCGCTATGGATGCGATCGATGCCCTGTCCAAGTTATCGCATTTCTCCCCCGACTTGATCATTACAGACATTACTATGCCTGAGATGAACGGACTTGCATTTATACAAGAGGTGAAGTCCCGTGGGCTATGCGACCGATTTGTTATTCTGACTGGCTATGATGAGTTTGCCTATGCGAAACAAGCGATCCGTGTTCAAGTCATTGATTACTTGTTAAAGCCCATCAATAAACGGGAAATTCTGACACTGCTCAGAAATGTGGCGAAAGAGATTTTTGAGGAAAAGGATTTTTGGGAGAAGCAGGACCAGCATCAGCAGGAATCGGCGTATGGGGATCATGTGGACAAAATCATACATTTCATACAGCAGCATTATCATCAGGATCTATCGCTGGAACAATTCTCAGAGCTTACCGCGTTACACCCCAGTTATGTAAGTCAATTGTTCAAGAAGGAAACAGGCGTCTCCCTCATTCAATACTTGCAAGATTTTAGAATCGCGAAGGCAAAGGAACTGTTAATGAAAAAAAAGAGCTTGCCTGTTCAACTGATTGGGCATCAGGTGGGATTCGAAAACCCGCAGCATTTCATGAAGGTGTTCAAAAAAGTTGCAGGCTGCACGCCGGGAACTTTCAGGGATAACAATGGCAATCCTAATTCGTCAGGAGGATGAACAGTCTTGACATATACTCCGATTGGAAATGCGTTGAGGATGAAGTACAACCAGCCAGCGGCGGAATGGAATGAGGCGCTGCCGATCGGCAATGGCCGTCTAGGTGCAATGATCTTCGGAGATCCGATCCATGAGCGCTTGCAGCTGAATGAAGATTCGCTATGGTATGGTGGGCCAAGGGATCGCAATAACCCGGATGCCGCAAGCGTGCTGCCCGAGATTCGAAGGCTGATCCTGGAAGGGAAGCCGCAAGAGGCTGAACGCTTGGCCGTATGGGGCTTGTCCGGCATCCCTGAAGCGCAGCGTCACTATGAGCCGTTAGGCCAGCTGCTGCTCCACTTTAGTGGCATGAAGAAGGATGAGATTGAGCAGTACCACAGAAGTCTTGATTTGAATCAGGCTGTTGTGACGACCTCTTTCAGGCATCAAGGCGTCAGGCATCAGCGTGAGTGCTTCGCCAGCTTTCCGGATCAAGCGATCATCGTTCACATGACTGCCGATCAACCGGGACGCCTCTCGTTTACAGCACGGTTGGATCGTGCCAGCTGGAGATGCGTAGATGCGACTGGCCGCCAGGGGACGGATGCGATCTATATGAACGGGGTCTCTGGCGGGGAAGGCGGTATTGCCTTCGCCGCAGTGGTTCAGGTGAAGGTGGAAGGCGGCAGCTTCCATGCGATCGGCGAGCATCTTGTCGTGGAAGGTGCGGACCGCGTCACGTTGATCCTGACAGCGACCACGTCGTATCGGGAAGCAGATCCGTTAGCGCATAGTCTTACGCATGCCGGGGCTGTTTCTGCGCTCGCTTATGATGACCTGCTTGCACGTCATGTGCAAGACTATCAACGTCTGTTTCACAGCGTTTCTCTGAAATTGGGAGGAGATACCTCGATTGGAGAGCTTTCGGTTCCAGCGCGGCTTGAACGCTTGCGCGAAGGGGAGGAAGACGCCGAGCTGATCGCGCTGTATTTCCAATTTGGCCGCTATCTGCTCATCGCGTCCAGCCGGCCAGGGTCGCTCCCGGCCAACCTGCAGGGCATCTGGAACGATCATTTCCTCCCGCCTTGGGACAGCAAATATACGATCAATATCAATGCGCAAATGAATTATTGGCCTACGGAAACGTGCGCCTTATCCGAATGTCATGAGCCTTTCTTTGATTTGATCGACCGATTAAGGAAGCCCGGGCGCGTCACGGCGCAGACGATGTATGGCTGCCGAGGGTTTACGGCGCATCATAATACCGATATTTGGGCGGATACGGCGCCGCAGGATTCATGCGTTCCAGCATCCTACTGGCCGATGGGTGCGGCATGGTTGTCTTTGCATCTATGGGAGCATTATCAGTTCACGCTAGACCTGGATTTCCTCGAACAGGCGCAAGCCACACTAAGGGAAGCGGCCTTGTTCTTGCTGGATTATGTGGTGGAAGGGCCTAGCGGCGAGATGGTCACCTGTCCGTCGGTATCGCCGGAGAATACCTATGTTCTGACTAGTGGAGAAACGGGTGTGCTGTGTGCGGGACCGTCGATGGATACGCAAATTATTCGCGCCTTGTTCCGTGCATGCATCGAGACGGAGCAAATCTTGGCAGAGCAGTGTGGCAAGGAAAGAGACCGTGCATTCATCCACGAATTGGAGCATGTCCTTGGGAAGCTTCCCAAGGAGAAGATAGGGAAGCGCGGCACCATACAGGAATGGTATGAAGACTATGATGAGATAGAGCCGGGACATCGGCACATCTCTCACTTGTTCGCCCTGCATCCAGGCGATCAAATCACGCCGAGGAGGACGCCGGAGCTGGCTCAAGCTGCGCGCCGCACCTTGGAGCGGAGACTTGCGCATGGCGGCGGACATACCGGTTGGAGCCGAGCCTGGATCATCAATTTCTGGGCGCGACTGGAGGACAGCGAGCAGGCGCATGAGCATATGAAGGCTTTGTTAAGCCAGTCCACGTTGCCGAATTTACTGGACAATCATCCGCCATTTCAAATCGATGGAAATTTTGGCGGCACGGCCGGTATTGCAGAGATGCTACTGCAAAGCCATGACGACGCAGTTCATCTGCTGCCGGCGCTGCCGGCAGCATGGGCTTCAGGCGAAGTGAAGGGCTTGCGCGCGCGCGGCGGCTACGAGGTGGACATGAAGTGGGCGAATGGGCGATTGACAGAAGCTCGTATCGTGCCGCGCAACAACGGGGTTTGCAGGCTTAGAGTGTCCGAAGCCGTTGAAATCGATCATGCCAATCAGCAGATTGCTTACAGCAGAGTCGCGAATCAGCCCAATGTCATCTCATTTGAGGTGCAGGCTGGGCAAGTGTATCATCTTCGTGTCAAAGAAGAAGAGCTTCATCAGATGTAAGCATGGGTATACCAATCATAGAATCAAGAAGGGATGAGGCAACAATGAACAAGCAAGGCTTGAATCCATATCTTCCATCGTGGGAGTATATCCCGGATGGTGAGCCGTATGTGTTCGACGGGAGAGTATATGTGTATGGCTCGCACGACCGATTTAACGGCCATGCCTTTTGCTTGAACGACTACGTCTGCTGGTCGGCACCGGTGGACAATCTGGGCGATTGGCGGTGTGAGGGGGTCATCTACAGGAAGACCGACGATCCGCTGAATCCGGACGGAAGGATGTGTCTCTATGCGCCTGACGTCTCGGTCGGGCCGGATGGGCGGTATTATTTGTACTATGTGCTCGACAAGGTGCCGGTCGTTTCTGTAGCCGTCTGTGATAGGCCAGCAGGCAAGTATGCATTTTACGGTTATGTCCATTATGCGGATGGGACACGTCTCGGGGAGAGAGAGGGCGATGAGCCGCAATTTGACCCGGGTGTGCTGACAGAAGGAGAGCGAACGTATCTGTATACAGGCTTCTGTGCGATAGGAGATACATCGCGAACGGGTGCGATGGCGACTGTGCTTGGCCCGGATATGCTGACAATAGTCGAAGAACCGGTCATTGTCGCTCCAAGCGAGCCATACAGCAAGGGCAGCGGATTCGAGGATCATGCGTTCTTCGAAGCCCCTTCGATACGCAAACGGGGCGATACGTACTATCTCATCTATTCGTCGGTTGCCATGCATGAATTATGTTACGCGACGAGTTCGTATCCGACGAAGGGCTTCACCTACCAAGGGGTTATTGTAAGTAATAACGACGTTCATATAGATACATACAAACCTGCAGACAAGCCGATGTATTACGGCGGCAACAATCATGGCAGTATGGTCGAGGTGAACGGGGATTGGTATATGTTCTATCACAGACAGACGAACGGCACGCACTTCTGCAGGCAAGGCTGCTTGGAACCGATCGAATTCCGAGCGGATGGAACGATCCCGCAAGTGGAGATGACGACATCCGGACCGAATGGCGGACCGCTTGCAGGACGCGGGGAATATCCGGCGTATGCGGCATGCAATCTGTTCTGTCAGGATGAGGAGATGTACACGGGTACGTACGGTGCGTGGATGGACGGTCGGTTTCCGAAGATTACGCAGGATGGCAAGGACGGCGACGAGGAGCTAGGCTACATAGCGAATATGAGGGATTCGGCTACGGCAGGCTTCAAGTACTTCCAGTGCGAAGGGATTAGGAAGGTGAAGATCAAGGTACGTGGATATTGCAAGGGCGCGTTCGAAGTGAAGACATCGTGGGACGGTCCAGCGCTCGGCACGATACCGGTGGAATTCACGAATATATGGCGCGAATATGCGGCAGACATCACCATACCGGACGGCATTCAAGCGCTGTACTTGACGTATACCGGATCAGGCAATGCAAGCTTGGCTTCCTTCATTCTTGAGTAATTTTATTAAGGGGGTATGCCTCAGCACGCCCCCTTGTCTTTATTTCCACTTGCGCATACTAGTCTCCCGATCGAAACATGTGTATAAATGTAAGCGCTTTAATAAAGTCAACCGCGGGTAACGATGTAAAGAGATGCACATTGTTTGCCATTTAATGACCATCCTATAATGAAAGCGTAGACATTGGAAGTTGAATTGTCTAATCAAACACATGAGGGGGATTTGCATGAAGGGATTGACTCCTAGGAGACGGCTGATTAAGTTGAGTGTCATTGTGCTAGCTTGCACGCTCGTACTATCCGCTTGCAGCAGCAATAACAGCGGCACCGGAAGTACAGACGGCAATGGGAATTCGAATGCGAACAGTGGAACACCAGCGGATACAGCCAATGGACCGATGACCAAGTATGACCCGCCGATTGAGATATCGATGGTTCGTAATCTAAGTGATGTCGTGGAGAACAACGTGCTTAGTGTACTGGAAGGTGAGACATTCGAGGACAATCGCTGGTCTCGCATCTATGAGGAGCAGCTTGGCATCAAGATTAATTATGATTGGGTTGTGAAGGGCAATCCTGATTCAGATGCCTATAAGCAAAAGATGAATGTGACGCTTGCGTCTGGGGAAATACCGGACTTCACCCCGGTCGATGCGATTCAGTTGAAGCAGCTGGTAGACTCCGAGCTGATTCAAGATATGACACAATATTACGACCAATATGCGTCACCGTTATTGAAGGATATTCTCGAGCAAGAAGGGACAGCGCCATTCGATGCGGCTACGTATGACGGCAAGCTAATGGCGATACCGGAGACAGGCTCCAATATGGAGAGCGGCATGTATCTCTGGGTTCGTACAGATTGGCTCGACAATCTGGGATTAGAGCCGCCGAAGACGATGGCGGACGTGCGGGCCATATCCAAGGCGTTCACAGAGAACGATCCAGATGACAATGGTCAAGATGACACGTATGGTCTTGTTGCGACGAAGGATCTGTGGGGCGGCTTCGGTGGGCTGGAAGGCTTCATGGCAGGCTTCAACGCTTATCCGGACATATGGATTGAAGATGAGTCTGGCGAGCTCGTATACGGCAGTATTCAACCAGAAGTGCGCGATGCTCTCTTGGCCCTGCAGGAGATGACTCAGAATGGCGAGCTGGATAAGGAGTTCGGGATTAAGGACGGCGCCAAGGTATCCGAAGATATCGCATCTGGGAAGATCGGCATGGAGTACGGCGAGCAGTGGAATTCCATCTGGCCGCTTCAATTGAACGTCAACAACGACAGCGATGCACAGTGGCAGGCGTTCCCTATTGTATCTGATCTGGCAGACAATACTAGCATCAAGGTACCGTTGAAGTTCAGAACGACGAAGTTCTTCGCTGTACGCAACGGTGTGGAGAACCCTGAGGCGATTATTAAGCTATTCAATATGCATGTGGAGAAAAACTGGGGTGAAACCGCAGAGTTCGATAAGTATTACGCACCGCCGGAAGCGGAGAGTGTATGGCAGCTGTCCCCAGTGCAACCGGCCCCTCCTAAGAAGAATGTAGAGGCGTTCAGAGCGATTGCCGCAGCTAGAGAGGCGAATGATTTCTCCACACTAGAGGGCGAAGCGAAGACGATTCAGGAGAAGATTGACTCCTATGAATCCGGCTCGGAAGAAGGGTTCGCGCTATGGGGCTGGGAACGCATCTATGGTCCTGATGGCTCTATGGGCATTGCCGACCAGTATGATAAGAATGGTCAATACTTGCTGGATAAGTTTGTCGGAGCGCCAACGCCAACGTTGGTAGAGCGGCAGTCAACGCTGGAGAAGCTCCAGAATGAAGTGTTCGTCAAGATTATTCTTGGTGATCCGATTGAGACATTCGATAAATTCGTGGAAGATTGGAACAACCTAGGCGGTGAGCAAATCACGCAAGAAGTGAACGAGTGGTATGAGCAAACGAAATAGTGCAGCAGCAAGGCATAACAGGGGATGGGAGTACCTTCCTTCCCCTGATGTTTTTTTCTTGGTAAAGGGGGGAAGATAGGACTTGATTTCTAAAAAACTTCGGAGAGAGCTTCCTTTGCATCTGATGCTGTTGCCTGGCCTGATCTTTATTATCATATTCGCTTATATTCCAATGAGCGGATTGACGATCGCTTTCCAGAAGTTCATACCGGCCAAAGGTCTGTTCGGTGATCAGACATGGATTGGGTTAGATAACTTTCGGTATGTTTTCGAGCTGCCAAGCTTCACTCAGGTCGTCTGGAACACGCTGTATATTTCGTCTTTGAAGCTCATTCTCGGGTTGGTCGTTCCGATTGTATTCGCGATTCTGCTCAATGAATTGAGGAATCAGTTAGTGAAGCGTTCTATCCAGACGACGATCTATTTGCCCTATTTCTTATCCTGGGTTGTGCTGGGCGGTATCTTAATTGATATCTTGTCACCATCTAGGGGAATCTTGAATGAATTCATTATGATGCTCGGCTTCGAGCCTGTGTTCTTCCTTGGGGATAATAAGTGGTTTCCGGTTACGCTTGTGTTGTCCGATGTGTGGAAGACCTTCGGCTATGGTACGATCATCTATTTGGCCGCATTGACTGGCATCGATCCGGGACAATATGAGGCGGCGACAATAGACGGCGCGAATCGGTGGCAGAAGGCGTGGCATATTACGATCCCGGGCATGCGGATGGTCATTGTGCTGCTTGCTGTATTAAGCTTGGGCCAGCTATTAAATGCCGGCTTCGATCAGGTATTCAACTTATACAGTCCTCAGGTATACCAGAGCGGCGACATTGTGGACACCTTCGTCTATCGGATCGGGCTGCTTGACGCTCAATATGGTGTGGCAACGGCTGTAGGGTTCTTCAAATCGGTCGTCTCCTTCATTCTCATATCCGTCTCGTACTTCTGCGCTTATCGTTTCGCGAAATATAGAATATTCTAAGGAGGTGGCATACTATGAAAGTCGAGACAGCGAGCGAGCCTGTAACATCGCGGCGGCGTAAGCCTGTCGATTGGTTCGCGATTGTAAATACGACCTTCCTGATTGCAGCGGCTGTGCTGTGTGTGCTGCCGTTGGTTCATATTATTGCCCTGTCCTTCAGTTCGAGCGCAGCGGCATCCGCAGGATATGTGAAGTTTTGGCCGGTGGAATTTACGCTGTCCTCCTATGAATATACGGCAAGCCGAGATGAGTTCTGGCGTTCCTTGTGGGTATCGGTTCAACGCGTCGCGATCGGAACTCCGCTAACCTTGTTATTGATTACGTTGGTATCCTATCCGTTGTCTAAGGAATCTCACGTGTTCCGGTTACGGTTAGTGTACGCTTGGATCTTCTTCCTTACGCTGCTGTTCAACGGTGGTCTCATTCCTACCTATATTACGGTGAAGGAGCTAGGATTGCTCGATTCGATATGGGCATTGGTGCTGCCGAATGCTGTACCGGTCTTCAGTGTAGTCTTGCTGCTGAACTTCTTCCGTGAGGTGCCGAAGGAGCTTGAGGAGGCCGCATTCATGGACGGAGCGAGCTATTGGACGACGTTATGGAAGATCTATGTCCCTATATCGAAGCCCGCACTCGCAACGTTAGCCTTGTTCTCCATGGTTGAGCATTGGAATCAATGGTTTGACGGCTTGATCTTCATGGGAAGTCCTTCGAACTATCCGCTGCAGAGCTACTTGCAGACGATCGTCATACAGCAGAACCTAGCGAATCTGACGCGGGAAGAGCTGCTCAGTCTGGCGGAAATTTCCGACCGAACATTGAAATCTTCCCAGATCTTCCTTGGTTCCTTGCCGATCATACTAGCTTATCCGTTCCTGCAGAAGTATTTCGTCAAGGGCATTGTTCTCGGCAGTGTGAAAGGATGATCCAATCAGTGAAGCTCTAGCAGCGAAACGTGTTATATAATATAGAAAAACTTGTTGGAGGGCTCATCCTTGTTCAATAGTAAGGAGTACTCACTGCAAAACACAATCTTCATCAAGCTTATTCTCACGTTCCTGCTCATTATGGCGCCCATCTTCTTGTTGGGCGTCTTTATGTATAAGTGGAGCATGGACTCGACGAAGGAAGAGCTGGCAAGTACGGCGCTGTCGCAAAGTCACTTCTACTTATCTGATTTGGAGAACGAAGTGGAGCGGATGAAGCTGCTGCAATACGGGGCGCTAGAGGATAGTGATCTGAATCGATTGGCTATCTTGTCAGAGGCGATGGGCACGATTGAACAGATGGAGCGGATTAATTCGCTTCGGCACCGCCTCTATGCTATTCACAACAGCAGTCCGTTAATCAGCAATGTGAATGCGCACATATACCCGATTGGCAAGACCATCTCCTCGATAACAGGGGCAGAGCAGTTGGATGAGGACCGCTATGAAGCGATTCATGCTGCTGCACAAGGGAAGGAAGCCCGAATCATGGAGATGCAGGATCAACTGATGCTTAGTGCGATGAAGCCGTATGGGTCGAATAAGGAGATGCCATTATTCATCATCGAGATAGAGCTGGATACGGAGCAATTAAGTAGAACCTTGCACCAAGTATTGACCTATTCGAATAGCGGCGCCCTATTAGTGACGGGAACGCAATTCATGGTTGAGGGCGATGATGTTTTCTTGAATTATGATACACAATCACTGCTACTGAAGTCGCAGCAAGATGGAGAGGGTACGATTCAACTTGGCGGCCAGAGCTATTTCGTCACTGCTGCGCACTCCGATTATCTCAATATGACGGTGTATACGTACATACCCGAGACGGTCATCTCAGAGCCGATGCAGCAAATTATGACATTAGCGTGGATCTTCGTTGCGGCCGTGCTCGCGATTATGGGGATTTATACATTTTTCACCTACCGATTTATTCATCAGCCGCTGCTGACGCTAGTGAAGAGCTTTCGCAAGCTGGAGCATGGCGATCTCAGTATATCGATCGCGCACAAGTCGAATGACGAGTTTCGCTATATCTATGGACGGTTCAATCAGATGGTCGTGAATTTGCGTTCCTTGATCGATCAGGCGTACAAGCAGAAGATTATGGCGCAACGTGCAGAACTTAAGCAGCTGCAGTCTCAGATCAATCCGCATTTCCTGTACAACAGCTTCTTCATTCTGAACACGATGGCGAATACAGGGGATCTGGACGGGATTGAAACCTTCACGACACAGTTAGGCGGATACTTCCAATTCGTAACAAGGAATGCATCGGACGAGGTTGCGCTCCATCAGGAAATTCATCATGCGAGATTGTACACGGACATTCAATCGTTGCGGTTCTCACATCGGATCAAGGTAGATTTCGAACTATTGCCCCAAGAGCTGGAGCCGTATCTTGTGCCTCGGCTCATTGTGCAGCCGGTTATAGAGAACGCCTTCGAGCATAGCTTGGAACGGATGGCACACAACGGATTGATCGTGATTCGCTTCGTCGAGGATGCTGCTGACTATCGTATTATCGTGGAGGATAATGGCGATACCTTAACAGATGAGAGCTTACACCAGATGTCCTTCGCTCTGCAGCACTATGACAGCCAGCAGGAGACAACAGGGATTGTCAATATTCATAGACGGATCATCTATACGTATGGAGAGGAATATGGCTTGCAGGTCATGCGAAGCGAGCTAGGCGGATTGAAGGTCGTGATGCGGCTCATGAAACGAAAGGGGGAGTCCGATGTATAGGCTGCTTATTGTGGATGATGAGACGATCATAGCTGATGGATTATACGAGGTGTTCAGCCAGTTGGATAGTGAGCTGGATGTATGCAAGGCTTATTCCGGTATGGAAGCCTTGGCCATCATGAAGAGCAGTAGAGTGGATATCGTATTGACCGATATTCGTATGCCCGGCATAGACGGCATCCAGCTGATGGAGCGCATCCGCAAGGAATGGCCGCATTGCCGAGTTATTTTCCTAACAGGCTACGATGAATTTGATTATGTGTACAAGGCTATTCAAAGTCCCGGTGTAAGCTACATTCTGAAGACCGAAGGCTACCGGAAGGTGAAAGAGCTGGTCAGAGCTACAGTGGAGCAACTCGATCAAGAGCTGTTCACCCAAGACCTCGTGAAGCAGTCAGAGGAGCGATTGCATACGCTTGATACGTTGCTGCAAGGCGAATACATGAGGCACGTGCTGAAGGGTGCCCGGCAATTAGAGGAGCTTGAAGCGGATTTCAAGCAATTGCATATTCCGCTCGATCCGACACAGCCTGTGATAGCCGTCTTAGGCGTACTAACCATTCCTGTGAAGCAAGACACATACGTGAGTCGGCAACAGACTGCGATCGCAGTCAAGCTCATAGCAGAACCGTTCCTGCAGGGGAAGGTGAAGGTTATCTCCGTGCTGGACCGCTATCAGGATGTATTGTGGTTGATACAGCCGAACGGGGACAGGAAGCGTGATAGTGAATCAACCGTGAAGTATGTAGAAGGTGTATTCGAGCTTGTGGAGCAAGCCTGTTCGAATGCGTTGGAGCTGACGCTTGCCATTACGCTCGCAGATGAGGCGATACGATGGGAGCGGCTGTCCACTGTGTATGAGAAGCTCAGGCAATTGCAGAGCAATCGAATCGGGGACGGTACCCATATGGTGCAAACCGTACATATGAAGGAAGCAGATGATACTGCGGATTGTAGCTTTACGGGGGCGATGAACCAGCGGTCCTTGGTCGAGCAGTCAGATGTGTTGGCTATGCATCTGGAATGTGGCAGAGAGGAAGAATTCTATGCGGTGTTCGACAAGCTTGCAGCTACGCTAGAGGATGAAGCGGACCCTGCTGTTGCGATGCAACTGTATTATGCGATCGCGTTAGTGCTGCTGACGCATATTAATCGACTGCATATGGCCTCACACGCGCAGGTGAATATCAAGAGTCTGATGAGCATGGACGACCATCATTCGCGGTCTGCCGGGTATAATTACTTGAAGCAGACCGCTGCGTTGTTGTTCGCCCATCGCCAATCAGGTGAGCAAAACCGCGCAGCTCAAGCAGTAGCTGACATTCGAGCTTATATCGAGGAACACCTTCATGAAGATTTGTCACTCGTTCGGTTAGCTGCGTTCATTCACTTTAATCCGTCCTACCTGTCGAGAATGTTCAAGCAGGAATGCGGCTTCAACCTGTCCGAATATATTGTGGAACGCCGAGTGAAGAAAGCGTTGGAGCTCTTGCAGACACATGAGCTGAAGATTGCAGAGGTTGGCGCCAAGGTCGGGTACGATTCGCCCCATTCGTTCACACGGTTCTTCAAGAAAATGACGGGCTTGACCCCGCAAGAGTATCGAGATAAAAGGAGTTAATTACGAAGATTTCCAAAATGCAAGGAGAGTTACTGAATGAGCCATCAGATTATAACGAATCCAGTCCTATGGTCCGATGTTCCGGACGTGTGCGTTATCCGTGTAGGATCTGTCTTCTACATGGTCAGCACAAGCATGCATACGATGCCAGGTTGTCCGATTATGAAATCGGAGAACCTCATGAACTGGGAGATTGTGAACTATGTATTCGACACATACGAAGATAACGATGCGCATCAATTGCTTGACGGCACTGGCATCTACGGCAAAGGATCGTGGGCGGCAAGCTTGCGGTGTCACGGCGATACGTTCTATGTGTGCTTCTCTTGTCTGGACACTGACCAGTTCTATATATACCGTACGCAGGATATTGAGAACGGAACATGGGAGCGTTCCGTCATTCCGGGACTGCGCCACGATCCGAGCATGTTGTTCGATGATGGACGCGTCTTCGTCATCTACGGCAACGGCGATATTCACATTACAGAGCTGACAGCAGATGCTACGGCAATTCGGGAAGACGGCATCCATCAACTGCTGTTCGAGACAGAGCGGGAAGGAATCGGCTTGCGATGCGAAGGCTGTCATGCCTACAAGCTGAACGGTTACTATTATTTGTTCTTCATTGAATGGCCGAGGACCGGCAACGGTCGCCGCCGCCAGCTTTGCTACCGTTCACGGAATCTGCTGGGTCCCTATACGAACAGAGTAGTGCTGGATGACGATATGGGCTATCGCAACCAAGGTATTGCGCAAGGCGGCATTGTCGACACGCCTGCAGGAGAATGGTATGCGCTTCTGTTCCAGGATCATGGTGCCGTCGGTAGAGTTCCTTGCATCATGCCTGTTACATGGGAAGACGATTGGCCTGTGTTCGGAATTGATGGCAAAGTGCCGGAACAGGTCGAAGTGCGCTTGCCTGTTGCTTCCTCGATCCATCCGTTAGTCATAAGTGATGATTTCGATTATATTCGTAATACCTTAGCTTTGAATTGGCAGTGGAATCATAATCCAGACAATCGGTTGTGGTCGGTAACGGCGCGACCGGGCTATCTGCGCTTGACTGCCGGGGGTCTAGCAAGCAGTGTCTTACATGCGCGCAATACACTGACGCAGCGCACAGAAGGTCCTGCATGCAGTGGCATGACGAGAATGGATGTCATGAACATGAACCCGGGTGATCACGCAGGAATTGTCGCGCTGCAGCATAACTTCGGGACAATTGGCATTATTGTAGCGAACGATGGCGAACGTTATGTCACGATGACGATGCAGGGAGGCGATGGGCGCGATCTCGTGGTTGATCAAGAATCGTACAAGCACGGGCATATCTGCCTACGAATTGAATTCGACTTCGAAGGTCCGGAGGATACGGCTCGCTTCTCCTACTCTGCGGACGGTGAAGCATGGCGATACATCGGGCCCCCGCTGCAGCTCCGTTATACGCTTGATCACTTTATGGGCTGCCGGATCGGGCTGTACCAGTACGCAACCATACAATCCGGCGGCTTTGTCGATTTTGATTATTTCCGGTACGAGAAGGGGCGTCAATTGCACTTAGGCGAGACTGGCGATTCGGAGTGAGGAGACTTGGGAGGTTTCCTGCCAAGCTAATCGCCGCTGCGGGTAAGGAATGAATGTAAGCAACATAGCTGAGATTTCATAAGCGGTCCGCCAAGCATAAGGCTAGGTGGATCGTTTGCGTTATTGTGAATGGTTTGATTTATTATGGAATGAATGCACGGTAGGCGAATAATCGGAGAATAGCTAGAATCCTAGCCGGGATACTATATAATAGAAATCAGGCGTAAGAGAGAGAAGATGTGATTCTGTTGTACTTGTACGAACAGAAGGGGAGTGGCATACAGATGGATACGAAACTGTTGGAGCTATTGGCTGATCAATATGAGAGCGAGGAGAAAATCGTGACAGAGATTATCAATCTCGAAGCGATTCTCAATCTGCCTAAGGGGACCGAGCATTTCGTCAGTGACCTGCACGGGGAATATCATGCCTTCCAGCACGTGTTGCGGAACGGGGCAGGGAAAGTGAAGGAGAAGATCCGTGACATCTTCAAGAACGAATTATCGGAGCAAGCGATTACGGAATTCGCTACATTGGTCTATTACCCAGAGGATAAGCTGAAGCTGATTAAGAATAGCTTCAACAACGAGCAAGAGCTGCATGAATGGTACACACAAATCATAGAACAGATGATCAAGCTTATTCCTTATGTATCCTCGAAGTACACACGAATGAAGCTGCGCAAGGCGCTTCCCAAGCAGTTCGTCTTCATTATAGAAGAGTTGTTGTATAAGACGGAGGAGTATGCCAACAAGCAGCAATATTATAAGAAGATTATGCAGCAGCTGATCTCGCTCGGACAAGCGGATAAGCTGATTGTCGGACTTGCTTATACGATTCAACGACTCGTGGTGGACCATCTTCATGTCGTTGGCGACATCTATGATCGCGGTCCCGACCCGGACAAGATTATGGACACGCTCATCCAGTACCATTCTGTAGATATCCAATGGGGCAATCACGATGTGCTGTGGATTGGCGCTTTCGCAGGATCGAAGGTGTGCCTTGCCAATATTATTCGGATCTGTGCGCGCTATGCCAACCTGGATATTATAGAGGATGTGTACGGCATTAATCTGCGGCCGCTGCTTAATCTGGCGGAGAAGTATTACGGCGACAACCCGGCATTCCGTCCGAAAGTACAGGCTGGTGAACAGCTATCGGACTATGAGCAGCTGCAGATTACGAAGATTCATCAGGCGATTGCGATGATTCAGTTCAAGCTGGAAAGTCCGATCATCAAGAGACGTCCGAACTTCCATATGGAAGAGAGACTGATGCTTGAAAAGGTGGACTACGAGCAGAATACGATCACGATACAAGGTCACACCTATGCATTGGATCACACATGCTTCGCAACTGTGAATCCGAATGAGCCTGCAGCCCTATTAGAAGAGGAAGCACAGGTCATAAACAAGCTGTTGTTCTCCGTGCAGCATTCAGAGAAGCTTGCCAGACATATGCATTTTCTATTGAGTAAGGGTAGTCTGTACTTGAGATATAACGGGAATTTACTGATTCACGGCTGTATTCCGCTAGATGACGATGGCCATATGGAATCGATGGAAGTGGAAGGGAAGACGTATGCAGGGCGAGAATTGCTGGATGTATTCGAACGCTATGTCCGCTATGCCTTCGCGCATCCAGTGGAAACTGACGATCTGGCAACGGACATGGTGTGGTATTTGTGGACAGGTGAATATTCCTCGCTCTTCGGCAAGAGAGAGATGACTACGTTCGAACGGTACTTCGTTCAGGATACACAGACGCACAAGGAGAGGAAGAATCCGTACTACCACTTGCGTGAGCAGGAGGATATCTGCCGCAAGATCTTAACGGATTTCGACCTCGATCCCGATCAGGGTCATATTATTAACGGCCACACGCCAGTGAAGGAGATCGAAGGCGAGAATCCGGTGAAGGCAGGCGGGAAGATGGTTGTCATCGACGGCGGCTTCTCCAAGGCGTATCAGTCGACAACAGGCATCGCCGGATATACGCTGCTGTATAATTCATTCGGCATGCAGCTTGTAGCTCATAAGCGGTTTACATCCAAGGAAGAGGTCTTGCAGAATGGGACAGACGTATTGTCTGTAAGAAGATTGGTGGACGAAGAGCTGGAGCGCAAGAAGGTGCTGGAGACGAATGTCGGTGAAGGCTTGCTGCAGGAAATCTCGATATTGAAGCAGCTGCTGGATTATCGCGCGATGAACTGAGATAGGTCATTAACGGAGAACTGTTCCTTAGCAGAGGGGCAGTTCTTTTTCGTATGTCCGCATGTTCTCACAGGGGTGGTAACCCCGCACATTCACAGTTTCATCATCGATTTTCACAATTTGATAACAAAGTTCATAGTCGGATCACAATGTATCTATAACGCTAACAATGCTTAACAGTTAGGAAACAGACAAGAGCCCGTCTGCTGTCGTACGATGACAACACAGACAGAACTCACGAAGAAGGAGAATGGGATGGGGAAGTGGTTCAAGAAGTGTTGCAAGTTTGGTCTTGTGTTGATTATCGTCGCCGGTGTTCTCTTCTATTGGCTGCGTCCGCTGTTCGTGAAGATAGAAGGCACGACGATTGCAGACGGCATTCATGTGAAGTTCAGAACGAACGGGACGGATGTTGAGGAGTATGTGGATGATGCTTGGCAGCCGTACTTTGCCAAAGGGGTCAATATGGGGGCGGCGATGCCGGGACATTATCCCGGTGAATTGGCCATCACGGCGGAACAATATAAGCGATGGTTCGCGATGATACAGGAGATGGGGGCGAATGTGATTCGCATCTATACGATTATGCGTCCGGCCTTTTATGAAGCGTTGGTTGATTACAATAGAGCGCATCAGCAAGATCCGTTGTACTTCATTCAGGGAGTGTGGAGCCCCGAGGAGGCGTTGATCGAGAAGCAAGATGCTTATGATCCCGAGATTATGCAGGCGTTCGAGCAAGAGATCGAAGACGCGGTTGCCGCGGTATATGGCGATACGACGCTGACGCCCGGACCGCACTCAGGCAAGGCGGGGGGCACCTACACGTCTAATGCGGGTCCGTATCTCATGGGTTGGATTATCGGGACGGAATGGGAACCGAATATGGTGAAGCAGACGAACGATTCGCATGCGGATACGCCTGATTATGAAGGGGAGCACTTCCGCAGCAAGCCGGGTGCGCATGCTTTCGAGAAGTGGCTGGCATTCATGGTGGATACGGCAGCACAGGCGGAGAACAAGTACGGCTGGCAGCATCCGATCGCCTTCTCCAATTGGGTGACGACCGATCCGTTGGACCATCCGGGTGAGCCGTTGTTCGAAGAAGATTTGGTCAGTGTTGATCCGACTCATATTGAAGCGACGGATTGGGCGGCGGGGTATTTCGCCTCGTATCACGTGTATCCGTATTACCCGGACTTCTTCACCTTCGACAGCACTTACCAGACGATGAAGAACAGCAAGGGACAGGTCGACAGCTATACTACGTATTTGCACAAGTTGAAGGAAGCTACCCCTGACCTTCCGGTCATGATTACCGAATTCGGTGTCCCTGCCTCACTCGGTATTGCGCATGAGGGAATGCTGGGACGTGATCAGGGAGGGCATAACGAGCAGCAGCAAGGGGAGATCAATGCGGACATGCTGCAGCAGATTCATAGCACTGGTTATTCAGGAGCGATCTTGTTCACATGGCAGGATGAGTGGTTCAAGAGGACGTGGAATACTTTGTCCTACGATGATCCAGATCGTCGCGCCTACTGGTACAACACGTTAACGAACGAATCGTTCTTCGGCGTTCTCGGCATGTTCCCTGGCAAGGATGATGATATTGTCATTGACGGCGACGCATCGGATTGGGAGCAGCTTGGAGAGGACAAGCAGCGGTTGGAAGCAGAGGTGCCCGGCTTCGAGGAGCTCTGGGTGACGCACGATGAAGGATACTTGTATGTGATGGCCGAGCTATCAGAGCCGTATGATCCATCCCGGCGGAGTGTCTATGTAGGCGTGGATACGATAGCCGGCGGGAACCGGCATGCGCCGCAGCTTCCCGGTGTTGTCTTGGATGAAGGACTGGAGACACTGATTGACCTGTCGAGCGGGGAGCAAGGCCGCATGTGGCTCGCCTCCAATTATGATCTTCACGCCCGCTTGTATGAGTATGCCGGATTACCGGAGATTGATCCACAGGAGAAGCAGGATGATTCGGGGATATTCCAGCCATGGAAGCTTGCGCTGAATTACCGTCTGACGTATCCCGATTCACGAGTGGATTATCCATTCGGCGATGTGGAGATCGGGCAATTGGAACGGGGGTATAGCGATCCGTCTCATCCCGACTATAACTCGAAAGCGATGTGGCAGGCGCGTGGGCAAGTGGTGGAGATGCGCATTCCATGGATGCTGATGGGCTTCAGCGATCCGAGCTCGTTAAGTGTGATCAACTATGACAGCCCGGACGGGAACGAGTTTGCTTCCACTGTCATAGACGGCATTCGCCTCGTTCCTTGGATCGTTCAAGATAACGAGGTCTTAGGATGGGAGAGCAAAACTCCGTCAGATGCGTATCCAGTCACTCGTCTCCCGATCTACGCTTGGGAGCAGTGGGAGGCGAATGTCGACTATGTGGAACGACCGAAGCGAAGCTACTGGATTATGCAAGAGGCTATGAAGGAGATTGACGGGCCCGTTAGGGAGCCGTCGGAAGCTGAAGGGAAGGAGGGATAGGAAGTGTACACGAATCTGCATATAGCTGTACAAGCGTTATATATCATGATTGCCTTGAATCTACTCTTCGCCGTTCTGCTGTACGCCGTTAAGCTGAGAGCGATGAAGAGGAAGAAGCAAGAGGATCGCATTCAAGTGAAGCTTAAGGATTACTTGACCTATGTGCAAGCCAATCTGGATAGTGCGGAGCCGTTAAGAGCTCCGCCGTGGACGATGAATGATGCAGAGAGGGAAGTATTGCAGGACAGACTGAACGATAGGATCGAATGCTTCGCGGGCGATCAGCGCCAGAAGTTAATCCGTCTCTGTGATGATCTTGGCTTCGTGAAGCATCATCTTACCCGATTGAACCATCGCTCTTACCGGATAAGGCTCGACGCGGCCTATCACTTGGGCTGCATGAGGGTGAAGGATGCAGCGCCGACTCTGCTCGACATGCTGGAGGATCATCCGTTCAACTCCGCACTGTTCGTCATTGCCAGAGCAGCGGCCAAGTGCTCCCGCAACGAACAGGACATTCGGACATTGGTACGGCTCTTACTTCGGCACAATAGGAAGTCGAATGAGCTGATCGTTAGTATCATTGCGGACGCAGAGCTGGATACCGTTCTCTTGTATACAGATTTCATTCTCTATGAGCATCCGGCATACATTCGGATCGGACTGATTGGCCTGAATACGTTCACGGACCCTGCTTCTTCGGCTGCTGTATACCGTCTCATGGATTCCGAATATGCGGACATTCAAGAGAAAGCGGCGGAAGTGTATCTGAAGAGCTCCCGCTTGCTTCCGAAGCATGTAGTGAGCAAGCTGTTGCGTCATTCGAGTGTAGAGATTCGCCGGTTAGTCGTCGAAGCCTTGGCAACGATGAAGAGCAGCACCTATGTGGAGATGATGGAAGCCGGATTGACGGATAACGATCAGCGTGTCGTCTATGCGTGTGCCCAAGGCATGCTGCGTATGGGGGACAGAGGCGTGACAGCACTATGTGAGCGTGCAGCGGCGAGTCAAGGCACGGAGCGCGGGGTGTTCCTGCAGCAGCTCATCGAGCAAGAGCTGCGTCAGCTGTCCATACAGCTGCATAACGTGAACAAGCTTACGCAATACAACACCTTGTTGTACGCATATGACAAGACCTTTCACAACGACACACGAATCTATCGCGTGATCTGAGAATCTGCAGAAGTTAGCACTGGGACAATGGACTTATATACGACTCATATAGAAGGGAGGCGCCATTTATGTGGACGTTTGATTATGAAGCGCTCATCGAAGCATGTATGGGGGCATTAAGAGAATTCCTATTCTTGTATAGCTACACGGCGATCTACTATGTGATCGGGGTCACGCTGCTGCTGTATCTCATCTTCGGCTTCTCGATGCGTCATATGGTAGCCATCAGGCGGGGTATTCGCTATAACCGGAATGTGAAGCTATCCGGCTACACGCCAGCAGTATCTATTCTAGTCCCGGCGTTCAATGAGGAATTGACGATTATTGAGAATGTCAGATCGTTGCTCGCGCTTGATTATACGGAGTACGAGGTCATCGTCGTCAATGACGGCTCGCAGGATCGCACCTTGCAGCGCATGCTTGACGAGTTCCAGCTAGAGCCCATACAGCCTGTGCTTGGCGGCAGCATTCATACAGAGAAGATCAGAGGGGTCTATCATAATCCCGACTATCCGAATCTCTACTTCATCGACAAGGAGAACGGAGGCAAGGCAGATTCATTGAATGCAGGGATTAATCTGTCCCACTACAAGCTGATCTCCACGATTGATGCAGACTCGCTCTTGGAGAAGGATGCATTATCCAGAATTGCGCGGGTGTATATGGAGAATCCCGAGGAAACGGTTGCCGTCGGAGGAAACGTTCGCATCGTGAACAACTGCACAGTGGAAGATGGAGTTGTCAAGGATGTCCGATTCCCCCGCAAGCTGCTGCCCGCGCTGCAGCATGTTGAATACTTGAAGGCATTCTTGGGCGGCAGGATCGGATGGAGCGCGGTCAATGGGCTCATCATTATATCGGGCGCGTTCGGCGTGTTCCAGAAGGACAAGGTCGTAGCGGTCGGCGGCTACCGGGGCGGCTATCCCGGAGAAGATATGAATATCGTCATCAAGCTGCATCGCTACTGCTTGGAGAACGACATCCCGTATCGGGTAGCATTCTGTCCCGATGCCGTCTGCTGGACGCAAGCGCCGGATTCATACCGGGTATTGAGCACCCAACGCAAGCGCTGGGGACGAGGAAATCTGAAGAACATGATCGAGGAAGGCGTCCATATGGTGATGCGTCCGAAGTACAAAATATTCGGCCTGCTCACACTCCCGTACAACATTATGTTCGAGACGCTGAATCCGTATTTCCGACTAGGCGGCATGATCGCTATATTAGGGTATTGGCTTCTCAATATGACGGAGTGGAGCACGGTGCTTGTGTTCGCACTGGTGAACTTGTTCTCATGCTTCACACTGAGCTTGGGCGCCTTGTTCATTGAAGAATCAGCGTTCGGACGGTATCCGAAGCTAAGCGATCTGAGCAAGACAATCTTGTATTCGTTTCTTATGTTTTTTGGCTATCGGCAGATCGGTGTATGGTGGCGGCTAAGCGGTCATATCCAATTTTTACGTAACAACAACTCTTGGGGGACGATGACTAGAACGCATTTTGACAAATAATGACGGTGGACGCTAACTAGCCATCCGTTTCACATAGATAAGCATGATCTTAATCGAAGGAGAGTGAGGAATATGGCGGTAATCGTGCAAGAACCTATACAGGAAGGTGTATGGCAATTAACCCAACGTATTCAGGACTCTTATAGTGGAAGTGCAGCTTGCGGGGTTATTCTGGCTCCATGTGCATCGTTCAATCAGAAGGCGATGGAGCAGCTGCAGCGTGATATGAGAAGCGACCGTTCGGACGCTGCTTCAGACATCTTCTACCTAGTTCCGAACGGTCTGCTCGGCGTAGTGCTATCTGAACAGAAGCTAGCTGATGCTCATTATGCATCGCTCTTGATCAAGGATTTCACAGAGAGGCAAGGCTTGCTGGAAGGGCAGCTGGTCGTCGCGAGCTTCCCTGAGAGCGGAGAGCTGACAGAGCAGGCGCTGTCACAGCTCGTTCATACCTCGCTTCAGACGAGAGGAGAGAGCAGAGAGATCCAGTTGTTCACGAATCAGGAGGCGCCGCACAGGGTCTCCTCGGTGCTGATCGCTGATCCGGACGAAGTGAGCAGGGAATTCGTCAAGCTGCGGCTTGAGATGGACGGCTATGAAGTGGAAGAAGCACATGACGGAAGAGAAGCGCTCGAGAAGCTTGCGCGGACAATGCCGGACTTGGTCATTACGGAATTGAACTTGACGATCGTCGATGGGTATCAATTGATCGATAGGGTGAATAGAGATTACTCGACTGAAGTGATCGTGCTTACCGATAATCAGCTGCCTAAGAATATGATTCGCGCTTTCGAACTAGGTGCTGCCGATTATGTAACGAAGCCATTCTCTTACTCTGAATTGGCGTGGCGGATCAGGAAGCTGGCATTACGGCGGATGTAGGTGAACCATACATTTTACACAAAGGCAGGTTGATGCAGATGAGCGCATATGCGAATTTGAACTATAAACTCGAGAATAAAACAGCTGATATTGGAGTGATCGGTCTAGGTTACGTGGGATTGCCGTTATGTATGGAGATGGTGAAGGGCGGGTTTCACGTATCTGGTATCGATCTGGACGCCCGTAAGATAGATGCACTGCGCGGAGGCAAGTCCTACATCCAGGACGTTCCGAACACGGAGGTGGCAGAAGCGGTGCAATCGGGTCGGTTCGTGCCGACGGATAATTATCATGCGGTACAGAAGCTAGATGTCATCTGTATTTGTGTGCCGACACCGCTTAACGATAATCAGGACCCCGACACTTCCTATATTAAGAGCGCGGTTCGCGAGATTAAGAAGAACTTGAAGCGCAAGGCGCTAATCATTCTCGAGAGCACGACATACCCAGGAACGACAGAGGAGTTGATTGAGCGTGAGCTGGAAATGCAGGGGATGTCGGCGGGCAGGGACTTCTTCCTCTGCTTCTCACCGGAGCGCGTCGATCCGGGCAATACAAGCTACAACACCTACAATACGCCCAAAGTGATCGGCGGCACGACGGAAGCGTGCAGACAGCTCGGGGTCACCTTATACAGTCAAGTAGTGAAACAGGTCGTCCCTGTATCCTCCCCGAAGGTTGCGGAGATGTCGAAGTTGCTGGAGAACACGTTCCGCAGCATTAATATAGCGTTCGTGAATGAAATGGCTATGATGTGTGACAAGATGGACGTCGATGTGTGGGAGGTCATCCAGGCGGCATCGACCAAGCCGTTCGGATTTATGCCGTTCTACCCGGGACCGGGCATCGGCGGTCACTGCATACCGCTTGATCCGATGTACTTGTCTTGGAAGGCGAAGGAATTCCGCTTCTACAGCAAATTTATCGAGCTGGCGCAGTCGATTAATGACAACATGCCGGAATATGTGCGCAACAAGGCTTCACAGGTGCTGAACATGTATGCGAAGTCCATTCGCAATTCGAAGATTCTCATTCTCGGAATGGCGTACAAGCCGGATATTGATGATCTCCGCGAATCGCCGGGCTTGGAAGTGTATGAGCTGTTGCAGGAGAGCGGGGCGTACGTGGATTATTACGATCCTTATGCCCGCTCCTTCCAGGATAAGCAAGATGGAACAGTGCTCTCTGTGGACTATGACCATGCGGCATTCGCCCAATACGACTGTATGGTGCTGATTACGAATCATCAATGCTTCGATAACCGTGAGTTAGCCGGACTAGGTGTGCCGATCATAGACACGCGCAACGCCTTTGAAGCTACAGCGTTCGACAATATCTATAAGCTAGGTGCCGGAATTGGGGGCAGAGAAGTGAAGCTGGCGGTAGGCGTTTGACCTAATCATCAACAGATAGAGAGGAGCCATTACGATGTGCGGAATTGTGGGGTATATTGGGAATCGAGAGGCGCAGCCGATATTGCTGAACGGATTAAGCAAGCTGGAGTATAGAGGGTATGATTCTGCAGGGATTGCGGTGCTGGAGCGCAATCAGATGAAGCTGCGGAAGACGGAGGGACGGCTGGCGAACTTGTCAGCTCGACTGCGCGATCATCAACTGAAGGGGACGGCAGGCATCGGTCATACACGCTGGGCGACGCATGGCAGACCGTCAGATGCGAATTCGCATCCGCATACGGATATGTCTGGCACATTTACAGTTGTGCATAACGGCATTGTCGAGAACTATGTGGAGCTGAAGCAGGAGCTAGAGCAGAGAGGTGTCGTGTTCACTTCCGAGACAGATACCGAGGTGGTTGCGCACCTGCTCGCTGAACATTATGAAGGGGACCTCGTCTCTGCCGTGCGTGCAGTGATCCAGAGGTTGCAGGGCGCCTACTCTCTCGGTGTGATGACGGAGCACGAACCGGACAAGCTTGTCGCTGTCAGACAGTCTAGTCCGCTCGTCGTTGGCATCGGGTACGGGGAGAACTTCATAGCTTCAGATATCGCAGCACTTGTTGCGCACACCCGCCAGGTGTATATTCTCGAAGATGGCGAGCTTGCTGTTATTACGCCCGAGCGCATAGCGATCATGAACGCTGAGAGCGGGCAACCGACGAATCGCAAGCCGACGCAGGTTGATTGGAATGCTGACCAGGTGGAGAAGGGGCTGTTCGACCACTTCATGCTGAAGGAAATTCATGAGCAGCCGTTAACACTTCGCAATACGATGCTCGGACGTACGAATGAGTACGATGAAGTGTGCTTCCCGGAGCTGGCGCATGCGGCAGACGTGTTCAAGAACGTGGAGAAAGTATTCATCGTCGCTTGCGGCACCGCTTATCATGCTGGGCTGATCGGCAGTACAATGATTGAGCAATTGACGCGTATACCGGTTCAGTGCGATATCGCATCGGAATTCAGGTATCGCGATCCGGTCGTCACGGCGAACACCCTGCTTATTGTCGTCAGCCAATCCGGTGAAACAGCGGACACGCTCGCCGCATTGCAGGAAGGGCGCAGACGCGGGGCTAAGGTACTGGCCATTACGAATGTGCCAACCAGCTCGATTGCGCGCGATGCGGACTATGTGATCTCGACGATGGCTGGTCCGGAGATTGCTGTCGCCTCGACCAAAGCCTATACAGCTCAGCTACTTGCGTTCTGCTTATTTAGTGTATACTTAGGACAAGAGAAGCGGACGATTCGTTCCGAGCAGCGTGTGGAGCTGGTACGAGGGTTGAAAGCATTGCCTGTGCAAGTAGAGAAAGTGCTGGAGAACGCCAACGAGGTGAAGCAGTATGCCGAATCGATCAAGGATGCGGGCAGCCTGTTCTTCATCGGTCGAGGACTTGACTACGCCGTTGCACTCGAGGGCTCGCTCAAGTTGAAGGAGATCTCCTATATACACTCGGAAGCTTATGCGGCCGGGGAATTGAAGCACGGCACGCTGGCCCTGATTGAACAAGGGACACCCGTCATTGCACTCGTCACACATATGGACCTCTATGACAAGACCGTCAGCAATATTAAAGAAGTGAAGGCTCGCGGGGCCCATGTGATGGGGATAACGGTCGAAGGCAATGTGCAGCTGCTGAATGCGGCGGACGAAATTTGTTTCATTCCGCCTACGCTACAGCTGCTCGCTCCGATCTTAGCGGTCGTACCGCTGCAATTAATCTCTTACTATACGTCCTTGGCACTGGGGAAGGACATAGATAAGCCTCGAAATTTGGCCAAGAGCGTTACGGTTGAATAAATAGAACAAGGGTGGTTGGAACAAGATGAAGGCATTCGCGATTCGGTTGACAGCATGCATACGCTCGCAGATGATGACAGAGTCATGAAGTGGAAAGTTGCAGGATTGGCCGTCATGCTGCTCAGCCTGTCGAGTATTGCGTTCATCATAGTGAACTCGTTGACTGTCCCGATTGAGGTGAAGGTGAACGGAGAGAAGCTGCAATTCGCAGATGCGCAGCCGTACATCGACAAGCTGACGGACCGGACGATGGTTCCAGCTAGAGAGATAGCTGAGCAACTAGGGGCCGTAATGGAGTGGGACCGTACTTCGAAGCGGGGAGTCATACGCAGTCAGCAGTTCACAGTGTCATTCGTAGTCGGAGATCAGGAGGCAACCGTTAACGGAGAAGCCGTGCAGCTTGATACACCGGCTGTTATTCAGGACGGGCGCACGATGGTTCCGCTTGGATTCGTAAGCGAGAGCTTCGGGGCCGATGTCCGCTGGGCGCAAGATCGTCACCTGGTGCTCGTAACCTCGGCTGACAAAGCGCACAGAGCTACTTGGATATGGGACAGTTCGTTGATTGCGCACGATCGCGACCGCTTGCTTCAGTTCGCGGAAGAACAGAAGCTGACAGACATTTATATTAGCTATGATACCGATGCAGCCGATCCGGAAGCTTACCGAACGTTCATCCGAAGCGCGCATGAGCTGGGTATGAAGGTGGAGGCGCTGGCAGGAGCATCGGATTGGATATACGAGAAGAATCACCGTTATATTGAGCGGTTTATTGATGCGGTTACAGCGTATAATCAATCAGCTGAGACCGAGGAGCGGTTCGCAGGCTACCACTTCGACATCGAACCGTATACGCTGGACGAATGGGATACAGAGCAGACCTGGGTGCTCGAGCGCTGGATGGAGACGATCCGATTCATTGAAGCTGAAGTAAGCAGCGCTGATGCCGGCATGAAGGTGAACTTAGATATTCCGTTCTGGATTGGGAGACGTACCGTTCCGGGAACGAGCTATCCGTTCAGCTCATGGCTGCTGGAGAAGGTGGACGGTGTCGTCATTATGGCTTATCGGAATGCCGCCCAAGGCAACAACGGCATTATCACCTTAGCGAAGCCGATTACTCAGGAAGCCGCGACGCTCGGGAAGTCGGTCATCGTAGCCGTGGATACACTGCCTAGCAAGGAGGGCGATCATACAACCTTCCATTCGCTCCAGCCTGCGGTCATGGAGGCGGAATTGCAAGTAGTAATGGAACAATTATCTCCGTATTCGAGTTACACAGGGATCGCTGTCCATGATTATGTGAGGTGGAGCGAGGCTCTGAATAAGCAACCTGATTAATAGAAGGAATAGTCGGGTCGAGAGGGAGGAGAGAAGAAATATGAAAGGGTTGGGTATGATCATACCTTTGCTCATTGGTGCTGTTCTCGGCAGCTCTGTGGTGGCGATTAGCGGAAGCAGTGAGAATCCGGTTAACCTTCGCGAATCGTCCCAATCGGACAAGAGCTTGGAGGTCGCGCATAATGAACGGCTTCATCTGTCCACGGATAAGCAATGGATTGCTGAAGACGGTCACCAGTCTGACCTGATTCGGCTGCAGTGGACCGAAGACCGGGCGAAGCCCGCCATATCCTGGCTGGATGAGAACGGACATAACAAGACGGCGATCATCGCTCATAGCAAGGCCAATAATCCAGATCAGCATGATCATAATCATATGTCATTCGAGACTACTATGTCCCCTGACGGACAATATTCGGATCAGCTGTTTACACGATTGGAAATTCCGTACGATCAGGACGTTGCTGAGATCCGGACGCACTCTTCCAACTTCAATGTAGTAGACGGTACCTTGCGTATAGCTGGATCGGAAGGTGTGCACCGCGATTTGGCCTGGGCCAAAACGGAGGAAGGCAATCGCACGACTCCGCGCTGGATTATGCGTGTGGATGCTTCTGGGGAAACAGAAGAAGACGGCGGCTCAGATTGGCAGCTGATCCGCTATTCGAATGATGGGGAAGCGCTGGACGCAACGCTTGCAGTCAGGAGAAGCAACGGTTATGTAGGCGTGGGGAATACAGATCCACAAGCTAGATTAGACATTAGCGATGACAGCATTCGTATTAGAGAATCCAGAACGCCGGCTTCTTCCTCGGCTCCAGGTCAAGCGGGGGAGATCGCATGGGATAACGGGCACGTCTATATCTGTGTGGCACCGAACACTTGGAAGCGTGCGCCGTTGTCCGCATGGTGAGCGGTTAGCGAATTGCCATGAGCCGAAGCAGTCCTGACGGTCATCTTACTGAATCAGACATCGTTGTTCACTATAAGCAGGAAGAGCTGTTCCGTCTGTCATAGGACGCGGGACAGCTCTATTTTACATGGATAAATATACCACTCAATCGACCCACTTAAAATAGTAACAACAGCAGAATGTTATAGAGTGAGGCTAATTAGAAAAGGTGTGAACGATGATGTGGAAAGTACTGATCGCAGACGATGATCCGAATGTGAGGGAGATTGTTCGGCTCTACTTCGAACAGCAACAAATCGAACTAATAGAAGCAGCAGACGGTGAATCGGCTCTTGCGCTCATGGAAGAGTCGCTTCCTGATATCGTGATCCTGGATGTGATGATGCCTGGACTTGACGGCTTCGAAACATGCCGTGAGATGTTGAAGCGGTATGAGATTCCCGTCATTATGCTGACAGCGAAGAATGAAGAGATTGATCGGGTGCTTGGACTTGAGCTAGGCGCAGATGACTATATGATTAAGCCATTCAGTCCGAGAGAGCTTGTGGCGCGCATTAAGGCGATCTTCCGCAGAATGCAGAAGGGACAGCCGCCAGCAGAGACCGATGTGCCTTCACAATATGAATTTGGCGGTCTGACGATTCATACGGCTCGCCGGGAAGTGATCGTGGATGGTGAGAAGGTCGAATTGCGTCCGAAGGAATTTGAGTTACTCGCGTTCTTGGCCAAATCTCCGGGTTCAGTATTTACGAGAGAGCAGCTGCTGAAGCATGTTTGGGGATATACGTTCGCAGGTGAGATGAGAACGGTGGACGTACACATTAAGAAGCTTCGTGAGAAGCTAAGCCCATGCAGCCATGCGTGTATTCACACGGTATGGGGAGTCGGCTATAAATTTGAGGTTGAAGCATGAACTTGAACCCGAATAAGAGCATATTCCGTAAAATCCTAATTAGTTCCATTGTTACGGTGCTGTTAGGACTGTGCGCAGTCGGACTCGTTATTTCGTTCTTTGCCAAATCGTATATTGTCGACTCCAGAAGCGATGAGATGATCCGCCAGGCCAAACGGGTCAATCTCGCTGTCCAAGACTACCCGATTCCGAATGAGGGGTTTAAGGATCTGCTGCTTTTTTTTGATCAAGCCTATGATAAGCGTATTTGGATCTTCGATGCGGAAGGGAATATTATTGTAACTTCCTCCAAGGATGAAGTGAACGCAGGCAAGTCTGTCAGTGACAAGGTTGTCAATCAAGTCATTCACGGCGATCCCGCGATATGGAATCAGACGGAAGGCATAGAGGAAGCGATGCTGTCCGTTGCAGTTCCGTGGGGGAAGGATAATCAGGTATACGGCGGTATTGTGCTGCATTCGCCATTGAAGGGGATGGATGAAACTACAGCTCAGCTCAGAGAGACGATTGTGTGGGTGACGCTGTTTGGTGTATTTTTCTCCTTCGCCGTATCATCCTACTTGTCCTGGTCGATTACCCGTCCGATCAAGCAGATTGATAAGGCTGCTGCCAAGATCGCAATCGGCGATTATAGTGATAGAATTCATATCAAGTCGAAGGACGAAGTCGGGGAGCTTGCGACAACGATCAATCATATGATGGACCAGCTTGAGCGTGTTGATCAGGATAAGAATAAGCTGAATCAGATGCGGCATGATTTCTTGGCCAATGTGTCCCACGAGCTGCGGACTCCGCTTACTGCGATGCTTGGTTTTCTTGAGGCGCTGCAGGACGGGCTGATCGAAGAGGGAGCAAGGGACAAGTACTACGAGATTATGTATAACGAGACGCTTCATATGAATCGACTGGTCGATGACATTACAGATTTGATGAAGCTGGAGAACAAGGAAATCCATCTTGTCTTCATGACGGTCGATGTGCAAGCGATCTTGTCCAAGCTGGCCTTCAAGTTCCGTCAGGAAGCAGATGGTCGGGGGACGGTTATCTCCTGTGTGATCGATGAAGATTCACCGCCGCAAGCGTATGCAGACCCGGATCGATTAGAGCAAATCTTGAACAATCTCATCAAGAATGCGGTCAAATTCACAGAGAACGGAACGATCGAATTGAAGGCGATGGCCGTTCCGACAGAAGAGTGTGTCTTGATCACTGTCACAGATACGGGAATTGGCATATCGCCGGAAGACCAAGGGCTGATCTGGGAGCGGTTCTTCAAGGCAGAACGAGGCAGACCGTTCAAGCATAAGGGATCGTCCGGCTTGGGACTGGCCATCGTCAGAGAGCTTGTCGAGCTGCATAACGGCAGTGTCCGTGTGCAGAGCGAGATTGGGCAAGGAAGCACATTCGAAGTCAGAATACCGTTGGTGAAATCCACTTAGAGGAAAATGAATGTTGAAAATTGTGGAAAGGCTACAAGCGGAGAACATATGGGGCGGTACGGCAGGCAACTGGAAGCGCGGACCGATTCAATTGGATGAAATCGAGATCATGGTCACCGCATCCAAAGAATAAATAGCTGGTAATGGGAAAGAGGGGCTAGCCGCAGCTGCCTCTCTTTCCTTACTTTTATGATTTGTTCTATTGAAAGTTCTCGACATCTTCCTTCAAAGTGTGTACATCGATTTCATCATATTTGGCAACAACCAAATTTTTTGAAAGTGATTTTAATTTATTGTTCTTAACAATAAATACGCCGTCTTCAAAACCCATTGAAGCATAGGTGCCATCATCATTTTCCACAAGAAACAACACTACCTGTTGACCTTTTTTAACTTTAGTCTGCATCTTATCATCACCTGCGATGCCAATCTGATTAAAGAGAATTGTTTCTTTATTAGTTTCGCCTGACCATACTTCCTCTATGTCGATTTTCGTCTGTGCAATAGAATATCTCGGTGCCTTTCTTTGATTTTCTTGATTCTTTTGATCGAGAGCAGAATCCAGAGGGAATTTCTTCGTTTTGGTCACCCCTTCATCCAGCACAGTTCCAGCAACCACTAAATCAGATGCCCTCATAATTTCCTCTAAAGACTGGTATACATGTTTTGCTCCAAAATGAATATCATCAGAACCGATATACTTTGAAGATATATCAGGTGATTGATTGTAGCGACTTTCACTTGTACTAGTCAGATACACAATAAATACTCCGATCATTATGAGACCTGCAAAGGACAACACAATATTTTTTTTGTTCAGTACCATATTCTCACTCCAATCTAGATTTGATATTAGTACATGTTCTCCAGATCATCTCTATCATGGTCTTGCGGAATTTTATATGGACAGTTAAATAGCATAATAGAAGAAATTAATCCACTATCTTCAGGATGTCCGAGATTCATGGCATGTCCTAATTCATGTGCGACTAATCTTTCAGCATGATCATTCGAGGGATTGAAATTTTCCGCTTTCAAATTTAATTGAGCATAATAAATAGTACTATACTGAAATGTCCCATCTATATTGTTCCCACCATAATTATCATATAAGATAGCCAGTCCATCCAATCCAGCCCAATCTCCAGGCCAATTATCATAATCTGCATAATCTACATTTGAAGAAGAAAAACTTGACATCGATGCACTCACATAATTATTTGAATGATTATTCCAGTTACTAACTGCTAGCTGTGCTTTGTTTTCAAAAGGCCCATTATCCAGTAAATTATCGCTAACTTTCATCTTGATCACGTTATGCCCGTATGATGAAGCATAATAGAGATCAAACCACCTTAAATTTGGCTCATATTCATGAGCGGTAGTCACATCCGGAGTTATTACCAAGACATACAATAAACTAAACACAAAAATAAACGTTTTCTTCATCATTGTTTCTCCTTTCAAATAAATTTATAAATTTCCTCAATTCACCTCCTAATCAAAATATATATCTTTTATCAAAAAAAATAAATGGGTTTTTAGTCCCGTTTTCTCATTACTCTGTTTATTAGTGATATTGGTTATACGCACTAATCGTATATTCTATGATGATCATTCAGTATTTTTCCACTTCCGATTCTGTACCAGTACTTGTATATTTCCTCGTATCCGAGCTTGGCGTACAGTTTCCTTGCGGGGGTATTGTTCGCTACAACTGCCAAATAGCTGTGCGTGGCCCCGTTTTCCCTCCCCCACTTCAACAAATTCAAGATCAGCTGTTCACCATAACCACGGTTTCGATATGGAATATGAGTCACTATATCATACAGCCCTATGTATGCTCGTTCGATAATACCTAGACCGCACGCGACTACTTGTCCCTCATCATATAATGAGATCAATCCTCTCTTCGTCCGAATATTGGCAAGCATGCGTTCCATGATGTCCTTGTCTCCGTCGTTCACATTATGAATGTGATAGAAGTTGTGAAGCCATTCGGTACTGATATGTTCATCTATTGTCACGGAAGTGAGTTGGGGTTCACGGATGCAATTCAGCTTCAATGTTTGGACACTCGTCATATCTAACCGGGTATAGCCCACCTGTTCTAATGTATGATCCAACTGTTCGGGTTGAATGAAGGGAGTAATCTTGTACGTTGTTGGCAGATGATTGGCAGCGTATATGTGCTCGCATTCACGAATCTTCATAGTCAAATCACAGGTAGAGTGATATATCGGATTAATGGAGTTGGCCCGCTTCGTAAATCCTTCTGAAAATCGCAGTATCCACCCATCATACAGCAGCGTAGACAAGGCAGGCCATTGATTCAATGAAAGCTCTTCAATGATTCGGTTATTATCCATCGGGAACCTCCATACTGAATTGAATAATCATGAAATAGTATGAATAATAATACAGTTATGTGAGTGAAAATGCAATCTGTGTGCATGTGGCGGACATCGAGGCATGTTAGCTTAGCCATTCGTAGCATCTCTACGCCCATGCAAGACTGAAGTGTGGTGAAGATGTGAAAATTCCTGCGAATGTGCAGGCATGACGCATACATAATAGGTGATTGTACGAAATACCTGCGAATGTGCAGCTTTGTATTTGGAAAAAGGCTAGTTGAGGCGGTCTATGCTAAAAAAAGGATGTATATCCGCAGGCATTCGCAATTTTCGGACATATTTGTGGGAAAAGCCTGCACAATCGCAGCAATTCCCTCGCGAGCCAGCGTTGGCATGCCCCTCCAAGTCAATTTCCTCATGCTGTACAAGTTAGCAATGGTGAAATGGACTCAGATCGCAGCAATTCCCGCACTAGTCCGTATCAGCATCTACTAACATAGTACCTGTATCGATGAAGGAAGGCGGTCCATCACCAGCTTTCGCAAGCACGAGACTTTCGATGATCTGTGCTCCCCATGTGTGTTCCTGCTGCGAGACGGCCTTCGTGATTTGCCCGTTGCGGATCGCTTCCTCTATCTCGGGCATCATGCCGAAGGTGAGTGCGTAGCGGCTTAACCCCATAGACTTCCATACTAAGATAGAGGTTTCCCCAGAGAGGAAGTCCAGCGCGACGAAGGCGTCAAAGTGCGGATGATCATCGATCATGATCTCCAGCTCGGACAAGGCGTGTTCGGCATTCCCTTCGTTATAGGTGACTTCAAGCACGTCGATCTCTGTCTGCTCGTTGATGTAAGTCAAGAAGCCATCGAGCCGCTGCTTCATGCTCTCCATCTGACTCATGCCGCTCTCCACCAAGATCATGCCTTGACCGTTCAGCAAGTCGCTAATCGCTTCACCCATGAGAACCCCAGCTGCTTCATTGTCCGCCCCGATGAAGGCAAGTCGCTTGCTGTCGGGAGCATCGGACTCGAAGGTGATGACAGGAATGCCGGCTTCTACAGCTCGGTTGATGATCGGAACTAGCGCATGGGAATCGATGGGCGCGATGGCGATGCCGTCTACTCCTTGGCGGATCATCGTCTCGATCATCCGAATTTGCTGTTCAAGGTTGGCTTCGTCGGGCGCCTTCACAATAAATTCGATCCCGAGCGGTTCGGCTGCCTGCATCGCATACAACGTGATTGTTTCGTAGTAGGAATGCGCCAATGGATATATAATGCCGAACGTATAGGCAGGCTCCTGTGCTGGAGCAGGCGCAGGGATCTCGGCTGGATTCTCAATGGTTGCAGGATTCGAGCAGCTTGCTGCCGTCAGCAATGGCGTCATGATTAGCAACAACAGCACACACATGGACCAACGGCGATTGTTCCGTATCTTATACATCGCTTGGGATCACCTGCCTTCCTCATGTCTCGCCGACTTTATTATGCTTGCGGAACTCCCGAATCGTGATACCGGTTACACGCTTGAACAAGCTGGAGAAATAGTGCGGGTCCTGATAGCCTACTTGATAGGCGACCTCGTACGATTTGGCATTCGTTGCTTGCAGCAACACCTTCGCCTTGTCGATGCGGGTATGCATCAAGTATTCGATGAATGTCTGCCCGGTTTCTTGGCTGAAAATTTTGCTCATGTGGCTCGGGCTGACACATACATGCTCAGCGGCATCCTGTAGTGTAAGGGTGTCCTTCGCATAATTTGCCTGCACGTACGCTTTGATCTGGGCGATCAATTCCCCATACTTGTCAGCAGCGTGCGATCGCCATTGCCAGAATTGGTCGGCGAGCTTGCGCAGATAGTCAAGCGCTTGATCCCAAGAACGGATTTCGATAACCATACCTAATAGTGAGGAGAGGGTGTCCTCCGCTTCGATGTTGCGGAACAGCGTCTGCGCTTCTCGGATCACTTCTATTGTAAGGTCATTAAGCAGATAAAAACCATAAACCGATGTATGCCAATCGACAGGCTTCAGTTCCGCCGCGAAGCTGCGAATGAAGTCATCGCAATGCGTCGCGTTGCCGATGGTCACATATTCAATGAACTTCCGGCGATCTAGGAATACCGGTTGATCGAACGAGCTGCCGACGAGGGATAAGAGGGAATGCTCGTTAGCGGATGACAATGGGTGCGGTCGTTCGTCCCTTGTTGTCTCGCCGTTGTCGGATGCGGCTCTCTCCTTGTCGATCTTCATGCTGATCAGGCGAAGCATGCGCAAGATATCCGCAGCGCCGAACGGCTTCAAGCAATAATCTTCTACACCGAGCCGAATCGCTTGCCGCGCATAGTCGAAATCATCATGTCCGCTAATAATGATGATCTTCGTCTGTGGCAGAATTCTCCGAATGACCGCGCTTAGCTCCAGCCCGTTCATGAACGGCATCTTAATGTCGGTAATCAAGATATCCGGTTGCAGTTCTTCGATTAAGGGCAGCGCAACCTCGCCATCAGGCGCGTCGCCGCAATAGACGAATCCCTCGTCCTCCCAGTTCATGCAGGCTTTCATATTCTCACGTATGACGATCTCATCATCAACTAGAAATACCTTCTTCATGCGCTTTCACCCCTTTGGATCGGAATCCGTATCGATACATGGGTCCCTTCGTGCGGCTCGCTGCTCAATGTAATGCCATAGTTATCCCCATAGTACAAGCGGATTCGCTGCTGTACGTTGTGCAAGCCGTAACCGCTATCGCCATTGTCGTCCGCAATGAGCTGCGTCTCGTTCATGCGAGCCCTTAACTTCTCCAAGGTGTCAGGCGCGATGCCGACACCGTCGTCGATGATGTCGATGATCATCGTGTGCGTGGACACTTGCCGTCCGGTTATTCGGATGAGTCCTTTGCAACGCTGGTTTTTCAAGCCATGGTACAGGGCATTTTCCACGATCGGCTGCAGTGTCATCTTGAGAATAGGAACATGCGTGATCGCGTTATCCACTTGAATGTCGTAGTCGAGAATATCCCGGTAGCGCGTCTGTTGGATCACCAAGTAATTGCGAACATGCTCGATTTCTTCCTTGACGGTAATCCAGTCGCGTCCTTTGCTAAGGCTAATACGGAAAAAACGGGACATCGCCTGCACCAGCTGCACGACTTGCTTATTCTTGCCGGCTTCCGCCATCCAGACAATAGAGTCCAGTGTGTTATAGAGAAAATGCGGGTTGATCTGTGCCTGCAGCGTGCGCAGCTCGGCCTTCTGAATTTGCTTCTGCTTTAGGACGCTTTGCTGGATCAACAGCTTGATCTGCTCGATCATTCTATTGTAGCTGCTGCCCAGATCGGCAACTTCGTCCTGACCTTTCGGATATACCTTGCCCTCGAGATAGCCGGATGCTGCTTGACGCATCTTCCTCTTCAGAATCTGAATAGGCCGTGTCAGTCTGGCCGTGATGAAGAAGTACAATCCAACGATAAACAGAATGCTCAAGCCAACACTGACGATAATGAGCTGGCGTATGTCGTGTGCGTCGCGGACGATTTCCTGCACAGGTACGACGCCTACGATTTTCCAACCAGTCTGAGCAGAGGTCGTATATACGACGAACTGAGGTTTGCCTGTTCCTTGATGGACGAAGCTTCCTTTCAGCTGATGAAGCAATGGGGCTAGTCTGTCCGCAGTCAGCACAGGATTGTCTTCTGGCTGTGAAGGCGCCACGATCGGTGTCCCATATGGATCAGCGATGTAGAAGTAGCCTGTCTTAGCAATGGAGGTGCTGTTCGTGAACTGACTAATGGCCTCCTCTGCTACATCGATCACAATGTATCCGATCACCTCGCGTGTAATGCGCTGCTTGACTGTGGCGATCATGGATACGACTGTCCCTTCATCGTATTGGAAGCCGTCCAGCCTATCCAGCGGGTTCGCTTCCGTCGGCGGAATAATCAAGATATCGTCGGGGCGGTTCATCAAGTGCTTGAAGTGCGGATTGCGAAGCGGATTTTGCTGTAGTGCAAATACACCGCGCCGTTCGCTGATGCCCCGGCCGTACAAGTTGACCATCGAGATGTTCAGAATTCCTTCGTACGTGTAGGTGTCGCGATAGGAGTCGAACGTCATCAAGATATCCTTCGCATCGGAATAGGAATCCGTCTGGGAGAACAGAAACCGCACGACAGCCGGATTGTTCTCCAGCTCGAACAGCTTGCCCGTGTCGAGGAACAGCACATCGATATCGCGCGCTAACTGGTCTGCGACAATCATCGTAGCGGCTTTACTGTAATCGGTTATCGTATTGTATGATTTCTGGTACGCCACCCAGCCTACTGTCGCCAGAGGAATAGAGGTGAGGATGATGAACATCGTCAGCATCTTGGTGCGCAGGCTGGAGAATATCCACTGATACAATTTGTTCATAGGCAGTTCTATCCTCTCCTATTCAACTGAGGAGCCTTGCTTCGGCATGCGAGATTTGGGTTCGATGCGGCTTCGCTTCGAGAAGCGAGATGTATGTTGAGCTAGTGAATAAGCTGTTTCTGATTGAGAGAGTCCGATTAGCCGGTTGAAATGATGCAAATGTGCAGGCATTCATTCGAGAATAGCGCCAAGTCACCCCAAAAGCTGCGATCATACAGGATTCCCATAGCCAATTCGCTTCATTCAGGTATTTCGGGAATTGAAACATGCACAATCGCAGGAATTTCCTAAAAACCATTTTATATCACGGTCAAAGCCTGCATGATCGCAGGAATTCAAGCGCGCGGTAGTATGACTGAGCTAGAACATGACGGCACACACGGCAGCACGACTTATAGCATGACAGCACACAATGCCAGCTTCACTGGACTATAGTACGGCAGCACCATCGTTACTTCCATCATATACGAAGTTCGCTCTTTTTCAATTGAAAACGCCTTCAAGAATAAAAAAATCCAAGTTTTTCGCAAAAAAACGAATGAACGAATCCGCACATGCCGACATCTTCACATAATAGTACATCGAATGCACGGGATACTCCGTATAACGAACCATGTAAGCGTTTTATAATCGGGATACACCTATCGATGGTGAACACATAAGGGGAGGAATTCCATTGAAGATGAACAGCAAACAGAGCATTAGCTTGGCGATCGCGCTTGTCGTCATCATGCTATTCACAGCGGCATGCGGCAACAGCGCGAGTACAGGAGGACAGGGCGGCAACAATCAACAGCCCGCGAGTAATGCGTCGAATAACGGCGGTGGCGATGCGCCGACTCAGTCGGCAGACGATAAGGTTGTGCTTGGTTTCTCACAGGTTGGCGCAGAGAGCGGATGGCGCACGGCCAATACAGATTCGATTAAGGCTTCGGCTGAGGAGTGGGGCTTCGAGCTGAAGTTCTCGGACGCGCAGCAGAAGCAGGAGAACCAAATTAAGGCGATTCGCTCCTTCATTCAGCAAAAGGTGGACGTCATCGCTTTCTCACCGGTCGTTGAATCCGGTTGGGATACGGTGCTGCAGGAGGCGAAAGACGCTGGTATACCAGTCATCTTGACCGATCGTGCAGTCGATTCGGAGGATACATCGTACTATGAATCGTTCATCGGTTCTGACTTCGTCGAAGAGGGTCGCAAGGCTGGAAGATGGCTCGTTGAGCAATATGCGGACGCCACAGAGCCGGTCAATATTGTGGAGCTGCAAGGTACGACAGGTTCGGCGCCTGCGATCGACCGGAAGCAAGGGCTTGAGGAAGCGATTCAAGACAACCCGAACTTGCAAATTATCGCATCGCAGACAGGTGACTTCACTCGTGCCAAGGGGAAGGAAGTTATGCAGTCGTTCCTGCAGGCGCATGATGATATCGATGTGCTGTATGCACATAACGATGATATGGGACTCGGCGCGATCCAAGCGATTGAAGCGGCAGGTCTCGTACCAGGCGAAGACATCAAGATTATTACGGTGGACGCAGTTAAGGACGGCATGATCGCGGCATCCGAAGGGAAGATCAACTTCATCGTTGAATGCAATCCGTTGCTCGGTCCGCAGCTGATGCAAGCTGTAGAGGACGTATTGGCAGGCAAGGAGATTGATAAGCGAATCGTTACAGAGGAGACGACGTTTACGTCCGAAGAAGCCAAGGCAGCATTGCCGGATCGCAAGTACTAAGTTGCTCAGCAACTGATTGGCACAATTGAGGAAGGAAGCCACCCCACCTGCCAAGGATAGGCGGGGTGGCTTTTTCACTTCATCGGAGGAGAGAGGCTAACATGGGAGAAAACCGTCCGATATTGCAGATGTCCGGGATTCATAAGCGATTCCCGGGCGTTATTGCATTGAACAACGTCGATTTCCGAATGTATCCGGGAGAGGTTCATGCGCTGATGGGGGAGAATGGTGCGGGCAAGTCAACGCTAATCAAGGTGCTGACAGGCGTGTATGCAATCGATGGGGGTACGGTCGACCTCGATGGAGCCCCGATCACCGTCGGCAGTCCGCTGGAAGCTCAGGAGCATGGCATCAGTACGGTGTATCAGGAAGTTAATCTGTGTCCGAATTTGACAGTCGCGGAGAACATCTTCATCGGCAGAGAACCGCGTCGGTTCGGGAAGATTCAATGGAAGGAGCTGAACCGGAGGGCAGAGCGCTTGCTTGCAGAGCGTCTGAACCTGAACATCGATGTAACCCGGACATTGGATTCGTATTCCGTGGCGATTCAGCAGCTTGTCGCGATCGCGCGTGCGTTGAACGTGTCCGCTAAGGTTCTCATATTGGATGAACCGACGTCTAGCTTGGACCAGGGTGAGGTTCAGGAGTTGTTCGCGGTTATGCGCAAGTTGAAGGAACAAGGCTTGGGGATCTTGTTCGTGACGCACTTTCTCGATCAAGTATACGAGATTACGGATCGGATCACAGTTCTTCGCAATGGAGAACTCGTGGGCGAATTTATGACGAAGGAGCTTCCCCGGATGGATCTCGTGCTCCATATGATTGGCAAGGACTTGGAGCTGCTAGCCGACCTGCCTGCATCTGACTTCGGTCAAGCAGGGGAGGCGTCCGGCGAGACGTTCTTGAAGGTGACTGGGCTAGGCCGCCAAGGATCGATTGAGCCGTTCGACTTCATGATCCAGCGCGGGGAAGTAGTCGGGTTCGCGGGTCTTCTCGGATCGGGCAGAACCGAAGCAGCCCGCTTGCTGTTCGGCGCTGATCGGGCCGACCAAGGGCAATGGCAAGCAGCAGGCGGCGGCAAGGTGGACTCGCCTAGACAGGCAATCCGCCGCGGCATTGCCTTCTGCTCGGAGAATCGGAAGACAGAAGGGATCATCGAGGATCTGACTATTCGCGAGAACATCATTCTGGCGATGCAAGCGCATCGCGGGTGGTTCAAGTCGATCCCGCGCAAGCGGCAGGAGGCCATCGCGGACGAATATATCGAGACGCTCAACATTAATCCGCCGAACCCCGAGCAGCTTATCAAGAACTTAAGCGGAGGCAACCAACAGAAGGTGTTGTTGGCCCGCTGGCTGCTGATGGAGCCGAACTTGTTAATCTTGGATGAGCCGACGAGAGGCATTGACGTCGGGGCGAAGGCGGAAATTCAGAAATTAGTGCTTGCATTGGCGAAGAAGGGGATGGCAGTCCTCTTCATCTCCTCAGAGATGGAAGAGGTGCTGCGCGTCAGCGATCGCATCGTCGTGCTGCGAGACAGGCAGATAGTGCGGCAGATGACAGGCGAGGATATCCATCACCACAATGTCATGCAAGCGATAGCGGGGGAGAACTAGACGATGATGATGCGCATATCGAAACACCATTTGTTCTGGCCTTTAACCGTTCTGGCGGGGCTATTCGTATTTAACTTACTGTATGATCCAGGCTTCTTCGCGATACGGGTGCAGGGCGGACATCTGTACGGCAGCTTGATCGACATATTGAACTATGGTTCTCCGCTCATTCTGGTGGCGATCGGCATGACACTCGTCATCGCGACAGCAGGCATCGACTTGTCTGTAGGCTCCATCGTCGCAATAGCCGGTGCGATTGCCTGCCTCTTAATTAGCAGAGGTGAGGATCAGCATTCCCTTGCATTGTTCGCCGTTGCGGTGGCAGCTTCGATCGGCATTGCACTCGTGCTTGGACTGTGGAACGGGCTATTAGTTTCCGGTATTGGCATTCAGCCGATCGTCGCTACACTCATTCTGATGGTAACGGGAAGGGGGATCGCGCAGCTCGTCACCGGCGGGCAGATTATAACGGTATCCAGTGACCCGTATAGCTTCCTCGGAGCCGGCTGGTTCCTGATGCTGCCGTTCTCCATCTTCATCGTTGGCTTCGTCTTCGTCATTGCGGTGCTCATGACCCGCAAGACGGCGCTCGGCATGTTCATCGAATCGGTCGGCGGCAATCCGACAGCCAGCAGACTTGCCGGGATTCGCTCGAAGTCGGTGCTGCTTGCGGTCTATGCGTTCTGCGCAATCTGCGCAGGTATTGCGGGATTGCTTCTGAGCTCGAACGTATCTAGCGCTGACGGCAATAACGCTGGTCTCTGGTACGAGCTGGACGCCATTCTTGCCGTCGTCATCGGCGGTACTTCGCTTGCTGGAGGGCGCTTTTTCTTGGCTGGGACAGTTGTCGGCGCGCTCATCATACAGACGCTGACGACGACGATATATACGATCGGCGTTCCACCGGAAATTACCTTAGTCGTGAAGGCGATCGTCGTGTTCGCTGTCTGTCTGATTCAATCCGAATCGTTCCGCAGCACGATCGTACACCGTTGGAAGACACGGCGATATCCAGCTGAGAGAGAGGTGACGCGCGGTGTTTAGACGTAAGTATATTCCTATCTTCATCACAGTCGGACTGTTCGCCTTGATCTTCGCGCTTGGTTCATTCCGCTACACAGGCTTCTTCTCGACTCAGGTGTTGTTCAACCTGCTGATTGACAATGCATTCTTATTGATTGTCGCGATCGGTATGACCTTCGTCATCGTCTCGGGCGGGATCGATCTGTCCGTCGGTTCGATGGTGGCACTGACGACGATGCTGTCGGCAAGCTTGCTGCAGGAAGGCTTATCGCCTGCACTCGTTATTCCATTCGTGCTGCTGGCAGGCTTTCTATTCGGCGCGGGTATGGGGGCAGTCATCCACTATTTCAACATTCAGCCGTTCATTGTCACGCTCGCCGGGATGTTCTTGGCAAGAGGCTTATGCTATGTGATCAGCATCAATACGATTACGATTAACGACAAGTTCTATCAGAGCATCGCATTGACCAAAATTTACTTGGGTGATTCCTTCATCTCGATCAGCGTCATTCTTGCGCTCGCCACTTTGTTGCTTGCCGTTTACTTGGCGCACTATACCCGATTTGGGCGCAATACGTATGCAGTCGGGGGCAATGAGCAATCTGCCTTGCTAATGGGATTGCCGGTTGCTAGAACGAAGGTGCTCATCTATGGCTTCAGCGGCTTCTGCTCGGCGATGGGCGGGGTTGTGTTCACCTTCTATATGCTGTCGGGATATGGGCTGCATGCAGTCGGCTTGGAGCTTGATGCCATCGCTGCTGTCGTCATCGGCGGCGCGTTGTTGACCGGAGGTGTCGGCTATGTCGTGGGCACGTTCTTCGGTGTCATGATTCAAGGCGTCATCCAGACGATCATTACGTTCGAAGGAACATTGAGCTCATGGTGGACCAAAATCGTGATCGGCATGCTCCTGTTCCTGTTCATCGTGCTGCAGCGCGTTCTCGGAGCGAGAGCCGGGAGCAGTCAAACCCGATAACAGAACCACTGGATGGAAAACATACGGCATGCAGGATGAAGATATTGTACAATGAATAGCAAGAACGAGGATGGCTGGGTGTCAATTGTCCAATAGCAAGAACGAGAATGATCGGGCGTCAATGCTGAACTATGCGATAATCGATCTATTGTGTAGCAGAATGAAGCGGGGTACAGGGAAGATGCGTTGGCAAAAGAAAGAAAAGAGGGGCGGGATTCGTGTGCGATGGACGTATAGACTAGGTATGTGCATAGGGATGATTGTGGTGTTATGCAGTCTGGCTGCATGCGACTCGCCTAACTCAACCGCGCTGCCCATTGCCTCAGATACGAACGGTCATGTCGTGTCTCCGTCCAAGCTAGTGCTGGAGGATACAGAGCTGGAGGAACGGCAGATTGTGCTAGGTTATTCACAGCTCGGCTCCGAGAGCGATTGGCGCAAGGCGAATACCCGCTCCATTCAGGAAGCGGCGAAGGAAGCCGGGATCGAATTGCTGTTCGAGAATGCGGAGCAATCCCAAGCGAAGCAGTTCGAGGCGATCCGCCGATTTATCGAGCAGGATGTCGACGTCATCGCCGTCTCTCCCGTCATCGAATCCGGATGGGAATCGATCCTGTTGGAAGCGAAGGAAGCAGGCATTCCCGTAATCTTATCCGACCGTTCGGTCGATGTGAGCGATACTTCCTTGTACGTGACGACGATCGGCTCAGATTTCTATGAAGAAGGGCAAAAAGCTGGCAAGTACGTATTGGACAAAGTGCGGAACGAGCCAGGTGCGATCAAGATCGTAGAATTGCAAGGCACACTGGGCTCCTCTCCATCGATCGAACGCGGCAACGGATTTCGCGATGTGATCCAAGCGCGGGTTGATCTGGAGATCATCGCATCCGAGTCAGCAGATTTCACCTTGGCGAAGGGCAAGCAAGTGATGGATGCGTTCTTGAAGGAGCATGGTGGTGAGATTGACGTACTGTATGCGCATAATGACGATATGGCGCTCGGCGCGATTGAAGCGATCGAAGCGTACGGACTTCGTCCGGGCAAGGATATGATTATTATATCGGTAGACGGCACGCGGCGAGCATTCCACAAGATGGTCGAAGGGAAGATCAATGCTGTCGTCGAATGCAACCCGTTGCTAGGTCCGATCCTGATGCAAGCGGTCAGTGAGATCATCTCGGGACGAAGCCTGCCGAAGCAAATCGTCTCTCCAGAAAGTGTGTTTACCGAAGCGCTGGCAGAGAAGGAAATTGCCAATCGGCAATATTGACCTTGTCTGATAGAATACAAGTATACACACTAGAGTAAGGGAGACTATGGACATGCTAGGAAACACAGAACTCGATCAGCTCAAGCGTACATTAAGAGCGAGCATTGACCACAATGAAATAGCAGGTGCGAATCTGATGATTGTGAAGGACGGGCAAGAGATCTTCTATCATGAAGACGGATTGGCTGACCGCGAAGCGGGGCTACCTATTCAGCGGGATTCGATCTTCCGGATGTACTCGATGACCAAGCCAGTGACAGCCGCTGCGGTCATGATCCTGATGGAACGCGGACAGATTGATCTGTTCGAGCCGGTGAGCCGTTACTTGCAAGGCTTCTGCAATCAGATGGTCGGGATCGGCGACCAGTTAGTGCCGGTGAAGCGGGAGATGAGTGTGAAGGACTTGCTCTCGATGACGTCAGGCTTAGTCTACGGCGGATACGATAGAGCCGGTCGGGAGACAGAAGAGCTGCTGCAAGAGATTGAGAGCAGGATGCTCGGCGAGTCGCCGCTTGGCACAGTAGAAGCGATGAATCGCTTGGGTCAATGCGCGTTACAGTTCCACCCAGGCGAGACTTGGGCATACGGGACTTCCGCCGATGTATTAGGCGCTGTCGTCGAAGCAGTAAGCGGGAAGCGGTACGGCGAATTTCTTCGCGAGGAATTGTTCGAGCCGCTCGGCATGAAGGACACCGGCTTCTGGTTGCCGGAGGCGAAGCGAGATCGGCTGGCCAAGGTTTATGCCGATGACGGGCAAGGTGGATTAGCCCTGTTCAATGGCAATCATCTTGGCGTGAGTCATCAGATGGACAGAGATCCGGCATTCGAGTCAGGAGGAGCGGGCTTGGTGTCGACGATCGATGACTATGCACAATTCGCCAAGATGCTCTTGAACCAGGGAAGCTTGGGCGACGTTCAGATTCTTCGACCGGCAACGGTTGATTACTTGACGTCGTCTGAACTGAATGCGGAGCAGCAGCAAAGCTTCAACGAGTGGCACGAGATGTCCGGTCATAGCTACGGGAACTTAATGCGTGTGATGTCCGACCGCAGTCAAGCGGGCATCCTATGCAGCCCCGGGGAATACGGCTGGGACGGCTGGCTTGGCTGCTACTTCGCCAATTGTCCGAGGGAAGATCTAACCTTCCTGTTCATGATGCAGAAGAAGGATTCCGGCACAACAGTCATCACCCGCAAGCTGCGCAATATTGTGCTTAGTTCTTGTCATTGACAATGCTAGTTAGCAGCTCCTTCCTATCGGAAGGAGCTGCTAACGCAAGTTGCGTTGTATGGTTGCGCTGCTCACGACTGCTATGTCATCGTGAGCAGTTATCATGATTTCCTCAACCGACAATCCAGTTCAACGTTTCATCCCCCCCTTCCTATCCACATCCTGACTGCCTCAATGATTGATTTCACTGACTATCGCAATAACATCGAATGTTCCGTTGCGGAGAATTTGCCTAGTGACGGTTGGTATACTCTATCTACTTTATTGTATGCAATGTTTCTTTCATAACGAGAAACATGAAATGGAGGAGAAGAGTGTATATGTATCAACTTGACCGTCAATTCTACCGCAAGTTCATTTGGGTACTGGCGGCGCTGCTGCTATGGCCAGGTATGCCATTGGCAGGCACCGCATCAGTTGTACAAGCTGCATCGGCAGAATGGACAAGCATAGGGAGTCCGAACTTTTCAACAAGCCAGGCTTATTACACGAATATCGCACTGGACAGCAGCAATCGGCCTTATATTGTGTTTTACGATTTGGCTCAAGCAGGCAAGACAACGGTGATGAAATGGAACGGCTTAACCTGGGAAGTTGTAGGAAGCGCAGGGTTTTCCGCGGGAAGTGTGTCCGCCACCGGAATCGCTCTGGACAGCAGTGACACTCCCTATGTCATGTATAAGGATTTGGGCAACGGCAGAACGACAGTAATGAAATATGATGGAGTGAACTGGATAGGGGTAGGAGCCGCTGGCTTCTCTGCAGGTATTGTCTCTGATCCGAGTCTTGTGCTAGATAGCCATGATACCCCCTATGTCGTCTATCAAGACGAAGGCAATGGAAATAAGGCGACGGTGATGAAATACGACGGTGCGAGCTGGACGGAGGTGGGAGCTGCGGGCTTTACCGAGGGAACCGCGTCTGACGTAAGCATCGCCATGGCAAGCGATGATACCCCCTATGTCGTCTATCAAGACGGAGACAACGGAAATAAGGCGACGATGATGAAATACGACGGTGCGAGCTGGACGGAGGTGGGAGCTGCGGGCTTTACTGCAGGAACCGCGTCAGAAATGAATGTCGCCATGGCAAGCGATGATACGCCGTATGTCGTATATACAGACGGAGGCAATGGAAATAAGGCGACGGTGATGAAATACGACGGGGACTGGACTGAGGTGGGGACAGCAGGCTTCTCTCAGGGAAGCGTACATTTTGCGGATATTGCGCTAGACAGCGGGGACACGCCCTACGTTGTGTATATAGACGACTTCAATAGCGGCAAGGCGACGGTAATGACCTATGACGGATCAGTCTGGGGCATTGCGGGGCAAGCGGGATTTTCCGCAAATCAGGCGTACTTCACAACGATTGCTATTGACGCGAATGATACGCCGTATGTTGCCTATTCGGACTTATCGGCTAATGTCATGTCACTGCATACAGCCTACACGGTTACGTATGACGAGAATGGAAGCACGGGAGGGACTGTGCCGAACGACAGCAGCTTGTATGCGGAAGGCACATCGGTCGTAGTAGCAGACAACACGGGAAGCCTTGTGAGAACGGGTCATATGTTTGAACAATGGAATACGCAAGCAGACGGCAATGGGACCGATTATGCTCCTGGTGATGCAATGCTTATCGGTTCTGCCGATATAACCTTGTACGCGAAGTGGGTCGCGAACCAATACACGGTAAGCTTCGAGAGCAACGGGGGCACTGCGGTAAGCAGCCAATCTGTCGATTATGGCGAGTATGCCGTCGAACCTGCATCGCCCAGGAAGGCGGGCTACAGCTTTGCGGGGTGGTACGCCGATGTAGGATTGACGATTCCTTATAGCTTCGCGGATGCAATCCAAGAAGATGCGGTGTTGCATGCGAAGTGGAATTCCAGCGGATTTACCAATCCGTCTAATTTAACTGCGGACCCTGGAGATAGACAGGTTACTTTACAATGGGACACCGTTACAGGGGCGACATACTACCATATCTACCGAGGAATGGCGTCTGGCAATTATAGCGGAATACCGGCTATCACGGTTACGGACGCAACCTACCAACTAACAGGTCTGGTCAATGGTTTTACGTATTATTTTGCGGTCACTGCCGAGGGTGCGGCGGGAGAAAGCGGCTACTCCAACGAAGTAGCAGCATCGCCGCAGGCGGCGGTCGCGCCTGCCAGGAAGAAATGGAGACATATAGGAGATCCGAGCTTCTCGACAAGTCAGGCTTATTATACAGACCTTGCATTGGACAGTCACAATACGCCCTATATTGTGTTTTACGATTTGGATCATACCGGTAAGGCAACAGTGATGAAATATAATGGTACGGCATGGGAGATTGTAGGAGCGGCAGGCTTTAGCGCAGGAACCGTGGCCGATACAAGCATCGCGCTCGATAGCAGCGATACGCCTTATGTCGTGTATCAAGATGGAGGCAGCGGCGGTAAAGCGACAGTGATGAAATACGACGGAGCAAACTGGACGGAAGTGGGAGCAGCGGGCTTCTCGACAGGCAGCGCAACGGATACGAGCCTTGCAATCGCTAGTGATGATACGCTATATGTCGCCTATGCAGATGGAGGCAGTAGTGGTAAAGCGACGGTGATGAAATACGACGGAGCAAACTGGACGGAAGTGGGAGCAGCGGGCTTCTCGACAGGCAGCGTGTCGGATATGAGCTTTGCAATCGCTAGTGATGATACGCTATATGTCGCCTATGCAGATGGAGGCAACAGCGGTAAGGCGACAGTGATGAAATACGACGGAGTGAACTGGATAGAGGTGGGAGCAGCGGGCTTCTCGACAGGCAGTGTGTCGGATACGAGCCTTGCGGTCGATCATGTCGGTGCGCTGTATGTCGTCTATCAAGATGGCAGTAACGGAAATAAGGCGACAGTGATGAAATATAACGGCACGGCATGGGAGAGTGTAGGAGCGAAAGGATTTAGCGCAGGAGCCGTGTCCGATACGGACATCGCGATTACCAGCGATCACACACTTTATGTGGTCTATGGCGATGCCGTCAATGCCGGGAAGGCTACCGTAATGACCTATGACGGAACAAGCTGGAATGTTGCGGGAGCAGTGGGCTTGTCTGCAGATGCTTCCTATTATACAAGCATTGTTCTGGACAGCCGCGACACGCCCTATGTCGTATATTCGGCCTTATCGGCCAATGTCCAGGTACTGAAGCCCGTGTATACGATTGACTATGACGGCAACGGCAGTACCGGCGGTGTGGCTCCGACAGACAGCTCATTCTATTGGGCAGGCGAGCCGGCAACGGTAGCGGCCAATTCAGGGAACCTTGCTAGAACAGGCTATACGTTCGAGAGTTGGAATACACAAGCAGACGGCAATGGAACGGATTATGCCGCAGGCGCTGTGTTCATTATGGGAGAGGCAGACGTGACACTGTACGCGAAGTGGAGCGCGAACCAATATACGGTGAGCTTCGAGAGCAACGGAGGAACGGAAGTATTCGCGCAGACGGTTCGGTATAATGAGGAAGCGACAGAGCCATCTGCGCCGGAGAAGGCGGGGCATACATTTGGTGGATGGTATGAGGATGAGGGGCTAACATCCGCTTACGACTTCGCCGATGCGATTACGGCTGATCTGACCTTGTATGCGAAGTGGCAGAGAGATAATAACAATCGTCCATCTCGAAATTCGGATGATGATTCCTACAGTGAGACGATTCCTGTTCGTGTAGAATCAGGCTCGGAGGATGGATCAGTGAAGATTGTCACGACCTTGACAATTAGCCGGACGACGGATGCGGATGGACAACATAGAGATGAAACAACATTCACGCCGGAAGCGGCAGCCAGAACAGTGGAACAGCTTGAGGCAGCCGGCTCTGCTTCTGCCAAATTCGTAGTCTCGGATGAGCAAGATGAAATCGCGGTCTTCCAGATGAACATTCCGCAGGCTTCCGCAGAGCATCTAGCTGCCAGCCACATTAGCCTGGAGATAGCGACTGCCCATGCACATATTCATGTTCCAAGTGCGTCTCTACAGGAGGTTCAAGAAGATATCTACTTCCGCATTGTGCCGATCAGGCAGGAGAATGAACGGAAGGAAGCAGAGCAACGGGCTGTAACAGATCCGATTGTGCGATTAGCTGTGGGTAGTCACAATGGCGATATTCAAATAGCAAGTAAACCGATCACAATCGAGACCAATATACAGAACAGAGAGATGGAGCTGGTGCTGCCGCTTCATGATGACTCCTTGCGAGATGATCAGCTCCGTAACCTGGGTGTGTTCATAGAACACAGTGACGGCACGAAACAATTTATCAAGGGTGAGATCGTCGCTTATGATGACACGGGAAGACAAGGGATTCGCTTCTCTGTTGACCGATTCAGCACCTTTATTGTCTTGCATGCGGACGGGTTGCATCAGGACTTGTCGCCTGACCCAACAGCAGACAACTTGCATGCACCGTACATCACGGGCTATCCAGATGGTACCTTCGGTCCGGATAAGCAGTTGACCCGCGCGGAGATGGCAGTCATATTCAGCCGGATATTCGAACATGAACAACCGTTGGAAGCAGCTGCTGCGGGTGATGGAACAGTGCGCCACTGGGCGGAGGATGCAATCGCTCAAGTGCTGGCGGCAGGGCTGATGAGCGGCTATGCCGACGGCAGCTTCAGACCAGACCAAGCGATAACCCGCGCGGAGATGGCCAGTATTGCGGCGCGGCTGACAGATCCTCTTCCGCAAGTAAACGGAAGTTTTACAGACATCAACGGACACTGGGCGAGAGAAGCTATTGATAAAGTGAAGTCGGCTGGAGTGATTAGCGGTTATGAGGATGGCAGTTTCAGGCCGGACGAAGCCGTCACCCGCGCCGAGGCTGTCATCATGATCAATCGCTTGACGGGAAGGAGCCCGTTAAGCGGTGCGAAGCCACAGTGGAAGGACGTCTTGCAGGAGCATTGGGCGTATGAACATATTCAGGCAGCTTCCATCCAACAGGAGTAACTAGAGAGGGACAGGGACTCGCTCGTTCCAAGTTCAGAATGAAGGATAGTAAACAAGCAGCAGGGGATATCTATCTAGTCGCGAATCTTATTGAGTACAAGGGATTCCGGTTGGTCCGGATTTCCCCCTTTGCTCTGCATGAAAGATAGAAGGAGTTCATGAACTTGCAGAATGTAACGAACAAGAAGAGATTGCTTGTGTCTCTCTGCGTCCTGTCTCTTGTTGCCTGGTTCATGCATACGCAGCATGCTGCCGCTCTCGAAGAGCAAGTCCCCTCTGCCGTGCAGGGAGAGTTGGATTTGACGAATTGGGATTTCGAAAGCGATGGCACGGTCAGGCTTAGTGGAGAATGGGAATTTTATTGGAAGCAACTTCTGGATGCCGATGACTTCGCCCATACATCCGAATCTAGGCAAGCGATCATTGCAGAGGTTCCTAATGTTTGGTCCAATTATGAAGTCAATGAGGTCCCGCTGCCGGGTCAAGGGTACGCGACATATCGACTTAGAGTCAAATCCCATCCCGACCAGCATGAATTCGCGCTGAAGATTCCCACTCTCTCTACATCTTGCAAAGTGATGATAGATGATCAGGTCGTAGCTGAATGCGGGTATGTAGCCACGGATGAGGAAAGCGCGGATGCCGCTTACTCGCCGCAAATCGTCATGTTCCAAGCCAATGCGGATCAGTTTGATCTCATTGTGCAGATTTCCAACTATATGTATAACAGCGGCGGCATGTGGTATGCGCTGGACATGGGTACCGAGAGTCAAATGACGGCATACCACGATATTGGACTCGGCATTGATATGATGATGATGGGTACGTTTCTTTTTATGGGTATTTATCATATCTTTATTTATTTTCAACGGCGTAGTCTACGGACGGCCATATTGTTCGGTGTCGGTTGTTTGATTGGTGCTGCCCGATTATGGTTGAGCGGGGAAATCTTTGTGTTGAAACTGTTCCCCGATCTAAGCATTCCTGTGCTGACGATGTTGAGCTATCTGACTTATTACGGTGGAATCATGTTGTTTGTTCTGTACTTGCGCGATCTGTATCCCCATGAAGTATCCAGACGGATGACGGGAATTGTGACGGGGGTCTCGTGCCTGTTCATCTTGACAGTACTCGTAACTCCGCTTCCATTCTATACGGAGATGATCATCTACTATCACTTCTTCATGTTTCTAGTTAGTATGGCATTAATCCGAATCGTGTGGCTTGCGGTGAAGCGGAGAAGAGATGGCGCGCGCTTGCAATGCTTTGGCATCTTTTTTTTCATCCTGACGTTCGTTGTGGATATTGCGGTTAATGCTTTTTATGTGTCAGCTGCAGTTCATCACACCTTGTTTATTTATTTGCTCAACCGGCAGATGGTGTTAATCGGATTGTTCGTGCTTGTTTTTGTCCAGGCGATTATATTATCCCGCCGCTATTCCAGAGCGTTCCATACCATCGAGGAAATGTCGCACAAGCTGCTTGCGCAAGACAAGCTGAAGGATGAATTCTTAATGAACACCTCGCACGAGTTTATAACCCCGCTGCATGGAATCATGAATATCTCTCAGTCCATGATGGAAGGTGCAGAGGGGAAATTGAATGCCGCGCAAAAGGAAAATATGTCGATTATCGTATCTGTCACGCGCGGTTTGACGAATCTCGTATCGGACATTCTGGATTTTTCCAAGTTGAAAAACAACGAAATTGAACTTCACAAGCGCCAGGTATCGTTGCAAGCCGTTATGCAAGTGAATATGGAAGTGTTTCGTTATTTTATCGAAGATAAGCCGCTTCACCTTCACAACATGATTCCGGATGATTTGCCCGCCGTCTACGCGGATGAGAACAGGTTACAGCAAATTTTGTATAATCTGATTGGCAATGCGATCAAATTCACGGAGCAAGGCAGCATTGTTATATCTGCCGAATGTAAGGGAGAGCTTGTAGAAGTTCACGTTACGGATACAGGGATTGGTATTCCCGCAGACAAGCAGGAGCTGATCTTTCAGTCGTTTGAGCAAGTGGGTGCGGCGGTTTCCAGAGAATACGGGGGGACAGGTCTCGGGTTATCCATTACTAAGAAGCTGGTTGAATTAAATGGAGGGCAATTGCAGGTAGATTCCAAATGGGGAGAAGGTTCTACCTTCACCTTCACGTTGCCCGTCAGCAGGAATGGAGAGGCGGATCAGGTCAGAAGTCACTTCTCACATCATCGCGTGCCGGATTCGGTTCGTCAGCCGCGTGATAGGGTGTATGAGCAAACCAGCTATCAGAATACGATCTTGTCAGTCGATGACGATCCGACGAATCAGCAGGTAATTAAGAATGTGCTGGCGCAAGAACCATATCGCATCCTGACTGCGAGTCATGGCGAGGAAGCATTGGCTATGCTGGACGGTGAAGATAAAATTGATCTGGTCATTCTCGATGTCATGATGCCAGGGATGACAGGATATGAGGTAGCGAGGCATATCCGCAAGAGACGTACGCTGACTGATCTTCCGATCTTGCTCGTGACCGTCAAGCATGCTCCCGAGGATCTGTTGGGCGGATTTGCAGCGGGTGCCAATGATTTTTTGGCCAAACCGTTCCATTCCCATGAGCTGAGAGCAAGGGTGCGGACATTATTGGAGCTGAGAAATTCAGTCGAACAGGCCATCCAATTGGAAATGAACTTCCTGCGGGCGCAGATTAAACCGCATTTTCTGTATAATGCGCTGAGCACTATTATCGGGATTTGCCCGAGAGACCCTAAGAAAGCCAGTCAACTGTTGAAAAAGTTAAGTCATTATTTGAGAAGCAGCTTTGATTTTCAAAACAAAGAAACGTTCATCCCGATTCAGAGTGAGCTGGAGCTGCTGGAATCGTATGTCATGATCGAGAAAGCGCGGTTTAAGGAACGATTGCGAATAAAACTCGATGTGGACGAATCGATCGATGCAATGCTGCCGCCGCTAAGCATTCAGCCGCTTGTCGAGAATGCGATTCGGCACGGTGTGATGAAACGAATCGAAGGGGGAACGGTCAAGGTTTCGGTTGCACATACGGGAGACGGCATACGCATCTCTGTTGAGGATGACGGGGTCGGTATGTCAGAGGACAAGCTTGCCGGGCTGCTGTCGATTGAACAAGACAACAGAGGAGTAGGGATTATCAATATTCACCAGAGACTTATGCGGATTTATGGAACCGGTCTGGAGATCGAAAGTTCAGAAGGGCAAGGGACGAAGGTAGTCTTCAATCTTTCGTCCAAGAACAAGGGGGGCGCTGACTAGTGATTAACGTTATGATCGTAGATGACGAAGACAGTGCGCTGGATGCGCTGGAAGATGAATTGAATGAGATTGATGCTGTTCGCATAGTCGGGAAGTTTACCAGCCCCATGGAAGCACTGCAGCAGGTAGGAAGTCTGCATGTGGATATGGTGTTTCTCGATATCGAGATGCCGGGGATAGACGGGCTGGCGCTGGCCGATCAGATGTTGCAGAACGATCAGTCTGTGGATGTCGTCTTTACTACGGCGTACGATCAGTATGCGGTCGAAGCGTTTGAAGTGAACGCGCTTGATTACATATTGAAGCCTGTCATGCAGGAGCGATTGCTCAAATCCTTCAACAAATGGATGGCCAAACACAAGAGCACAGATAGCTTCCATCGCGAACCAGCATGTCGGATAGCCACCTTGGGGACGTTTCAGCTAATGATTACGACGGAAAAGGAAACGGAACAAACTGTAAAATGGCGGACGAACAAAGCAAGAGAACTGTTTGCCTATTTCGTCCATCAGCGGGGACAGGACGTGCACAAGTCCGATATGATTATCGATATTTGGCCGGAATATGATAGGGAGCGCGCGATTGCTCACCTGCATACAGGTGTCTATTATATTCGCAAGATGATCAAGCAGTATCGATTAGAGCATTGTATGACGGTTTACTATGCCAATGACTATTACCGGTTCGATATGCAAGGCGTATCCTTGGATATGGATAACCTTGTGTGTATCGCCAGCATGCGTGAATGCATTCAACACGATAATATCGAGCAGTATGAACAAGCGGCAGCTCTATACTGCGGACCCTATATGGGCAATCATGATTATCCTTGGTCCGTGATTGAGCGCCAGAAGCTGGAGCTGGACTATCTGGAACTGGTGAGCAAGCTGTCCGAGTATTACGAGAGCACGCAACGTTATCAAGATGCCATCGAGCTGTTGCAGCGCGGATTGGAACATAATCCTTGGCAGGAGGAACTGCATGAGCTGCTAATGGACATATACAACATAACCGGAAATCATACAGCTCGGGAGGAACATTACCGTCGGATGAAGGAAATGTTCCGAGAAGAGCTGGGAATTGAGCCGAAAGTCTCGGCGCAAAGTGAATGTTGACTACAGATGACGATTCTCTATGGAGTCATGAAATCTGCTAGGCTACTCCAGCAACCGCAGCTCCTGCACGGCATGCAGGGCCTGTGTGCGAGAGGATACAGCAAGCTTCTCATACACGCGCGATAGATACACGCGCACTGTTCCCGGAGACAAGGCAAGCTCTGCGGCAATTTCCTTGTTGGTCGCTCCTTGCTTCAGTAGGCGCAGCAGGTTCAATTCACTATGGCTCAGCGGTTCGGCCAGTGCCGATACGTGGCTTACCTGAGGCTTCTCGTCGCAGGGGAACAGTCCGAGCAGCTTACGTGCGTACTCACTGATCGTGTCAGTTGCCGGAAGCTTGGCAGGCTCTGTCATCTGGATCTGCAAATAATGCTTTAATAATGCTTTCATGGCGGACCCTTCATCGAGAAAGCTTCGTATGTAGCCGTTCTGATGCCCAAGCGTCAACGCGTCGTGGAGTGGGAGCAAAGCGCTGTCCCGCCAGCCGCGTTGGTCTTCCAACAAGGCCTGTAGTATAGAAATTTCCACGATGCTAGAGATGAGCTGCTCTCTCTCGGCTTGAGGCTTCATTAGCTCCAGCAAGCGAAGGGCTTCTCTCTCCTTGCGCTGCTTACCGAGCAGCCGGACGAATGCCAGATACATATATTCTTGGTCGAAGGAAGGCTTGTCCTTGGCGGTCAGACCAAGCTTATTTGCTGTTTTCTTGGCTAGTGCGGCTTGTCCGTCATGCAGATAGAGTCGGATTTGGAACGCTTGTAGCAGTCGAAGCCAGCGGTCATCGGTCGTAGCCTGTATAGCATTCTGAATACAGTCGTGTGCTAGATGGAGACGGTTGTCAGCCACATACAGGCGTGCTTGCGTAATCGCCAAGGGAATGGACAAGCCTGGAACTTGCATCGACATACATGCGTGTTCGACTTCTCCCAGCAGCTCGTGGCTGCGGTCCAGCTGGTTCCATTCGTAATAGCCCTCGCACATCGATTGCTTCACATACAAGGTAATGAGCGACTGTGCCCAACCGCGGGATTCGAGAATCCCGGTGAACATGCGCCCGATCGCTTCCGTGGCATCGGAGAGCACGCCCTTGAGCCCTAACGGCATGCGCCTCACCAGAGGCTCGGTCAAGTTGTAATTATAGTTATAGAACATCGCATCCTCAGGCAGAATCTGATCCACTGATCCCTCAACAAATGCAAACCATTTCTCAAAGTTACCGCTCAGAAACATCAGGTTGGAGCGAACGAACAGTATGCCACTTTGCAGCTTTCCGTTGCGATTCGGTTCATTGCTTGCAGCTCCGATTCGTTCGACCTCGTCCAGTAATCGATCAGCTTCCTGTAATTCCCCTGTCAGCACCAGCACGAAGGCATATAAGAGGGACAGCTCGGGCGTAAGTACAGCCTCGGTCGGAAGACGTCGGAACCAGTGCAGTACAGTGTCATGCTCTCCTCGGTGAAGAACCTCAGGAATATATGCTGTCATGTATGTGTGCACCAGATTCATATCTTGCGCTTCGAGCGCATGATGAATCGCCTCGTCCATCAGGCCGTGGGCGGCGAAGCTCTTGCTTGCCAATCGGTTAGCGCGCAGCCATTGCTGAGGATCGTTCCTCTTCACTAACCCTTGCAGGAACTGTGCGAACAGATGGTGGTAGCGGAACCACATGTTCCGGTCATCGAGCGGTACCAAGAATAGATTCAACCGTTTCACTTCTTCCAGCAGCAGCTGGCTGTTGGAACGCCCTGTGGCCATATCGGCGATAGGTGCATTCATCTTAGCAAACACGGATGTATCCAGCAAGAACGGGTATAGCTCAGCTGGTAGTTTGTCGATCACTTCATGAAATAGAAAATCAGCAACGTCCCGATGGTCTCCATTCATCTCTGAGATATAGCGGTCGTAGTTGGTTTCGGAACGAAGGGAGTGGCTCACCAGCTGCAGCCCGGCAGCCCAGCCTTCTGTTCGCAATCGCAGCTGCTCGATTTGACGGGAGGACAGTCGGATTCCGGCAGTACTTGTGCAAAACTGCTCTGTTTCCTCTATGGTGAACTGCATCTGCTGCATATCGAGGCCGTTATGTTCGTTATGGGCAATCCATTTGGCCACAGAGAAGGGCAGCTCACTACGTGAGGACAGAATCATATGAACACCCTGCGGCAAGTAATCGATGAAATAAGCAAGACTCTCATGGATGCGCCTATCGTGGATGACGTGAACATCATCCAATAAGATGACGATACGTTCTGGAAGCGTAAATAGTTCGTTAAGGAACGAGTCGAGAAACGTGTACATGGACAGGTTCGGCATAGCTTGGGCGAGCGATAAGATGCGCTCGCGGTTGGAATCAGGAAGAACGGGAGCTGCTGCGTGTGCAAGATATCGCCAAAATCGGATCGTGTCATTATCCAACTCGTCTAGCGCAAGCCAGGCACAAGGTATTTGACAGACATGTGCCCACTGGGTCAACAGCGTCGTCTTGCCGAATCCAGCCGGAGCAGATACGAATGTGAGCCGGCCATGCTGCCCCTCTGTGAGAGAATCGAGCAGCCGACTGCGCGGAATAAGGGAGTCCTTCGGATTGGGAAGGGTGATTTTAGTTTTCAGAATAGCTGTATGAGTGTGATCGATCATGAGTTCCTCACATGGATGTAATAGTCTATATTTGTTGGACGATAGATGGAATCTACGAAATATCGTGCTCGGCGTCTGGCTTGTAAACTGCTGTCGTGCTGCCATCTTGTCTGTTGTACAAACGGGCTAGTCGGGCTTACTGGCTCAAATTCCTGCGAACGTGCAGGCTTTGATAGCGCTGTAGCGCAAATTTCACGAAATTCCTGCGAATCTGCATTTTTCAAATCACGGAAGAGCTGTATCCAGCCAATTGGACATTGAAAGGATGTATGATCGCAGGTTTTAGGCTGATATGGGCTGTCTTCGAATGAACACCTGCACATTTGCATCTATTCATCCTTCTCACCGAACGTCACCTAACGCTCATCAGAAGTAGATCATAGTAGCGTAGTAGGCTCAACATCTTTCTATCATTTATTATACAAAAAAGTAGAACAATTAACATTCGTCAATATTATGCTGAATGTTAACAAGTTAATATGGAGGGTGCGAACGTGTAATGAGAAACGGAGAGTGAACAGAACGATGAAGAACCTTATACGGCTTCCATTTATGATTGTAATAGCTTGCTGTATAACGCTAGTGATCGGCATGCCCGGCATTCCAGGACTCGCGAATCCGCAAGTAGCACATGCCAGCACTGCCATGAACTTGTATTTTGCGATGGAACGTCATTCCTATAGCGTATATCAGAAGAGTCTGTCGGATGCATCTGAATCACAGGTGATTTTCCAATCAGATAGTTGGGGTGAACCAACCGCGATCGCAGTGGATGAAGAGAATGGTTACATCTACTATGCGGCTAATCAATCAACGATTTACAAGATGAAGCAGGATACCTTGGCAGTTGTCGATACGTATAGCAATGAACATCGAATCACCTATATGTCCTTCGATCCTGTCCGCAACAAGCTTTACTTTACGGAAACTGCTGCTGGCACGGAACCTGGAACGATGATTACGCGAATCAAAGTGCTCGATCTTGCCGATCGCTCGATTACGACGCTATATTCGACGCCAGAGAATGGTTTGGCTTTTATTTTTGGTCTCGCAACTGATCCGGATGGCGGTCATATGTATTTCTATAAGAATGATTACGACCTTATGGAGTCCGGCATTTATCGTATGGATATAAGTGGAGCGGGCTTGATGCGGCTTGTCTCTAATGTTGGTTCTGTAGAGAGTATCGCATTGGATACATCGACCGACACCATGTATTATTCAGATGAACAATCTATTCGCGTTGCGAGCTTATCTACTGGAGAGGTGCAAGCTTCTGCTTATTATTCGGGGTCTGACTGGATTACGAAAATAGCCAGAGATGCAAGCACCGGAACGATTTATTTCAGTACGAACGATAGCATGACGATGACAGGTCGTATTTATCGCGTGTTGTCCAGTAGTGAGGCGGAACAAGTTGTTCCGAATGAGGGCTATGTGAATGATCTGGTGATTGCCGAAGCACCGCTTACTTACACGATGGAACCGATCAGCGATCAGACGCTGACGCCGTTGGCGGCGGGGTACGCGTCCGGGATGCAAGAGGCGAAGAGCGTGACGATTACGCGCATCGGCACAGGCGTGTTGGCCAATGTGCAAGCGAGCCTGAGTGGAGCGAATGCGTCCGCGTTCGTCTTGACGCAGCCCGCAAGTCAGATAGACGGAACAGGTTCCACGTTCACAGTGAAGGCGAAGGACGAGCTGTCAGCGGGGACGTATACGGCGACGGTGACGATCACAGCAGATCATATGGAGCCCGTAAGCTTCGATGTGACGCAGGTGGTGCATTCGTACACAATCGCGCCGATCAGCGATCAGACACTGACGGAGCTAGTAGCCGGATACGCGTCTGGGACGCAAGAGGCGAAGAGCGTGACGATTACGCGCATCGGCACAGGCGTGTTGGCCAATGTGCAAGCGAGTCTGAGCGGAGCGGATGCGACGGCGTTCGAATTGACGCAACCCGCCGGCACGATAGATGGCGCGGGGTCAACGTTCACGGTGATGGCGAAGGACGAGCTGTCAGCGGGGACGTATACGGCGACGGTAACGATCACAGCAGATCATATGGAGCCCGTGAGCTTTGAAGTGACGCAAGTCGTACATTCGTACACGATCGCGCCGATTAGCGATCAGACACTGACGCCGTTGGCGGCGGGATACGCGTCGGGCACGCAAGAGACGAAGAGCGTGGTGATCACGCGCACCGGCACAGGTGTGTTGGCCAATGTAGAAGCCAGCCTTAGCGGGACGCATGCGTCCGCGTTCGCCTTGACGCAGCCCGCAGGCACGATAGATGGCGCGGGGTCAACGTTCACGGTGAAGGCGAAGGACGAGCTGTCAGCGGGGACGTACACAGCGACGGTGACGATCACGGCAGATCATATGGAGCCTGTGAGCTTCGAAGTGACGCAGGTGGTGCAGCCATCGGCGGAGGCAAGATTGAACGGACTGCATATTACGGCAGGGACACTCTCGCCTGTCTTTGATCCGGATGTCACGACATATCGTGTCGATGTTCCTTATGCGACCGACAGCCTCACAGTTGTGGCGTCTACATACGATGCCAAAGCCGCCTATGCGATCTACAATGGTGGTGCTGTTGTGACGGGACCGGCAGCCGAATTGAAGGTAGGAGATAATCGACTGGAAGTGAAGGTGACGGCGGAAGATGGTGTTTCGACGCAGACTTATACGATCGATGTAGCGCGTGCGCCATCGAGCAATGCGGCTATTCATACCTTGAACCTGCAGGGCATTACGTTGCATGAGACGGTAACCGCCAATGTGTACCAATATACGGCTACGGTATCGAATGCGGTGTATGCCACTTATGTGCAAGCGATCCCGATGGACGTCCATGCATCGATCAGTAGCATGACCGTTAACGGGGAACCGGCAAGCAATCCGATCGCACTGTCCGTAGGTTCGAATATTATTGCGGTTGAGATTGTGGCACAGGATGATGTGAGCAGGCAGACTTATACAGTTACCGTCACGCGGGAAGCGTCCGGGAATGCTCAGTTGGGCAGCCTGTCTATTAATCAGGGCACGATGTTCCCTGTATTTGACCCGTCTAGCTATGCCTATCATGCGGATGTCCCCTACGCAACAGAGGCTGTAAGTGTTACCGCTTCCGTCTACCACGATAGTGCTCGGTTGAAGATTAACGGTCAACTGCAAGGTAGCGGTTCTCTGGTATGGGTTCCATTGAAGGTAGGCAATAACCTTGTGAAGGTTGAAGTTGTGGCAGAGGATGGCATCCATTCGGCGAATTATACGCTTACGATTCGGCGGGCAGCCAGCAGCAATGCCGATCTCAAGGGACTCACACTTTCCGAGGGAACGTTGTCTCCGGCTTTCGCCGCGGATCATCTGACGTACGAAGCAACCGTGCCTTATACGGTGTCGCAAGTAACGGTAACAGCATCGGTGTATGATCCTAATGCCGCTATAAAGGTAAATGGACTATTAGTGGTGAGTGGGGCTTCGACAGCTCCAATGGAGCTTGCAGTCGGCACGAATACGATTGTTGTAGAAGCGATAGCACAGGATGGGATGTCGGCAAAGTCTTATCAAATCAGTGTAACGCGATCCCCGCAGCCTAGTTCACCTGATCCTGATCCAGAAGAACCTGCGCCTGAACCTGATCGTGGACAATCAACCTCCACATCTGACAATACAGAGTGGGATCTGGGAAGCAGAACGGGTTTATTCGTAAATGGTATGTACATGGATCAGTTTGCAATGATCACGACCACACACGAAGATGGGATTCTGTTCACGGTCGAAGCGGACCTCCTGATCGCCCAGTTGGAACAGGTGAAAGAGCAAGCGGTTGTGCGCATTGCTGTGGATCAAATCGCAGATAAAGTGTCTGTGGCGTTGACTGGCGATGTGGTGAAGGTCATGGAGAATCAACATGCTGTTCTGCTCATCCAAACCATTAACGGCAGCTACAGGCTGCCTGCGGCGCAAATTTCTATTGATCAACGATCCGGGCAATTTGGGCAGGCAGCGCTTGCGGATGTCGTCGTTCATATCAGCATCGCCAAGAGCGACAAGGATATGGTTAGGATGTTAGACAGTGTGGCGAAGGAAATGGGATTAACCGTTCAAGCCCCGCCAGTGGACTTCGCGGTAACGGCTGCTTATAGAGGCGCAACAGTGGAAGTAGACAGGTTCAGCAGCTATGTTCAACGGGAAATACCGATTCCGACAGCTGCGGATGTTGACGGTGCCATGACCGCTGTCGTTCTGGAGGACGACGGGCAGCTGCGACACGTGCCTACGTATCGGACGGTCCGCGATGGGAAGATGGTTGCGGTCGTCCACAGCATGACCAACAGTACCTATGCCTTAATAACGAACTCGATTACATTCGCTGACACCGAAGGTCATTGGAGCCAGGCAGCGGTGAACGATTTGGCATCCAGACTAATCGTAAGCGGTACGGAGCAGCATCGCTTCCAGCCTAACGCTGCCATTACACGCGCAGAGTTTGCCGCGATTCTGGCACGGGCGCTGGGACTGCCTGTTGATGAACAGGAAGCCTTGTTCCAAGATGTGAAGCCGCACGATTGGTACGCCGGAGCGGTTGCTGCAGCGAAGGCATACGGTCTTATTCAAGGGTATGAAGACGACACCTTCCGTCCAGCGCAAACCATCACCCGCGAAGAAGCTATGGTCATGATCTCGAAGGCGATGCACTTGACGGGGGTGGCTATGATTGCCGAGAATGCGCCGGAAGAGCGGCTGTCCACATTCTCCGACGGTTCACAAGTCCAGCCATGGGCTGAGCAGGCGGTAGCTTCCGCGATCCAATACGGTCTGGTTAGCGGGATGAATGGAGAGCTGCGGCCGTCTGCCGACATCACCAGAGCAGAAACTGCCTCCATCATCCAGCGTTTGCTAGCTAAATCAGGCTTGATCGACGAATAACACGTTAATGGAAGAAGCTGTCTCATAGGTCATTGACCTGGAGACAGCTTCTTACGTGTGAAGGCATGGTTCTACGATCACTGTTGATCTATGTGGTGAGCCGAGACAGTTATTTGTAAACGTTACTACGCGGGTGAATGATTTCGATCTGAGACATCTTCATAATTTCCGAGTTGATTATAAAATTGAATCCATAGTGCAGGCTTTTCATCCCAAACGTCCCCGAAAGTGGCGAATACCTGCGATTGTACATCCTTATGAAGCACAGACTGCCTAATCGGATCAATATCCGTATGCCAAGATGCAGAATCGCAGCAATTTTGGTAACTCGCCTTTTCTGTGCACTCCAAGCCTGCACATTTGCAGTAATTCTCACTTTACTTCATGAACAACGGGCAAATAGTAACGGAAAATCGCATATAGGTTCGATATCCCTCCTATTGGACTTTTTGTGTGAACAATCGTACGAAGTTAGCAGAAGGTGATCCAGTTGAATGATCGTGCCGGACTATTTCTGCATGAAGTACATATCCACGAAATCCTGCGTAACGTACACATGCCCCATTTTCACCATCGGCATATGTTCAAGCTGCATAGTTTCGCCGTTCAACATGAACGAATCGCTGCCCATCGTCCACGTGACTTCGAGCATATTGTTCATCTTGGTATCCATATCGTCAGTCATGCTCATCTCTGTATGCATGTCCATGCCGTCCATGTTAGCATCCTCATTCATCATCATGTCCATGTCATCGCTCATGGCCGGATCGGTCATGTCATCGGACATCCCGCCAAGGGACTTCTTCAGCATAACGGTTTTGGACATGGCGTCATAGCTTACAGTGAACCCCATCGTTTCCGCAGTATCACGCAAGCGAACCCATTGCATCCCGTCAACCATCATGCTTTGCCCATCGGTCTCCATCATCATATCGTCTGTCATCATGTCGTCCATCATCATGTCACCCATCTTGTGCATGTCCATCTCATCCATCATCATGTCGTTCATGGCAAATGCGGCACTCGCAGGGAGTAGTAGGCTTAGGGCGGTAACTCCTGCGGCAATTGATTTTTTCCAACTTCTCATTTCTTGTAACGCCTCCTCGTGATTTCGTATTCCTTACATGATTTACTGTAAGCAAGAGGCGTTACGAGAACCTAAAGAAAAGATTAACAAACTATTAAATCACAGCCGCTTCTTGCGCTGTCGGCAACGTAATGCGGAAGATGCTGCCGCCGCCTTTGCCGCTCTCCACAGTGATCGTTCCGCCGTGCAGCTCCAAGATCGATTTGCAGATGGCTAACCCGAGACCGGCCCCTCCGCTGCGCCGATTGCGCGACTTATCCATACGGTAAAAGCGATCAAATATTCGTTCTTGCTCAGCTAGGTTTATGCCTTCTCCTTCATCCCGTACTGCAATGGCGATCCAACTGCCCAGAGATTCGGCTGTGATCTGAATGCATCCTTCTTCAGGAGAATACTGGATGGCGTTATGCAATAAATTGTTCAGCACGCGTTGAATTTCGAAAGGCATCACTTGCACAGGCGGCAGGTTGTCGGGAATGGAAGTGAGAATGTTCAGTCCCTTCGATTCAAGGAGGAAGCTTTGACTTTGCAGTGTGTCAACAATTAGTGTATCAATCGGGTAGGGCACGGGCTGGAAGGCGATGGCATCTGCATCCAATCTGGATAGCTGGAATAAGTCGTTGATTAGTTGGCTAAGTCGTGTGGTTTCGTGTTGTATGGTGTGCAAATAGCGTTGGAACGTCTCCTCATCCGTGATTACGCGATCCTGCAATGCTTCTACATAAGATTGAATAGAAGCAAGTGGTGTCCGAAGATCGTGGGAGATGTTAGCGACAAGTTCTTTCCTCGATGCTTCCGATTGCCGCAACGTACGGATACTGTGGTCGAGCTGCGCCCGCATCGTATTAAATTGCCGGGCCAGCTGCTTGAATTCAGCGGGACCGACCTGCGGAACTTCCCCTGCAAAATCTCCTTGCGCCATCTTCTCGCTGGAATCGCTCAAGTTACGGACGGATCGAACGATCGGACGGATGACAATCGCATGAACTATGACTGAGATCAACGCAGCTATGCAAGTGACAGCCATCAATAGCATGACCTCGAACCAGGTTAGCAGCATGCCTTGATATATAAGAAACAAGCTTAATAGGATCGCACCGATACTCACGAGATTGGACAGAAATAAATAGGTTCTCAACCTCATCCATCAGCCCTCCTCTTGAAATTTATAGCCTACGCCCCATACGGTTTTGATCCACTGCGGCTCGGAGGGGACAGGCTCGATCTTCTCGCGCAGTCTTCGAATATGGACCGTCACGGTGGTCGTATCTCCGAAGTAGTCCATGTCCCACACTTGATTCAAGATTTGATGTCTGGAGAAGACCTGTCCCGGATGGGAGGCGAGCAAGACCAGTACCTCGAATTCTTTGACAGTCAATTCTATAGTCATGCCGTTGACAAGCACAGATCGCCTCGGCATATCAATCTCCAAGCCCGGATAACGAATTATGGAGTGAGAATCGATCGTCTCTACATCGGACCTCTCTTGCATATGGAATCGGCGCAGCACGGCCTTGACACGGAGGACAAGTTCCCGTGGGCTGAACGGCTTGGTCATATAATCATCCGCGCCTAAGGTCAGTCCGAGCAGCCGATCGGCTTCTTCGCCTCTGGCTGTCAGCATAATGATCGGAATGTCTTGGACCTGTCGAATCGTTTCGCAAATTTCCCAACCGTCAATATGCGGGAGCATCACATCCAATATAACTAGATGAGGCTGTTCGGACTGCCACAGTCGAAGCGCGGTCTCTCCATCATGGGCTTGCAGTGTCTCATAACCTTCGCGTTGCAAATAACGGCAGCATACGTCTGTAATGTTGGTCTCATCATCGACGATCAGCAGCTTGTTTGCCATTAACCCACCACCCTATTCCGCAAAAAGCGTATCACTTAATGCTATTGTAGCTATAAATCATTACAAAAACATTAAAAAGAAGGAACGGCTTTGTGAAGCGTGCATGCGGATAGCAGGTAAAGAGAGACATGCAATAAAGGAAAATCTGAAATTTGTCGAATATGATAAAATAGGACTAGGACTAACTTCGCGTACATGGGGGCAGAAACTTGGATCTGAGAATGGGTATGTTCTTTATTTTGCTAGTGGCTACAACGCTCATGCTAATCATTGCCTATTTATCATACCGAAGAAGACGACAGGACGAAGGCAAATACGGCGCTTTGGTCATGCTTGCTGTTGCGTTCTATTCGTGCGGCTATGCGTTCGAAATTATTAGCCCTAATCTAGAGCAGGCGAAGTTCTGGCTGAAGGTTCAATATATCGGGATTCCGTTCATTACGACCTTCTGGCTCCTCTTGGTCATCAGCTATACCGGACATCGGTCCTTATTGAAGAAAAAGAAGATGTTGCTGTTGTTGTTTGCCGTCCCGTTGGCAACATTCATCTTGCAGTTTACGAATGACAGCCACCATCTCTTCTACCGTGATATTGTGTTCAACCTGGACGATACGGTGCTCTCTGGTCTCATTCTAAGTAAAGGACCTTTCTACTGGGTACACATCGTCTATCTATACACAGAAGCAGTAGTCGGAATCAGCTTGTTTGCACGGATGTATATGAAGGCTATTCCTATCGTTCGCAGGCAAGTGATGATGCTATTCTTGGGTGTCGCAGCGCCATGGATATGCAACATTGTCTATCTCACTTCGTATGACTGGTTGAATCTGGACTTGACCCCGTTCGGCTTCGTATTGACTGGCTTCATCTATCTGTGGGGAATTTATCGGCTCAATCTTCTTCGACTCGTTCCTGTTGCTTACCAGAAGGTGTTCGAGACGATGCATGATGGCGTCATTATTCTTGACTATGATCGTAATTTGTCGCATGTGAATGATGCGGCCAGAGCGATATTCGAAGAGTTGAGCGCATGGGATGGTCAAGTCATATCGATTCGAGCCTTTCTGTCCTCCCACCCGGATCTGCTGGCGAAGGTTGAAGATGTTGCTGAGCATAGTGAAAGCCGTATTACTCTCCACACGAGTGAAGGGACAAGCCACTATCATGTCAAGATTTCTACTATTTATGACAAGTCGCAGATGATTCTCGGGAAAGTATTGATCTTGAACAATGTTACACAATCGATTCAGTATCAGGAAGAGCTGTTGGCTACTGCGAATCAGCTGGAGGAGCTGCATGCCTTCAAGGATAAGGCGTTCGCTATCGTCACCCACGATATCCGTGATCCGCTCGCGATGCTGGTCAATCTGACGGATATTATCGAAGGAGATTTCGTGGATGTTGACAAGGAAGAATCGCGTATCTTCCAAGAGATGAACAAGAAGGTCAAGGATACATACTGGCTGGTGGACAATATGCTGAATTGGTTCCGCAGTCAGAAGGGGAAGGTATACTTTCGCCCGCTTGTATGGGAGCTGGAACCGATTGTGCGCCAGTCCGTTCAAGCGGTACACCATCGCATCACGATGAAACACATTCAAATGTCAGTAGAAGTTCAAGCAGATGCGAAGGTGTATGCAGACAAGGATATGGTAGAGATGATCGTAAGGAATCTGCTGTTCAATGCAGTCAAATATACGGATACAGGCGGCCAAATCCGCATCCATGCACAGCATACGGAGACGAGTGTGACCATTTCCGTTCGGGACTCCGGTATCGGTGTCGATCGGGATGTTGGCAAATCATTGTTCGACGATATGCAGCAGAGCTCTTCACAAGGAACAGAAGGTGAGCCCGGTGCTGGTCTCGGCCTGTACTTGTGCGGGAAGTTCGTTCGTCTGCATGGCGGCGACATCTGGTATGAGTCGGAACTAGGGAGAGGCAGCACGTTCTTCTTCACTCTCCCTATGCACGAAGCGGCAGCAGATTCACAGCGCACGTGGCGGGAGGTTGATGAAGGATGAAGGTCATTGTCATCGATGATGAGAAGGCGATGCATTATATTATGAACAAGATGCTTGGCAAATTTTCGGATGTTGACGTTGTCGGCTGCTTCGGGGATACTCCTTCTGCGATACAATATCTGGATGAGCACGAAGTGCATGTAGCTTATGTCGACATCAGCATGCCGGGGGAAACCGGCATCCAGTTCGCTGAACGGATAGCACAGCTGAAGCCAGAACTGCATATTGTCTTCGTCACCTCCCATGATGAATATGCGCTGCATGCGTTCGAGCTTGCCGCACTTGATTATATGATGAAGCCCGTCAATCTCGAACGTCTGGGAACTTCGGTGGAGCGGGCAAGGGCGCTGTTTCACTCTCAGGAGACCGCCGCTGCGGAGTCAGACTCTAATCCCGTGCGCATATACGCACTTGGCGGCTTGGAAGTTCAGACCGCACATGGCAATGTGAAATGGATCTCCCGCAAAAGTGCAGAGTTGTTCGGTTATCTGCTTCTGCATCGGGGCAGAGTGGTTTCCCGTGTCAGGATTATTGCCGACGTATTCGGCGACATGCCGCCAAGCAATGCGGAGAAGTATCTGAATACGTCTATCTATCATCTTCGCAAAGCACTGGAACCGCACGGACTGAAGTCGATCATACAATCGGATAGTGAGGGCTATCGGCTGCAGCTTGCGGACGCATGTATAGATGTTGTCGAATTCGAGGGAAATGTGAAACGTCTGGCGCAGATTGATTCTTCCAATCTGGAGGAGGCTCTGGAGTCAGAGACGCAGTATGTCGGGGATTTGTTCGGCGAGCGCGGGTTCGGGTGGGCGTTGAATGAGGTGGAGCGGCTGTCCGCTCTATACACAGATTTTGTTAAAAAACTGGCGAATGTGCTACTAGAACAGCACGAGGAAGATGCAGCCATTCGCACGCTGAATAAGTTGTTCAACCGTAATGAATTGGACGAGGAGACAGTCAGATTGCTGCTTCAAGCCTATGCGGCTAAGCAAGATCAAGAGTCGTTGGAGGCATTATACCAACGGCACGTCACCGTATTGCGTGAAGAGTTGGATATTGAACCAGCGAAGGAGCTCGAAGCGCTCTATGCCAAGCTATTGGCACAGTGATCTGTTCGGAGACAACCGTATAGCTGCTACATATATCTGTGACCCGCGGGGCTAATAGCCGCGCGGGTTTTGGCGTTTATTCGTGTCTATCTTTTATTTTTCTTTTATTGGCATTATGTACAATGACATCACTGGTCGATCCAAGGAAAGGGGGCGGCTCCCATAGCGTGTTGAAATTGTTGCTGCTGGAGGATCAATCTGCAGATCAGGAGGCTGTTGAACGCATCATCCGGTCCCTCCCCGATGTGCAATGGTTGGGGGCTTACGCCAATCCGCAGGAAGCATTGGCCGAAGCGGATCGGAATAGACCGGACATCGTCATTGCTGCTATAGAGCTTGCAGACATGAACGGCCTTGCATTCACGAGTAAGCTACAAGCGATACATCCGTCAGTGCGTGTGATTGTTGCTGCCCACAGCGGCGATTATGCCAGAGAAGCTTATGACGCGGGGGCGAGAGGGTATCTGATCAAGCCGATTGATCCGAACAGCTTGATGAAAGTGTTAGGCACAGTCTCAACGCTAAAGGAGTGTTCGAATATGAATAAATTGGAATAAGTAGCATCTTTTTATGAAGAAGTTATCTGTAAATCTGGCACTGCCGGCGTCCTGACAAAAACAAAGCATAAGGAGTGAAGAAAGTTGTTGCGTCGTATGAAAAAGTATTTTTTGCCTCTGAGTATCCTGTCGGTGATCATTTTCTTAAGCGGATGTATTGTACAATTAAGTAGTTTAGACATTTTGCTGACGGAGCCGTTGAATGCCGGGGAAGAAATCCATCTTCGATTTTCTGACGGGAGCCCGGATTCTTCATATTCAGACCCCGCACCAGATCAAGCCTGTATTACAAATCCAGGTGTCAATTGTAAAAGAATTTATGTAACTAGTATCCCCACCGGAAAAACCATTGTGGGCGCCTATATTACCGACAACAATGTAAGCTGGGTTCCGTCTTACGCATATGCAACCAATGGTCGTGTGGTAGAGGCTTCAGCGATTCATGATTCCAAACCCGAAATTCCCGCGCAATATTATCAACTGGCATCAGTTGAACCTTCGGATGTGGAAGACTATAGCAAGGTTACGTTCAATATCCATGGCATGAACAACAGCGATGCCTTGGCATTAGTCGACGGAAGAACGGAAGTATTTGCTCTTGCAAGCGCTGTGACATTTTATAATTATGATGAGATGGACACGAACCCCCAATCTGAATCACTGGATTCCATCGAAGGAGGTTTTTCCTCATTCACAACGGATGGCCAGGTCGTGTTTCTGATGAAAACGGAAGGGCTAGAACTGGAGCAATTGACATTGCATTCAGGCCCAACCCTATTACAAGAGCTGCCGGAGGAGGTACACGTAACCTACAATGGAAATGGTGCTGAAGACTCAGTTCCGAGTGACAGCAACGCATATTTTCCGGGTATAGAAGATACGGTAGAAGTGTTAGGAGTAGGAGGTATGACAAAGACGGGGCACTCGTTCACGGGCTGGAATGCGACGGGAACCGTTAGCGAAGCGGTATATGAGGAAGGGGATACCTTCACGATTTCAGAGGATACCACTTTGTATGCAGTATGGACACCGAAGCAGTTTAAGGTGACGTATAACGGCAATGGCGATGACGGAACAGGAACCGTGCCATCGGCAGTCACGGAAGATTATGGTTCAGCCGTAACCGTGTCAGGGAACACAGGCAATCTGGCCAAAGAGAACTACTCGTTCGCAGGCTGGAATACGGCAGCGAACGGCAGCGGGGACAGTTTCTCCGCAGGATCAAGCTTCACGATCCCGGCAGCGGATACTACGCTGTATGCACAATGGGAGCCCAATGAGTATACGGTGACGTATAACGGCAATGGCGATGACGGTACAGGAGCCGTACCGTCGGCAGTCACGGAAGATTATGGTTCAGCCGTAACATTGTCAGGGAATACAGGCAATCTGGTCAAAGAGGGCTACTCGTTCGCAGGCTGGAATACGGCAGCGAACGGCAGCGGAACAAGTTACAATACCGGTGCTAGCTTCACCATTCCGGCAGCGGACACCACACTGTATGCCCAATGGACAATCAATGAGTATACGGTGACATATAACGGCAATGGCGATGACGGTACAGGGACCGTGCCATCGGCAGTTACGGAGGATTATGGATCAGCCGTAACCGTGTCAGGGAACACAGGCAATTTGGTCAAAGAGGGCTACTCGTTCGCAGGTTGGAATACGGCAGCGAACGGCAGCGGAACAAGTTACAATACCGGTGCTAGCTTCACCATTCCGGCAGCGGATACCACACTGTATGCGCAGTGGAATAGCGGCAATGCGATGCTTGGAGATTTGTCCGTCAGTCCGGGAACATTGGACTTCAATCCATCGGATTTGAACTATACGGTGGATGTGGGGAATAATATCGCAAAAGTCGACATCTTCATCACAAAAGGTGATCCGACCCAAACACTGATGGTAACCGACGCAGCCTTTCAGTCAGTGACGGATAGCGTGTACCATTATGAGTTATCCAATCTTGTAGTGGGCGAAAATCCGTTGCAAATTCAGGTTTCAGCGCAAGACGGCACACAGAATGATTACAATCTGACCATACAACGACTCAGCAATAATGCTGATCTAAGCGGGTTGACGCTGTCGAATGGCACGATGGTCCCAGTTTTTGCGGACTCGGAAACATCCTATACAACAGAGGTCTCGAACCATGTGGACCGTTTGACGATCACACCGACATTCGCGGATGTGGACGCCAGCGCTACGGTGAGCATAAACGGCGGGACAGCCGCACCGCTCACGGACGGAACTGAGAGCGGGGAATTGGCGTTGGATGTGGGCGTCAACACGATTGCGATTGCGGTTACCGCAGAAGACGGCACACCCAAAACCTACACGATTGCTGTGACGCGGGAAGGAAGCGGCAACGCTGATTTAAGCGGCTTGACGCTTTCAAACGGTACGCTGACCCCGGCGTTTGCAGCCTCGGAACCGTCGTATACAGCGGAGGTAAGGAACAGCGTTCGCAGCCTGACCATCACGGCGATGCTCGCCGATGTGAACGCTAGCGCCACGGTGAGCGTGAATGGCGGGACAGTCGATCCGCTCACGGCCGGAACCGCGAGTGGAGAATTGTCATTGAATGTGGGCGTCAATTCGATTGAAGTATTAGTAACTGCGCAAGACAGCACTACGACCAAAACCTACACGATTGAAGTGACACGAGCACGCTCCTCTGGCGGAAGCTCTGGAGGCAATCCGAGCGGTGGAGCACCATCTGGACCAGCACCAACGGACCAGAACGAATCCGACCTCGATGTGACGATTGACGGTGAAACGGAGCAAGCGATAGCAACAGCAACCGCTTCTGAGCAGGAGGGACAGGCCGTGCTGACCGTGATCGTGGATGCAGCGAAGCTGACAGAACGTTTGACGAGTGCAGCCGATCAGCCTGTGGTGACCATACCTGTTGCCGCAACCACGGACAAAGTGATGGTTGCCCTTACAGGCGAAACAGTCAAAGTAATGGAGAACAAGCAAGCGACGTTGGATGTTCGAACACCGAACGGCAGCTACACGCTTCCGGCATCGGAAGTAGCTATCGAACAGCTTGCCGAACAGCTTGGGGCAGGTACGGCGTTGGAGAATATCACCGTTCACGTTGACATTGCGAAGAGCGGCAGCGCGACAGTAGAGCTGCTGGAAAGCGCAGCGAACGAAGGACAATTTACAGTTGTCGTACCGCCTGTAGATTTCACCGTAACGGCTGAATTCAACGAGAAGGCAGCACAAGTCACGAAGTTCAACGCTTTCGTCGAACGCGAGATCCCGATTCCGAACGGCGTAGATGCCAACATGATTACAGCGGCCGTCGTGTTGAACGAAGACGGCTCGACCCGTTCCGTGCCGATGAAGATTGTGACGCGTGACGGCGTTTCCTATGCGGTCATCAACAGTTTGACGAACAGTACGTATGCGATAGTCTCCTATCCGGTCGCATTCCATGATGTCGCGAACCATTGGGCGAAGGATGCTGTGAACAATATGGGTTCGCGTATGGTTATCAGCGGCTTCGAAGATGGGAAATTCCAACCGGATCAAGCGATTACCCGTGCGGAATTTGCAGCGATCATCATACACGGACTAGGCTTGAAGCCGGAACAAGGTGCAAGCAGCTTCTCGGATGTGATGGCAACCGCATGGTACCATGATGCAGTGAACACCGCAGCAGCGCACGGCCTGATCATTCGAAGACGACACCTTCCGTCCGAATGACAAGATTACCCGCGAGCAGGCGATGGTCATTGTCGCCAAGGCGATGGCGATTGCCGAGCTGGAAGGAAAGTCTGCCGAACAGTCGGCAGCAGCCATTCTTCAATCCTTCACAGACGCAGCGCATGTGTCAAGCTGGGCTGAGAGAGGTGTGGCAGACAGTGTGCAAGCAGGCATAGTATCGGGAAGAGGCAGTAATGCTTTGGCACCGCAAGATTCCATGACCAGAGCAGAGGTAGCGGTTATCGTAGAACGATTGCTGAAGACAGCTGGACTTATATAACGGAAGACTATATTTCACATCCACAACCCGCGAGGCTAACAGCCGCGCGGGTTGTGTCGTGGTATGTGAGTCAATTGAGCTCGTACTGCGTTCTTTTATTACTCTTTACCCGCGATCTGTACAATGAATGACAATCGTAGAGAGGGGGAGGCTTCCATAGCATGTTGAAGTTGTTATTGCTGAGGAACAGCCTACATTGCCTGTACCCCGGAAGCGACTATCACGCCGACACAGAAATTCCTGCGATCATGCATCTTTTTCCACCCAAACCGGCCCTAAAATGGCAAATACCTGCGGATATACATCCTTATGAAGCTCAGAATGCCTGATCAAGTGAATTTCCGTATGCAAAGATGCATATTCGCAGGCATTCTGGAAAATCGCCTCTGCTGCGCCCTCCAAGCCTGCACATTTGCAGGACTTGCTTGCACATAGGGTATGCACGCAGGCTGCCGAAGCGAATGCCTGCAACTCGGAAGCGTCCATACACGCTAGCACAGAAATGCCTGCTTTTATGCATCCTTTCCCCAAAAACCTGATTGAGAGTAGCGAAGCCCTGCAATCGGGGTCAGCGCCTTATGAGATGAACACCAACTGCAGGAATTCTCGCTTCATACCAAGTGCGTTAGCAGAACATGAAGTAGGCGATCAAGCAAAAAAACTGGAGTCACCCTGTTGACAATAAAGTGTATGAAGGGTATAGTACACTTACAGTGTATGAACCACTTAGTACATACACGCGAACAAGCGAAGGTGAGGGTTGGGACATATGAATGTTGCATTCAATAACCGGGACCCGATCTACTTGCAGGTCGTGCGCTATTTCAAGGCCGAGATAGCCGCAGGCAGGCTGGAGGCGGGGGAGGAAATCCCGTCGCGCAGAGAGCTGGCCGCGCTGCTGAAGATTAATCCCAATACCGCGCAAAGGAGTTATAAGGAGATGGAGGAACAAGGCTTGATTGTGACGGCAGGCAATTCCCCAAGCCGCATTACGAGGGACGAAGGGATATTGAAATCAATCAGGCAGGAGTTGATCAACGAAGCGGTTGATTCATTCCTAGCATCGATTCAGGGAATAGATATTCCAACAGATGAATTGCTTGATACCATTCGAGACAGATATGGCGCGGAACGTGCGAAGAGTCAGGAGGATCAGAAGTGATTGACGTACAGCATATAACGAAGAACTACGGTCGCAGGAAAGTGTTGAGAGATATTTCGTTCACAGCGGATAAGGGAACGATCACTTGTCTAATCGGCATTAACGGTGCAGGCAAGTCTACGATATTGAAGGGCATCATGGGATTGGTTCCGCTCAGCAGCGGTACAGTCACAGTCGACGGGACGCCTATGCAGCCGAAGCTCTATGAGAAGCTGGCCTTCATTCCGGATACGGTGACGATGCCGCCGCGTATGAAGATTCGGGACGCGCTGACGTTCATGCAGGACTTCTACGTGCGATGGAATGAGGAGCGGGCGAGAGAGCTTATGAAATTTTTCAAGCTGGACCCAAGTGACCGCGTATCGGATCTGTCGAAGGGCAACGGCGCGAAGCTGAACCTGCTGCTCGGGTTGTCGCTGGATGCGGACTACGTGTTGATGGATGAACCGTTCTCCGGGATCGACATGTTCAGCCGTGAGCAGATTGTCAATGTGTTCACCAGCCATCTGATGGATGATCGCGGGGTCATAATTACGACGCATGAAATTCAGGATGTGGAGCATCTCATTGACAAGGCCGTGCTGCTGCATGACGGCAACGTGTTGAAGGAGATTCAGGTAGAAGACGTTCGCTTGCAAGAAGGGAAATCAGTCGTTGACGTGATGAGAGAGGTGTACCAGCCATGAACCAGTACTGGAAGCTTGTCTATTATGAATTTGGCCGTCTGCGCAATCTGTACTTTACTTTATTGGCGGGAACGCTGCTGCTGCAAGTTGGGGGATTGATCTGGCATGTGCAGAGCAGAGTGAGTCGTATCCGTGAAACGATGGAGGAGCAAGCGCTGACAGCGGTAGAATATGTGCAGAAATTTGGATATACGGGGTTCGATGATTATGCGGAGCGGAGTATGTTCTTCATGGGTCCGATCGCATTCTGCATCGCCGCTTTGCTGCTCTACGTCTTCCTCATCTGGTACCGCGATTGGTGGGGGAAGAATATGTTCATCTACCGGCTTATGATGCTACCGCATTCACGGATGTACTTGTATAGCGCCAAGCTGTCTGTCATTTTGCTGTCTGTATTAGGGCTTGTTGGATTTCAACTCATTCTGCTGTCGGTTCAACTTAACGTCTACGACTGGTTGATGCCGGATGCATTCAGGCAATCGATGGCATTGAATGAAGTGATCATGATACACCCTTTACTGGAAATGCTTATTCCGACTACGTTCTTGGTGTTTGTGCTTTCCTATGCAGCAGGAGCGGCGGGTGTGATTCTCGTCTTCACCGCGATTCTGATGGAACGAAGCTTTCGGTGGAAAGGGATTGTGGCAGGCATCGTCTACTGCATAACAGCTGTGACCGTATTCCTGCTGCCGATCATTGTGTACATTCCGAATGAGCAGTACTTCTACCCGATTGAGGTGTTCTGGATGCTTGTAGGTACAGGGTTATTGGTCACGGTCATATCGGTGTGGCTGAGTGCCTATCTATTGCGAAACAAGGTGAGCGTATGAGTGCGACAAGGAGGATCGGGAGTATGAGTATGAAACGTTTTTGGTTGCAAATTGCTATTGTCATTCTGATCGTAGCCAGTATTGGAACCTATTATATACGAGGAACGTCAAGTCATCTGCCAGAATTCGCGCTGGTCCCGAAGCAAGGTGATGCTGAAGCAGCGGAAGGTGTGCTTGTGGAAGGTTTATATCGTCAGACGAGGTATTCGCCTTCAGTTGACATTCATGTGGATGGAAGCAAGTATGCGAGTGAGCGTTCATTCCTCGAGAGCTTAGATCCTTACTACTGGTCAAGTGGAGAAGTAGGGCAGCTGGCGAGGGAGTATCGTTCCTTCATGCGCGGCAAGCGTGCGGATCAGAGCTTCTACCAGGATGAGCAGGTAGTAGTCTATGCCGGGCTGGACGAGGTGCGCGTGGATGGGCGATGGGAAAGTCAATTCGATATTGCCATATTGAATAAGCAGGACGAGCAGACGATGGAATACGAGGTGCGGGTCCCGGACACGAGCGGATATGTATTGGATGAATATTTGTACCCTTATGTCCTGGATGTACAAGTGTACGGCGATGAGCTCGTTATCGTTGTAGCGGCTCGGAACTACGACACCGATGATACGGAATACCGCCGTTATAGTCTTGCGTTAGCGAGCGGAGAGATATTGAGCGATGAGCAGCTTCAGTTCCCGTTGGAGGAAGGGGAGCATGTGCAGCGAGTATGGGAAACCAAGTTCACGCAAGCTGCATCATACAATGTGTTCTATACAGTGTTCGACGATGAGGAGAGTGGCGGTACGGACTATGGACAGTTCATGCGCTACGACCTAGAGTCAGGTCAGATGGATGCGCTGGAGTCCCCGGTCATCGATGAATTTCTGGAATGGCAGACGAGTGAGAATAATATGCGTGCACAGATCGACGGAGATCGATTAATGCTAACAGAGGTTGGCGGGCAGCATGTGCGCGTGCTGGATTATGACTTGTCTGCAGACCAAGGGACCGTGCATCAGATCGAGGCTGCCCATGTGATACATTCGCACATCGCTGACGATCGTATCTATATGCTGATACAGGAAGATCCAGCTTCACCTGCATCCGTGCATGTCGTGCATCTGCCTACAGGAGAAGTGCTATTCGAAGGTGCGATTGAAGTGAAGGACTCTAAGGCAGAATCGGCTGAGGCGATGCAGAAGCTGGTACTCGACAGCATCTCCTTGTTAGAGCCATGACGCTGGAACAACTGTCTGCGAGCTTGAAGGAATACGAAGTGTATTGCTACCGCATCGCTTACTACTTCTTGGAACAGGAGAGTGCTGCGATGGCAGCAGCACAAGGCGCCTTGCTGGAGCTCGGGGAAGACAGGCGATTTTTCCAGCAATCCTCAGAGGAGCGCCGAACAAGGGCGAAGCAGGCAGCGATGAAGCATGCGCTGAGAAGCTACGCAGATGCTATAGCTGAATAGAGTGGATGACAACCCGTGAGGCCGAGTGCCGCACGGGTTTTGTCTGTCTGTGGAGGTATTCTTTTATTCTTCTTTTATCGGTCATCGCTACACTGGTATTCATAAGACTGCTGACTATAGGAGGAGATCATATGCTCAAAGCTATTATCGTGGATTGTAATGAAGTATCGGCTCAACGGATGAAGAACAAGCTTGCCTCGAACGGTGAAATCGAAGTTTGCGACATATTCATGAACCTGCAGACAGCGAATGCCTATGTCAACAAGTCCGGACAAGTACAGCTGGCATTCCTGAACCTCACGGCACCGGACATTAACGGCATGGGTATTTCCCAGCTGCTTCATGAACACCATGCTGCCATCAATGTGATGTTTGTCACGACGTATGATAACTATGCAGCGCAAGCTTATGATATAGACGCTGCGAATTACTTGATGAAGTCGATCCTTGAACAACAGATGATCCGCGCGTCTGACAAGAGAAGCAACCAGCAAGCAGAGGAATGCCGCATCCAATACGAAACACTCACCCAGAAGGAAGTAGAGGTTGTGCAATGTATGACAACTGGCTTGTCTAACAAGGAAATTGCTGAGGAACTGTATGTTTCGGTCGAGACAGTAAAGTCGCATCTCAAGAATGTGTACCGCAAGCTGGATGTCAATAATCGCATCCAAGTATTGCAACGTGCCAATCAGTTGAAGATTCTTCGAATCTGATTATGTCAGGAAATAAATCAAGATCATCATAAACCAGCCATATGGCAGCAAGGTCCACGAGAACGATGTGCGGTGCTTTCCGCTCGCATAGGCGGTCCAGCTCTTCCAAGAGCCTGCGATCACGCTGATCAAATACCCGATAAGGAGGAAGAAATAAAGCGATGCTATCTCACCTGAGAATCCCCACATGATGACGAAGATTGCCAGTGCAGCAAGATGAAACAATTGGCTGGTGATGAGCCAGAGCAATAGCAATGTTCTAGTTGTTGCCGACTTAATCATCTCCATCTCCATCGAAATCATCATCCCCACCGGAACTACTGCTGCCATTGCTGCGCATTCCGGATGCCGAGATAATACGGTCTGCGAGACGGCTGAACGGAAGCGATTGCGTCCATACTGTGCCGGGTCCGCGCAAGGTCGCGAAGAACAGTCCTTCCCCGCCGAAGAAGGCGGATTTGATGCCACGCACTCGTTCGATGTCGTATTCGACCTGTTGCGTCATCGCCACCAGGCAGCCTGTATCGACCCGGATGAGCTCCCCAGGCTGCAGTTCACGTTCTATAATTGTTCCGCCTGCATGAAGGAACGCAATGCCGTCTCCTTCTACCTTCTGCATGATGAAGCCTTCTCCGCCGAAGAAGCCCGCCCCCAGCTTGCGCTGGAATGCGATGCCGAGCGAAACTCCTTTGGCCGCGCACAGAAATGACTCCTTCTGACAGATGATCCTCCCGTCCAGTTCGCTTAGATCCATCGGGATGACGGACCCGGGATAAGGTGCGGCGAATGCAACCTTCTTCTTCCCATGTCCTTCGTGGGTGAATACGGTCATGAACAAGCTTTCACCTGCTAATAGTCGCTTGCCAGCACCTAGCAGCTTACCCATCAATCCCTTGCTTGCGCTTCCATCTCCGAAGATCGTCTCCATCTTGATGCTGTCATCCATCATCATGAAGGCCCCGGCCTCGGCTATCACACTCTCATTCGGATCTAGTTCAATCTCTACACACTGCATATCGTTGCCGTGTATCTGATAATCAATCTCATGCGCGTTCATACGAATTCCCCTCTCACAATGAGATGCGACATATTTCGATGTTCTCACTATAGAACATGTGCGATCACAACAAAATCCCCCGATCGGGGGATTTTCAATTCGACCAGATCGTCATACAGTGGTAATGCGCAATATGTCGAAAGTTGATGTTGGATGTCAATGCTGAATGCGTAGAATACGAATAGATTCCAGGGAGGAACGAGCAACAATGAGAAAACAAATGAAAGTATGGTTGCAACTAAGTGTGGCTGTATTGCTGGTGCTGTCGCTTGCTGCATGCGGCGGGGAAACGAATCAGTCAGGCGGCAATAACGCGTCTGAAAGCACGGGTGAGCAACAAACTAACAGTGGCAATAATAGCGAAGCAGCAGACAATAACGAAGCAGAGGAAGTTGTGCCGGAAGGATTCGTAACGTACACGGATGACACGCATGATATCTATGTATACCATCCGGAAGATTGGACAGTGAAGGAAGTCGACGAAACGACTTTCGGATTCGTGTCTCCCAAGGCTAGTGAAGAGGATCCCTTCATGGAAAATGTCGGTATTCAAATCATCGATCTGAGCGGCCATTCCATCACATTGGAAGAATACGGCCAGTTGTTGATCGATCAAGCGACGAGCGATGTTGCGGATTTTGAACTGCTCTCATCGGAGCTTGTTCCGGGCGATGGGGATTACGTCGATTCGTATTATATCGAGTACGACGGAACGCAGAACGGATTGCCAATGGCCTATGATACGACATTGATGATCGATGGCGACAGAGGATTCATCCTCACGTACACGGCGGAACAGGACAACTTCGATCAATATGTGGATATAGCTAACCAGATCATGGACTCCTTTACCTTTTATAATTAAATGAAAACTGAGAATCGAGGGGAACAGCTATGAGGAATGCGCCTCTACTATTGTTATGTGTCATGGTTGTCAGCATGTTAGCCGCCTGCAGCTTCACGACCGCTAATTATTCTGATCTGCATATGGCATCCGAGATCGATGCGGACAATAATCCGCTGACAATTACAGATACGTTCTCGGCAGATTCACCTGTCATCTATGTAACGGGATCGATGAATAATGCCCCGGAGGGGACGATGATCGCAGCGGAATGGATCTATGCGGAAGAGAACCCTCCTACATTCATTGATGTGGCCGAGCTTGAGGTTAATGAGATTTCATCCAGCTTTCACTTCAGTATGACCAGGCCGGATAACGGCTGGCCTGCCGGTGAGTATGAGGTGAATCTGTATATTGACGATGAACTTGCAGAGACGTTGAGCTTTACGGTGGAATAAGCAGAGATGAGAAATCCGCATAGACCGATATGAAGCTGTTCACAAGTCTTCCATAGACTTGCGGACAGCTTTGTTCATCTTCTAGAACGACTGTGCCAGATGGGGAACGACACGATCCAGGAAGATGTGCATGGCGGGACTGATGAGCTTGTTCTTCATACTGATTAGGTATAGCCTCCGGTTGAAGGTGCATGCGGGAATCTCGTGTGTCTGGAGCTGGCCTTCCTCCTTCTCGCGCTTGACCATGCTGGCGGACAGGACGGCGAAGCCGATTCGCTGCTTGACTGCCTCCTTCATCGCTTCTGAGCCGGATACCTCCATGACGGTGGTGAGCGATACCTTGTGCTGCTCCGCCCATTCATCCAGCAGCTTCCGACTGACCGACCCTACCTCATGGGAGATGAAAGGGTGACCGGTTAGATGCTGCGGCTCCAAGTGAGGCAACGAAGAGAATGGATGCTCGGGATAGAAGACGATAACCAGATCATCCGAGCGCAATGGTTGCACGTGGAGATCCTTATCGGTGTATTCCACCTGGGTAATGATACCGAAGTCGAGCTCGAATTGGATCACTTTCTCTATAATCGTCGGCGCAGGCTTCACATCTACTACGATGGACAGATCGGGATAAGCTTGTCTCAGCTCAGCCAGATAGGATGGCAAGATGTAGGTAGCCGGTGTATGGGTACTGCCGATCGACAGCCGAGCTCCGCGCAGTTCCTTGAACGCGCCCATCCATGATTCAATCTCCTCTGTTTGCGAGACGATATTCCCTGCATAATGATAGAGCACCCTGCCCGCTTCTGTCAGCTTGATCATATGATACGATTTCGTGACGAACAAGGGAACACCGAGTTCTTCTTGCAGCTTGTTCAGATGGAAGGTGACGGTCGGCTGGCGGATGCCAAGCTCATTGGCTACTAGGTAGAGCTTCTGTAGCTTCACGGTTAGGACGAATACTTTCAATTGTTGGATGTTCATGCTCCCACCTCCATAGACTCAATATATCATTGCCCATATTTCATAGATACTATTTAATGCGTATTTTACGTAATCCTAATATTTCTCTGATGAATGGCTAGTAGAGTAGGTACTAGGCAGAGCGGCAAGCTCCTGCACACTTATTCAGGCAAATGGAGGAACTTAGCAATGAGAAACCGAAGAGCAGCATGGATTATGGTTATCGCGCTATCATTCGTACTAATCGTAACCGGGTGTGGTGCCGGGAACACATCAACTGTAGATGAAGGAGCAGCATCGAACACAACAGGGGATGAAGGAGTTGCGTCCAACACATCCGCTGTTGATGCGGCTAATTCCCAAAATGACGCAAGTGCAGAACAAGAGAGTTCAGAGGACGCGTTCGATCCAGGTGCAACGATCACGTTGTACGGCAATGACTTCGTCGATGAGATCGCACCGAAATTTACAGAGGATACAGGCTACGAGATGGAAGCTGTTCACTATGGCGGCGGTGCAGCATTGGCCAAGATTGAAGCGGAACAAGGCAATCCGCAGTGGGATGTGCTCATGATGGACGGACATGGATCAATTCGTAACCTGGCGGACAGAGGGTTTCTGCTGACGGATTGGGTGCCGGACAACATAGGGAATTTGAATGAATATGGTCAATCATTAGTACCTGAAGATAATGCCTATACGCCAATGGGGATTCACGCTTCGGCGCTGATCGCTTACAATACGACAATATTAAATGAAGATACTGTTCCGACAACTTGGGAGGAATTCTTCGCCTACGAAGGTCCGGTCGGGCATGCGGATCCAGCTGTTGCCGCACCAGCTTACCCATTGGTCTCGTCCTTCTTCGAGATGTGGGGTGTCGAAGAAGCGAAGGAGCTGTATACGAAGCGATTCGAGGACGGTCTCTATGTGTACCCGAAGAACGGACCAGTCAGCAAAGCTCTCATTAGTGGAGAAATTCATATCGCTGCGCTGCAGGAGCACAATGCTTATCAGCTCATGCTCGACGGCGAGCCGGTACAAGCGATCTGGCCGGATGAAGGCGCACCGGGCAGCCTGCGGGTCATTGCGATTAATAAGCATTCTGACAATCTCGAAGCGGCCAAGGCATTCGTAGAATATATGCTGGAGCCGGAGACGCAAAGCTTCTTGACATCCATGAATGAGACGAATTCCAGCTTCTTCACACCATTGAGCGAAGGTGCATCGATGCGGCAGGAACGGAGACAAGACGGTACATTCCTGCTGCCTTCTGCGGAATGGGCGGCTGAGCATGAGACAGACATTAAAACTTGGTTCGCAGACCGCAATGTGAATTAGGAGTGTATACAAGATGAGAATGACGGATGGACGACTGGGAGGGGGCGTCACCCTCTTCCTCTTTCTTTTTATCCTGCTGCCTCTGTTCGCGGTCATGCTCAATGCCGTTGTTCCGGGAATATTCTTCGGCGATGCGGCGTTCAATGGCTTCGGGATCGTGCTGGAAATGTTCGAGCGTCCGTTGTGGTATGTTTCGCTGAAAAATTCGGTCTTGCTCGGATTAGGCTCGGCATGTGTCGGCACGATATTGGGCGGTATGCTCGCTACGATGCGTGCGAAGTGGGAATATGCGCTTGGTCGATGGCTGGACGTCTCGGTCTGGGCGTTGCTCATCGCCCCGTCCTTCATGATTGCCCAAGGCTGGGTGCTGTTCGCCAGTGCGGACGGGCTCGCAGACAGCTGGTTCGGATGGGATTGGGTGAGTACGCTAGTGTTCCAACCAGGCGGACTTATCGTCATCATGGGGCTGACGAAGTTTCCACTTGCCTATTTGGCGATCTTGGCGGCGATGGAATGGAATGCCGATTCGTATAAAAATGCGGCGAGACTGTCCGGTGCGCGTCCATGGACGTTGTGGCGGACGATTGAGCTTCCGCTAGTATTGCCTGCTTATTTGGCAGGCTGGACACTCGTATTTATCGATACGATCGGCGATTTCGGGCTGCCTGCTGCGCTAGCGACGGTGTACCGCTTCCCGACATTGCCGTATTCGATCTACTCAGCAATTAATCAGTCACCTGTTCGGTTCGACATGGCGGGTGTGCTTGCCTTTTACCTCGTGCTTATTCTGATCGCGGCCATGGGGATTCTGGTGTATGCGATTCGTCGTTCAAGAGTTGATTTCCTGACAGGACGCGCCTCCCGTCAGGTGAGACAGAAGCCGCAGCGAAGCTGGCTAGTGAATGGGTTTACGGGATTGATGCTGCTGCTCACTATTGGCATTCCGATCGGAACGAGCTCAGCGGTGTCCTTCATGGCGCGGCTTGGCGAAGGATTCAGCTGGAGCAACTTCACCCTAGCGCATTATGCTGCCGTATGGAGCGGCGGCAACAAGCTCGATCACGCGCAGCTGTCGATTCTCGAAGGACTCGGCCATTCTCTGCTTATTGCAGGTAGCTGTGCACTGATCAGCATGGTCGTCGGCTTCGTAGTCGCGTATGTGCTCACGTTTACGGATTTTCGTCTCAAAGGTGCAATCCAGCTTATAACGGTAGTGTCATTGGCAGTGCCCGGCGTCATTCTCGGTATCGGATATATCTTCATTTGGAACCAGAAGTGGCTGGAGCCGATCGGCTTGCATCTGTACGGCGAGCCATCACTGCTCGTGCTAGCAGCTGTAGCAGGAGCGATTCCGTATGCGGTCCGTGTGCAACTCGGCGCATTTGCGAACTTGTCTCCCTCGCTGCTGAAGGCAGCTTCTGTACAAGGTGCGGGGTCGCTGACTAGAATGCGTACCATTCTGCTGCCGATCATCAAGAATACGCTGCTGATCGCAACGCTCGCCGCATTCGGCACTAGCGTGTTCGACCTCGCAACTGCGGCGATGCTGCAGCCGCCGAACTTCACATTAATGCCGCTCGTCATAGATGAAGCGTTCGAATTCGCTCAATACGGCTATGCTACAGCAGCATCAGTATTAGGCGGCGGCGCGGTTGTGCTGATGATTCTCGCTATACAAGCTGTTGGCAAAGGGTTATTCAGCGCAGCAGAGCGACGACGCAGGAAAGGAGAATTGTCGAATGAAGCCTATATTGGAAGTGAATCAAGTACACAAGGCGTTCGGTTCAACGAATATTCTTAACGGCATCTCCTTCCGTATGGAAGAAGGGGAGCGCATCTGTCTGCTCGGACCGTCTGGATGTGGCAAATCTACATTGCTTCAGCTCGTCGCTGGATTGCTGCCGACCGATGACGGTGAAATCATAATGGATGGCGTAAAGGTGAGCGGACGCGGTTCGTCTGTCGCACCGGAATCGCGACCGGTTAATATGGTGTTTCAGGATTACGCCCTATGGCCGCACATGTCAGTTCGTGAGAACATCGCTTACGGGATGAAGCGGCGGAAGGTTGCTGCGGCGGAGCGTGAAGCAAGGCTAGCTTCCTTAGCGAAGCTGCTTCAGCTGGAAGGGTTGCTCAGTCGGGTTCCTGCTGAGCTGTCCGGCGGTCAGCAGCAGCGTGTCGGCATCGCCAGAGCCTTGGCTACCGAGCCGCGCATACTTCTGATGGATGAGCCGCTGTCCAATCTCGATGTGAAGCTGAGAGCGGAGATGCGCAACGAGCTTGCAGCCATGCTCAGCGAACTATCGATCACGACCTTGTATGTGACACATGACCTGATGGAAGCCTTCGCGCTCGCTGATCGCATACTCGTGCTGCATGGCGGGGCGATTGAACAAATTGCCGCACCGCGCGACATGTATGAAGCGCCAGCTACACCCTGGGTGGCAGAACTGATGGGCTATCACAATCGATTGACAGGTACAGTCGTTGCGCTGGAAGGGGATGAGGCTGTCATCCAATGCGGTGATCAGAAGATTAGGGGTATGCTCTCTGCCGATCCGGGATGCCAGCCCGCATTAGATAGCCAAGCTGCGGTCATGCTACACATGGAATCGCTGCGGCTTGCTGCGGTCGAGGAAGATGCTGCGGTGGATATATCGGCGGCGAATGCAGGTAATTTGCTGTGTGTCATTGTGCGACGCGCGATATACGAGGGCGAGCGCTGGCGTTGCTTGCTGGCAACGCGTGATGGACAATTGCTGGAAGGCTTCCTGAGCGAAGCGCCCGAATTGGGCAGCGAGGTGGCGGTAGTGATGCCTTGTCACCGTACACGGGTATACGCGCTGGAGCCAAGTCGGCAACTGGCTGGAGCAGCCACATGACTACTCGGCGCATACTGGCAGTTTCCGACATACACGGCTACGGTCATCTGCTGAAGAAGCTGCTAGAGCATGCCGGCTATCGTCCTGGCGAGGATCGCCTCTACTTGCTCGGAGACTACGTGAACAAGGGACCGGATTCCGTAGGAACGCTCCGCTATGTAGAGACGCTTTGCAAGCAGGGGGCGACTGCTCTGTTAGGCAACAACGAGCTTCAATGGATGCAGAGCCGAGAGCGGGAGATCGTACCTTGGCACAGCTTCCTGCACACATTGCCGCTCTGGGCAGAAGATGGCCCTTATATTTTCGTCCATGCCGGGGTGCGGCCAGGAGTGCCGATGAAGCAGCAGCAGCTTGAGGATCTGACAGACATCGACAGAGAGGTTGTTGTCCGCACCGTGATGCCAGATCGTACGATCGTGTTCGGACACAGCCCCACATTCCGGCTTGGTGCAGAACCCGGCTTCGTCTGGCAAGCACATGGGAAGCTAGGGATCGACACCGGCGCAGGTCATGGGCTGTGTCTATCGTTAGTAGACTTGAACGCAGGAATCGTGTATGCCAGTCATACGCATGAGGAAGCCGAGGTTCGTAAGTATGCTATTCCGTTGACCGAAGGGGGAAAGCGCTATGTTGGAAATTGAACGTAAATTTGTGCTGAATGCTTATCCTGATCAACAGTTGGCGGACGGGAGGCTGCACCTACTCTCGCGCCATCGGATTGAGCAAACATACCTAGCCGTAACAGAGAATCAGGAGCTTCGCGTGCGCAGATGGACCGATCTGACGAACGGCGAACAAGCCTACACACATACCTTCAAGCAGCGAAACGGTCGGGTCCGCGAGGAAAGCGAGCATGAGATCACACAGCAATTGTACGAACAGCTGATGAGGAATGTGCGGTTGCAGCCACTGATCAAGGTGCGTACACGCTGCCAGCTGCCAGAAGGATTGAGCATCGATATCGATCACTACGAGCACCTGTCATTAGTAGTGGCAGAGATCGAATTTCCGAGCGTTGCAGAAGCGGACGCTTACCGCCCTGCGTTTTGGCTCGGTGAAGACGTAACCGGCAGCAAGCTGTACAGCAACAGAGAGCTGTGGAAGCAGTTGCAAGAATAGAGGCGGATGCGGTTGCTTGCTTCCGCGGGTCGGCGACGAGCGGGATCGGCTGGGGAGCAGGATCGGGGGATTTCCTGCAAATATGCAGGCTTGGAGTGTGCAGCAGAGGTGATTTCCCGAATTGCCTGCGATAGTGCATCTTTGGTTTCGGAAATTCGCCCGTTGAGGCGGTCTGTGCTTCAAAAGGATGTATATCCGCAGGTATTCGGCGCATCAGGGTCGATTTGGGAGGGAAAGCCTGCACGATCGCAGGAATTTCCATGCAGGTGTGAATGCTACCCCTAAGTCTAGACTCGCGTCATTTGATATTCACATCATCCATGACTATTCAACATCCAATTACTTCATGTAGACCTAGTACCGCTCCTCACTCATGTCCGATACACTTGCATAGTTACCTCGCATAGTCCTGCTAGAGTACGTGAACACCTTGATCCACATGCGCTTCATGTGTGGATCAAGGTGTTTGTTTTATGTAAGAGGTAGGGTGTATGGGGCAACGGATTAGTGTGCAAAAAAGTCACTGTTGTTTCGTATAAAAAACAGTTCGTTTTTCAGGTAAATACGCAATGAACACGCTTCAGGATTCGGTCAGTATTACTATGACCAGTGTTTTAATTCACGCACTCACGTAGAGTGCGACTTCTGTTCCTCCGCCTGCTCCTCTGCCCACTTATCATTTCAGTCCGCGCACTCACACAGAGTGCGACAAACGCTCCCAAATTGGCATGCAAAAGACGATGTGATTTCAATCCACGCACTCACGCAGAGTGCGACGGGGATGATGGCGGCAGTGGGTGTGATGCATGCGAATTTCAATCCACGCACTCACGTAGAGTGCGACTCGGGGTCCACGGTTTATATCGTAGGAGCGGCATTATTTCAATCCACGCACTCACGTAGAGTGCGACGAAATAGCGCGGCATATCGTGAAATACAACAGAATTTCAATCCACGCACTCACGTAGAGTGCGACCACTACGCCCGTCTTTATCCCTGCCCAAGCGGCAATTTCAATCCACGCACTCACGTAGAGTGCGACCGAGGATGCCGGTCAAAAGCCTTTTTGGGCGTATATTTCAATCCACGCACTCACGTAGAGTGCGACAGCGAATATTACTTAATATTTTACAATAGTGTTCGAGAAAATCCAATATTCATATGCTTTTCAAGGAAATTTGATCGTATTGATTTGTTCGGTGTAGGATTTTTATGGAACGTTTCCAGTTTATATGTAATATCGTGGTGCGAACCTCCTAGGGATTTTATGTTCACTTAGGGTTCGCACCTAGTTCTATATGATAGGAAATGGAAATTTGCTGCAAATATGCAGGCTTGAAGCATGCCGAAGGCGAGTTTTCCGAATTGCCTGCGAATGTGCATCTTTGCTTATGGAAAATCGCCCGTTGAGGGGATTCGTGCTTCAAAAGGATGTATAATCGCAGGTATTTGCCACTTCAGGGCCAGTTTGAGCGGGAAAGCCTGCATGATCGCAGGAATCTTCGTGTCTGCGTGCCTGCCGCCCCCTCCAGCGCCGCCCCGGCGCTCGCCTCGCACTAGCGCCCACCCCGCACCGTCGCGCCCAACCCAACTGCCGCTTACACGGCAAGTTGTTCTTCGATGCTGCGGGCAAGCTCGTCCATGTCGTCAGTCGGTTCGAAGCGCTTGACGACGTGGCCGTTGCGGTCGATCAGGAACTTGGTGAAGTTCCACTTGATCGTGTCGCCGACGAGCCATTCCGGGTTCTTGTCGGTTATCATCATCTTGAGCAGCTTCTCATTGACGTTGGCATCGTCGAAGCCTCTGAACGGCGCCGCCTTCCTAAGATGATCGAACAATGGATGCGCACCGGAGCCGTTGACTTCTATCTTCGATAGGATGGGGAACTTCACGCCATAGTTGAGCTGACAAAAGGCTTGCGCTTCCTCATTCGTGCCTGGCTCTTGTTCGCCGAATTGGTTGCAGGGGAAGCCGAGGAACTCAATGCCGGACTCGTGATATTGTTCGTACAGGCGCTGCAGATCGCTAAATTGCGGTGTGAACGCACATTTGCTAGCGGTGTTCATGATCAGAACGGGCTTGCCCTCGTATTCGTATAGCGGCATTCGCGTCCCATTGGATTTGCGAACGTTGAAGTCGTAGATGCTCATCGTTTCTCTCTCCTTTTCAGACAATTTGTCTTGCATCTAGTATAGAGAGGAATGGGGGAAAGGTAAAGCCAGCACCATGAACTTTAATTTCTTGGGTAAACGCTATAGTTCCTACAATGAAAGCGGTCAGATAAGTATGCTACCATATGAAAATGTAATCGCTTACAGACGATGAATCTAGTTTAGAGATTCCGCATTTCATTCGCATCAGGAGGGATGGGTATGGCTTACAATGTGCTCACGGAGGAACAGGTACAGCAGTTCATGGAACGCGGTTGGGTCAAGCTGGAGCAGGCTTTCGCAGAAGAGGATGCGTTGGCAGCGCAGGATTATGTATGGCGTCAGCTCGGTTTGCGGGGGATTAAGAAGGAAGATCCGTCTACATGGACGGAACCGATTGTACATATTCGAGAGAACTATGCTTCTGAGGAGTTTAATCGCTGCAACACGGAGCGCTTCGTAGGAGCAATCGAGGATTTGATCGGCGAAGGTCGTTATGCGTTGAAGGGCAAAATTGTGATGTGGGGCTGGTGGCCGGTTAATTTCTTCGAGGGCGGTGACGCTCCGTGGGACGTTCCTGCTAAGGGCTGGCACTATGACGGCCAACAATTCCATCATTTCATTAATAGTCCGGATCAAGGTTTACTGTGTATCCCGCTATTCTCGGAGATTCGCCCTCAAGGCGGAGGGACTTTATTAGCTGAAGGGACCCATCATATTGTAGCCAAAGTGTTGCAGGAACACCCGGAAGGTCTGTCTCATCCAGAAGCGCTTAAGAAATCTGCTCAAGCACATCCGTGGCTGGCAGAGCTGACTGGAGCGGCACCACCTTCTGGAGAGGATCGCATTATGAAATTCATGCATGAAGCTTACCAAGACCCGGCAGGCTTCGAGCTGCGCGTCATAGAGACAACGGGCAAGCCGGGTGATGTGATGCTGTGCCATCCGTTCGTGTACCATTCTCGATCTTACAATACTTTGCGCATTCCGCGCTTTATGTGCAATCGGACCACACCATTGAAGGAGCCTATGAATCTGAATCGTACGAGTGAAGAGGACTACTCGCCGTTAGAGTGCAGTATCCGGCAATCTCTCGCTCGGTATGCGTAACAGTAACTATGAAAAGATAGACGAAATGAGCGGCAGTTGCGGTGTGCTGTGAATGATGACTTGGACACACATCCGTTGTGCAATCTGCGAACCGATCCCTGGCTCTTGCGAGTTAGGGATTGTCTGCGTGCTGGGGCAGTGATAGACCGGTTGCAAACTATGTTACAATGGAGCCGATGCAGGACGTGGAATGGATTTTGTAAACGCAAGGGAGTTGTGCACATGAGTAAAATATGGATTGTCCTTCTCGGTATCGGCTTGCTGACTGCTTGCGGCGGTTCATCCTTCGAACCGGGTGTGTATAGTATGGAGGACATGTGTGTCGTTCAGGTAGAGACTGAGGAACAAATCTGCTACGGCATGACTCAATCGGAGATTGACGCTGTACTTGGCGAAGGGACGGAAGGCTCGTTAGGCTGGATGGAGTACGATGGCGGAGCGACGATTGCTTATCGGGATGGTGTGGCAGCTGGGCTCATGCTTGATCGTTCGTCGGCAGACAAGTACCGAACGGCGCGAGGAGCAGAGGTCGGGATGAGCAAGCAGGAGATTAAGCTTCTGTACGGGGATAATCCAGCAAGCGAGCACGCGGATAACAATCTCGATTATTACTATGACAGCGAGGAAGATCAGGCTCTGGAGCAGCTGCCGCGCAAATCGCAGGAAGAGATGATGGATATCTATGTGTTCTCGTTTTTGCAATTAGGTGATGGTGCTGACCGGATTATGCTGTTGGATGCGCGAATGGCGATGTATTTCGAATAAGTTTAGAGGCTCCCACTTATGGTGAATAACTATGTGTGGGAGCCTTTTCCTTGTAGCGTTACAAGCAGCGCACAGCAGTCTAATCCGCATTGACAGCTAAGGCAGGTGTATGTGACAATAAAAGCACTCATATTATGAACATTGTTCCATATAATGAACAAACGCGGGAGGGAGTATCTTGAATAAATATGTACAAGCCGCACAATTGCAAGTAGATGCAGCACTCTATCAGTTCGTGCAAGCAGAAGTGTTGCCGGGCAGCGGTGTAGATGGAGAGCAGTTTTGGACAGATTTCGCCGCATTGGTGAAGGATCTGGCCCCACGCAACAAGCAGCTGCTGGCGAAGCGGGACGAGCTGCAGCAGACGATACATGATTGGCATAAGCAGCATTCCGATGCGGATGCGCAGCTATACAAAGCATTCTTGCGGGAAATTGGCTACTTGGAGCAGGAAGCGGAAGATTTCACGATCACGACGGATCAGGTAGACAGTGAAATTACGGAGCAAGCCGGACCGCAGCTAGTCGTGCCGGTGAACAATGCACGCTATGCGCTCAATGCTGCTAATGCACGCTGGGGCAGCTTGTATGACGCGCTATACGGCACGGATGCGATTACGGAGGCGGACGGGGCAGAGCTAACGTCCGCCTACAATGCGAAGCGCGGCGCGAAGGTGATTGCCTTCGCCCGTCAATTCCTAGACCAGTCGGCTCCACTGACTGCAGGCTCCCATGCTCATGCGGTACAATATACAGTCCAAGACGGCAAGCTTGCTGTGAAGCTGGCGAACGGCTCTGTCGTAGGACTGTCTGACACTTCGAAGTTCGCGGGGTACCAGGGCGAGCCGGATGCGCCGAGCGCGCTGCTGCTGCGCAACAACGGTCTTCTTATAGAGGTGCAGTTCGACAGGCAGCATCCGATCGGCAAGGTGGACGCCGCAGGGGTGAAGGATCTGCTCATGGAGGCGGCACTGACGACGATTATCGACTGCGAGGATTCCGTAGCGGCTGTAGATGCCGAAGACAAGGTTCTCGTCTACCGCAATTGGCTCGGCTTGATGAAGGGCGATCTTGCCGCTACCTTCCGCAAGGGCAACACGGAGATGACACGCACGCTTCAACCGGACCGCTCCTATACGGACGCTTCTGGCAAGGATTTCAGCTTACCCGGTCGTTCATTGCTGTTCGTGCGGAATGTCGGTCATCTGATGACGACGGACGCGATTCTGGACAGTGAAGGGCAGGAAATTCCGGAAGGCATTATGGATGCCGTCATTACGAGTCTGATCGCCAAGCATGATCTGCTGAATAACGGCAGCTTCCGCAATTCGAGGGAAGGCTCTATCTATATCGTGAAGCCGAAGATGCATGGCTCTGAGGAAACAGCCTTCGCCAACACTTTGTTCGATCGGGTGGAGGATATGCTTGGACTAAACCGACACACGTTGAAAATTGGGGTTATGGACGAGGAGCGCCGCACGTCGTTGAATCTGAAGGCGTGTATCGAGCAGGTGAAGGAGCGTGTTGTGTTCATCAATACCGGCTTCTTGGATCGAACGGGTGATGAGATGCATACATCATTGGAAGCGGGTCCGATGATTCGCAAGCATGAGATGAAGAACTCGACTTGGCTGCAAGCCTATGAGCAGTCGAATGTCAGCATCGGTCTGTCGGTCGGACTTCAGGGGCGTGCACAGATCGGCAAGGGAATGTGGGCGATGCCGGACTTGATGAACGAGATGCTGAAGCAGAAGATCGGTCAGCTGAAGGCCGGCTGCAATACTGCCTGGGTGCCGTCTCCTACGGCTGCTGTACTGCATGCGCTGCACTATCATCAGACGAATGTGAAGCAAGTGCAGGATGAGCTGAAGAAGCAGCCGCGGAATTTCACGGACGCCATCTTAGCGATTCCTGTCGAGGTCAATCCGCACTGGTCGGCAGATGAGATTCAGCAGGAGCTGGATAACAATGCGCAGGGCATTCTGGGCTATGTGGTGCGTTGGATCGATCAGGGAATCGGCTGCTCGAAGGTGCCGGACATTAACGATGTCGGGCTGATGGAGGACCGTGCCACGCTGCGCATATCGAGTCAGCATATGGCGAACTGGCTGCATCATGGTATCTGTACCGAAGAGCAGGTTATGGCAACGATGAAGCGTATGGCGAAGGTCGTCGATGAACAAAATGCCGCAGATCCTGCCTATACGCCGATGGCCGCAGACTATGACGGTTCGGTAGCATTCCAGGCGGCCTGCGAGCTGGTTCTGCAAGGATACGAACAGCCGAACGGCTATACAGAGCCGATTCTGCACCGCAGACGCAAGGAGAAGAAGCGTATATCCGAACAATGATGAGGCAGAGAGATTCGTAAATTGCTAGATAGGCGTATGCCCCCGAATGGGTCTGGAATGGAATGGCTCGCTCGTATGCACGCATGAACAGAATAATAACGAACAGGCTGTCTTCCTGTCTATTCATGATGGGGAGACAGCCTTTATTTGTCCTACAACATGTACGGCACATTGTGGTAAAATTGGGGCAGGAAGTCAAGTAGATAGAAGGGAAGGGGGATATATTCTGATGATGATGAACCGAATACGAGTGATCCCTCTTGCTCTATTGCTGCTTGCTGTACTCGCAATATCTGCGACAAGCATACAGTCGGTACTGGCAACGCCTGCAGAGAAGGAAGCAGACAGCACTTCACTCGACGGGTCATGGGACATGTATTGGAATGTGTTGCTTATGCCGGAGCAGATCGATGACAGTATGCAGCAGCCTGTACCGACGCACATGCCGACGGCTTGGCAGGAGCTACGTACGGATGGAGAGGCGCTGCCACGGTTCGGGCACGCTACCTATCGCAAGCGAATTCAGGTTCCCCCGCAAGATGTTGGCGAGAGCAAGGCGATCTATATAGAAGCGATCGGGAGCGCTTATCGCATATGGGTGGATGGTCGAGAATTTCCTGGTATGGGCATGGTTGGCCGCCATGTGGATGAGGAAGTGCCGAAGCTCGGCAGCCGCATCATCACATTCATCCCGAAGCAGGACACAGTGGAGATCGTCATCCAAGTGTCCAATTATTCATTCCGCGAAGGCGGCATAATAGGCGAGCTTGCCTACGGCGATGTAGCAGATATGCAGGATTTGCTGCTTGATCAGGCGTTTGTCGACTTGTTCTTCGCCGGAGGATTCGTTCTAATTGGGCTGTATTATCTCATTCTATATGCGGCACGCAGGAAGGATGAATCCAAGCTAATTATTGGCGGTTTGATGCTGCTAGTCGCGATCCGACTTCTATTATTGAACGAATATGTCACCTATTATGTCGTGCCATCCGCAGATTGGCAATGGATGGTCAAAATCGAATACTTGGCGGAAGTTGGTGCTCTGTACCTAGCAAGTGTATTGATGAAGACACTGTATCCGAAGGAAGTTCATCCGCTGATGCTCCGCGTTACCTATATATGCGCGGCTCTGCTCGGTGTATATGTGTTGTTAGCACCTGTGCGGATATTCACTAGTACAATGGTTGTCCATGCAGCGGTTATTTCCGCTATTCTGCTCTATTTCATGTTCTTCGTAGGCATGCTTGCAGTGATGCGCAAGCGAGAAGGGGCAAGAATCAATCTGTTCGGCCTGCTTATTGTCGTGATCGGGATTGCGAATGACGCGCTATACCATACGAAGCTGCTTCACACGGTGGAGATACTGGAATATTGCATTCTCCTATTCGTCCTGCTTCAAGCTGTCATTATCTCCTATCGTTATGCACTGCTGCAACACACATTGGAATCGAAGGTAGCAGAGCGAACGAGAGAGCTTCATAGGAAAAATGAGGAGTTGGCGCAGCTGCAGGCAGCGCGAACCAAGATGCTTGCCAACATAGCCCATGACTTAGGTTCGCCGATTGCAGGTATCCAGACATACTTGCAGCTGATGGAGCAAGGCATGCTTCGCCACACTAACAGCGAGACGTGGAGGCCGATGCTGGACAAGTCAGAATCGATCAAGCGATTAGTAGGCGAGCTGTTCGAGCTGTCCAAGCTGGAATCTGGAGAGATGCGCTTTCAATACGAGACCGTAGAAGTCCGAAGCCTGATTGCAGATGTGTATCAGACGTATGCGCCGGATTTGGACCGGCAGCAGAAGGAATTACAGATCCATCGGTTAGCAACACTATGGAATGGCAAGCAGGCGCAAGTACGGATAGATCGCTTCCAACTCATGAGAGTTTTCCAAAATTTCATCGACAATGCAACCAAGTTCAGTCCTAGCGGAACACCGATTCGACTGAATGCTTTCATACAGAGGAGTGCGCAATCAGAGCCGCTTACGGATGCGATTCGTGTGGAAATTGTCGACTGCGGTTCAGGAATAGCGAAGGATGATTTGCCGCATGTGTTCCAGCGCTTTTACAAGAAGCAGGAGGGCAATGCCAGCGGGAGCGGAATCGGCTTGGCTATTGCGAAGGAGATTATAGAGCAGCATGGCGGCACAGTAGGTGTGGACAGCTTGTTGGATGAAGGAAGTACATTTTACTTCGTCCTGCCGCTTCTCTCTACTGAAACTGCCGCTCTAGGTATTGAACCGCTTCGCGGCGATTCCTGACGCCTAGTTTGTCATAGAGCACAGTTAAGTAATTCTTAATCGTACCCTCGGTTACGAACATCCTCTCCGCTATCTCCTTGTTCGTGAGCCGGTTCAGCAGCATCGGTAGCAGCTCCTGTTCTTTAGCGGACAGGTAGTGGCTTTCGGCAAAGGTGTGAAGGGCCATCCGCTTCAGTGAGGGGTCCTTCCTCGCAATGTATTGGACAAGCTTGGTCGCCACCTCCGCAGGGAGGAAGTATTCCCCGTTCGCCGCATCGCGCAATGCTTGCAGCAGCTTGCGGAAATCCATCCCTTTCAACAAATAACCAGTTGCTCCGCTCGCTAATGCTTCGACAATATACGCTTCATCATTAAACGTCGTCAATACAATAATAATACCCTCGTATTGGTGCGCCCTCAACTGCTGAATGCAGGTAATTCCGTTCATGACGGGCATTTGTATATCGATAAGCACCAGATCAGGCTTGTGAAGCATGATCTGTCTCAGTGCGTCCTGACCGTTATCCGCGGTCCCGACTAATTCCATATCTGGAGTATTGCGAATGGCGATCGATAAGCTGTCGCGAATCAGCGCATCGTCTTCTGCCATGAAGATGGTAAGCTTGCCGCTCATCGTTCTCCCCCTATCTTATTTGACGCTACACGAGCTAGGACTGTAGACAGTCCATCTATCTCGAATTGCAAATATGTCGGATGATCGCACTTCATGACCAAATGTCACTGTGACAAGCGCAGGTATTATGGTTAACTAGTAGTATAGAGTGCTCAGGCATGAGGTTTGTAGAGAAGTGTCTAATTGTATAGAAATTGTATAGAATACCTCGCTATACTAGTGACTGTGGAACTAGTAAGTGTCGAACTTCTCTCATCATACCGTGAGTATCATAAACCATGCAACATCCCGAATACGGGGTTAGGCTATGGGATGAGTTTCACCTGTTGGGGATAACGTTGTAACAATTTGCATACTCAGTCAGCCTTGAATCAGCGAACAGCATACAACTAGAATGTCAGCAGAGATAGAGCTACGCTATTAATAGGGAAGCAAGGGTGATGGTTATGAATATGAGTCGCAGGAACGAAACGTTTCGCTACGAATTCGGAGAACCGTTGGCAGGGAAGTTCCGATTAACTGAGATAGATGGGAACAAGCTAGAGAGCCGCATGGGGGAGATGGAAGTGCAGGACATTAGCCTGCAAGGCATGAAGGTAACGATGCCCCTAGATTTACCAGTCAGGGAGAAAGCCATTAATGGCTTGTTCTATGTTACGATTGCTTCTGCGGACTATACAATTCCGGGCAAATTCATATGGCGTAAGCCTAAGGTGAATGAGTACCAATATGGTATCCATCTGCAATGTGACAATGCTATGAAGAATGCACTGTTATCAGGGCTGAAGTCCCATGCGAAGTCGAACCTTACTGAGAAATCAGACTCATAATTGGCAGTCAACAACGTACGAGAGCAGGAGATCCGCGAGGGGCAGATCCCTGTTTTTTCATTTGCCTATGCATATAGAGAGAAGGAGAAGCTGGATAATGCGCAACCAACAAGCTCGAGTATTCCGCAGGTCGGTCTTAATGCTGACAGTCGTTGCAATGGCTGGCTTGGCTGTACTTGTATGGACGGGATGGCTGTCGCTTGGCACGCATTCATCGGAGGAAGCCGTATCGTCAGCTGACGAATCTGTGCCTGCTATGGGAGTGCCCTCAGAATTGTCATCTGAAGAACGAAGTTTAGCCATTGATACTATCTTCACTTCGCAGAAGCAGATGGCCTTGACCTTCAACGGATTGGCGGACATGGAGACGATGACTAGCTTGCTGCATGAATTAGATAAGCACGACATACGCGCGACATTCTTCCTGCCGGGAATGCGTGTAGCGGAGGAACCAGACTTGGTAGAGAAGATCGTGCAGGCAGGACATGAGATTGCGAATAATACGCTCGATCAGCAGGATATGAGCGAGTGGCCGATTGCCGACATCTACGAGGACCTCCGCTTGACGAATGAGCTGATCGAGCGCGAGGTTGGCATACAGCCTCGATATGTGCGTTCGCGATCCGGTGATTACACCGATGATCTGAGACGAGCTGCCGAGGCGCTGGGCATGGAGGCAGTAGTCGGCTACAGCATTAACCCGCGAGACCGTGATGGCAAGAGCGCAGCGGAAATCGGGGCTTATGTGGACAGGTATATGCGCAGGGGAGCAGTCGTGCTGCTGCATACGAATCTTAATCCCGAGATTGTGGATGCGATCGCCTATATTGCCGATGCTGCAACGCACAAGGGGTATTCATTCGTCCCGATTGGACAATTGCGAGAGAATGGCACGGTGTACAAGCCGTTGGAGGAGATACCAGGATTCGATGCGGCCCAGATGAATCCGGATTATGCGGATAGGACCTATACGCTTATCGAAAGTATACCGAACGGGAAGAAGGAAATTGCTATGACCTTCGATGATTGGGGAAGTGAAGACACGATCAATGCCGTTCTTGACATCCTGGACGACTACGACTTGAAGTGTACCTTCTTCCTCGTCGGTGAAGGTGTGGAGAAGAATCCGAACCTCGCCCGAGCGATACTGGATGACGGTCATGAGATCGCCAATCATACGTACAGCCATAAGGTAGTGACGACTCTGTCACCGAAGGAGTTGCAGGAAGAAGTGGTGAAGGGCCATCAAGCGCTGACAGAGGCGCTGCAAGAACCGCCTCTGATGATATTCCGGCCGCCGACAGGCGTGTTCGATGACACCGCAGCCCGAATCATTGCCGCCACAGGATATCAGATGATTGTGAATTATGATGTGGACCCAATGGACTGGGACGCTGCGCACAGTGCAGAGGATATTACGAATACAATCTTGGAACAGACCGTAGACGGGAGTATCATACTTCTTCATATACTTGACGATAAACATACTATAGAAGCTTTGCCGAATGTTATAGAAGGCTTGCAGGCCGAAGGGTATTCATTCGTAAAGGTAACGGAGCTCATGGAATATATGTCAGGCAATGAGAGGATATTGGAGCAATGAGTCAGATGATACAGCGACTGCAGGCGGGGGATGCCAAACTAGCCGTAATCGGACTTGGGTATGTGGGGTTGCCGCTGGCCCTGGCTTTTGCACAGCATATGTCGGTTATTGGTTTCGATGTGAATCGTAGCAAGGTAGAGCGTTATCGGAACGGCAAGGACGTAACCGGCAGCATGGGCGATGCCGCACTGCGAGATTGCCTCGTTGACTTTACAGCCGATGAGGAGCGGCTTGCGGAAGCGGATGTGTATATTGTTGCTGTGCCTACGCCGATACGGAGCGGCAATGTGCCGGACCTGCGTTATGTGCAGAGTGCAAGCCGTCAGATCGGCATGCGAATGAACCGCGGTGCACTGGTCATCTACGAATCGACGGTGTATCCAGGGGTGACAGAAGAGATCTGCATCCCCATATTGGAGCATGAGTCTGGGCTACGCTGTGGAGTAGATTTCAAGGTCGGGTATTCGCCGGAGCGCATCAATCCGGGCGATCCTGATCATGAGCTGACGACGATCACGAAGGTCGTATCCGGCTGTGACGAAGATGCTTTATCCATAGCGGCTGCGCTGTATGAGATCATTATCGAGGCCGGGGTATACCGAGCGGAAAGCATTCAAGTGGCGGAAGCTGCCAAGGTCATTGAGAATGCGCAACGAGACATCAACATCGCATTCATGAACGAGTTGTCCATGTTGTTCCACCGCATGGGTCTGGACACGCAGCAGGTGCTGCAGGCGGCTGCTACCAAGTGGAACTTCCTGAATTTCCGTCCGGGTCTCGTCGGCGGTCATTGTATCGGCATTGACCCCTACTACTTGACATACAAGGCGGAAGACAGGGGCTATCGGTCGCGGATCATCTTGGCAGGAAGGCATATCAATGACGGCATGGGCGTCTATGTCGCTCAGCAGGTCATGAAGCAGCTCGTTCGATTGAAACTGGACATGGAGCATGCCCGTATAGCCATCCTTGGCTTGACCTACAAGGAGAATTGCTCAGATATTCGCAATAGCAAGGTCAAGGACATCATTCGCGAATTAGCCGAATATGGCATTACGCCGGCAGTCGTCGATCCGTTGGCAGATGAGGAGGAGGTAGCGGCCGAGTATGAGATCGGCCTGTCGAAGCTAACAGATCTTTATGACGTGAATGCGGTCATTGTAGCTGTGCCTCATGCTGCATTTCAGGCGCTCACTGTTGAGGATTTCGACAAGATGTTCGACCAGAACGAAGCGAAGTTAATGGTGGATGTGCGAGGCATATACGCCAAGGAGACTTATGCAGAGCGTCATATTCACTATTGGCGTTTGTAGTGGATAGGAGTCGTTTCATGTTCAGCTTATGGAAGAAGAAACCGACGTCTGACGTGGAAGAGAAACTGACAATGCCTCGGCAGGACCGGCGACCATTGACCTATGTGCCGGACCCGGAGAACGTGCGGATGAAGACGGACCGGCGAGGCTTGCCTGACAGCGGTGATGCCAATGCCGGCGATGTGGACAGGCTTCGCTTGTTAAGTCTGCGCTATGAGGCTGATTTCGAGGTGACGTTATATCCGCGCGGGCGGAGCCGCAAGAAGAAGGCTGCCCGGCAGGCGAGAGCGGTCGATATTTCCTCCACAGGCATGCTGGTTGAATTGGCGGACGGTGAGGATCGTCCCTTCCTGATCGGACAGGTGATGACTACCCGCTTCCGCATCCCGCCGGGCACGATGCCAGAAGGCTTCGAACATACAGTGAATACCAATGTGCGGGTTGTGCGCAAGTTCACGCGCGAGGACGGCGAATTAGCGAGACAAATGGTCGCCTTCCAATTCACGAAGCCGCTAACCGATTACTTCAAGCGCAAGCGGTGGGGAGTTTCCATCTATACAGCAAGCACGCTGCTGTTCATCGCGGTGTTGTTCATTATGCTGATGCGTGTGCAGAGTATTATTTATTTCCAATATCATTATATGCTGTATCTGTACAGCTTGATTGCAGCAGCGTTCTTACTGTCGCGCTACTTGTTCGGCGCGTTGTACCGAGAAGTGCCGATTAATCCGGCATTTACGCCGGGCGTATCGATCATTATTCCTTGCTTCAACGAGAAGGAGTGGATTCATCGCACCATTATTAGCTGCATGAATCAGGATTATCCGGTCGAACAGCTCGAGGTGATCGTCGTTGACGATTGCTCGACCGATGGTTCAGCTCACGAAATTCGCAGAGTTATCGAGATGATTCACGAGCGAGCGGATCGTTATGCGACCAGAGATCGGCTGTCCTGTCACATCATGACGGAGAACGGTGGGAAGCGGGAAGCACTAGTTCAAGGCGTGAAGCGCGCCAAGCATGATCTGATTGTCTTCGTCGACTCGGACAGCTTCCTCGAGCCGACGGCTATTCGCCATCTCGTCCAACCGTTCCAAGATCCGCGTATGGGTGGTGTATCCGGGCGTACCGAAGTGGAGAACAAATATACGAACTTTTATACGAAGATGCAGACCGTGCGCTATTATATTGCGTTCCGCATTATGAAGGCTGCCGAGTCGTACTTCGACTGCGTCACCTGTCTCTCCGGACCGCTGTCTTGCTACAGGAAGAGCCTGATCACGAAGCATGCTGATGCTTGGCTTACCCAGCGGTTCCTTGGCCATCCGGCAACGTTCGGCGATGATCGGAGCATGACTAACTATGTGCTGCAGACCCATCGCACTGGCTACCAAGACAGCGCAATATGCTCGACGATCGTTCCTTCCTCGCGGAAGGTGTTCCTGAAGCAGCAGATGCGCTGGAAGCGTTCGTGGCTGCGAGAGTCGCTGCGCGCAGGCGGATTCATCTGGAAGAAGGAGCCGTTCATGGCGTTCTTCTTCTATATCGGATTAATCGTTCCTATCGCAGCTCCGGTCGTCGTCCTCTACAATCTTGTGTACACACCGGTTCGGCATGGGATTTTTCCCGGCACGTTCTTGATCGGGTTGTTCATGATGGCGATGTTGATGAGCCTGGCTCATCTCTTCTTCAAGCGCAGCCGCTTGTGGCTGTTCGGAGTAGTATTCTGCGTATTCTATGAATTGGTGCTGCTGTGGCAGATGCCTGTCGCTTGGGTCACCTTCTGGAAATCGACCTGGGGCACAAGAGAGACACCGCAAGATATCGAAGCGCGGGAACGGAAGGAAGCTCGCAGCAAGAAAGGCTGGAGGTTCTGGTTGCCTGGGAAGTCCAGGGCAGTCTCCGCTGCGCGCTTGTCAGGAGCTGCAGGATATGCGGGTGAAGAGCTGTCTCGAATGAGAACGTACGGAGGCAAGGGGCTTCTAGGATCGCGCAAGTCCAAGAAGTCTCGGAAGGCTAGCAGGCAGTCAGATAGTGGCGGTATAAGCTTGCATGATTAAGGGATTGTGAAGGGATTGCGAATGAGGAACAAGCCAAGAGATCTGAATGTTCGGCGCAAAAATCGAAGAAAAGTAGTCCGCACAATCCTGCAGATTGCCGTCATGATCTGGGTTGTCTGGCTTATCGTGCAAGCGTTGCATCATGTGCGTCCGTATGTGGAGCCGGACCGGACTGCGTGGACGAATGAACAGGGGTTTATTGCGCTGTCCTACTTCGGAGTAGGTCGGACCGGGACTGCCAAGCTGGTGGACAATGAGCAGCTGGAGGAGCATCTTCAGACTCTGCATGCTGCGGGTTATGTAACGATTGCCCAACAGGACATTGTGGACTACTATGAGCAGGGCAAGCCGTTGCCGGATCAAGCGCTGTTCCTAGCCTTCGAGGATGGGCGCAACGATTCGGCGCTGTACGCTCAGCCGATCTTGGAGAAGCTTGGGTACCGGGCGACCGTCATGACGTATGCGAACAAGATGGAAAATCATGAACGCAAATTTCTTCGCCCGAAAGATCTGCATAAGATGCTGAAGTCTGGTTACTGGGAGCTTGGCACGAACGGATTTCGGCTGTCGTATATTAATATTTTTGATTATGAAGGACGCTTCATGGATACGCTCAGCGACAGCGAGATGAAGGAACAGCAGAATATTGAGAAAATTGCTTATTACAATCACTATTTGATGGATTTTATTCGCGACGAGCAGATGATTCCAGTGGAGAATCGCACCGAAATGTTCGCACGGATTGATCTTGATTATACGTTGTTGGAGCAAGCTTATACGGACATATTCGGGTATGTGCCCGATGTGTATATGATTATGCACGCCAATACGATCTACGGGGGCATGAACCGGCTCGTAGAAGAAGCGAACGTGCGTCAGATTGAGCGGCTGTTCCCGATGCACTTCAACAGAGAGGGCAGCGCCTACAATATAAGGGCGGATCATCCCTACAACTTGACGCGCTTGCAGGTAGCGCCGTATTGGTATACGAATCATCTGCTCATGAAGATTCAGAACGATACAGGCGAATCGGTCTCCTTCGTAACGGGAGATGAGGAACGCGCAGCTGATTGGGAGATTGTGCGCGGCGCCGCGCAATTTATAGACGAACGTATCGTGCTCACTTCTCCCCCTGGAGGAACAGGCAGGATGATTCTGACAGACAGCGACACTTCTGGAGACATTCGGTTGCAGACAGAATTGGCCGGTAATGTGGTAGGCAGACAGACGGTATATGTTCGCTATGATAAGGGACGGGATGCATTCGTGCGGGTGCGCTTGCAGGACAATCGGCTCATTGTAGAACAGAAATCTGATGCGGCGTTTCAAACGGAAGTGCTCTACGATGAGGAACTGAACGAAGTCGAGTGGGATTCCGAAGACCTAGCGTTCGACAAGGCTTCGGTGTATTCCCGTGAGCAAACTGCGGCCGGAGCAGACGTCGCCTATGAGGACGGGCAATATCCGATCAACATCCAGCAGAAGCGCAAGCTGGACATCGAGCTGCGGGACCAACGGCTGACCATTGCGGTTGACGGGATTACATGGGTCGAGCAACTGGCGATTGACGAGAGTTTGCAGGATGGCGCAGTAGCGCTTGAAGCGGCGTACAGTGAAGCGAATCGCAAGGATGACATCTATGACGCTGTGTTCGACCGGCTAAGCTTGACGGCAATCGACGCGCAAGGAGAAGTGACAGATGTGTTGTACAGTAATGTGTTGACCGGTCTCCCTTGGGTGCGGCGAATCATTACCGAGCGAGCGGATGCGCTTATCGATTGGGCGATTGATGCGTTCTAGGGAGCATGCCGCCGCGTGTCTAAGATGCTGGGCAAGAAGTAACGATGTTGGATACGATGAATAGGTGCTGGAAAAGCTGCCGATTTGTTGAAATTGTTTCATAGACGCCGAGAAACAAACAACGATGTGGAGAAAGCTGCGAAAATGCAGGAATTGAACTCGGATAAAGGCACATATTTGATAATTGCAGCGAAAGTGCAGGCTTTCGAAGGGCAGATGGCTAATAAGGTCGTTATCAGCTAGGCAAGCCTGCACAATCGCAGGAACTTCGCACAATCAGCGTCCAAAGGGACACAATGCCTGCACAATCGCAGCAATGCAGCGGACGCGTGTCTAAGACGTCGGGAATGAAGTGCAAGTTGAATCTGATCGGGTAACGAGTCTGTCCATTCGTAGTTATTCACGCAACCACTTCGAAGGAGGGAAGTTTATGAGGAAGCAACGGAGCAAGAAGCGAATCGTCGGGTGGCTCGGCGCGATCGTACTATTGGCTGGGCTCGCAGTCGGCATCTACAAGTACAACGCTTCTCCTGTCCCTCCGATGTCGATTTCTACTTGGTTGGTAGATTGGCAGTGGCAGAGCGGATTGCATGATTATGTTGAAGTAGCGGAACGGTTAACGAGTCTGCATGTGTTCGCACTATACTACGATGATCGCGATGCGCCATACTTCACATCCGAGCTCGAAGCCGCACTGCCCGATTTGTTCGATGATAGGCAGGCTGTTCCCGTGGATAGTATGGAAAGTGCGAAAGGTGCGGAAGGTGAAACTGTGCCGGATATGTACTTGACGGTGGTGAACGATATATGGCAACAGGACGGTACGGTCATACATAAGGATACGGGGCTTGTTTCGCGCCTCATTGCATCGGCAGGTAGCCGGGAGAAGCATGTGCAGGAATTAGTTGATATTGTCCTCCGTTATGATTTCGACGGACTTGAATTGGACTATGAGCGTATAGGCGATGAAGACTGGGAACGGCTTAAAGTATTTATTTCAGCATTGCATGACGAGCTTACCGCCAGCGGCAAGTCACTGCGTGTCCTTCTGGAGCCAAGGATGCCGATCGAGCAACTGTCGCTTCCAGCCGGTCCGGATTATGTGATGATGGCCTACAATTTGTACGGTACCCATAGCGGTCCTGGTCCGAAGGCGGATCAGGCTTTTCTCAGAGAGCTTGCCGCTAGGATGGACCATGTGCCGGGAGAGTCGGTCATCGCGCTCGCAAGCGGCGGGTTTGACTGGACGACAGATGGGCATGTCACAGCAGTGACTGAAGAGGATGCCAGACAGCTTGCCGATCAGCCGGGCGCGGTGGAGCGGCGGGACGAAGCGAGCGGTGCGCTTGTATTCGACTATGCTGATGAGCAGGGAGTACGGCATACGGTGTGGTACGCAGATGCTGACACGTTCAAGCTGTGGTTCGCCACACTTCAGGAGGAAGGCATACATAGGGTTGCTCTATGGCGTCTCGGAGGGTGGAGCGAACAGTCGCTGCAATGGCTAGCTGAGACGCAATGAACGCGGCGCCGTGTCTGACAGTGTGGCGTATGCGCGGCGCATCTGTTAGACACGGAGGATGGTTCGTCTGCCCGCCACATGCCCAATTAGTGTTCAGGCGTGTCACTATTTCGGCAAATTCCCATCAGATTCCCGATTAGTGATCAAACGTGGTCACTAATTCCGCGCATTTCCACTAGATTATCAATTAGCGATCAAATGTGGTCACTAATTCGACTGGAATCCCCACTTTCCCGATATATGAGGCAAATAAGTATCAAGTTTGATCACTAATTCTCGCAGCACCCCTCAATCGTACAATTTAAGTATCAGAAATGATCACTAAATGTTCTCTATGGCGGATCACCGGTTAATCGATCTCTCCAATGAAGCAACAGCTCCGCTGCACCCTTAATACTTGAACTGCTTCACGAGTTCTTGCAGCTCGGAGGCATGCTGCTTCAGCTGATCTGCGTGATTGGCCACTTCGTGCGTGGCAGAACTTTGCTCTTCCGCTGTAGCAGCGCATTGCTCTACACCAGCAGCGGCTTCTTCCGAGGCTGCCGCAATATCTGTCGTGGCGCGGCTCACCTTGTCACTGTTCTCGGTAATCTGAATCAAGTTAGCGGATACGCTGTGGATACGCTCCATTAAGCTGGTGACCGATGTGTTGATCTTCATGAAATGTCCATGGCTGACTTGGATTTGCTCATTGCCGCTCGTCACTTTGCCACGCCCTTCCTCCATCGCCTGCACCATGGACTGTGTCTCGCCTTGTATGCCGTGGATAATTCCGGTTATCTCTTCGACAGAGTCATTCACTTGCTCAGACAGCTTCCGTACTTGATCGGCAACAACCGCAAACCCTTTGCCAGCTTCGCCAGCTCTCGCGGCTTCAATAGCTGCGTTCAGCGCAAGCAGATTAGTTTGTTCCGCTATTCCCTTAATCGCCACACTCAACTGCGAGATGTCGCCGATACGCAGCTCCAGCCGCTTCACTTGCTCGGAAGAGCTTTCAACGAGAGTCGTGACATCGCCGAACAGCTCGACGGAGCGTTGCATCTCTACCTGTCCTTGACCAGCAGCTTCATTCACCTCATTCGCAATGTTCTCCATGGCGATACCGTCCGCATTGGATTGCTCGATTTGCCTATTCAAGTGATCAATCAAGCTGGAGATTTCGCTGGAAGAGCCTGCCTGCTCCTCTGCCCCCGCAGATAGCTGCTGCATCGTAGCCGCTACCTGATCCGAGCCGGAGCGCACATCGCTGGCCGCTTGCGCCAGAACTTGGCTCTGCTGGTCCACATGATCGGAAATCTGCTGCATCTTCTGAACCATGCTGCGCAAATAGTGCAGCATCGCCTCGCTAGACCTTGCCAGCTGTCCGATCTCATCGCGGCGTTCAGTCTCAGCAGTATCCAGATTCAGTCGCAAATTGCCAGAAGCTATCTCATGCATATGATGCACAAGCTTGGCAACGGGCTTCGTTATGCTGCGAATGAGCACGAAGCCGAGCGTGAACACAATGATGAGCACGAGGGCAATCAATACCCAGGCGAATATCATTTGTTTTTGGTTCGCATCGTGTATAGCTTGTATCTTGGTGATAGCACTTTGCTCCAGATCCTGCTGAAGCACGTCTATCTCATTGCGGGTTTGGTTGAAATCATGCTGCAATTGTTCCAATTGCACCGCTGTCACTTGAGTCTGGTCCGAGATGAGCTGAATCACATCCTCACGCCAAGTGTTATACTGCTCGAAGAACGAATCGAAATTAGCAAGAACTTGCTCCATCGGCAGCCCTTCTACTTCGGACAAAATACCTTTGGCCAGATTCATCCGCTCCACAACCTGTGCAGCATTTTCTTGGAAATCCGCAGTCCATGCAGCCTGCTGCTCACCGGTCATAGCTGAGCTTGCTTGCATACTCATGAACGCTTGCTCCGCTTGGTAAAAGTCGCGATCCGCATTCAACAGGTAGAACGTTGCATAGTACAGCTCATCATACAATTCTTTTTCCAATTTCTCTGAAGTGGTCTGTAATGTCTGCATAAGATATGCACTGCTACCTACAATCGCAACGGTAGCTAGAAGAAGTACTCCGAACAGCTTGGTGCCGATTCTAAGATGGTTCAGCTTGATTAGCATAGAAGCATTCCTCCATTCAGTTAATAAAGCGCTTACAACAAAACACTCCCCGTCCGCTGGAGGAGTGCCTTGATAAGCAATCGGCAACTGGCTGGCATGACAGCGATGTTCTGCTGCGGTAGCCCCTCTAGCTTTGCGCCACTGCGTTTCCACAGTTTTGCCTTGGACGAGTGAATGTTCTATTTTCCCAATTTTGAGTAATACAGCGTTTTCAACATACTCTATGGATTAAGTGTAATGGAAAATATTCGATAGTACAATACACAATTCGATAATATCGGATGGTGACGAATGAACACCACTAGAACCGCACTTTTTGTCAGCAACTGTTAATGGAAGCAGGGAATACGGAGGATTTGTCGAATTAATTCTATATGAATTTGATAGGGACATAAGTCCTATTTTCATAGACAGATAGGGGACAGAGAGCAATGCTGACAGGAGAAATTCGCAATAAGGTAGATAAAATATGGACAGACATCTGGGCAGGCGGTATCTCCAATCCGCTTACAGTAATCGAGCAATTGACGTACCTCATGTTCATCCGTTCACTAGATGAGAAGGAACTGGAGAGAGAACGGCTGGAAGTCTTGACTGGCGAAGCGGTAGAGAAGATCTTCCCACAGACAGAAGAAGGTCAAGTGATGCGCTGGAGCAAGTTCAAGACGAAGGATTCTCGCCTCATCTTCGATATTATCGGGACCAAGGTGTTTCCATTCATCAAGACATTGAACGGCGAATTGAACTCTGCCTTCTCGCGTTACATGCAGGATGCCTTATTCCTGATCCCAACCGCACAAGTGTTGCAGAAGATCATTACAGGGCTGGATGAACTATATGAGCATGATATTGAGAGCTTGGATATGCAAGGCGATCTATACGAGTATATGCTGAGCAAGCTATCCACTGCTGGTCAGAACGGACAATTCCGTACACCGAAGCAAATTAGGGAATTGATGGTTCGCATGCTAGACCCTACACCAGATCATACAATCTGTGATCCGGCTTGCGGCACGGCAGGCTTCCTCGTCTCCACAGCTGAGTATATTCGTGAGAAATATGAGCATGCCATGACGAGCGACCAATGGAATCACTTCGCCAGCAAGATGTTCACCGGCTTAGATACAGACCGAACAATGCTGCGACTGTCGGCAATGAACCTGATGCTGCATTCGATTGATCAGCCGCACATTGACTATGTAGACAGTGTCTCGAAGCAGAATCAGATCGCCTCTGCGTATGACGTTATTTTGGCCAATCCGCCATTTACGGGGACAGTTGATGCAGAGAGTATCCACGATAACTTGAAAGCTGTCTGTAATTCGAAGAAAACAGAGCTGTTATTCGTTGCGCTCTTCTTGCGTATGCTTCGCAAGGGTGGTCGCTGTGCATGTATCGTGCCGGACGGCGTATTGTTCGGAACTACGAAAGCACACAAGACCCTGCACCAAGAGTTGGTCGATAATCATATGCTCGAAGCAGTCATCTCCTTGCCGAGCGGTGTATTCAAGCCATATGCTGGCGTGAGCACTGCGATACTGATCTTCACCAAGACCGATGCGGGCGGCACTGATAAGGTCTGGTTCTATGATATGAAGGCAGACGGCTACTCATTGGATGACAAGCGCACACCTGTGAAGGACAATGATATCCCGGATATTGTTGCACGCTTCCACAACCTCGCAGGTGAAGCGGATCGCCAACCAACGGAGCAGAGCTTCCTGATTGACAAGGATGCCATCGCCGCCAACGACTATGATCTGTCGATCAACCGTTACAAGGAAGTCGTCTACGAGAAGGTAGAGTACGACACGCCTGCTGTCATAATGGACCGACTGGACAAGCTGAACACAGACATCGCCTCCAAGCTGGAGGAGGTAAGGGGGCTTCTCGGTGAGTAAGTGGGAGAAGGTTCGGTTGGGGGAAGTAGGAGAAGTAGTAACAGGGAAAACGCCACCAACTAATAAATCGGAGTACTATTCTAGTAATGATATTGCTTTTTATAAGCCCAATGATATAACTGAGTCGGTTCCAATTTACTTGGAGTCCGCTACTTCATATCTATCGCAATCGGCTAAATCAGTTGTTCGAATAATTCCCAAAGGGAGCGTGCTTGTTACTTGTATTGGGATAATTGGGAAAGTTGGAATAACACAAAGAGAAAGCACTTGTAATCAGCAAATAAATGCTGTTATTCCTAATGGGGAAATCATTAATAACATGTTTTTGGCTTTTTGTTTGCTGAATAATAGAAGTAGAATTACTGATATGGCCAATTCAGCAGTTGTACCGATAATAAAAAAATCCCGATTTATGGATGTTGAAATTCCTCTGCCGCCACTACAAACCCAACAACAAATCGCCAAAACCCTTGATTCTGTATCGAAACTGCTCGATATGCGGAAACAGCAACTCACAGAATTAGATAATCTAATTAAGTCTGTTTTCTATGAGATGTTCGGAGATCCGGTTGTGAATGCGAAGGGGTGGGAAGTTGTTCAATATAAAAATATCTTAGTAGAGAAACCTCAGAACGGAATGTTTGCAAAAAATAGCGAGTACTCCGAAGATGGTCGATGCGGAGTTATATGGATAGGCGATTTTATAAATAAAAGAATTTGCGATTTAAGTAATTTGAGAACAATAAACGCTAGTCAAAAGGATATTGAAAAATACTCTGTGGAGTATGGCGATCTTCTGTTTGTTCGATCATCGCTGACAAGAGAAGGGATTGGTAAATGTTCAATTGTCCCAATAGATATAAATGAAAATATCTTATTTGAATGTCACATCATCAGGACTAGAGTTAATCTGGATTTAATTAACCCAGTGTTCTTACAAGCCCAATCCACAACTCGCTATTTTAGACAACAAATATTGACTAATTCCAAAACTTCTACAATGACTACTATTGGGCAGGACGGAATAATTAGTACCTTGATTATTCTCCCCCCCATAACACTACAAAACCAATTCGCCGACATCGTCGCCAAGATCGAGGAAGAGAAAGCCTTGGTCAAGCAGGCGATCGACGAAACACAGTACTTGTTCGACAGTATGATGAGTCAGTACTTCGACGACTAGAGATGAGGTGACAGCTGTGACTGCCAATTTCACATTTCTTGAGGGACAATCTGAATATGCAATGTTCGCCACTGCTTGCGTGGAAGCGGAGCGGGTCTTGTCTGCTTCCCCTGCCATGACAGCGGTCGGCAGCCGCAAAGCCTTGGAGCTGGCGGTGAAGTGGGTGTACGCTGCGGACAATACGATCAAGATGCCGTATAAGGACAACTTGCAGTCCTTGATTCACGAACCTTCATTCAAGTTCGCCCTAGAGAAGCAAACATGGCAGAAGCTGCCCTACATCATCAAGCTCGGCAATCTGGCTGTGCATACCGATAAGGTCATCAGTCGCGATGAAGCGGTGTTGTCGCTAACGTCTCTATTCGAATACATTCTATGGCTGGATTACTGCTATGGTACGAATTATGAAGATCGTGTCTTCGATGAATCGTTGATTCCAGCGGAGAAAGTTCAGGTGAATGAAGCTGCGGTCAAGGAACAGGAAAGTCTGATCGAGCAACGGGAATTGGAAATCGAACAGCTCCGCGCACAGATTGCTGCCATGAGTGATCGATTTACCTTGGAGAAGGGCGTTCACAAGGAAGAGCGCACCTTTATACCGCTTGACCCCTCTGAATTTCTTACTCGTAAGAAATATATTGATGTAGATTTGAAGCTGCTTGGCTGGGTGTTCGACGAGGATGTGCGGGAAGAAGTTCCGCTGCGCGGTATGCCGAATACTGAGGGAGAGGGCTTCGCCGATTACGTCTTGTACGGCAGAGACGGATTGCCGCTCGCAGTCATCGAAGCGAAGCGTACGTCCAAGGACCCGCTTACAGGAACGCAGCAAGCGAAGCTGTATGCAGATTGTCTGGAGCGCATGACCGGACGGCGACCGATGATCTTCACTACGAACGGTTACGAGACGTATCTGTGGGAATACGGTGACGCACCGCAGCGCAAGGTGAGCGGCATCTTCGCCAAGACTGATCTGGAGAAGCTCATGAACCGACGCACGGAACGGAAGCCGCTTCTCGAAGTTCCGATAGATGACACAATCACCGACCGTTATTACCAAAAAGAAGCGATTCGCGCCGTCTGCGAAGCGATCGAGAATGGACATCGCAAGACACTCCTCGTCATGGCGACAGGTACAGGGAAGACGCGGACCGCATCCAGTCTGACCGATGTGCTGTCTCGCGGCGGGCACGTCACGAATATACTATTCCTTGCGGATCGGACGGCATTGGTGAAGCAAGCCAAGGATGACTTCCGGAATTATCTGCCGGACATGTCCCTATGTAATTTGCTCAGCAATAAGGATGATCGCAACGCACGTATTGTGTTCTCGACGTATCCGACGATGTTGAATGCGATTGATTCAGCTAAGAACGAAGACGGTCAGCGCTTGTTCACGCCTGCCCACTTCGATCTCATTATTATGGACGAAGCGCACCGCAGTATTTTCAAAAAGTATCGGGCGATCTTCGAATATTTCGACGGCATCTTAGTTGGACTGACAGCTACGCCTAAGACGGAGGTAGATCGCAATACGTATGACTTCTTCGAAATGGAGAGCGGTGTCCCAACCTATGCCTATGATTACGATACGGCAGTAGAGAAGGATCACGTTCTCGTTCCATATCGGAATTGGGAAGTGACATTGAAGTTTCTCCAAGAGGGGATTACATACGATCAGCTATCTGCGGAGGATAAGGATCGATATGAGGAAGATTTCACCGACGAGGAAGGTATGCGACCAGATTTCATTCCTTCACCAGAAGTGAATAAGCATATCTTCAACCAGCATACCGTCGATACTGTTCTGGAGGATCTGATGACCAAGGGGCTGCGCGTCGCAGGCGGAGATCGATTGGGGAAGACGATCATCTTCGCGCAGAACAAGAAGCACGCCCAGTTCATTCTTGATCGGTTCAATCTCTTGTATCCGCAGTACAGAGGGAGCTTCGCCCAACGGGTCGTATGTGACGATAACTACGCGCAGTCGATTATTGACGACTTCAAGAAGCCGGACAAGGAACCGCACATTGCTGTATCGGTAGACATGATGGATACCGGTATCGATGTGCCTGAGATCGTGAATCTCGTCTTTTTCAAGCGTGTCAGGTCTAAGGCGAAGTTCTGGCAGATGATCGGACGCGGTACAAGATTGTGCAAGAACTTGTTCGGTGAAGGGGAAGACAAGGCTTACTTCATGATCTTCGACTATCTTGGTAACTTTGAGTTCTTCCGCCAGCACAAGGACGGCGTGGAAGCGAACGAGACACAGACCTTGTCCGAGGCGATCTTCGCCAAGCGAGTGCGCTTGATCCAGCACTTGCAGGATGCGGCATTCGCGGATGACTCCTACCAGACTATGCGTGAAGATCTGGTTCATATTGTAACAGGCCAAGTCCAAGCGCTGAATACGGAATTGGTGTCCGTTAGACTGCAGCTGCAGCATGTGGAGAAGTTCAAGCAGGAAGAAGCCTATGCGGCTCTCTCGGATACGGCTAAGCATAATTTGATCACGTACTTGGCGTCTCTCGTGTACATGCAGGATGCGGATGAATATGCCAAACGGTTCGACAATCTCATGTACGGGCTAATGCTGGCACAGATAGAAGGGATGCCGCAGTTCAAGCGGAGCAAGAAGCAAGTGAAGGATATCTGCACACTCTTGACGATGCGTGTCACCATACCGCAGGTTCGCGCCAAGCTGGAGTTGATTCAGACAGTAGTATCAGATGAATTCTGGGAAGAGAGTCCGGACCTCATCGCCTATGAACGGGTGCGCATAGAATTGCGTGAATTGATCAAATTCATCGTAGATACAGGGGAGAGACGGCTCATCTATACGAATTTGACCGACGAAGTAGTGGAAGCTAAGGAAGGTGAGGCTCTCTATCAAGCGTATGATTTCGAGGACTATAAGCTGAAGGTCAACCGCTATATCGAGCAGAATCGGGATCATATGGCGATTCACAAGCTGCGCAACAACATTCCGCTGACTACAGCAGATTACGAAAGTTTGGAACAAGTCTTCACGGGTCAGCTGGGTACATCGGATGATTACAAGCGCGAGTTCAAGGACACGCCATTCGGCCTGCTAGTCAGAAAAATTGCGAAGCTAGAACACGAGGCTGCGATGCAGGCATTCTCTGACTTTATTAACGACCAATCGATGAACCAAGCGCAAATTGTGTTCGTGAAGAAAGTGATCGACTACGTCGTACAGAACGGTTATATCGAGAACATATCTGACCTGACCAAACCGCCATTCGACAAGCCGCAGGTGTTCATCAAGCTATTCGATGGTACGAAGCAGCGACGCCTCATCGACGTCGTAACGCAGATCAAGGAGAACGCGGTGAAGACGGTGGGGTAGTGGAATCCGGCAAACTGGAGTGTGGTTGTCATGAAATTTTATATCGGTGTTACAGATGATCATTGGTTCCAATATCTAGCTCAAGAGCAACCTGATGAAATAAATTTCTGGCAGCCTGGTGGAAAGCAAACTTTTAAGGCTCTGCGGGAAAATGACCTCTTCTTATTCAAACTACACAGTCCCAATAACTATGTGGTTGGCGGTGGTTTTTTTGTCCGACATGCATTCCTGCCTATATCCATTGCTTGGGAAGCCTTCGGTTCCAAAAATGGTACTAACGATTATTTAAGCTTCCGTAATGCTATTCATAAATACAGAAGGAGCGATTATCGCTCTGAACCCGATCCGACGATAGGCTGTATTATACTTGCTGCGCCGTTCTTCTTTGAGCGTAAAGACTGGATACCAGTCCCTGTGGATTGGAAACCGAATATCGTACAAGGCAAGACTTACGAAACGACAACTGATGTGGGGAGAGACCTGTATAGTCAAGTCCAAAATCGCCTTCAACGATATGGTTTGGCATATTCAGATGTTGTTATGGAATCCAGTGAAGGGGATGCATATGGTTCTCCCCAATCGATACGTCCCAGATTAGGTCAAGGAGCATTTAAGATTCTAGTAACGGAAGCATACCAACGTCGGTGTGCGATTACAGGAGAGAAGACATTGCCTGTTTTAGAAGCAGCCCATATTCAGCCTTATTCATTACATGGTCCTCACGCGACTAACAACGGATTACTACTACGTAGAGATATTCATGCATTGTTTGATCGAGGATATATAACGATTAATGAGGATCTGCAAATCGAAGTGAGCAAGCGTATTAAGGAGGACTACGGTAACGGAAAAGAATATTACGCTTATCATGGGAAAAAGTTGTCTGAAGTCCCGGATAATAAGCATGAACGTCCTTCTTCGCATTATTTGGTATGGCACAATGAGAATATATATCTCGCCTGAAACCTTAGTTGCATGAGTATAACCTTACATCGGGAGATGAGCACATTCAATTTGAGATAAGTTTGGTGAAGGACGATTCAGATTAGTGATCAAACGTGGTCACTAATTTCTCAAATCTCCACGGAATTGCCGATTAGTGATCAAACCTGATCACTAATTCGGGCGATATCCCCACTTTCCCGACATCTGCGGCAAATAAGTATCAAGTTTGAAGATACCATGCCCACCAATTCCTTTCTACTGCGACAGGATAACTTGATCGTGTATATGCAATCTTTTCACGTACATGCTTAAATCGTTTTAAGGTTAATTACGGGAAAAGCTAGGTATAAAGTGATTGTTCGTGTCTTATTTTTGTCTACGACTTATGGAAATAAGGTTGTAGTATGAATTGGGACTTTATAGAGATGCTGTTTATTAAGTATAGTGTGAATTGTAACTGGTTGTGAGATTAATAGCTTTTTTTAAGAGTGGTATGCAACGGTGAAATGGACTTCTTCGCTTTTGTTGACTGTGTCTCTATTATATGTCAAGAGTTCAAAGTTTACTGAATTGGTAAAAAAACATTGCGAACGAATAATTGAATATTACAAATTATTAATTGTTCTATAGCCTAAAGCAGTAAATCTCATAAAGGAGGTGAGTAGGATAATGCTCTTTTAAAGCCCAACCTGATTACAATTCATTAACTGCTTGTCTGAAATCTGTAGGGCTAAGATTCTATTAGAACTCGATCAATCAATAATTAATGGGAGATGATATTTATGAAAAGATTCATTACAGTTGCACTTATTGTACTCATCTTTGCAAGCCTAAGCTCAATTGTTAATGCTGATGCTGTTGATATAGAACATAAAGTCAACAGTAATAACAAATATGAGATCATATCTAATTTGGATAAACGAGATCTTGCTATTATTGAAGGTTTAGGCAGATTAAAAGAAAATGAAACGAAACGTTGGTCCCTAAATGCTGATGAAGAAACCGCTATCCTTACTGTAGAACGAAAAGATGGAAGAATATTCAGTTCGTTATCAGGTAATGTAAAGGACAAGCAAAAATTCATAAATAAATTAAAACAACTTGAAGCGAAAGCGAGAATCCAAGCTACATGTGAACTTGGTGATCCAAATTGGGGTGGTTTCGTGAATTTCGATAACGATTCACAATACTACTCCAAGTTAGATATTCATACAGAAATCTGTCGAACCCAAGACCCAGGAATATTTCAAGATGAGATCGTAGAAATATTAGAAGGTGGACATATGGAAGTATATTATTTTGGACTTGGAGATGCAGATGAACTCGAGATTGAGGAAATTTACAGTGTAGAAGGTCAGAATGTTGAGTGGAATTGGTCTTGGTTCCCAGGATATACAATAAACACATCGACAGACACTGCCACATATACTCATACAGTGGAAGATCAGTGGTATATAAAAACTGAACATATTAATGTGAAATTTAAGGCAGATGACATTGATCATCTATATCTAAATTATCTTGGAAAAGTAACCACAGGCGGAAATATTTACAGGACTCAGGTACAATTTGATACAAGTTTATAACTATGATAAAACGGATAAGCTATGGTCCATTGAACCATAGCTTATCCTGATAGGCCTTGGAAATGATTGAAATGATGAAGTTTCAAACGTAGCGAACAGAATATCCCGAGGCTACAAGTCTTGGAATATAAATATTCCGTTAGTATATCCAATATATCCTAAAAAAGGAGAACGATCTAATGTTTGATACGTATCTAATTGAGGAATCTGATTTGCCTGTTTATTTGGACCTCATACCATATATCTTATATCTAGTCCCATTGATAATTATGTTTTTAATTTTCATTAAGTTATCACAATATATTAAATCAAGAGAAAAAATAGATTCGGAACTACTGGCAGTAATGAAATCTATAGTAAATCGTATAGAAGAAAAAGAAAAATAACCTATTTTTCAATGACAGCATAAATTAACTAAACTCAACTTTCGCAGAGTCAGAATTATGTTAAACATTTGATATAATAGGTCTGATGGTCGATTAGATCATATGCTTGACAAATGAAAAACAGCATTTGTATGGTATAATTGGAAGTGTCTTGTTCCCAAATAAGAACAAAGAAGGTCTTTATTGTGGGATACAGCGAAGCGACCCATTTGATCAACTCCCTGAAGAGATTAAACCCGCTTTTAAAGAACTTCAAGTAATAGCTCTGCGGTATGCAATGAAGTCAGTATGGTAGATTGGGCCGTTACCTTGGCAATTGAATTGGTCGAATTGATTGATGAAGTCGCCACCAAGGTGGGTAAGAAACTCACAATGCTTATCCAAAGTTAACTCCAACACTGGATTGTAGGTCTGCCCAACTACATCAAGGCTTATCTGCCTATTTTAAGCTGTGAAAGTTGAGTTATTAAAATTAATCATCAGATTGGATCACTAATCGCAAAATCTGAGTTCTGAGACAATGCCCTCCTAACCTTCCCTTTCCGCCGCAATCATCCAGCACACACCGTAACGATCGATGAGCTCACCGTAGTGCATGCCGAATGGCTGCTGCTCCAATGGCTCGATGACACGTCCGCCAGCTGCCAGCTTGGTGAACGCCGTGCGCGCTTCCGCTATCGATGAATACGTGAGGTTGAGCGCAATTCCCGTACCGGGCGTGTAGGGCACTAGTGCATCGGTAAGAGATATAACATGGCCTCCAGCCACATGGATGCAAATTTGCATCACTTTGTCCTTATGCGTGTACGGTGTTCCGGAAGCTTGTCCATACGTAATGACAGAGACCAGTTCCCCATCCAGTGCTTGTATGTAAAAGTCAGCTTGTGTACGAGCATCCTCCGATTGCAGGAAAGGTCGCATGCTTGCCATGTTCAACATCCTTTTTTTCTAGTAATGGTAAAGTTAACGTTCACGATACCACGTCGAACGAGCTTGTATTTCTTGTAGATTGCTATTCTTTATTGTGAACGTGTGGCGACAATCGGAGTGAGATTATCGTATACTCATAGAGAAAGTATCATCTTAGAACAGCATGGAGGCGCACCTAGAATGAACATACGCAATCACAAATCAGATAGTAAGCAACCTACTCTGATGCAAGGAGTTCTGCTGCGAATTTTTGCCACTGCCATGGTTGCGGTCATGCTATTTTCTGTATTCTCTTATTTCTACGCCTATCAACAGGAGAAGGAACAGAGGCTAGATGATTTGCGGGAATATGTCGCGGATCGAGTGAAGGCGGACAGCGTCATATTCGAACTGGCGGAAGATAATTTGGCAGTGTTTAAGAAGGAATACCTGCGATTATATTTATCTGATGTAGAAGTGACGGAGGAGGATTTCTGGGAGCTCTACTTCGAAGATGAGGAAGGCGCGACCCGGATGAAAAAGAAATACTTTGATGGCGTGTACACCGAGGACGGAATTTTTCGGTATGCTATGTCCAGTTTTATTGGCAATAATCAGTCGGTGGCGGATCCGGATTTTCAGCGAAGACTGGTTCTGACCTATCGCTTGTTGTCTCAAGTAGGACCAGCTTGGGTGAACCGGTTCGCCAATGTACACGCTTCTTTCCCAGAGAATGGGATTGTACTGTTTTGGCCGGAGGAACCTTGGGGGCTCAATGCACGAGCAGATCTTCCAATGAATGAGCTTGGTGTCATCAAGTCCGCGAGCCAGCAGGAGAACCCGGAGCGTATGCCCCTGTGGTCGGGGCTGTATTTCGATGAAACGGCTGAGGAATGGGTAATTACCTATCAAGTGCCAATCGATTATGAAGGCAAACATCTGATTAATCCGAGCCATGACGTGTATTTAACGGATCTCATGGAGCGTTTGGTACTGGAGCATCCAGTAGGCGGGTACAACTTCCTCATTCGCAAGGACGGATATCTGATTGCTCACCCGAGTGAACCTTCGGAGGAACAGCGTTGGGTAGGCGAGCTCTCATTAGACAAGGTTGAGTTGCCTGCGGTCGTCCAAGCTTATGAGCTAATTACAGAACAAGCAGCATCGGACAACGACGGGATTGTCCAAATTATCGAGAACAAGGCAGACAAGAGCTATTTGGTTGTAGGGGAGCTAAGCGGTCCGGACTGGTGGTTTGTCAGCGTGCTGCCGACGCAGGTGATTCAGGCGGTCGCGCATCATTCTGCGCTTATATCCTTCATCGAGGGGCTTGCGCTCGTCTTGGCTATACTGGCCATTGTCTATATGGTCATCCGGCATCAGGCGGAACAGCCGCTTGCTCAATTAAGAGTGGCAGCGGATCTAATTGGTAGAGGGGAGTATGATCGCATAGCGGAGCAGCAGATCACCCTTCCACTGACGCTGAAGAACGAAATCGGTCTTCTGGCACGGCGCTTTGTGGAGATGGCGGCCAATATTGGAAACGCCAGACGCGATCTGGAGAACATCGTCGAGGAGCGGACCAGAGAGCTGGCGGCGGCCAATGAAGCGCTGGAGCAACTCAGTCTGACTGACGGATTAATGGGCATACGCAACCGGCGCTCCTTCGATCAGGATCTTGCGCGATTGTTCGAGCAGGGAATGCGTGGCGAGGGTGTGTTTACCTTAATACTTGCAGATGTCGATCATTTCAAGTCATACAATGATAAATATGGGCATGCCGAAGGAGACCGAATTCTCAAGGAAGTATCCAAGGCGCTGTTACACAATATCAGAGACGTGGATCGTGTGTATCGTTACGGAGGAGAGGAAATTGCAATTTTGCTGACACGTTCTGATGAGAATGCTGCTGTAGGCGTCGGAGAACGGATGTTGGAGAGCATTCGGGCTCTGCGCATTCCACATGAGGAGAGCGAACACGGGATCATTACGATAAGTGCTGGCTTGGCTTCGTTCACGATGCACATGTCGTCATCAGAGGTATTGATTAAAGAAGCAGATCGCAAGTTGTATGAGGCCAAGAGCAGGGGGCGTAATCAGCTGCTTTCATGATCTGGTGATTTCCAGAATTGGCAGTAGATTTACGGATATAGGATAGTGGTTGAACTAGTAAATTATCTGCTGATGATCGAGAATGCGACGAGCCGTCGAGAGGTATGAGGATGAGTAAATGCAAATATGCAGGTATTTATTCGAAAACAGAGCATGATCAGTTCAAAAACTGCGAAAATACATGTTTTCAGCACCAGCCTAGCTAGCAAGAGCGATTACAGAGTTTGAAAGATGCAGATTCGCAGGAATTTCGGGAAATTCCTCATTAGCAGCACCAAAGCCTGCACAATCGCAGGAATTCGCGTTCGCAAGCCTGGCAAGTTGGAGTTGCCCGTCCGTCCGCCGACTCGCTCACCCGCAAGTCCGCCAGCTTGCCAGCCAGCCCCGCTCGCCTGTTCAACTGCTCCTCCTTCCCATACTGAATAATCGCAGGAAGCAGCAGGTCAACCGTTAACCGTGATTGTTCAATATAGCAAATAGAGAAGGTGATTATATTCATGAAAAAAATAGTACTGCTAATCGCCATCATTCTCGGATTAGTTGGTTGTAGCTCGCCATCGCCTGAACCGGAAGGACCTGTTACGCTGAAGGTGCTTGTATGGAATGAGGAGTTGTTCTACGACAGGTATGGGAAATACTTCATTGCGGTACATCCCGATTATGAATTGGATATCGTGTCCGTACTCGATCATATGGAACGGTCGGGAGATAATGTGAATGACGTATTGGATCAGTTACTAAAGCGGGAACGACCGGATGTGCTTGTTGTTCCTATGAATGAGTACGCGCTGTTAAGGGAGCAGGGACAACTAAGTGCGCTATCGATCTGGATAGTTAGAGATGAGTTGTTGGATGTGCAGTCTTTCGCACCTGCGGTGATGAATTATCTGCAGGACGATCAGGAGGAGGTACACGGCTTGGCACCTGTGTTCACAGGCAGAGCTCTGTACATGAACAAACAGCTGTTTGCCAATGAAGGGATTCCGTTGCCGACCGACCGGTTGACTTGGGAGGAAGTGTTCGCCCTTGCGCAGCGGTTTGCGGACAGCGGCGGTGATGAGGTGATTGGCTTGTATCATCATCGTGCGGAGAATCCATATTTGATGTCACTATATGTAGGCGAGGGAAGCGGCTTGTCTCTCTATCAAGACGATGCATTCACGCTCCATACTGAAGCGTGGACACAAGTATTCGAGAGCGTCACTGCTTGCTTGCGAAGTGGTGCGTGCTCGGATGGACAGCAGAGCGAAAACAACGATCGCTTGAATCGAGAAGCTGTGGAACAATCGAATATGCCGTTTCTTACAGGAAACTTCGCTATGGCCGTGGATGACTCTACCTTGTATAGAACGCTGATGACCGAACCGGAACGGTACAGTCATCTAGAGTGGGCAGTCGTTCCACTCCCTACGAGCGCAGCCCATCCCGATCTCGGCAACGTAGTGCAGATGCATGATGTATTTGCTCTTCCAGCGGATGCACCGCAAGCCGCACAGGGCTGGGAACTGATCCGCTATGTGAGCAGCGAGGAGTATGCTAAGCTGCTGCCGCAGCTGAATCCGATCGCTCTGCCTGTCAGAGTGCCGGATGAGCAGAACGATGGACTGTCAGCCTTCTATGAGTTGGAACGTACGGTGAATGGAATGGCTGAGTCGCTGCGGAAGCTCCCGTACGATGTGCTAATACGAATGGATGAGCTATCGCCCACCTATATGGAGGCAATGTCGTCAGGGCGAATGACTGTGACAGATGCCTTGGAGGAATTGGAAGCGGAGCTTCAGACGACGTATGACGCGGCTAAGACGGAGTGAGTGTGAACTGATTCGAATAAGCCTGGATCCATCACCGCAATTCGGAAGAATTGCTTGAGATGATTCCGTGCTACAATCTCCTTAGACCGGTATAGCGTGCAGCCTACGAAGGAGGGGACAAAGTTGAAGCGAACAATTGTATTCGTTCATAGCGCAGGCGCCCAAGGACCAGGTGAAGGAAGTGATGGATTGCTCGATCACTTGTCACAGACACTGGGAACGGAGTATGCAGTCCATCATCCGCGGATGCCAGACCCGTCGGCGCCAAGTTGTCGTGCTTGGCAAGACAGATTAGAACAGGAGCTGGCATCTATCGACGGAGAGGTTGAGGTTGTGCTTATTGGTCATTCGTTGGGCGGTTCGGTTATTGTTCTATTGCTCGTCTGCTTGAGACTGGTCAGCTCGTTGCGCATCACGACCCCATGGTGTGCCGAGCAGCGGCAGCGCCCAACGGTCGAGCCCAATCCAGCCTGCGTTCTTCCAAGCGAGCACCAGCCAGGTAGCGAGGATGAACAAGAGCGGATTCGTGCTGAGCGTTCCAGCGAACAGGAAGCTGACATTCATCACGCCGCCGAAAAATGCAGCAATACCGGTCAACAGCCCCAGGACCAAGCCTAGTCCGACTAGCAATTCTCCGAAAGCGACCATATACCCGAACAGCGCGGCATTAGGCAGCACAGCGTTCTCCAGGAAGCTGGCATACCAGCCTGTGACGTCGCCTCCTTCTTCGGCCTTCGCCAAGGCTCCATTCACAAATCCTTTAATAGCTGCCCCTGCATTGTCTCCGGTCCAAGCGTCGCTTGTGACTTTTTTCCATCCTGCAGTCAGCCATGCATACCCTACATACAGCCGAATCAGAAGCCAGATCCAAGCTGCCCGCGTACTGCCGAATAAGAACCGAGACACCGGATTCTCGGGGATAATCACATGATTTTGTCTGCTCATAAGAACTCCTCCTAACGTAAGCGTGATGCCGCTTGCTTCCTGCACCATCGCTTTGTGATTGATTAAGGCAAGTATAGCAAAGAAAACAAAATACCAGTGTGACTTTTCTCACAGTAGACGAACGATTGATCACTTATAAGTATGTCGGCTGAGTCCGTTTCATAAGGATAAACTTCTGCAGATTATGAAATAGACGCTGCTGTTACGCAATAATGTGATCGACCTCACAACAGGGCATCCGCATCGGCGCTACAATGGCAATAACCTTTAATCGAACAGGAGGGTATATGTATGCATATGGAATCTGGCGCGACATTGTATGAGGATATCGGGGGAGCGGAGACGATTGAACGGTTAGTGCGTGCCTTCTACCCGAAGGTGTATGAAGATCCGTACTTGTCTCCGTTGTTCCCGGATGGGGTGGAAGACATTATGGAGAAGCAACGATTGTTCCTGACACAATTCACAGGAGGACCGCCGCTCTATTCTAACTTATACGGCCCTCCCCGCATGAGGCAGCGTCATCTGGCTTTTGCCGTGACCCCGCGCAGAGCGCAGGCATGGCTGCGCTGCATGCAAGAGGCGATGGACGAGATCGGCATGAGCGGACCGGCGCGACAGTATTTCTACGAGCGGTTGACCCAGGTTGCCGGCATTATGGTGAATACACCGGATGAGACTAGTCAAGTGTCAGATGGCGATTAATCAATAGAGGAAATACACCGTTGACGACGATTAATCGGAAGCATGGACAAGCTGCTGCACGGCAGGCAGGTAATGCTCCATTACTTCCATATGATGGACGAGCACGCTGACGAATTCATCTGTCTCCCATACACGGCTATTGAGCAAGGTGGAACGGTAGCGGAGCTCGCCATTCTCCTCGTCTAACTCAAAGCTGCCATAGATCAGATCGAAATTCTCATTCATGAACTGCAATGCAGTTTCTTCGAGTAAGTACGGCGGGATTAAGATTGGAAATGCGGAATACACAACGATCACTTGCTGTTCTTCTTCCACACGAATGACGGAAACCCACGTACCTAACGGATGCGCGAACTGCATACGAATGAGCGTATCCTCCACGACTTCACAGCGTATCTCTCTGTCTTGCAAGTACTGTGCAATTCGCGTGATGCGCGCATTCGTACTATGATCAGCTGCTGGTGGTTCGCCATCGCTGGAATCGCTGGAATCCCCGCTGATACGGGCTGGTTCCTGATGATGCGGATCGTCGCCGAACTGCTCAGCCCACAGTGTTAGCATGCTTGCCGTCAAGCTGTCGCCCTCTGCTGATTCCGGAGACGGCTCAGCGTGCTGCCTCACTTCCAGTGCAAGCCAGCATTCGCTCTGATTGAGCAGCGGTTGTCCGGCATCGTTGTCTGTACTGTCGGCAACTAATGCCTGCACGACGTCCCCGGCAGCAGCACCCCGCTCTGCCAGACTTCGCTGCATATCCGGTCGCAGCATCGCCCGGATCTCGATAGGGCGGTCCGGCTTGAATTCGGGCTGTCTTCTCCCTATGTACACGTTGTGAAACAGATGGAACCATTCATGCGCTACTATCGCTACTCCCGTATTATAGGAAACTTCCATAACAAGCTCACACCAGACAGTTGTATCGCTAGTCTGATAGACCACTTGCTGCACAATAGCATCCACCGTTTCGCCAGACAACGTGCGGAACGAGACGGGAAACGGCTGATCGATACGGGATGGTTCATAGCTGTCGGATGTATGCATGCCTCTCACACCACCTTGCTTTTTTATTTTCTCTATCTGTTACTGCTTAACTCCGGCTTGCTGCTTGGTTACGGTCGATGGTCCTTGCTGATGATAACACTGCTGCTATGATGATTGGAAGTAAGTTCAACGGACATCGGTGAGGCTGTCGATTCATTGTGAATATACGACACTTGTACGAAACATCGTACAAATATGTTCGCAACTGATTTCGACGTGCAGGTATTGAACGATTTATCGTACAAATTTCCGTAATAGTCATGGAGATACGCTGATTTTGTATGAAGGATCGTATAAAAATGGTTCATATACACCGTCATGGCTAGATTTTGTATGACAAATCGTACAAATTAAGCTCAAGACGATCCGTCCACAACGAATAGACAGCTTCATCCACGGATGACTTTAAGCGCTGAATGGATTGGTCAAAAAGACGTTTTTTTGCCGCTAGCGGTCATCGGCGACCGTTAAAAATCAAAAGTTTGTCTTTATTCGCTCTTATGGACACGAGTGACGTCACAATTTCAACTTGCTGACCCAGTCATTCTTTCCGTTCCCCACCGCTGCTCTTTCCGCCCCGGATAGCTTACTCGAGTCCATTACAACATGCACGTAACAGCAGATTTCGAGCAGGTAAGTAGTAACCTCTATCTTCTCTACTTCATGCTAGTCTCTTGAGTACTGCTTATATAGGCATGATGGCCTATGTGTGGTATGATTTTTATTATACATAACTAGCTGGCAATCGTGTGACGGAATCTGTAGAAATTGCAATGATGAGACTGATTCGGATAAGGAGGCTGCCATGCTTCTGGAACGGTTGACACATAGATCTCGAGCGAGCTCAGGCAAGAAGCAGAAGGCGGACCAGGATGCCGCAGAAGTAATGCCGCTTCAGCAAATGTACGGGAACAGGGCTGTCGGCAGAATGCTGAAGGCATTGCACACAGAGGAAGGCGAGACGGAGCAGCGCGCAGATACGGTTGCCGATCAGCACCGGCGGCTAAGTCTGGAGCAATTCGCCGCGTCGATTGGCTCGGCACAAGTGCTTCGTATCGCAGCGAAGGATATGAAGCGGCAGGCGAACGTGAATGTGTCCGGTGTGGATACACCCGTCCATAAGGCGAATGCCTCCGGTCTGCTCGCGCCGTACAAGGAAATTGTGCTCTGGTTGAATTACAAGGCGAATATGCAAGGCGAATCGCCGCTGATGAAACGGTTCGAAGCGCTGTCGATTCCGCAGAAGAAGCTGGCGCTCTATCGGATGGCTGGCAGCGGCAAGCTCGAATTCAAACAGTTCATCCGTGCGATGACGCTGTACAATCAATTGGAGAGATGGGTGAATTGGAAAGCGTTCCAGTCAGCTGTTAGTGAAGCGAGACAGGTTCGGACAGATCAGCTGAGCGAGGACACGATGCAGCAGCTCTTCGGTGACGAGCAGACTAGCAGCACCACGCAGGATGACGGGGCAGCATCTATGCTGCAGGGCGGTCTGTCGGCTCTCTTCGCAGGCATAGGCATGCTTGGCTTGTTCGCAAGCGATGAAGAAGAGGAGCAGCCGGCGAAGCAGGAGAGCGCGGTGAAGCGAAGCACGATTGCGGAGCTGGCAGCGCAGGGTTCGCTCGGCATGCTGCTGCTCGGTGACGCCAGTGTGAAGGACAATGCTGCGGCGATTCGTACATTCGATCAGCAACGCGGCACGAAGGAGGCGATTGTCGATCGGTATGTTCGCATGCCGAGCGGCTTGAAGGGAGATGCCGCCGCATCGATGCGCTCGCGCATGTTGGCGCAGTATGGATTCGCATCATCCAGTGATTGCTATGCGCGCTTGATGCAAGAGCTGGCGCGCTTCGTTCATACGAAGGCAGTGCTGGAGAAGGCTCCGGCTTATGCGGCATTACTAAGTGAACTTGGCATGAAGCCGGGACCGGATCAAGCGGAAGCAGCGACAATTGCGAAGCGCTGGCTGTAAGGAATATCTGGTAGGAAGCAACTATTTTGCATGAAGTAGATAGAAGGTGGGCAGCAAGGGATGGCAGGCATACAAGGGTTATTTAATCTCAGATATGAAGACAGGCGGAAGGTTTGGTTCTTAGGGACGGTATTCTTCCTTGCGGGTCTGGCGGAGATGGTGAACTATACTTCGTTCATGGCGATATTCAACAGCCGTGTCGGCACACAGTACTTGCCCTTGATGTATCTGCTCGAGGCGCTTGTGCTGCCGCTCGAGGGCTGGCTGCTCTCCTATCTGTCTCAGCGATGGAGCAAGCAGCGGTTCATGATCGCCATGTATGTCCTATTTATCGGGATTGGCGTGGCGAATGGCGTCGTATTGCTCGTGTTCCGAAGCATCGGTTATGAATGGATCGGCTTCTATGTGCTTCTGTTCTTGACCTCGAATTTCGTCGTTCGCCAACAGACCTTGCTCATGTGGAGTACGGCGTTCGACCTGTGTCCGACACAGCAGGCGAAGCGTGTCATGCCGGTATTCGTACTGCTTGCGATCGTAGGCGGTATCGCGGCAGGTATATTCTCCAACGTGCTTGCGCCAGTGCTCGGACCGGAATGGCTGTATATGCTTGCGGTATTGTTCCTGCTTGCAGGCTTGCCGAATTTCCTTGGTGCGCTGAAGAAGTACTTGGCGCCGCTCACGTTCCAAGCGTCGGCAGATGAGGAACAGAACACTTCCCGTTCTGTTTGGTACTATGTGAGGGAGACGCTTCGCTCGCCGTTCTTGTTGACGGTGATCGGCATTATGACGTTGATGCCAGCAGCGTATTTCGTCATGGAGTATCAATATTTCACAACGGCACAGTCGGCATTTCCGAATGAGGCGGAGCTGACTTCGTTCTATGGATTGATGGTGTTCATCTTGTTCTGTGCAGCTTTCTTGCTTCAGGTGTTCGGAGCGAAGCTAATAGACAAGTTGGGTGCAAGCAATACGATTGTAGCGATATCGGCTGTCTTCATGGGCGGCTTCATGATGGTCAGTGTGCTCATCGATTCGCCAATGGCATTGGTGGCTGTGTCAATCGGCTACAGCTTGACTTATCTGCTGCTCTATTATTTCGCTGAGCCTAGCTACCAATTTTTCTTCAAGATGCTGCCGCTCCAGCATCGGGACGGCTTCCGGTATACAGCGCAAGGGATAGCCGCATCTGCAGGTATTCTGCTCGGCTCTGCCGTGTCCATGCTGCATTCGGGTGCAGGGTTGTCCTTGCTGTGGCAAGCTGTGATCGGTACAGTGATGACCGGCTTGCTGCTGTTGTTGGCCTGGTGTGGTCGGCAGCTGTACATTAAGGAGTTGGTCCGCTTCCTGCAAGTAGGCGCTTCAACGGTACAAGACTTCATGGGCGATATTGTGCAGACGATGAAGCATGAGCGGGTGAAGCGTGCGCTGATGGATCAGCTGCGGCATCCTGATGAAACGGTGCAGAGAGTGACGCTTGAACTGTTCAGCAGCAACCCGGACCCCGATGCGACTGACGCGCTTCTGCAGTATGCAGGAAGAGGCGGCGGTACATTGCGCGCACAGGCTATTGCAGCGATTCACTCACGCAGTTGGACGGTTGTCCCATCTGAACAACGGGATGAATGGATGACAGATCGTGTGGCGGAAGTGCGTGCGGCTGCTTATCGGCAACAGCTCGCCTCGGCCGACGAGGAACAGGAGAAGGGCAAGTGGGCGGCGCATGCTTGTACGGATGAAAGCCCGATCGTGCAAGTGGAAGGGCTGAGGGTGATGGCGGAGTCTGAGGACTGGCTGACCGCACTCCGGCGGCTGCTTGGCGAGGGCGGGGAATCGGCGGTGCTCGCTTGTGAAGTGATTGGCGAGCGCAAGGCGCAGGCGTTGTTCCAGGAAGTGATGATGTGTCTCCTTGACCCGAGACCGGTGCTGCGGATTGCAGCGGTGAAGGCGATGGGCAAGATGGGCGGCACTGAGGTAGCGGCCAGCTTGACAGAGATGCTCGTCGGTGCCAATATGGAGCTGCGAACCGCCATTGAGGAAGCGCTGATTGACGCTGGACAGGAGGCATTGCCGGAGCTGACGCGCTTCGTCCATTCGCCGAATGATGAGATATGGCGGACAGCTGTCACCGTCTTCCATGCGATCGGCTCGGACAAGGAGATTCGCGAGCTGGTCGTGCCTGCTTGTATTCGCAAGCTGCATGAGTTGCGGGCCAACGATTCCTTCGTCGCGCGCATCGAGGCTGGCGGTCAGGAGGACTGGATTCAGCTGGCTCGGCTGCGCAGTGAAGAGATGGGCAAGTCACTGCTTGACATTATCTGGACAGTGATGGTTCGCTTCGGGGATGAGCGGTCGATTCCGCAGATTCGGCAAGCGGTGGAAAGCCCGGAAGAGGAAGTGCGCGATCACGGGCTGGAAATCTTATCAGAAGGACTGGGAGACAGCCGCTTGGCTTCGGCCCTGCTAGTGTACTATCAGCACCGTATGCGTGACCGCGCTGATATTGGGCGTCGAGCCCCGGTTGCGATGGAATTGGATTCGGAGACAGCCGCTGCAACAGATCCTTGGCTGCAAGCGATCGCTATCAAATCGGGTGTGACAGAGGGGGAAGCGGAATTGGTGAACAATTGGGAGTACCTCAACGCCCTCGACAAGGTCGTCTTTCTGAAGCAGGTTGCCCTGTTCGAAGAGCTGGCGATTGAGGAGTTGGGCCGGATTGCCGGTATTGCGCATGAGAAGCGCTATGAGGAAGGACAATATCTAGTCACGCAAGACGCGAATCATTCATCCTTGATCGTCATCGTGGAAGGAAATGTGGAAATTAGCGGTACGATAGACGACGGTACACAAGGGACGCTGCGGATTGTCGGTGCTAGGCAGACGATCGGAGAAGCCGGTCTGTTCGACGATCATATGTCGCTTGTCTCGGCACAGGTATTGTTCGACGAAGCGCGCGTGCTGGAGATCGAAAAGGCTGAGATGGCCAGACTCGTCCGATTGTATCCGGAAATCGGCATCGGCCTGCTTAAATCCGTGAGCCAGAGGGTCAGAACGATGGAGCATATGCTGCTCAAGCTCGGATAGGAGGAGATGGGGATGTGTCTGGAACAGATTCGGCTGGCGCCAGTGCTCGACAATTGGGACAATCTCCGTGGTGCGATCCAAGCGTTCAGCTGCCGTCATAATATTGGTACAGCGGACAGAACTAGCCTTGAGCTGGCGGCTGAAGAATGGTTCGTCAATCTGGTTATGCATGGCTGTGGTCAACAGGACAGCGCCAGCTCCCGGCATGTTCGGGATGTAGAGGTCAGCTTGTGGATGGACGGAGATAAGCAAGTGTCGATTCGATTCACAGACGCCGGACCGCCATTCAATCCGCTAGAGCACCCGGAGCCGGATACAGCGATGGCAGCGGAGGATCGAGAGATCGGCGGTTTGGGCATTTATTTGATTAAGAAGTCTATGGACCATTGTACATACAGACGCATCGAGGATCGCAATCAATTCACCTTATGCAAGCGTGTGCAGGCAACAGTGAGAGAGGAGGGAGATGAGCATGGAGATCACAATTGAGGAGCAATCGGACATTCGGATTATCCGGCTTACGGGAAGATTGGACGGTACGACGATGAAGCAACTGGAGGAGCATATCGTGCAGCTAGTAGACCAAGGCTGCAACAAGTTCGTGTTTGATTACCGCAATCTGGAGTATATTAGCAGCGCAGGCTTGCGGGTAATGCTGCTGTCGGTCAAGATTACCCGTTCCTCCAACGGCAAGGTTGCCTTGTTCGGCATGCAGGACAATGTAGCGGAAGTATTCGAAATGTCGGGCTTCTTTCGAATATTCGAAGTGTTCCAGACAGAGGAAGAAGCCGTTGCGTATTTAGTATCTTAATGATAGAGGCTGTAACGAATCTATAGAGTAGAAAGCTGAGGTAGTCCTTATGGAAATGCTGTCCATTGCATGCGTCGCCCTGGCCGTCATGACATTGCTCGCAGTTGCTGGCGCATGGGTATACCGCAAGGAATGGCGCAGGACGAAGAAGCTGTTCGATATCGGTCTGCAGTTGAATGCGACGATCAAGCGCAAGGACTTGCTGCAGGTCATTATGGAGACTGCGTCGCGAACGATGCGGGCGGAAGGCTCCTCGATCATCCTGCAGGATGAAACGACGGGCGAATTGTACTTCGAAGTGGCGACAGGCGGCAACGATGAGCAAATTAAGGAAATTCGGCTGAAGCCAGGCGAAGGTGTAGCCGGATGGGTGGCGAAGACGGGCGAATCCGTGCTGATCACAGATGCGCAGAAGGATGAACGCTGGTCGAACCGCGTATCGGCTAAGGTGAAGGTACCGACGCGCAGTCTCTTGTGTGTGCCGGTCATGTCTAACGGCAAGACGCTCGGTGTGCTGCAGGTTATTAACAAGAAGGGGGGCAAACCCTTCAACAAGCGAGATCTGACACTATTGGAAATGATAGCTTCGCCGACAGCGGTCGCGTTGGAAAATATGTTCTTGTATGAGGCGCTGCTAGATTCGATGCAATCCTTGCGGGAAACGACAGTGATCAAGGAGAAGATGGAGAGTGAGTTGAAGATTGCGCGCGGCATCCAGTACAGCTTTTTGCCGGGGCATGATTTGTATATGAGGAAGACGAGTCTGCATGCTTCGCTCGTTCCTGCTAGAGAGGTCGGCGGCGATTTCTATCATTTCATCGAACTCGACGAGCGCAGGCTTCTCCTATGTCTGGGCGATGTTTCGGACAAGGGGATGCCTTCAGCCCTGTTCATGTCTGCGATCATGATCTGGATTCAGGCCAAAGCGAGCGCAGCCAGCTCGCCTGCCCGCATATTGGAAGAGATTAACCGTGAGATTAGTCAGGAGTATTCGACGATGTTTGCGACGTTGTTCATGGCTATTCTGGATACGGAGACGGGGCATCTCCGGTATTGCGATGCCGGGCATTGTCCGCCATTCGTACTCGGGAAGGGACAGGTAAGGATGCTGGAGACGGCGAAGCATCTGCCTATCGGCATATTCGCTGACGAGCAGTATGAGGAGCGTGACATCCACTTACAGCAAGGAGAATCGCTCGTACTGTATACGGACGGTATTACGGAAGCGGAGAATGCTGAAGGGGAATGGTTCACTACGGCGAAGCTGAATCAGGTGTTGGCAGAGCATGCGGATGCCCAGCCTTCGGAAGTGATCGAAGTGTTGCGCAATCAGGTGTTTGCATTCGCAGACGGACATCCGCAATCGGACGATATAGCGGTATTGGTTGCGAAATATGGCGAAATGAGTGGATTGTGATAGGAAATGAGCGGATTATGCTTGCCTAATCAGAGGATACGTGTGAAAATATAGATAATAATGTGGAATTTCGTTAAGGAGTGGTAGCATGCGGGCTTCGAACACCAATTCAGAATGGCGGCGCGGTGCGGAGTGATGGGGAAGATACTGCAAGCCCCGCCTACTGCCCCTCCATATGAGCATCCGGCCGATCATCTGCTAGACGAGTTGATGTGCTTGGATGTTAGGCTGGAGCGTGCAATGCGCCGCATCAATGCTGCAGCCGCTGAAGATGCTGCAGCAGGCTCTTATCGCGGGATGTATATGTCCCAAGAGGAAGCTGCCCGGCTGCTAGATCAAGAGAATTCCGAGGACATGCACGAGGAAGAGGAGCAGCTGCTGCGCCAGCTGGAGCATTATATTGCGGTCCGGCTTGCAAGTACGGACAAGCGGCTGCCGCTGCCATTGCCGAGATTGCGCCAGCTCTATCAGTTGAACGATCTTGAGCTGCGGCTGCTCGTTGCTGCGGCAGCGCCGCATGTAGACCGCAAATATCAACGGCTGTATGGCTACGTGCAGGATGATATGACCTGTCAGTACGTCACGATCGATCTCCTGCTGCGCATTTGCTGTACCCACCCATTGGAGAAGAGACAAGCGCTGGCGCGGTTGCGTCCAGCATCGAGCTTCAGCCGTGTATTCTTTCAGCATGTGGCAGCCGCGGGACCTGCGCAGTCATCCTCACTGCTGACTCGACCGATTCGGCTGGATGACCGGATTGTTCATTATATGCTAGGACTGGATTGGAAGTTTGAAGGTCCCTTGGCACATACGAGTCTGTTCCGGCGGGAGAAGAACCTGCGTCTGCCGCCGCTCTCGATTCAGGAGGATTGGCAGATCCGAATGCGCCGATTGGCAGAGCAGGTGAACACGAACAGAGAGTCGGTCGTCTGGCTGCTGCACGGCCCTTCAGGAAGCGGCAAGACATTCCAAGCTCGACATTTCTGCGCAAGCTTGGGCAAGGCATTGCTGGAATGGGATGTGACGCATGCGCCGGCAGATGATGCCGCTTTCGCAGAGATGGTAGAGATGTTGCTGCGAGAGGCGCGGCTTGCTGATGCGATTCCTGCCTTCGACCGTATACATACACTTCTCCCGACAGAGGACACGTCCGACCATAGCCGATTGAACCGGCTGATAGAACGGCTGGAAGCATGGAATGGATTTGTGTTCTTGTTCGGCGAAGAAGATTGCAAGCTGGCTCTGCCGCAGCATTCCCGCTTGGCGGTGTACAGCGTTCCGCTCGGCACTCCGTCGATGGATGACCGGATGAAGCTATGGAACAAGCACGCTTCGCCAGCATTGCCGCTCTCTAGTGAGGACGCAGGCATGCTGGCAAGCAAGTTCCGCTTCACGCCGGGCCGGATCAAGGCTGCAGCGGATGAAGCCCGTAAGCAGTTGGAATGGCAGCGGCTTGCGGGCGAAGACGGGAAAGCGGTTACATCAGTTTCAAGCATCGTCCATCAATCGGCTTACCGGTTGATCGATCATCGTCTACAGGATAAGACCCGCAAGATAGAGCCGAAGTTTGGCTGGGACGACCTCATCTTGCCGAAGGAGACGATGGAGCTGCTCCAGCAGGCATGCAGCAGACTGAAGCATCGGCACAAGGTGATGCATGAATGGGGATTCGACCGCAAACTCCCATACGGCAGAGGGATTAGCTTGCTGTTCACCGGACCGCCGGGAACAGGTAAGACGATGTCGGCTGCTGTAATGGCGAAAGCGATGGAGGCGGAGTTGTACCGTGTAGATCTGTCCAGAGTGGTCAGCAAGTATATCGGCGAGACGGAGAAGAATCTGGCGGACATATTCGACCAGGCTAGATTGAGCGGGGCGATTCTGTTCTTCGATGAAGCGGACGCCTTGTTCGGCAAGCGGTCGGAGGTCAAGGATTCGCATGACAAGTATGCCAACATGGAGACATCCTACTTGCTGCAGAAGATGGAAGAATACGACGGCTTGACGATACTAGCAACCAACTTTTCGCAAAACTTGGACGAAGCGTTCTCGCGCAGAATCCAGTTTATCGTCAAGTTTCCGTTCCCGGATGCTGAGCAGCGCGAACAGCTGTGGCGGTCGGCGTTCCCGCGGGAAGCGCCGCTAGACGATATTGATTTCGAATGGTTGTCGCACAATGTTGAACTGTCTGGCGGACCGATCAAGAACATCGTGTTGACTTCTGCTTACTTAGCTGCAGCGGAGGATGTCCCCGTGTCGATGAAGCATATGATGGACGGTATCTTCCAGGAATATAAGAAATCCGGCAAGCTGCTGTTGAAAGACCGTCTAGGCGCATATGCAGATTATTGGAAAGGGTGAAGACGGGTGGCATCCTATACAGTCATTACCGACGTCGGCTTATCGCTGGTTAAGGTACTTAGGGAGGCGCTGGTCCCCGAGCTGATTGCACACCCCGACGGGGTCGGCTTGGCGCATCCCGGTGATAAGGGCGACATGAATTTGAGCTTGTATCTGTATGAAGCGAAGGAAAACGCCGATTACCGCAGCAATGACTTGATTGACCAAGGAGAGGCGTTGCGCTATCCGCCTGTTGCAGTGGACTTGTCCTATTTGATTACTGCACACTCTGCTTCTGATGTCCTGTCCCGAGCGATAGATGAACAACGTATTCTCGGCAAGACGATGCAAGTGCTGCATGACCATAGTGTGTTGAAGGAAGACGATCTGGTCGGTTCCCTTGCGGGGAGCGGCGGAACGTTCCGCGTTGCGAAGGAGGAGCTGCCGCTTGACACGGTGATTAGTCTGTTTCCTAATATGCCGTACAAGCTGTCTCTATGCTACAAAATTGGGCCGGTATTCATAGATTCGACCCGTACGAAGTCGGCAGCCCGCGTCCGCGAGCGCCGCGTAAGAATGAAGCAGAAGTGAGTTACTTATATTGTAGCAGCGATCGCAGCCTTACAGGCGCAGTGATCTTGCATATACTTAAACCCCGAAAGGAGGTACCGGTATTCGGTATGTGGACATGCACGTATGGAAGTGTGTGAATATTTTCGAATATCGGGCAATGAATGGCTGAATATTTATCACCAGGTGTATATGTAGAAGAATTTGATAGCGCTGGTCAACCGCTTGCGGGTGTCAGCACGAGCACAGCAGGTTTCATCGGTATCGCTGAACGCGGTCCGGTCGAGGGCTTGCCGGTTCTCGTGACAGGAATGAATGATTTCAAACGGAACTTCGGCGGGTACTTGTCGGAGAACCAATTCGGCCCGTATCGCTATCTCGCTTATGCGGTCGAGCATTACTTCATGAATGGCGGTTCCCGCGCTTACATCACTCGTGTTGCGCCGTCTGACGCTGCGACTGCTTCGCATGAAGGAGACTTCTTCCAGATTCATGCGAAGAACCCGGGAGCTTGGGCGAATGAAGCAGTTGTGACCTGCACGCCGTCCAGCAAGGCGAAGACACAAATTTATGAGGACTTGGGTGAGGGCAAATACCGGGTCAAAAATGCAAGCGGCTTCCACGAGGGCGACAGTGTCGTGTTCTCGGACGGCAAGTCAACTGTGACGGGCAAAGTTGTGAAGGTGCGCGATCAGATCATTGAGCTCGACAGCGCACTGGAAGGCGATGTTGTGGACAACGCATTGTTGCCTGTGAAAACTTTGTCAACTACAGAGTTCCATGTTCATGTCGTATACGGCAGCGAAGAAGAGACTTTCGAGCATTGCTCCTTCAACGTCGCTTCCCCTAACTATGTGAACAACAAAACATCGCGTTCAGCACTAGTCAACATACAGGCGCTGAGTGAAGACAGCAAGGCGGAAGACATGTTCGGCGAGCAGGCTTCCTACGGTGTCGTGTTGAGCGGCGGGTCGGACGGTTCTGTCGGCGGCATCGACCCATCCGTATTCGTCGGCGCAGACAATGGACCAGGCAAGCGTACCGGCATTCAAGCTTTCGTGGACAACGACCAAGTGAGCCTTATGGCTATACCAGGCGTGACTGATCCGAATGTGCAGCTAGCACTTGTTGCGCATTGCGAAGGTCTCGGCAGCCGGTTCGCGATTCTCGATATTCCGAGAGAGAAGACGAAGGTGCCTGACGTGCTCACCCATCGTGACATCGTCGATTCCAGCTATGCGGCGATGTACAATCCTTGGCTGCAAGTGTATGACGCCTTGGAGAAGAGAAGCATCTACATTCCGCCTTCAGGAAGTGTGGCTGGTGTCTATGCCCGCAGTGACAGTACACGCGGCATAGAGAAGGCTCCCGCCAACGAAGTCGTGCGCGGCGTAACCGGTCTGGATGTGCAGTATAACAAGGGCGAGCAGGATATATTGAATCCGAAAGGTGTTAACTTGATTCGCAGCTTCTCCGGACAGGGCATTCGTATTTGGGGTGCAAGAACGACTTCATCGAATGCGCTGTGGAAATATATTAATATTCGCCGCTTGTTCATATTCGTCGAAGAGTCGATTAAGGCAGGAACGAACTGGGTTGTATTCGAACCGAATGATGAGCGGCTCTGGGCTCGTGTCCACCGGACGATTGACGCATTCCTGACCCGCGTATGGCGAGGCGGGGCGTTAGTAGGCTCATCACCTGCGGAAGCATTCTACATTGAGATCAGCAGCAATACGATGACGCAGGATGACATCGATAACGGCTTGTTAATATGTGAGATTGGCATAGCGCCAGTGAAGCCGGCAGAATTCGTCGTATTCAGAATTACGCAGAAGACGAACGAGCAATAATCTTAATCTAATATGACAGGAGAGGAAGAATAGCATGGCAGGCGAACGACTTGATCCATATCGCAATTTTCGATTTCGTGTTGAGGTAGAAGGCATTGAGCAGGCAGGATTCAGCGAGGTGTCCGGATTCGACGCTTCATTGGATGTCGTGGAATACAGAGAGGGCACAGATATCATTACGCCAAGGAAGCTGCCCGGGCTGGCGAAGTACGGCAACATTACGTTGAAGTGGGGCGCAACAGAGACGATGGATCTATACGAATGGATTCAGGAATGTATCGTGGAAGGTACGATTGAGCGCAAGACGGTTACGATCATTGCCATTGATGAGGAAGGCGAGGATGTCGCCACTTGGCAAGTGCTTGAAGCGTGGCCGACCAAATATACAGCACCTGATTTCAATGCAACAGCATCTGAAGTTGCGATTGAACTGCTAGAACTGGCGCATGAGGGCATGCTGCGCACCCAGTAACGGATGCAGGCGGATGGAGGAAGAGGAACAACAAGGTCAACTTGCTGTTCCTCGTCCCCTTTTTTAGACACCAAGCCGCGCAGGCAGTGGAGCTCTAGCAGATGTAGGATCCAAATTCCAAGTAAGAAGGAGAAAGCGAAATGTCATTCAAGACCGAATACGATTTTGAACTGCCCAAAGGGTATGTAGACGAGAACGGCACCTTGCATCGCAGGGGTACGATGCGGCTTGCTACCGCAGCAGATGAGATTCTGCCCATGCGGGACCAGCGCGTGCAGCAGAACCCCGGTTACTTGACCATCATTTTGCTGTCACGGGTTATTACGAAGCTGGGAGACTTGAAAGCGATCGATACGCGCACGGTCGAGAAGCTGTTCACAGCGGATCTGGCGTTCCTACAGAACTTCTACAGGGAAGTCAATGATGCAGGAGAGCTGTCTGTCATGGCTGTCTGTCCAAAGTGCGAGCATGAACATAAGGTGGACATCTCTTTTTTATCCGAAATGGAAGGAGCATAAGCTTGTATCCGGAAGACCGGCTCTATGAGGAGGCAAGCTTCATTGCTTACTACTTCCACTGGACGCATGAGCAGATCATGAATATGGAACATCGGGAGAGACGGAGATGGTGCGAGGAGATTTCGCGCATTAACCGCAAGATGAACGATGAGCCGGAGAAGTCAAATCCATTCGACGTATTCCAGAAGAGGTGAGGATCATGGCGCAGCATACGGGGAATGTGAGGCCGAATGTCGTCAGCGCATATCGATTCATGGTCGAGCTTGACGGAATGCTGGTCGCAGGATTCTCGGAAGTAAGCGGACTGACGCAGGAGACTGAGACAGAAGAAGTGCTGGAAGGCGGCTTGAATCAATATGTGCACAGGCTGCCAGGCCGAACGAAGCCGCAGCCGATTACGCTCAAACGCGGCATCACGAGTACGAACGAGCTCTGGGATTGGTATGCGGACGTGGTGGAAGGACGGTTTATGCGCAAGAGCGGCTCGATTATTTTGTTCAACGATCGGGATGAGGAATTTAGGCGCTGGAACTTCTATGATGCGTATCCGACCAAGTGGACAGGGCCAGAGCTGAATGCGAGCAGCAGTGACATCGCTGTAGAGTCGATCGAACTGACGCATAACGGCCTTAAGGCATTGTAAGACCGAGAGGGTATAGTTGCGAACAAGGGAGCGGTGAAGATGTCCGGGAACAAGAAGCGGCGCAATCGCAGTCGAATAAGTCCGATATCACCAGCTGCTTCCGAACCGTTGCAGCCGATCCAGTCGATTCGCCTATCACACGGTTCGTTCGCCAATACGATAGCTGCTAAGTACGGCTGGTCTGTTGGCGCTCCGTCCAAGCGGGGAGCGATGGTTCATCGGCTCTTGGCAGAGAGCCGCGCAGCACAAGGGGACATGTCTGTATCGTTGCATATGGCCGTACACCTCCGTACGTTGCAGTCGATCTTGCGATTGCGAGTTCCTCCGGTGCAACTGTCCAGCGGGCAGCAGCACAGCACACAAATCATGATGCCTGCTGGGAATCGGATGCTTAGGCAGGACCGCACAGCAATCCGCTCTGTGAACGAAGTAAGGAACATAGTGACGAAGCAGCAGCAGTCACAACAACCACCACGCTCCGATTATTCGCAGCAGTCAAGCTCGCATGTGAATCGAAGTGCAACATACACAGCGAACCATTGGTTCCGTCTAGTGAACGCAACCCGCATCCTCGAGCGCGGGAATGATGAGCAAGTGAATACGACAGCAAGAACCGCAATGCGGAAGGAAAGCAAGCAGCAAGACGGTGCGGCGAAGCAGCAGGCTCGTCAGACGTTGCTTGTTCAGGCACAGTTACTAGGTCATTATAATAGGACTTTGCAAGATATAACGATACAGGAGTTAAGAAGCGAGGCCGCTGCAAGCTTAAGTGGGTCGCTGCTTTCATTCGGACAGGGCGTACTTGTCCCTGCTGATGAACAGAGCAGATCGTTAGCGGTACAAGCACCGCTAATGTCACAGTTACGCGTGTCACGAGACTCACAGCAAGCGTTACAAGTAAGTCAAGTGCTGCGAACGCCGCATGTTCGGGGCAGTCGAGAGGCGTTGGCCTTGAATGAAGCGCCTGTGCGGCAATTCATTCAAGGGATTCACCGCGTCATGCATGTGCTGCACAGCTCCATGACGCCAGTAAGCAACTATGCGTATAAGCTGCACATGGTCATGCAATCGGCAAGCAGCCCTGCACATATGCTGCGAACAGGCTTACGAATTGGCAATAGTTCCGTGAATAGGCTGAACACTGGTCCGCGCGAGGTAAGCAGCTCTGCATATGCACGGCGAACAGACTTGCAACAGGGCAACAGCTCTTCTTATATCATGCAGTCTGACTCAGAGTCGGCAAGCAGCATTACACATCAATTGCGAAATACATACCTGCGAAGGGAGAGCCATTCGCCGATCTATCAGGAAGCGCCGACTAGAACGATACAAGGTGCTACCTTGGCTGAACGGACTGCCTTCCGGGATTTCATAGATCAGAAGCAATCGACGGGGTTGGAGCAGGCGATGCGTCAGGCTGGGATTTGGTTAGTTCGCTACATGCAGCAACACCAGTCTGCACCGAGCCAAGCGCCAATACTGTCAGAATCCACAGCACGCTGGACTGCGGAACTGTCTACGCGATTGTCTGCGGGCAATTCGCTATTCGCGTCCAATAGGCAACCTATACAGCAGACCAACAGGCGACTTATACAGCAATGGACGGCAGAAGAGAATTCGACGGCAAACGCAACCCCGAATTTATCGGGGAAGCAGCGTCGGCCGGCAATGCTGTTCGTGCGCAGGAACACAAGTGCTCCAAGCTCTCTGCCAGAGGGGGCGTCCAGCAGCAAGCTGATTGACAAGCTAATAGTCGAGCGTTCGCTGCATACAGCATTGAGCCGAATCGTAAGCTGGCAAGAGCAGCGAGTGCTCGTACGCAATAAGGATATCGAGCGCTACTGGCTGAATCATCATCAGCAACAGCAAGGCTCGCCGTCAGTGGCTGTGCGCAGCCGGACATCTGCGCCGTCAATTGAACGGCTGTCTCGCTCGCTGCACTACACCGTGAGACAGTCCGCCCTGCACAGCATCATGCGAATGCTGGAACAGCAGCCAGCGAAGAACGAACGGCATGCGCCAACGACTGTCAGGATGACGCAGGAAGCACCGCAGCTGTGGCAACGCATCTTGCACACACGCGAACGGTTAATGTCCACTGTGCTGCGGCAGCATCGCGCACCACAGCCGATGGTCCAGCAGGTGGCATTACAGATAGCACGAACGCCCATCCGAATCGGGCAATCAGCGGTTGATCGATCGGCTGTCACCGTGCCGGCGCGAAGTGCTGTCGATGCTCGGAAGCAAGCGCGTACCGAGCCGCAAGCGAATCCAACAGTGCCCATAGCACAAGCGCGCAGCGTGACTATAGAGTCGGAACCGCAGCGCGTTAGGGAACAAGTACAGACAGGAAGGCAGCTGCATGATCGGCTAGTCACACATATGCCGTCCGTACAACGACAAGCGCGGAAGCCGGAACTAGCGGCGAGACAGCCGCAAGCGCGCCCGCATAGCCACACACTGCGGGTCGCACAACCGTTACAGCACAGCCGTCAATCAGCGGGACGAACGCTGGCGCAGCGTGACACGCGCCCGCACTCGCAACCGCACCCGCAAGCCAGCGGGATGAACCCGATTGCCCAGCGGCTTGCAGGACGCGTGCTGCTCACGCATACACGAAGCCTGACTTCCTTAGCTGAAGGGATGACTTCCGCACATTCCGTGCGCTCGGGCCATGCAGCCCTTCAGCATTTGGCATCGAATAGGAATGAGAACGGCGATGTACAGCGGCATGCCTCGGCAGCAAACCGCCAGCTCGGAGCTGACGTTCGGATGATTCCACGCTCCGCAACGCAGCCAGCGGCAGACCGTTCAACAGCTGGACTGCCGAGGAGCTCTACTGAATCAAGACCAGTACAGGCCGTTCGCATGGATGTCGCACCGGGTAAGGTCAAGCAGGCTAATCCCGAAGTGACTCCAGCTGTTCAATCATTGCAGAAATCAGTGAAGTCAATCGAGCAAGAGTTGAATCAAGTGAAAGAGCACGCAGGAAGCGCGAAGGTCGATATGAACCGTCTGGTCGACCGTATGTACAGAGAGTTCGCAAGACGCATACGCTTCGAGCAGCAACGCAGAGGCATATAACCATGCTGATTCTCATAGAAGGAGGTGAACGTCAGTGGCTCTAAGGAAAGCGATGATACTTGTAGAGCGAGGGCATTCCATACAACGTCTGGAAGTATTGTTCAATCCGAATGAATATACGTTGGATTCGTCGAATCAATATTCGTGGCAGACGATCCCCGGACTGTCCCAGCCGATTGCGCAGTTCGTCAGCGGCGAGGCGACAACGCTCACGATGGACTTGTTCTTCGATTCTTACGAGTCTGGTACCGACGTTCGCAGGCATACCGGCAAGGTTGTCGGCTTGCTCGATGTAGACAAGGACTTGCATGCACCGCCGACGTGCAAGTTCGTTTGGGGTTCGCTGCAATTCAAAGGCATAGTAGAGCAGGTGTCGCAGAAATATACGATGTTTCTCGATTCAGGCATTCCGGCCCGCGCTACATTAACGGTCACATTCAAGGCGGTGCAGAGCATCAAGGAACAGTTCAAGCGCATCCCTCGGCAATCCGCTGACCGAACGAAGCAGCGCACAGTGAAGCAAGGTGACCACCTATGGAGCATAGCGGCAGAAGAGTACGAAGATCCGGGGCTGTGGAGAGAGATTGCCCGCGCCAATGCGATTGCCGATCTTAAGCAGCTGGAGCCGGGAACTGTTCTCAAGATTCCGCGACTGTATGGATAAGGGTGAGGGATAGCAGCGATGAACAATATGAAGCTGAGTACAACGAAATATTCCTTCGATGCGCTGGAGAAGAAGTACCGCAACTTTATCGCGCCCGGATTCAAGCTGATGATTGCAGGCAAGGACGCAGTCCGGGAAGGGATGGCGATTACAGACCTGTCTGTCGAGACGACATCCTCGGAGGAAGCCGATACCGTGACATTCACCGTCGGCAATGCGTACAACTTGGTCTCGCGCGATTTCGATTGGCTAGATCAATACTTGACGCCGGGCAAGACGCTGGAGGTGCAGATGGGCTACACCGATCAGATGTCGTCCATGTTCTTCGGCTACATCACATCGGTCCAAATCCAGTTCCCGAACGGGGGAACGCCGCAGCTCTCCGTAACCGGGATGGATCTATCCTTCAAGATGATGCGCGGCCGCAGTGCGAAATCGTATGCGAATAAGCGCATATCGGATATTGTCAGGGAGCTTGGGCAAACCTACGGTGCTACTAGCTTCGTCATAGACCGGACGAGCAAGGTGCTGCCCAGCTTCCCTAAGAATCCTGAGAATGACTACCAGTTTCTGAGCAAGCTTGCGCTCTCCTTGAACTATGAATTTTTCGTAGTGGGCAAAACGTTGTACTTCCGCAAGAAGAACAAGAGCAAATCGCCGCTCATGACCTTGCAATGGGGCAAGCATCTCATGAGCTTCCAGCTGGAACAAAATATTGCCGACCAAGTGACGAGTGTGAATGTGAGGAGCTGGGACCCTAAGACGCAGAAGGTGATCGAATCCTCATCCTCCTCGGTGAACAAGGTAGGCACCAATTCCAAGACAGGCGCGGATTTGCTCAAGACACTCGGCACATTCGAAGAAAACTTGTACTTGAATGCCGAGGATGCGCAGGATGCGAAGGCCAAAGCAGAGGCTGTGATGAATGAGCGGGCGATGAAGCTCATCAGCGGTGAAGGGGAATGCATCGGATTGCCGGAAATTAGAGCAGGCCGATACATTCAATTGGACGGACTAGGGAGAAGGTTGAATCAGCCTTACTATATTAGCAGCGCCTCTCATTCCATTAATGAGTCCGGGTACTTGACCCGGTTCCAGGTGCAAGGAAATGCGGTGTAAATGATGAGTGATCTATTCGATTCCATGAATGCGATGAATGACAAGATGATGGGTCTGGTGAACGGCGTCTATATCGGCATCGTTACGAATAATAACGATCCTGAGAATCTTGGCAGAATCAAGGTGAAGATTCCTGTCATTGACGATCAGGCTGAGCTGGATTGGGCGCGTATGGCAACGATGATGGCTGGCAACGACAGGGGAAGCATGTTCATTCCGGAAGTCGGTGACGAGGTGTTGATTGCCTTCCAGATGGGCGATATTCGGGAGCCGATCATTATCGGAGCATTGTGGAACAAGAAGAACCCTCCGCCGAGTGGGAAGGACGCGCAGAACAACATTCGCAAGATTCGGTCGCGCGCTGGTCATGAAGTCATTCTGGACGACAAGAAGAACCAAGGAAGCGTCACCATTAAGACGGCGAAGGGCCAGCAGATTGAACTGCTGGAACAGTCTGATACGATCAAGCTGAAGGATGCCAAAGGTCAGAACACCGTCACGATCAAGGGCAGCGAGATAGAGCTGAAGAGCGGCATGACCAAACTGATGATAAACAACAAAGGCGATGTAGAGATCAGCAGTCAAAAAGGCGTCACACTAAAGTCAACACAGGTGTCGATAGAAGCGACCGCCACGATGAACCTGAAGGCGAACGGCTCGCTGAATCTCACTTCCAACGGCATTTTGCAATTGAAGGGCTCAATCGTCAAGATCAACTGAAGCTGTCATTGGCGACAGGAGGGGTATGGATGTCCAAGGATTTTCTCGGACAGGGATGGAAATTCCCGATCGAAGTAGATGCGGCGACTGGACGCATCAAGCAGACGCAGCACGAGGATGACATTGCCGAAGCGCTGCGCATCATTATCTGGACCTCTAAGGGAGAGCGTCTGATGCGGCCGGATTTCGGCTGCGGGATTGACCGCTACTTGTTTGAGGGCAGCGACGATACGACGTTGCGGTTGATCGAAGCGGAGGTCGATGAAGCAATCCGCATGTGGGAGCCGCGTGTCCACGAGGTGGAAGTGACTGTGGAGCGCGATCCTGTACAGGAGGAGAAGCTGCTGATCCATGTCCAGTATGAGGTGCGCACAACCAATAACTTGTTTAATCAGGTGTACCCGTATTATTTGTACGAGGGCTCGAATTAAACAATCAGGGAGAGACGTATGGCCAATCAACATGCAGGCAGGGGGGTTCACCAGCACACCCCGGTCATAGACGACAGAACAATAGCACAGCTCACGGAACAGTTGAAGCGAATGGTGCCGAACTATACACCAGAGTGGCGATTCCGGCCGGAAGATCCAGATCCCGGGACAGCTCTGGCCCTTATGTTCCTGCACTTGCTGGAAGGCAATCTTCAGCGTCTGAACCGCGTACCCTACAAGAGCTTCCTCGCATTCCTGAATCGGTTCCACGTCGAACTTGCCCAGGCTCGTCCTGCGATTGCCCAGGTTGCGTTCCAGCTAATTGAAGGAGCGCCTGAGCCGGTATATGTGGAGCAGGGAACACAGCTGTCGGCGAATGTTCCCGGTGAACCAGATCCGGTTCTGTTCGAGACGGCGCGTCCCGTGCTGGTGACTACTTCGCACATCACTGACTTAATTAAGGTCAGTCCGCTGCGTGACTCGATTATTCGACTGGCAGGGGAAGACGCGCCGTTCACAACGGACGACAGAGGGACCGCGCTGTTCGGTCTGGAAGGGGATAATCTGCAGGAGCATACGATGTATATCCGACATGACTTCCTATTCTTGCTGAACCATCCGGCGTATATTGAATTGACCGTATACAATACCGAGAATGAACACGCTGTAGCGGAATCTGTCGAGCTGCTTACCAATACCGAGCTAGTGACATGGGAATACAGCCATAACGGCGAGTGGCTGCCGTTCGATCGTGTGTACGGCCGTGCGTCTGTCATACGTCTGGTGAAGCTGTCCATGAATGCGATCGATCCAGTTGACTGCCAAGGGCATACAGGCTACTGGATACGCTGCCGGGCGGCAACATTAGATGATCAGGCGGGCGGCGCTGCGTTGGGCAAGGTCCAGCTGGACCGGATAAGCATGCTGAGCACATTCGCAGCAGCCAACGATGAGGACGGCATTCTGCCCGAGCGGCTGTACTTCAATGATATTCAGATCGATGCAGAGGAAGGGTGCCGGCCATTCGGCGATTACTTCGCCCAGTATGGCTTGTTCTATATGGCCAATAGGGAAGCATTCTCGAAGCGTGGTGCACAAGTGACGATTCGCTTCCAGGCGGGGATCGATCCGTTGCGACTCATCCCGGACAAGCCGCCGCAGATCAATTGGAAGATGATCATGAAGCGTCATGAGGTTGACAAGACGGAAGTGCCTGATCCGGTTACGATCGCCAGAGTGCAATGGGAATATTGGAACGGATTTGCTTGGGTTCGGCTGCCTGTGCCCGAAGAACAGGAGCGAATGTTCAGTGTTCCGTGGCAAGGAACAGAAGAGCGTGAGTTATCCTTCGTCTGTCCGGAAGATATAGAGGAGATTCTCGTGAATGCTGAGGAGAACTTCTGGATCAGAGGTCGGATTATACAAGTGAATAATGCCTACTCACCAGATGCGATGTACTATTCGCCGCGCTTGCAGCATATGAAGATTCGCTTCAGCTACGAGCAACCGGCCTATCCGCCGCAGCAGCTGCTCACTATGAACAATCTCGATGTACACGAGCGGACGAATGAAGTGCAGACAGGTGGAATCACCTTCCGCCCTTATATTCCGCTCGATGGAAGACATCCCGTATTCATGATCGGCTTCGACACACCGCCTGAACGTGGACCGATCAGCATCTATACAATGCTGAATGAGCGCAGAGTGACAGAAGCTGATGTTCCGCTTATGGAATGGGAGTATCTGAAGCGCACAGGGGCAGGCTACGCTTGGTCGCCATTGCCGGTGTCAGATGAGACGAACGCCTTCACTCGCAGCGGCGATATCCAATTCGTAGGTCCTCGTGACTTCGCACAGGCTTCCTTCTTCGGCGTAAGCCGGTATTGGATACGAGCTGTCAATCGGGACGTTCGCTATGACCGTGAGTTAGAAGCTGCCAACGTCCCCCGTCTGCTGCACCTTTCCTTGAATACGACAATGGTGTACCAACAGGAGACGATTCGAGGAGAACTGCCGCAATTCGTGGAAGAGTACGACCCGGTTGAGGAGGATATCCGCGAATCGTTCGTTCTGGCGCAAACACCGGTATTGCAAGCCGAGGTATGGGTCGATGAGACCGGGGATATCTCGAATGAGGAGATGGCACAGCTTGCGCGAGAGAATGACCGTATCGAACTCATACACGATTCCAGCGGTGAAGTGATACGGGCATGGGTGAAGTATGATCGGGTGAAGCAGTTTTTGAAATCAGGACCGCATGACCGGCATTATGTCATCGACCTGATTAACGGCCAGCTGTCGTTCGGCAACGGCAAGGCAGGACGGAAGCTGCCGAATCCCGGCAACGATGCCGTTCGTGTCCATTATACGTCCGGCGGCGGCAAGCGCGGCAACGTGCCGGCAGGCGCGATCAACTCGCTGCAAGGCTCGATCGCCTTCATCGACAGCGTCGTCAATCCGTTCCCCGCTGCAGGAGGCTGTGAACCGGGGACGGTCGAAGAAGCAATCGTGCGGGGACCTAAGCTGTTCACACATCGCAATCGCGGCGTAACGGCACAGGATTACGAATGGCTAGCCCGCGAAGCGCACCCGAATGTGGCGAAGGTGAAGTGTCTGCCCAATGTCAATGTCAAGCTGGAACCGCAGCCAGGCGCACTGTCTGTCGTCGTAGTGCCGCGTTCCGGCATTGGTGAAGGCGATCACTTCCAGGAGCTGAAGCAAGAGGTCGAAGCCCGGCTGATGAGTCAGGCAGCAGCCAATGTTGCCTTCCAAGGCAATCTTCAGGTTATGGCCCCGGCCATGCTAGAGATCGGTGTCTATGCCAAAGTATCGATCAGAGATATGGAAGATGCAGTACCGGTGGAGCGGGCATGCCTCGCCAAGCTGGATCGCTACCTAAATCCGCTTACCGGCGGCTCGGACGGCAACGGCTGGGATATCGGGCAGCATGTCCATCCATCTATGTTCTATGCCTTGTTGAAGTCAGCAGGTCCTGTCGTGCATGTGTCCCAATTGGCGATTCAGGTGTACAAGGTGGAGAACGGTGAGCGCATCGAGTGGCATCCGGATCGGCTGGAGCAAGTGCCGCACGGTATTGTCACGCCTGGTGAGCATCGCATCGTGATCGAAATGAAGAAGGAATAGGAGGAGCTATTCATGTTACCGTTACCGAACTTGGATGATCGCAATTTTGAACAGCTCGTTCGTGAAGCGCGCAATCTTATTCCCGGTATTTTCACCGACTGGACGGATGAGAATGCCCATGATCCCGGTATTACGCTGCTTGAGATGCTAGCCTGGCACATCGAGATGCAGCAGTATCAGCTCGACCGATTGACCGATAGTCATGAGCGCAAGTTTCTCAAGCTGCTTGGCGAATGGCCCAGAGATCGCCAGCCGGCAACGACATCTGTCGGCTTCTCCCGTGCGGAGGTGCCTGTGAAGATCCCGTACGGCACGCTGCTGAAGGTGGGCGAGCTGTCGTTCGAGACGGTGCGACCGGTTACGGTCATTCCGGATTCAGACAGAAGCGTGTTCGTGTATACGGAAGATGGAAGGCGAGAGATACAGGATGATTTCGAATGGGGCGAGACCCCGTTCTATCCATTCGGCGCAGATAGCAAGCCTGGCTCCAGCATGGAGCTTGTGCTGGAGGAGGCGCTGCCGCTTGCGCAGCCATTGTCGCTGTGGATACAGCTGTCCGGTCAGGAACCGCCGCGGCGCATTCCGGCAAGATATACCGAATTCACTCCGTCCGCTCGCATAGAATGGGTATATCAAGAGGAAGCAACTGGGGACTGGAAGCCGGTAGTGATGGAGCGGGATGAATCATACGGCTTTCATCAGAGCGGACCGATCTTGTTCGAGCTTCCGGCGAGCGCTGGATCGGTCACTCGGATCAAGGCCATGTTCACAAGCGGTGTCTTCCATGATCCCCCTCTCGTGCGACGATTAATCTGGAACGAGGTGTTCGTTGAACAGGGGCAGACATTATGCGTAACGGAATGCTTCGACGGGGTTGCATCGCGTGCAGAGTGGGAGAGTGACGCGGATCGCGAAGACTTGAAGCTGGAGCCGCTTCATGCGCTGTTCTGCACAGGAGAGATCGAAGTCCAATTCAAGCTGGACGGCGGAGGCTGGGTCGATGCGCTGCCGGAGTATTACGTCTGTGAACAACAGGCGGACCGGACGGTCATCACGATACCAAGATTGATCGCTCCGGCTGGCAAGCAATGTATTCGGATCATTGCCGTATCGCCCGAGCTGTCCGGTCGGACTGTGTGCGGAAGAGGATCAGGCATGTCCTGGCAAGCATGCACGCTGCCGTACACGCCGTTGCTGCCCAATAAGCTCCAGCTGCAAGTAGGCTGGACGGAAGCGTCATCCGATACATTGGTATGGCATGATTGGGAGCGGGTGCGGGATTTCGATGATTCTGACCCGGAGAGCTATCATTATGTCATCGATGAGGAAGAAGGCGTTATCCGGTTCTCTGACGGTGTGCGGGGAGCTGTTCCGCCAGCCGCGCCCTATCCGAATATACGGCTGCTCGGCTACCGAATGGGTGTCGGTGAGGAGGGCAATGTCAATGCAGGCTCTATCCGTGGCTGGGACGGGGATGCGGTGTTGCAGGTAACGAACTTGTATCCGGCATACGGCGGAGCAGAACCAGAATCGGTTCGCCAAGCGCTCGATCGGGCAAGGCTGCAAGTGCTTGAGCCGAATTGCGGTGTGACCGCTGAGGACATAGAACGCCGGGTTATGGAAATTCCCGGCTTGCGGATCGCACGAGTGAAGGCCATACCCGGTTATAATACGACCGTTCAGCGATACCCGGAAGAACGCGCTCCGGGTCATACCTCGATCGTGCTTGTGCCGTACAGCAGCCATCCACGACCGAAGCCGAGCGCAGGGATGATCGAGACGGTGCGACGACACTTAGAGCCGTACCGTCTGCTAACGACGACGTTCCATATGATTGCGCCGGAATATGTAAGTGTATCGGTGCGCGCCATCATTGTGGCCGATCCCCGCTATGAGGGACGGGAAGCGGATGTGCAGCAAGCGTTGGACCAGTGGTTGCAGCCGTATGGCAACGATGAATCTGAAGGATGGGAGTTCGGACGGACGATCTATAAGAGCGACGTCTACGATGTCATTCATCAGGTGCCGGGCATTTTGTATATTCAAGAAGTATGGCTGCTAGCCGAAGGCAAGGACGTATTACGCGATGAGGGCGGCGATATTCGCATCCCGCCCAATGGACTTGTCGTATCGGGTGAGCATGAAGTCGAGTGGGTCACTTCACACAGATAGGAGGCGAGAATGATGAGCAGAGCGAGGTTTTTCTCCTTTCGCAAGCCTCCTGACTGGAAGCGAGGCGCGATGTTTCAGCTTGTGAATACGGCAGAGCGGCTGAGACTGGCTATGGATCACATCTATCAACCGATGCGTCAGCAGGCTATGGCTCATCCCGGGATTAGAAGACCGGTGAAGGATATGACCGTTGACGCTCGCGGCAGGTGGTTCCTCCTGGCTGCGGACGGCATTGTGTGGCGAGCTGATTTAACGAGCGGACATATCGAAGCGGTGTACGAGTTGCCGGCAGAGTTGGCGGACGGTGAGGTGCGCTTGGCGGTAAGCGGCGATACGTTGATGTTCTTGCTTCCGGGCATGGAGAAGCCGTTGCAGGCGTACTTGCCAGAATCGTCGCAATTGAAGTGGGAGACCGGAAGCTGGGATGGCACCGGCTTCCAAGCCGCAGCTATTGCCGCTGACTCAGCAGATGAAGTCACTGTACTTGCTCTGCTGGACGGCTCGTCCACACCGCACCTTCTCCGCTTCGGCGCATCCGGCCAACCGATCGGACAGCGCGAGGTAACGGTGCTCGGCGAGTTCGATGACATTGCCTCGCTTGCAGGGCGGTTCGAGCTATCGCTAGGATATAACGGGCAGGTATGGCTGCTGGACAAGGAAGCGGGCAGGCTGTGGCTTGTCCAGCTGACGGGGGAGACGTCCGAGATCGTAACAGAGCAGCCGTTCTTATCGTTCTGTCCTGGAGAAGAACCGGGCTGCGGCTGGGGCTTGCTCGCGATCGGAGATGCGTCGTCATCAGACTGCCGGATCGTGCGCATCCTTCGTAACGGCACCATAGAAGAGCATGGTCATGCCGGACATTCCCGCGGTCGAGAGCTGGTCGCCAGCAGACGTGGCTTGTACTTGTGGGATGCGCAGGAGCTGGCCTGGCAGCCGGTTCAACCTGTTGCACAAACCGCCGTCTGGCAGCCGTTCGGCAGAAGGCTAGGGGGCTGGATCAGTGATTCGCTGGACAGCGGCTCCTCTGAGACGGAGTGGCACAAGGTTGTGCTGCACGCGGCAGGTATGGCAGATACCCGTATCAATCTGCGGTACTATGCTTCGGATGTGAAGGAGAAGATTATCGGGCATGAGCGTGTCGATCTGGATCGTTATATCCTGGATTCGAGCATTGCGCCTGAAGTGAAGTGGGAAGCACTCGCGGACGTGTGGTCGGAACCATTGCAAAACCCGAAAGACGCCTTGATCAAGGCGAAAGGACGATACTTGTGGATCTGCATGGAGCTGATTGGCTCAGAGACGCATTCGCCGGAGGTGCACAGCTTGGAAGTGCATTTCCCCAGAGAGTCTCCGGTGTCACTGCTGCCCGCGATCTATCAGCAGGACAGCAGCTCCAGGGAGTTCCTAGATCGTTATCTAAGCTTGTTCCAGACGATGCTGGAGGACACAGATCACAAGATTGAACAGGTGACAAGCACGTTCGATTCACACGCGGCATCCGGTCCTTCCTTGCGGTGGCTGCTCGGGTGGCTAGGTATTGAGGCAGAGGATAATTGGACAGAAGAACAGCTGCGCCAATTGCTGAAGTACGCACCGTCTATCTATAACTTGCGTGGCACGCGCTATGCGATGGAGCGGTTAATTGCTATCTATACAGGTGAGAAGCCGATCATTCTGGAATACGAGCAGGTGAAGCCGCTGAAGGAGCATCCAGAGCTTGGCGGTGTAGCGGAGCGGTTGTACGCAGCTGATCCGCATGTATTCAATGTACTGGTCAAGTCCGAGCATGCCGAGTCAGAGACAGACCGGGTCACACTGCAGCAGCTGATCGATGCAGCGAAGCCAGCATTCGCAACGGGCAAGCTGGTCGTGCTGCAGCCGTGGGTACATATGGATCTGCATTCCTATCTGGGTATGAATACGGTGCTGTCAGAACCGACCCTGCTCAAGCTGGATGGGCGATCCTCAATGCCGCATCATACGATTGTGATTGACGAAGGTCAGGACAACCGGGTTAATCAGCATACGAGACTGGGTCTGGATTCCCGATTGGAATAACGAGGAGGAGTAGCCGATGAACAAATCAAGGTATGTCCCGTTTGAACGCAACAGGTATTTCTACGGCAAGCTGTTGACTGTCCGTGATTTCATGTCAGAGCAGACATACGTGTCTGACAAGCGGCGTCTTATTAACCGGCTTATGTTCGGCAGCGGCGTCATGTCCGGTCTGCAGGTTGTCGCTGTCGATGACAAGACACTGTCGATTGAGACAGGAGCAGCGCTGGATCAGCTTGGTCGAGAGATCGTATTGCCGTCGCCTGTCACGTTGAAGCTGTCTATGCTGGACGGGTTCACGAACAATGAATTTGCGAAGAACGTCTACTTGTGTATTGCTTATGATGAGAAGGGGAAGGAACCCGTTCATTCTGTCACCGGCGGATCAGGACGGGAAGAAGAGATCAGTGAGCACAATCGCGTGCTGGAAAGCTACAGACTGTTCGTGCGCGAGCAAGCGCCGCAGCCGTCCTTGCAAGAATATGATCACTTAATCGAAGATACTTCCATTCTGTATGAGGATGCTCAGGTTCGTATTTTGCAAACCATACCGAGGTTTCTCGAGCCGGAGCAAGGATTCGAACTGAAGCTAACCGTTGAGAAAACCTTGCAAACTCCGCACATCGAGCTGGAATATGAGCCGGATTGGACAGGTGTGGAAGCGATCGACGAATTGCCGGAAGGCAAGGTGAAATTCTCGGAGCCGACAGACGGCGGGCAAACTTCTTATACGAAGGTCATACGCATGCGCGCACTGCCGATTCCAGCAAGCGTATCGAAAGTAAGTGCCGTCTTGGGGGCGAAATCCGGTACGTCGAAGCTGATTGTTGGCGATAAGCTAATTCAGGAAGTGTCTCGCTTGCACCAGCAAACAGAAATTTGCGAGGAACCGGCAGACAAGCGTATGCTGGATGCCTTCTACGGTCGATCATTAGATCGTGTGCTGGAATCCCCGTCCGAGCCATGTGTGTATCTGGCGAGAATTCATCTGCTACAGATGGGCGCGACTTATGCGATCGACAGTATCGAGCCAATGCCGTTTCACGATTACGTCTTGAATCCTTCCATGCTGTACAAGGTGCTTGCAGCCAGAGACAAGACAGTACATAGCGCATTCGTACGCGACGGACAGCAGGCGTCAGCAACGGCATTACCAGAAGAGGAAGCAGAGTTATTCCCGAATATTCAAGAGGAATTCCGCGTGCTTGGAGAAGAAGAGGAAGCGCCGCCTGAGAAGCAAGTCGCTAGCGGGATTGCGGAGATATCTATTCTTCCGCCGCCGAAGAAGAAGTGGTACCACCGTCGTCAGCGGAATTTCTTCTCCGATGAGATGGAACACGGGCTTGGTGAAGGACCTGTTCTCATTACAGCCGGCTTGTCAGATGAGACCGATGATACCGAGGTCCAGCTGCCTGAAATGTGGGATCGCAAGGATGCTGTCTACTACGGACCACAGCAAGTTTTCGCCAAGAGCGAATATGAAGGTGAATTCCCGCAAATTTCAATCGGCATTATACATTATCCGAAGAACGGAACGTTCCGGCTAGGGGTGCGCGTTCATCAGAAGACTGATCGAACGAAGCTCCGCATTCGCTGGTGGGCGGTTAAGCAGCTGAAGGAAGATGAGTGGGCTGTCGATATGGTGGATGGAGAGAATGAGCAGTCGGAGAAGGAAGCTGCGGCGACAAGAGAATAAGGGTCAACCCCATAATAAAGGTTCAACCTAATATAAGAAGGGCGGAATTATTCCGCCCTTCTTATATTGACCGTATCCGGAGTGCCGTCTGCCAGCATGGTGAAGGTGTACAGCGTGCCGTTCCAGTTGAACAGCGTGAAGGAAACTGTCTGTGTCATGACTGCTTCCGGCTGCTGTGCTAGCTGCGTATACAATTGATTCAATACAGGATCATTGTTGATTAGCACTTCGCTGACCGTAGCTTCCCCAGACCCGCTGTTATCAAGCTCAGCGAGGAATGCAAGCTGCAGCGCCTCATAGTCCATCCATACTTCTGGATTGCTACCTTCTGCTGTTGCTGCAGTATCTTCCGACTCCGCATCAGCTGGTGCCGCATTCACAGCTTCAGCCTCTGGCTGACTGGAGCGGACTACCTCCACACTGGAAGGTTCACCGAGCATATCCTGCAGCTTGACCGGCGTCAGGTCAAGCCATACTTCGGGAGCCAGATCACCATCGCGGAAGTATCCTTGATACACAACCGTACTTCCGTCCTCGTACCATGTCCCCGGACCGTTCAACTGTCCGCTTACGAACAATCCCTGGAATTCAGGTAGTCCGAGCGCATCGTACAGCTCGCCCTGTCCGTGATAGTCGCCGCCAAGGAAGCTCCCTGTATATACGAGGCTGCCATCTTCCGCATAGAGCGTTCCGTTGCCGCTGTACAAGCCGGCCTTGTATTCACCCTCATACTTCACAGCGCCATTCTCATAATACTCGCTTCCCGTCCCGCTTGGCATCCCGTTACTGAACGTGCCTTCATATTGGATGAAGCCACTTGGATAGAGCAGCTTGCCTTCGCTATTGTAATTCCCTGCAAGGAATTGTCCTTGATACAAGATATGCCCGTCCGAACTATAGCGTGTGCCTTCGCCGGAGTATAGCCCGTTGGCAAAGTTGCCCTCATAGATGAGCTGACCGTTCTGATCGTAGGCAACCCCTTGACCGCTAGGCTCTCCGCCCTTGAATTCTCCCTGATAACGAACTGAGCCATTGGAATAGAAGGCAGTTCCTTGACCAGCGTACGCGCCTTCAGCGAGCGCCCCCTTGTAGATCGGTGTTCCATCAGGGCTATAGATCGTGCCTTGCACAAGCTCTCCCTTGGCGAATGTCCCTTCTTGCACCAAGACGCCATTGTCGAACAGCTTGCCCTCCCCTTCGTACAGTCCGTCCGCCAGTTCGCCTTCATAGAGTAACGTTCCGTCATCGGCGTACAGCTTCCCGGTTCCCTCATACGCGCCATCGACCAGATCGCCCTCGAACACGATGTTTCCATCCTCTGCTACTACCTTGGCAGCTCCCGTATACGCAGCAGCCTGTCCGTCCGCGCTGGCTGAGATAGCAGGCTTGCGGTCCAGCCACTTGTTCACGAACTTAGGCGGCTTAATGAAGATGAAGAAGTACAGCACGAGCATGACCAGAAGGATGATCGCGATTAATTTCTTCGCTATGTATATATTGCCGACCGGCACATAGCTGGCCTTCGTAATTTCCTTCTGACCGAGAATAGCCTTGAGCTTCTGCTTGAGCCACTTGGCAAGCAGCTTCGGCCACCGCTTGGCTTGCTTGAGCGGCCGGAGAATTTTCCTCTGGATAGGCTTGACGAATGGCATAATGATTTTTTGAATCAAGGTATCGGACTCCTCCGCAGCGAAGTGGGTAACTAAGAACGGGATGAAACCGTATTCAACATAGGCAGACCGGACTACGGGACTTGAATGGTCATCTGTCCCGGACTCGTAATCTGGATGACGCCTCCCCAGTTGCACATGCACTTGGAGGTCTGGTTCAATGCAGGCATATTGCCGACAAGAACCGTCGGTGAACCGGGCGCCCACGGCGCGGCGGTTACGGGTATGCAGGGCGCTGGTGTGAATACGCCGAGCTTGGCTGCCGTTGCAGCCGCGACAGTAGGGTTGGCCATAGAATTGCACATGCCGAACGGCAGTATGTTGACCATCGGCTTGTTATCCATAATGTTGGCGATTGGCAGAGATGTCATCACACGATTCTGAGGCAGCACCATCAATGTGCTCGGCGCGACGCCGAAACTGCACTGAAGGACAGCTCCCCCGCACACAGCTTGACCCATAGCGGCAATCCTTTCCGTTCAAATCTATTTCTTTCATTCTACTAGTTTTCCTGCTAGCAGGCAATTGTTGAACACAAAGTCCTAGATTTATAGTAGTATAATAGTAAATCGACTGGATCGGAGACATTGTCATCATGATATCTTATTATTGCATGATGAAATGGACTCGAGGAGAAAGGAATAGGGATGAAAGCGCTTATCAAATTTGTGCTTCTTACCGTTAGTTGCACGGTGATGCTGACAACGGGCGCCATTGAGGCGAGAGCGGCCGGTGCAGCGACAGAGGAAGAGACCACAGCTTCAGACGCAGCATCAGATACAGCTCCAGATGCAGAGCAAGCCGCTGCAGATAGCGGAAGGAAGTTTCTCACTTATGTATATGCGTCAGAACGGGTGGAGCAGATGGCGAGCTTCCAGCAAACAACCCTTACCCTGAGTCTGGATGCGGATGTGCTGCTTGCGTTCGGTCTAATCGCAGAGGATGCAGCTGCCCAGCTGACTGAGCGCTATGAAGCGGCAGAGCAGGAAGCAGCAGCTCTGGCGGCAACAGCCGATACAACTTATGAGGCATTCATGCATGCATTCGCCATCCGTGCTGCAACGGTGACGCAATCCGTATACGGAGAAGCAGCCCCTGCCGCTGGTGCGATGACAGATGGCGACGATGAGATGAATAGTACAGCTTCTGCTGGAGACGCCGAAGCGGCAAGCGCAGTGCAGGCGTGGTTAGCGATAGCAGCGGAGGCAGATTCGTCTGCCTTGACACAAGCGCTGCTTGACGAGGAGGAAGCTTGTCAGGAAGCCTCTGCATCAGCGGTCAAGCATCGAGCAGGCTTACTGGATGAGGCAGCCTACCTGTCCAGCTATGAAGCATGCCTGCAGGCTTCTATGCTCGCGATAGATGCGAAGGAAATGTATCTGGTATCGTTGCTGGATGCGTGGCAATCAGAGAACGGAACACCATTCTCACTTGCTATGTTGCTGGCATCACTAGATAGCATGGAGCAAGAAGTATTGCAGCTGCCTCCTGGAACGTTGAGCGCAGCGTGGATAGACGCATTGGAAGCGAGTGCGCGCCTGTCCATGACGAGTCTGGCAGGAAGTGTGGCGGTATCTGCTGAACTGGAGGGTGAGATCCTGTCTCCTACAGCGGTCGCATTGCCGGGAGCGACCTTCAGTCTGCTGACTCCTCCCATTCATCTGGAGTCTGGCGGCGTATTCGTTCCAATCAAGCCATACGCACAAGCACTCGGCTTCCAAGTGAATTGGATTGCGGATAGCAGCAGTATTATGCTGGAGCGGGGTCATGAAGGAATAGTGCTTCAATTGGCAAGCCGAGTCGCCATCGTGAATGACCAAGAGACCGAGCTGGATGCAGCACCTTTCATCTGGCTGCAACAGACGTATGTGCCCTTGTCTCTGTTCAAGCAAGCGGCTGGCACCGCCGTCTATTGGCATGAACAGGATAAGCAAGGAGCCATATTGCCGGAATAGGACAGAGATGGGGGATGAATGTTGAAAACAAAAGTAAGCCTGTTGCTGGTATTCACGATTGTTGCGGGAACGTTGCTGTTCCTGCTGCGGGATGCGTGGTCGTTGAATCCATTTCAGAACGAAGAGGCATATACGAATATTTCGCGCGCGGTGTTCGATCGTGAAGGCGCTGTCTATACGATTACGGATTCCAGGAAGCTGCTGCGCAAGGCTAGTCCGACCGGTGAGTTGATCTATGCCATAGACAGCAGTCAACAAGCAGCGCTTGACACGATTCAATTGTTCAATCATGTAACGTCGGATGAGGCAGGCAATGCGTATGCGCTTATTACAATCTTGGATTCATATGGCTTGAAGGTGCTAGGGGAGAGAATTGTCATGGTTTCTCCTGACGGTTCTGCTGTGAACAGCTTGTATGAGACCACCTATACAGCAGCGGACAACTTGCTGCGAGTCGGTAACATTCAATTGCTTGCCGTAGATAACGGCTCCGTCTACTTCGTCCTTCTGGATCAGGGGAACGCCTCACTGCTTAGGATCGATGCAGATGTGAATGGTACTGCGGGTACAACCGCGGCGCCTCTCGTTCCAGAGACGGTGCGAACGCTGGCAATGCCGGAGAATCGCTATCTCAATGAGGTCGCTGGATACCGGCCGGATCAACTGTTCTTCACAACGAAGCGCGGGTTGCTCTATGCTGTTGACAGCAGCAATCAAGCTGACCAGATCTATCCGCAATCAGGTGCGGAGCAGTTGAATGTTCCTGTTGGCATTATTACGAGTGACCATACGCACGTCTACTATATCGATTACCATGACCAGGCGATTAAGCGTCTGTCAGCCAGAGAGCCGGGACTTGCAGCTGAGACGTTGCTGACGATGGACAGGCTGGCATCCGAGTATCCAGACAGGACGTGGGCAGAATTCACAGATTTATCTATCACAAGCGGTCTCATTGCTGTCACGACAGCAGATCAGCTTGTTCGGATGAACGCGTCTGGCGAGATCGTCTCTGTACATAGCAGCTTCCATTATCCGCTTAGCGCGATGTGGTCGGCGCTTGGCTATTGGCTACTGATCGCATGCTTCAGTGGCATGGTGCTTCTCACACTCCGGTTCCTATATGTTCGTGTCATGCAGCGGAAGGTGTCCTTGCTGCTGAAGCAGCTGGCTCTCATAGTGCCGGTTGTGCTGCTGTCGATGCTGGGCTTGGCCTATTCGGTACATTTGGCATTTTCCAACGAAATGCGCGTGGATACGATGAACCAGCTAGAGCTGCTAGCCGGCAACGGGAAGAACCTCGTCGATGGAGCAAGTCTCCAACAGCTGGACTCGCCTAACGACTATATGAGCGACGGTTATCAGCAGATTCGTACTAGCATGAACGATCTATTCGCCCAGACAGGTGAAGGACGGGACGGCTTGTACAGTACGATATACCGCTATATGAATGGCTCCTTGTACATCATCATGGACGATGATGACAGTGTCACGATGTTCCAGCCTTTTCCCCTTAGTGAAGAGAACCTGCTCGTCTTGGAAGGCGGCGAAGTCGTGTCTGGTGAATGGGAGGATTCCACTGGACAATGGATGTATGCGCTAGGGCCACTGTACGGTCCGCAGGGTGAAATTATCGGCATCTACGAAACAGGCAAGGATATGGTCGGCATGACGCAGAGCCAAGAGCGAATTCTGTCCAATGTATTGAAGATGATCGCTTTGATCGGCGTCGTGCTGCTAATCGTCATTTCCTTAATGTCCGTGTACATGCTGTCCTCCATTCGCAAGCTGCGCCGCAACGTCAACCTGATTGCCAGCGGGGAGTGGGATGTGGAGGTGCAGATTCGCACACGCGATGAAGTGGCAGAGCTTGGGGAGCGCTTCAATATGATGGCCCGCTCGATTCGCCGCTACATCGAAGAGGTGACGAAGCTGAGCAATTCCTACTTCCGCTTCGTCCCACAGCAATTCCTGAAGGTGCTTGGCAAGACGAACATGACGCAGATCCAGCTCGGCGAGCAAGCAACCCGTCATATGACAATTATGGTGTGCCAGATGCGCCGGTTCGATGAGTTCTCAGGCAAGCTGACGACAGAAGAAAACTTCAAGTTCATCAACTCCTTCCTCAAGGTGTTCGGACCAATTATTCGCAAGTTCGGCGGATTTACGAGCCGGTACTTGGGACCGGGGATGCTGACGATGTTCCCGAACGACTCCGGCGCCGCGATGAAGGCAGCCATTGCGATGCGCAGCCAGTTGGAGACATATAACGCGGGACGAGCGAAGGCGAAGTTCAAGCCGATCGATCTCGGAATCGCTGTCCATTCCGGGGATGTCATGATTGGCATCATTGGGGAAGAGCAGCGGATGGAAGGCAGTGTCGTATCCAATCATGTGCAGCTTACACATGAGCTGGAGAAGGCCTCCGGCAAGCTTGGTGTTGCGATCCTGCTGACAGACAATACGATACGAACGGCTAAGAAAGGGGTTCCGGGCCAGTACCGGAAGCTTGGCGCCATCCAGCTGGACGAGGAACAACGCGCACTTGAGCTGTATGATCTGTATGAAGCTGATCCGCCGCATGTTCGCAAGCTGAAGCACGAGACACGTCAGCGATTCGAGGAAGCTGTCGAGCTGTTCCGCGAAGGCCGGTTTCATGATGCGCGCGAGCGGTTCGTAGACGTAGTGAAGAAGAATCGTCATGACCTTGCAGCCAAGCTCTACTTCTTCGCCTGTGACCGGTACTACAGGGAAGGGGTAGCAGATGACTGGAATCATGCGCTTCGGTTGTCATCATTCCACTTGAAGGAGGATGCTACAGATGTCACCATCACAACGAACAGCATCGCACAATCTGTATAAAGCCGAAATCAATCCAGTCCAGAGTGCAACAGATGCAGGGAGAGTGACAGACTTCCTGCTCGGGGAGCATTGCTTCGACGACCAGCGATTCACACCAGGTGAGGTGGAGCAGCTTAGATGGCTGCCCGTGCAGAGCTTGCAGGAGAAGCACATACAATGCTGGTTCGTAGAAGAGAAGGGCGAGGTTATAGCCGCAATTATCTTCATGGAAAATGAGCATCGGAGCGGCGGGTATCGGTTGGAATATTTCGGCGTGCACCGTGGCTATCGCAGCTGCAAGCTAGGTTGGCAGCTTATTGAAGCGATGTTCCGGTACTGTGTGGCCGAGGACGGACGCTATGTGGAAACCTTCACCTGCGACCTGCCTGAATATGCGAACGCTCGCAGATTGTTCGAACGCAATGGCTTCGTCTTCATGTGCCATATGCCCGATTACTATTATGCCGGGGAAGGCAAGCTGCTCTACATGAAGCATCTGAACGATGCGGCGCTTCGATCCGCTGACAGCGAACAGCAATAGCGTTGAAGCGAATGTACGATACATATAGGAAAGGGAGGGCGATATACATGTCGCCCTCCCTTTCAAGTTCGTCCACTATTCTTCCTCGAACAGCTCCTCGCCGTGCTGCAGCCGCCACGCAATCCATGCCACGTGCGGGATTTCCCTTGACGTAGGCGCATGCGCAGCCAAATACCGTGTTAACGCAAGCAGGATTGTTGCCCGTGCTTGCTGTGCGAACGGTGACGCATCGTCCTTCCAACGATCATACTCGATCAGCGCCGCCTCCAGCATCTGATACGTATGGAATTGACCGTCCTCCCGAAGCAGGCAATGTGCCAACGTGTTGAACAACGCATCCATATCGCCATCTTCGTCCACGTAGTGACTCACCCAATTGGCAGACTCCACAACTTGCTGCCGCTGATTCATCATATCAAGCAGCTCATCATGATTCAGACTGTAGCCCTGTTCCTTATAATAGCTCGGGTCCGGTTGCTTCGCTGCCGGAATGTTCAAGAAGCGGTCTAAGTAAATACTGACAGCCGTATGATACAACGCCCTGACCGTGTAGCGATTGCTCTCCCGGCGCAAGCTCTCATGCACAGCATGCGCATGGGTGAACGTATGCAGAACCGCATCCCAATCAGAGAAGTCATTCTGTGTATGGAAGCGGGCAATGCGTTCGCCAGCGGCCAGCGTCAACAGCTTCGCCAATGCAGTAGGGGATACCCCATTCAACAGCTGCTCTGTAAGCTGCTGAATCGTATCCAGCGGCTTATCGCTCAGAATCTGTTGGACGAACGCCTGTCCCTGCTCCGCATCGAGCTCGCCAGCAGCCGCATCGAAGCGGAGCTTGCTCTCGTCGTGCTCCAGCTTTGCGAACGCCTCCTTCACAGGACGGACCAGATCAATCGGATGCTGCCAGCTGTGACTCTCCTCCATACGAGACGGGTTGCGCAGCATCGGCACCAATGAAGTCAGCACACGTTCGACATGCTGCTCCTGAACGTGCTGCAAGCTCTCGAACGCCTTGTTATGGAAATCCAACGTATGACCGCCGTCTAGGTAGAAGTGATCCGTAACCGCCGCCATCATCATGCGGGAGATGTCATTCGGCTCCATACCTTGCTGAATCGCCGTCTGCAGCACCCTGCCAGCCCCTTGCGCGTCGCGCACCTCAATGCATTGGCGGTACCACGCAATGAGCCGCGATGCAGGCAGATTCGCATCCGGCAGCGGCTGCAGCAGGAACCGCGGCGCACTTCCCGCACAATCCGAAGCAACACTGCGCAATCCGTGGTAGAGCGCCAATATCTTATTATAGTGATCCAGCTTCGGCGCAATATTAACCATAGCAGTTAAGATCGTCAGCCCAGAGCTCCAACCAGAAGAACGGTACGTCGTACCGAACGCAATGCCCTCCGCAGCAATTTCCTTCACATCCACACCCGCTTGCATCAACGCAACGATCGACTTGGCAATGACGATTGACAGATTTTGCTCCAGACCGTCACGCAGCCGTTGCAGATGCTTCTCCGTGCTCTTCTTACTCTTAGGAACACTGCTGACGAATATGCGATCCTGCTCGCGTTTGATCTCATAGACAGGCACATCATCCGCCCAAGGGTCCAGCGTCCCCCCGCTGCAAGCATCGAAGCGCGCGTGGTGCCAATGACACGTCAGCATCCCGTCACAGAGCGATCCCGCCTGCAAGGGGAAGCCCATATGCGGGCAGCGATTGTCAATCGCATACACCTCGCCTTCCTCGTAGAACACAGCGATCCCGCCGCGAATCAGCTTCGACCGTGTATCCTTCAACTCCGTCAACGTTCCAGCATCGATCCACTTCTCAGCAGCCATATTCATCCCTCCGTGCGGTTATTGTATGCCCTTTCAGTATAGCATGAGGAGGGTTGATGAGGGTGGGGGGGTTACCTACAACTTGAATCCTTTAGGGTTATCCAATTACTTACAATTCATCACAAATTGTGCTATCATTATAAAATAAATAAGGGGTTAGTGATGTATTTGTTCAAAGGGGGACTCTAATGATCCGCTCACTTTTTGTAATTTGTATAATTGTAGTCGTATCTGGCTGTTCTTCTCATGTAGATACGGTTAATGATGAACAGCCGTCGAAAGTGGACTATTTTATAATGAGTGACGAAGATGTTGGTTGGGGAATTATTGGTGGTGATCTTTATTCAGTTAATAGTAGAGGTCGTCAGTGGAATAAAACTAATTTCAAGGGCAATATGGATGAATCGATGCTATTTGTACTTGATAACAACACAGCATATATTAGTAAGTCAAATATTAGCTCAACTACTTTGTTGCATACAATGGACCAAGGGAAAACATGGCGAGAAAGTCCAGCATTAGAAGGAATAGATTCAGTCATATATTTCATTTCTGAAACTGAGGGTTGGGTTCAGACGAGTGTAGGAGCTGCCAGTATTTCTTTATTCGAATCAACGATGTTGTACAAAACGAATGATCTCATTTATTGGGAGCTTATCAATCAAACTGATGGAAATGAAGGAAGCATTCCCGAAGAAGGTCAAAAATTAGGACTAACTCTTACCGATCAGAAAAGGGGATGGCTGAATGTTGCCGTGCAAGGTCATCCATGGATCTTACTTTCAACTGACGGTGGAACGAGTTGGTCCAAGCAACTGCTTCCTCACCAAGCAGATTCATCTTCCGGACATCAAAGATACATCGTCGATAAGCCTATCTTTTTTGGGAATGATGCTCTTCTTTTTGTAGAGTCAACATGTCTGGACGATTCTTGCTTGATTATTTATAGTACAGAAGATTACGGTGATACATGGAGCTACCAATCCAGTATGGTATATGGAGACTCAGATACTGTTAGCTATAGCTTTATTGACTCGAAGACTGGCTGGATTGCAATTTCTAATAGACTATATCAGACCCACGATGGTGGTCAGAATTGGGAACGTATTACAGAAGGTGAGCAAAATTTTAATCTTATACAATTTACTTCTGAATTTGATGGTTGGGCACTAATAGATCAATATTTTATGGTTACTAAAGATGGTGGAATAACTTGGAGTATGGTGGATGTTAGGATTGAGGAGTAATAAAAGGATTTCACAAGGAAATGTCGAATAATGGAATGAGCTACTCATTTGGTTCCGGCACTCTTATTCGCTTGCGCATTGTTCTAGACAGCATCTTGTCCTCACACCGTATTCAAGCGGCATCCAGTGATTAGCCGTTTCAGCTTCCGGAAGGCTGTAATCGTGAGGAGGGAAAGATTGGTATAACCATTGATATGCAAACAGGAAAAAGGGTATACCTAGATGACATAATTGACGATATGGATGACCTGAAACAGTATTTAGTAGAATATGATGGGTTAGCATCTTCAATAGATGAAAAAGAGGCAGATGAAATTATTCGCTATAGTTCAATGTCTGAAAAAGAATATATTGAAGAAAAATTTAAGACTTACCCAAATGTATATCAATACATAAAGTCATCTCTTATGTTCAAACCTACTTTCTATATAACAGATGATCAATTAGTAATAGTACGAGGTGAAACCTATATAAGCTCTGTATACTTGGATTTTAAGCATAAATGAAATTAGCGGCAGTATTATCCGAAATTTGTCAATAGAACTCAATACAAAAGCGGTGGAATCCTAATCTCAGTCATTCTTTCGCTTTCTTTTTGTTGAGTAGATGGAACTCAAAAAGCAAGATAAATGCTGCCGGAACAAGAACGGCAGCACTTCTACACAGCCTTATTTGAGCTACAGGGTTGGTTTATCAATGCTCAGGTTTTAATAATAATTAGTTAAAAATTAATACTACGCTCATTTATGATCGTAATAAGAAATAACATGTATAGGATTGTTAACGTAGCTATTAGACTAAATAAATATTTGTATTTGATGCGTTCTGGACTTTGTTGCACAGTTAACTTGATTGTTTCAAAAAAAAGTTGTGTGCAAAAAAAGACTAGAATCACTAAGATGATAATATAAATAATTAGCATATATACCTCCAATGTATTGTTTGATGATAATAAAGCTTGGGTGTATTTACACCCAAGCTAAAACGAAAAGCTAGTATGAAAACTCAATCCCATAATCTTTAATGTCTGTGTAAAGACTTGGAGTAATAGAGAGACCAGCTGGAAATATTGAGATACTTGGGCTTCCAGAAACAATCCTATGTCCATATTCAAATTTAATGTTAATTGTACCAGATTCGTCATCATCTACGTAAGCATATTGTTCTATAGAACCTTTATGCAGATAATTTGAAGGATGCATATCTAGATCATATCTTGCAGCTACCCCCACACCTGGATCCCAGTCACCATTTTCTACTTGATCATTTTCAATACAAACCCAATTATCAGGAGCGTAATTATCAGGCTTTTTACAGTATCGACTACCATGTTGATCAACGTCACCATATTGATCCATTGGCAAATAAATCTCGGATGATACTGGATAACCTATGCTAAATACATCAGTTAGTTCCCATTGAGGTGAATTCAACCATTCAAATTGCCCGAACAGCAAAATACCTTTTGTGTTTGGTCTGTTGTTAGGAGTGAACCCGACTGCGATTCCATGAAGCCATAAGTCATCATCACTTATGCTATGTGCTACAAAATCACCAGTTGAAGGTTGAATAGATGCTGAAACTGTTTCTTCATGGTCCCCCAATTTCTTACCATTTAGTTTTACTATTTTCTTTAGGGTATCTGTTGGCAATATGTCTAAGTCGTGAGCAGTAAATCCTCCGGTATGAAGCAGATACTCGAGTTCATTTTGTGATAGTACAGTCTCCGATTTCATATTGCTTGATGCTGAAATGTTAATAGTTGTTAACACAAAGAAAATGCTCACGATGGATAAAATGGTTACAGCTTTTTTATACATTTCAAAACACTCCTCCTAAATTCAGATCAACTATCGCGCGATTAGTTGGTTAAAGTATAGAAAAAAGTATAGTTGGAGTAAATAGTTCTATTTCACTAAATTACCAATTTCCCATAAAAAAGTTTGCGATAAATAGAAGAATTTTGTTGTTTTGAGTCGTTTTTTCTACGACAACACAATTAACATACGTACACAGATTTGTAATGGGGCAAACGTAATATAATCTATGATTCAAAAAGTACAACTTATTTTAATTCGCTAGTATTACATGAAATGGGACATGGTCTTGGTTGGAGGGGACATTCATATAGCGGCTCGGATGTTATGTACCATAACCCGACATTATTATCCCCTACTACATTGTCCAGCAATGATAAAAATCATATTCTTCAGGTGTATTAAGGAGGCGTGCTTAAATGAGCGGGACTAAATTAAGAGTAAGTATACTTTTAGCTGGATTGTGTGTAATAGCAATTGTTTGGTACTTGCTTGGATCACTAGATATAAGTCCGGGGATTATAAACGGCGATCCAGCAGCAGTTGCAATGGAGAAACACTCCGTAGCATCGTTGACTAAAAAGGCAGACAACATTATTATTGGTCAAGTTGATAATTCGGAGGACTTTGGGAATGGAAGTCTTACATACTTTGTTGAAGTGAACAGAGATATAAAAGGGAAGATAGATAATAAGACACTAGAGGTCTTTTCACTTACCCCCTTAGAGGTGAATAATACCTATTTTTTGTTTTTGGAATCCAATGAACACGAATACACGCAGCATACACAATATACAGTCTTAAACCATTCATTCTTGAACCCCATTGCCAATGGCAAGATTACGAAGGGACCGTTTAGGGATAAGCAGACAAAGTTTTTGGAAGATGAAGTGAAGTCTGCTCCTGGTATTGCTCATTTCCGTGAACAAAGAAAAGTATTGGATAAAGCTGATAGTTTGGAAGCACTGGTCAAGTTGTCCGACTATGTGGTACGGTTGAAACCAACAGAAATTATCGAGGAGAACCAGAATATTCGATTGTGTGTCGTTACTTTTTTAGAAACATATAAAGGGGATGAACGAATCTTAAATAGAAGAAACGTTATCCTGCCAAAGTCAGTTGAACTCAATCAAGAATATCTACTGTTCTTTCAAACAGACGATGACAGTCAAACAGAAAACCCAACCCTACTCTTAACAACAAGGAACGGAAGCATCGTTGCTAAGGGTGATACGAAACATTGGGAAGACGCCATTTTGTACTTGAACAACTTATAACGAGTGCAGATTTCAATGGCTATGCGAGAAGCTTTTACGGACATACATGGAACAGCACTTATATTGATGATGTAACGTTTAATGTATCATCCTCACCTGGTGTATCCATAAGTTTTGCAAACGGGGCGCACGGATGGGATATTACCAACCAATCTGATACTTCATTCTAAGGAGGGATAGTCTATCGGCACCTCTGAGTCAATAGTGTCCCTAGTTGATTTAATTATTGGGGCAATAATTGCCATTGTAACATTTTCTTTATTGCTAAGATATTCAGTATTAATCAAATTAATCTTCTCCATACAATTAATACTTGTAGCTATTTTACTCATGCTATATGGTAATTTTATTGATGATGGTCTGTTTATTACCATATCAGCAATAGTATTTTGTACGAGTGTATTGTTTACCATTCTCACACTATTTTTGAGATTTGGACAGGAGAAGTAGTTCAGTAATTAAACTGGCACTGCACTTCAATGCAGTGCCAGTTTTCATCCCGAAACTGGTCAACCTGTCGAGGGCTCAAGAAGGCTTGACTTCTTGTGGATGTATCATCGTAAGATCCCTCTAATGGTTCATTTGTGAGATCCATTTCCTTACCGCTTTTACTAACAACATAAATTTTTTCAGGTGGACTCTCTAAGCTTCTACCCGTGACGATTAGTTCGTGTCCCCCTTCGATTTTATATTTTCGGATATAAAATCCTGATCCGATATCTTCAAAAGAATAATTATTAAAATCGTCCCAATTGAGTAATGTGTCCTTTTCAGATAAGGTTATTAGTTCATCCAATGGAATAATATCATTGGGTTTCTCCCCCTCTTCACTAGCACTTTGGCATGCTGAACAAATCAACATTGTGATTATGAGTAACATTGAAAGTTTAGAACCTTTTGTTGGCATCCATAAACCCACCTTTCTTGCTTATTACATATTTGTAGCCTCTACTTAAATCCCACCTCACAAGTCATCCTACCGACAGCAACTTTGCTCTCACTCTCAAACATATAACGACGTGCCTGCGATTCATCAAGCGAATGAATGTTTTCTAAAATAAAAAGCTTTCCCTTCCCTAGATGTGTATCGAATTCTCCGTTACTCTCGGCTAGTTGCATTGGAATCTTCATTGCATACCCATCCTGTCTGACGAACCAAGCAGCACCGCTCTCTTCGTATTCATAAAAGTTATTGATGTACACTTCTGTTCCTGACCAAAGAGTTGGATCTTCTTCCTTCTGAAACTCGGTGCATATCTCCGACACCCGTTGTTCCACAGCTTCTATCATCTTCTCCTTGCGTGGAGAGGTGCCGTAATTAGGAGGATGTGGCTCAAGTACTTGGACAGTGAATGACCCTGCAGACTCATAGTTGCCTTGTGGATAAGCGCTCTCACCTATATGGACCTGATCTGTACCGACGATTGTATCGCGGATCAACTCGTAATGAATCAGCCACTCACCTGCGCTTGTCTTGGCATACACTTGTTGCTCTCCTGAGTCCGTACGATAGACGCGAACATCCATATGAAACTTCTTGCCTATATAAGGGTCAAAGGCCTTGCTCTCATCATTTCTTGCCCACACATCTGCAGGATAGAACCAGAGCTGATAGTTGATCAATTCCTTGGTGGCTGCTTCTATATTCTCTAATGAATATCCACTTGGCAGTGGCGGATACTTCTCTTGTACGATCTTAGTAGGAAGTTCATCACCTGAATTCCCACTAGCATCCATAGGGGAAGCGGAACAAGCACACAGTGACAGCATTAAGCAAAAAACGAAACTAATGTAAACAAATCTGGTTTTCATCATTTATCCCCTTCCGAATCCAATCCTCAATCCTCATACTGTGTACGTAAGTAACGTATATGTATATTCTACACTTCCTACTTGCACCTTAGAAAGCATTTCACCGATAGGGCAACGTTCCTCTCTCGGCCTAATCACCATAATCATTATGTTAGATGACGCTCAGTCCGCGAATGAACGGGGTTAGTAATCGCAAGATGCAATGTGGTGATTATAGTTGTACTCTCCTTCCTTCTCTATGATAGAGAAGCGTATAAGTAATTACGTGAATGAAGGAGGATGGCAAATGGTACAAGCAAAACGGCTAATCTGCACAACGATGGCAATGCTGCTCATGCTGCCAACGATGATGTTGCCGGTGCAAGCAGAGGATGCAGGCAGTCCGACGTCTGACATGATTAGCGTGTCCGGTGATTGGCATGGCAGTGTGTTCGGGGATGTGGGCGGTCAGGACAAGATTACGGCTGACAATTTCCACATTGTTGAAAGCGCTGCCAACACTGTGGCGATGCGAGCAGCCAACAATAGGGGGAAGATTGCTAGCAGCTCGGAAGGAATTGCGTTGTATTACCAGGAGGTTGCGGCTGACCGGGACTTCACCTTATCGGCTACGGCAACGGTGAAGTCGTTCGATGTGAACAATCAGGTGTCGTTCGGTCTGACGGTACGAGACGCGGTGGTTGAGAATCTGAATACGAAGGTGAATCTGGGCAACTATCTGGCGGTCGGTCCGATTAATGTGAAGGACGATGTCGCCAAGTACACGTTCGCTCGGACTGTGAGCACGGACGTATACGGTGAGGAAAGCCATTCGCAGGTCAAACCGGGGGAGATGGTGATCGAGAGCAAGCCAGCGCCGGATCGTGTCTATGATTTGACGATTCGGAAGGTAGGCAGCACTTATATTGTGACATTCGGGAATGAGGAGCCTTATGTGTATGAGGATTTCCCATTTGTCGGGGATTCCCGTTATGTCGGATTATATGCAGCGAGGAATACAGAGGTGGAGTTTAGCAATGTTGCATTAACGGTAGCAACGGACCCGACGATCGGTGAGTGGGCATTCCATCGATTCGGTTCGAATACGGGCGATGAGAAGAATCCGGCTCCTGTTATTCATGATGACGGGTCTGTCAGCATGATTGCCAATGGCGGCAAGATTGCCAGCGATAATGAGGGCATCTCGTTCTATAGCAGAGAGATTATGCCGGTGGATGCGAATTTTGAAATTTCGGCTGAGGTTGTCGTGGACAGTTTCGCAGCAGACAATAACCAGAAGTCCTTCGGCTTGATGCTGAGAGACTCACTGGGCGAGCACGGCAGCAGCGATACGACTACCGCCAACTATGTGCTGGTCGGAGCGTTGGACAAGGTGATGAAAGCTGCTTACAAGCAGACATCTCAGACGAAGCTGGAACCATTCGCAGAGGCTGCCTTGCCTGGCACGGGCGAGGTCTATGACATGAGTATTCGCAAATCGGGGAATACGTATGTGGTTCGTATCGGGGATGCCAGCGAGACGATTCAGGCTGACGGCTTGTTCACGGATTCGCTCTATGCGGGCCTGTATGCGGCTCGGGAAGCGTCAGTCACTTTTAGAAACATAGAGGTCAAGCTGGATACACGGAAAGTGGAAAGTGTGCAAGTAGATGCGACGGATATGCAGACTGTGTATTTGATTGACGAGGCGCTTAATCTCGAAGGGCTAGAGGTAACGGCCAACTATTCGGACGGTTCGTCGTCTGTATTGGCAGAGGGTGACTATATTGTTACAGGGTTCGATAGCGCAGAAGCAGGAGCGAATTGGGTAACGGTTCATCATAATGGTGTGACGACTAAGCTGAAGCTGACGATCCAGGCGTTGACTGCCACAGAGCTAAGTGTCCAATATTATCCGGCGAAGACGTCGTATTATGTGGGAGATACGTTGGACGCTGCCGGACTGACGGTCGTTGCCGCATATAATGACGGGTACAAGGTTGCTGAGATCGGCGAGGAGCTGTTCACCCTGCAGATTGACGGAGTGGATGTAACGGACAGCTATATATTGCATGAGCCGGGTACTGTCACAGTAACCATACGCTCAACAGAAACACCAACGACTACCACTTCCTTCGATCTCGACGTCATCGATGCTGAGATTACGAAGCTGGAGATCCGGCAAGCACCTGAGAAGACACAATATTTTATCGGAGAGGCATTGGATGTAGACGGGTTGGTTGTCTATGCGCACTATAGTGATAACGAAGCAGTTCGGCTGCAGCGATCAGACTACACTGTATCTGCACTGGATACTTCAGAGTCTGGGGAGCAAGCTGTCATGATTTCTTTCAAAGAAGAGACTGTCGCGTTCACGGTGAATGTGAAGGAGAAGGAAGTGACAGGCATCCAAGTGACGCAATATCCGCAAACGACTTATCAGGTGGGTGAAGCCTTCGACAGTGACGGGTTAGTCGTATCCAAGGTGTATGACAATGGCGATCAGGTCGTGTTGGGCAATGATGCGTTCACGATACTTGCAGAGGGGTACAATGCTGATACACCAGGCGAATACGAGGTGGAGATCGTCCCTGAAGATGCCACGCTGGATTCGATTATCTTGCGCGTTACTGTGGTCGAGCCAAGGGAAGTCGAGTGGAAGCAAATCCGCTTCGGGCAATCGATTAAGGATAACCAGAATGTGATCGATGTCCGGGATGATGGCATCTATGTAGCGTCGCTGGACGGTGCGGGGAAAGTAACGGGAGACCATGACGGCATTACTTTCTATTATACGGAGATCGATGCGGATGCTCATAATTTCGTATTGTCTGCGGATATTCAGGTGCTGCAATATGCGAAGTCGCCTCATGACGGGCAGGAAGCATTCGGGATGATGGCGAGGGACGCAATTGGAACGGACGGCGACTCTGGCGTGTTCGCTTCGAATATTGCTGCCATTGGCGGTCACAGCGGCGGCACGAAGAATGACAACGGCACGCAATTGTTCATCCGTACAGGGGTAGAATCCTCAGATGGAGCCGGTAGCAAGGGCATCCAACGTCAGATGCTGCGCAACGACAAGCCAGATGCAAGTAACACGCATCCAGCAGCACCTTATCGCCTGACACTGGCGAAGACGAACAGCGGGTATGTGGGCCAGCTGAATGATGGTGAGGAAGCGATCTTCTATGAGCCGGATATGCTGCACGTACAGGATGACAAGCTGTATGTAGGCTTCTTCACTGCTCGTGTGGCGGAGATCGTAGTCAGCGATATCGACTTCAAGGTGACGGCAGCGGCTACTGATCCGCCGAAGGTAGAACCGCCTGCGGAACCGGTAGATCCGACGTTAACGATTGCATCACTGGAGAAAACTTCTGAAGCCGATTATGAGCTGATCGTGCGCACGAATGTTGATGGCGTGGTCACGGTGAAGCAGGGACAGTCTCTCCTAGCAGAGGATCTGGCGGTCGAAGGAGGAACTCCGCTTCATGTACCGGCGGTTCTAGTGCCTGACAGTGCCAATCACTTCAGTGTGTCCTTCCTGCCGGATGACACGCAGTATTTAACGTCCTATGATCGTATTGTCCGCAATTACACTGTAACGATGAAGCAATACGAGACGGACGGCCATATCTATGCAGCACCGGATGGATCACCGGAAAGTGACGGTTCAGCGGAGAATCCATTGGATCTGGATACGGCTATCGATTATGTCTTGCCGGGTCAATCGATTATCTTGCTAGACGGCACTTATACGCGCGATCGTGCGTTGGACATTAAGAAATTCAACAGAGGTACGCCAGAAGCAAGGAAGTCTCTCGTCGCTGCGCCGGGCGCCAGACCGGTAATAGACTTCGACAGAGCCTCAGAAGGGGTGCTGTTGAGTGGCGATTATTGGCATATTAGAGGGATTGACTTCACGCGTTCTGCACCGAATACGAAAGGATTCACGGTAGGCGGCGATTCCAACATCGTGGAGCTGTGCCGCTTCTATGAGCATGGTGACACAGGGTTGCAGATTAGCCGTACCGACATTACCGAGACTAGAGAGGATTGGCCTTCACACAACTTGATTCTGAACAGCACCTCCTTCGACAATCGGGATCCGTCTGATAATAATGCTGACGGGTTCGCTGCGAAGCTGACCGTTGGCGAGGGCAATGTCTTCAGGGGCACGATTGCTCACAACAATATTGATGACGGTTGGGACTTGTATACGAAGGCGGGAACTGGAGCGATCGGAGCGGTCGTAATCGAGGACAGCATCGCTTATCATAACGGATTCCTGACGGATGGCACTGTAGGGGCTGGTGACAAAAATGGATTTAAACTGGGCGGTGAAGGCATTCATGTTCCGCATGTCATTCGCAACAGTATTGCGTTCGGGAATGGTGCTGCCGGATTCACGAGCAACAGCAATCCAGGCGTCATGGTGGAGAGTGGTATCGCCTACGACAATGCGGGACGGAATCTGGACCTGTCTACCTATGACGGGATAGAGCCGGACTTTACCCTGAATGGATTCGTCTCTTATCAGAAGGGTGAGGCGCTCAACGATCAGTATCCGCAAGCTCTGGCTTCGAGAGACAACTTCTTGTTCGATGGGACCCAGTCGGTGAACCGGTTAGGCGTTGCTCTGACAGATGACAACTTTGCATCCTTGGTGCCTGTATTGCCTTATGAACGGGATGAGCAAGGCAATATTGTGTGGGGAGAGTTCCTGAAGTTCACAGCGCCGACGGGAACGAGAAGGGGAAGCGGCGGAGCTGGTACGGTTGTGAATGAGGAACTAGTCGTCGTGAACGAATTGCAGGCGAGTGATGGGCTGATCACTGTGACGCTCTCGGAGGAAGAGAAGCAAGTGTGGCTTCCTGCCGATGCAGTAGCCCTCCATCGTGAGAATCGCTTGCAGATTGTCCGTGATGATCTCATTGTCGAAATTCCAGGAGAAGTGCTGGAAGCGTTGAAGGCGCTTGTGACAGAGGATGAATTAGCAGATGCGCAGATTGCTATTGCAATGAAGACGGTTGCCTCGGAGCAAGTGGCAGAGCTGTTGAACAAGGCTGCTGAGCGGAGCCAGGCAGAGTTGCGTGCAGCAGGCGCGATCTTCGATGTGAGCCTGGTGATGATCGATGAAGATGGCCGGCGTCAAGAGCTGGAAGCATTCCCTGAGAACATCAAACTTGCGTTCAACGTGCATCCTGACAGGAACGATGCGTTGTTAGGTGTCTACTATATAGCGGATGACGGCACACTGGAGTATGTCGGCGGTTATATGGAGGACGACTGGATGGCGGCAGAGGTGTCGCACTTCAGCTTATACGCTGTATTGGAGTATGATAAGTCCTTCGCGGATGTGCCGGAAGCACATTGGGCAGCAGCAGCGATCAAGTACGCGGCTGCCAAGCAGATTGCGGCGGGGGTTACGCACACAGCGTTCGCGCCTGAGCGCGAAGTGTCTCGAGCTGAATTCGCCGCACTGTTGGCGAGAGCTTTGGGCTTGGAAGAAGCGGGGGCGATCGAATTTGCCGACGTTGATGCTAACGATTGGTATGCGGCCGCTGTTGCAGCCGTGAGTGAAGCGGGCATTGTGTCTGGTCGGAGTGAAGCGGTATTCGCGCCAGACGCGGCTATTACTCGGGAAGAGATGGCTTCGATGATCGTGCGAGCGCATCGCTACCTGCAGGGAGAAGCTGCTGAAGCTGCGAGTCCGGTCTCCTATTATGCCGATGCGTCTAGTATTAGTGGTTGGGCGCTGGATGATGTGGCGGCAGCGGTAGAGCTGGGCTTCATGCAGGGCAGAGGTGCGCAGATCTTCGTCCCTAAGGGGCTCGCCAACCGGGCAGAAAGCGTACAGGTCATTTATATGCTGCTGCAATGATGACCAACGTCCCAATTTACAATTTCCACACATTCTTTTAATACTCGCTTAACTGTGATTTGCCATTCTAGTAGAGATAGATTGTCTACATAGGAGTGGGAGGAGAATTACAGTGAAAGTATGGAGCAAATGGGCAGGCGTTCTGGTCTTGTCTCTCGGGTTGACCAGTGTGGTCCCTACGGCGTACGCTACATCACCAGTAGGGACAGCGGAGCTGACACTGACTAAGATTGGCGGATACGACACGCAAGCTGGCTTGGATGAGGCTGGGGCGGAGATTGTTACGTATGATCCAGACAGCCAAACGGTATATCTGATCAACGGCGCTACACGCGCTATCGAAATGGTCGATATCTCCACACTGCAAAGCGGGGTAGCTGACCAGACGCTCACAGTAGAGGACGAGCAGAAGCTGTCGATCAGCGCGCATAGTCCAGCGGATGAGCCGGAGCTGTTCGGAGATGTCACGAGTGTCGTCATTCATCCGACGTTGGATCTGATCGCAGCTGCTGTCCCGAACGGTACGAAGACGGATAACGGCAGTGTCGTGTTTTTTACGAAAACGGGGGAATACCTCGGTCATGTAACGGTAGGCGCGCTGCCGGACATGATTACGGTGACGCCAGACGGGACGAAATTTCTCGTAGCGAATGAAGGCGAGCCGAACGATGATTATTCGATTGATCCGCACGGTTCGGTCTCGATTATTGAGATTATGGAAGCCGACGGTGTGTTGGACTTCGAGGTGACGACAGCTGTATTCACAGATGAGTCGATCGAGATTGATGACCATGTGCGCTACGCCTCCTTGCTGATGGGATTCGTCGCGGAGCCGACACATGCGCAATACGCGGCTGATTTCGAGCCAGAGTATATTGTGGTGAGTGAGGACGGCATGCATGCTTATGTGGTGCTGCAGGAAAGCAACGCGGTTGCGGTGCTCGACCTGGAAGAGGGTTCCTTCACCCATGTGTATGGTCTTGGCTTCAAGAACTATCTGCTGGAAGGGAATACATTGGACCCGTCTAACAAGGATGACGGCATTCATATGAATCATTATCCGGTGCTTGGCACGTATATGCCGGACGGCATGAGTCTCAAGACGATCAATGGGAAGACGTATCTGTTCACTGCGAATGAGGGTGATTCCCGCGACTATGACGGCGGCATGGCGGATGAGGTGCGCTTCGGCGATGTGGATTTGACAGACGGCAATACTGTGAAGCTGAATGCGGACTATTACGAAGGCACGACGCAAGCGGAGCTGGACGAATGGAACGTTGCGGAGCTGCAAGCGGAGGACAAGCTCGGTCGTCTGCATGTGATGAATGCGGTGTCCGATGCAGTATATACGGATGCTGCAGGTGAGACGTATTACAACGGTCTATTCATGTATGGCGCACGCTCGTTCTCTATCTGGGATGTGGAGAAGCTGGGTACCGATGAGCAGCTTGTGTTCGACAGCAAGGATGATTTCGAGCAGATTGTGAAGCAGGAGCTGCCGGAGCTGTTCAATTCGAATCATGACGAGAACAAATTCGACAACCGCAGCGATGACAAGGGACCGGAGCCGGAGTATGTGGAGCTAGGTGAAGTGAACGGCGAGCAATATGCTTTCGTCGGACTAGAGCGGCAGAGTGCGCTCGTCGTGTACAATGTGACGAATCCGGAATCGCCACTGTTCGTTAGCTTCGTGAACATGCGTGATGTGGAGCGGGAAGGAGAAGGCGATCTTGGTCCAGAAGGGTTGCGCTTCATCCCGGCAGCAGACAGTCCAACTGGCACTCCATTGCTGCTGACTGGCAATGAAGTGTCCGGTACGTTGGCGATCTTCGAGGTTATGGTTACGGCTGAACAACCGAAGTTCGATGTACAAGCTGTGACGGACGATGCCCATTACACAGTATCCGATGAGCAGGGAGCAGCTGTCATGACGGTGAATGCCGGTGTATCTGGCTGGATGACGTTCGCAGCGAACGTGACGGCAGTACTCGGACATGAGGGTGCTGAGACAGTCGTGTTCATGCATAGCCGAGACGGTGAACAAGTGGGACTGAGCGCGATTCGCGGCGATTATGACGAAGCTTCATTAGAGGCTTCCGCGCAGTTCAATGTGAGAGCAGGCGATGTCGTGGAAGTGTATATCGTCGATGCATTATCTAGCAATCCTGAACAGCAGCCGATCGTGCTGCAATAACGGATGAGGAGACAAGCGATGACGAATCGATGGAAAATAGCAATCATTACGACGATGTTGCTGACAGGCTCTTACGTTGCTGCGACTGTAGTAGATGGGGCGAACAATCAGGTTGCAGCTGCCGCTCCGACAGTGGCTGTTGACAAGTCAAGTGTGAATCATAGACAGACGATTATTGTGACGGGGACCTACACAGCGAATGAGTGGGTCACACTTCGGGCCATAGACAGCAACGGCGATCTGATCGTCTTCGACGGGGTGAAGTCCGATGCTGCGGGTGCTTACACGTTCGAGGTGTCCATTCCAGATCATGCAGCAGCTGGTGTCATGGACATTTACACAGGTGCGGGTGAAGAGGTAGCACATACTTCCGTTCAGGTGACTGTACGCAGCGGCGGGAGTAATGGCGGCTCCTCTGGCTCCTCTGGCAGCGGTACCCCGGCGGTGTCGGATACTGCTGGACCGCAAGCTGATAGCAGCGGGATGCTTGTGTATGAGGTCGAAATTTCAGACAATGCAGACGGTCGATCAGAAGCGACAGTAACTGTCGATGGCGATGCGATCCAGCAAGCTGTTGAACACAATCCGTCTACGGTGACGATTAAGGTAGATGCAGACGCTGAGCTGATCGATGTTCGTCTGGCGGGCGAGGCGTTGCAGCAGCTGATAGCTTCAGAGCAAGTGGAGATCGTGAATGTCGTTACACCACTCGGTACTTATGAGCTGCCTATGGCTGTTGTCGATCGCGAGCTGTTGGCTGCTGAGCTTGGTGTAGATGCAGAGGACATTACACTGCGAATTGTGATTCATCAGGCATCGGATATGCAGCACGATACGGCGAGTGAGGCAGCAGAGGAGATTGGTGCAGATGTAGTTGCAGCATTCGTGGACTTTCACGTGGAGGCTGTTACGGAAGAAGGAGAAGCAATGGAGGTATTGTTCGGCAGCACGTATGTTTCACGTACATTGCCTCTGCCTAGTCAGGTGGATACCGATAGGGCTACGGCTGTGCGCTATGATGAGGCTGCTGACAAGCTTGTGTTCGTGCCTGCACTGTTCTATGGTGAGGGCGACAACTGGTACGCAGAGCTGAAGCGGACTGGCAATAGCCTGTATACCGTTATCGAGCATAGCCAATCGTTCGCGGATATTCCTGACAGTCACTGGGGCAAGGACGAGATCGAGCTGCTTGCTTCGAAGCTGATCGTCAGCGGAGTGAGCGATGATACCTTCGCTCCTGCGCAAACATTGACACGTGCGGAATTTGCCGCACTAATCGTGCGCGGACTTGGTTTGGAGGAGCAAGGCGCTTCTTCGTTCACTGATGTACGGGCAATTGCATGGTATGCAGGGGCCGTTGGTGCAGCATATGAAGCGGGGTTGGTCGCTGGCTATGAGGACGGCAGCTTCCGTCCGAACGAGCCGATTACCCGTCAAGAGCTGGCGAAGCTCATTCACAATGCGCTCGTGTTCACGGGGCAGGCTCCGGCAGATGCAGGCGGCGAGTCCGTAGCATTCACGGATCGCGATGCCATTGCAGACTGGGCGCAAGCAGCAGTAGCGAGCATTGCCGAAGCTGGCATAACCGAAGGGCGCAGTGTCAATCGCTTCGAGCCGACAGCACTGTCGAACCGTGCAGAAGCCGCCGCGATGATCAAGCGCTTGCTGCAGCATGTGCGCTTCATCGATTGATAGAGCAAGCTCAACAGCGATCGGAGTGAGTGATCCGCTGCATCTTTTCGCGCTATCTCTCACATCTCGCATCACCATTGGCGTCATCACGCGCGCACCATCGCTCGCAGCCCCGCGTGCGCACTCCTACGTGTGCACCCCCCTCGCGGCTCCACGTGTGCACCCCACTCGCACCATTCGTGCGCACCGCCGCAAGCGCACCCCCATGTGCGCACCCCCACATGCCGAGATGCGGGAGCTGGAAATTACTTACCCACTACCCTTCATTAAGGGTAGGAAAGTAAGTAATTTGCGCATATTTACTGAGAAAAGGCTGATTATTTACCCATCTACCTATAATAGTGGAAGCCAGCGTTCCGATTAAGGGTAGTTGGGTAATAAATACGCCAATTCGGCGGCAATATCGGCAAAATTATTGTAGTTGCTACCTATAATGAAGGGAAGCAGTACCACTAGTAACCTTATTCACGCAGCTACTGAGCCGATTTAGCCAAGGCTATGACGCTGACGCACCCGCGCCGCGCGCCCCCAGTGCTGCTGCAGCAGCCTTCGCCAATCGAAGAAGCGCGCCCGCAAGGGCGCGCTTTGCTGTGACTGACCGCATTCGGCAGTTCTATGCTTCTACGAGCTCACGCTTCTCCATGTGCAGAGGAGGCGGCAGCAGCCAGCCCTTGTCCTTATTCATGCGCAATATTTGACCGGCTAATGTAAGCAGGATGCCATGATACTTCGTGAACAGCGCGCCGATGTCTTCACGAATGCTCGAACCGATAATCGTGCTGCAGGCAATCAGCCCTGCTGAGACATCAGCCGAAATGCGCAGCGCAATCTCCGGATCAGTGAAGCGGGCGCCTGCAGGAATATCTTCGAGCTTCTCTTCCGGACGCTCCGGATAAGCAGGAGCAGGGGTGATCCCGTTATCTGTCAGCAGCTTGTCGCACTCCGTGATCGCCTTCTGCGACTGGTCGATTAACTGGTCCAGCATGTTGCGCAAATCCTTGTCACCGGCATGGCACTTCAACGCTTGATAGGCGGATAGCATGCCCTTGACTTTGGTAGAATAGGACCATACTTCGATGATCTCGCCATAGTGCATCGGTTCTTCCTTCGGGTTGCCGCTTAAGATGCCCATACATCGCGTCTCCTTTTCGTTGGTGGAATCATCACTGGATTGGTTGTACATATTTAGTGTGGACTTCCTTACGCACAATATGCACATGAGGTAGAGTAGATATCTGGAAATGGAATTGTATCCCTTCGACAATCCGCGCGATCGACTGCTGTTGCTTGCCTGAGGAAGCCGTACGACAGCTAGCAGCGGAAATTTCCTCGTTCCTCGTATTGACAGTGTTTTTTTCAGTATGGTATATAATAGTATGGATGCGTTAGCACTCTCTTCAACTGAGTGCTAACCTCAGGCTGTTACATAGGTACATAGCAGCGCGACACCTTACGTCCATTGTACGAATCGAAAGGAGACGAAATAATGGCGAAGAAGCAGTTCAAGGCAGAGTCCAAGCGATTGCTGGAAATGATGATTAATTCGATCTATACACAGAAGGAGATTTTCCTGCGTGAATTAATTTCCAACTCCAGTGATGCGATTGACAAGATTTATTACAAAGCATTGACAGACGATTCTCTAGTGTTCGACAAGGAGCAGTACTATATTCAGATTATCCCGGACAAGGACGCCCGCACGCTGACCCTGATTGATACCGGTATCGGTATGACGAAGGAAGAGCTGGAGCATAACCTTGGCGTGATTGCGAAGAGCGGTTCGCTTGCATTCAAGCAAGAGAATGAGGCCAAGGAAGGGCATAACATTATTGGCCAGTTCGGCGTCGGCTTCTACTCCTCATTCATGGTTGCTGATGTCGTGACGGTTCGAAGCAGAGCGCTCGGCAGTGAGGAAGCATTCCAGTGGGAATCCAAGGGCGCGGACGGCTATACGGTGAAAGCTTGCGAGAAGGACAGCGTCGGTACCGAGATCGTGCTGAAGCTGAAGGACAATACCGAGGATGAGCAATATGACGAGTACCTGGACCAGCATCGGTTGAAGGCGATCATCAAAAAGTACTCGGACTTCATCCGGTATCCGATCAAGATGGAGATCAGCGGCAAGCGGCCGAAGGAAGGCGAAGACAACGAGTTCGAGGATTACACCGAAGAGCAGGTTGTTAACAGCATGATTCCGATCTGGCGGAAAAATAAAAGCGAGCTAACCGACGAGGACTACGAGAACTTCTACAACGAGAAGCATTACGGCTTCGACAAGCCGCTCGCGCATGTTCATATTAGCGCTGATGGCGCGGCGGTCTACCAGGCGATTCTGTATATTCCTGAGAATACACCATTCGATTATTACACGAAGGAATATGAGAAGGGTCTTGAGCTGTATTCCAACGGCGTGCTCATTATGGATAAGTGCGCGGATCTGCTGCCGGACTACTTCAGCTTCGTGAAGGGCATGGTCGATTCGGAGGACTTGTCGCTCAATATTTCGCGCGAGATGCTGCAGCATGACCGTCAGCTGAAGCTGATTGCCAAGAATATCAAGAACAAGATTAAGGGTCAGCTTCAGAGCTTGCTGAAGGATGACCGTGAGAAGTACGAGAAGTTCTACGCTGCATTCGGCAGACAGATCAAGTTCGGTGTGTACAATGACTATGGCGCGAACAAGGACGATCTGCAGGATCTGCTGTTGTTCACGACCTCGAAGGAGCAGAAGCTCGTTACGCTCGATGAATATGTATCCGGCATGCCGGAGGAGCAGAAGTATATTTACTATGCGGCTGGTGAATCGATCGAACGACTGGAGAAGCTGCCGCAAACTGAGATGGTTGCAGACAAGGGCTATGAGATTCTGTACTTCACAGAAGATATCGATGAGTTCGCAATCAAGATGATCGCGAATTACAAGGAGAAGGAATTCCGCAACGTCTCCAGCGGTGACTTGGGCATCGAGGATGCGGAGTCGAAGGAAACCGAAGCCGAGAAAAATGAGAACAAGGACTTGTTCGAATCGATGCAAGGCGTTCTTGGCAGCAAGGTGAAGGAGGTTCGCGCATCCAAGCGGCTCAAGACCCATCCGGTCTGCCTGACTACGGAGGGCGAGGTTACGATCGAGATGGAGAAGATATTGAAGGCGATGCCGAACGGTCAAGATGTGCAAGCGGACAAAGTGCTGGAGATCAACGTCAATCATGATGTATTCCAGACGTTGAAGTCGGCGCAGTCTTCTGACAAGGAGAAGCTGGAGCTGTATACGAATCTGCTGTACAACCAAGCGCTGTTGATCGAGGGCTTGCCGGTCGAAGATCCGGTCGCGTTCACGAACGATATGTGCAAGGTGATGGTGTAGAGGGTATAAGCTGCGCAAGAGAGCGCCACTGCTGGAAGAAGCGGTGGCGCTTTTACGTGCTTCGGTCGATGTTGAACCGTTGTTCGCGCCACTGGAGGCTCCGGTGGGTCACCCCGGCACGCGCCAATAGTGGATCTGTAAGCTCTAACGGAAATGAGAAGCCACTATTGACCTGTTTTGCGCGAGTGTTACATTATAACGGAAATGAGAAAACTTTATACAGCTATTCACCGACTTTTGGCCTCGAATCCATCAAATAAGGTATGCTCACTTCCGTTAGAAATTACATTTGCTCCAAAATGGCTCGTAAGCGTCTCCTACTTCCGTTAAGATTACACACAGCCTAACAACACCTGCTTCTGCTAGCTTTCATCCTCCCGTCACGTTGTCACTTCAACTTTTTACCACTAATTCTTCCTGTGTCTTGCTGTATGATCGTGCTCCATCGGCGGCTAACGGAAAGCATAGAATTCTGCTATAACTTTGCGATTGTTGTTCGATTGCAGCAGAAGCAATAACACCTATAATCATAGTATGTGAACAAGAGCTGCAGCCTTCGATCCGGTTGAGTCCTGTCACTTTCTATGCGAAGGTCTTGCGTAAGCTAGAGGGGCTACGATAACAAGCGCAAGCTATTCGTGAAAGCGTATCCAATTCATCCGAAGAAGGAACTCTCATTAAATCCACTAGGAGGAATCGGCCATGAAGCTTGGTGTGTTTACAGTTTTGTACAGTCAGAGGACGCTGGAAGAAACGTTAGACGATCTCGCACAGCAAGGCGTGGAATCCGTAGAGCTCGGCACAGGCGGCTATGTGGGCAACGCCCATTGCAAGCCTGAGGAACTGCTTGTCGATGATGCGAAGCGGAAGGCATTCAAGAAGGCAATTGAATCTCGAGGGATGACGATTAGTGCGTTAAGCTGCCACGGCAACACGTTGCATCCGCAGACGCAGATTGCCCAGCCGTTCCACGACGACCTTGAAGCAACGGTGAAGCTGGCCGAACTGCTAGAAGTACCGACAGTTGTGACATTTTCTGGACTTCCTGGCGATCATGAAGGCGCGTTGTATCCGAATTGGCCAGTAGCGCCATGGCCGAACGACTTCCAGGATGTGTTCGCTTGGCAGTGGGATAATAAGGTGATCCCGTATTGGACAGAAATGGGACAGTTCGCAGAGAAGCATCATGTGCGGATCGCATTAGAGCTTCATGGCGGGTTTTCCGTGCATACGCCGGCTACACTGTTGAAGCTTCGTGATGCAGTAGGCGAGGTGATCGGTGCGAATGTCGATCCAAGCCATATGTGGTGGCAGGGCATTGATCCGATCGAGGCGATCCGGATTCTAGGCAAGGAGAAGGCGATCTATCATTTTCACGCGAAAGATACGGCAATCGATCCCGTTAATGTGAACCGTGCCGGGCTGACTGACATGCAGCCTTATACGCAGATGGCCGACCGTGCATGGATCTTCCGGACGATCGGATATGGCCATGATATGAAGGAGTGGGCAGACATCATAAGCAAGCTGCGCCAGGTCGGGTATGATGGTGTGGTGAGCATCGAGCATGAGGATGGATTAATGTCAGTAGACGAAGGATTGCAACGCGCTGTTGCCAACTTACAGCAGGTGATCATCAAGGAACCGCTTGGCGACATGTGGTGGGTCTAGACACTACCGCGATGAGCCGGGGTAATAGACAGTGGGAGAACCGTGTGTGATGCGATGCCCGGACTTACCCCGCAGGTCCGCTATCCAACGAGCGTGCGAACGCTTGCGGAGTCATGCCGAACTTGGCTTTGAACAGGCGGATGAAATAGCTGACATTGTCGAAGCCTACGCGAGCAGCTGTCTCCTGCACGGTGAGTTGATTCGTCTGGAGCATGCTCTGAGCTCGGGTCAGTCGGAGATTGTTCATATATTCAATGGGGCTTTGACCCGTCATCTTGCGGAAAAATGTGTAAAAATGCGCGCTGCTAATATGGATATGATCGGCAAGCTGCTGTACGGTGAGCTTCTGCGTTAGATTGGCGTCCATGTAAGCGAGAATTTGCTTCAGTCGCAATGTCTGCCTGTAATCCTTCGGTGTGTGGGAAGTCAGCTCCTGATGCAAGCTAGCGTGAATCACTTCATAGAAGCTGTCGAACAGCGCAGCCTTGATCTTCAAGGTGTGTCCTGGCTTCTTGTGCCGGAACTGCTTCAGGATATGCATCCAATGGGACCGCATGCGCTTGGTAGCGGATAACGAACCATCCAGCCGGTTCGGCAGCGCATACGTATTGTTCAAGAACGGTGCGAGAAATTGCTCGGTACACAGATCGTCCTGCCGTCCGAATAGCATCGACAGGTCGAATACGATAGAGGCTACTTCGCAGTGCTCGCCGGGCAGTGATGAAGCGCCGTGGATCAGACCGCTGTTCACGATAATCAGATCGCCCCGCTTCCCGATTACATGCTCCGTATCGATCTCGAAGCGCGCCATGCCGTCCAAGATGATGATCCACTCGAGATGATGGTGGAAGTGTGTATAGAACAAGCGCTCTTGGCGGTCTGACAGTGCGGGGACGCTATTATAGTAGACGTGCAGCGGGAAGTCTGTGCTGCCGTGTGTCAATTCATATTTCATGCTGCCTCTCCTCAGGTTGCTAGTATTGTATGATGAAGGAATGATCGGAAATCGATAATTTAAGACCGCATCATACGGTTGGCAATAGTATACTACTATTCACTTCCATGGTGAAGAGGGGCAGGTCAATGGAACACGAAGATCTTACGAGGAGGAGACAACAATGGATCAAGTGAAAGTTGGCATGATTGGCTATAAGTTTATGGGCAAAGCTCACAGCCATGCGTACAAGGATTTGCCAATGTTCTTCCCGGAATCGCCGCAACCGGTCATGCAGGCGGTCTGCGGTCGTGATCAGAACGGCGTGGAACAGGCGGCCAAGCAGTTCGGCTGGGAGAGCGTAGAGACGGATTGGCGCAAGCTGATTCAGCGCGACGATATTGACTTGATCGACATCAATGCACCAAGCAATGCGCACAAGGAGATTGCCATAGAAGCGGCGCGGGCGGGCAAGCACTTGTTCTGCGAGAAGCCGCTGGCCCTGACCTTGGGCGATGCACGAGAAATGCTGGATGCAGCCGAGACTAGCGGCGTGAAGCATATGGTCGGCTTCAACTATCGGTTCGCGCCGGCTGTGCAGCTGGCGAAGAAGCTAATCGCAGACGGTCGGCTCGGCAAGCTGTATCACTTCCGCGCTTCTTTCCTGCAGGACTTCATTGTTGATCCGAACTTCCCGCTCGTCTGGCGGCTGCAGAAGGAAATTGCAGGCTCCGGCTCGCATGGTGATTTGGGCGCGCATCTAATTGACATGGCCCGCTTCCTCGTCGGTGAATTCCAGGATGTGATCGGCATGAGCGAGACGTTCATTAAGGAACGTCCGTTGGCTGGCGAGATGAGCGGACTAAGTGCATCCGGCAGCGGAGAAGGGCCGAAGGGTGAAGTCACTGTCGACGATGCGACCTTGTTCCTGGCCCGCTTCAACAGCGGTGTATTAGGAAGCTTCGAAGCTACTCGATTCGCGCCCGGTCATCGCTGCACGAATTCGTTCGAGATTAACGGAAGCAAGGGCAGCGTGAGGTTCGACTTCGAGCGGATGAACGAGCTGCAGGTGTACTTCACAGATGACGCTGAGGATGTGCAGGGCTTCCGTCGTGTGCTTGCGACCGATCCGAGCCATGCCTACATGGATGCTTGGTGGCCGCCAGGCCATACGATTGGCTTCGAGCACACGTTCATTCATGAAACGTTGGAGCTGCTCCACGCGATTCGCGACAACCGCCAGCCAGTGCCGAATTTCCGGGACGGCGTACAGTGTCAGGAAGTGCTGGAGGCAGTAGACCGATCGATAGCCGAGCGCCGTTGGGTGAGCATTAGCGAAATGTGATGGCATAGGATTGTGCCATACCTTCGCGATTCTTGTTCGATTGCGAACGGCTGCGGAACACGTATAATCAAGATCACGAAGTGCTTAGGACAACTACCATTATGACAACTGGAGTGTGAGAACAACATGGGACACGATATTCGTATAGGCACATTGGTAGGCGGCGGAGATGCTGTTCGCGTACTGCCGCAAATTATTCCTCACGGATTCGAAAGCTTCGGCATTAACTTCTGGCAGACGACAGGCGATGTGGACTTGGTGGAGACAGCGAAGCGTGTGCGCGAGATTGCCGACGAGCACGATATTGTTATCGCTACGCTAGGGATATTCGGCAATCCGCTGACTGGGACAGGGAACAATGCGGATACGCTGGCCAGCTGGGAACGCTTAATCGATGCGGCTGAGCTGTTCGGCACGAATATGGTCAACGGCTTCACCGGGCGTCTCGTAGACCAGCCGATCGACGAATCGATTCCGAAGTTCAAGGAAGTGTTCAGCGAGCTTGCCAAGCGTGCAGCGGACCGCGGTGTGAAGATCGCCTTCGAGAATTGCGACATGCACGGCGACTGGTGGCGCGGCGATTGGAATATCGCGCACAATCCGACTGCTTGGGAGATGATGTTCGATGCTGTACCGGCTGACAACATCGGTCTGGAGTGGGAGCCTTGCCATCAGATGGTGAGCCTGATCGATCCGATACCGCAGCTGCGCAAGTGGATCGATAAGATATTCCACGTACACGGCAAGGACGCGACGATCGCTTGGGATATCGTGAAGGAGTACGGCGTGCACGGTCCTAAGCCATATGTATGGCACCGGACACCGGGCTTCGGCGACACGAATTGGACGGATATCATAACGATCCTGCGTCAGCACGGTTATAAAGGCTCGATTGACATTGAAGGCTGGCATGATCCGGTGTACCGCGATGAGCTGGAGATGACGGGTCAAGTACATGCGTTGAATTACTTGAAGCAATGCCGGGGCGGCGAATTCGTGCCGAACCCGAAGTAAGGAGGCACCCTACATCATGTTGAAGCAAAAAGTTGCCGTCATCGGCTGCGGCGGTATGTCCAACGTCTGGATTGAATATTTGCTGAAGCGGGACGACGTGGAAATTGTTGCATTGGCAGATATCTACGAGGAAGCCGCGCAGAAGATGGCAGATAAGCATAACCTAAGCTGCATGATCTTCACCGATATAGAGCAGGCGATCAAGCAGTCGGGTGCGGAGATCGTCATCGACGTCACGATCCCGGCGAGCCATTACCAGGTGTGCAAGACCGCGCTTGAGCTCGGCTGTCATGTACTCGGCGAGAAGCCGATGGCTGCCAACATGGCGGAAGCGCGCAGCATCGTCGAGATCGCCGAGAAGTCCGGCAAGTCATTCACCGTCATGCAGAATCGCCGCTACAACGAGAATATTCGTGCGCTGCGCGACATGATCGCCGCAGATACGATCGGGCGAGTCGGGTATATTGGCGCCGACTTCTTCCTTGGACCGCACTTCGGCGGCTTCCGCGAGCAGATGGAGAGCCCGCTGATCGTTGACATGGCGATTCATACGTTCGACGAAGCGCGGTTGATTTCGGGTGCGGACCCAGTCTCCGTCTATTGCCAGGAATTCAATACGCCGGGCTCTTGGTACGAAGGCAACGCTGCCGCGATCTGCATCTTCGAGATGTCCGACGGCTCGGTCTTCTGCTACCGCGGCTCGTGGGCAGCGGAAGGCGCACCTACATCGTGGGAAGCGTCGTGGCGTATTACAGGCGAACACGGCACGGCGATCTGGGACGGCGACAACGCTCCCTATGCCGAAGTCGTAGCGCCCGGCGACCAGTCCGGCAAGTTCTTCAAGGACACCGTCCGCAAGGACGCGGCTGTCGAATGGCAGGGACAGCATGGCCACGACGGTTGCCTGGACGAAATGTTCGCTGCCCTGCGCGAAGGCCGTCGTGCGGAGACAGACTGCCATGACAACCTGATGAGCATCGCCATGGTATTCGGCGCGCTGGAAAGCGCCAAGACCGGACAGAAGATCGACTTGAAGGCATTCATCGCTAACGGCGAATAAAGGTTGATAGCTATGCCAATCGCCGCCGGCTGCAGTGGGTTAACCGCTGTTGTCGGCGGTTTTTGCTGTGAGAAGGCGAGGCGAGTAGTCGACCACCGCACAATGTGATGCTTACGGTATTCTGAGGGCTCCATGCGGTGCTAGTGGCATCTCCGCACGGAGCAGCAAGCCTCAGCCCACCGGCACATTGGCATCCCCACACGGTACAGCCATTCCATCAGCCCGCTGGCACATCGTTGCCCCCACACGGAGCAGCAAGCCTCAGCCCACCGGCACACGGGCATCCCCACACGGCCACCAGCACAACTTCTAACGGAAGTGAGAGACGCTATTTGCCGGTTTTTCGCGTATTTCAATTTCTAACGGAAGCAGGAAGCGCTTAATCGATGAAACTACAGGGTATATGCCGGATTTCCCCACAATAGTGCCCTCTGGTTTCCGTTAAAATCTCATTCGCTCGCAAAAACCGGTTTTAGCGTCTCCTATTTCCGTTAGAGCACCGAACCGCCACTTCGTCAGGGTCAGAGGCCGCTGATTGAACTAGGATAAGAGAATCGCATGCTGTGACAATCAAGGCGAGCGACATCACCCAAGCAGCTTGTTAACCGCGGATAACCGCAGTATAATGTGCCCGAGTCAATTTTCTAATGATAACTTCTGCACACTCCGACACTAGAATTTGTTCGCATGCATACGAAGTGTTCTATATCTGGTGATGGGATCTGCTTTATATCGCATTATGACATTGACTCCGACAAGATTATATCATTCAACACATAGAAGAGGTCATCATATGGAAGCTAAGTTTTGTATGCAGTGCGGTCATGCTCTTATTGAGAAAAAAGTAGATGGTGAAATGCGTCAAGCCTGCTCCTCGTGCAGTTACGTGCATTGGGGGAACTATAGTGTCGGCGTAGGTGCGCTCGTTATGAAGGACGGCAAGCTGCTGCTCGTTCGTCGAGCTCAGGAGCCCGGGAAGGGCTACTGGACGAACCCCGGCGGCTACATTGAACAGCATGAGCAGATCGACGACACCGTGCGCCGCGAGGTACAGGAAGAATCCGGTGTAGATGCCCGCGTGACCGGAATAGTTGCCGTGCGCGACCAGCCGCGAGCCGTACACAACGTGTATATCGCCTTCGCAATGGAATATATTAGCGGCGACCCAACTCCGGATAATGTTGAAGTAGATGCGGCGGGATTCTTCAGTCTCGCGGATATGGAAACGATGAATGTGGCTGACTTCACCCGCTGGCTCGTCGATGTTGCCGTCAAGGCGAAGGACGACGGACTAGAGGCAGAGCCGGAGAAGCCGTCCGCACTTGCTAAGTATGGCTTGTATCGGGTGTGAGGGAGGCACAATGTGAAGGTGGAGGGATCAGATGATCAAACGAAAAATATTGACTGTTTTGCTAGCAACCCCTCTTTCCCTGTTGTTCATTTTTGCTGTGTTCTTCGGCGAGTGGGAGCAACCGCTTGATTTGATCGTGATGACTGGCGTATTTAGTCTATGGGTATCCCCTATCACATTGTTATACGGCTTGCCCGTTTCATTTCTATCAGACTTTGTCGGTAAAAGGTTACAGGGAAGAGTAAGGAGTCTCACCGCCTTATTTGTTCATCTGTTCTTCGCAGTCCTATTTGGTTTCATAGTACCTATGAATGGGTCGCTTCCTATATTCAGCGGCGAAGTTGATTTCTCTGTAATTTTTGCAACGATTGTTGCGCTGTTCTTCTGGATTGTAGATGAATGGTTGAGAAAACGAAAAATGAGGAAATTACGAAGCTAATCTCGCATCAGATCCTCTTTCCCTACTTCACTGACGCCAACTGTCAGTGAAGTTCGTGTATGCTGAATAGGAGCAAACAACGAGGGAGGATTTCAATGTATCAGACGATTGCATCATTCGTAGAAGAATGGAAGAAGGAAGCCGAACTGACCTTGCGGGTGCTGGACAAGCTGACAGATGCGTCTCTGGAGCAGAAGGTATGGGAACAGGGGCGTACAGCAGAACAGCTGGCTTGGCATCTGGTAGAGTCTATTCACTACATGACGGCGATGGGCTTGGAGCTGGAAGCTCCGCAGAAGGGTACGGCACCGAGCGCGTCATCTATCGCGGCAGCGTACCACAAGATCAGCAATGAGCTGGTGACAGCCGTACAGGGGCAGTGGACTGAGCAGGACTTGCTGAAGCAAGTGGAAATCGGGGGAGAAGCATATACTTACGGCGCATCCTTGCAATTTACCCTCATGCACCAAGCACACCATCGCGGTCAGTTGACCGTATTGATGAGACAAGGCGGTTTGCGTGCACCCGATGTGTACGGTCCTACTAAGGAAGATTGGCTCGATCAGGGCATGGAACCGTACGTGTAAGCAGGAGTGAGACGTTGACGGCACTGGAAGGTGCAGGTAAGCTGATGCACATGACCTTGAAAAGATGCTATTTTTACACGTAGAGACTTGCTGTACAAGGAGAGGGTAGAGTGGCGAAATCAGACAATATGCTGTCGATCCTATGGCTGCTGCTGCACAGAGGACGGATGACTGCTCAGCAGCTTGCTGACGAGCTGGAAATTCATGTTCGCACTGTCTATCGCTGCATTGACTCTCTATGTGCAAGCGGGGTGCCGATCATTGCCGATGCTGGGCATCATGGCGGCTATTATCTGCAGGAGAACTTCGCTGAAGCTCCGCTCTTCTTCGATCTGGACGAGCAGAAGTCGCTCGTGCATGCTGCAGCCTTCGCGCTAGATTCGGGCTATCCGTATGCCGATGCTTTGCGGCGCGCGATCGACAAGCTGAGACACTACGCGACCGAAGCGCAGGCTGAAGCGATCGATCGTCATGCGGAAGGTGTCACGGTCGTCCAGCCTCCGCTGGATGAACAACACCGCGCCCGGTTGGAAGTGCTGGAGCAAGCGGCGGCAGCTGGTCGAACAATAGAGATGACCTACGACAAGGGCCATCACCGTACTGCCGAGGCACGATCATTAGATCCTTACGGATTAGCATACTGGAAGGGCAGCTGGTACGTCGCTGGTTACTGTCACCTCCGGCAACAGCTGCGCAGCTTCCGCATTGATCGCATTGTCGAATTGCAACATACGGATAGAAGCTTTCAGAAGCCGAGGGGCTTCTCCGCCGGGCAATTCCTGCTCCATCAGCTGCTTCCGTCTGCTAGCGAGACGAATCACCTCATCACCGTAATCGTGCAAGCGCCAGACGAGGTGCTGAACGAGCTGAGCAAGCATTGGCTGTTCGGTCATGCGCTGACGGAACGCACGCCGGGACAGGCAAGCTTCCAGTTGGCGGAGCATACGATGCGCACTTATGTGCCGTACTTCCTGCTTCCATATGGCCGGGCGTTGACGATTCGTGAACCGATCCTACTAATGGAACGGATGGCTGAAGTCGCAGCCAACATGGCCGAACATTATCAATCCATGGCGAAAGGCAGGGATGCTACATGAGTTATGTGAATACGTTCATCTGTATTTCAGAGGATTGTCCAGTAGAGACGGGCGTAGTGCCGCAGTCGAACCGTCAGCCCAAGCCGATTCATCTGCTGCAATATGAACTGATCACGCAATCGCCATATACGTATACCCATGAGGAATTATTGCTTGAGGTGAACAGGAGGAGAGATGCGGTGGCAGATGATGAGCTGGAAGCCTATCGTATTCGCCTGTTCGAGAAGAAGCATCCTTGTCTGCGCGCTTCCATGCTGGCGAAGAAGTACGGTTGGGGTATCCACTATAACGAGCAGGGGCAAATTGCGATCTATGCAGCCGGCACTGCGGAGTATACAGCGTGGCTAGAGGACAGCGGGACGACAGTGGTTCGAGCTATGCGCAATAGTCGTGCAGGGAAGTCCGCCACTGCTCCATAGCGCAATCGTGCTCTTCCCGTGACTACTTATCTGCCCTAAATCTACTGAGTACGCAACAGTATCCAAGGAGGTAAGAGTAGCGGTGATGAGCGGCAAGAATGACTGAACCAGCCAGTTGAAACTATAACGGTCACTCCAGCTTCCTCTTCAACACCTCAATCGCCTGTGCACGGTCTTCTACCTTCAAGCTTCTGTAGATAGCGCTAATGTAGTTCTTGATCGTACCAACAGATAGATGCAGCAGTTCGGCCATCTGGCTGTTCGTTCTGCCCTCGAGCAGTAAGAAGATAATTTGCTTCTCTCGTGCTGAGAACACTTCCTGCCAATCCCCCCAGGGAAGTCCCTCGGCACTCGCATGAATCTCCTCTTCACTTAACTCTTCACTTAAGCTATTCGGTTGCTCGTCTAGGCTCGCTTGCAGCTTAGCTGTGATCTGCGCAGGAAGTATGAGCTGACCGTTCTTAACTGCATAGATGACACGAATAATCTCTTCTGTATCCCAATCTTTGAGAAGGAAGCCGTTGGCGCCTGCTTGAAGCGCTTGGATGATGCGATCGTCATCCGGCTGTGACGTGATGATCAGGATATGGGTATGCGGTACTAACCGGCGTATTTGTCTAGTCGCTGCAATCCCGTCCATACCCGGCATGTGCAGGTCCATCAGCACGACATCCGGCTGCTCGCTCTCTGCAAGCTTCACGGCTGTATGTCCATCCGATGCTGTTCCTGTGACACTCATCCCTTCTTGTAGATCCAGAATAGTATGGAAGCCGTCCCGTACGATCGGATGATCATCTGCTATTACGATCCGCAATGACTGATTCATGCGTGCCCCCCTCTAGTTGCGTATATATGGAATAAAAAAACAGATTAGACCGGCAAATATATGTTCAGCTGGCAGCCACCGTCCGGGGTTTTGCTGAGCTGGAACGTACCGCCTAGCTTATCTACTCGTTCCTTCATGGTCGATAAGCCGAAGCCTAGCCTCCATTTAATCGGGAATTGGCCATTATCCTCTAAGCAGAAGCGAACGCCCGGCTGCTCTCTGGTCAGCGTTACGTTGAAGGAAGTGCTTCGTCCGTGACGAATCCCGTTCGTCAATCCTTCCTGCAAAGCGCGATACAGTGTGAGCTTCTGCTGATCTGTCAACGGCGGCAGCTCACCGAAATCTGCATCGATGTGAACCCCTGTCACTTGACGTGTTTCCTCTATGAGTGCATGCAGACTTTCGCGGAAGTTAACGAAGGAATGCTCCTCGTATAAAGTGTGAATCGATTTGCGCACATTGTGCAAGCTGTTCTTCACTTGTTCCTTGGCGGCATCAAGCTTGTGTACAGCTTCCTGAGGTTTGTTGTGCAGAACGAGCTGCTTGCCGGTCTCCATCCCGACTAATGCTGTCGTCAAAGAATGTCCAATCGTATCATGGATTTCCCGAGACAGGTTCATGCGTTCCTCCATCATCACCTTTTCCTCTAGCTGCTGACTCGATTCTTGCAACCGTTCATAGGCACGGTTCAGCTGCTCCTTCTGCATATTCGCTCTCTGTGTAACGACGCTGAATCCGAAGATGAGCCAATATTCTAGGGCACGCGGAATGACGAAGGTCATGTCCTCGATTGGCGGCAAGCCTTCGTGCGCATACACACCGAAGACGAACCCCAGATAACAGAGCACGGTGAACGGCACGCTGAATGCGGCTGATTTTTTGTATGCCGCTTCGGCAAGCAGAATGAAGAAGTACACTTGCGGGACGAAAGAACCATCTATCCATTGAATGGCGAAGGCGAGACACCATGACCCGAACAGGACGGCTGCACCTGACCGCTTCGTCAAATCCGGGTCGATTCGATGATAGCGAATCAATTGAAGCAGTACGAAAGCTGAAGTTAGAAGGAACAGCTCGATGCGTGTATCCGGATTGTTGATTAGGAGGAGCGGAATAGGAAGCAGTAAGGATATGTACAAAACTAAATCTAGTATCGTCGGCTTTTTGCTAAGCATGTCATCACCTAATTCTGTATGAGCACAGGATGCGAATTTTGTCGAATTTATACTTGTTCGGTCCCTATTATACTTGTTCCTCCTGCGGAAGGAAACCGTTAACATGACTTTTCTAGCGTCGAGCTGGATGAAAAATATGACTGTATGGCTGCAAAATGTGACCCCTTGTGACCTGTCCATGAAGGGCAACTCCCAGTATCGTGAATATAGGAACTAGTTATGCGTGCGAAGCTATGAATTTATTAGTTCGTAAAGAAATAGGAGGTTCAACGTGAGAAAGTACTTATTCAGTCTAGCGATTTGTTGGCTTGCGCTCTTGATCGTACCGATGCCATCGGCAGAGGCTGACGAAATTGTCAGTATGAACGTAAGTGGTGGAGACAGCACAGGGTCTACGACCTATTTCAATGGTGGGCAAACCATTCAGGTGACAATCGAATTCGATGCGCCGGTCGCCTGTGCGAAAGAGGACTCATACTTGCAGGTGCTGCAGGCGGAAGTGGATGGTGTTCCGCTTGAGATCCCGATGATCGATGCAGAGGAAGGCTTCGATACTTTCAAGACATTCGAATACACGCTCCAGACAGGGGATCAGAACGGACAGCTTACCTTCATCGAATTCGACGGCTATTGCCAGGAAGAAGGCGGTGTGAGCGGTTATCAGGGCTATGATGACCCGAACGATGCGGACAATATTGAGGAAGATATGGAAATCTTGAACGGTCAATACAACATCGTCATTGATACGTGGCAGATGCATGCAGACAGCAATGCTGCTAAGACGCTGTTCAAGCCGGGCGAGGCGATCTCCTTCTATTTGTTTTTCCAGTATCATGAACTCGCGGTGACGACTCCTCCGACGATTATGATGAATACTGGCGGTGCGGCGACGTATCAAGGCATAGTCTATGAGCATCCGTATACGGAAACATTGATGGAATTTACCTATACCGTACGTGATGGCGATGATGTGTCTGATCTAGATATTGCCTCAATTACGGGAGGTAATGTGACGGACAATAGTGGTAATTCTGTAGACTTTCGCTTCCATGAGGGGCGGCGATTGGCGGACAACGCATCGTTATATGCAGACGGCACGCCTCCCGTTGTAACCGCTGATCCAGCTGTGAATAACACGAACAAGCAAGGGCATCAGATTACACTGAGTGCAACGGATCGGCCGGATCATGGCGCGGATGAGTATACGTTGTACTATTTGTGGAATACGAGCTCGTCTACACCTTCTGCGGGATCGGTAACAGGTGTAGGGGCACATGTAGGACAAGAAGCACCGCAGCCCGATGGACAGCCGACGGGAAGTTACTATCTGCACATCAGAGGGAGTGATGATCTGGGCAATGAGGACGTGACGACATTCGGTCCGTATGCGTTCGACAATACACCGCCGACAGTGACGTTCTCTCCGAACAGCGGTACGTTCGCTGAACCGATTACAGTGGATATGTCAGCTGCCGATTCAATGGCTGGCGTGAAGTCGATCGCTTATCAATGGAAGGATACCGCAGGCGATCCTATAGAGGAGACAGGTGCTTTAGCTGAGGCAACGTTGCCTCTGAATCAAGGCGAGCATGTGCTGGTAGCGACGGTTGAGGATAACGCTGGCAATGTGGAGACCTATGAAAGCGGCGTACTCTTGCTCGATCAGACTGCTCCGACAGCGAGCTTCTCCTATACAGCTCCGACTGATGGGGAAGGTGAGCCTGTCCCCGTGCAGTCCGATGAAGTAACCGTGCAGCTTGCTGGCAGAAGCGGCGAAACAGTCGATGCTTATATGCAATGGACTGATGATGTGCAGACACCTGCTCGGGAAGACAGCAACTGGGTGAAGTTCGTTGATGGCAAGTCACTGCCGCACAATACCCAAGTGACAACACCGGAAGCAACCGGAACTTGGTATTTGCACGTGAAGACGGCGGATGATGTGCGCAATGTCGAACGATTCACGATGCAGGACGGCGTATGGCTGGACAATACGGAGCCGGTCGTTGCGCTCACTTTGGACGGGACGAACGGAAGCTTCCGGAAGGAAGCAAGTACACAGCTGCTAGTGGACGGCGGTACTTCGACCTTGGACACACATACGATCCGTTATCTGATCAGCGATCAGCCGACACCGGAAGGAGATCCGACAAGCTGGGCTTCGTCTGAAGACGGTGCCTTCGAGTTAAGCGGTGTGTCGGGTGTGCGCTACATTCACTTGTATGTGACAGACCGTGCTGGTAATGCCGCTGTATTCACAAGTCAGTCGTTCCACCTTGATCACTTGCCGCCGACAGGCTCGGTCGCTTGGCAGCAGCCGCATACGAACGAGACAGCAGCACAAGCGATTGTAGCAGCGACAGACGATGCGAGCAGTGTGGAATATACGCATACGCTGGAAGAGGGTGTGTGGGAGGATGACAATTGGATTTCTCTCTCTGTACCGAACATTCCTGTGACGCTTGCGGATATCGAGGGAGAGCAGCACATCTATGTCAAGTTCCGGGATGAAGCGGGCAATATGAGCGAGCCGGCTCAAGCTACCGTCATATATGACACTACCCCTCCGATAGAAACAGGTGTCGCCTACAGTCCGGCGAGTTGGACGAGCGATACAGTGACTGCAACGGTGTATTATACCGATCATTATTCGCCAGATAGTTACGTACAGGAGACATTCGATGAGAACGGAGTATTTACTGTTTTGTTCCAGGATTTAGCAGGCAATACAGATAGCGCTGAGGTGACCATCGATAAGATTGAGCGAATCAAGCCAGAGGTGCAGTTCAGTGTGAACGGTTCGGATCACAGCAGTCAGACAGCGACAACGACCGTAACCGTTACGGATAATATTAGCGATCCGGACAACATTGAGCTGTTCAGCACTTGGTCGCTAGACAGCGAGAATGTGCCTGACAGTTGGACGGCTATCGCTTCTGGCGATCCTGTCACGATGGATGAGGGTGACGGCGAGTATGTGCTGTGGGTGAAGGCTATGGATGAGGCTGGTAATACAGCTGCTGTACACAGTCAGCCGTTCTTGCTGGACAATACGCTGCCAAGCGGATCGTTTACGTACGATATTTCGAATCGAACGGCAATGCCAGTTACGGCTCGATTGCAAGTATCCGAATCGGTCGAAGTAACGAAGCCGATTGACGGATCGCGAACGCATACGTTCTTGGAGAACGGTTCGTTCCTCTTCGAATTCGTAGATGAAGCCGGCAATGTTGGGACGGCAACCGCGACTGTTGACTGGATTGATGACAGTTTGCCAACAGCGCAAGTGACCGCGACACCGGATGATTGGACGAATGCTCCAGTCGATGTCCGCGTCAGTGTTCAGGGAGAGCCGCCGCGTGCGCTTAGCAACTTCGAGACGCCTGCGGATGCGGAGCTGGTCTATGTGATTACGGAGGAGTATGGGGAAACAGCGGAACCTGTTGCGGGCGCAACGGTGACAGAGGCTGTATACCGCTTCTCAACGAATGGCTCTCTTCGATTCACGATTACCGATTTGGAGACGGACATTCAAGCGCAATCGGAAGTGCAGATCGACCAGATCGATCATGTTGCACCGACCGGCACATTGCGGTACAACTATTCGAATTGGACGCAGGAGGATGTGACAGTCACGCTTGAGGCTTCTGATGATCGGAGTGAAGTCACGGTCATCGGCTCCGATCAATACATCTTCACGGAGAACGGATCACATACGTTCCGATTCCGCGATGAAGCAGGGAATGAGGAAGCCTTAACAGCTACAGTGGATTGGATCGACCGTGAGCCGCCAGAGGCGGACATTCGATACAGTACGGAGAGCTTGACGAATCAATCTGTGACCGCGTCTGTATACATGACCAATGAACGTGGACCCGTCACGATATTGAACAATGACGGATTGGATGAAGTCGTATTCGACGATAACGGCTCCTTCACGTTCCGGTTCGAGGATGCGGCAGGCAACCGCGGACAAGCGACCGCCAATGTGACTTGGATCGATAAGGAAGCGCCGACAGGCAGCCTGACATACAGCACGTTAGGCTGGACGCGGGAGAATGTGACAGTCACGCTCGACATGTCGGACAATTCTGGGGTTGCGCCGACGTTAACGAGTGTTGGCGGCAACGAGCATGTCTTCACAGACAATGGGGAATTCACCTTCACATTCGTGGACGCCGCAGGCAATGAGTCGGCAATTACCGCTGTTGTGGATCGCATAGATAAGACGCCGCCGCAAGCGACGATTAGCTATTCGTCTACAGGAGCGACGAACGCTGCTGTTCGGGCAAGCTTAGTGCCGAATGAGGCGGTTACCGTATTGAATAACGGCGGCAGTGCGTTCTACGACTTCGAAGCGAATGGATCGATTACGTTCCAGCTTCGCGACCGAGCCGGCAATACGAGCGCGGTGACAGCGACCGTCGACCATATTGACCAGCAGGCACCAATCCCGACGATCACGTACGATATTACAGAACGTACGAATGCTGACGTGATTGCGACCGTATCGGCAGATGAGCCGTTCTATGTGTTGAATAACTATCAGAAGCCGCAGTATGTGTTCAGAGAGAATGGTAGCTTCTCCTTCATCGTGCAGGACTTAGCCGGCAATACGGCAGAGATAGAGGCTGCCGTTGACTATATAGATAAGTCGAAGGCGACGACTACGCTTAATTATAGTGACACCGAACCGACTAGAGACGATGTCACCGTCCATGTCGATGCTGACAGGCCGCTCACGTATTTGAACAACAATGGGGAATCGACGGTTACCTTCACGCGTAACGGCTTCACCTATTTGCAAGCGCAGGATGAACTGGGCAATGATTATTTGATTCTAATCGAAGTGACGAATATCGACCGGGAAGCACCACAGCTTGCCTACTTGCAAGGCGAGAATCTCCCGATTCCGCTCGGCAGTCCTGTCAATCCGATTGGCGATGTTGTCGTGACGGATAATCTCGATGGGGTGTTGACGGACGAGACGACTGTCAGTCACGACATCGATCCGAATACGATCGGTGAATACTCGGTGCAATACACCGTGACCGATACGGCAGGTAATACGATGCGTGTCGATCGGGCAGCACAGGTATTCACGACGGATGAATTGACCGTATATATCAACAGCGAGAGCACGCCGAATGGAGAAGCACTCGTACGCGGCAATGATCTTATCGTGGAGTACTTCGGCGAGCAGGGTGAGACTGTTGTGAAGTGGGCGCGCGGCAAGCTGGATAAAGGGGCGTTCAAAACAAGCGGACAACTACTCGCTGAGAGCGAAATCTCGTTCGACAAGCAAGACTATTACACGTTCCTCGTACAGGATCAAGAACGGAACTATCGTCTCGTTCATGTGTATGTGATCCCAAGCTATTGACCGAAATTTGCGTAAACAGGGAGAAATCGGATGATTAAAAAACTCGTATTTGCATGGTTAAGTGTATTGTTGGTCGTCACTTCGATGCCGCACTCGGTTTCCGCTCTTGCGGAATCCGAGCAGATCGAGCATGTGGGCAACGGATATATGGATGTATATGTCGATAGAGAGAGCGGCAGATTCGTGATCGAGACGGAGGAAGGTCATCCGCTGAAGGCAGGCGATGACGACAAGTCGCTGCTGTTCGCCGGAGATCAGCCAGACACTTCCTTCACGACATTCCGCATTAATGGCGAGGATTATATCTTCGGCAATGATTACGGATTTCTCGGCATGGACAGTTATTTCTCCAAGGAGCCGAGAAGCCAAGGACTCATGAATCAGTCAGTCTGGCATGTAGAAGGACTGGATATCGTCCAGACGTTAGAATTGGTAACGGATCGGGACAATCCGAATATCGGTAATGTGAAAATCTCTTACGTGGTCGAGAATACTTCGAACGAGTCTGTACAGGTAGGCAGCCGCATCTTGCTGGATACGATGCTTGGCGCAGAGGATGCTTCGCCTATCTCACTATCGGGCAGCAGCCAGTATGTGCGTACAGAGAGAGAGCTGAATGGCGGACAAATCCCTTATTATTGGCGCGCTGTGGATGATCCGCTAGTACCGCGTGTAATGGCGTACGGATTCCTCAGAGGCTGGGGGAGCTTAGAGCCCAATCGTATGACGATCGCGCATTGGGATGGCATATCGGCGACGAAGTGGGATTATGAGACGGATGGGGGTCTCGACTTCACAACGAGCCGCAATCCGTACGGGACACCGGACAGCGCAGTGGCGTTGTATTGGAATCCCAATCGGCTTGCGCCCGGTGAGCAGGCGGTCTACGAGACGTATTACGGGCTCGGCAGCTTCCTGACCGCAGAGAAGCAGGCGAAGTTCAACGCACAGCTGTTCGGTCCACGGGAGCTTGCAGTCAATGAGACGCGGGACGATTACGTGGAGGATACGTTCGATATTCGGTTGGAGCTGGATAACAGCTTGAGCGAATCCGAGACGCTCCATCAAGTTCAGGTGCAGCTGGGTCTGCCGGCAGAGCTGGAGCTGGTCGACGGTGCAGATGCGATTACCGAGATTAGTCAAGTGCCGGTGAATGGTACACATACGGTAACCTGGCGCGTGAAGGCCAAGCCGCAGATGAATTACAAGGCCGCGCGCTATTGGGTGAGCATACAAGAGCCGGGAAGCGAGCAGGTGATGCTCTCCCGCTACATCGTTATGCCGGCGTTGTCCGGCATGCAGCCGAATGTACAGGTGCTCGACGTGCTTCCGAACAAGAAGTTCATCGAGGATGACAAGCGCGATCTGTACTTGAAGGGCAGAGGCTTCGAGGCGTTGCGCGGCAACTTCGACTTCGAGATGCACGCAGTTCGCCATCGCGACGGCAAGAGCTATCCTATTAGCAATTACACGGTGTCCGATGATCAGCAGATGATTGTCCAGTTAGACAGCATGTGGGCGAACGGCATTCTGGAAACCGGCGCATACACGCTAAGCATCGAGGCAGGGGAATACGGCAGCTTCGAGAAGACATTCGAGCTAACGCGTGAAGCGCAATACCAATCGAGAGACTACGGCATCTTGACTGTAGTGAAGGATAATGAGACGTATAGCATCATGCCTGTGCAAGATGAGCAAGCACTGCGCGAATTGGAGGACAGGTTCGACGAAGTGCTGCTGCATATTCGCGGTGACATTCGCGAGCTGTCCGCAGACGGGACGACATTATATGAGATTCAACCAGGCGCTACGATGAATGCCGTCGTTCTGTTCGAGGAAAGCGTATCTGTCGGACAACGCTTCGATACAGAGCAGGTGCTTGTAGCGCAGAAGAAGCCGCGGGACTTGTCTCACGGTGATGATTATGTGGAGATTGCCGGGACAGGGGTGCTGTCGATCCCGAACTTCCCATTCGTGCAAGGGGATTTCACGATTGAGCTTGAGGACGGCAACGATTATGCGCTGGATGCAGATGAGGATGCAGACCAGCAGTCGATTGTTATCGAATGGGACCAGTTGAAGTGGCGCAATCTTATTCATCAGATGGCGAATTTCCCTGTCACGATTAAGCAGGCGATTATTGGCGACCGCACGGTTTCGTTCGGCGGATCGCTTGCTCTCGACTTCACCGGAGCTCCGGAAGAGGAAGAAGAGGAAGATGAGGAAGTGAATCCTGATCTGAAGAAGCCGAAGGAGGAGACAGAAGCGGACGATGAGGACGATCCGTTCAAGCTGCGGTTAGCGCTCGACGAGGCTCGCTTCGGCTTGAACAGCAAGGACCGCTTCGGCTTTATCGGCTTGCGCGCAGAAGGAGAAATTGGCGTTCCCGAGAATCTGATGCCGGGCATGGATCTCGGCGCGGAAGCGCGCTTGCTAGTTGACACGCTGGATCGTATCTACGAGCTGGAAGCGGATGTTGAATTCCAAGTTATCGAGATGCACGGTCTGTTCACGATCCGCTTCACGGAAAGCTCGATTCCGATACTAGACAACTTCGAATTTGCGGTCGGCAATGAGCCGGGCATACCGCTTGTGCCGCCGTTTGTCGTTGCCTATATTACGCAAGGGGGCGGAGGCTTCCGCAATCTGTACGACACCGCAATGGGCAACTTTGAAGTGCTGCCTCCGTTGAAGCTGATTGTCATTGGCGGGATGGATATTGCCAAGATCATCTCCGCGGAGGACATGCGGCTGGAAGCATCGCTGCGCGGTATTGAGTTTGAAGGCGGCTTCGAGGTCATGCAGATTGATATATTCGAACGGGTCTATGGCAGTTTGCTAGTTGAGGATTCGTATCGGCCCACTGTCGAAGCTCTACTCGGGGCGGATTTGAACGTCATAGACGTGATCAAAGGGAACGTATACGCTACCGTATCCTATGATCCGGATCTGCGCGGCATTATGGGACCGATCTACATCGCAGGCGGCGGTTCCGTAGGGCTGTATATACCGGATGATATTAAGTTCATCGGCGGTGAGCAGCTGGCTGGGGTGGAAGCTGAGATCAGCACGTCCAAGGTGTACGCCAAGGCGGAAGTAATCAAAATTCCGTTCAGCGTGACGTATCATTGGGGCGACAACAAGCCAGAGGTGGACGTCTTCAGTCTGACAGCGGCTGACGGCAGCGGTCCGATCGGGCTTGCCAAGCAGAAGCTGTATGCGCATCCGGACGATAGGGGTGCTTCTGGCGTGATGACCTACGGCTCCAACATTCGTGAGGTGTCTGCCATTGTCTCCGGCGATACGGCATCTTCTCGTGATCGGTATGCGGTCAAGATCGCCAGTCCGGGATACGCGTATTCGGTCGATGTGGCTGATATGAAGTATGCGCTGATGGAATTCGCCTACAGAGGCGAAGTGCCGGAGCTGGAAGTCCGGGACCCGCATGGCAATTTGTATGAGCTAGTGGAAGGCGAGAATTACCGGATTCAGGACATCCCTGCTGATGTCAGTGCCTCCGGTACCCATGAGCAGCGGGTGTATGTCTCTGCAGTTGACCCCATTGTTGGCGAGTGGACGATTCAATCGAATCAGGAGCTGACCGGAAGATTGCTGGAAGCCTTGCCTATTCCAGAATTGACTTCTGTCGAAGTAGAGCAAACTGGTGATCATGAAGCGCAGGTGCATTGGCAGACGGCAAATGCGGAAGGCCAGCAAGTTGCGCTGTATATAACAGAGAATGCAGAGACGGATTCCGGTCGCTTGTTGTTGGATGGACTGGATGCGACATCCGGCAGCACGACGATAGCTCTTCCGGATACGATGCCATCCGGCAGCTATCATATCAAGGCTGTACTGTATGATGAAGAGACGAACTATGACAGTCTATATAGCGCGGCAGGCTTGAACATTCATAATATGTATGAGCCGGCAGCACCCGATCAAGCAGAGGTTGCCCCGATCGGCAACGGCTACATGCAAGTGCAATGGAGCTACCCGTCAGGTCAATCCGTTGACGGTTTCATGCTTCAGGTGCTGGATGAGGCCGGTCAGCCGGTAGAACAGGCAGGCTTGATTGAAGTAGAAGGAGAGCGCAGAACTGCGAATATAGGCGGTTCGTATGAGGACTTGGCAACGGGTGAGCAGATTGGCATGCTGCCAGGCGCATCCTACCGTATCGCGATTACACCTTATCGAGAGATCGATGGCAACAAGGTATACGGCACTTCTACCGTTACAGACGCAGCACTGCTGCCCGAACCAGCACCTGCTGAAGTGGAGCTGGCTGTTGAAGGTAATGACGGCAACTTGGCCGTGACAGAGGACGCGGAGGGCAATCCGCTCTACTTGTCCACTGAATCGGATGTGCAGCTGTCGCTGCAAGCGGATCAAGACATCGCGTCGACGATTCGTGTCAACGGTGATCGACTGGCAGAACAGAGCGGAGCCGCGTGGGATCAGTCGGTGCCGCTTCGCGAAGGCATGAATATGATCGAGGTTACGGCGGTGAATGAGCATGGCGATCTAACCGTGAGTGGTGTGCGGGTGAGACTCGATTCGGCGGCACCGGATCTGAAGATCGAATCACCGGCCCCGTCTATATGGAGTTCTGAACCAGAAATTCGTGTGAAGGGCGTTACGGAGCCAGGCGCTGTTGTGACGGTCAATGGCGAACCGATCACAGTCGATGGGGACGGATTGTTCGATACGATGCTGTCGGTCGATGGATATTTGAGCCGTTCGTTCACGATTGTTGCACAGGATGAAGCGGGCAATCGGACGGCATACGTATCAGAAGTATTGAACGAGTCTGTCGGATCATTCGAACGGGTGGAAATTCGTCCATCCACAACCCCGTCCATGTTCCGAGCAAGTGCTGCAGTTGCGACGGATGAAGACAGGGAACAATATCCGGTATCATTGGATCAGCCTTATGCCTTCGAGCTGGTAGGGATCGATGAAGCTAGTAATGAATCTGTGATCGACCCTGCGAATGTAGAATGGGAGTTCCTTGTAGGCAATAACTTGGCTGAACTGTCGGAGCAAGGCGTGTTGCAGGCTTCCTACGAAGGCGAGATGATCGTGAAGGCGGCGTATCAGGTTTCCACGGAATTTGCCTTCGAAGATACGATCTTCGTACAGGCGACAGCCGGTAGCGGCGGAGAAGACAGTATCGATCCCGGCGAGTATGAGGATTGGTATGATCCGGATGCGCCGGAGCTCGATGATGGACGCAATCCGCGTGATGATGACGACAATGATTCCGATACGGGAGCAGTGCCAGGTGACGGTGAAGATGCGATCGATCGGCTGCTGGAAGACATCCTCCAGTCTATTATCGAGCAGGAGCAGGAAGCCGAGTTCCTAACGTATGCGGAGTTGTCAGAGCAGGAGCGCACGGTCATATCGATAGATGAACGCGCCCGCTTGACCGTATTTCCGCAGCTATTCGGTGAGCAGACGGGTATTGGTGTAGGCAGAATTCGGAGTGCTAGCCGGTACTTCGCAGGCACACCGTACAGGCTGATCGGCGACATCTATGAACTGAAGACGAACAAGCCTGTGCTGTTCGAGCAGGAGCCAGAGCTCCGCATTCGATTTGCGCTTGAAGAGGTAGGAGATGCAGAGAATCTCGGCATCTACTGGTACAATGATCGCATGCAGCGCTGGGAGTATGCAGGGGGCGAGCTGAATCCGCTGCAAGGTACAGTTACGGCCAAGCTGCCGCACTTCAGCAAGTATGCATTGTTGGAACATCCGAACATGCGCCGCTTTGTGGACATGCAAGGGCGGTGGTCGGAGCTTGCGGTGAATCGTCTCACATCGATCGGTGTTATAGACGGTATGCAGCTGCCGCAAGGCTGGAGCTTCGCACCGGAGCAGACGATTACGCGCGAAGCGTTCATCAAGCTGCTCGTTGCGGCAAGCGGCGCTCAGATGGATGAAGCGGCAGACTTGCCGAAGCAGTATGCAGACCGCGCTGAGGCCGGTGTTTGGGCGAACGCTTACTTGACAGCAGCGCTTGAGAAGGGCTGGCTAGCTGGCACAGCGAAGGATGGTCAAGCGTATCTGGAGCCGAAGCGACCGATTACTAGGGCCGAAGCTGCGGCGATGATTGCGCGGATGCTTGACGGGCTGCAAGCTGCAGACAGTTCCGCGGCAAGCTTCAAGGATGAGCAGCAACTGCCTGCATGGGCGGCAGACGCGATTCGTCGTCTGCACAATGCTGGCATTCTGAACGGCTACGAAGACGGCACATTCCGACCGCAGCAAGCGATTACGCGCGAGGAGGCTGCTGTCATGGTGCTTGGTATACTGGATTGGCTGTACGAAGAAGGCAAATCCTTATCAGAATAATTGAAGCAACCAGTGTCTGTTCATCCGGCACATCGACATAGCGTGCTGCTACAAGCCGCCTGCCTGCATCATGCGGGACGGGCGGCTTGTTTGCGCTAGCAGCAGGGGGAATGGATACTGGATTCACAGATGTCCTGGGCGGCAACAAAGACACTAGAGTGAATAAGAGCGGACCATTGCGTAATATTGCTGCAATCGCAGGAAATTCCGGCAAGCGGAAGTTCCTGAAAGTGTGGAATTACCTTCGAGAGCGGAAATACCCGCATTCGTGCAGGCTTCTTCGCCCAAATCTGTCCACATATGGTGATTGCCTGCGAATATACATCCTTTTGAAGCTAGGACTGCTTAAACTAGCCATTATCCGAATACAAAGATGCAGATTCGCTGGCATTATAGGAAATCACCTCTTATGTTCTCTCCAAGTCTGCACAATTGCAGTAAAACTTCGTTAATACGCATTGGTGAGCTTGCTTGCCGCTAATTATGCGGGGTTCAACTCTATGGTCGCCACGCGCGGCAGCAGCTATGCTATGATCTATGTGCCGAACGGGCTGCCTTGCCGCGTAGTGCTAGGACAGATTTCTGGAGATCAAGTGTATGTATCTTGGTTCAATCCGAGGACAGGTCAATTTACTGTTGTCAGGGAGAGCGGAACTTCACAGCGCCTTCACACAGCAGGGACAACGATTGGGTACTTGTGCTTGACGGTAAGTAAGGGGGACCGCCCTTTCTTCTTGCTGCGGTTTTGAGTACAATAAGAGGAACAATAGTGCAATGACAGGCGGAGGGACGCAAGTATGAATATCCACATCGAACAAGCAAGTATGGAACGCAATGAGGATCAACGATTTATCGGCAAGGTCATTCTCCGAGTAGACAACCACAAGCAGCCTTATGAACTGATTCTAGACAGCAAAAATATGAAGAGCTGGGGCTATGCGCTGTACTTCCTGCGCGAGTCGGGACCAGAGGATGAGATCGACGCACTGGATGAATACTTAGATGAGCATGATGATGTGTTCGAACGCATCGTACAGGAAGCGGTGGATGCTTATACAGACGGGAAGGATCGTGAATAATATGGGACAGTCCAAGATGCAATTGATCAACGATCGTCTGACCGTAGATGTGGAACGTCCCGGCACAGCCTATCAAGGCTCCCGCTTCGATTGGTCGGGCTGGATTTCCAGCATCGTGCTGGACGGCATGCATACCTTCGCGACTGTGGAATCTACTGATCCCGAGCAAGGCACCGGCGGGTATGGTCTGTGCAATGAGTTCGGCATTGAGCAAGCGATTGGCTACACGGATTGTCCTGTTGGCGACTCGTTCCCGAAGCTCGGCGTTGGCTTGATTACGCGGCAGGATGCGGAAGATTATAACTTCTTCAAGCCGCAGCCCGTTGAGCCCTTCATCATGAATGCGGAGCAGGAAGCAGCAGACCGGATACGGTTCGAGGTGGAGCCTCGGGACAGCCGCGGCTATGCTGTTCGTCTCGTCAAGACAATATCGATTGCCGACAAGCAACTGCGGATCGATTATGAGCTGGACAATGTAGGGACACAAGCTATTGAGACGGATGAATATTACCATAACTTCGTGCATGTGAACGGACATTCGATAGGTCCGGATTACGAGCTGACCTTGCCGTTCGACTTGGAGCAGGTCGGTGAGCTTCAGCCCGTCTTCCAGGCGGAGGGACAGAAGCTGTCTTGGCGCGAACAGCCGGACAAGGACTTCTATCTGAGGTTGGATACAGGTCTTGGCGGTGAACAGCAGAGCTGGATGCTGCAACATAAACCGAGCGGTGTCGGGATGAAGGAGACACTCTATGCGCCGCTGTATCGATTTGCGTTGTGGGGCAAGGGACATGTCGTGAGCCCGGAGATGTTCGTGCGGATTCAACTCGCTCCCGGCGAGGGCATGAGCTGGTCGAGAGTATACGAGTTTTCCGACAACGAAGGATGAGCGCAGTCGAGCATCACGCTTGCATAGAAACTGCGATGTAGGAGTAAGGAATAGGAGGAATGGAAAGATGAAGAAGATCGAAGATGAAACACAATTTGAACAAGTGATCCAAGGCGAGCAGCCAGTCGTCGTTGTCTTCAAGACGACATGGTGTCCGGACTGCCACTACATTGACCCATTCATGGATGATGTGATTCGCAAATACGAGGGTCAGTTGGAATTCTTGCACGTAGACCGGGATGAACTGCCGGATGTGTGCGAGCGCCACAACATACTTGGCATCCCGAGCTTCGTCGTATTCAAGCAAGGTCAGGAGCTTGTCCGCTTCGTCAGCAAGCTGCGCAAGACGAGGGAAGAGATCGAGCAGTTTCTCGACCGTGCTGTTCAAGTCGCGGCAGCGATGGCTTGAAGGATAGGGGCACATACCGAGCTACACGCACCGAACTGCTGAGCGGCTCCCGGATGTGCCAATGAGTCACTTCCGTATGCGGTGCCATGAGATAGCGGAACTATGTGGTTCTATTGCGACTAGCAAGCGAAGTTTGAACAAGGTAAGGGAACAAATTAGTCTTATTAGCTGGATTCAATAGGCGTGAGCACGGACTACCAGCTAGTAAGACCACGTATTTCCGCTAATTACCTCTGGCTGCACCGTCACTGCGAAATTAGACCACTTTCTTCCGCAAATACTCCCGTCTCGCGCCACACATACGAATAAGAGTACCTTCTCCCGCTACGCGCCTAGCAAAGCTCATTCGATCCTTGTGGGGGCACTCGCAACATATCTCACAACACTATACTTCCCAATCGCAAAGCTCACCCACCACATGTAGTGCGTCCCGCATTACTGCTCGTATCATCCATCCCACCGCAGATATCAGTAGTACCACTTGCATACCGCTCGCATCACCATTCTCCCAATTCCCAATTCGCAGTGCCGCCCACCACGCGATGCCTGCAGCGCATCTCGCAAATACCGCTCTCAAACCTAGGCATCAAGCTAGACGAAGCAGCTGTTCGTTGCTAGTAAGGCGAGGGAATGTCTAGCACAGTTAACTGCAGCTGACGAATGCGATCAGGATTGGAAACCAAATCAATCTCGGTGATTGTTCCAGACTTGATCGTGAAGGCAAGGACGTAGAGCAGCGTTCCGCGAGGCGCTACGATCACACCTAATGTTCCGTTCACAAGTGCTGGTTGTGCAGAAGTGTGCGCACGTCCCGAAATCTGATTGGCGAGAGCAAGCGCTCCTCTAGATTCCTTCGGCTCGCCTGTCTCACGGTCGTCCCGCAATACGACATTCGGATCAAGCAACGTTAATAAGCTCTCTAGCCGTCCGGCGTGTGCCGCTGCGAGAAATGCATCGACAATCTTCCGTTGTCGTTCCAGATTGGCGTCAGACGGAACTTGCCCGCCGCGTACCCGACGGCGCGCCCGGCTGGCAAGCTGCCGGGTTGCGGCTTCCGATTTCCCCACGATAAGGGCAATCTCGGAGAAGGACATTGCAAATATATCATGCAATATGAATGAAACACGTTCGGCTGGATTCAGATTATCGAGCACGACCAACAGGGCAACGCCAATAGAATCAGCCAGTATAGCTTCTTGTTCGGGGTCCCCGCGGCTATCATCGCTCGCGTTGGACTCGGGGAACTGTGCCTCCAGCGGTTCCTCTCCTCTTGATTTGCGAGATCGCAGCACATCGAGACATACACGTGAGACCACTGTAGTCAGCCATCCGCCCAGATTGTCGATGTCATCTGCATTCGAACGGACTAGACGCAGCCACGATTCCTGTACGGCATCCTCTGCCTCGCTCCATGAACCTAGCATACGATAAGCAACCGACTTAAGGTGATCCCGATGTGCTTCAAACTGCTTCGCCAATTGATCCTGAGTAGTCATCATCTTTAATCCCTCTTTAATTCTATAATGGGGTATCTCTATCCTACCATGAATCCCCCTTACTAGGATGACGTATGCAATGACGTCGATGTGACAATTCCCTACCTACTTGTTGAATTCCGTATGTCGTTGTTATCGGTCTGTCACGTATTGCCGATCCCGACCGTCATCATAGTGAATGGTTGATTCAAGGTTTCAGCCAAACCACAATGAAAGGATGGTCCTCTCAATATGACGACGGTATTATGGATTACAGCGAACCCGCACGATCACGACACCTCTTATGGTATGGCGGTAGGTCAACAATTTGTACAAGCATACCTTTCCGCAAATCCGGATCATGAAGTGATCCACCTTGATCTGTTTGCTATGAACGTTCCACAGCTAGATGCGGATGTATTCCGTGCTTGGAGAAAGTTGGAGGGAGGGGCTTCATTCGCAACATTATCCGAAGTAGAGCAGGGGAAGGTCGGACGCATTGGCGAACTTGTGGATCAGTTTGTGTCTGCGGACAAATATGTATTCGTCACACCGATCTGGAATTATTCCTATCCACCCGTTATGAAGGCGTACATCGATGCAATCTGCATAGTTGGGAAAACATTCAAGTACATGCCGGATATCGGTCGGGTCGGTTTGCTGAAGGACAAAAAAGCGGTGCATATTCAAGCGAGCGGAAGCAGGCTGTCACCGGGCTCCCAAGATGCGGAGCTTGAAATGGGACATCGGCATATGAAGGTCATTGCGGAGTTTATGGGAATTCCCAGTCTGGCAAGTATTTTCGTGGAAGGTATGGCTGAGTTGCCGGACCAAGCACAGGTCATTAAGGAAAAAGCGTTGCAGCAGGCGCGTGAGCTTGCCTTGACCTTCTAGGTAAGCAGAAGTGTAGACGATTGGGGGTGGCTACCGCGCTGTCCGAATCGCGGTAGGGATGAGATAGCGGAACTATGTGGTTCTATTGTGACTAGAAAGCGAAGTTTGAACAAGGTAAGGGAACAAACTGGTCTTATTGGCTGGATTCGATGGGCGCGAACACGGATTGCAGGCTAATAGGACCACGTATTCCCGCTAATTGCCCCTTACGCGCCACACACACGATATAAGTCCACTTTCTCCCGTTGTGCGCCTAGCAAAGCTCACCTACCAGATGCAGCGGCACCCCATTACTATCATCATCGCTATGCTGCTTGTTTTTCCCGTTACGAGCACAAACGCAACACCCGCAGCACTTCACAACATCCTTCTTCAGTCAGTCTTCCATTCAGATCAGCCTCCACACCCACAATCCAATACCTGCGAACACATTGATCCAGCCCATGACAGCAGCGAGTCGCTCCTCCTTCTTCAGTTTGAGCGATCGGGCGGTACGACGCTCTATTATCAGCAGGAAGCATCCGCAGAATAGCAAGAGCCCGATTGCATACATAACGAAGCCGTAGTGGGATTGATACATCGCGGAGACCTCCTAGTTAGTTGGCTTTCATGCCGACGAGACGAACTTTCACGGTAACTTGGATATTCATTTTGGCATCCTTGAATATGCTGCGCCAATGATCGGAAGAATGCACAGACTGTCTCCAATAGGAAGGATGCTTAGCCCGAATATACTCACCGAAGCCGAATATATCGGACTCCTCCTGTTGCATCTTCGCTATAAACTTCTCGTAAGTTTTCTTCGCTCGTTGCTCCACTTCTTCCTGGAATGCCTGTACTGTAGATTGGCGGTCGAATTGGATGATTCCTTCCTTCAGCTTCTCATCAATACTTCCTTCCAGCGCAACATCGATGGTGAATTCGGGTCTGCCATTTTTGATTTCAGTTGTAATGTTTGTTTGGCGATGGGTAGTTCGGAACAAGACGGGATGCGATTCGTCTGGGTATGGTGTGAGTACGGAATAACCGCCACTCGGCACGCCCACGATTGCCATCAACACGCCGATTTCTATTGGGTTTGTCTTCCCGATCATCTTATCTCCTTGAAAATAGGCTAGTCCAGCTAGCTGGATATTTTCCTCGTCCTTCACTTTTATATAGGGGAGAAATCCATCACTACCTAGGTTGGAGATCTTCGTCCAGAACTTCCCAAGAAATTCATTCGGGAACTTCCCGAGTTCCACAGCATGGTCCATCGTAGCAAGCAAATAAAGAGCTGGCACTCTCTCTAATTCCGGTGAAGCATTGATGAGATCTGCTGCCATTCCTTCAGAGACGACGAGCCAGGTCAGTCTGCGAATTTGCGGATTCCGGCGAAAATAGTCATTGATATTGTCCAAGCCGTCCTTGGCAATCTCTTCTGAAATGACAATGATGCGGAGGTGGCCGTAGAAGAGCCGATCAGCCAATTCCTGCTGCAGCGTTACTAGTGCATCATCGACGGTATACCCGATCGCACTCAGTATCCAAACAGGCTCCATGCTGGGACTGCTTGCTCCGCCGCCTTCACTGGGCCCTAGGGGGATTCTTCCGGGCACGGCAATTTGCGCTGTCAGCTTGATGAAGCCTGTTTCAGGAGGAGGGAATTCGTTGATGAGGTGGGAAATTTCTTCTTTCGCTCGCACTTCTTCATCTGTAGCCTTGTCGATAGAAATAGCCAGCACAACAGCCCTTTCTTCGATTTCACGCCGGTCCCAGCAGCTTGTTAGGGTAAGCAGCATTACAATACCTATACATAGGAGTACCCATCTTCTAACGAGCGGGTGCATTACTATTCGATTCTCCTTTCGCCCTGCGAATCGAAGCAACTAGCAGCAGGAACGCAGGATAAGCAATCGTGATGAGCAGTCCGAAGCGGCCAACCCATTCAATGACCTCGTAAAGCTGCGCAACGCTTTGCGGCAGCATAGCAATGACGAAGATGACTGGAAGGATCGCAAAGGACAGCGCCTTGTGATCCTTCAACCGAAACAGCTGACTCATAGCCAATATCGTCAAGAAGTAGCTGACATACAGCGTAGTGAATACAGCCGCAACCCAGACGGCGATAAAAGCCGCATCCAATCTTTCAAGAATGTTGGCGGGCAGAGATGTAGTTTTGGCGAGTTCTAATGTGGGCCATAACAGATTTTTGATTTCCTCGGCACCGAATACGCCAATGGCCGCGATGACGATTAGCAAATACAGGCAAGCTGCTATAGACACGCCCCAGAATCCGGCTGTCACACTGCGCTCCGGCCTACGCATATACGGAATGAGGAAGCCAATGATGAAGGAGCCTTGAAACAGGGCAGCAACGGTTAGTACACCAGTCCCCATTCGCTTCCACTCTGTTCCCCAGATCGGCTGCAAATAGAGCCACTCGGCATTCTTCAATGACAATATGACGATGATTAATCCCGGAGCGAGGATGAATGGCAAATATAATAAATGTGTATAGGCAAAAATACGTATGTCCTTACGGGCTTGTTTGGCGGCAAGCAACAGCATGACGATAACGGTAACCTCCAGCGGTGTTTTGCGCAGCACTGAGGTTACGACTACCGTTCCGAATTCTCTTGCCGCAAGTGAGGTGAGCACCGCGAAGAAGAGGATGATCAGCATACTGCCCGCGAATGCTATCGGCTTCCCAATGACGCGCGGACTATACTGGATAATCGATTGATTCTGAAATCTCCTGCCGAGGAAGATAAGGATGAATACGCCTAGAAATCCAGCAGCAGCTCCTCCAGCAGTGATCAAAGGGCCAGCTGATCCGGCGGCACGCGCAGCGAAGAGCGGAAGCGGCAGCACGCCGACCCCGATAATAGAGCTAGTTAGAATGGCTGCCGTCTGTATGGTCGTCAGTTGCTTCTGGATATTCATCGGCTGCTCCTTCATTCTGATTCTTCATCTTCATCGGGTCCAACGTGTGGTGATGGGAATGCTTCATCTGTGTTCCGGTATTGGATGTGCGTTTGTAATTGCTGGCATGCAGAATAGACGGTCGGTATTTCATGCTCCAGAATGGCAGCCGGAAGACGAGATCCTTCATCCCCTGGAAGTTGCCAGGAGAAGCTGGCGACATGTACGACACGCCGAAGGACTTCAGCGACAACACGTGATTGGCAATGATAATTAATCCGATCATGACGCCGTACAAGCCGAACATCCCGGCCAGCGCGATCATAGGAAAGCGCAGCATACGCAGGGCGAAGGCAGCATTGTAAGCCGGTGTAGCGAAGGAGCCGATAGTAGTAAGCGCAATGACGACTACCGTAATCGGACTAGCGAATCCGGCTGAGACTGCCGCTTGGCCTATGACGAGTACGCCGACGATGGACAAGGCCCCACCGACTTGCTGCGGCAGGCGTATCGTCGCTTCCCGCAATACTTCCATCGAAACTTCCATAATAAGCACTTCGACGAACGAGGGGAATGGCACGCCCGCCCTGCCGCCTGCTACTGCGACTGCGAACTGCGTAGGGATTAATTCCGGATTGTAAGACAATATCGCGACATACAGTGACGGGAAGACTAGCGAGAAGACAAGGGCGACCACGCGTGCAAGTCGAACGAAGCTTGCTTGGAGGAAGCGGGACGAGTAATCCTCGGCCGTCTGATAAAACTGGCTGAATACCGTTGGCACAATGAGTGCAAAGGGGGAGCCGTCCATCAGGATAGTCACTCTTCCTTCGACCATATTGGCAACAGCCTTATCGGGACGCTCCGTATTCTGAACTTGTGGAAAAGGTGAGTACGGATGATCTTCGATCAACTGTTCCAGATAGCCGACATCGAGCACCGCATCTATATCGATTTCGCTCAAGCGCTGCTTGACTTCCTTGATAAGTTCATCATTGGCAATGCCTTGAATATAACAAACAGCAACCTTGCTCTTCGTAATCTTGCCGACATGAATAATGTCTGTCTGGAAGTCCGGTGTTTGGACACGATAGCGGATAAGGCCGATATTACGATCCAGCGATTCGATGAATCCTTCGCGGGGGCCCTGAATTACTTGTTCTGTCGGCGGTTGCTCCACTGCTCGTCGTTGCACTTGTCTGACGCCGATTAAGAATGCTTCTTGCATGCCATCGACGAACACCGCGCACTTCCCTTGAAGAATTTCATGGACAATCCTTAGCATGCCGGTATCCAGCTGACAGTTCGCATGGTACAAAACTTGATACTGCAAAGCATGCATGACTTGTTCAGGCGAGGTTACGCTTCCCAATTGCCGTGTCGCGAATAACGGGCGGAGCACGTCCTCATTGAGTCCTTCAATTTCAACCATGTTCGATAAATAAACTAAGAAGGCTGCATGCTGATCGAATACAGTGAACCGCCGAATGACAAAGTCGTAGCTGCTCCCGAGCACTTCCTCCAGGATGCGTTCATTCTCTTGAAGGGCTGTCTGTACGTTTTGCTTTTCTAATTGCTCGTTTTTTTGTCCGAAGGTTGATTGTGAATTTGAATTTACTCTGTTCTGTTCGGTGTTGGGACGCTTAGCCATTATCGCTCACCTCACAATGCTGCTGTTATTATTTGTAGACTGATGGAAAATATGCATAGTGTTGCGAGCGGACAATATTGGACAACCGTATGGACTGGTCTTCTTATTGGACTCATGCTACAATGGAACAGTTCTATGAAGGAACCGCGGTTCGAGACCATCCCGCGTTAACAAAACTAGGAGGAATGTAGGATGTATAATTTGTTGTGGGGCGTTGCCTTCGTGCTCGTCCATTTCGCCATGTTTCTAATCTGTTATCGGCTATTTGGCAAGAACGGACTCTATGCATGGATCGGGGCCGCCACGATTCTGGCTAATATCCAGGTGGTCAAGACGATCGAGATGGCGACCTTGGTCATGACGCTAGGCAATACGATGTATGCGACGATCTACTTGACGACCGATCTGCTCAATGAGAAGTATGGCTTGAAGGAAGCGAAGAAGGCTGTCTGGTTCGGCTTCTTCACACTGATCATGACGATCGTCATTATGCAGATGGCGATTCAGTTCGAACCGCAAGCAGACGATGTAGCACAAGCCTCGTTCGAGACACTGTTCGGTCTCATGCCGCAAATTGCTCTGGGCAGCTTGGCCGCTTATTTGGTCAGTCAATTCCTAGACGTGCGTATCTTCGCCATGCTGAAGCGTTGGTTTCCTAAGCCGCATCAGCTGTATATCCGCAACAATGGCAGTACGCTGATTAGTCAATTGGTGGACACGGCTGTGTTCTGCACAATTGCTTTTGCAACCTTGTACCCGTGGGCGATCTGGTGGGAAATCTTCCTGACGACTTATATTATCAAGTTCGTCGTTTCGATCGCTGCAACACCTGTCTTGTATATCGCGCGAAGCTTCACATTCAAGGATGAGAAGTCTGCTTGATAGATACGCTAATGATCGTAAGAAGCTGTCTCGAAGTCACTGCATGACTTGCGAGACAGCTTCTTCGTTCATGGCTACAACTGATTCTGATAACGTTCCCAATCTGCATACAAGCCGCTGCCGCTGCACTGCTGACACGTATAAGCATCGGCGGATTCGAACGCCATATATTCATTGACCGCTAGCGGGTAGTATCCCTGACCTGTGCATGCCGGGCAAGTGCCGCGCTCGCGGTTTCTCACAATCTTCTTCTCGCGGCTTGCTTCTCTCCATTCTGCTAATGCGTTGAATAACCCCATCGTGCTCACCTCGTCGCTATTTTGATCTAGTATGGGATACGAAATTACAGATTATGCGCTTGTCTATGTTCAGAATTTGAGTTAGTAACTAGTTCGGATACAGACAGTGCTGGAATATACTATTCAAGGATCGGTTATTTGGGAAGCGGCTCGCTTGTCTGCCCTTTTTTTTGATATACTATTGAAATAGTTGAACTGAACATACGGGGGAAGCTGATGTGATATTTTTTAGTAAGTTCATTCGCAAGCTGGTACGCGCAAGCAATTATTTGGTGTTTGGTATATCTGTCATCTTAATAGCAGGGAGCTCCGCAGTCATTTACTGGTTGGAACCTGATACGTTCGGGAGCGTGTTCAACGGATTCTGGTGGGTCATGACCACGGTGACTACGGTAGGGTATGGGGATTATTATCCGGAGACAGTTGGCGGGAAAGGCTTGGCAATCTTCCTCTATATCTTCGGCATCGGCTTGATCTCCATCGTCATTAGCAAAATTGTAGATGGGGTGTCTCTGTACACACAGCTGAAGGAGGAAGGCAAATTGCAGTATAAGGGCAAGCAGCACTATGTCATCATTGATTGGAGCAAGCAGGCTGAAATTGCGATTCACGAAATATTGAAGAGTGACCAGACAGCGGAGATTGTACTGATCGATAATTTGGACAAAACCCCGATCGAAGATGTACGGGTGCATTATGTACGGGGCAACCCTGCCCATGCAGAGGTGTTGGAGCAGGCTAATCTGGTTGAAGCCAAGTCAGTGTTCATCTTCGCTAATGATGTGACGGAATACAATAATGTCATTCGAGATCCCTCATACATAGACGGGAAGACGCTGCTGATCGCGACGACAATCGAAAGACTGTTCCCGAAAGTGTATACAATCGTCGAAATTCGTGATAAGCATAATCTCCATAACTTCGACCATATCCATATTGATGAATTTATTCTAAGCTCTGAGATGGTGTCTCAACTAGCTGTTCGCTCCGCCATCCATCCGGGTGCTTCGAAAATCTTCTCTCAGCTGCTTACGACACAGCATGGCGAGGACTTGTATGAGATACAGGCTAAGCCGCACTGGCGTACATATCGAGATGCGTTCGATGAGCTGCTGCGTGAAGGGGCTACCTTAATCTCAGACGGTGCGGAACTGAACATTAACCGCCGCTTGGATGATCCGATTCAGAAGGATGCGAGATTGTTCGTCATCTGTGACAAGTCAACGCATGCCAGGCTGCAAGCCTAGAATAAGGGAGAGGGGAAGGGAATTTGACGTTTACGGTTGACGGTGCGATCTTCTTGTTTTCCACACTGCTCGTCATTGCAGTAATTACAACTAAATTTTCCTCACGGTTAGGCGTTCCGTCGCTTGTTTTTTTCGTTGCGGTCGGCATGGTTTTGAGCCAATTTATTTATTACGATAACACACAGTTGACCCAGCTGTTCGGTATTCTCGCACTGATCATTATATTGTTCGAGGGCGGACTGCAGACGAAGTGGACGAATATGAAGAAGGTGATCGCGCCTTCTGCTGTCTTGGCAACATTCGGTGTCTTGATTACAACTGTAGTGATCGGCGTGTTGGCGAAATATATTCTTGGATTAAGCTGGCTGGAGGGAATATTGTTCGGCGCGATCGTCGGCTCGACTGATGCGGCAGCCGTATTCGCGGTGCTCGGCAATAAGAATATTAAGTCCAAGCTGACTTCCACGCTGGAGGCGGAGTCTGGAACGAATGATCCGATGGCGATCTTCCTCACGGTATCGCTCATTGCGCTAATTCAAGAACCGAATACGAGCTTGCTCTCGCTAGTGTTGAATTTCTTCTGGCAGATGGGCTTGGGCTTGGTTATGGGCATAGTGTTCGGGAAGATTTCGGTCTGGATCATTAATAAGATCAACCTCGACTCCTCGGGATTATACCCGGTGCTCTCGATGGCGATGGCGATTCTTACATACAGCAGCACCGCGATGTTGCAAGGAAGCGGTCTGCTCGCAGTGTATGTGATGGCTGTACTGGTTGGCAACTCAGATCTGACTTATCGGCATTCGATCTTCCGCTTCAATGAAGGTTTCGCCTGGATGATGCAAATCTTGATGTTCATTCTGCTAGGCTTGCTTGTGTTCCCGAACCAGCTTCTATCGATTATATGGCAAGGCTTGGGGCTGTCGTTGCTGTTGATGCTAGTAGCGCGGCCGATTGGTGTGTTCGCCAGTATGCTCTGGATGAAGTTCAGCTTGAAGGAGATTTCCTTCATCTCTTGGGCAGGATTGCGCGGAGCAGTTCCGATCGTCTTGGCCACTTATCCGATGATGGCCGGGATGGAGAACAGCCAGCTCATCTTCAACGTCGTGTTCTTCGTTGTCCTGACCTCGGCATTGGTGCAAGGCTCGACCATCTCGCTGCTGGCAGAGAAGCTGGGTCTTGTCGGCGGGAAGAAGCCGACCGCGCCTCATACGCTAGAGTTGGTCTCCATCGGCAAGACGAATTCAGAGATTGTAGAGATCGATGTCGAGGCCGATTCAGTAATTGCCGGGAAGGAAATTCGGCATGCTGAGTTGCCTGTCGAGGCGCTTGTGACCGCGATTATTCGCAAGGACAAGATCATTACGCCGAAGGGACATACACGCTTAGAGGCGGGCGATATTCTCTATGTGCTGCTGCCGAAACCGCTGCGCGAGCAAATCAAGGGCTACTTCAGCAAGAAGGAGGAGCTGCGAGAGGCTGACGACGACTAACGGTTGCATGACGAAGTGGTTCAAGGGTTCCCTGTAACGGGAGCTCTTTTTTGTATTGAAGTCAGGTTGCTGAATAAAGATTCGTGCATAGAGGCTGAAAGGGGGATTCTTTTACGAAGATGGCGAATGAGCGGGAAGTTTGTCTGCATAGTGTGATACGATCAACCTACATGCAGAAGCGGCCTGATCGGCTTGGCTTGGGACTCATCGAGGAGGTTGCAACTTGGGATTAGTATATTTGCTGCTCGCCACGCTGGCTTGGAGCTTCGTAGGTGTATTGGTGAAGACAGCGTCCGGTATGGTGGACAGCACGGTCATTACGTTTCTCCGTTTCAGTATCGGTGCCTTGTTCTTAGGGTTGTTCTTATATGTACGCAATGGGCGGTTACAGGTGCGCGTTGGGATGAAGTGGGTCTGGATCGGCGCCTTCGGCAAGTCCTGCAACTACTTCTTCGAGAATATGGCTTTGTCGATTGGTTACTCCTATGGCAACATCATCGTACCTCCCATTCAGACGATCGTGCTGCTGTTCGTCTCTGTCCTGCTGCTGAAGGATCGGATGACAGGGCGCGGCTGGGTAGCTGCCGCACTCTGTATGACTGGCGTTCTGCTGATTAGCTGGAATGGGCAGCCGGTGGACAAGCTGCTCAGCGGCGACGGAATGATTACGGTGCTGTTCGTATTGGCGGGAGTCGGAGCGGCAATTCATGTCATTAGCCAGAAGATGCTGATCAAGGATTTGGATACAGGCAACATGAACTTCTCTACCTTCTTCATCGCTTCGCTCATCATGGCGTTGCCGATTCCAGTATTCGGGGAAGGCTTCGTAGGTCCGTCGAATGGATGGGCTTGGTTCTCCTTGCTGGCATTGGGTCTCATTACAGGCTTGAGCTTCTACTGGTTTGCCGAGTCGCTGCGTCGGGTTTCCTTTCCCGTCGTCATTATCGTGAGCAACACAACGGTATTGTTCGGTATACTGTGGTCGTACTTAATCTTCCGAGATCCGATTACGCAATACTTGATTGCAGGAGCGCTAATCTTCATAATCGGTATGGTAATCTTGAATATGCCAGTGCGTAAGACTGCGCAGAACGAGCAAGCTTCAGGCTCATAAGTTGTGACGCATGCTACAGGTATTCTGTTAGCGAACTTATACATGTAGCTGATTGAAATTTAGTAAAAATCACAGCTTGCAAAAGCAGGACTTTCGATGTGATTTTGGAATAGTATATATAGTGCTTTTGATCGAAGTTACTTGTAGTATCAATGCTCATGATGACGACGAGACAGCATATCTGCAAAGTGGATAAACATTCCCTGAGTATTGGATCAGTTGCGCAATTTAGAGAAAATATGGTGATGTGATGAACAATACGGAGACGTTTGCTGAACATATATTTCGTCAGCAGTCGAACTGTCAGTTGATTATCGTAGGCAAGGACGTCAAAGGCGAGGCGTTGTGTTATGAAAATCAATTTCAAATTGTGGAGAGCCGACCTTGCCAATTGACAGTCAGCCTTTCAATAGAAGAGGGTCATCCGTTGCAAACTATGGATACGATCGAATTTGTAGAGCTGTCTATCCGTGATCAAGACGTGCCGTACTTTGCATTTGTGAATGTGATTGAACAATGGTGTGAGGATCAGACCTTTACGGCAGTGCTGGAAGTGCCCGTGCATCTTCACTCCAGCGAGAATCGGAAGTTTATCCGGATTGATTTCCCTACCGTATTGCCGATAACTTGTTCGATTGTCGGGGTGCGCGGCCGGTCGACGCATCACGGCGTTCCGTTCGAGGCAGAGATGATTGATGTATGCGGAGGCGGGCTGTCTTTCTTGACGAAGAAACGGTTGTTCTCACCCTTGTTCTTGAAGATCGAGGCGGAATTGCCGGCATTCGATGCACCGTTCGAAGTGTATGGCGATATCGCTCGGATTTCCCCGTACCGTCAGGATACGTATCGGATTGCTGTCACATTCCGTGATGTGGATGACTACCTCGTCCAACAAATTGACGACTACTGCAGAACATACCGGGAACGCGCACAGACAGAGAGCGAAGCTTCATCCAACTGACATTGACTTGTTGCGCATGCTAGCAGCTAATCACATAGCGTCACTATACAACCCAGTTACATGCAGGTAACTTATACACATATAGGTTACACATTAACAGCAGTCTCTGAAACCTTTATAATGAGGAGAAGAGCAGGGAGGGACTAGACAGATGAAGCAGACAAAAGTGATCCTATGCCGAGGCGGCGACTATTATCCAGATGCAGAGCTGGTCCAACAGCTTGCAGATGCGTTCCCGAATGTGGACTTTGTAGATACTCGTAAGGAACAGTTAGACGAACAGCTGGACATGCATCAGGATGCGGAGGTGTTCCTTGGCTGGCCAACCCGAGAACAGCTTGAAGGCTTACCAAACTTGAAATGGGTGCAATTGCAAAGTGCTGGTGCGAACGGATATACGAATAATCCGTACTTGAGAGACGATGTTGCCTTGACGAATGCAAGCGGCGTATTCGATGTGCCGGGAGCAGAGCATTCGTTAGCGTTGATGCTAGCGTTCACACGGCAGTTGCCTGTGTACTTCGACCAGCAGCAACGCAAGGTGTGGAAGAGTAATCCAGGCTGTCTGGAAATACAGAGTTCGACAGTCGGTGTGATTGGTCTAGGCGGTATAGGCGGCGAGACAGCGAAGCGAGCGAAAGCGCTCGGGGCGCGAGTAGTTGCGGTCAAGCGCAATCCAGCTAACAAGCCGACATATATAGATCAGCTCTATCCGATCGATGAGGTGGATACCTTGTTGGCGGAATCTGACTTCGTCGTGATGGCTCTGCCTTTGACTGGGGATACGCAAGGCTTCCTCAATGCGGGACGAATCGCCAAGATGAAGAAAGGCGCGGTATTGATTAACGTTGGCAGAGGACCAACGGTAGATGAGGGAGCCTTGATTCAGGCATTGCAAAGCGGTGCGTTGCTTGGAGCAGGGTTGGACGTCACGGAGGTAGAGCCGCTTCCAGCGGACAATCCGTTGTGGGAGATGTCGAATGTTATCATTACCTCGCATTCGTTAGGGGTGTCACCGCGCAAGGAAGAGCGCAGAGTAGAGTTGCTTACAGCCAATCTGAAGCGATTCTTGGCAGGGGAACCGTTGTTGAATCTGGTTGATAGGAATGCAGGGTATTGAAGGCTTCGATTCCTTATGCGGGTATTGCCCGCGCAGCCGCTGCCGGCTTGATCGGCGGCGGCTTGTTTCAACTTATCGGGTTGCCGCTTGCCTGGATGCTCGGTCCAGCCTTTGCCATGATGACGGTCAACACAGCTCGCCCGCAGCTGATTGCTTGGCCGCGCATTCTCGGTGATGCGGGCATCGTAATTGTCGCCTACTTGCTTGGCAGCTCGATGACGAAGGAGACGGCTGTCACCATACTGCAAGATTTGCCCTTCATGTTGGCGGCCGCAATGTTCTGGATGGTGCTCGGGTTCGCTGTCGGCTGGCTGTTCGCCAAGCTTGCGCGTATCGACATCGTCAGCGGTATTCTCGGCTGCTCGCCCGGCGGTCTAACACAGATGGTCATCGTAGCAGAGAGCGACAGCCGGGCAGATGCAGGGACGGTCGCCATCGTCCAAACTTGCCGTATACTGATTGTGCTGTATACAGTGCCGTTCACAGCAGCATGGATGGCGCACACGCAGGCAGGCAACGGAACAGGCTTAATAAGCGGTCAAGTCGATACGCTTGCTGCGCAGGCAACCGCTGCCCCAACGCTATACAGCTATTTGCTGTTTCCCGTCATTCTGCTGTCGGCATGGTTGCTTCGGCGTCTGAAGATTCCCGCTGGGGAGTTTCTCGGTCCCGTTATCGTGGTAGGCGGCCTCGCGGCTTCAGGGTTCGTGTGGCCGGAAGTTCCCACGCTGCTGACCGCTGCAGCACAGGCATGCATCGGCTTGTTCATCGGAAGCAGGGTGCGGCTGCGTATTCTGCTTGAGAACAAGCGGCTCGCTCCGTTGGCTCTTGCAGCCGGCGTGTTCTTCGTGAGCTTGACGCTGGCAGCAGCTTGGGCAATCTCAGCCGTCATGGAAGGAACGGTGATCACCTGGTTCCTTGCGCTCTCCCCGGGCGGACTAGGCGAAGTCGCGGTTACAGCGATGCAGCTGGGCGCGAACGACGCTCAGGTCACAGCGTTCCAAATCTTCAGACTGATGTTCATCTTGTTCCTCGTTCCCTTCATCGTCAATGTGGCGCGTAAGAAGATCGTGTTGGACGCGGATTAGGATACTCGAACGGAAACCACTAACCTTATTGCAGCTAAGTCATCACTTGCTTGCTGTATATTCTCGAATAAGGTGTGCTGGTTTCCGTTTTCGTTTAAATCTGCAGTAGTTATCTGATGGTTTGCTTTCTTGATTTATGAGAAAAACACGTATAAATGTTATTAAATTAGAGTAATATAAGTATAATAATGTTTGATATCGAGAAAAAACCACAAAAATACACTAGTTAAAAAAGAAAGTTTGGAGTAAAATGAGTGCAGAAGAAGGGTGGTACATATGCTTATACAATTTAGCTTCAAGAACTTCAAATCGTTTAAGGATGAAACCTTATTAGACCTGACGGCATCATCTGTTAAAGAACACCCATACAATGTGATCGAGACTGAGACTGGCGATAAGTACTTGAAGGTTAGTGCGATATACGGATCGAATGCGAGTGGGAAATCTAATGTCATCGAAGCGTTCTCGTTCATGAGGAAGTTCGTACTCAATTCCCTTACATCAGCGACCGATGAGGATAAACATCACAAGAAAACAATTCCCGTTAAGCGGTTTTTGTTTGATCATACTAGCAAGAAGGAGCCAGCAGAATTTGAAGTGTTTTTTCAGCATTTGAATACAGAATATCAATATGGATTTACTGTGGACAGTGATAAAATACACGCAGAATGGCTATATTCCAAAACCCCAAAAGGCAATTCGTTCAGTACGTTGTATGAGAGGAGCGGGAATAAATTTAAATTCGGCAAGAAAATGAAGCATGCTGAAATATTTGCTAATGCAGTGGATGACAAAACATTGTTCTTAACTTTAACGGCTAGAACGAAAGTCAAGATTTCGCAAAAAGTAAATGAGTGGTTCTTTGAACAATTTGTTGTCGATTTCGGTGATATTGATTTTGAACAATTTATTTCAAGAGTTTTCCCGGAGGAAGTGATGGATGATGAAGACTATAAGCAAAGGCTGGAAAACTTTCTATCTGCAATCGATACAGGCATCATAAGCTTGAGAATTGAAAAGACTGGAGCGAAATCAGAAGAGGGAGAAGAGGCAATTAACGTATATTCCAATCATATTGTCAATGAGCATGGGGATACGATAGAAATTCCTTTTAACGAAGAATCAAGCGGTACTAGAAAAATGTTTTTATTGTTTTACTTTTTCAATGATGCGCTTCAGAATGGATACACGTTATTCGTTGATGAGTTGAATGCCAAACTGCATCCTCTGCTTGTGCGATATATTATTCAATTGTTTCACAACCCCGAGATCAATAAGCATAACGCGCAATTTATTTTTACAACACACGACCACTACACATTAACTAGGGATGTCTTCAGAAGAGATGAAGTATGGTTCACTGAGAAAGATCGTATGGGAAATTCCAAATTGTTTTCACTTGTTGAATATAAGATAGATGAACATACTAAGGTTCGCAATGATGCAAGTTACAATAAAGACTACATGGCAGGTCGGTATGGCGCGATTCCACTTCTGAAAGAATTTAATCTTTTGGAGGGGAGCTAATGAGTCGTGATCGAGATGAGTTTTTTAGGCGGCGCAAGGGAAGGAAGAAAAAAAGAGGAGAAGCGATCAGACAGCCGGAACCGGACAGATATTTAATTGTCACTGAAGGAGAAGAAACGGAGACTAACTATTTCGAAGGCATGAAACGTAAGATTAATGCCCAATATGCCAATCGTATCACACAGATCCGTATTGATATTGAAGGGACTGGACGCAATACGAATAGCCTTGTCCATTTTGTAGAAAAAATCATGAATCGATCTGTTAATCCATACAGCAGGATATGGGTCGTTTTTGACAAAGATGATTTTTCAGATGATCAGTTTAATAGCGCCATTGCGCAAGCTGAATCTAAGGGATATCAAGTGGGTTGGACGAATGAAGCATTTGAATTGTGGTTTCTCTTACATTTTGAATATTTGAATAGCGGAATAAGCAGAGAGCAGTATATAGAGAAGTTGACCGGATATCTGAGTTCGCGTGGCGTATTGAAGAAAGGTGATAAGTATGACAAGAATATGGCATATATTTATGAGATCTTGATGGAACATGGTGACATGGAACGAGCCATAGGCAACTGTAAGAAATTAATTGAAATGCATGAAGCGAACGGTGAACATTCCTATGCGAGAATGAATCCGGCAAGTACGGTTTACAAACTGGTAGAAGAACTAAAAGAATATTTGTAATCATTTTAATATCTACATACAAGTAAAGCACCGGTCCCTGCCAGGAACCGGTGCTTCATATATAAATACAACTTGCTTACAAAGCCGCACCCTTGCCGCCGTCCACATTGATGGCGGTGCCCGTGACAAAAGAAGCTGCGTCGGAGACGAGGAAGGTAATGACGTTCGCCGCTTCTTCCGTATCGCCGATGCGTCCGAGCGGAATACCGTGACGTTCATGCCGTGCGAATTGTTCCCATGTGAGCTCCGGTGCATCACGCTTCCACCACTTCTCGATCTGATCGCTGCGAATGGTTCCGATGCATACTGTGTTGACGCGGATCTGATCCTTAGCCAAATCCTTGCTCATCGCATTCGTCAAGGCTTGTCCAGCTGCACGACTGACAGACGTTGGCAATGAAGATGCACCAGGAGTCTTGGCCGAGGATGTCGTAATGTTGACGATTGCGCCTCCACCTGCTTGACGCAAGTGCGGAACGGCTGCCTTCGAGCAATGAATCGCGCCGAACAGCTTCAGATCGAGATCGTAATGCCATCCGCTGCTCTCCACCTGCTCGAACGGCTTCGCAGCGGATGTACCCGCATTGTTGACGAGTATATCCAGCTTGCCGAATCGGGCCACCGTCTCGGCAACTGCCCTCGCGCAATCCTCTTCTTGTGTAACATCCGCCTGTACTGTGAGTACCTGAGACTCCGTGTGCGCAGCGATAGCAGCTGCAGCCTTCTCCAGTGCGTCGGTATCTCTCGCGCAGATCGCGACATTCGCTCCTTCACGAGCTAGTTGCATAGCGGTACCGTAGCCGATTCCTTTGCTGCCGCCGGTTATGAGTGCTACCTTACCTTTTAGTCCAAGTTCCATATTCCATTCCTCCTTTCCTATTAGTATAGCTAAGAGACTTTGCGCGCAATCACTGCTTTTTTATGCAGATAAGGCGGTTTTTTTTAACAACCTTCTTACATCTATGAAACATTGTATTAATCCTAGGCTCGTATACTAAGAAGGAAGATAGAATTCTTCATATTAGGGGAGGACGAAGGATGAAAAGAAACGAGTGCTCGTTATTCGCAGCTATGTTGCTATTGGTTACGCTTCTCATTCCGGGTGTAACAGCTCATGCAGCGGAAGCAGAAGAAGGACAAACTCAAATTACAATTGTACACGTCAATGATGTGCATTCACGCGTAGAGAGCGGTATCGGCTATGCGAAGCTGGGCGCTTTCGTCGAGCAGCAGCGCGCAGACAATCCGAATACGCTAGTGCTGGATGCGGGGGATACGTTGCATGGCCAGACGATTGCTACTCTTGTTCGAGGTGAGAGCATTGTTCGCATGCTGAATGCTATCGGAGTCGATGGATTGACAGCAGGTAATCATGACTTCAACTTCGGCACTGAGCGCTTGCTGGAGCTTGCTGAGATGGCCGAATTTCCTATCCTTGGCGCGAATGTGGAACGCGATGGTGAGATGATTCTAGAAGACCACTTTATTCAAGAGGTTGGAGGCGTGAAGGTAGGGATATTCGGTCTTGCAACGCCGGAGACTGCCTACAAGACCCATCCGAACAATGTCCAGGGCATTACGTTCGTCGATCCGGTCGTAGTTGCGCAGGAGCAGGTGGATGAGCTGCGCGATCAGGTTGATATTGTCATTGCGCTCGCACACTTGGGGACAGATGCCTCTAGTACAGACACTAGTGCGAAGGTGGCGGAGCATGTTGACGGGATCGATCTTATTGTAGATGGACATAGTCATGAAGAAATTAGCACGTATATCGGGGATACACTTATCGTCCAGACTGGCGAATACTTGAATCATGTCGGCCTCGTTCAGTTGACAGTAGAGGACGGAGAACTGACAGATGCTGCTGCAGAACTTGTTGCTGCGGAGGAGCTGGATTCGCTTGAGCCCGATGCTGAGGTACAGGCTGTGATCGACGCAATCAAGTCAGAGCAAGATGTCGTACTGAACGAAGTAGTAGGTACAACTTCAGTGGACCTGGACGGAGAGCGCGAAACCGTGCGCGCGTCTGAGTCGAATCTAGGCAATCTGATTGCTGATGCGATGCTCGCCGTAACAGGAGCAGATGTTGCGCTGACGAATGGCGGAGGCATTCGCGCATCGATTGGCGAAGGCGAAGTGACGAAGGGCGATGTGATTACTGTGCTGCCGTTCGGCAACTATGTAGTCACATTGGAAGTGACAGGCGCGGAGCTCGTGCAGGCGCTGCAGCATGGTGCAGGTGATTACCCAGAGCCGAAGGGTGCATTCCCACAGGTAGGCGGCATTAGCTATGCGATTGATGCTTCCAAGCCGAAGGGAGAACATGTGCATAGTGTGATGGTGAACGGTAATCCGGTGCAACTAGACCAAACTTATGTGCTTGCCACGAACGACTTCCTTGCAGCGGGCGGGGACGAGTACACGATGTTCAGCGATAATGCGGTAACGGGGCATTATCAAGCATTGGATGAAGCGCTAATCGAGTACATGCAGACGATCGGAGACGTGTCTTATTCGCAGGAAGGGCGTATTGTTGAAGCTGCGCAGTTTGAAGAATCTATGGAAGGCGAAGAAGTCGTCCAAGAGACGCCTGCTGAGGATACAGTCCAGCAAGACGCTGCTGCAGATGATTCCGAATCGGTGACTGATACAGATACGATGGCTGAAGTAGAGCTGCCTGTAGGAGTGGAGAAGCTGTATACGATCCAGCCGGGGGATACACTCTCCCATATTGGCAGGGCAAACGGTATATCGTGGCAGGCGCTTGCTGATTACAACAATTTGGCTAATCCACACCTTATCTTCCCGAACCAGCAAATTCGAATTCCGGCACAATAAGCTGGGACAATAGTTTTCTAATAACAAAAGGCTTTCCCGCTGTCTGGATGTAGACAATTCGGGAAAGCCTTTGTTCATTAGGCATCTGTCGTTGGCTGTTCGGTTGGTTGACTGCCTAACGGGAGGTTATGACGTTTGTTGTATATATACGTGCCGATCGTCGCAATCATAGCGACAATGGAGAACAAGCTGCCTATTCCATAAGCAGCAGACGGGCTGATGCGATCGAACACTTCGCCTCCTCCGGCACTGCCAATAATGCCAGCGAACCCGCCGAAGGTCACAGCGAATACTGCCTGTCCTGATCCGCGAAGCTCTTGCGGAATGATGCTCATCAAGTATTGAATCGCAGCGACGAGAAACAACGGGAATGTAATACTATGCAATGCTTGTGCGTAGATGAGTACAGTCGGGCTTTCTGCGAAGCTGTATATCGCCCAGCGTACAGCATAAGCTGCCGCAGCAATAATAATAATCCCCATCTCGTTCCACTTTTTGATCAGCTTGCCGGCAAACATCAACGCCGGTACTGTGCTTAAGGTTGCGACAAGCCATGCCATGCCAACCCGCGATTCCGTTGCGCCCATATCTTTAATATACAGTGCCAACAGACTGTCGTTCATTCGATGCGGAATGGCAATGAGTAGAATGAGTACGAGAAACCAGAGTAATTTAGGCTGTGAGAACGCCTTGCCTAGCGCCTTCAGATTGACAGGTACTGGTGTGGACTCTGTGTCCTTGATTAGGAAAGATGCCGATATCGCTAATAATAGAGCACCTGCGTAAATATACCAAATATAGCTGATTCCGATCCGCTCGATAATGAAGCCAAGTGCCAGCGAAGCCGTACCGACACCGATTTCCCCCCACATACGAAGTCGACCGTACTCCTTCTTATGCTGGTAGGCATAGGCTACACACAACGTCTCGGTCAGAGGAGCAGCAGCGCTGTTGAAAAACATGAATACAATAAAAAAGACCATGATAAGCAAAAAGGTTTGCGCTGAGAACAAGCCGATACTAAGGAAAAAGTTGGTGACCAGCAAAAAGAGCAACACTTTCTTCACGGTTTTGCGCTTATCGCTTACATATCCCCAGAACGGCTGCGCGAATATCCCGATTAGTGCACCGGTGGCAATAATCGTTCCGACTGCGCCGGAATCGAGTCCCCGATCTTGCAACGATAACGGCAGGAAGAAAACGATTACACTAAACGTAGAAAATAATAAGTAAATAAAGACGGACACTCGAATCACGTGATGTACCCCCTTTGTGCTGAAAAAAAGAACAACTATGCAATTTTAGCACAGTCTCCTTCGCAGGGGTATGAGAGAAACTTATGTTTCTCCATGTATGCAGTCATAAGAAAAACACCTGCCGGCTCGGCATCGCATTGCGTTCTATGCTCCCGCAGAATAGAGCGACTACAGCCTGCGAAGCTTCTGAATGTGCTGCAAGACAGCATCCCGTCCTAGCGGCCAACCATGTCCAAGGTAAAACGTTTCATATCCTGCATCAACCATCTGCTGTAATTCATATGCAACCTGCTGCGGGTTGTCCTCGAACGGAGGACGGATCGGCCGATTTTTCCTGCATATTCCTCCCATTAAGATACCGGAGGCTACCAAATCACCGACAAGCGCTTCTGAGCTGTCCAATTCAACAGACAGCGATCCTGCTGTATGTCCGGGCGTATGCCGAATCTTGCCTGGTACACCGTAAGGATGTAAGTCGAAGGATTGGTCGTTCGAAATGAGCTTGTCTGGAATAAAGCCGACATATGGCCGAAGGGCAATCCCTCTCTTGAGCAAATATCGACCTGCGATCCCTGTTGGGCAATACGTCATCTGTTCCTCTTGGTTGTAATACATAGCATCGTCCTGATGCGCCACAATCGGTGCATCTGACAACTCGCGGATCATCGCTGTGCTGCCGGCATGATCCATGTGAGCATGCGTACTGATAATTAACTTAATGTCCTTCCAGCCGCGGTTCACCTTGCTCAATGCAGCCGCAATCTTGTTCTCTGAGCCGGGAATGCCTGAGTCCATAAGCAGACAGCCGTCAGGTCCAATAATAAGATGTGCATTCAGCATGTGCATAGGCAAAATTGGAATTCGTACAATGTGAGTATGATTCACAGAATCACCCTTTCTCATTCATATGAAGGAAGCAATAATACAATAAAAAAAGATACCGAACCGTTCGGTCTCTTTTGTGATTATCTCAGAACTTGCCCGAAAGCGCAATAGAAATGGTAAAATAAATGAAAACGAGCAACGGAATTTGGAATGGATGCGAGGGGACGACATTTATGCGCAAAGGGGCACAAACACGACAGCATATCATAGTCAAATCAGCAGCGCTATTCAATCAGAAGGGCTATGCCGGTTCTTCGATGCAGGATATTATGCACACGACCGGATTGACTAAAGGCGGCATCTATCGCAGATTTGCCGGCAAGGATGACATTGCAGTGGAGGCGTTCGACTATGCATGCCGCTTGCTGGAAGAGAAGTTCAAGCTTGCTGCGGCTAAGGCGGGAACTGCTATTGATAAAGTCATGGCCATCTGCAGCGTGCATAGCGATCCGGTTCATCATCCACCGCTGGAGGGCGGCTGTCCATTGCTCAATACGGCTGTGGAGTGCGATGATGGCGATCCGGTGCTTCGGGAGAAGGCGCTTGGCTCATTGCAGGACTTCCTTGTACTCATAGAGAGGGTGCTGCAGCACGGAATAGCAGAGGGAGAATTCCGATCGGATATGAATACTGAATCTGTAGCGACGATGGTCGTTGCATCGCTGGAGGGCGGCGTAATGGCAAGCCGATTAGCCCGCGACAACAAACATATCGGGTATGTGCTAGAACAAATAAGGCAGCTGTTAGCTGCCTATTCAATCCAGTAATGCTTCGTAATCCGGATATTGCATTAGGTCTGAGTGTCCTTCCTGATACGCACGGGGAATCTCTCTATATGCCACCGTATGAATGCGCGTACAGGTTATCTTAGTCCGCTTGCTGTTCTGCGTAGATAGCCATTGCCTCGCACATGAATTGTGCCAGGCCGTCTCCGAACTGATCGATGTTGCGGGTGAATCTTGCGTCCGCTACATACATCTGTCCGAGCCCTTTGAACGCCTCCAGCGAGTAATGATGTCCGACACTGCTGTTGAGGAATGCATACCACTCGCCTATTGCTGCTTGTGCTTCTGCGGATGCAGGTGAACCATTACGCAGAGAAGCTAATGTTCGGTAAATGTTGTTCATTCGCTCCTCGAGCTGCGCTTGTTCGGCTTCGGTCAACTTCGATATCTTCGCATTGGAATCGTCTACAGCCTGATCACCCCAGCGCTCGCGCGCTTCTTGTTCATAGGGATTGCGGCTGAAATCGAAGCCTTCAAACTTCTCTTGATGTGTCATGTTCCGTTCTCCTTTCGCGTGCTGGATGGTCTTCTCCTCGTCACGATCATTTGATTCAACTTCGTGCGCTTCTCAAGCAGCATGCTGTGCTGCAGCTCCAACGCTTCGAGCTGATCGTAGGCGGGACTGTGCATCATGTCCCGAATATTCTTGAGAGGGAATCCCAGTTCCTTGAAGAACAGGATTTGCTGCAAATTGGTGAGGTTGTCATCACTGTATAGCCGATAACCGGATTCGGTCACATCGTCAGGCTTGAGCAATCCGATTTCGTCGTAGTGATGCAGTGTGCGCACACTGATGCCGACCAGGTCGGCTACCTCCTTGACAGTCATGGCCATGCCGTTTCAGCTCCCTTCTGACATGTACTATAAAGGATAACGTAACGGGAGAGTCAAGGGTTGATTAGATGATTTTCCCCCTCTTTTATAGAAATGTTGACCTTATCCCGAATTGTAAGCGCTTATATAATGAAAATGCAGCAACAAGTTCACACATACCAGCTGCCAGTTAATTATAGGGAGGTCAAATAGGGATTATGAAAAAATATGGGTTGCTATTGCTAGTTCTGATGGTCAGTCTCACGACCGTGCTTGCCGGGTGCGGCGGCAACAATGCCGGACAGGGAAGCAGCGCGAATACAGGAGCGAACGAAGCCGGCGGATCGAATGAGGTGAATGCCGGAAGTAGTGGAGAAGAGGCGGTAGTCGAAGATGCGGAGCCGTTCACCGTATCGCTGCGTCACATCCAGATCGGCGATGCGAAGAAATACCGCAAGGCGATATTGGACGATGCGGTGGCGAAGGCTGAGGCCGAGGTGCCGGGACTGACATTCGAGCTGGACGGCGTTGAAGATGAGGTCAACCGCTTCACGAAGCTTCCGGCTGAGATGGCGGCGGGCAATCCGCCCAAGATCTTCGACCTCTTCGGCGGCGAGGGAGATGCGCTGAAATATGCGAATGCCGGGCGCTTGCTAGACCTGACACCGATCCTAGAGGAGCTTGGTCTGGCGGACAAATTCCTGAATATGGGACAATTTACCTTGGACGGCAAAGCATACGGTCTGCCGATCGGGGGCAGCACAGAAGGCTTCTTCTATAATAAGCAGCTGTTCGCCCAATACAACATCGAAGTGCCGACTACGTTAGAAGAGCTGGAGCAGGCAGCAGAAACATTGAAGTCCAATGAAGTCACGCCAATGGCGATGGGCTCACAGGCGGCATGGGTACCGCTCATGCTGGCCAACACTTTGATCGGCCGCTATGCAGGTCCGGAATCGATCTATGGTTTCCGTGACGGTAGTGCTGCATGGAATTCTCCTGAGGTGGTGGCGGCCTTCGCTAAGTACAAAGAGTGGGTCGATAACGGTTATTTCACCAAGGGTGAGCTGGGCGTGACGTATGATGCAATGCTGAATGAATTTCTGGGCGGCAAGGCAGGCATGATGTTCGACGGCAGTTGGCGCGCTTCTGCTTTTGCTAACCCGGATTTGGTCAAGGAAATTACGTCTGAGGACGTCGGTTACTTCGCAATGCCAGCTGTGCCTGATGGCAAGGGCGATCAGACGGCTGTCAACGGTAACTACAGCAATGGCTACGGCTTCTCCTCCAACCTGAACGAACAGGAGCTGGAAGCGGTCAAGGCATTCATCAAGCATCTGTACAAGGATGACATGCAGGTGCGCGGCTTGCTGGAGGATGCGTTGCTGCCTTCGATGAAGCTGACTGATGCCGCTGCATCGGAGATCGAAGCGAATCTGGAAGATCCGGTCGTCAAGCAAATTATGGGGACGATGAATGAGGCAGGAGAGGCGTTCTCGCATTTTGATTCGGTCGTGCAGTCGGATGTGTACAGCGAGACCGAACAGCAGATTCAACGGCTGATTGCAGGGGAATCCTCGCCACAGGAAGTAGGCGATGCGCTGCAGCAAGCTCAGGAGGCGGCCAACGCCAACTAGAGACAGCCAATAGCGAATGAGAGATATGGCGCCGTCCCGCTGTCTGCCAGCACGGGGCGGCGTTCGTATTCAGAAACTCTGCGAATCAAGCAAAAGGAGAGGAGCATAGGCCATGCGCAGTTCTTTGCGAAATCCGTATATATACATCTTGTTTGTCGTGCCGACGCTCGGCTTGTATGCCCTGTTCTTCTTCTATCCGATGTTGACCTCGGTAGGCTACGGCTTCACCGACTGGAACGGCTTGGAGGAAACCAACTTCATCGGCTTCGCTAATTTCCAGCAGGCGTTCGCCGACAGCGATTTTTGGAACGCGGTGCGCAACAATATGGTGTTTATTCTGTTTTCTGTAGGTGTGCAGGTGCCGCTTATCGTGTTTTTTGCTATTCTGATTAGTCAGGTGCGGCGCTTTCAAAGCTTCTACAAAACGACTGTATTCGTTCCGTCTATCTTGTCCACAGCGGTCATCGGAATTTTGTGGGGCTTTATGTATGACCCCGAGGTTGGCATTATCAATCAGTTTCTTGGCTTGTTCGGTGTGGAGACGATCTACTGGTTAGCTGATTCGAATTGGGCGCTGCCTGCCGTTCTGGTGACGAACGCGTGGCAATGGATGGGATTCTATATTGTGCTAGTGCTTGCTGCGATCTTGTCACTGCCGAAGGAGATCAACGAAGCGGCGTCGATTGACGGTGCTGGCGGTTTCCGCAGGGCTTGGTATATTACGGTACCCTTAATTAAGCCGATCATCTCGGTTATTGTCATGCTGTCGATTGCCGGCGCGATGCGGGTTGTCGACATCGTCCTCGTTATGACGAAAGGCGGACCGGTCGGGGCGACGGACGTGATGGCTTCGTATATGGTCAACCGGGCAATTCGGTACGGCGATTACGGCTATGGCACAGCGCTGTCGATTATGATTTTTGCCATTGCGCTAATCTTAACAGCTCTCTATCAGCTCACCTTCGGCAAGATGCGGGAAAGGGTGGAATTCTGACATGTCTACTATATTCAATCGAACCATTCCGCACCTGATCTTGCTCGTCTATGTAGCCGCAGTGCTGGTACCATTCGCCTTCGTCATCCTGTCATCGATGAAGGAAAGCAATATCGATATTGCGGAGCGGCCGTTCGGCTTGCCGGAAACGTGGGTATTGGACAATTATGTAACGGCATGGGTGAAGGCGAAAATTAATGTGTACTTTTTCAACAGCGTGTACTTGTCCGTGACGTCTTCCATGGCAGGTGTCCTGCTCGCCGCGGCTTGTGCGTTCGCCCTGACACGGATGAAATTTAAGCGCGTCAGCAATTGGCTGTATCAGATTGTGCTGCTTGGCATGCTGATTCCTGGCAATGTGCTGTTTATCGCGCAATATATCTTGGTCAAGGATCTCGGCATTCTGAATACGCATTGGTCGTTGTTCTTCCCCTACACAGCCGGAGCAGTACCGCTTAGCGTGCTGCTGATCGCAGCCTTCATGCGCACGATTCCGAATGAGCTGGAGGAAGCGGCAATTATGGATGGATTGAGCGCAATAGGGCTGTTTGCTAGAATAATAATACCGATTACAATGCCAGCGCTCGTGACTGTGTTTATCGTCAATTTCCTGGGCGCGTGGAATGAATATTTGCTTGCCAATTTCTTCATTAGCAAGGACGCCTTGCGTACACTGCCGACTGGAATGGTCGGGTTTCGCGATGCCTTCCAGACGAACTATGCGCTAATCTGCACGGGGATCGTCTACAGTGTGTTGCCGGTGATTGTGCTCTATGCCTTCCTGCAGAAGCAAATCATCGAAGGAGTCACAGCAGGCAGTCTCAAAGGATAGACGACGGAAAGGAGCAGTGATCGCATGTCCATACGGTTCAAGCTGTTTGCTGCTTTTTTTCTGTTTATTTTACTGCCCTTTTGTCTGCTGGGTCTGGGCGCTTACTGGTTCGTGTCTGATTTTATTGAGAAAAAATACTCGCAGCAGGCGGAGCTGACCCTGCGTGCGCTTAGCCAGAACGTGGCGTTTATCTTCGGAGAAATGAACAAAGTTACGGATAGCACGATCGCCAGCACAGCGCTTCAGGAGCTGTTGGACAACAGGGGCTATGATTTGAAGCAGCTGACCGAGACGGACTATCTAGAGCTGAACCAAATTCAGAAGAGCTTTCGCGAGCTGCTGATCAATCATCCATCGGTCAGCTTTGCTTTCATGTACACGCTGCATGATGAACGGATATTGCCAATCTTCGCCAAGGGCAACTTCAATGCGCTGCCGTTCGCAGAATTTCAGCAGCAGCCGCTTTATCGCAAAGTGCTGGAGCGAGATGGTTTGCCCAAGTGGGTCGGCCCCTACGAGTATCCGCAATTGACCGGTGAGGACCCCGTATTCACGCAAATTCGACTAGTCAAGGATATCGATACCCTGAGTGACAAAGGGATTTTGCTCGTGCAGATGAAGCAGTCGGGGTTGGAAAATTTATTTCGTTATTTTCGCTACAAGCAGGAGGACTACGACACTCGATTTCTTATGGTCAATGCGCAAGGGTTGATCTTATTCGACAGCGCCGGAGAGATGGACGGAAAGCCGCTGCAGACTTATACGAACGCCCCGTTGCATGGGGGAGACGGCTATGTGAGTGATCGTCTCTCGTTCGCAGGCGAGGAAAGCATTCTGTCGAGCATTCCGGTTGGCGAGGAACAATGGCGTCTAATATCCTTGACATCCTGGCATTCGTTGTCCAAGGAGATTACCGAATATGCCCGCGTTGTCGCACTCATTACGGCTCTATGTCTGCTAAGCGCACTGGTATTCTTGATGTTCTCAGTCAATCGTATTGCCAAGTCCATTATCCGCATTGTACGCTCGATGCGCCGGGTGGAGGACGGTGAGCTTCATATTCGTGTGCGTGAGGAAGGTCGAGATGAACTGAGCTTACTTGCGCATGGCTTGAACAGCTTGATCGCGCGTGTGCATACATTGCTAGGCAAGGTAAAGCAGGAGCAACAGCAGAAGAACAAGGCGGAGCTTCGTGTGCTGCAGGCACAGATCAAGCCGCACTTCCTGTTCAATACGCTGGAATCGATCAATGTGCTTGCCGCACAGAATGAAGGCAAGAAGGTGAGCGATATGGTGCAGCGGCTCGGCGTGTTGCTGCGCATTAGCTTCCAGGAGCAGGAGCGCATTCCTTTGCGCCTGGAGCTGGCACACCTGCGCAGCTATCTGGACATTCAGGCGTTTCGCTTCGAGGATTTGTTCGACTACGAGCTTGATGTACCAGATGAGCTGCTTGACTGCCATCTGCCGAAGCTGACCTTGCAGCCGCTCGTCGAGAATGCGATTCAGCATGGCTTTGAAGGGATTGCTTATAAGGGGATGATTCGTATTCGAGGCGTTGTAGAACAGGACCGGATCGCGCTGTACGTGGAAGATAGTGGAATAGGCATGGATGCGGAGACGTTAGCGAAATTTCAATACTTGGCCGATGATGCTGTCGATGGGCTTGTTCGCTCGGAAGAGGAACCAGAGGAACCGGCGCATGCTGAACGGAGAGGGCTTGGACTGAGGAGTGTGGCGGATCGCATCCGCATCGAATACGGGCGCGAATACGGGCTGTTTATATGTTCGTATCTCGGTCATGGGACGATCATCAAGTGCGTGCTGCCGCACGCTTCGCGAGGTGAATGAGTATGTGGTTGAAGGCATTGCTGATTGACGATGAGAAGCCGATTCTGAATCATCTGCACACCGGGTTTCCGTGGGGGAATTGGCGGATTGAGGTTGTCGGTCTCGCCCGCAACGGGAACGAGGCGCTTGCGCTAGTCGAACAGCATCATCCGGATCTTGTGCTGTGCGATATTCGCATGCCGATCATTGACGGTCTGGCGTTCTTGAAGCATATTCGCGAGCAAGGGGAGTCCGCCGAGGTGATCATGATTACCGGTTACGAGGATTTCGACTATGCACGGACGGCATTGAAGTATCAAGCGGCCGAATACTTGCTGAAGCCGATCAACTATGATGAGTTGGCGCGTTCTGTGCAACGGATAGCTGCGTGCATACGCGAGAAGCGGAGCGAGGAGATGGATACGCGCCGCAGGTGGGACCGGCTTGCAGGTGCGGCTTATGAGAAGCTGCTAGTTGATGCGCTGCTTGGGCAGCCGACTGTTCCGAGCAGTCTGGTGCTGCCCGATGGCGCTCCGCTACTGGAGGAGCAGCGCTTATGGCTGTTGCTGGCAGACATGGACAGCTACTCACAGAGACAGTGCGCGAGTAATGACCAGGAGAGGAAATTGGCGAATTTCGCTGTGCGAAATATCGTGTCGGATGCATGGGGAGAAAGTCTGTGTGTCTTGCTGCAACTGCGAGAAGGAGAGTTTTGTCTCGTGCTGCAGGACGAGGATGGCTTGACCGTTGAAGCGTTGGCGGAGCGGGCACAATCATTGAGAGAATTGATTATGCAGTATGCCAATGTGCCGATGCATCTTGCGTTGTATCCTGTACAAGTGAACAGCGGTGAGCTGGACACTGCTTATCGCAAGCTGCAAAGCTTCCTCCATCTTGCCCCGCGTGAAGAGACTGTAGCGATCTATCAGAACTATCCCCGTCCGTTCGAAGCAGAGGAAGAGCTGTGGGCAACGGTGGAGCAGATGGTGGCAGGCCTGAAGCTTGCTGATCGTGAACAGACGGAGCAGTCGCTGCACCGGTGGATGAAGCTGCTGCAGGGCATGTCCGGTCATGGACAGCGAACGGCGGAGCATCTGATCCATTATTTGGCCATCCATCTGTTCCGGGAGCTGAAGAATATGCAGCTCTTGGAGTCGGGACAGGAGGAGCGGATTTGGACCCGCATGGCTGACAGCGCCGGTCTCAAGCATATGCTGCAGTTGGTCGAGGAGATGATTCGCGACAGCTTGACGCATACAGCGGAGCGGAAATCAAGCGAGCTGTTCATGCATGCGGCCAAGGATTACATTGATCGCAACCTGACGAGAGACTTGGGGATGGAGGAGGTCGCCGATCATCTGGGCATCAGCTGCAGCTACTTCAGCTTGCTGTTCAAGCAGCATACTGGCATGACCTTCGTAGAGTATATGACTGCTGGACGAATGGAAATGGCGAAGTCCATGCTGCTCCATACGGACAAGAGCATTGCCCAGATAGGCGCACTGAGCGGCTATGCCGACCGCCGATACTTCTCGAAAGTGTTTCTCAAATATGCGGGTGTTACGCCACGGGAATGGAAAGAGAATTGTAGCCCACAAAAGTGAAGAGGGGCTTCGAAGTGATTCAAGTACTTTTGCAGGATGCAGCAGATCCTATTGTGATTGCTATAGTGATTAGTGATTTACCCATACCGGTGGCAGCCCACCCTACTATCTATGCAAGTAATTACTCCTGTAAAAGAATGCTCCTGCTGAATGGGCATGTTCGGTGAATAGATGCAAAAGTGCGGGCAATTATTCAAAAAAACGCCGGGTTGATAAAATAACTGCGAAAATACATGTTCTCAATTCCTAATTAGTCTGATATAGCCATTTCGGAGTTTGAAAGATGCAGTTTTGCAGGAATTTCGGGAAAAAGCTCTTCCGTATGATCTAAACCTGCACTTTTACAGGAATTTCAGCACGATGTCACGGCAGCTAAAGGTGAACCTATATAGATTTCGGAAGGAGTGGAGAGAGATGATGCGAAATTTGGCGTCGATGACGCTGGAAGAGAAGGTAGGCCAGCTCTTGATTTGCGGAATTGCAGGGACGGAACCTTCGACGGCGGAGCTGCGCTTCCTGCGCGAGCGAAAGCCGGGGGGCGTCATTTATTTCCGCCGCAATATCGCTGCGGCAGCACAGCTGAGCAGCCTATCGGAACAGCTGCAGCTGGCAGCGTCCGAAGCAGGCGCCCTGCCGCTGTTCATTGCGATTGATCAAGAAGGCGGGATGGTCGCCCGCTGGGATCAAGATGCTGTACTGATGCCAGGCAATATGGCAATTGGCGCTACACGGCAGGCAAGCTACGCCTATGAAGCAGCTCAAGCCACGGGCAAGCAGCTTCGTGAAGTCGGCATCAATGTGAACTTTGCTCCTTGTGTAGATGTGAACAACAATCCCGCTAACCCAGTGATTGGGGTGCGATCTTACGGCGCTGATTCGGATCTAGTCGCTGAGCTGGGTGCAGCGGCAGTTCGCGGTTATCAGGAGGCGGGCGTGTCTGCGGCAGCGAAGCATTTTCCCGGTCACGGGGATACGGATATGGACTCCCATGTAGACTTGCCGACTATTCCTCATCCGATGGAGCGACTGCGGCAGCTGGAGCTGAAGCCATTCGCGGAGGTGATTCGAGCAGGAACGGATATGATTATGACCGCACATGTCGTGTTCCAAGCATGGGAGGAAGGACCGGTTCCTGCTACACTGTCGCCGCGGGTGCTGACAGAACTGCTGCGCGGAGAGCTTCAATTCAACGGTGTCATCATAACCGACTGTCTGGAGATGAAAGCCATCTCGGATGGCATTGGTGTGGCCGAGGGCGCCGTGCGCGCTGTGGAGGCGGGCGCGGATATTGTTCTTGTCAGCCATACGATCAGCTGGCAAGAGGAGGCGCTTGCTGCACTCCTGCAAGCCGTTCGTAACGGACGGATCAGCGAGGAGCGCATCGATGCTTCGGTGCAGCGCATTCTCGACTTGAAGAGGAAGCGGGCGCTCGAAGGGGCTGCGGTTCAGGCTCAGGCTGAGCAACCAAGCGCGGAGAGGCAGTCGGACGAGGTCGAACCAACGAAGGATGGCCGGCCACTGGTTCGGCATCAAGCTTCCTCGCAAGCCCGTCAAACAGACTCCGTACGAAAGCTGCTAGTGAATGCCCCTGCCGATCAAGAGCTAGCTCGAAGCATATGCCGCGACAGCATCACACTCGTTCGCAATGAAGGTGTGCTGCCGTTGAGCACATCGAAGCCAACCTATGTAGTGTGGCCGGTAGTGACAACGAGTACAGAAGTGGTCGAGGCAGTCGAGCAGGAGATGACGCTGGGACGGGCATTGGCAATACATCTGCCGCAAGTAGCGGAGGAGCGGATCGGTCTGGAGCCGAGCGCTGCGGAGATTACGCGAGTTGTTGAGCGTAGTCGGGCTTACGACCAGATCGTAGTCGCCACTTATCATGCCGGACCTGTCGACCGACAGGGTGAGCTCGTCCGTCAGCTGCTTGCGGATCAGGCAGGCAAGGAAGTGGTTGTTATTGCTGTGCGCAATCCCTATGATCTAGCAGCATATTCGAACGTTCCGTCGTATGTCGCAGCCTACGAGAATCGGCCGTTCATGATGGAGGCTGCGGCGGAAGTGCTTGTCGGCAAGCGCAACCCTTCAGGCCGACTTCCTGTTCAGGTGACAGAGCAGTATCCGGTCGGGTGGGGGCTCACATATGGAGGCGATTCGTCATGAGATGGGTGGTGCTTGATAGCAAGGAGGCCGTGAGTATTGCGGCGGCGGATCAAATAGCCCGGTTGATTAAGGAGAAGCCGTCCAGTGTGCTTGGCTTGGCTACAGGCAGTACACCGCTCGGCACATACCGCGAGCTGATTCGCCGTCAGCAGGCGGGCGAGCTGGATATGTCTGGCGTCACGTCCTTTAATCTTGACGAGTACTATGGGCTGTCCCGCGACCATCCGCAAAGCTATTGGCAGTATATGCAGCAGCATTTGTTCGACAGCCTGCCTATTCGAGAAGAGCATATTCATATGCCGCAAGGCAAGCCTGAGCAGGTGGAAGAGAGCTGCCGCGAGTATGAGGAAGCGATTGCGCATGCTGGAGGCATTGACTTGCAGCTGCTAGGCATCGGCAGGAACGGGCATATCGGATTTAACGAACCGGCTGACGTGTTGCATCCTGTGACTCATCTGACCAAGCTTGCCGAAAGTACGGTGCAAGCGAATGCCCGCTTCTTCAAGCGTTCCGAGGAAGTGCCCCGCTATGCAATCACGATGGGTCTTGGCACGATCATGAAGGCGAAGCGGATCGTGCTGCTGGCAACAGGTGAAGCCAAAGCGGAAATCTTGCATCGGCTCTACAACACACCCATTTCGACACGTCTACCCGCTTCTATGCTCCATATGCACCGGCATGTTACGATAATAGCAGACCGAGAAGCAGGCAAGCTGCTGCCATTCGTACAGGGAGGGATGACGGTTGATACAACAACATAAGAACAGGCAACGATTTACGAATGGCACCATGTTCATAGACGGTGAATGGCGCACGGGACTGGATGTCGTGACAGCTAACAGCAGCATTGTGGAAATTAGGGAAACTACGCAACACAACTTAATTGAGAACGGAGCGGGGGACCTCCAGTCTGATGCGTGGGAAGAATCATGGATGGATCTACAGGGTCGCATGCTCGTTCCGGGCTTTATCGACCTGCATGTACACGGCGGAGGCGGTGCGGATGTTACGAATGGAACTGCCGCTGATGTGGCCAAGGCTGCTCGGTTACATGCAAGCAAGGGTACGACAGCTTGGCTGCCGACGACGATGACGGCAGAACGCGAAGTGACGGAACAGGCGATCCGGAACATTCGGAAGGCGATGCTTGCCGGCACTGGCGGCGCCGACATTGTCGGCATTCATCTCGAAGGCCCGTTCCTTAACCCGGTGCGCTGCGGCGCACAGCCGGCGGAACGGATGCGCCTGCCTGTTCAGGAGGAGCTGGATGCATATCTGAACCTGTCGGACAACCAAGTGCGGCTGTTGACGATTGCGCCGGAGCTGCCAGGCGCGATGGAGCTGATCCGTTATGCATGCGAGCGCGGCGTAACGATCTCTATCGGTCACTCTGATGCGAACTATGAGCAGGTGCGGGCTGCGGTGCAAGCAGGCACATCACATGTGACGCACCTCTTCAACGGCATGCGTCCATTGCATCACCGCGAGCCTGGAGTAGCTGGCGCTGCGTTGATGCACGATGAGCTAGCCGTAGAGCTGATCTGTGATGGCGTACATGTGCGTCCGGAGCTGATCGAATATGTGATTCGCACGAAGCCGCAGGAGCAGATTGTGCTCATCACCGATGCCGTAGAGGCATGCGGGTGTGCAGATGGCCGTTACCAGTTAGGCGAGCAAGAGGTGTATGTGGCTAATGGTGAAGTTCGTCTCACCGCAACGAACGATCTGGCCGGCAGTATGCTGACCTTGGATCAAGCGCTGCGCAATGCTGTTCAATTCAGCGGACAGCCGCTGGAGCGTATTGTGCCTATGCTCAGCCTGCATCCCGCTCGGCAAATTGGCATCGACAACCGCAAAGGCACCATCGCTCCAGGCAAAGACGCCGATCTCGTCGTGCTGAACGACAAGCTCGAGGTAGAAGCTGTGTATGTACGCGGCAACAGAGTCGAGGCTGACCTATCTGACTTCAGCAACTCAAGGAAGCAGCTCTGACATCACTGTGCGTGTCGCGCCACAGTGAAAACAAGCCGCTCCGAAAGTCCTAAGACTTTTGCGGAGCGGCTTGTACTGTTTTCAGCTAGGCAGCCGATGCAATTACAATTACTCGATGCCTTCGAGCCATGCGTTCACTTTGTCTTCGTTCGCATCTACCCATGCTTGGGCAGCATCGGCAGGATCAGTACCATCCTGAATGTCTACCATGACAGCAGCCATATCGTCTGGCGTCCAGTTGAACTGGTCTAGGAATTGGTAGGCGTCAGCCATGTCGTCAGCAAGTCCTTGGCGAACGATCGTGCTGATGTGCTCAGCTTCCCCGAATGTGCCTTGCGGGTCTTCCAGATACTTCAGATCCATCTTCGCGAACTTCCAGTGCGGTGTCCATCCTGTCACGACAACAGGTCGTTGCTCGTCATATGCAGCTTGCAGCTCTTGTGCCATGGCAGCAGAGGAGCTGTTCACCAATGTCATGTCGAGACCGTAATCGGCGATAGCCTGTTCAGTTGCAGACATAACACCTGCACCTGGTTCAATGCCGATAATCTCGCCTCCGAATTGCTCGGCAACAGCTGGATCGGCCAAATCCTCGATCGAGGAAGCTTCTACGTATGTTGGAACGACCAGGCCGATTGCGGCGCCTTCCAGATTCGCTCCCAGATCTTCGAACTCACCTTCGAACTTCTCGTAATACGATTGGTGCGTGCCCGGCAGCCAAGCGGCAACCATCGCATCGGCACTGCCGTCAGATACGCCTTGCCACATCGGGCCTGCATCTACTTGCAGCATCTCTACTTCATAGCCAAGATTGTCTTCCAATACAGTCTTGACCACATTCGTGCTGGCGATTTCAGAGTCCCACGCTACATAAGCAAGCTTAATCTGTTTGGACTCCTCACCACCGGAACATCCCGCCAAGACGAGCGAGAATACGAATACTACGCTAAGCATTAGGGTTAAACTTTTCTTCACTTCGAACCACTCCTTTTGTTTTGTACTAAGCTTTGGGTCACGCGGTCCAGTACAACCGCTAATATAACAACGGCCAATCCGGCCTCAAAGCCTACGCCTACTTCAGTTTGGGTGACGGCGCGAAGCACATCTACACCTACACCCTGCGCTCCGATCATCGATGAAATGACGACCATCGACAAGGAGAGCATAATCGTCTGGTTAATACCGGCCATAATTGTCGGTACTGCCAATGGGATCTCCAGCTTGATCAGCTTCTGCATCGGCGTGGATCCGAAGGCGTCAGCCGCTTCCACCAAATCCTTAGGAACCTGACGAATCCCAAGATTCGTCAGACGGATCGTCGGCGGAATTGCGAAGATGACGGATGCGACAACGCCTGGAACCATACCGAGCGAGAAGAAAGACACCGCTGGCAGCAAATACACGAAAGCCGGCATAGTCTGCATGAAATCAAGCACAGGGGTCACAATCGACTGAATGCGATTGCTGCTGGCACTCAGGATACCAAGTGGAACGCCTAAGACGATCGATATGATAGCGGCAGTCAGCACAAGGGCCAACGTCTGCATCGTCACATCCCAATAGCCCAAATTCCAGACGAGCAAAAATCCTAGCAGCGTAAACAGCGCTACCCTTGTCCGGGCTGCTGCATACGCAAGTGCAGTAAATATCAAAATGACAACCAGTGCGGGTGGCATTGTAAGCACCCACTCGAAGCTATCTACGGTAAATCCAATGGTTGCTTTGATCAGATCGAACAATGGCGAGATGTGGGTATCCAGCCATTCGACGAATTGATCCACCCAGTGGGAGAGCGGTATCTTCGGTATCATGATCCCACCTCCAGATCTGTACTTCCGGCAAGCGCGGCCAATACGGCTCCGCGGATCACAATCCCGCTAAGCCTGCCGCTGTCATCAACGACAGCTAACGGCACCTTAGCCTGACTAACTTGATCAAACAGCTCATGGAGGAAGGTGTCCGCCGTGACGGTTGGCACATCTTCAATCAGAATGTCTGTAAGCTTCTTGCCTTCCTTCACCGCTTGTGAGGCATCTTCTGCATTCACGACGCCTAGCAGCTTGCGCGCGCCATCTACCACGTATACGTTGGAGACGCCATGTTCCTTCATGAACTGCAAGGCGACGCGCGGTCCCTTGTCTGGTGTGATCGTGACAGGACGCTTCATGACATGCGAAGCAGTAAGTACTTTGGACAGATCCACATCTTCTACGAATCGTTCTACGTATTCGTTCGCAGGATTCGTCATAATCTCTTCCGGTGTGCCGATCTGTACGATCGCCCCATCCTTCATGAGCGCGATGCGATCCCCGATGCGAAGCGCTTCGTCCAGATCATGCGTGATGAAGACGATCGTCTTCTTCATCCGCGACTGCAGCTCCAGCAGCTCGTCCTGCATGTCCTTGCGAATTAATGGATCGAGCGCGCTGAACGCCTCATCCATCAATAGCACATCTGGATCGTTCGCCAAGCCGCGGGCCAAGCCCACACGCTGCTGCATGCCGCCGCTCAGCTGATCTGGACGGCTGTTTTCCCAATTTTTCAGACCGACGAGCTCGAGCGCATCCATCGCTTTCTTGCGACGCTCGCTCTTATCGATACCCTGAATCTCCAGGCCGTACTCGGTATTCTCAAGGACTGACCGGTGCGGGAATAGCGCGAACTTCTGGAACACCATGCTGATTTGCTTGCGTCGCACTTCGCGCAGCTGCTCCTTGGACATCTTCACGATGTCCTTGCCCTGGATCAATACCTGACCGTCCGTAGGATCAATGAGCCGGTTCAGCAGACGTACCAATGTAGACTTGCCGCTTCCAGACAAGCCCATAATGACGAATATCTCGCCTTCTTCGATTGTGAACGAAGCTTGATTTACGCCGACTGTCAGCTTCGTTTCTTGATAAATTCGGTCTTTGCTCAACCCTTTGGCGAGCATCGCGATGGCCCGCTTCGGGTTCGGACCGAATATTTTCGTTAACCCCTTCACCTCAATAATGGGCATGCCTTCACCTCGCTTTTCTTCAGTTTGTTCCGTTTGCTGCCTTGTTATTATTGTTAAGGAAGTCGCGTTCGGAATCAACCGTTAAAACTGGTTGTAATGAACGTACAGTTTTAACTTTACGTTCTTTATGAAGCTAATGCTCCTTTATGCTGCTAATTGCTCCATATTGCCGAGCTTTACTTTCCTGATTAACTTTTTTACAATGATAGACAATAGGAATGCAGTTCATTCAGCAACCAGGGGATGGAGGAGGCGAGCGAATGGAAAATAGCGAACTGGAGCAGTTATCCGAGGAAGCCAGAGCACGGCTGGGCAAGGCCAGACAGCGGGTCATCGAATCGATCGGCAAAAATATGGACTTGTACGGCGTGACTTTGTCCATCGGTCATTTATATGGCAATATGTTTTTTCGCAACGAGCCAGTCACCCTGGATGAAATGGTTGAGACAATGGGATTGAGCAAAACAAGCATCAGTACCGGAATGCGCACGTTGAATGATCTGAAGATGATTCATAAGGTATGGGGCAAGGGCGTCCGTAAAGATCTGTACAAAGTCGAACCGGATTGGTACCAAACCTTCTCTGATTTCTTCGTCATTAAGTGGCGCAAGTCGATAGAGATGAACTTACAATCGCTGCAAAAGTCGAAGCGGGAAATAGAAGCATTGCTCGATGAACATTCCGACAACAATGAACTGCAGGAAATTTTGAAGATGGATGTCGAGAAGATTGTGAATGCTGTGGAATACTACGACTGGTTAGACCGCTTAATTGACGCCTTGGAATCAGGTGAAATATTCAAGCTGGTGCCGAAGACAACGAATCCATAGCAGAAGTAGAACGGGAATATCATATTTGCAGAACCGGAGCCGCTGGTTTTCCGGTTTTTTGTGCGCGGTGCTGCGAATAGGTAGAGGTAGGTGCGTCCGTGGAAATGTAACGGGAAAAAAGGTACTTATTCATGAACAGGTCGTGCAATGTGTGCGAATAGAGGACATTGTCGGTTTTATTCGGGCATATGTACATGTCTAAGCGGTGTTGGTGCAGCATTACATCCACATTGTTCCGCTATTTCATCCGATATTCCTTTCACCGCTGCAATAAGACCGATTATTTCTGTTATGTGCATAAAGGAACTAGAAAAGTACTAGCAGAGTCGTTGGCAATGGCGCTATCGAACGCCCTTCCTCCTATGCCCGAAGATACGATAGTGCTGTGATCTCGAATAGCATCGGAGGGGTGCTTGTGATAAGGTGTAAGTATGATTAGTTTTGCAGAAGAGATGGTGAGATGATGATCTACATAGCGTTGCTTCGAGGCATTAATGTTGGCGGCCATCGCAAGGTCAAAATGGCGGAGCTCAAGCAATTGTTCGAAAGGCTCGGGCTGCAGCAAGTACGTACTTATATTCAGAGCGGCAATGTGCTGTTCCGATCGGAGACCGATGAGCGTACCTTGCGCAGCATGCTCGAAGAGGAGATTGCGTCTGCTTATGGATTCGAAGTAACGGTTGTGATCCGAACAGTTGAGGAGCTGCGCCGCATCGCAGAAGGTTGCCCGTTCTCGGACGGCGAAATCAGGGAAGCGGAGGCGGCATCCGACGCAGAAAGCCTATATGTGGCGATGCTGACGGAGAAGCCTGCCGCGGACAATGTCGTGCGTATCCAATCATTCGAATCAGAACAGGAGAAACTTCGTATTATAGGAAGAGACGCTTACATGTTACTGCATCAGAGCATTCGTAATGCCAAGCTAGCCGGGCAATTGCACCAACTGGCTGTTCCTGCGACGACACGTAATTGGAAGACGATTCATAAATTGCTCGCACTTGCAGTAGCGATGGCGGACTAATTCAAGCTTATCTATATCGGCGTATGCCGCTGCGTACTTATTATGAAAACCCGTACCCGGGTTAAGAGGGAGAAAGAAGGACGAACAATGAATAATAGACCATTTGAAGCGCTAGGCATTCGACATGAGCTGGTGGATCAGCTGCATCGCAGCGGGATTGATGAACCGACGCCAGTGCAGAAGCAAGTCATTCCGGCGGCGCTTGCGGGGCGGGATGTGCTTGCGCAAGCGCAGACGGGAACAGGCAAGACGTTAGCTTTTATTCTGCCGATTCTCGAATCGTTATCGGACAAGCGCTCCAGCACACAAGCGTTAATTCTTGCGCCTACCCGCGAGCTGGCGATCCAGATTTCCGATGAGATGAAGAAGCTTGTTCCAGTGACCGGCGCCTCTGTATTAGCAGTATACGGCGGACAAGATGTAGAGCGTCAGATCCGGCAATTGCGCGATGCGCCGGCTGTCATCGTGGCGACACCGGGAAGGCTGCTTGATCATCTGCGCAGACAGACTGTCCACATTCGAGGCATCCGTCAGCTGGTGCTGGATGAGGCGGATCAGATGCTGCACATGGGGTTTCTGCCAGAAGTTCAGGAGATCATCGAACAGACACCGACGGACCGGCAAACTTTGCTGTTCTCCGCCACATTGTCCGATGCGGTCCGGAGACTGGCTGCTGCTTATACACGGGAAGCGGTAGATATCCGGATTCAGGGTAAGACGGTTACGCTGGAAGGCATCGAGCAAATTGCTTACGAAACGACGGATCGCGGCAAGCTTCCTACGTTGCTTCAGTTGTTGGAGGAGCACAATCCATACTTGGCGGTCGTCTTCTGCCGGACGAAGATTCGGGCGAAGAAGCTGACTGCGAATTTGCAAGAGCACGGGGCTCAGGTCGATGAGCTGCATGGCGATCTGACGCAAGCGAAGCGCGAGCAGGTTATGAAGCGGTTCCGTGAAGCGAAGCTGCAGGTGCTCGTGGCGACCGATGTCGCGGCAAGGGGGTTAGATGTGGAAGGGGTCACGCACATCTTCAACTATGATATTCCCGGCGATGCGGAGAGCTATATTCACCGAATCGGACGTACAGGCCGGGCCGGGCAGCAAGGATCGGCCATCACGCTTCTGACGACACGGGATGCCGAAGCGATGCAAGCGATCGAGCGGGCAATAGGGATGTCTGTCACGCGCCGAGACGGACAGGGACGATCTACAGCAGATCAAGCCGGACTAGGCGGGCAATCTGCGGGACGCCGGAAGCGCATGAGCGATCGGTCATCCGCAGACGCTCAGAAGCGTGGAGCGCGTACGGGCGGTCGGCGTGACAGGAATAAGCCGCAGCAGGCTGAATCCCGATCATCCAAGCGCCATGGCAAGGGCAGCGGAACGCGCAGTAAGCGTGACGATCGAGCGGGTGCCACATCCTCTCGGACATCCAGACAAGGCGGCAGCTCAGATGCAGCCGGAGGCCGCAGAGGCCGAAGGAAGAGATAATCCGAAAAGTGAGGAGATCCGTGTGAAGGAATGTATGATTCATTTCAAGCTAATGCGGGGAACCGAGAGCAAGATGCTGCGAGCTTTAACGTATTTGCCGAAGGACAAACAGCCGGAAATTGCGGATTTCATTCGCATCTTCGAGGAAATGGGTTATCCGGTGCAGCTGGAGAATGAACATGAGCTCATATTCGATTCCGTCGTTGCAGGCGAGCCATTCAAGCTCGACATTACGAAGATTGAGATGAGCGGCGAGAAGAAGGAAGAGGCAGATGTAGACGGGGAGCTGCGCGCGATCCTGGAGCATCTGATCCGCAGATAGGAATGCGGCGTATGCGGGCGTGAACGAGCACAAGAAGAAGCAGGGAGGGAGTCCGTATGAACGGTATTCCCTCCCTGCTTCTTTGTCACGCTGAATGGCGGGCGCTTCTGTTATGCTTGTTCGAGGAAACGAACGCACACAGGCTTGGACACGGATAAGCTGTGCTCTGTTGGCGTTAGCTTGCCGCTCTCGGTATCTCTGGCGAATACGACAATATTGTTCGTATCGCGATTGGCGGCGAGCAGGAAGCGTCCGTCTGGTGACAGCGCGAAGTTGCGCGGATGCTTGCCGCTTGTGGAGACATGCTCGACAAGCAGCAACCTTCCGTCACTCTCTACGCGATAGACAGCGATGCTGTCATGCCCGCGATTGGAGCCGTACAGGAAGCGCCCGTCTGGGGATAAGTGAATGTCTGCGCAGCTTTTTACTTCATCGTATCCGTTCGGCAACGTAGAGATGGTTTGCTTCTCTGTCAGCCTTCCGTTCTCCTCGTCATAGTCAAATACCGTAATGGTTGCATTCAGCTCGTTAATGACGTAGCCATAGGGTTGCGTTGGATGAAAGACGAAATGACGCGGACCCGAGCCGCCTGCCAGCGTAAGCTCCTGATTCGGTGTTAGCTTGCAGCCAATTGGATCAAACTTGTACACGAAGATGCGGTCGAGTCCGAGATCAGATACGACTGCATGGCGATTGTGGCGATCGAACATGACTGAATGCGCGCGCGCTTGGCTCTGCACGGGAAGAACGCTGCTACCTTCATGCTGCTGAACTTCGGCAGCAGGACCGATGCGACCGTCCTCCAGAATGGGGGACAAGCCAATCATACCGCCGTGATAGCTGGATACGGCAAGGCAGCGTCTGGATCGATCCAGCTGAATATGGCAAGTGGAGCTTGCAACAGTCCGCTCTTGATTCAGCATTGTTAGCTCGCCAGAGTCGGGGTCAATCGACCATGCCGAGGCATTCCCGGCACGCTCGCCATCCGCTGAAGTTTCCTCGCCTATCGCGTACAGGTGCAAGGCATTATGATCGATATCGAGAAAGGTAGGATTCTTCAAGCCGCTATGCTCATGCAGCAGCTGGAGCTCTCCGGTTTGCGGATCGAAGCTGCAGCTATATAAGCCCGACTCCTCCACCTCAGCGTACGTTCCGATGATAGCCAATTGCTTCTTGTTCATGGGTTGTTCACTCCTTCATATAGTTTCACAAGTATTGTTGAGGTGAGCCTCGTCTGTCGCGATGTGGCTCACATGTCGCAATGCGTTCGTAATTAGCAATGCGCTCACAAGTTTCAACGTGGCTCACAAGCAGTGGCGCGGTTCATAAGTCGAGATAAGTCTGTGGGTGAGCCTCATTGCCGCGTATATGTTGAATTTCCTACGAAAGTGCAGGCTTCGTCATCATCGGCAAGCTGATTTGGCGAATCGCCTGCAAATCCACAGTTTTGATTCCGAAAAAAGGCCTATCCAGCCTATCAGACAACAAAAGGATGCACATCCGCAGGTATTCGCTCTAAGCAGCAGATTTCTCGTTGAAAGCCTGCATAATCGTAGGAATTATGAGTTCGGACGTACTTCTCCAACACTTGACGAACCTCTGTCCTCGGGAAACCTGTGTAATCGCAGGAAATATCGGTTCGCACTGCATCATGCGTAACGCAACAATGCAACAACGCGGACATCGACCATGCTGATGCAAGGCAGAGCTAACGCGCAGATTTCTGCTGAGCGATCTGTTCGGCAAGCTCATTCAGGTATGTCCAACGCTCCATAAGCTGCTCCAACTCGAGATCGAGTTGTTTTTTCTGTTCGAACAGTGTCTGGAGCTTGTCGTAATCACTGCCGGTCTGATTAATCGCCGTATCCATATCCGCTATTTCATTCTCTTTGTCCTCGATCCATTCGTCAATATGCTCCAGATCGCGTTGTTCTTGATAGGACATCTTCAACGCCTTCGGTCGCTCTGCGGATCGGCTCCCTGCAGCCTTCGATTCTTCTGTGTCGGTGGCTTCCTCCTTCGCTGGTCTGCGAGTCTGTAGCTCCCGGTACTCACTATAGTTGCCGACGTGGTGGTCGATCTGACCGTTCCCGATGAAGGCCCAGATGGTCTCGGCTGTGCGGTCAAGGAAATAACGATCATGGGAAACGATCAGCACCGCCCCGTTGAAATGATCGAGATAATCCTCCAGAATCGTCAGCGTCTGAATATCCAGATCGTTCGTAGGCTCATCGAGCAGAAGCACGTTCGGCGCTTCCATCAGGATGCGCAGCAAGTAGAGCCGCCGCTTCTCGCCGCCGGATAGACGGTCGATCGGCGTCCACTGCAACTCACCGGGGAAGAGGAAGCGCTCCAGCATCTGCGCGGCGCTGATGAGCGTGCCGTCCGCCGTCTTCACATGCTCCGCAGCTTCCTTAATGTAGTCGATGACCCGTGTGGAGCCGTCCATCTCCTCGGCTTCTTGGGTGAAGAAGCCAATCCGCACCGTAGGTCCTGTCTCGACATGACCGTGCGTCGGCTTCATACTTCCGGCAATCAGCTTCAGCAGCGTAGACTTCCCGCTGCCGTTCGGTCCGATAATGCCGATGCGGTCATGCCGTTGGATGATGGCGGAGAAGTCGCGGATCACCTCGCGTTCTTCATAGGCATGCCCGAGCTGTTCAAGCTCGATGACCTTCTTGCCTAGACGGCTGCCGGATAATGAGATGTCCAGCTCACCCGACTGCTGACCCGGCGCGGCATCCTTGATCTGCTCGAATCGATCGATGCGCGCCTTCTGCTTCGTCGTGCGAGCTTTCGCTCCGCGTCGAATCCACTCGAGCTCGCGGCGGAACAGGTTCTGGCGCTTGCGCTCGGCAGCTTGCTCCAGCTCCTGCCGTTCGGCCTTCTTGTCCAGGAACGCTGCATAATTGCCTGTATACGTGTAGAGTTGACCTTGATCGAGCTCGAACATACGAGTAGCAAGCCGATCGAGAAAGTACCGGTCATGCGTAATCATAAGCAAGGCAGACCGCCTGCGCTTCAGCTGCTGTTCGAGAAACTCGACAGCCTCGGTATCCAGATGGTTCGTCGGCTCATCCAGAATCAAGAGGTCGGATTCCCGCATCAGCACGCCAGCCAGCAGCACACGCTTGCGCTGACCGCCCGACAGCTGTCCCATCTGCACATCGAACTGCTCGATCCCGAGTTTGGACAGAATGCGCTTCGCTTCATATTCCGCTTCTGCCTGTGCAGCCATGCCGAGCACCTGCTCGAGAACAGCAGACTCGCGGTCATAGTCAGGATTCTGCGGCAAGTACTCCAGAATGAGACCGTTCTTCGTCATCAGGTTGCCCTCATCAGCTTGTTCTGCGCCGGCGACGACCTGCAGCAGCGTGGACTTGCCTGTGCCGTTCACCCCGATCAGCCCGATGCGCTCGCCTTCTTCTACACTGAATGAAATGTGGTGGAACAGCTGCTTCATGCCGTAGCTCTTAGACAGCTGCTCCGCAGTAAGTATCGTCATGATCGATGGAAGCTCCTATCTGCATTCTTCTTCCGTATTAGCATAGCATACCGTGTGGGCAGTGTGCAGCTAGCGGAAGCGTAAATCAAGCAACGGGGGCTGCCCACAAGTCTATACTGACTAGTGGGCAGCCCCCGTTCGTATGTTAAGTGGATTCCGGCTTCGGCTTATCCGGATGCTCGAGAATGATGCGTCCTTCCTCCAGATGCAGCCTAACCTTGTTGGCGTCCTGTAAGCCAAGCGCATCGAGAAAGTTGGCAGGCACCTGCAAGCGTCCGGAGCGGTCCATTACAGCAAATTCCTCATGCGATTCCTCTGCATCAGATGCGCTCTCCATAGCTGCAAGCTCCTCCAGATACGACTTCCGAATGAGCTCGGAGGAAGTGCGCCCGTCTCTAATGGCGACGACCCGATCGACCTTCTTGGCAAGCTGCTGATCATGTGTGACGATGACAATCGTCAAGTTCAGCTCGCGGTTGAGCCGATTGAACAGATCGAGTATAGCTGCGCCTGTCTTCGTATCGACCGACCCCGTCGGTTCATCGGCAAGCAGCAGCTTCGGCTCATTCGCCAGTGAGATCGCTATCGCGATCCGCTGCTGCTCACCGCCGGACAGCTGGTTCAGCGTGTTGTTGCGCCTGTGGCTCATGCCGACCGCTTCCAGCAGCTCCAACGCCCGCGCCCGCTTGCGTCTGCCCTTCAGGAGCAGCGGGATCTCGATATTCTCTAGCGCTGTCAGATAAGGCACGAGATTGCGAGCTTTGTTCTGCCAGACGAAGCCGACCGTATCCCGCTTGTAGCGCGTCATTTCCTTCTCTGTAAATTTGAGCATATCCTTGCCGTCCACGAGCAGCTTGCCCGCAGAAGGACGGTCAAGACCGCCAAGCATATTGAGAAGCGTAGACTTGCCGCTGCCGGAGTTGCCGATGACAGCCATAAGCTCGCCGGTTTCGACTGTCAGATCGAGACCTTGCAGCGCGACGACCTCGAGATCGGCGGTTTTATATATTTTCACCAAGTTCTCACATTGGATCATGACGCACCTCCTTAATCTTCACCGAGCTTGACTGCTTGCGCGATCTTCATGCGGCTAAGCAGCCATGTCAGGATGCCAAGCGCCGTAAGCAGCATTGTCGTTGTAAGCAGCATCATCCGCAACGTATCTCCGGCCTGCATCATGACTTCGAACGGCGGAACAATCTGCCCGGGGTCGAAGGCTAGCTGGAACATCGGCACGAATACATGACTTGCCAAGGTACCGGTTACATAGCCGACTAGGAAGCCAGCTCCGGAGGTCAGCAGCTGTTCGGCAGTGAGCATACCGATCAATTGCATGAAGGAGATGCCCATTGCACGTAAGATGCCGAGCTGAAGCATGCGTCCTTGCAAGGACAGCAGCCAGTAGATCAGGAAGCCGATGAAGCTAATCGTGAGTGAGAGGATGAACCCAAGACTCATCACACCGTTCATCGCCATACGGAACGGATCATTGCGGCTCTCCGTAATCATCTCATACGTGTCCTCTAGCTTGACGAGTTGCATATTCTCTTCTTGGAAATAATCATATAGCGCCTGTCGATCCTCGGGCGACTCCAGCTTCATCCAAATTTCATAAGGCTCAAGCGCCAGTTCATTCTGAATGGTGGCAAGCTGAGCGACGACTAGCATTGGATTGTTCGCTTCCTCGCCCGACTGCGGTGCTTCCGGATTCGGGATGAAGCCTGGGAAGTAATCGATGAATCCGTAGATCACTCCGCGCATCTCGCCTCGATTCGACAAGCTGATGCTAATGTTGTCCCCGACTTCGAGCTCGTAATCGTCCACCGCACTGCTGGATACGAGCACCGCATACGGATCAGCTGCAATCAAGTTCAAATATTCATTGAAGTGATAAGGCAGCAAGCCGTCCTTCATCCAGGATACCTGCCCGAATTCATCTGGCTGGATGCCGACCAAGGAGGTATCGGTGTAGACGTTGCCGGCGCTAATCTTAGCATCGCTACGCTTGTACACCTGGGCTGCCATCTCCACACCGGGCATCGACTTGAATGGTTCGAAGGGCGGTTCTAGGTAATTGCCTTCTGCCGGGTCCGCGCTTGCTGCCTGACCGGGCGCGGCACTAGTCGTTGGCGCGTCGTTCACCCAACGTTGCTGCAACACAATATCTCCGCCTTGGCGGTACCAGATCTGATCCTCCATATTCTGATTCATCGTACGAGCGGCGCTGGCATTGAAGATGCCCGTGCCGACCGTCAAGATCAAGAATAGCATGAGACCTTGATACTGAACGCTTCGTCTGCCTACCATCAGCATGGAGGAATAGAGCGATGGCGACCATAGCTTCCTGCCTATCCAGTAAATGAGACGAACGAGGAACGGATAAATCCGCAGCATGAGCAGTCCGAAGCCGAGAATGAACAAGGACGGCACTGCGAATAACAACGGGTCTATCGCAATATCCTTGCTATCCAGACCAAGGGCGGTAAGGTCCTCCACACGACGGCGGAAGGAGAACAGCCCATAGCCTGACAGTGCAAGCAGAATGAAATCGAGTCCGAACAAATGCCACAACGATCGCGGCTTCTGCCTTGCCGCATTGCGCTTCTGATCCACAATGCTGACACGGGTAGCGTAGATAACCGGAATCAGGTTGAGGATGAAGGCGCCGATCGCGGCCCCACCTGCATAGTAGAACACGTCAGGATGCAGCTCAGCCTGCAGCGACTCGCGCTGGACGAAGCTCATGAACGTATCTGTCGAGCCGAGCGCTTGTGTCAGCATGAGTCCGATGAAAGGACCAATTGCGAACGCAATACTGGCGAACAGCAATCCTTCAATTGTATAGAGACCGATTAGCTGTAGCCTGCCCGCGCCTCTGCTGCGCAGCACTGCGATTTCCGGCTTCTGTCTATTCACTAACAGGTTCGACACCATATATAGGTAGAAGGCGATCAAAATATACAGCGGCACATTAAGTGACCATAAGAGCGAGCCCAATGTTGATTCCCTGTCGCGAAAGGAACCGAGAATTTTCTCAGCAGGCAGATCGACAGTAGCAAAATAACCGAATTTGTTCACAACCACATTGCGGAGCAACTCCGCACGCTCGATCAAGCTGTCTGCATGCGCCAAGTCGAACTTCGTATAATCGAATGCGGCATACCAGCGAGCGTAAGCTAGTTGCGCTGTGCCCTTGCCCATAACATCCTGCTCGAACAACTGTTCATCCAGTATGAAATGATTGCTGTAGCCAGACAGGCTGTCAATGTTCCAATACAGATCGGACGGGTCTTGTTCTGCCACGACACCTACCGGCTTCACACGAATAGGGGCGTTCGCATTGTCATCCTCTACGACAAATTCATTGCCTAGCAGCATATGCAGCTTCACAAGCGCATTGTCTGTAACGAGCGCCTCATATACACCGTCTACCGGTTCAGGAGCAGGCATCCTGCCATCTACAAGCCGAATATGCTCCATAATGCCGGAGCGCATATATAGGCGGGCGGTACGTGTCTCTTCCGGATCTACTAGTTCCGGATTGGCAGGGACGATCTTCAATGCCTTCGATATGCGCTCGCGAACGAATAGCTGCGGGGTGAACGCGTCTGATTGATCGAATACACGTTGCTCCCAGTATGTATCAATATCTGCGATATCGTTCAACAGTTCACGTGCAGGCAGGTCGGGCAGGGAGGATTCCGCCGATAATGTGCCAGAATATTCCCCAGTTTTCACATAAGATTGTTCCATCTCCTTATGCAGCATCCGCTGCAGGATGGAGTGCTTGTAGATCGGCATGCTGCTGGTCAAGGCGATGCATAGCGTCATGCCTACTAGCAAGCTCAGCACGAGCCAACGGTTCTTGACCGTCTTCCGAAACAACATGGTGAGTATAGCCATGGCATTAGCGTCCTTCCAAGATTACTTTAGAATAATTTGTTGGCCAGCTTCCAGTCCTTTGACAATTTCCACTTCTGTATCGGTTTCCAGCCCTTTCTCCACATCAATCTCGCGGCGGCTTTCCCCCTCCAGCACTTGTACGGCAACGCGGCCGAAATATTCACGCAAGCCGGACTTCGGTATAATGACGACGTTGTCCCGCTTCGCGATCAAAATTTCCACATCGACATAATTGCCCATCTTCAACCCCTCGGGGGGATCTACCATTTCTAAGTATAGGGTTTGATTATACAGGTCGCGCAGACGCGTATCCTCCGTATATGGAGCGGATAGCGGTGTCTGAACGACCTTGCCGCTGAACGTCTGCTCCTTATGCTCCAGAACAGCCTCCATCCCTAGCTGGACCTCTGACATTCGATTCGAAGGAACGCTGTTGAAGGCAAGCCGCAACGAATCTGGATCGGCAATCGTCACCATATTGCGGAATGCTGTAACGGCATCGCCTGGTTCAATATTGTCGACGAATGTGACGATGCCATCCATCGCAGCGCGCATCTGCAAGCGATCAATGGAATCCTGGACGACCTGCAGCTCCGCTTCAGCCAGCTTCAGCTCCATTGCGGCGACCCTCATCTTTTGTCTGTGCTGCTCCTGTTGGGCTTCATCGAATGCCAATTGCATCTTCTCTACTTCCACTTGCTTGCGGATTAATTCCAGGTCCAGTCCCTCTGTCTTCAAGCGAATGAGGACATCGCCTTGCTGCACTTCGGCGCCAGCTCGAACAAGAACCTCTTCGATGCGTCCGCCCGCTTCCGTGAACTCGTGATGGGTGAAGGTGACCGGCTCCAGCACGGCAGAACCCGACAAGTTCTTGACGATCGTGCCCAATTCGGCTTCAGCTGTGCGATTCTGTACCTCTACCGGCTTCACAAGCGGCGGCTTCAATGGTTGATCTTCCTGCGGAAGTAGTGAACAGCCAGAAGTGGTTATTAGGACGGCGGCAGCCATTGCTGTTATGATGCCGGCACGCAGCGGCCGCCGGTTGCGTTCAGACTGATTGTTGTACAATGAGACCATCCTCCAGTTCATATACATGATCGACAATTTCCATAATCGCCGGATCATGCGTAGTAAGCAGTATGCTGATCCCATCCTGTGCGACCAGATCACGGAATACCTTCAATACTTGCAGCCCCATCTTCGAATCGAGCTCAGCTGTCGGTTCGTCCGCAAGCACGAGCTTCGGCTTGTGGGCAATCGCTCGCGCGATAGCTGTGCGCTGCTGCTCGCCGCCGGACATCTCTGGAGGCAGATGATGCATACGCTGCTTCAGCCCGACGAATTGCAACGCCTCCTCCGCCCATGCCTTGCGCAGCTTGCTCTCTATGCCTGCAATGCGCAGCCCGAACTCGACATTCTCGTAGGCGGTCATATAGGGCACCAGCGCGAACGATTGGAAGATGAGGCCAACCTCCTTGCGGCGCAGCTCATTGCGCTGCCGTTCGCTCATCGCTGCTGTATCGCGCGTACCATGATAGACAGCGCCGTCAGTAGGCTGATCCAGCGCAGCCAAGATATTAAGCAGCGTCGTCTTGCCCGAACCCGACCGGCCCTTCAGGGCGATCAGCTGGCCGGGATAGACAACAAGCTCCGCGCCCTTCAGCGCATGAACAGCCTGCGAGCCCTTGCCGTATACCCTGGATACCTTGTCCGCTTTGAGCAACGGCTGTGTAGTAGTGCTATTAGAAGTGCTAGTGCTAGTGGAAATCAAAGCGCTTTCATCCCCTTGCAACCAAGTTATTCCTTTTATCTTACTTTATAATAGTAGCTATGCATATGGGGGAAATTTATGAAATTGTTAGACTATATTCGGAGGGGGAACGGAGAATTGTGCGAAACAGTGCTGGGTGCGCATTTTGGCTATGGGGAGTGAAGGAATAGAGGGAATAGGATGGGGCAACAAGATAGAGCAATAGGGCAGCATGCAGAACAACATGAAGAACAACATGCAGAGCAACATGCAGAGCAACATGCGGGGATTAACGGGAAAAAGGGGTCTTATTGTGACAGGTTGTCTGTCGAAGAACAATATAGAGGACAAAAACGATCTTATTCGCACTCCGATCTGCCGTACCTGTGAAAATGAGCTGAATAAAACCAGTAAAGTCCGCTAATCCCGACACTTGATGCAAATAAAGCAAAATAAGCACACGAATTACCGCTATTTCCAGCATGTCCGCTATCCCCGGCACACTTACTCGCAACTGCCTTCCTAGCCTGCCCGCTCGCATCGGGCTAATCCCATCGTGCCCTCAATTTCCATCACGCTTGCTATTCCCGTCATAACTAATCGCTGCGACTTCCCGGCATGCCAGCTGGCATCTGCTTTCCCAGCATGCCCGCTCACAGCGACTTCCCAGCATGCCAGTTCGCACCCACCTCCTCAGCATGCTCGCATACAGCGGCTATTCCCGGCATTCCCGCCCGCAACCGCTCACTACAAGTGATGATTCATCAGCAAAAATCACACATCGAAGCGCTCCCAGTCCCCATTTTTCCTATATTGATTCGGGGTCATATCGAACTGTCTCTTGAATACGCTGATGAAGTAGCTGATGCTCTCAAATCCGACCTCCAGGGCGATCTCCACAATTTTGCGATCCGTCTCGGCAAGTAGCTGAGCGGCTTTGTGCATGCGGTATTGGTTCATATACGCAATCGGAGTCTTCTTCGTCATCTGCTTGAAAAACCGGCAAAAGTGCTCCTCGCTCATGTTGACCTTCTCTGCAAGGTCCTTCAGCCGGATCGTCTCCGAATAATGCGTATGAATATGCTGGAGTACATGCTTGAGCCTGTCAGCCTTGTGACTGCGGCGCGGGTACTTCCTCCCATTCTCGATCCGCGTGCTGTTGGCAAGCAGCAGAGACAGGATGAGGCTTAATTTCGCCTTGGTAGCGAGTTCATAGGCAGTCGAGCGTTCGCGATTGTCTAGGGCGATTTCTGTAATCAGCTCAATCGCTTGTTGCTCCCAATCGACTGTTCCCCCGATTCGTACAGGCGTATGGTATTGCTGCTTCAGCAGCGGGTCCAGATACCGATCCTGAATACGGTCATACGTACCGCTCTGGAACAGACTCGGGTGGAAGACGAGCGCCAAAACCTTACATGGGGTATCGCCTGCTCCATAGCCAGCATGAACCTCGCCCGTATTGACGAACAGCGCTTCGCCATCCTGCAAGTTATAGACATGATCCCCTACTTGCAGTTGTGCACTGCCCTCAAGCACGAGCAGAAGCTCCAGTTCCTCATGCCAGTGACAGTCGAATAGAATACCGTTGATCTCATCCACTTCATAAGAGGCGAACGGATACAAGGGGTCGCCATGCAGACGGTTTTCCCGCGGCACAGCACGATGTGTAAGCATGAGGTGCACATCCTTTATGTCGTAATTATCAATATCATAATATATATAGTCAAGAATAAGAAAGATTTATCAAGAGAATATCAATATCATGTTATTATAGCATAATTCGGCGAGCTACGGTCAGGTCTGCTCCGGCACTATCGGCATTAGCGGCTGCAGATCGCACAGGCTTGCCACACATAGACACTTGTATTCGCTATCTATGCAGATGGCATCCTACAGACGAAGGAGGAGTTTTTCATGAAGTTTTCGAACGGTTACTGGATGGTCAGAGAAGGCTATGACGTGCAAAATCCGGTCGAGATCCGAGATATCCGCACGACCGACCGCACACTGAGTGTGTATGCCGCTACGAAGCGCGTGCAGCGCAAGGGTGACACGCTGAATGCGACATTGTTGACTGCCGTGTTCAGTTCACCTCGTCCCGATGTGATTCGGGTGCAGTGGATGCACCACAAGGGCAAGCGGCAGATTGGCCCCGAATTTCAGCTGTTCGAGCAGGCAGCGCCTGTGCAGATCGAGCAAGATGACGAAGCGGCGACGCTCACGAGCGGCAAGACTACGGTCAAGATCCACAAGGGCGACAGCTGGAAGGTAGAATATTATTATGACGGCACGCGCTTGACAGGCAGCAACCAGAAGGGCGCAGCTACAATACTAGATCCTGACAAGCAGCCGTACTTCCGCGAACAGCTTGAACTTGGCGTAGGGGAGTATGTATACGGACTTGGCGAACGATTCACCCCATTCGTGAAAAATGGTCAGAGCGTCGATATCTGGAACGAAGACGGAGGAACGAGCAGCGAGCAGGCTTATAAGAACGTGCCGTTCTATGTATCCAATCGCGGCTATGGTGTATTCATCAATCATCCCGAGAAGGTATCGCTTGAGATCGCATCGGAGACCGTGTCCAAGGTGCAGTTCAGCGTGCCAGGTTCATCCCTCGACTACTGCATCGTTGGCGGTGCCAACCTGAAGGAAGTGCTCGGCAACTATACTGATCTGACCGGGAAGCCCGCGTTGCCGCCAGCTTGGTCGTTCGGCCTGTGGCTGACGACTTCATTCACGACGAGCTATGATGAAGAGACAGTCAATAGCTTCATTGACGGTATGGCGGAGCGGGATTTGCCGTTGCACGTCTTCCACTTCGATTGCTTCTGGATGAAGGAATACCAATGGTGTGATTTCGAATGGGACAAGGACGTATTCCCAGACCCGGAAGGTATGCTGAAGCGTCTGAAGGATCGCGGGTTGAAGATCTGCGTCTGGATCAATCCGTACATTGCCCAGAAATCTGCGCTGTTCGATGAAGGCATGGAGAACGGCTATCTGTTGCTCAAGGAAAATGGTGATGTGTGGCAGTGGGATCTATGGCAGGCGGGAATGGGACTTGTCGACTTCACGAACCCTGCGGCGGTCGAGTGGTATCAGAACAAGCTGCGTGAGCTTGTCGATATAGGTGTGGACAGCTTCAAGACAGATTTCGGTGAGCGTATTCCGACCGATGTCGTCTATCATGATGGCTCCGATCCGATGAAAATGCACAATTACTATACACAGCTGTACAACAAGGCCGTATTCGACGTATTGGAGGAAAAGCTCGGCAAGCATGAGGCGATGCTGTTCGCCCGTTCGGCAACAGCAGGCGGGCAGCAGTTCCCTGTACACTGGGGCGGTGACTGCTCAGCGAACTATGACTCCATGGCGGAATCACTGCGCGGTGGACTGTCGCTCGGCCTGTCCGGCTTCGGCTTCTGGAGCCATGACATTAGCGGCTTCGAGCGCACTGCACCGCCAGACATCTACAAGCGCTGGGTAGCGTTCGGCCTCATGTCCTCGCACAGTCGGCTGCACGGCAACGAATCGTACCGTGTGCCGTGGCTGTTCGGCGAGGAAGCGGTCGACGTGCTTCGCCACTTCACGAAGCTGAAGTCGACGTTGATGCCGTACCTGTTCAACGCAGCAGTCGAAGCGAACGAGCAAGGCTTGCCGGTTATGCGTGCGATGCTGCTCGAATTCGACGAAGACCGCAACTGCGACTACTTGGATCGCCAGTACATGCTTGGTGAATCCTTGCTAGTCGCACCGATCTTCAATGACGAGAGCCGTGCGGACTATTACTTGCCGCAAGGTCGCTGGACTCACTTCCTTACCGGTGAAGTCGTCGAAGGAGGTCGCTGGCAGCAAGAACAGCACGACTACTTCAGCCTGCCGCTGATGGTCCGTCCGAACAGCCTGATCGCCGTTGGCGACGAAGATCAGCGCCCGGACTATGACTATGCCGACGGTGTAACGCTGCACCTGTTCGAGCTCGAAGAGGGAGGTCGTGCAGAGGCGCGCGTCTGCAACCTGCAAGGTGAGCCAGCGCTCACTGCATCGGCTGAACGCAAGGGAGCTGCGATACGTATCCGTCTGGATAGCACAAGCAAGCGGTGGTCGCTCGTACTGCGGGGCATCGCCAGTGTCACTTCCGCTCAAGGAGCGGATATCCAGCCAGAGGAGCAGGGCGTGCGCCTCATTCCGCAGGCGGGTGCCACCACGATCGACGTCGTCTTGTCATAGCCTAGAAGCATCTGTGCCATCCTAACGAAAGGCGCAAGCCGGAAGGAGGGATAGGCATGTCGCGCAACGTAGACAATGAGGCGAATAAGCAGATGCGAGGCAATCAGCACGACGATGAATCGGCTAAGTCGAAGAAACGGAAATAAGCAAAAAAGCCTGCCTTCGTGGCGGGCTTTTTTTGCTCATGCTCATGCCATTTACAAAATCTTTATAATTAACGAATGTTCGGGTTTTACGGCTGCTTGGCGGTAAGTTGCAAACTTTATGCTGCAACGACCAAAATTATCGTGCAAGCCAGAAGGATATTGCAAGGAGGTGTAGAATTTTGTAAGTTAAGAGGGTGAGTCTAGGTCTATGCTACTAGGATTCATCTGGAATCAGCGTATGAAAAGGTGGGACTTTATGGAGGTTAGGCCGGCTACATCAGAAGACGAGTCATTCTTATACGAGCTGTATGCCAACACCCGCCTAGAGGAAGTAACGAACTGGGGGTGGGACGAAAGAACGATTGATGGATTTCTTCGTATGCAGTGGATGGCTCAGAGACAATCGTATCAGCTGCAATATCCGAATTTGCGCCAGCAGCTCGTGCTTGTCCAAGCACAGCAAGCCGGGCGTGTTTTGACATGTGCGGCAGAGAGGGCGCTAATTCTGGTAGACATCTCTCTTCTGCCAGAGTATCGCGGACAAGGAATCGGAACGAAGCTGATTCAAGCGGTTCAGCAAGAAGCTGCAGAACGGAGGCAGTCCGTTCAACTGTCCGTCCTCCACGATAATCCGGCTGCCAAGCGCTTGTACGAACGGCTCGGCTTCAAGGTTACTGGAGACTCAGACACACGTTGCCAGATGGAATGGCACAAAGAATAGTTTGTATGTTCCGACAACATAACTGAAAGGGTGAATCATCGTATGAGCGAATCTTTTGTTGGAGAAGTTCGCATGTTTGGAGGCAATTTTGCACCACGGGGATGGGCATTGTGTGAAGGACAATTGCTCCCCATTTCACAGTATGAGGCGCTATTTGCCTTGTTAGGTACGACTTATGGGGGGGACGGACAGACGACGTTCGGTCTGCCTGATTTGCGGGGAAGAGTACCTGTCCATCCGAATGATTCGACGATCAGAGCTGGCGGTAAGGGAGGCTCGGAAACCGTTACGGTAACCACAAGCCAACTGCCGAGTCATACGCATACTGTGAATGTGATGAGCTCGGATGCAGATTTGGAAGCGCCGACGAATGCTACGTGGGCTTCAAGTAACTTGGCATACTATTCGAATGGAACATCAGGCGCTCCTGTACCGATGAATCCACAGGCTGTATCAAGTGTGGGCGGCAACCAGTCGCATAACAATATGATGCCATCAGGAACCATTTCATTCATCATTTCACTGTATGGGGTATATCCATCGCACTCTTAATCTAAAGGAGGAATTACTATGGCTGAACCGTTCTTAGGAGAAGTACGCGCATTTCCAATCAACTTTGTACCGAAAGGCTGGGCGGCTTGTGACGGACAGATTTTGCCGATCAATCAGAACCAAGCCCTATATTCCCTATTAGGCACAGTATATGGCGGGGATGGACGCACGACCTTTGCCTTGCCGAATTTAAAAGGCAGAGTGCCCATTCATAAAGGCAACGGCGTGACATTAGGCGAATCAGCAGGCGAGTCCACTCATACGCTTACAACCAATGAAATGCCGCAGCACAATCATATGGTATTTGCTTCTACCAATAACCCTGAAACCGCCAATCCGCAAAATCAGGTATGGGCTTCTCCATCTGTCCCTTCCTATGCTCAGCTGAGCGGCACTGCGGTTAACATGAACGTGAATGCACTCGCACATACAGGCGGCAGTCAAGCGCATAACAATATGCAACCGTACGAAGCGATGCAGTACTGTATTGCTCTTACAGGAATCTTTCCGTCAAGAAGCTAAATTTAAGGAGGTATAAGGAATGGCAGATGCATATATTGGTGAAATCAGAGTATTCGCAGGCAACTTTGCACCTCGGGGCTGGGCTTTCTGTAATGGAGACCTGATGTCTATTGCGCAGAATACGGCCTTGTTTTCAATCTTAGGTACAATGTATGGAGGTGACGGAAAAAATACTTTTGCCTTGCCGAATTTAATGGGTCGAGCGCCGATGGGACAGGGCCGCGGACCAGGACTGACGGATCGGCGCGTTGGAGCAATGGTAGGCAGCAGTGAGGTAACCCTGATCGAGCCGGAAATACCAGCGCACAACCATCATGCGAATGCGATTCAGGCTCCGGGGGAGTTGTTGGATCCAACTGACAATTTTTGGAGTGAAACCCAGCCAGGCAGGAGTGGGGAGCAGGAGTCAGTTTACGCTGCAACACCTACTACTTCGATGTCTCCTATGGTGCTATCGACTGCTGGAGCGACACAACCACATAACAATATGCAACCGTACTTGGCTATGAACTTTATTATTTGCTTGTATGGAGAATTCCCATCAAGATCATAAGAATTCAAAATCAAGTGATGAGGGCTGTATGAAATTCATTTGTGGAAGAGGTTTTATGTATGGGGAAGTATAGGGAGATGAACGGCCGGATCCAAAAGAAGTGGTCCTTCTCTGATTTTCGTTTATCGTTGCTAATATTGTTAGTGCTTGTCATGTTCATCCAAATTCATCCTGCAAAAGTATTGGCTAATGTAGCGGATGGTAACTATGATTTTAGTGGTTTAGGCTCTACCGATTCTGGTGGGTCTGGATATCAGACATTAGGCGATAAGTTCTTAGTTTCAAATGGCATGGTGCAGGATGGGACAGCTATATACGATAATCAGGATGGTTCTTTAGAACTAGTGGCGGAAGGAACTGGAGTTGTCAATTCTTTTACTTTCAAGGACTTCGGAATAAGCGGTTTTAATGCAAGTACAACCATCAGTTCGTTTTCGTTAGTAGCAACACATTCCAATCATACAACTACTGACATTATCATTTCTCCACCATCCAAGGTTATTGGGCAGAGTGAAGTAATGCTGTCGTTCCTCTATAACGGTAATGCAGAGTTTAATGTGACAGATGTGACGAAATTAACGTTCAATTGGACCATTGATAGCGGTGGAGAAGACACCTTGAATTTTGAAAGCATTACGATTGCAAATGCGCAAGGATCATCGAACAGTGCGCCAGTAGCCGTGGCGGACACGTACAGTGTGAATGAAGACCAGACATTGAACGAGACAACAGGTGTACTAGCTAATGACACGGATGCAGATCCATCGGATACGCTCAGTGCTGTTCTAGTGAGTGATGTGAGCGACGGAACGTTGTCACTGCAACCGAATGGTACGTTCACGTACACACCGGATGCAAATTTCAGCGGAACGGACAGCTTCACGTACAAGGCGAATGACGGCAGTGCAGATTCGAACACCGTCACCGTCACGATAACCGTGAACGCGGTGAACGATGCGCCAGTAGCCGTGGCGGACACGTACAACGTGAATGAAGATCAGACGTTGAACGAGACGACAGGTGTGCTGGACAACGACACAGACGCAGAAGGGGATACGTTGACTGCGGTGCTGGTGAGCGACGTAAGCGACGGTACATTGTCACTGCAACCGAATGGTACGTTCACGTACACGCCGGATGCGAACTTTAGCGGAACGGACAGCTTCACGTACAAGGCGAATGACGGCACTGCAGATTCAAATACGGTGACAGCGACGATTACGGTTAATGCGGTGAACGACGCGCCAATTGCTGTGGCGGATACTTACAATGCCCTGCAGAACGAAACGTTAACAGTAAGCGCAGCTGAGGGAGTATTGTCCAACGATACAGATGTTGAGAATAACCCGCTTGAGGCAGAAGTCGAGACTGCACCGACCCATGGAGACCTTGTATTGAATGCGGATGGATCCTTCACGTATACGCCGGACACTGATTTCTATGGTCAGGATACTTTCGAGTATAGAGCAACTGATAACGACTTGGATTCGCTGGCTGCTACTGTAACCATATCCGTAGGTGATGTGACTCCACCTGATGCGCCATCTATTGTGCTCAGTGAACCAAACTGGACCCATACAGATGTGACGGCTACGATTACTGGGGAAGCTGGCGGAACGATTGAATATCGGATTGGCGAGGAAGTTGCCTGGACGGTATATTCGGACGAGATTACCCTGTCTGAAGAAGGGGATTATCTGATCCATGCAAGAGTGACAGATCTATCCGATAATGTGAGTGAAGTGTCACAGGCAAGGGTACGCATTGATAAGACGGCTCCAGTCATCGAGCTTGTCGGCGAATCGAATATGACCGTTTATCACGACAGTACCTTTGTCGATCCGGGTGCCAATGTTACAGATAATCTATCAACGGGTCTGACAGCGACTGTGACTGGAAGTGTGTATACGAATACGATCGGTACGTATAACATCCGCTACAATGCCGCAGATGCAGCTGGAAATGCTGCGATGGAGAAGAATAGAACGGTACATGTCATACCTAAGCCAACTGGCTTAATCTTTGATGCGACTAATTATGTTATGGATGAGAAGGAAACCGCTCCTTTCACTGTTTCTCTGAATTACTCGGATGGCAATGATGTGGAAGTTACAGACTTGAGCTTGTACTCCTTCGATCCGGAAGGCATTGCGAGCATTGCGAGTAGCGGTGTCTTATATGGAGATCAGGCGGGTACAACTGTAGTTGAAGCGGTATATGGAGGACAATCGGTGCAAGCCAATATTACTGTCCGTCCGATTATAAGCTACTTGCAGTTTGATAACGTCTCTCTTACTATGCGGGATGGCGAGACGCGAACTTTTGCCCTGGAAGCTGTGTACACGGATGGCTCGACAGTAGAAATTACGGATACAGCTGCTTACGACATCTCAGACACGAATGTGTTCAGCATGGACACCACCGGAGAACTGACTGCGCTACAACCGGGAACAGCCAAGCTGAAAGCTACTTATGGGTCCTTCGAAGTTGAACTGACCGTAAACGTTCAAGATCATAGCAACAACGCCAATCTAAGCAATATCACGCTTTCCGATGGAACGTTGACTCCTGCCTTCTCACCTGGAACAACGGAGTACAGTGCATCAGTGGCGCATGCAGTCACAGAAGTTATCATTATAGCAACCACAGAAGATACGTATGCCACCGTAAGCATTGACGGGGAAACTGCTGTAACAGGTACGCAAACGGTCACAGTTCCTGTACACGTAGGTCGCAATAAATTCGACGTTGAGATTACAGCAGAGGATGGCACCGTTCAAACGTATCAACTAGATATTTGGCGGAGCAATCGCGGCGGCAACACACCGGGCGGTCCGAACAGTCCGTCGTCATCATCTGATGATTTCGTTATTATCATTAACGGTATGGAAGTGAAGATGATCGGCAATACGGTGGAAGACACTGCGCCGAATGGGCAATCCAGAATAATTGTTGAACTCGATACAGAGAAGCTCGAAGCCAAGCTGCGTGAAGAAGGCGAGCATGCGAAGGTGATCATTCCTATCCCCGTATCGAAGGATCAATTCGTAACGGAGGTGGATGGGGCTATTCTCGAACTCATGCGGTCTCTGCAAGCGGAGTTGGAGATTCAGACACCTACCGTTCACTACGTTCTGCCTTCACAATTGCTGAACTTGAACGCTCATGATTCGATTGGTTCCGGGGCGACCTTTCAAGTAACGATAGCATCCTTGACCGAGGAAGAGGCGGAGCAAGTTTCCGATCATGCCAAGAATGCCAAGGTTGACACTTTGCTCACGCCTTTCTCCTTCATGATCGAGAGTGTGAAGGGTGACGAGCGCGTAGAGCTCAACCGATTCCTCGGATATGTATCAAGAAGCCTCAAGCTTCCTGAAGAGATCGATCCAAGCCGTATTACTACCGGTGTGATTGTGCTGCCGCACGGTACTTTGCACCACGTTCCTACGAAGGTAAGGGAGCAAGATGGAAGCTATTATGCGGATATTAACAGCCTGACGAATAGCGCATATGCGCTTATCTATAACGAAGCAACTTTCGACGATGTGCAACATCATTGGTCCAAGGACATCGTGAGTGAAAGTTCATCGCGACTAATCGTCAGTGGAAAGTCTGACACGGAATTTGATCCGAACAGCTCTGTGACACGTGCGGAATTCGTAGCGATGTTGAACCGAGCGCTAGGCATTAGTCAAGCGAACGGACAGCCTTCGTTCCAAGACGTTCCTCGCACTGCATGGTACTATGATGCGGTTGCAATTGGAGAAGAATACGGGCTTGTCACTGGTTTCGCGGATCACACGTTCAAGCCGCGCGCCACGATTACAAGAGAAGAAGCGATGGTCATGATGAGCCATGCCTTGAAGCTTGCTGGCGTGTCTGATTCACTGACGGATGAGCAGATACAGTCACTGCTCAGCCAGTTCCAAGACAGCACAGAGATTAGCACGTGGGCACAAGCTGCTGCTGCAGCTAGTATTGATGCGAAGATTGTGCGAGGCAGCCATCAACTGCTTGCCCCTCAATCGAATTTGACTCGAGCAGAAGCCGCGACGATGATCATGGGCTTGCTGGAAGCGGCAGATTTGATTTAAGTTCATAATGAAGCGCACCCTCTCACGGTTACGGTATCCCTAATTGCGGATTCTGTACCGAGAGAGGGTGTTTTGTTGTGGAAATGCTGGTTTGTCGGACGTAGCACTTCCCATGGGCGTAACGCGTCTTGAGGCAGTTCCCGACTGTGTGATGAATGCAACGGAGAAGGCCAATGTGACGTAGGCTATTTGCTTGGAAGTAGTCGAATGCAGCTTCTTCATGTTCTGTGATCATCCTTTCTCAATTGGATTAACCCCATATAGTCATCGTAAACAAGGAATATGAAAGGAAGATGAATGAAGGCTTAATGGGAGGTAAAGGTTGTGTGGCAGCACATGCAAGTGCTACTTCTTCCTTACTATGCAGCATATCTAGTAACTTGTACCTATGTCCTAAGGAAGATTCGTGATGAATAGGGGATGTGTTAACATCGTATTGTGTATATATTTTCAATATTCTGTCGAGAGTGGAAGGGGGGATTTCGAGTTTGGTAACGGGGCAGATGAAGTTGTTTTGTCTTCCTTATGCAGGGAAATCCGCTATGATGTATAACGCATGGAAGCGCCAACTGGATGAAACCATCCAGGTCATTCCAGTAGAGCTTTCAGGCAGAGGGAGAAGATGGAGAGAGCCTTTCTATTCACATCTATCCAAGGCAGTCGACGATCTCTATGCACAAATGGCCAGTCAATTGGATCATACCCCCTATGCTGTCTTTGGTCATAGTATGGGCAGTTTGCTGGCTTACGAATTGACAATCAAGATCCAAGAGCAGAAACAGCCGGAACCGTTCACGGTGTTTCTGTCGGGGCGTCAAGCGCCGCATGTGAAGGATGCAGCCAAGAGCATACATGATCTGCCGGAAGAAGAATTTCGTCAAGCTCTGCGCAAACTGGGCGGGACGTCGGAGGATTTTTTCGAAGAGAAGCAATTGTACGAGATGCTTGCACCTGTCATTAGAGCCGATTTCAAGCTAATGGACAGCTACAAGTTGAAGAATAAAGTGAAGGTGAATTCGCCCTTGATCGTATTTACTGGAACAGAAGATGACACTATTCAAGGGAACATCAGAGAGTTGGAACAATATTCCAATTGCGGGTGTAAGATTATTGAAATGGAGGGAGGGCATTTTTTTCTTCATGAGCACGAAGAACAGCTCCTGCATACGATTCAGCATAGGATGTTGGAATACCGAAGAATCGTGGGAGCAGCTTATTAAACAAGCATAAGGGAGGAACATGATACGAACAGGTATCGGTAATCGTATGTTTCGGTTTGTGTTCAGGTCTGAATGGATGAGATGTTCAAAAATAATGATCGGGTGATTGCATTGAATAATGAGAACAGGCTGGATCGTAACAATGTCGAAGACATGCTGGCCTTAACGCCGACTCAGGAAGGAATGCTGTTTCATTACTTGAAGGACCCTCAAAGCGACCAATATTTCGAACAAGTAGATTTGACTTTGGAAGGCGAGATTAACAAAGAGTTCTTCCATAAAGCATGGACGCACGTGATAGCCGCCAATGAAATGCTTAGAACGGTTTTTGTCTATGAGAAGCTGAGCAATCCGATACAGGTTATCTTAAAACATTGGGAATGGAACATGTCTTATATCGATTTGTCTCCACGAGTTCACGCGGGGAATGAGCAGGAGCTACTGGAAGAAATCAAGAGCAAGGATCGATCTCATAAATTCGACTTGAAGCAGGTGCCGTTCAGAGTCACGCTGTGCAAGGTCCAGCCCAACGTTCATCATATGATCATCAGCCACCACCATATTTTGTACGATGGATGGAGCAATGGTATTCTGTTGCAAGAATTCCTTCATACATACCACTGCATGGTCAGACAGGAAGAGCCGCGTCTGCCGATGAAACCCCCTTTCAAGCAATTTATTAAACATATTCAGAAGGTGCAAGGTTCTGCATGGCAGCAATATTGGCAGCAGTATCTTGAAGATTTGGGATCCATGCCGAGGCTGTCCAGGAACTGTCCTCTGCCAGATCGGCATCAAGCTGTATTTATGAGCAATAGCTATAAGCTGGAAGCATCGATCTGCAAGCAGCTCAAGCAATTTGCGAATGAAAACAATGTGACGCTGGCTACGCTATTTTACTTGGCTTGGGGAATTTTGCTGCACAGATATTGTGATCAGGATGATGTAATCTTCGGTACAACGGTATCCGGGAGAGAGCTGGAACTGGCGGGTATCGAGGATATGGTAGGCTTGTTCATCCAGACCGTTCCCTTGCGAATTCAGTTTGATCCAGGCAGCATCCGCAGCCACTTGAAGAAGCTCCATGCACAGTTGATGGAGAGGCGAGATTATGAGCATGTCTCCCTTGTAGATATTAAGCACAGCATCGGCTTCAAGGAGGAGCTGTTCGAATCGATCATGGTCGTCGAGAATTATCCAATTGACCAAACTCTGCGGGCCGATCACGGCGATCTGAAGATGGTGTCGCACACTGTGTTCGAACAGACGAACTACGACATATCCGTCGGCATCGCAGTCGATGATGCGGTTCATATGCATGTCAACTTCAACGCTGCTTTGTTTGCCAATGAAGCGATTGAAAGAATGACAGCGCATTACGGAAATATATTGAGAGAAATCGCGGAGCAGGCAGATAAGCCGATCTATGAAATCGACATGCTTGCCGAGGAGGAGAAAACGCAGCTCATTGACACATGGAATCAAACCGAGACGGTCTTTCCGCAGGAAGATACGTTGCATCAACGGTTCGAACAACAGGCTGCGCTGCATCCTGCTGCAATAGCGGTTGTCTTCAAGGACGAGTCGTTCACCTATGCGCAGTTAAATGAACAAGCGAATCAACTGGGACGCATGCTGCAGCGCAAAGGCATAGGCAGGGAACACGTTGTGGCGATGATGCTGGAGCGTTCGCCGGACATGATTGTGTGCATGCTCGCTATTCTCAAAACTGGCGCTGTTTATATGCCTATTGCGAAGGATCATCCGAAAAACAGAGTGGATCATATGCTTCAGGACAGCGGAGCCCGGCTGCTGCTTGTGGATGAGGAGAAGCATCGCATTGCCTATGGCGAGATGCTTGAGACACTGCATATAAGAGAGCAGGACCATAGCGGCTATGATGGCGGAAATCTGGAAGCGCATGCGCATTCTCGTAATGCAGCTTATGTGCTGTACACTTCAGGTTCAACCGGGATGCCGAAGGGGGTCGTTGTCGAACACCGGAGCGTTGTGAATCTCGCTTGCTGGTTTCATCAATCCTATCAGCTGGATCGAAATCGCAATATTCTGCAATTGGCCGAATATACGTTTGATGTCAGCGTAGAAGATATATTTAGCGCTTTGCTGCATGGCTGCACCCTTTTTATAGGAGATAGAGATATCCTTTATGACAAGGCAGCCTTTCAACATTATTTGGAACTGCATCAGATTCATCTGATTAATGCGTTTCCGGGCATCTTGAAAGAGCTTCTGTCCTTCGAGAGGAAGATAGAAAGCTTGCGAGTGGTCATTTCCGGCGGCGATCGGCTGGAAGAGGAGCTGAAGGAAAGCATCGTCGCACTGGGATACAGATTATACAATAACTATGGACTGACGGAGACGACGGTAGATTCCTTATCAGCGCAATGCTCTGCAGGTGAGCCTGTTGCACTAGGGCAGCCTATCAGCAATACAAAGGCTTATATTATGAACCGGCATCATCAACTCCAGCCAGTCGGCGTTATCGGCGAGCTAGTCGTATCTGGCGTTGGCTTGGCGAGAGGGTACTTGAATAATGAAGGGATGAATGAGCAGAAATTCATAGAACTGACCATTGGCAATAGGAAGGAGAGGATTTATAAAACAGGCGATTTGGCGAGAAGGCGGCAGGACGGCCGTTTTGAATTTGTCGGAAGAATCGACGACCAAGTGAAGATCAGAGGTCATAGAGTGGAACTATCGGAAATCGAGAAAGCCCTTCTTCATATCGAGGGTATCCGTGAAGCAGTCGTACTCGCGAAGCAAGAAGCTACTGGGGAGTCGAGCCTATACGCTTTTGTGATTTCGGATATCCCGATTAACAGCAAGGACATCAAGAAAAACCTGTCTACAAGATATTTGCCCGGATATATGATGCCGAGCCTGATTGTGCGGGTGGAAGTATTCCCGCTGACGCGAAACGGCAAGATCGACAAGGAAGCGCTCTGGAAGGAAGCGGCGGATCAGAAGCAGGAAGCAGGGAGCCATACGCCGCCGCAGAATGAGATCGAGCATGCCATTCATGCAATCTGGAATCAGGTGCTGGAATTGCCCGAGATCAGTACAACCGATGATTTTTACGACGTTGGAGGCAACTCATTGAAATTAATACGGGTTCATTCCCTGCTAAGTAAGCAGTACCCTTCTCTAGTTACGGTTCAGGATTTATTCGATTACAAAACGATTCAGTCGTTGGCGGAGCTCATTCATGCGAAAAAAGAGCCTGTGCAAGTGTCGGAGAGGAAATTGAACAAAATTGAATTCTAGGAGAGAAGAGGAATGATTGTTTGCGGTCTGAAACTGACGCATGACGGAGCTGTGGCCCTGATCGAAGACAACAAGCTTGTCTTCAGCATTGAAATGGAGAAGCTGAACAATAACAAAAGATATACAAGTATTGAAGATACAGAGACGATCGCAGAAATATTAAAGCAATATGGGTATAAGGCATCGGATGTAGATTATTATGCGATAGACGGTTGGGGCGGGTATAATGCGGACGAGCTGGCGATACAGCCCCGATTGGAAATCGGAGAAGAGCACAATTGGCTTTCCGCCTATTATCAAGGCGACAAGTACGCACTCGGCATCGGTCAATATCATGAGAGAAGCTTGGGCCACCAGGTTTTGGAGGCGTGGAAGTTCAACGGCTTGAAGATGGAAGGCGGGACTTTCGAATATTTTAGTTACTTGCATGTGGCTGGTCACATTATGAGTGCTTACTGTACGAGTCCTTTTGCCCAGAAAGGGGAGAGCGCGTATATCTTGGTGTGGGATGGCGGCATGTATCCCCGGCTGTATTTCTTCGATGCGGCATCTCAATCCGTTGAAAATCTAGGGCCTATTTTCCTGCTTATCGGCAACATGTACACGATCTTTTCCCAGCATTTTGGCCCGTTTAAGGTGGAGACGAGCTTTGCCAAAGACAATCTGTCCATTGCCGGGAAGGTAATGGCTTATATTGCGCTAGGCGAACTGAAGCGGGAGCTGCTACCAGTTTTTGATACGATTTATACAGAGTGCTATAACACGCCGATGGGCTTCGCCAACATCTTCGCGAATGAATGCAAGAAGAGAATAGCTGGTCAAGGCTACAAGGATGAGGATATCTTGGCTACTTTCCACGTTTATTTGGAAGAACTGCTGGTTGACAAGCTGTCGAAGAAAATTAAGCGTTCCGGACAAAAAGCGGACAATCTCTGTATCGCCGGAGGCTGCGCCCTGAATATCAAGTGGAATTCCGCGATTCGCAATGCCGGATTGGTGAAGTCTGTGTATGTCCCTCCGTTCCCCAACGATTCGGGAAGCGCCATCGGTGCGGCGTGCTGCGCGATGTTTCAAATCACGCAAAACCAACGTCTGGAGTGGAGCGTCTATAGCGGCCCCAAGATCGAAACGAATGATCCGGATGATGGCTGGACTTCGCGGCCCGTTACGTTGGAAGAGCTTGCGGTTATTCTGCATGAAACGAATCAACCGGTAGTGTTCTTGCATGACAGGGCAGAGCTGGGTCCGCGCGCATTGGGCAACAGAAGCATCCTGTGCGCTCCGGTTAGCCCGGAAGGGAAGGACCTCTTGAATGAGATGAAGATGCGGGAATCGTACAGACCGGTTTCTCCTATATGCCTGGAGGAGAGGGCTCAGGAAATCTTCCAGCCAGGAACAGCGGACCCTTATATGTTGTACGATCACCATGTGAGGGAAGGCTGGCACGACAAAATTCCAGCGGTCGTGCATCTCGACGGGACGGCGAGATTGCAGACCATTACGAGAGAAGAGAACAGTGTTGTAGCTGAATTGCTGGAAGCGTATGAGAAAGTGAGTGGTATTCCGCTGCTGTGCAATACAAGCGCTAACTTTAATGGCAGTGGGTTTTTCCCTGATGTGTATGCTGCAACCAAATGGGGACGGGCTAATTATGTTTGGTGCAATCATGTTCTGTATGAAAAGAATGTTGAAAAAGAATAGGAGGGGAGAGCAAATGAAGAAAGATATTGCCATCATCGGCATGGCAGGGAGATTTGCAGATGCGAACAATGTGGACGAACTGTACCTGAATCTAAGAAATGGCAAAGACAGTGTGAAAGAAATCTCGCCTCAAAGAATCAAGGACACTACATTGCCGCCAGATGAGAAATACAGATTAGTCGGATATCTGGACGATATTGACAAGTTCGATCACAAGTTCTTTGACATTTCATTGGGCGAAGCGCAGACGATGGACCCCTCCAGCAGGCTGCTGCTCGAAGTTGTTCATGAGTCGTTCGAAAATGCCGGGTACAATCCGGATTTCTTCAGGGGGACGCGTACAGGCCTTTATGTGGCAGATGTTATGCCGGAATATTATAAGCTGTCGGACGAATATGTGATGACTTTGATTTCCGGCAATTCCCCCGCCTTTATTCCTCCGCGGATTGCCAGACATTTCGATTTGACAGGTAATGCGGTCATGATTGACACGGCGTGTTCTTCAAGCTCTGTCGCACTGCATACGGCTTGCAACGAGCTTTACCTAGGCGAATCCGAGTATGCGATTGTTTGCGGCACAAATTTGAATTTGTTTCCTTTCTATCATAAAAGCATGGAATTCAACATTTGGTCATCGGATTGCAAGTCGCGCGCTTTCTCGGCGGAGGCAGACGGCATGTCCTGCGGCGAGATGGTCATTTCACTGCTGTTAAAGCCTCTGGACCAAGCCTTGGTTAATCGGGACCATGTACATGCGATTATTAAAGGCAGTGCGGTGAACAACAACGCGAATCGTTCCAGAAGCCCGTCAGCTCCCGACAGCATCAGCCAGTCGAGGGTGATCAAGATGGCTTGGGACAAGGCGGGCGTTCAAGCGACGGATATCGGGTATATCGAGGCCCACGGCTCCGGCACGCAGCTGGGAGACAGTCTGGAATTCGAAGGATTGACCCAGGCATTCCGGGAGTACACGGATCAGAGGCACATCTGCCCGTTGTCCACGATGAAATCCAATATCGGTCACGGGTACTCACTCGGGGGATTGGCCGGGTTGGTCCGGGCTGTGTTATCGATGAAGCATCATGAGATATTTCCTACCTTGCATGTCAAAAATCCGAATCCGGCCATTGATTTTGAACATTCAGCGTTATACGTGAACAAGGATTTGAGCAAATGGGAAGTCGAACCAGGCAAGACGAGGTACGCTGGGATCACTTCACTTGGAGCCAGTGGAACGAATTCGCATATTGTGCTGGAGGAGTTTTCCCCAGACAAGTACAAGAAAGCAGCATTGGAGGGAATGGATAAAGAAGCGTATCTGGTCGTCGTATCTTCGGAGACGGAGAGCGGGCTTGCAAGAAATGTGCAGGCTTTGGAGGATAAGTTAAGCAGGACAAGCAGTCATTCGTTAAGAGATGTCAGTTTTACTTTGATCCATGGCAGGAAGCACTATCGGCATAAGACTGCCATCATCGCCAAGGATAGGAACGATTTGCTGCAGCAGCTTCGGCATTTGTCCAGACGCCATATGAATAAGGGAGTGGACGGAAGGCTGCCGAAGCTGATTTTTGTTTTTTCGAATTTCGACCGCATTCCGCAGTCCCTCATTGGCGAACTAAGAGGAGCCTATGATGTTTTTCACGACTGCTTCATGCAGTGTGAACAGCTGACCTCTATACGGAATTTGCAGTTTTACAATTTCGCTTTCCCTTATGCGTACTATACATTGTTGCGCGCTTTGGGCGTGGAAACGGACCATATATTGGCGGTTGGAAGTGGCTCGATTGTCGGCGCCGTTGTTGCCGAGGAGCTTGATTTGGAAGAAGGTTTGCAGCAAGCCATACACGGTGAGTTGGAGCCTGTTGACAGAATCGATGACCGGATAACGGCATTGCTGGACAGAGAGACAGCAGAGGGAATACCGCTGTTCGTTGATATAGGATGGGGCGGGGAGATTGTCCGTCAACTTGCCGCAAGGCTGGATGCTGCAGCCGGCTTTGATATCCATACGTTATTGGATGAAGAAGAGGCTTCTCTGCAAATCTTGGAGCTGATTCGAAAGCTGTACCTATATGGCTATATGCCCGATTGGAACCGGTTTGCCGAGCATTACCAGGGGTACAGAGTAGAGCTGCCCACTTATCAATTCGAGAAAATTCGCTGTTGGTTGAGAGATACGCCAGCCCTTCACGCGAATGAAATGCTGGAAGGCCGACAGGTTCATGGAGAGCAGGCAGCGCCCGCTAAGCTGCTAATCGAACAATGCGGAGACATGGAGCTGAAAATCGCGGAGTTGTGGAAACACGAGCTGGAGGCGGATCAGTTCTCTGTCCATGACAATTTCTTCGACTTGGGCGGCGACTCCTTAAAGGCGACCAGAGTCATTAATCAAATCAATGAGGCCTTGGATATGCGACTAGATTTCGAGGATCTCTTCGATTTTCCGACCATTCGGCTGTTGGGCGAATATATCGATTCCCTGCTGGGGACAAGCGAAAAGCTAGCCGTTATCTGGAAGGAAGTATTGAAGATGGAATCCGTTGCGGCCAATGACAATTTCTTCGAATTAGGCGGCCATTCTTTAATTGCGAATCAGATTTTGCTGCGGATCGGGAAACAGTTCGGCGTAGAGTTGAATTTTGAAGATTTCTTCCTGCATCCTACCTTGCAGGCTTTGTCTGATCATATTGATCGGCAGCTTATGCAGGGGACCCGACAGGAAAAGTCCAATTGGCAAGACATTGCTGCGGTAGAACGGCAGGAGCATTATGCGGTTTCTCCTTCCCAGAAGCGCATGTGGATTCTTCACCAACTGGAAGAGAAGGCAGTTGCCTATAATACGCCATTCGCGTTTCTCTGCGAAGGGGATTTGCGGATGGAAGCGCTGGAAGCAGCGATGGCAGCGATGGTGGAACGGCATGAAATATTGCGTACGGTATTTATTACCGTAGATGATGAGCCCCGACAAAAAGTTTTGGAGCCGACAGAGATGAATGTTGCCGTTGAGCATGTGCAGGTCAGCGATCCGCATGCATGGCAGGGCGAGGTTGAAGCGATCATGGAAGCAGATACGCTGCAACCGTTTGATTTGGAGATAGGCCCTTTGTTCAGGATGAAGGTTATACAGATAGAGCCGAATAACAATCTGATTTATTTCAATATTCATCACATTATTAGCGATGGCTGGTCTACCTATGTTTTCTATAACGAATGGGTGAACCTATACAATGCTTATTGTGAAGGTCGGGAACAACCGCATGCGCCGCTTCGCATTCAATACAAAGATTACGCGGCATGGTTTAACGGGCTGCTGGAAGAAGAGGAACTGCAGAGTATGAAGGCGTACTGGCTTGAGCAGCTGGGAGGAGAGCTGCCTGTGCTCGACCTGCCTGCGGACAAGATCAGGCCAGCCATTCAGACTCATCATGGGGATAAAGTGGAGCTTCTGTTGGACGAGGAACTGACCGATGGCTTGCAGCTGATGTGTAAGGAAAATGATGCAACTTTGTTTATGACGCTTATCGCAGCGCTTAATATTTTGTTCTACCGTTATACGGAACAGACGGATATGATCTTGGGATCGCCGATTGCCGGACGCATACACCCGGAATTGGAAGACCAAATCGGATTTTATGTGAACACGCTGGCATTGCGCTCCCGTTTCGAACCGGATGACACCTGCAAGCAGCTGTTGGAGAAGGTGAAGAAGGTTACGCTGGAAGCCTTTGAGCATGAAGCGTATCCATTCGATCTACTGGTTAGCGAACTGCATACGAATCGAGACATTAGCCGCTCCGCTCTATTCGATGTGCTGGTTGTGCTGCAAAACACGAACTTCAATCAAGATCATGGCGCTGCCCTGCAGGATGTCCACTTGCAACAATATGAATCCGGTACAACCGTGAGCCAGTTTGATATGAGCATCGAGTTCATGCAGGCAGACGGCGGGCTGCAGTGCAACGTAGAGTTTAACACCGATATATTCGAAAAAGCGCGAATCGAACGAATGCTCGTCCACTTCCAACAAATCGTCGCGCATATGCTGAAGGATATGAACGTGCAAATAGGTCATATCGATTTGTTGTCGTCGGGCGAGAAGGAGCAGCTTGCTGCTTGGAATCAAACGAATAGCACTGTTCCAGTGGATGTATGCTTGCATCAATTGTTCGAGGAGCAGGTTCAGAACGATGCGGATCGCCTAGCTGTTCTCGGCGACAATCTGAGCATGAGCTATGGCGAGCTGTCCAGCAAGGCGAACAAGCTGGCCGCCTATTTGCGCAGGCAAGGGGTTAGTCGCGATCAGGCAGTCGGCATTTGTCTGCCCCGATCGGTAGATATGGTGGTAGGCATGCTGGCCATTCTCAAGGCTGGAGGCGCCTACGTACCAATTGCCCCGGACTATCCGCCGTATCGGAAAGCTTATATGGTAGAGAACAGTGGCATTCAAATCGTGCTTGCGAATGAAGCCGATGTGGATCTTGGATTGGATAGAGACGTAGCCGTAATCCATGTTGCCGACGCCAAGTTGTGGGAATCAGAGGAGAGCGAGCTTGCCTCCGTGAGTAAACCTTCCGATCTGGCGTATATCCTCTATACTTCCGGTTCAACAGGCAAGCCCAAAGGAGTTATGATCGAGCATAAAAGCATTGTGAATCGGCTCATTTGGATGCAGCAAGCGTATGAAATGGGTGAAGAAGATGTGATATTACACAAAACAACGAGCACTTTCGACGTGTCGGTATGGGAAATCTTCCTGCCGCTCATTAGCGGTGCGAAGCTGTATCTGGCTGCTGACGGGGGAGAGAAGGACCCGGAGTATTTGTACCGCACGATTAGCCGCCATCCCATTAGCATTCTGCATTTTGTTCCGTCCATGCTGGACGCCTTCTTGCAATCGCTGCCGCGTCAAGCGGCGTTTCCTGAGCTGAAGCATTGTATTTGCAGCGGCGAAGCATTGACTGCGGCCCATAGAGATTTGTTTTTTGAGAAAACAGGGGGAAGCGTGCAGCTCCACAATTTGTACGGACCGACGGAGGCGGCTGTGGATGTCACCGCCTATGCTGTGCAGAGAACGGATGAGATGATTCCGATTGGCCGTCCAATCTGGAATACGCAGATTCATATTTTGGGACCGGGCGGGAAGCCTGTTCCGGTTGGCGTGCCGGGAGAATTATGCATTGCCGGCGTTCAGGTAGGCCGCGGCTACATCCAATTGCCCGAGCCAACGGCAGCAAGCTTTGTTGCGAATCCCGGGAATCGGGAAGAGCGGATGTACCGGACAGGAGATCGGGCAATATGGCGGTCTGATGGTCAAATACTGTATGCAGGCAGGCGTGATGATCAGGTCAAGATCAGAGGCTTCCGCATTGAAGCGGGAGAGATCGAAGCGGCCTTGCTGGAAATCGAGACTGTCCGAGGCGCTATCGTTGTCGCCCGGGAAGATCAGAACGGCGATCAGCGGCTGATCGCCTATCTGCTTGCTGACGAACCTATTGAGCAGGAAGCAGTCCGTAGCCATCTGCTTGCCTATTTGCCTGCATACATGATCCCGGCTCATTGCATCACTTTGGATCAGTATCCGACTACAATGTCGGGCAAGGTCGATCGCAATAAGCTGCCGGAATGGCATAGTGCGACGCGACAAGACCGACAGCAAGACGAGCCTGAGACAGAGCTGGAGAAGCTTCTTACGGAAATATGGCGGCAGGTGCTGGGCACTGAGCAAATTAGTGTGCATGACAACTTTTTTGGGATAGGCGGCGATTCGATTAAATCGATTCAAGCAGCCAATCGTGTGCGCGAGCGCGGTTATGACATCGATACGCACCATATTTTCCAATACCCTGTACTGAAAGAGCTGGCCTTGATAATCGAAGAAGAATGGAAGCGCAAGCCGAAAGTTGTGGAGACGATATCCAGCGAATGGTATCAAAGCTATTTCAGGCAGCAATTCGAGCATGGCCAGCACCATCGCTATCATGGCGCCGTGCTGTATAGTCAGGACAAATTTCAAGCGGATCTGGCGAGCACCGTTGTCGAGAAGCTGGTAGCGCACCATCCGGCGCTGCAAAATACCGTATCCAAGTACGGAACAGTCCGGAAATGCGCCGATCCGCGAATGAATATCGGCATCACGGAGCACGATCTGACGGGGACAGAGGATGCCCGCCAATCGGTGGCAGAACTTGCGCAGAAGCTGTGCAAGCATGAGCTGACAGTCGAAACGCCCTTGATCAAGGTAGCGTTATGCAAGGCGGCTGACGCCGGGTATGCGGGTATTTTTGTGAACAGTTTGTTGGTGGACGACGCATCCTTCTCCATCGTAGTCCAGCAATTTGCAGACGGGTACAGCACAATCCAACAGGGCAAGGAGTGGATGCTGGAAGAAGTCCGCAAGAGGGATACATTCGACGAGTGGTTTACCGAACTCTCCCGCCACTATGCGATTCATCCTTCATTGGAGGAGATCGATTATTGGCAGCAAATAGGGCGTTCCTTCCCCGCGGATAGAGCGTTGAGCAGCGGAAAGCCATTTGCGAAATATGTGAAGGTATTCGAGCAAGAGCTGGCAGCGAGCTTGCTCGGCGACGCCAACAAGGCATACAAGACGCAATGTGATGACCTGTTATTGAGTGGACTTGCGCTTGCTATGAATCAATGGCGCAAGCAGGACAGCCTCCCGATGATGATCAGTCGTTCTGCGAGAGAAGCGCTTCGCCATTCATCCGACACCGAACGAACCGTAGGCCCATTTACCTGTTATTACCCGGCTGTCTTCCAAGTGGAAGAGGAAATCGGACAGCATATTAAACAGGTGAAGGAAACAGTGAGAGAAGCGCCTTATCATGGCGTTGGATACGGGTTGTTGAGAGACAGCGGTCTTCTATCCGAGAATGGACGCTTGCATGAGATCTTCCCGGAAATCACCTTTCAGGCAACGACGGCTTATCATAACGAAGCGTGGAACCGGGACATTGAGGCGTCGCAGTGGCTGCTCGACAGCGCTGCCGCCGCAGAGCATGCGTGGTCGGCCGCCTTGAACTTTCATTTTGTGCTAGAGGAGGACAAGCTTTCCTTGCAGCTCTATTATGACCAGGAGTCCTATTCGGAACATCAAGTGAACGAAATGGTGAAGATCATAGAGGAGAAGCTGTCCGCCATTACCAAACATTGCTTGGCGAAAGAGGGAACGGAGTTTTCCCCTAGTGATTTCAGCGCGAAGGACCTGGATTTTGACGATTTGGCGAAGATCAGCCGTATCTTTCAATAAGTGATGGGGTGAGAGATATGAAAGGGACTACGATTCAGAACATCTATAACCTGACGCCATTGCAGGAGGGAATGCTGTTTCATCATCTGCACACGCCTGGCAACGATCCTTATATCATTCAGCATAAGATGAACATGGAAGGCTCGCTCAGTCCGGAAATCTTGCGCAACAGTTTGCGGGGCTTAATCGAGATTCACGATATGTTGCGCGCTTCTATCGTCTATCGAGAAGTGAATAGGCCCAGAATGGTTATCTTGGAAAAGAAGCAAGAGAGCTTTCGCTTCGTGGATCTGTCGCACTTGACCGAAGCGGAGCAGCACAGACGCTTGGACGGGCTGATGGAAAAAGAACGGAGGGAGGGCTTGGACCTGACCCGTGATAGCTTATTCCAGATGACCCTCTGCAAGCGAAGCGAGAATGAACATGTGCTGCTCATCACCCATCATCATATTATAGTGGACGGTTGGAGTTTGGGCATTCTGTTTCGTGATTTGCTGGAAATGTATCAACGCCTGAGCGCAGGACAACCGCATGCTCCCGCAAGAGAGCAGCACTATAACAAGTATGCGGATTGGCTGAATAGGCTGGATCGAGACCAATCGCTTGCATTTTGGCAAACCTATCTGCATGGATACGATACAGCGACGCTCTTGCCGCAAAAGCGTCTGAAACAATCGGAAGCCTATCGTCCGGAAATTTCCACGCTGCGCTTGGATCGTGCCGCGACAGGCTCAATCGTATCTCTGGCCCGAGCATCGGGCGTCACGGTGAATACATGGCTGCAATGTGTCTGGGCCATTGTCCTGCAGCGCTACAACGATGCCGATGAGGCTGTGTTCGGCGCCGTCATTTCCGGGCGTCCCGCAGAGGTGAGCGGGATTGAGGAGATGGTCGGTCTGTTCATTAATACTGTTCCGGTTAGAATCAAGACGCACAAGGGGCAGACCTTGCAGCAGATGGCGCTGCAGGTTCAGCAGCAGTTCAGGGAATGCGAACGGAACGGCTATTTGTCACTGACAGAGATTAAGGAAGCGGCAGGCGTTCAAGTTCCATTATTCGACAACGTGATGATCTTCGAAAACTATCCGTTGGACGAAAGCTTGCGCCAGCATGACGTATCTGACATAGTTTCGTTCCGAATCAGCGAGGTTGAAGGCTTCGAACATACCAATTATGACCTGAACCTTTATATAAGTCAGGGCGACGAGATTATGATAGAGCTCGTGTACAATGCCTCTGCATGGTCAGCGTACTATATCGAGCAGATCAAGGGCCATCTGAATCAAGTGATAGAAGAAGCGGTGCGGCAGCCGCATATTGAAGTGGAACAGATTCAGATTCTGACGGAACAGGAAGAACACCTGCTGCTGCATGCTGTCAATGATACGGCATGCGCTATGCCGGCAGCGTCGTCCTTTCTTCATTCCTTGGACGACATGGCGCGGTCCTGCCCGGATCGTCCCGCCGTTCTGTTCGGGACTCGCTGCCTGACCTACCGGGAGCTCGATAGGGACAGCAACCGGCTCGCACACTATTTGCTTCAGCAAGGATTGCGCAAGGGAACATTTGTAGGCATATATATGGACAGATCTCTGGAAATGGCCGTAGGGATACTGGCTATTCTGAAAGCAGGGCTAGCCTATATTCCCCTTGATCCTTCCTTTCCGGCGGAAAGGCTGGACTACATGATCCGCGAGGCGGACATAGACACCGTGCTGACGCAGCAAAATTTGATTCACCTACCCATGTCTGGGGTGAAGAACAGGATTTGTCTCGATAGCGAGCATAATCACTGGAATGATTTCCCTGATGCGAAGCCTGATGTGCATATTCAGGGGACGGATACGGCGTATATGATCTATACATCAGGCTCAACGGGTTATCCCAAGGGGGTGCAGATCCAGCATGAAGCGTTGCACAACTTCTTGCTCGCGATGAGCAAGAAGCCGGGATTGTCTGCTCATGAGCGGTTGTTGTCGGTGACGACGATCTCCTTTGATATTTTTTATCTGGAGCTCTTTCTGCCGCTCACTCAAGGGGGAACGGTCTTGCTGGCTTCGCAACAAGATGCAGCCAATGGTCAAGCGTTGATCGATTATTTGGACAAATACGATATAACCATGATGCAGGCGACGCCAAGCACCTGGAAGCTTATGATCGAATCGGGATGGAAGGGCAAGCAGGATTTGAAAATCTTGTGCGGCGGGGAGCCGCTATCCTCGTTGCTTGCCGAACAGCTCTTGCAAAGGTCGAAAGAACTCTGGAATATGTACGGTCCCACGGAGACGACGATTTGGTCCTCAGTCAGCCCAATTGAGTCTGTCAATGACATTACCATTGGCCGACCTATCGACAATACCCGATTTTATGTGCTCGACGCTTCATTAAGGCCTGTTCCAGTTGGCGTACCCGGACAATTGTATATTGGCGGTACTGGTTTGGCGAACGGATATTGGCAAGATCGAGCGAAAACCGAAGACAAATTTATAATGCATCGATTCAAGAGCATAGAGCAAGCGCAACGACTCTACCGAACAGGAGACATGGTGAAGGTGACGCCGGAGCTGCAGTTCCAGTATTTGAACCGCGCGGATGCGCAGGTCAAACTTCGCGGCTACCGAATAGAGACGCAGGAGATCGAACATCACCTGCAACAGGCTCCGCATGTAGAGCAGGCAATCGTGATATTGAGAGAAAATCCAGACAGGGACCCGTTCCTTGCCGCTTATTTCACAGCGAACAAGGAGATCGACCATGCGAGCTTGCGGGAGCATCTTCTTGTCCGAATCCCGGTTTATATGCTGCCTTCCCATTTCGTTCAGGTGGATCAATTCCCGTTGACGCCGAACGGGAAAGTGGATCGCAACGCATTGCCCGATCCCTCAGCGCAAGCGATTGCGCAGCATGAACTTCCTGATGGCGATGTGGCAACATTCTTGTATGAAGTATGGAGCGGCGTTCTGCAGCGTACGGACATTCGTGCGAGTGACAATTTCTTTCAACTAGGCGGCAACTCGATCTTGCTCATTCAGGTGCTGAATCAAATCAACACAAGGTATGCTTTCGTCGCCATCAATGACTTGTTCATTTATACGACGATTTCCGATCTTGCCAAATATATCGTTGACGAGCACAACGCCTCAACGGTTGAACTAATTCCGACGGTTTCATTGCCCGGTGCCTATTTTGTCGGCGAACACCCGGACAGGCGAGATCAAGCTGCCGATTTGACGGTCAGCCTGCCTGAGCCTGTACGCCTCCGATTAAGCGAGCTGGCTAAGGAGCACGGGGTTGAGGTGCAGGATATTTTATATACGCTGTTTACTTACTTGCTTGCAGAGGCTAGCGGCACGCAGGAAATTTCCATTTACTTTATTCACAACGACCGTTTGAAGCCATTGGTCATTTCCTACGAAGAGGTTCATTCGCAAGCGCAACTGTATCCGCTCATACATACGCTCCGCCGAAGGGCAGAGCAAACGGGCGGGAGTGAGCTGAAACAACTCGCCTATGCGCAGATTTTGCGGAAGCAGCATCATATTCTTCCTCTCATTTATTATAAAGAAGACATGTATACCAACGTCCGTTTGTTAGACTTTGCGGATTTTATTCTAGAGATCGACGGAGGCGTGCAGGAGGACATGACCCTGACATTTCCATATAAAGTCCGAACTTTCGCTTATGACAAGTTTCAGTATCTGGTCGATCTTTATTTGAAATTGGCAGCGAGCCTGTGAGGGCTTGTAGAAGGGAGTGAGAACAATTGAAGAAGCTGTTTTCCATAGATGCGCAGCAGTCTGCCGATGCGATTGAAATCAAGACCCTATCCAACAATGACATCGCTATCATCGGCATCGGCACAAGATTGCCTTTGTCCGATCATGCGGCTGAATTTTGGGAGAGGCTCACGACTGGAACAGATTTTGTCCGGGAGCTTTCGCCTAAACGCCAAGACGATATGCGGCGCTATATGCGTGCCAAGCAGATCGATGAACAGGCGACAGCGTTTTTTGAAGCGGCTTATTTAGACGATATCAGCGGCTTCGATTACCATTTCTTCGAGCTGTCCCATAAAGAAGCGCAGCTGATGGACCCGCATCACCGGGTCTTTCTGGAATCTGTCTGGCATGCTATAGAGGATGCGGGCTATGCCGGTGGGCAATTGGAAGGCACCCGAACAGGCGTGTTTGTCGGCCATTCCAATGACGCAACCTATTATCAGTGGATCAAGGACAGCGAGCCTGAGGCAGAGATCTTGGCTGCACCCGGCAACACGCCGTCGATTCTCGCCAGCCGTATCGCTTACATGCTGAATTTGAAAGGTCCTTCGCTGATGATGGACACCGCTTGTTCCTCCTCGCTAGTAGCGGTTCATGCGGCCTGTCAGGCTATACACAACAAGGAATGCGATATGGCGATAGTCGGCGGAGTGAAGGTGATCATCGATCCGATTGCATGGAAAGGACGGGAAAAGGCCGAGATTTTATCCTCATCTGGTAGAGCCAAAACGTTCAACGAAGATTCGGATGGAACCGGCCTCGGAGAAGGCGCGATATCCTTGATCTTGAAGCCTCTCGCCAAAGCCTTGCAGGAGGGGGACCAGATCTATGCTTCTATTAAAGGCAGCGCCGTTAATCAAGACGGGCGCTCGATTGGCATAACGGCTCCGAATGTGCTGGCGCAGAAGGAAGTGATTCAGCAAGCGTGGGAGCAGGCAGAGATCGCTCCCGATTCGATTCGATATATAGAGGCGCATGGCACGGGAACGAAGCTAGGCGATCCGATTGAAATCGAGGGCATTACTCGGGCATTCCGCGAGTACACCGGGAAAAAACAGTTTTGCGCTGTCGGCTCCATTAAAACCAATCTCGGTCATCTGGATCATGCGGCGGGAATCGCCGGGCTGCTGAAAGTGATTCTTACCCTGAAGTATAAGCAGTTTGCTCCTCATATTCATTTTGAACGGCCCAATTCGCAAATTCCTTTTCACGATTCCCCTGTGTATATAAGCCAGCAGACCGAATGGGAGCAAGATCGGGTCGCACCGAGAAGGGCTGGGGTCAGCTCCTTCGGCATTAGCGGAACGAATTGCCACATGATTCTGGAAGAAGCGCCTGCAAGAAACCCTTCCCGTGGACAAGGGCATAGTAAGCATATATTGACGCTGTCTGCCAATAGCCAAGCAGCGCTGCTCATGCAGGTGCGGCATTATGAGCAGCACTTGTCTGCCAACGCGGGAATGAATGTCGTACATTTGTGTTACACAGCAAGCATCGGTCGAAAGCACAGGGATTATCGGGTAGCGATTGTCGGACAGAGCATAGAGGAATTTGTCAGGCTGCTCAGGCAGCTAGCGGACCGATTGACGCAATCGGGTGAAGCAAGCTTCTCAGATCATCCGTTCTACTACGCTTATCATAAGAAAATTGCCAAGCCTAGACCTGCCAGAAGAGAATCAGAGATTACAAAAGAGGAATGCGAGCAACTAACCGAACAAGCAAATCAAAGCATCAGCGAATATGTTGACCATCAACGGGAAGAGGCTTTGTATGACCTTTGCCATTCCTATGTGCAAGGCGCTTTTGTATCCTGGCAAGCCTTGTACCGGAAGGAAAAGCCGTTCAAGATCAGTCTTCCTCTCTATCCGTATGAAAGAAAGGAATGCTGGCTTGATTTTGCAAACGTCCATTCGGATTCTTGGGTCCGTCCCCAGGAAGCGGAACGCGAGCAGGAGCAAAGGGAGTTCTCACAGCACGAGATGGAACCGTCGAGCATCTTGTCGGCTGTGCAGCAGATGCTGATGCGCTTATATGAGATCGAAGTGGACGATATAGCGGAGGACACCGATTTTTTTGAACTCGGGATCGATTCGATTTCGATCATGCAATTAAAAACGGAGGTTGTTCGTTTATTCCAGATCGACATTCCGGTGGGGAAATTTTTCGACCTCATTACAACTCCGCAGGAATTGGCCCATTATATCGAACAAGAGAGGGCAGCTAACATTGATGTGAAGGAAGTGGGAGCGGGGGCAGATGCAAGCGTGTCCCGATCCGAACCGGAATTGCTGTCGATCAAGCCAAGCACGCCTGAATCTGCTAAGGGAAGCGGGATCATTCTGGACAAGTTTATTGTGAAAGCGGACAAGCATTTGACAGAGCAGCAGCAACGGTATTTGCACCACTTGTCCGAACGATATGTGTCCAAGACGAAAACGTCCAAAGCATATACGCAGCAGTACAGACCAGTGTGGGCCAACGATCGCGCTGTACAGGGATTCACACCTGCCTGGAAGGAAATGGTCTACCCCCTGTTTGCCGAAGAAGGCCAAGGCTCGAAGATGCGCGACGTGGACGGGAATGAATATATAGATTTTTGCATGGGCTTTGGCGTATTTCTGCTAGGCTACAGCCATCCGGATGTCGCGCAGGCTATAGAAAGCAAGGTAAGGAATCAGCTTATGCTAGGTCCATCTGTCACTACAACAGGAGAGGTGAGCGAGCTAATCCGGGAGCTTACGGGCGTAGAACGTGTAGCCTTCTTCAACTCCGGAACAGAAGCGGTTATGGTTGCCGTGAGAATGGCTCGAGCTACGACAGGCAGAAGTAAGCTGGTCTTGTTCTCAGGCTCCTATCATGGAACCTTCGACGGGGTGTATGCGCGGCAAGATTCGACTGATCCGGGCATGCGGAGTATACCGACCAGCTTGGGAACACCGCAGAGCTTCGCAGATGAAGTGGTAGTGCTGGACTACGCTTCGCCACAATCGCTGGCGTATATACAACAGCATGCCCATGAGCTGGCTGCCGTTCTGGTAGAGCCTGTGCAAAGCAGGCGTCCCGATTTGCAGCCGGGAGATTATTTAAGAGAGCTGCGTAAGATTACAGCGGAGTCGGGCATCGCGCTTATTTTCGATGAGATGATCACAGGGTTTCGCATTCATCCGGGCGGCGCGCAAGCTTATTTCAACATCAAGGCGGATCTTGTCACGTATGGGAAAATCGCCGGCGGCGGACTTCCCATCGGGATCGTGGCGGGCAAGGCTGCATTCATGGATCGCATTGACGGTGGGCAATGGCAATACGGGGATGCGTCCACGCCCAATTTGTTTATGATTCAGAGCGCGGGCACGTTTTGCTATCATCCCTTGACGATGCAGGCGTCCAAGACGGTTCTCACCTATATTCAAGAACAGCGCGATGAGCTATATCCACGCTTGAACGCCAAGGCTGAACGGCTGGCCGATTATTTGAACGACTATTTCGAAACGATCGGGTTGCCGCTTGCCATCGTTCACTTTGGTTCGCAATTTTTGTTCAAGCCGAAGGATCAGGAGCAGGCATCGCTTTTAAGGTTTTTATATTATCAGCTCATTCATAGAGGGATTTACTTGTGGGAGGGCGGTACTTTCTTTCTCTCTGCAGCGCATACAGACGAAGATATTGCCCGATTGGTCAAAGCGATGAAGGATAGCTGCTATGAGCTTGCTGTGGAAGGGGGATTTTCCCTGAACAGCGCTTTTCTCTCAGCCGATAATCCGCTGGAGACTGACTGGCTGCAACCAAGCGAGCAAGGGAAGCGATTCGCCCTTTCCGAGGAACAGAAGAGAATCTATCTGCTGACTGAAATTCATCGGGAAGCGTCTGCGGCCTATCATGAGAGCATCTGTCTGCCTCTTAAGGGAGAAATTCGGATTGAGCTGCTGAAGCAAGCGGTGCACATAGTGATTCAGCGTCATGAAGCGCTAAGACTGTATAACATAGACGGTGTAAGCCAATCGGTCCAAGCACAGGTTAAGATCGATATTCCGCTTTATAGTGCACCCGAGGAAGCCGAGAAGGAGCAGAGCTTATGGACGCTCATGGAGGAGGAGCTGCATAGAGGCTTTGACTTCAAGAAGGGACCGCTGCTAAGAGCTAGTCTGTTCAAGCTCGAAGAGAAGAAGCATCTGTTGTATGTGGTGGCGCATCACATCATGATGGATGGCTGGTCGTTTCAGATCTTGATGCAGGAAGTGCTTGACATCTATCAATCGTTAGCGGTGGGTGCTGTGCCGAGGTTGGCTGCTCCAACGCAATTCTCACAATACATCGCATGGCTGGAAGACAGGCAGCGGTCAGCAGACGGACAGCAAGCGCAGCGCTATTGGCTGCAGCAATTCGCCGAGCCTGTTGATCCGCTAAGACTCGGAATGAATCCGTTTCAGTTGAACAGGCGCAAAGAAATGACGAAGGTGAAGGAGTTCGACTTGGACGCTGCGCAAACCAAGATGCTGAAGCAGTTCGGCAAACAAAGCGGCTGTTCTGTATTTATGGTGCTGTTGAGCGTATACAAGGCATTCTTGTACAAAATAACGAGGCAATCCAGACTTGTAGTAGGCATCCCATTCTCCGGTCAGGTGTTCATGGAGGCAGAGCTGTTGATGGGTCAATGCGTGCATATGCTTCCTGTCTACAGCGTGGTCAAGGGCGAGGATTCCTTCGAACAGCTGCTGAAGCAAATCAAAGAAAAGCTGCGCCTGGTTTCCCGGAATCGCGACATTTCCTTTGCCGCGATGATTGAGCGGGCCAGCGAACAGCAGCTTCCTTGCTTCCTGCCGGAAATAAAAGCCGTGTTCAATATGGATCGGGCGATCGACCAAGTGCCGGAACATGCGAATATGCAAATAGACGACGATTTTCTACTAGAGGTGAAGCAGATGGGCAAATATGATCTGTTTCTGGATGTCGTCGAATATAAGGACCGTCTCCATTTGAAATTTCAATATGATCCTGTCCAGATCCGTGAAGAAATCTTTGCGCTATGGCTGGACTATTTCATGCAAGTGATGGCGAATAGTGTGAAGACCCCAAGCAGTTCGCTTGATGAGTTGGACATATCGGCACAAGCGTGCAATAAGGTGGAAATGGGGGGAAGTCATGCGAGTACCTGATCTTATTCGTAAGCAAGCGGAACGAAATGCTTCTGCATGCGCCTATGTGTATGAAAATGAACGATTCACCTATCAACAAATCGATGCTGGTGCGCAACGCTGCGCTTCTGTATTAGCTGACAAAGGCGTCAAGGCCGGGCAGATAGTCGCCGTTGCCGTCGAAGATACCTCCTCCTTCATCCTGTCCTTGCTGAGCATCATGAAGCTGGGAGCGGCTTACTATAGTATGGACCCGCGCCGTATTCCCGATCTCTCCCCATCCTTAATGAAGGAGCTGAATGTGTCTTGTTTGCTGGTTGAGCCCAAAGTGTACGCAGAAGCGGAAGCGATGGGAGTTCAAATTCCTATCATTCAGCTGGATGCAGTATGGCAGCAAGCGAATGCGCTTCAGAAGGTCGCAATACCGGATGCGAATATCCCGCCGCGAGACACGGCCCGCGTATTTTCCATACAAGACAAGGCGTATGCTTATGCTTCATATGATGACATGCAGCAGTACTATGAAGGCTTGTCGCACCACCTGAACGCTGACAGCTCCACGGCACACGTGCTTGTTTTCGAACACGTTTCGAATGAAATTGCGAGTGATTTGCTATTTGCCTCTATGCTGAAAGGAACAGAGGTATGGATGGTCCGCGATTGGACGGATCAACATGCGAGCTTGCTGCCGGACTCGGTGAAGAAGCGCCATCTCCTCTTGCATAAGTCTAAGTGGCTGCAGGTGATGGATAGCGGTCTCTGCCGATTCGACAGCTTTGAGCGAGTATCTGTCCTCGGTCCGCCATTGTTAAATAAACAGCTGAGCAGATGGCAGGAATTAACGTCTTTCGCATCCATCGATCATTATTTCATCCCGCACCATTCGAATAAAATAGCCGCGCATCGTTCGATTTCGGCGAACCGGCTATATGCGGAACAGCATAGCATCGAGTTGATTCCGATCGGCAGACCGATGCCGGACAAGGGGTATGCGATTGTGGATCGGAGCATGCAGGAGACGCCGGCCGGTTTGAGGGGAAGGCTTGCTTTACCGGCGGACATAACGTTTGCAGAATCACGCGGAGCTTCTGCTATAACGGGCGGATGGTTTCTCACCCAAGCAACGGCTATTCCATTGCCGGATCAAAGCGTCTATATGCAAAATTATACGGGTCGGTATTTCACGCATGGCGGGCAACATATCGACCTTCGCATTATTGAGGAAGCCGTTCAATGCCAGGAACATATTGAGGCTGTGCGTATAGTCTTAGAAAAGCAATGGAACGCAGAGGCGAAAGCACATGCGATGATCGGATTTGTCAAGTTCAAACCGGAATGTGCGTTGACGGCCAGGGAGCTCATGGCAGATCTGAAAAGTCGGTTGCCTCTGTTCGCGCTCCCGGCTTACTGGCTGCCTGTAGAACACCTCTCCTTCGATGAGCTTGGTGAATGGGAAATGGATCGTTTGCATGCGATTTATAGAAGCAAGTTGGAGGAAACGGACAGCGTCCAGTCTGAACATAGCGTGACACTATTAATAGAGACGTTGGAAGAGATGCTGCAGGTCAGCCACTTGGATGCGGAAGACAATGTATTCGAATATGGGATCGACTCGATCAAAATGCTCCAATTAAGATCCAAGCTGAGAAAGCAAGGCTATGCTGTGGAAGTGGAGGATATGTTCAGGTACCCAGTGATATCCCAGCTTGCCGGCAGATTGCAGCCTATCTCGAGAGAAGAGCCAACGCATGTCGCAATCAGCGAGAATACGGTCATCGATGTGGAGACTGATCTCGACAAAGCCGAGGAGATGCTTGACAAAGAGAACCATATACAGCGTATTTATTCCTTAACCCCTATGCAGGAGTTGGTGTTGTCGCAGAATATTGTCTCTTCCGGCACAGGACTGGATGTCAACATCATTCGTTGTAGAATCCTAGGCGGTCTGGATGTCGATCGTTTGAAGCATGCGTGGGAACAGGTTATACACAGGCATGATATTTTACGTACGGCGTTTGCATGGAAGAGATTGAAGAACCCTTTTCAAATCGTCTACCGGACGGTGGAGCTGCCTTGGCAATTCGTCGATCTGCAAGAGCAGTCCGAAGAATCGCAGCAGCAGAGCATATATGCCAAGCAGAACGAATTGTTGCAAGCCGGCTTCCCTGTTGCCCAAGCGCCTTTGATGAAAATCGTGCTCATGGCGACCCGTTCGGATTGCCACGAACTGATGTGGGCCTTCCAGACCTCGTTGATGGACGGCTGGAGCACGAATGTGATCATGCGAGATTTGGTAGAGATCTATGATAGGCTGCGCGTCGATCCCAAGGCAGAGCTTCAGGAAAGCACGCCTTATCTAGCATATGTGCAGGTTGTGAAGAAGCAGGATAGCGTGAAAGCAAAGCAATTTTGGCAGCAAATGTTTGACCAGTACGAGCCTAATGACAACAGTTACTCCGGCAAGGGCGCATTGGAAAATCCGGACAACTTGTTTGCATTGGCGGAACAATCGACATTCTTGGACTCAGACGGAACCGAACGGCTGAGACAATTGTCCAGGAGCGCCCGCCTGACGATGAGCACTTTCTTCCAGGCGGCTTGGGCCAGATATCTTAGTGAAAGAGAAAACAGCAATGATATCATCTGCGGGATTGTGTCCTCTGGACGCGATGGCGATATTCCGGAGATGGAACAGATGGCTGGATTGTTCGTCAATATATTACCGTGCAGAATGCAAGGGGGGTTGGAGCGGCCAACACTGCAGTGGCTAACATATATGCAGCAACAGCAAGTGGATATGAACAAGTATGGGCAGCATCCTATCCACCAGATCGCCAAGTGGAACAAGCTGCCGATCAGCCACATGGATCAAGTGATTCATGAAAAAACGCTCGTCTATCTCCATTACCCAACTGATCAGGAAGAAAACTATCAGCTTGACGAGCTTCAAATGACTAACTTTCAGAATGTAGATCAAATCAGAGTCCCCCTTCGCCTTTACTTCACGCTGGAAGAAGAAAGAATACGATTTTACATGCAATACAATCAACATGCGTATGCCGAAGACTATATCCGTGAGATGCTTGCCAAAGTGAAAGCAAATCTGGTTGAAATCGCAAATATGGTCGATGGAACAACGGATAGAAAGGAGCTGTATCATGGACAAATCAGCTAAAGTGCTGGAGATTCTGGAGCAATACTTGGACGAGCCCGGCAAGCTGTCGCTGGACGATAACCTGCTGGAGCGGGGAATCAGCTCCTACAATTTCCTGAAAATTGTTGTCGATTTGGAGAACGAATTTGATATGGAATTTGATCCGGAGGAATTGAACTATAACCTATTTCAAACGCCGGCAACCTTGATCCGCTGTATAGAAAAATAAGAGCTGCCAGAAAGGAGAGTTCCGATGTATATTGGCATGAATCCGGAAACATTCCCGCAAATCCGCAAGTACTTTCCCGATTGCTTCTACGGAATTGTCGAGGCCGTGAGCACGTACTTATACGATACGTCGCCGTTTGACAGAATCTTCAGCTTCCACACCTTTCTCTACTCGAAAAAAGGCAAGGAGCTATCCCTGCAGAAGGGGTCTATCAGTCTGAACGCCTGTTTCAGCCGAGACGATTCTGTGATGACGAAGGTTCCGTCCTACATTAAGAAGTATTACGGGGTCGCTTGCCGCAGACAGAAATTCCACACATTCAGTGAGTTTGAAGCGCATGTGATTCGTTCCTTGGAAGAGAAGAAGCCCGTCATTACGGACTTTAATATGGGGTACGTGGAAGGGCTGTGGTCGTACAAGACGTTCTACGACCCTCATGCGATCGTCATTATCGGCATGGACAAAGGAGAAACGGTGCATGCCTTCGATCAGACGCTGGGCCATATCCGAATTACCTACGAGGATTTCAAGGAGTGCTTTCACTATAACCGCAAGCATTACAAGGCGTTCCGGGTGTACAATCTCTCTCATACCGGGCTGCCGGAGCGGAAGTTGGATCAGAAGAGCGCGCTGAGGCGCATTCGCCATAATCTGAAAAATTTGAGAGCGGAAAGCTCTCGGAAAGGATTCCAAGCCATTGCCGCCCTTACTGAAGATTTGAGCCGTTTCACGCAGCAGTCGAAGGCAGAAGGGGCTTATTTACAGGAAATTTGGGAGTTTTCCCTGGATCGCTATATGTTGCCACTCTTCATCAAGCAGATGGCAGACGACTTGGAAGTCTCCTTGCCCGAGACGTTCCGTCAAGAGATGGAACAACTGTTCAGTGAACTGTTCAACAAATGGCTTGCCGTTGTGCTGCTGTTCGATAAAAACTTTATTCAGTATAAAGTGAGCAATTATGAGAAGATCCTTACATTGTTGAAGCAGATTTATCCCCTGGAACGGCAAACGATTCATATCTGGGAACAGGTGGAGGAGCTGATCAAGGCCCAGACGGTGGAAGAAGCAGGATGAACAAGCGACAATCCTAATACGGAAGGTGATCACATGCAAAGACAGCCTCTGGTTACTGTCATTATTCCTACATTCAACCGGGAAGGTTTGCTGCCGAGAGCGATACAATCGGTCATCCATCAAACCTATCCCAACTGGGAGTTAATAATTGTCGATGATCGCAGCACGGATCAGACGAAGGAATTGGTGCAGGCGTACGCCAGGCAGGACAACCGTATCAAGTATGTCTTGAATGATCGAAGCCAGGGCGTAAGCGGAGCGAGAAACTGTGGCATTCTTCGCTCTGAAGGCGAATATATCGCATTCCTTGATTCCGATGACGAATGGTTTGCCCACCATCTGCATGACAGTGTGGAAGTTTTGGAAACCGAAAATGTCAAAGCAACCTTTGCTCTGTGGATTGAGAATAGGTCGGGGGGACAAGTGAAATTCGATGAGCAGGAAGACGTCAAGGAGAAGCTGGAGAAGGCGATCGCTCAGCTGAAGCCCAGGATCAAGGGCAACCTGATCTTTTTCGGCGAAGGCTTCTATGAGTTCACGCTGTTGGAAAATTTCTATATGTATCATATCAACACGATGGTGCTGAAGAAGGAAATCCTTGATCATGTGGGCTTTATGGAGGAAAGGCTTTTTGCCAACGAGGATAATGATTTCACTTATAGAGTATTCCATGATTATGAGATTTGCATCATTCAGGACTATCACTTTCACTATCATGAAGGGACGGACAATCTTTATTTCTTCATGGATCGCAGCAAAGCGGACATTGAGGAGATCGCGGAACAAACAGAGTTGATAGACAAGCTGACCTTTAACGGCGATTTGGAAAATCTGATGAGAAAATTGAGAAAGGGCTATGTCAAAAAATCAACAAAGCTAAAAAATAAGTCATTGTGTCTGAAGGTCATTGATGAGAGTATCGCGGATAAATATTTCACCTTGGGATACATCAATCGGAAAAAACACAAGCTGCGAGCTTTGAAGTTTTATATGCAGGCATTGCGGTACAAATCTAGTAAAGTGACGCTCTATCATCTAGGTCAATTATTGTTTCCCATCGGATTTAGGAGCAACGTAAAACCCGAGTATTTCGATATTGGTTAAGGGACTATTAGCATGAAAGAGGGGAAATCATGTACGATTATGTGATTTTTGACGTGGACGGAACGCTCATTGATACGAATGAGGCCACGCTCATGGCGCTGCATCAAGTGTTGAGAGAAATGACGGGTCAAGAGTATGCGTATGAAGATTTAAGATTCGCTATTGGCATACCGGGTGAAAGCTCTCTTCCGAAACTGGGCATTCGGGATATTGAGACAGCGAACTTGAAATGGAATCAATCTCTCCAGGAATGCGCCGAGCATATTCAGGTCTATACAGGTATTCGGGAGCTGCTGACAGCGTTGCAAGAGATGAATATCGATATGGGCGTGGTGACGTCCAATACGAAGTACGAGCTGAATGGACTGCTGCCGCATTTTCAGCCTATCGATCTGATGGCGAGTATCCCCTACGCTATTTGCGCGGATGATACCGAACGGCACAAGCCATACCCCGATCCGATGCTGAGGCTGTTGGAAATCTCCCGATATGATCCGGCAAGAGCGATTTATATTGGCGATACGGAGTATGACAAGCAGTGCGCCGAGGCGGCCAACGTGGATTTCGGATTAGCTGCATGGGGCAACGGGATGCTTGCCAACGAGATGAACGTGCAGCATATTTTCCATACACCGGAAGATATACTGAAGGTAGTCAATGGGAAACAAGTGCTCGAACCCAGGAAAGGGGGAGTGATATGAATCCATCCATGATTGCAAGAATCATCGAAGAATATAAGGAGTTACAGCCATTTTCAGGCTCTGTCTTGATCGGCAAACAGGATGATCCATATAGGCAGAGCTATGGTTACGCCGATCGAAGCAATGAAAGACCCAATCAAGTAAGTACCAAGTTTGGGATAGCTTCCGGTTGCAAGATGTTTACGGCCATCGCCATTTGTCAGCTCGTACAAGCAGGCAAGCTCTCGTTCGATTCACGATTGAGCGATTGTGTGGACGCTCTATTTCCGCAATTTGATCCGAATGTTACGGTTCATCACCTGTTGACACATAGTTCCGGCATCCCGGATTATTTTGACGAAGAAGTGATGGATGATTTTGAATTACTGTGGAAAGCGAAGCCGATGTATGGGATTACGTCTCCCGGCGATTTTCTGCCTTTCTTTCAAGATAAGCCGATGAAGTTTGGTCCCGGTGACCGATTCGCTTATAGCAATGCAGGGTACATCTTGCTCGGGTTAATCATTGAGAAGATAACGGGTGTGGCATTTTCGACCTATATCGAAACGAATATTTTTCAGAGATGCGGCATGTCTGATTCAGGGTATTACAGAATGGATCAATTGCCTCCCGATACGGCGTTCGGTTATATAGATGAAGCGGAATCTTGGAGAACGAATATATACGCTGTACCGATTAAGGGCGGACCCGATGGCGGCGCCTATACGACAGTCGAAGACTTGCACAAATTCTGGAATGCGCTATTTGCACACAAACTGCTGAATCCCGACATGACGGACGTCTTGCTGACGCCGCATATTCAGGAAAGCGAGCATATCCATTACGGGTACGGCGTGTGGATGATGATCATCGATGATCAATTATTTAAGTATTTTGTGATGGGGAGCGATCCTGGCGTATCCATGCAATCCTCCGTATACCATGATGGGCTGCATGCACATATCATCGGGAATACCCATGCAGATACGGGATTGCTTGCCGGCAAGCTGGATGAGATGATTATGCAAGGAATCTAAGATAGACATAGACCGTTCGATTTCGTGCATCGTGGATGGACAAATGAGATGAGAGAAAGCCGGAGCTTTGGCTCCGGCTTTCTTGTTCACGGACCGCGGAGACCTCTCATTATTTTGTCTTGCGGAGTACTGTATTGTTGCACATAAAACTTATCTAAGTGGTTTAATAATGAAGATAGCATTCCTGTAGATCAATAAATCAGGCCTTTGCAAAAAAAGAGCGTCCTCGGTACGATTAGATAGTCAGGTTGGAGTAACGGACTCCGCCTGACTATTTTTTTGGGTGAGGGATTTTGTTTGATGCCGAACGAACAGGGAATCACTTTGTCCGACACTTTACGACATAAAAGGACAAAAGTTGTCAAGGAAATTCACAGTTATATTTGATAATATAAAAAAGTATGAAAACCTTAATTATACATTTTAAGGAATTACAAAGGGAGGATGGATGTAATTGAAGAAGTATAAGTTTCTAAGTAAAATTTTAGTATCCTTATTATGTATTTTGCCAATGGTGACTCATTCAGAAACAGAGGTAGTCCGGTCAATAGTGGACGACACTGCTTTGGATGTGACACTTGATTGGAATGAGTTGCATTCATCAGGTGATGAAGTTGCGAGTAATCCAAGCGTTACACATGAAGTTTATGAAGAGCCTAAAGTTCCGAAAGAAACCTATGCTTATTATGTACCATATGATACAGACGGTTTTGATAGTCTTAAACAAAATCATAGTTATATGCAAAACCTTTTTGCTGCAACTTATGATATTACTAGATCGAGTGATATTGTCGGTGAGCATTCACTTGAAGTATTGCATTTCGCTAGGGATCAGGGGATCAAAACATTTGCAGTCCTTCAAAACAGAGAAAATGGCGAATTTAATTCAGATATAGCGGAAATGGTGCTATCCTCACCGTCACTCAGACAAGAATTAATTCTAAATACGTATTCTTTAGTATCTGATAATGGTTATGCAGGGGTCAATATTGACTTCGAAGGACTAGATCCTTCATACAAGGAATTGTTTACGAAGTTTATTCAAGACCTAGTTCATACACTTAGACCAGAAGGTTTCGAAGTTATAGTTTCCATATATCCTATGATCTCCTACGAGCAAGAGAATCGGTTGGCCTATGATTTGGAACAGTTAGGGGATATTGTGGATAAAGTTCAAGTCATGGCTCATAATCAACATGGAGCATGGAGCGGACCGGGACCACAAGCTAGTTATCATTGGGTTGAAGATGTTCTTGAATACACTATAGAGAAAATGGACAGTAATAAAATACTATTGGGATTAACTGCATACGCTTATGATTGGAACTTGGATAATCATAACACTTCCTCTCGTCCGCTTAAGGATTTGTTATGGCTATCTTCAGTAACTAACGGTATACATACATGGGATAGAGAGAGTCAGTCCCCTTATTTCAATTACATCGGTAGCAATGGTTATGCTCATTCGGTGTGGTACGAGAACGAGATAAGCACACAATTAAAGACACAACTTGCGCTGGAATATGACCTTGCTGGAGTTACCGTTTGGAGAATAGGGTACGAAGAGCAAGAGTTTTGGGAATCTGTGGAGGCTGGACTTAATCCTGAATCGCAAATTGGACTCAAAACGGATACATCACTTGACTATATTCATATTGAACTATCAGATAATCATGAGTTCAACAATAGTTTTGTAGATGCAGTACATGTGTCTTCTGGAAATGTTTACGAGTCATATTTATCTGTTTCCAGTGACATGGATATATACAGGCTCGAATCTGATTTTGAAGGTAATATTATGGTGAATCTCTTGTCCCCGGAAGGAAGGAATTACGATATTTCGGTTTATGAAACAGAGAATTGGTCCAACTGGATTGCTGGTTCGAGTAATGGGGCAGGTCAGAAAGATGAAATGACTTTTTCTGTGCAAGCGGATACTGCTTATTATATCGTGGTACGTGGTGGAGATGATACAGATTATGGTCCAGAACCATATAATTTATCACTGGGACAAATTATTCGCGACACGAATGAACCGAATCAGACCTTTGAACAGGCTACTCCAGTGCATCCGGGGAATACGTATGAATCGTATTTATCGTACTCGACGGACAGAGACGTATATACGTTTACTCCGGAAGTAGAAGGCAAGGTTACGGTGAATTTTGCCTCGCCAGAGGGCAAAAATTATGAGGTGAAGATTTTCGAAACGGCAAGCTGGTCGTACTGGGTGGCTGGAACGACCAGTGACGAGGAGATGACCTTCCCTGTGAAGGCGGATACTCCTTATTATATTTTTATACTCGGACAAGATGAGACGGCGTACGATCCAGCTCCTTATACTTTGACACTCGGCTCCATCATGCAAGACACGAATGAACCGAATCAGACCTTTGAACAGGCTACTCCAGTGCATCCGGGGAATACGTATGAATCGTATTTATCGTACTCGACGGACAGAGACGTATATACGTTTACTCCGGAAGTAGAAGGCAAGGTTACGGTGAATTTTGCCTCGCCAGAGGGCAAAAATTATGAGGTGAAGATTTTCGAAACGGCAAGCTGGTCGTACTGGGTGGCTGGAACGACCAGTGACGAGGAGATGACCTTCCCTGTGAAGGCGGATACTTCATATTATATTTTTATACTCGGACAAGATGAGACGGCGTACGATCCAGCTCCTTATACTTTGACACTCGGTCCCATCATGCAAGACACGAATGAACCGAATCAGACCTTTGAACAGGCTGTTCCAGTGCAGCCAGGAAATACGTATGAATCGTATTTATCGTTCTCGAATGATAGAGATGTATATGCATTTACCCCAGAAGTAGAAGGCAAGGTTACGGTGAATTTTGCCTCGCCAGAGGGCAAAAATTATGAGGTGAAGATTTTCGAAACGGCAAGTTGGTCGTACTGGGTGGCTGGAACGACGAGTGACGAGGAGATGACCTTCCCTGTGAAGGCGGATACTTCATATTATATTTTTATACTCGGACAAGATGAGACGGCGTACGACCCGGCTCCCTATACATTGACACTCGGTCCCATCATGCAAGACACGAATGAACCGAATCAGACCTTTGAACAGGCTGTTCCAGTGCAGCCAGGAAATACGTATGAATCGTATTTATCGTTCTCGAATGATAGAGATGTATATGCATTTACCCCAGAAGTAGAAGGTAGGATTACGGTTACTCTTCAGTCACCAGAGGGTGGGAATTTCGATATAGAGGTGTTTGAAACGGCGAATTGGTCGAATTGGCTAACTGATTCAACGAATGATGCGGGTGAGGAAGATGCACTGACCTTCTTGGCGCAAGCGGATACCGCTTATTATATTGTAGTATATGGTGGGGATGCGTCACAGTATGGTCCGTCCCCATATACACTGACACTCGGCCCCATCATGCAAGACACGAATGAACCGAATCAGACCTTTGAACAGGCCGTTCCAGTGCAGCCAGGAAATACGTATGAATCGTATTTATCGTTCTCGAATGATAGAGATGTATATGCATTTACCCCAGAAGTAGAAGGTAGGATTACGGTTACTCTTCAGTCACCAGAGGGTGGGAATTTCGATATAGAGGTGTTTGAAACGGCGAATTGGTCGAATTGGCTAACTGATTCAACGAATGATGCGGGTGAGGAAGATGCACTGACCTTCTTGGCGCAAGCGGATACCGCTTATTATATTGTAGTATATGGTGGGGATGCGTCACAGTATGGTCCGTCCCCATATACACTGACACTCGGTCCCATCATGCAAGACACGAATGAACCGAATCAGACCTTTGAACAGGCTGTTCCAGTTCATCCGGGGAATACGTATGAATCGTATTTATCGTTCTCGACTGACAGAGACGTATATACGTTTACTCCGGAAGTAGAAGGCAAGGTTACAGTGAATTTTGCCTCGCCAGAGGGCAAAAATTATGAGGTGAAAATTTTCGAAACGGCAAGCTGGTCGAATTGGATGGCTGGAACGACCGATGATGAGGAGATGACCTTCCTTGTGAAGACGGATACTCCTTATTATATCTTTATACTCGGACAAGATGAGACGGCGTACGATCCAGAACCGTATAGTTTGTCACTTGGTCATTTGATACAAGACACGAATGAACCGAATGATACCTTCGAACAGGCTGCCTCAGTGCATCCGGGGAATGTGTATGAATCCTATCTCTCCATTGCGAATGATAGAGACGTATATACGTTTATCCCTAGTGCAGACGGTCAGGTTACGGTGAACTTTGCCTCACCAGAGGGCAAGAATTATGAAGTGAAGATTTTCGAAACGGCAAGCTGGTCGTATTGGGTGGCTGGAACGACCGATGACGAGGAGATGACCTTCCCTGTGAAGGCGGATACTCCTTATTATATTTTTATAATAGGACAAGATGAGACGGCGTACGATTCAGAACCGTATAGTTTGTCACTAGGGCAGATCATACACGACACCAACGAGCCGAATGAAACCTTTGATCAAGCTGTTTCAGTGCAGTCGGGGAATACGTATGAATCCTATCTTTCCATCGCGAATGATAGAGACGTATATACGTTTACGCCAGATGTAGAAGGACAGATTACAGTGAACTTCACTCCGCCAGAGGGCAGAAATTACGAAGTGAAAATTTTTGAAACGGCAAGTTGGTCTTATTGGGTCGGTGGTACGATCTATGGAAATAAGATGACTTTCAATGTAAAGGCCAATACTCCCTATTATATTATTGTACTGGGTAAAGATGAGACGGAATATGGTTTAGATTCTTATAAACTATCCGTAGGTAATTTTGCACAATATAACTATGATTCGACAACAAATCAATTGAAAAGTATTCGTTATGCGGACGGTACAGAAATAAGGTATTTTTACGATAGCAATGGTAATTTAGAAACTGTAGAGGTTTTGGATTAGAAATCAAGATAAAGCCATTCATACGGAGGTGTAGGCATTGTTGCATATGAAGAGAAATGTTTGTTTGTTTTTAGTATTTTTAATAATTTCTTCACTTTTTCCAATCGGTATTATTAATGCCGAAGAGAATAATCCCATCGTTCAAAATCAATATAGCTCGGATGAAAATGTGGTAGGGGAGAGCGGAACAAAAAATATTCTAACCATTGATTGGTTGAGTCAGCATTTCGCCATTGATGAGAACAGATTATTGGAGGCATTGAACAAAGGCTATACGTTGCAAGATTTACAAGGAGCACTAGAAAGCCAATTCACCGCCAATCAATCACTTGATGAGGCTCTTCACCAGATCAATCCTAACGTTATGGAGCGATTACAGAGGTTAGACTATTCCGCTGACTGGTTTGCCCATACCGAAGATGTCGAGTCACTACCGAGCAAGCCAAGCGTAACGGAAGTGACTTATGGAGAATTAGTTGAGATGTCAGGAGAAACAATTATTACGGATGAAAGTATCTTCTATCCGCAATTAGACGATTCAGCTACCGTCACATCAGATACATATGAGACCACGACGATGCGTTTCGTTGCGAACTCGACAAAATACCCGACCAGCTACGATGAACTAGCAGTGAGTCGATTGAATATGAAAGCACATACAGCGCCATTCTCTTGGTCCTCTGATGAAGAGAATGTATCTATGATAGATGGTTCCTTGCAAGTAGAAGCCGCTGATATGGTTTTGCCAGGGAGGAATGGATTATCTTTTGCGCTGAAACGGCGTTATAACAGCAACGATGCTGTTTATTACGATAAAGAGATATATAGAGGTAGTATCTATACGATGCGCTATTATCCTGAACTGGCCTCCCGATTGTATTACCTAGTGGGAGAGGTGCCTGTTGAGCGGGTAGGGAGTGCTTCAGACTTTTTCTTCACCCCCTCGAAATATGCGTCCTTTGTTCAATATTATGGGAGATACACGTATTGGAATTTCCCTACAAGATATCCGATTGTAGAGGAATTCAACAATGAAGTGAGAAACAGTCTTGAAGCATCGTGGAGATATGTTGATCCTAATGACCCCAGCAGTTATCCTTTCATGAGTAGACAATTTACGATAGCGGGGACAGATTTGATTGCAAAAGCTTTCACGACAGGAAATGTTGTAGCCGATCCAATGGTTAATTCTCAGTATAGGGGAGATGCATACGCAAACAAGACGAAACCTATTCTAAATGAGCATCGCTTTCCATTGGGTAAAGGTTGGAGTTGGGATATCCCGTATATAGAAAGTAGAGAGGATAGAAAGCGGTATCTCCATCTGTTTGGTGGAGGGGTATACGAGTTATCAGGACTTACGCTAAAAGCCTATCCGTGGAAGGATCTTTCGCTCATTTACGACTCAACGGTTACTGTAAACGATGTGAGATCTGCCTATTTGCTTCAACACATCAATGGAAGTAAACAGTATTTCTCTGGTGCAGGTAGATTGATTCAAATTTCAGATATTCATAACAACACAATTCAGTTTGAATATCAGAACGTATCCCCGTATGGAGAAGTTCTTTCTAAAATTAGGGATGCGATTGGCAACGAAATTACGATCACATACACTTCTACTGAAGTAAGGCTAGAATCAGGTGACCGTACTGTGATATATAGCAAAATCAAAGATTCTCAGAATAACAAAGAACTTCTATCTCAAGTAACAGATGCTGCAGGTCGAAATACGCGGTATGTATATGAGGTCGCAGCTGCACCTTTTGATTTAGTGAATGGCAAAGACATGAATAACTATGTGGCACTGCTGAAGCAAATTCATCATCCGACAAAATCGAGAACAGAATACCAATATACTGGACATGACCGAAAGCTTGGACCGTTCGCCAAAGAGAAAGCTTTTCGCGTCAAGTCCCGTGAGGATGTCATCTCATACTCCGATGGTACAGAAACCAGCTATAACCAACTCGATTATTATTACAGCGGAGATGGGGCATCCAATACACAGAACACTTTTACATTCTCGACCACAGTAGACAATGGACGTACTAATAAAAAAATGTTCTTCGAGCGCGTATATATAGATGACAGCTCTCCTGCAGTTTATTACAACACGAAGATTCAAGAAAATGACGGAACTTTGCGACAGATTGAAACTATGACCTATAATCGGAACAAGCAGTGGCCAAGTCCAATTCAAGTGAATTCGAAGTTTGTCAAAGGTACAAGCGAATCTAGTGAAAGTATAGTGAAACGTACCTACGACGACTACGGTAATATGACATCGGAGACGGATCCGAATGGGATCACGACTACTTACACTTACGATGCACAGACACATCTGTTGAAGAGCGTATTGAAGCCAATACAGTCAGGTCAGACGCTGTACACCCAATATGATCGCTATCCGACACAGAACAGCATCAAGCAGATAACAGTTCGGGATAACAATGTATCGGGGGCTATACAAGCACAAACAAACTATACCTATGATGCACATGGTAATCCTACTGCTATTACAATCAAGGACGACAATCGTAATGTTAAGGTGAACTTTGAATACGGGACTGCCTATAGTGCAGGGTTCCCTACGAAACAATGGATTGTCGCAACAGGGGCTGATGGTGTTAATCGTACCATTACCCAGCGTTTTGAGTATCATAAGCTGACAGGGGCAATGACCAAGTATACAGATGGCAAGGGACATCCGACTACTTATCAATATGATAAGTTGGGTCGCGTGACCAAAGTTATTTACCCGGATACAAGCTTTGATACATGGACATACAACGATACAGCGAATCAAATTACAGTTGTGGACTCCACCGGCGTCACATCCAGGGTGAAATGGAATCCTCTTGGTTGGAAAGTATCAGAAGGAATCGTAGGGAAAAGTGAGCTGACTTATGGGTATGACAGCTATGGCAGAGTGCTGTGGAGTGAAGATGGGGCTGGAAATCGTACGGGTTACCAGTATGATAAGTGGGATCGATTGACTCGCACTAACTATCCCGGCTCCGATCAAGCGTATACGCAAACCGTCTACAATGACATCAACCGAACGGTCCAGAGCTATGATGGTGAGCGAAACCGTGTCGTAGAAACCTATGATAAGGTGGGCCGATTGACGAGCCAGAAGTCTTATAGTTCGGCAGGAGTGTTAGCAAACGCGGTTACGTACACACACGACTATGTCGGGAATGTCTTGACCATGACAGACGGGAAAAATCAGACTACTACGTACACATATGATGTATTAGGCAGGCTTGTATCTGTTTTGGATCCAGTTGGCAATCAGACATCATACAAGTATAGCTTGGCCAATCAATTAACGGAAACTGTATATCCAGACCAGAACAAATTGATGAAGGAATATGATCAGATGGGCCGGTTAATTCGCAGGATTGACCCATCTGGTGCTGTAGATACGTATACCTATGATGCGAATAGCAATGTGACCAAGACAGTGGATCGAAAGGGCCAAGCTCATACGTACACATATAACAACAGGGATTTTCTCATGACCAGCGTCACTGGGGATGAGACCGTTCATTTTGCCTATGATACAGCAGGCAGACGTCTAAGTATGACCGATGCAACAGGAACTACGCAATATACCTATGCTGCGGCTACAGGCTGGTTGAAGACAGTCACTTTCCCAGACGACCGAACGATACAATACCAGTACGATGCGCGTGGGAATCGTACGCGTATGACGGATCCATTCGGCAAAGTGACTACGTACCAATATGATGCGAATAGTCGCTTGCAGTCCGTAGGTCCCTCTGCTTCCAACCATGATACGACTTATTCGTACAGGAAGAACAGCCAGTTGTCTTCCATGACACAGAAGAACGGGGTCAACTCGCAATTTGGCTATAACGGATTGAATCTAAGCAGCTTGACACATAAAAAATCAGGTGGAGCCAATTTACAATCGTCCAGCTATGTGTATGATGTGAACCGAAATATTACGGAGAAAACAGAGCAGGGTACATCACACTCGTTCACGTACGATGCATTGAACCGAATCGGTACATCTACACAGTTTGATGAAACCTATACGTATGATAATCGGGGCAATCGCCTCACGATGCAAAGTGACAAGCCATTGATAATGGGTGAATCGAGCTATACGTATGATCAGCGAGATCGCTTGAAAGCTGTGACCCAATCAGACGGTACCCAAGTCGCCTATACATACAACGGCGACGGACTGTTAGTTGAACGTACGGAATCTGGCAATACAACGCGTTACTACTATGACGGTGCTCATATGATAGCTGAAGCTGAAGTGGTCAATGGAACAGCGCAACATGTTGCCAGCTACATTCGAGGCAACAGAAACCAACTAGTCGCACGCGTTGACACCAGTGGAAGCAAGGCGTACTATGTGCATAACGGGCATGGAGACGTTATAGGCTTAACCAACAGTGCGGGAAATTTCATCAATACGTACACCTATGACATCTGGGGTAATCCGCAGACCACGGAGGAGACCGTGCCGAATCCGTTCCGCTATTCCGGTGAATACTGGGATGAGACCACAGGGCTGCAGTATCTGAGAGCCCGCTGGTATGACCCGTCAATGGGCCGGTTTATTAATGAAGATAGCTACGAAGGTGATATCTCGAATCCTCTGACGCTCAACCTTTATACGTATGTTCACAATAATCCTTTGATCTTCATTGACCCATCTGGACATGCTGCTGCATGTACTTCCGAGAGTTCTTG